>Ga0326727_10000285_pt1 | contig 215479 bp, 177 predicted proteins | sample MB2enrmetagenome_FD_207643 | JGI IMG/M metagenome (GOLD analysis project Ga0326727, IMG submission 207643) | Lab enriched peat soil microbial communities from McLean, Ithaca, NY, United States - MB29MY | ecosystem: Environmental > Terrestrial > Soil > Wetlands > Peat | place: USA: New York... | reverse complement strand
CCGCTGGAAGATCGAACGCTTATTTGCCTGGTTAAAAAACTTCCGCCGCCTGACGAGCCGCTGGGAACATCGTGCCGTCAACTTCCTCGGCATGGTTCAACTCGGCTGCATATTGATCCTGTTGAGGGGGTAGTACTCTTCGGGAAAAATTCCGACCCCCCTGGGGGGCTGGGACCGGGCCGGGCGCGTGGGGCGTCGCGGGGAGCGTCGCGTCAACTGCTCTCGGTACGGCAAGTATCAGAGTGATTGCTCACATGTTTTCCGGCGGACTGCTCCACATCACCGCGTATTGTGAATTTTGTAACAGATTTTTCACGCCCGGTTTGACCGTAAGTCGCAATCAAAATACAAAACGCCACGGTGAACACGAGCAGTGTGACGTATAGCAGGCTAAGCGAGCTTTTCGGATTTATCGGTACTACATGGACCAGCAATGCAATCCACATCAAGAGAACGAAAAGGCTAATGAGTTGGTTGATCCTCGTTACCGAAAAACGATCAAATTCCAGAAAGACACTCCTAATACGCTTGGCCTGAGAACTTCCGACAGGATCGGCGATCCAATTGACTTTGTAAAGTGGACCTATGATGTCGTCTTCAAGCATATCAACGTGCTTCTCCCAATTCACTTGCCAATACTTGCTTCCTTTATTGATACAAAACCAAGCAAAAGAGAAGACGATTCCCAAACAACACGACACCACGGAGAGATCAGTGCGTGCGGCATCATCTCGTAACTGCTGAGCTGCGCCGAATCCCACAAAGGTTACAGCTATGAAAGTCCAAAAATATGCTGCCCGTTTCCAGTAAAGGTCAATTTCGAACTTTCGTACGTCTAGTGCGGTCTCCAGCGCTTTCTTTGCGTTGGGGAAGAACCTGGAGTATTCAGCTTGATCTCTAACGATTGAGCTGTCGATTTTCGATTCTCCCATGAAATCATTCTCCCAGGGCTATGTTTTGGAGAAAATGTGCTGTCTCCGGGGGATGCCTTCTGTGCGGCTACAGTTTAAAAAACAACTTGATGTTCCTGCGCAGATCCTTAGCGAATACCTCTGTCTCCGTAAAGCGCAATTGCTTAATGCCGCGCAGGTTAAAAGCTACTGCTTTGTTCGAGTCCGTTTTTGCAGACTCGCTTTCATCAAGGAAAACCAAAATATTGGCGCTGTTCTTACCTTCAGCTTTGGATTTGCCCATCACAAACCCGACTTCATGATAGACGTTTGCATTCCCGTGAGTTAGGTCTCCGATCAGAAGTCCGCAATCGCTGATCATTTGGACAATCTTATCGGTGATCACGTAAGAGGTCCCATCGTGAAACCAATCGACGCGCTCGACTTTGAGCGGAACCTTAAGATCACTGGTTTGGCTTACCTCTTTGCAGACGCGCTCAATGATCTTGTAGTGATTTTCTGCAGCATGTTTCCCAAAAGGCATCGACACGAAGATCGTGTGCTTTCTGCTCCCAAGAACCTGATCAAAGATCTGTGTGAGGTCGCTCGCCCTTGAATCAGCTATGTGGTGAAGGTGGTTCTCCACGACCCAGCGCACGAATGACGCTGTGGCTGGTGCTCCCTTGAGAACATAGTAGAGCAACGCAGCCAAGAGGCCTCGGTTGTGGGTATCCTTGAGCGCAGGCTGTTCGTCAAAGAGGGCGTTGGCCTTGGTCAGTGCCTCTTTGAACCGCTTGATGGCATTCTCGTTGTCATTGAGCACACCCATTTCCCCTAAGTAACTGAATTGATCGACGAGAAAAGATCGCATCTCAGACTCAATGAGTGGCCTGAGGTTCGGCAGCAGATCCAGATCAATGTGGTTATGAAGTTGGCGCGCTTGATAATAGGGCCAACCAAAAGACGGGTCCCCCTTTAGCTTGTCATCAGGGAAGAGGTCAGGGTCATCCAAGATGAGTCGTAAGTTGTGCTCTTTGGGCAGTGGCACCTGTTTGTAGTTGATGTTATGAAAAAGTGCACTGCTGACTCGTCGGAACTCAGTAGCGTTGCGGCAGAAGACAATGCAGAAGGGAACCGCACGTTCTCGCACCTGCGCATCTTTTGTCGCAGCGAGACGATGATTACCATCAATCCGCGAGAAGATCGGCCCTTTGCTTTCGTCGAACTGGACTATGCTGGTTTGGAAGAACTGTACAGCGCGAATGTCACCTTTTTTTCTCGATTTACTGACCGCCGAAGACACACGCAGCCCATTTGCGAAGCGGGTCACACGTTTGGATTGCCCTTGCGTCACTGCCGCCCAAAACTGGTCAACTTCGGGAGTCGCTGGGTCTTTATCGTGCAAGGCGATACAAAGGATGACCTCGGGAAAGAAGAGGAAGTCCCCCTTTTTCAGATAGTCGCCGATCTCTTTTAGTCGTTCATCCTTGGGTACACGCTGGATGTTGTCATCGCGCTTCGAAATGTCCTGAAGAACGCCCATCGGCGCAAAGCCACGCAAGCATAAGAAATTGCCAAGCGAGAAATCGAGGATGCCTTTCAGTTTCATGCGAGCACTCCCAGAACGAGAGACTCAATAAATTTCTTGGCAGCTTCGAATTTTGTCGCCGCTTGCGCACGAAGTTCGGCGGCTTGTTGCCGTAGTTCCGCTACGCGCTCACAGATACGGTCTTGAACCAAAACGGGAGGGACAGGAATGAGCAGATCTCGAATCTCCTCAGCATTGACATTCGCCATGCCAGCGATTTGCCGACTGACCGCGTCAATCTGAAGTCGCCCCAGTGATGATCCAAGGTAGATGACCGTGTATTCGGGACGGAGCCCGCCCTCGTTCTTGAGCCGCACACGCACTAGGTACGACGCGAACACATACTCGCCCTGAAGATCGAAAACGTTGCACTTGCCAACGAGTTCTTTTGAGTTAGTGCGATTAAACAAAATGTCCCCGGATTGAAGCAGGTAGGGCGCTCTTTCACGGTCATCCATTGCGATATACTTCATGTCGGAGAGGTCCCAAGCACCGTCTTGCAGGTTCAGCATCCGAAGCATTGGCACACCCACCACATCCTGGGTCGCGCGCTCCGAAATGCCATATTGAACCAGGGCGACAAAACCCCTAAGACTTTGAACTGGAAAAGGGCATAACGCCATCTCATGCAGAAATGTGCTCATATAAAGGGAGTAATTCGGGTCCCATCTGCTGCCTGAGAGCTTCCTAAATCTGCTGCGGAATATTCTGCCTTCAATCCCTCTCTGTGGTTGGGCAAACCGTTCGATACCTAACTCAGCGAGCAGCACGCCATCAATACTCTCAAGGATGCGATGCGCTTCTTCCTCTTGTCGACCTTTCTCTGCGTATGCTTCTTGAAGTAAAGCAACAACCCTTTTTTGCACTGTCAGCGGTGGAATCGGGATTTCAAGATTGGCATACTCTTGCGCGTTGATGTTGGCTTGGACAGCTATTCGCTGGACGGCCCGCACCCATTCTTTGTAGTATGCCAGTTGGGTCAGACCAAATACATATTCTGGTAGGACCTGATCGCTCTTGAATCTTAGCCGTATCAAGTACCCAGCGAAAAAACATGGGTACGGGGCGTTAATGCGTTTGTGGAGATAAGACTTACCTACACTGCCGCTTCGCGCCACCAAGAGATCGTCCTCTTCCAACAGGTAACGAGGCTCAACATTCTCGGCTGTTGCACCAAGTTTGCCCGTTAAGACTCCGTTTTCGTCTATATCCGTGATGCGAATATAACGAGGCTGTTCGGATGATGAACGCTCTATACCACGCTCAGCGGCTCCATACTGCGGAGCTTCTCTCAAAAACCCTCTGATTCTTGATACGGGATATCCGAACTCATGCACCCTTCGCCGAAAAAGCACAAACTCTGGGTCAAAGCGATCCGTCATTTCTGAAAGCTCCGCTAGAAATACAGTCGGCGGATTGACGGAGTCCGAGATAACGAAGCTCACGCCTTGCCCTCCTCAATGGTTTCTATGAAGCGGGTCAGCTCTTTGGCAATGGGGTCCAGCTCATTTGTCTTGGTGGGTCGTCCGACGGAGTCGTAGCCGATGTCCTCTGCGATCGCCATGAAGACTTGGTAGTCCGGCAAATCTTGGCGTCGCCGCTCCCTGAAAATCTCGGTAAGCCGGTTGCGGAGGTCATCCAACTCCGCAGCAAACTTCTCGGAAAGTTCCTTGGCTGCCGAAACGTATGCTTGATTCTCCCTACGCTTCTTAGGACCTAGATCGGCGAATTCCGGACGGTTGTTGAGCTCCTCGGCTGCCTTCTTCTTGCGTTGCTCGATCGCTGATAGGTGGACCTCCAACTTTTCCTGCTTTCGAATCCTATCCTTAAGAGCCTGCTTAGTGTCCCGTATCCGCTTGGTTTCCTTCTCAGTATGCTTCTTGAGGAAGAGAACGGAGCTTTTCACCCCGGCTCCAGTGGCGGTGAATGCAGTTTGGGGCAGGGAAACAATGGCTACAATCCGGAAAATGTCCTCGATCTCATCCCTGACGTACTGGAGGCTCGAACTCGTAAGGATGCCGTCGGGAATAACGATAGCTAGGTAGCCCCCCTCGTTTAGGTAGTGCCAACACTGCTCGATGAAAAGGATCTCGGTATCCTGGCCGGGGCGTTCGGCAGCCCTGCTATTGGGATTCAGCCAATCCACGTCACGGGTGGCAAGCCGGTATTGGTGAAGGTACGCCTTCTCAGTCTGCTTAACTGTGGAACCAAAAGGTGGATTGGTGATTATGAAATCAAAGTGCTGATATCTGAACCCCTGGTTCTTAGTCCTCTCCCGAATGTCGCCATCCGAGATCAGTCCATCTGCTGCCACGACGTTGGTGTGGCCATCGTCGTGGATGATCATGTTCATTTTCGCTGTACGGGCAATTTGCTCGTTGATTTCGATACCGTAGAGATTGCCCATCGCAAAGTCGTGCCAGTGCCGATAATGCTTGTCGGTTCCGGATTTAAAGTACGCGTCAGCTTCTCGTCGCACTTTGTCCAAAGCGTGCAGAAGGAAGCCGCCACTTCCGCATGAAGTGTCTAGAACCAGAGAGTCATTCGCGATTGGGAGCACGTCTACGATGAACTTCACGATTGGGCGCGGTGTGAAGTACTGGCCAAAGTCTCCCCGAAAAAATGATCCCATGAACGTCTCGAAAGCGCGTCCCTTGCTGTCGAGATCAGTGTCCGAGAGATTGACGCTTTCAAGGTAGCTCACGACCGTGCGGGCTTTAGCTGCGCTGAGCCGTATGTCGTCTTTAAATACCTCCGGATCTTTCTTCCGGCCTTCGGCGTACAACCTCTTGAGTCGGTCGAGAAGATCCTTTTCTGTCTTCTCCTTTGTATCTTCGGTGAAGATCTGGAAATCGTACGGCTCTCCCACTTTACGAGGTTTTCGCTCGTCCCAAAGCTTGCAGAAGATGAGCTTGTCGAGTTCGTCAAATGCCTCGGATGGATTAAGTTCACCACCGCCCCACAGGGCTTGGTGCGCTTGCTGAAACCGGCGGGTAAGTTCCTCTTCCTTAACCGATTCCAGCGGGAAGAGTTTCTGACCAGTTTTGGTGAAGCCGCCCCCAAAGGCAAATTTGAATTTGGCTACCTGAGAGATGCCACATTGGGGTACGTCCGGAACTACGATGCGGTCTTTTGGTTTTTTCGCTGGTACTTCGTAATACTCATCTTTAAGTTTGGAAGTGACCCAAGCGTACCTAGCTCCCTCTGCGACAGCGTAGCTAAACGCTTGGTCAACGGCCCGCCGAAATTCAAGCTCGCTGACTTCAGGCTGTTTGCACTCGGTAACAATCAGTGGAGATTTGAGAGCGTCATCGTCATAGACGATTATGTCGGCTTCCTTCGTCTCGGAACCCATCTGCACAGGCACATAATTGCGAATTCGCTTGGCAGGATACTTGTATATCAGCACAAGCCGGAGAAAAGTTTCAGCTTGGACTTTCTCTTCAGGATTCTCATAGTTGCGACGCTTCCCCTGCGGCAAATACACGATGTACTTCCCGTTATCCTCAAGTCGGATCAGATTTTGCTTTAGCCCTTCTGCAATGAGTTCCATTGCGGTGAATGATAGCAAACCGCTTGACGCAGTGCCCATCTTTCCTTTGTTCTGCACTCACGAGGAGTCTATATCTGGATGCGGGACAACCGACTATCACGAGGGGCTTTCGTTGCGAGTGAGTGGATTCGATTGCTCTTGGAAAGAGAGAAAGGCTACAGAGGTATCGCCACACCCACGAGTTTCGCAAGCGCTTGCCAGTGCCTCGGATGTGGCCGGCGTCGGCCAGCCCGGATGTCGGCAGCGTAGGACTTCGAAACCCCGAGCGTAGATGACAGGGTGGAAATAGTAACCCCAGCAAGCCTGGGTTGAATCCTCCCGACGTACGTTTCTTCATTGAGCCAAGTCGGTTGGCTAGAGGACAGCCAACTGCTTCGGGCAAGGTCGTGACGCCGCTTTGTTTCTGCACGACGAATCCGCGCTTGTGGACTCTGCGCAGCTGTTCGTCCAACTTTGGCGAGTTCGATTAGCTTTTCTCTTGATATCTCCCGTCCGCACTTTGGACAATGCCGACCGCCACTAGTGGTCGTGCCACAACCGGAACAGATTCTGTCAGGGTATGGCGCAGGCTTGATATTAAGGACGAACTCATTTCCCGTGCCTTCGCTTCTCCGGCGTTGTGTGAGACGGGTAGGTAGAGTCTGATCGCTGCGGGCGGGTTTGCGGGTGGAAGTCCAGAGACTTTGGGCTACCCACTCCGCAATCGGTGCAACGGCTCGGCCCCAGGTGGGGGCTGTCTCGGAGAGCTTCACTGCGAATGATCCCATAAGTCGGCAATTGCCGTCCCGCTGCTCGAAGAACCACTCCCGCTTTAGTGGCTGTCTGGTAATCCAGTCCAGCAAGTAAGCATCCACCTGCGGGCGAACCGGCTCCAAAAGATCGAACGCCAAACTGTCGCGATTCGGGGCGTCAACATGCAGGACTCCCAACCCTGGATCGAGTCCTAGAGCGGCAGCCGCAAGTCGAGCTTCGGACTCAAGCACTGCGTACAGGTAATTCAGGATCGCGTTTGGCGGATTGGATGCCAGTCGGGGCGATCCCGTCAGCGGCGACATGCGAGCGCCAAAGCTAAGCCAATGATCGGGTACCCGCCTCAGATCATTCTTGGGGAAGTTGATCGGGAGAGTGCGCCACGCGGACCAGTACGCCAAGGCTGCTTGTGACTCGATCAGGCGAACTGATGGGATACTGTCGGCCTTGGGTAATTCTGTCCTGAATTGAGCAATCTTATCGGCAGTCCTCGAATCGAGCAGTTTGTCCTTTGCAACTTGCGATTGTCCGGCAAGTTTTCGGCTGACCAACTCTCGACTTATTTCTAATGCTGCCCCGGAATGCGCCGCGAGAGCTTGGGCACGGCGCAGTCGGGCATCGGAAGGACGGACCGGGCCACTTGTGGTAAGCACCGTGCCATCCCTGTCCAACATGACAAATGCTGCGTCTTGATCGGCCAGCCATCGGAGCGCGGCTAGCGATACCATGCCGTCAGAGCCAATCACAATGAGGCGCTTTAGCCCATGACCAACGCGGGGCAGGCGAACTGTGCGACGATCCGGCCCGATACCATCCTCTATATACAAGTGGCCGCGATCCACACAGGCGTGGATGCCATAGCCGAAGAGGGTTACGACGCCATGTCGCGGGGTTAATCCAAGCGTTTCCGCATTCTGGGTTGCCATAGTCTGACCTGCTTATCAACGCTTTTCAGAACTCGACGCGCGTTGCGCCAAAAACCGCTCCATCCGAACACGTTGGGCGCACGTCTCACTGCAATAGATCTGCTTGGGCCTTTGGTATAGAAAAAACCGCCTGCACTCTTGTCGTTGGCAGACCCGGAGCCACGGGGCAACCTCGGTTAGCAACTCGAAAACCCGCGTCAGGAATTGGTGCTGCAAAGTGACAGATCCCACTCGAACCACACGCCGATTTGAACGATCCCACTGAATTCCGTCCGAGAATCTATCAACTTGGGAGGCAAATAGCGGAGCAACGAGTCTTGATTTGGGCGGTCCCTGGCGCATGAATGGCCTGCCCTCGCGAAACTCGCGCAGACCCCAACACACAATGTTCACGATCTCCTTTGTGTGGGGTGCCTTGGACAGTGGGTTCCACTTTATCTCTTTCTCTACGCCCGGCTCTGAGATCGCCAAAAACCTTCCAATAATGTCGCCGCGTGCCTTCGTGTCGAGGCTGGGGCCCTTATCAAAGATCTGCATCAGCACCTCGAATTTCATCTGCGCTTCGATACTCGGTCGTGATGCACCTCGCAATGGTCCCTCCTTGCTGATCACTAGAGATCACTTCTGAGCACACTATATCACAACGTTAAGTGCATGTCAACTGGTGAAACGGAGACTATGCAGGTTTCCATTGACACCGTTACAAACTTGGAGTACTGTTGCCATCGAAGTAAGGAGGGTTGCGCCAATGAGAAATCAAGAGGTCGATCATGATCAATTAGGACCAATTCTGCTCTCTCTGAGGGACGCGGCTACCAGGTTGTCCATCGCTGTGCCTACGTTGCGGCGTTGGATACGAGAACGTCGGCTCGCTCATGTGCGATGTGGCCGGGTGGTACGGATTGAGTCAAACGAGGTCCAGCGCTTCATCGCCCAGAATCGCTGCCCAGCCCGTGACGAGGCTAATTGATATGAGTCGCCGTAATGCTATTTCAGGAACCACGCGCCAGACAAAGACGCGCCAAACGCTTCAGCATCAAGAGGCTCGACTGCGCGGGCTTACCGCAATTAACCTCGTCCGGCGAGGCGAATCCACAAATCTCTCCCACGCAGCTCGGGCTGCGCATACCACTGTTAAATCCATCCGTCGGTTGTTGCCCGCCGCACTCATTCAAGGTCGCCCAGGCGGGCGAGTACGGGTAAAGGCTGGCGACCCGTATTCAGCCCGAGTCGAAATTCTCACGGATGCTGGCCCGGCGACGGTGACCGCACGCGGTTCTCGCCAACGCGAATTGGCAGGACAACACCGGGCAACCTACATGCGGGTGCTGAGAAACAAGGAATCTGCCTCTGCATTGGAACAGTATCGCGGCAAAAGGATTGGTGGACACGAGTTAATTAGCGACTTCGATCAACTTTCTGTTTTGGCACAGGCAGGTGTTGTGGGTAAACTTGACAGCCTCTACGTAAGCCCGGAGACCGGTGTGTGACGAACCCATATCCCATCACGCGCGCCCGGCGCATTGAAACGCGCCGCAAGCAAATGGGGTATGCGGATCGCTGCTTCGATTGTCCTGAGACGAACGTGTTTTGCTTCGAACTGGATCATCCTGTCACCGAAAAGCTAGATCCGCTATTCGAGAGAACAGTCTGCCGCAATTGTCATCGAAAGCGCGAAGCAAGCAGAGACACCAAGAAGCTCACAAAGAACGGCCTCCGCAATGTCTATGAGTCAGAACAGGAACAGTTACAGCGTTACATGTTGCTGTTAGCCGAAGATCAGGACTCGATAGCCGAAATTCTGCTGTCGCCAAACGCTTCGTCGCAAATGGTGGTCCGTGAGTTACAATCCACGGCGGCCTCACTACGCCGCAAAGCCCAGTCCTTATCGCAACTGAAGTACCCTCCAAGTAGCACCGCAGCCTTAGAATGGGACGGAATAGGCTGCGCGTGACATTCTTCCAAGTACAAAATTAGTTCGGTTCGAGCGTGCAGCAAAGCGAGGACTGTTATCGTCATACAACTAGCTCCCGAGCTTGCACCGATCTTTGTACGTGTTCACACACGAGTGAAGAATGAAAAACCACGCAGCGGCAACGAAGGGAAACTGGCGGACAAGTGGGCCAACTTTGCGCTCGTTCTCGACTGCGAAACGACTATAGATATCCGCCAAGATCTGACATTCCTATGGTGGAGGTTCTGCGAACTCAAAGACGGGGCGTATGTCTGCCAACAAGAAGGTGTGGTTTACCGCGACAACTTGCCCGAAGAATCAGTCCAGCTAATTCGCGATTTCGCCCGCCGCAAAGCGGACGTTGAAAACGGTTGCCCAGAGGACATTCGGGTGGAGTCGCGCACGGAATTTGTAGACGGCGAATTCTGGGAGGCACTTCGTGCCGGGGCAGTGATCGTCTGTTTTAACGCACCGTTTGACCTCAGCCGGTTGGCGATCGAATATCGGGAAGCACAAAGCAAAAATACCGGATGGTCAATGGTTCTTTGGCAGCGTAAAGGGGGTTCCGACATATTCAGGCCTAAGCTAAGAATCAAGCCAAAGGATTCGCGCTCGGCTTTTATTAGTTTGGCCGGTGGCGATCCGAACAACCGCGTAATTTACCGGGGCCGATTCCTCGACCTTTCTGTCTTAGGTTGGGCGCTGCGAAACAAGCACATGACGCTGGAGGGTTCTCTGAAATCCTTTGGCCTCAAGGGAAAGATGAAACACGAGCCGACAGGGCGCGTCACCAAGACAGAATTGGAGTATGGGCGGCGCGATGTCGAGCGAACCGTCGCATTGCTCAATGCAATGAAACGCGAGTATGACGGATTTCCGCTTGAGCTGCCTCCGGAACGAGCGTTGAGCGCTGCGAGTATCACAAAGGCGTTTCTGAACGAAATGCAGGTACAACAACCGTCGGAGAAATTCAATCTCTCCGACGAGATCTTAGGTAAGTGCATGCAGGCCTACTATGGAGGCCGCAGTGAGATTCGTATTCGACACGAAGAGGTGCCAGTTGTAGTCTGTGACACGACTTCCGAATATCCTTCGGTTGCGGTACTGCTTAACCTCTGGCCGTTGCTAACCGCAACTGATTTGAAGGTTCTGGACTGCACTGAAGAAGCGCAAGAAATTCTGAATCGCACAAGTTTGGAATCACTGCTTGAACCATCTGCTTGGCGCGCTCTCGCATTTTTTGCCTCGATCAAGCCAGCAGGCCATATCCTACCGGTCCGTGCCTTATACGGCGAGACAGGGAACACGAACATCGGCTTGAATCCGCTCACCTCCGAAAAGCCAATCTGGTACGCCGGTCCGGATTTGGCTGCCGCCGTTCTGAAGATGAAGATGGGAGGCGCTCCCCAAATCCTGCACGCCTTCAAGTTGGTCCCTGTGGGGCTACAAGACAGGATGAAAGAAACTACCATCGGCAAACGAACAATTAAGCCAGACAAGGTCGATTTTTTCCAAGCCATCATTGAGGAGCGAAAAAGCCTTCCAAAGAAGCATCCCCACTACGTGCTTTTGAAAATCATTGCCAATTCCCTGTATGGAATCTTTGCGGAGTTGAACAAATACGAGTATGGGAAAAACAACGCCAAGGAGTTGGAGGTGTTTTCCGGCGAAACCGAGTTTGAACAACCAACTTACACCGTTGAACGTCCAGGTCGATGGCTATTCCCGCCAGCAGCGGCATTGATAACCGCCGGTGGACGGCTCATGTTGACGCTTTTGGAGCGTATGGTCGAACGTCGGGAAGGATCGTATCTGTTGACTGATACCGATTCAATGCTGTTCGTAGCTTCCAAAACCAGCAAGCTGATTCCGTGTCCTGGAGGCCAGCATAAACTGTCGGACGGAAGTCCAGCGATTAAGACAATCACATGGAAGCAAGTCGAAGAGATTTGTGCAGAACTCAACAGCCTGAACCCCTATGATCGAACCGTAGTCGGGGAAATTCTCAAAATTGAGGATTGCAATTATGACCGTGCGGGCAACCAGCATCAGCTTTACGGGCTAGCGATATCAGCAAAACGCTATGTTGTATACACACGCTCTAAATCCGCTTTTCAGATCATTAAACCCAGCGAACACGGTCTGGGAATTGTATACGTTCCCGACAAGCGCAAGCGCTACAAACCGAAAGATTGTAAAGATCAGGAGGCCGATTACCCACGTTGGATTGTGGAAGCTTGGGAGAACCTTCTTCTTGATCATTTCCAGATCAGGAAGAATCCCGCCGACGCTCTTGCAGCGCGGGAATTGTGGTTTGGGAAGTTTCCTGCCGTGATGCGGGTTCGCATCACTACCCCCAATGTGATGAAAGCTTTGCAGCAGCGCGACCCTGGGTCGGCCAAACCTTATAATTTTGCACTCTCACCAATACTCATCGAGGATGCACCGGACTGCACGCTAGTCGCTCCGTTTAGTAAACGCCCAAAGGAATGGTTGACGCAGGAATATACCGAGATTCACAGCGGAGCCACAGTTAACTTACTTGGTGAATACCAAGGAAGAAAATTAGTACCGCAGACCCTTTCGGGTGTTCTTTGGCGTCACTATTTACATCCAGAAGATAAGTCCCTCGGGCCGGATGGGGAGCGCTGCGGCGAATACACCAGCGGACTGCTGCTTCGACGGCCCATCCAGGCAATGATACCATTCAACTTTGTTGGCAAAGAAATCGAGCGAAAGGCGCAAGAAGGTGAAGATATAAGCGTTGTCGAAAGAAGCGGACCCATCGCATATCAACCCGGCCAAACAGCCCGGACCCGCGCAGCCGATGCCGCACTGGTGCGCAGCTTGAAGCCATTTCCTGTCAAAATGATTGTGCGCGTTTCAGGTGTAAGCCGCTATGCGGTGCGTCGTGCGATGCGTTTTGAACGTGTTCATCCACAAACGCGCTTAAAATTAGAGAAAGCCGTTTCGGTTTTGAAAAAGAATAACCTGTACCACTCCAGAGGAACACTCCCGTGATGACGCGGGCTGTATCTCAGATAGATGTAGTGCTGCATGCTCTTGGGATTCTTGTGTGTTTGCTTCGCGTGACAAGTGCGCGACAGGAGGAAGCTCTAAGTAATTGAAAATGAAGTATTAAAAAACCGGATCATCACCTTGACTCAACTGGTCGTCAAGGGCTACGCCAAGGATACCGGCCTTCGGGAGTGGGATGGCGCGTTCGGTTAAATCGTCTGTGGAAGCGATATGGGAAGGGCGGTGGTGTGGCATTGCGCTCACTGCGGCAGGAGCAATCGCTTGCGCTTTTCTGTTCTATTGGATTCCATCTCCCGGCGTCAGCGTCGCCGTCATGGGTGTAGCGGCGGCGATCATGGCAGCGAGAACAAAAGCAACGGGAGCAGAAAAAGCAGCATGGATGGTTATTATCTCCGCTCTTTTGGTGATCGAAATTGCATCGATCAAGAAGGAGCGGGTATTCAACGAACAGGCTGGGAAACTCAGGGCAGAGGAAGAGCGGCGACACTTCGCTCAGATCGGCAAAGGAATAGAGACTAATATCACGCAGAGCCAACAGCAGTTTAAAGAAACGATGGGACAGGGCCAGCGGCAATTCAATGAGACGCTGAAAACAGAGAAGATCAATCTGGCGCAGACGTTGGGAGGCTTGAAAGAAACAGTCAGGGCAGCGACGGGAGGCGACAGCTTTTGTTATGCGCTTCTCGTTCCACCTGATTACGCAGGAAACACAGCTGCTATTTCTTCGATCATCCCGCGAGGAAAATATCCCTTGACCAACGTCAATGCCCTAGTCAGTGATGACGATATGATGGTCGAGTATCTCAATGAGACGAGCAAAACGGGGAAACCGCATACAGCAGATGAATTTTCTAACATCGTACAACACGCTCAGGAATGGATTCATATAGGCGACTTGCCTCCCAATTTCTCCGAGCAGTTCCCTATGCGGGCAGCTACCGTTACCGGGGACAGGCGCATGTTGACGATAATATTTTGGGCCAATAATGGGAGTTGGACTGAGAAGTTCGCCCTTCGCCGCGTTAACGGAAACTGGTTGAGGTTGATTCGAGTGTGGAGAGAGAGGCTCGACAAGAAAAAGAAAGCAATGGTCGCTGACGTGATTTTTGAACAGGTCGATGACGGGTTCCCAGAGGATACAAATACCAAAGCGTCATCTGGGCTATCGGCCTCTCCTTCTCACTGACGAGTCGATTTTGTCAATTTCCATGCATGCCCGTCTCAACCATTGCGGAAAGAAGTTCTCTGGGGCTACGATCTGAGGCGAAAGGGAGTCGAATTATGAAATGCTGGTTATGGGTTGTGTTGTTGAGTGCCGCCTTTGGCCAGGGTACAAATGCAAGCCCTACTGGGCATGACTGGAGTACCTACAGTGAAAGTGTAAAGATGGGATATGTGCTCGGATTTATAAACGGTACGAGTTTCGGCGCTATTAGGGAGGTGAACGTTTGCCTTCAGCTTACAAGCATCTCATTGGACATCATCAATACGACAAACGATTTTTTCAAGCACTGGAAAGAAAAGTACCCAGACATTGTGACCGCAGCAACTTCCCAAATGCTCAACCAGGCGGACCGCCCAGAATTCAAACAAGAATTTTGTCTGAAAAGTTTTAACTCAGGTTTCGAGAACATTACCGTGGGTCAGTTTCTCAGCGGTGTAAATGCATTTTACCGTGATTACCGAAACCAGAGCATCCCGGTCAATTACGCCATCCAATACGTACGCGACGATATCAACGGCAAATCACCAGCGGAACTAGATGCCGATTTACTTTGGGAACGCAGATGCATAGCCGATCCGAAAACCTGCACTGAGAGCAAACCGGGTTCCCCGAAGCCGTGACGCCCCGCACGCCCCGCCCCCCTGCCCAGTACCCAGCACCGCCCCCCAGATTGCGGAGGGGGGGTCGGAATTTTTCCCGAAGAGTACTACCCCTTGATCCTGTTGAGGCATCTGTGAGACTGCTTCTAGACTGAAAGTTGCCTGGCTGCAGCGCGCGTCCCTTGAGCCGGCGGCGTACAGACGCGCAAAGCGCGAATCCAATTCTGCCCCCGCGCTCATCAGCAGGATCTTGCGCTCGAAGCCTGAGAGACCAAAGGTCCCACAAAGCGTGTCGAGCGCTGATGGTACGCTTTCCGTCGAGCAAGCTTCCTCCGCCGCAATTCCCGCTGCCGTAGAACTTTCGCTACGCGCTTCCTGCTCTTCCGGGATCGCAAGAAACCGCATCAGCCCAACTCGCACTTCGGCAAGCGCGGCCGTGAGCCGAGTCTGGTTGGCTTCTTTCCACATGAGCGTGGGCGTTGCGTTCATCAGATCGTCACCGTCGGACCGTACGTCGAGCTAGTCGGATCCAGATCCAGTGGGCTCTCCGCCCCGTCGACTGTCACCCGAACGAAGAAAGTTATGCCGCCGCCCACGCCGCTGATCGCGAAGGTCAGGCTGCTGGTGGTCGCCGTTACCGGCGGCAGCGAAAAGCTGTAGGCCGCAGGCGCGGGAGGCGGCGGAGTAGTCGCCTCGTTGAGCAGCAGCGTAACCCGCTGCTGTACCTGCACCGGCGGCGTAATACTCACGACAATTTGGGCCGTAGTCGCGCTCGTCGGAAGTATCACCGGATGCAGCACCACTGCAGCCACGTTCGATTCAAAACCGGAGTGCGGCACCGGCGGTGTTCCCAGTTCCACTTGCTGGATTACCTGCAGCCCCAACAGACCCGCCTGCGCGTTGGCCGGGACCGGCATAATGATTGCCTTCTCGGTCACCGTCGGCGGCGTCACCGTCACGTTCCCAATCCGCACCAGCGTCACCGCTCCCAGCAGGTTCGTTCCTTGAATCACTAATGTGCTCGTCGGCAGAATCGGCTGGTCTGCGCCCTCCTGCGAAACCACCTGCGTGATCGTCGGATACTGGAACGGGGAGACATACAGATTCCTCGCCTGAACCGGAAGCGCTGCCTGCGGCGCTTCCTCGCTCTCGATCAGAACCACCGACGCCTGGTATGCCGCCGAAAGACTGTATTCGACTTGAAAAAACGCCGACCACAGTTTCGAGAATTCTTCCAGCGTCAAAGCCGTCGGTGTGAATCGCACCCGCTCCACCTGGTTCGCCAGGTCGGAGGTGGTGAGGAACGAATTGCTAGAAACGGCAGCGTTAATATCGTCGGAGGAAAGCAGCGGCTGATCCTGCAGCGTGCTGGCGACCGCTCCCAACATGCGCTGCGGCTCTAGCGCGGCATCGTCTCCCTGAAACGTGAACAGATAATGAAGGTCCAGCGCGGCCAGTGGTTTTCGAACCAACGTTCCATCCCCCCGCCGCGTCGGCAAATCCAAATTCCGAAAAGCCGCGTTCGGCGTCACCTGGTACAGGTAGACGTTCACGCCGGGCGACGGGCTCCCCGATCCCGATCCGTCAGGCCGGTTAAACCCAACCTTGGCGCCGGTCACAGCCGCGTTCACCGGTGGCTGCAAAAGCTGTTGCAGCGCCGCCGTCACAGTCGCGATGGCCAGAAAGTTACTCATCGCTGCCCCGGATCGCGATTGATGTTTCGCTTCAAATCGCGTTGCAAATAGTCATCTAGTGACAGCGTGGGCCTGGGCTTGGCCGCCTGAGCGCGGCGTGGCGTCGGAGGCGGGAATACCGCCCGCACTTCGACTCGGCCAATCGTCACCCGCAGAGCCGACTCGGAATCAGGTGCACGATTCGCCGGCCCGCGGGCAATCGCAAGATCAATCGGCTCGGAACTCTGCACCGCCATCGCGCCAGGGATCGCTCGCGTCGCGATCGTCATGGGTTTTATTAGAGAGGGAAGGAACGAGTCCGAAACTGAGTCAGAAAGAACTGAGTCAGCAAGAGACAAGTCAGGAAGAAGCGAGTCACCTCGACTTCCAACCTTCGCATTCGCCGATTCTGCTCTGCGCGACCTCTGCCGCGCCGCGTCGTTCGATAACTCGCCCGCTCGAATCGCGCCCGCCCCCGATGCGCTCGCTGCGGATTCTTTCGTCGCAGATCTCCTCATAACAATGTGATTCGCGCCAGCGCCCGGCGCGACCCGCGGCTCACTCGACACGCTCGCAGAAATCAGTCGACTACCTGCCGTCGGCGAGGATGGGGAGATCGCCTCGCTCGACAATCGACGAAGGAATGCACCCGACGTGCCGCTGGCGCGGCCGCCCTGCTGTCCCAGCTCAACCTTCGCGATCTCAGTTCGCTGAACCACCGCAGATAGCGGTCGCGATTCCGCTGCCCGAAGCCCGCTTCGCTCTCGTTCAAACGAGACCGGCGCAGGCCGCGTCGAGTGCGGCCCCCGCTCCGTTTCGTCCGCGTGCTGCAACTCGTCCGAAATCTCGGAGCGCCACGACAGAGGATCGCGCCCACGCACTACCTCAGAACGAGGCTCCGCGACCCGCATGCTTTCATCGTCGGCGCTCGTTTCCGCCCGGAATTCATCCCCTGCCGCCACGCCTGCCCCGCGCGCCCCAGACTCCGCCCACCCCGGAGCTCTTACTCGACGATAAGGCTCGTAGATCGACGGCACACGCGGTCGGATCGCCTCGGAAGGCCCAAGGTCTTGTCCCGCCAGTTTACTCAGAAACGTGCTCATGCCCACACCCTCTGCAGATAACTCTGCCGCCGGTTCGCACTCATCCTCAGAATGTCCCGCTCCGGCCAGCCGTAGGCCGACGCCAGCGTGTGCACCTCGTGCAGCAGCCGCCACGCCCACACTTCAATCTCGCTCCAGAGAAATGAAACAACGTCGAGCGCTGCGCTCCACTGCCGCTTGCACGACGGACACGTCATCGCCAATTCAATGTCCGCCATGGGATCGGCCGTTGCCATCCTCTGCACCGCGATCTCCGCAACTTCCGGTGGAATCTGCTCCGCTTCAATGACGACGCCCGCATGATTTCCCGACAGCAGGCACCTTTTCAGCAGCAACCCACGGTCGAAATCCAGATCGTTTTCGACGGCATCCGTCTGACCGGCGATCGCCATCGCATCTCCGGTGTTCGCCAGCCGAAGGCGCAACTCGTAGCCCTCGACACTCACTGCAACTTCAGCCCCTGATTCCTCAGCCGATTCCCGATCTGATTCGCGCTGCCCAGCCCGAATCTGCCGAGTATCGAACATCAAGTCCAGCCGCTCGCCGCAATCCGGACACACCACTACCGCCACCATCCGCGAGCCAAACAGCCTCTCGCGCAGCGTGAGCAGCGCAGCATCGCGCTGCCCAAGGCTGAGGTCCATGAGGCGTTCTCTTGCAGTCTCGGGAGAGACCAAGGCCAGCAGTTCCACGGCGCGTTCCGCCGAAGTCTTCGCCGACCCTTCCTCCCAGGCATTCAACAGCTCTGCAGCCGAGAAGGCGCGCATGATCGTCAGCTCGGGACGTTAAACGACGGCTCAGTCCGCTCGACCACCGCGATATCCCGCTCCCAGCCCTCGTTCTCCAGCTTGATATGCTGAATCGCGACGGCGTTGGCGTTGGCGTCAAGGTCGGGCATGGCCTGGTACTCCGACACCCAGCACCGATGAATGTTGTAGGAGACGACCTTTTGGCCAGCCTCGTTGTAGAGCTCAAGAATGACGTCTTTGCGAAAATCCGCCAGCGAGACTTCCGCTCCCAGTGCCGCGCCTAATTGCCAGACTTTGCCCGCCCACTGCTCAAAAGTCACATCGTGCGTGACGCCGCGCTCCAGCGTGATCGCGTCATATTTATTTCGGCCCGGCGACTTCCGACTGGCCGACGGATCGCCGCCTTCGCGATGCTCCACAACCTCGGTGCTCCGCTTGAGCCCCGACACCTTGCTGATTCCCGCCACGTACTTCCCGTCCCACATCACCTTGAACTTGAAGTTCTTGTAGGGATCATGACGCGTCGGGTTAACGGTATATTCAGGCATACTATTGCTCCTTAGCTCGAGGTTTGCCCGGCCATTTGTTGGATCTGAATAATCACGAATTCAGCAGGCTCCAGTGGAGCAAAGCCCACTACGATGTTGACCACTCCATTTTCGATGTCCGTCTGGGTCGTCGTTTCGTCGTCGCATTTCACGAAGTAGGCTTGTGCGGGAGTCTGTCCCTGGAAATATCCTTGGATGAACAGGTTCTGCATGAACGACCCGACATTCAGCCGGATCGCCGACCACAACGGCTCGTCGTTCGGCTCGAACACCACCCACTGCGTCCCTCGGTAGAGGCTCTCTTCGAGGAACAAGGCAACGCGGCGCACCGGCACGTACTTCCACTGGCTGGCAAACGCATCGGCTCCCAGCAGCGTGCGCGATCCCCAAAGCACCGACTTGTACACGGGGAAAGTGCGGAAGCAGTTCAGACCCAGCGGATTGAGCGTCCCATTCTCGGCGTCGTTAAGCTTGTACACCAGCGACTGCACTCCTGAAAGTGAGGCCTCAATTCCGGCCGGTGCCTTAAAGACTCCTCGCGAAGCATCAATACGCGCGTAGAGTCCCGCCACTACTCCACACGGCGCAAACGTCCGGAGCTGGAACTTGTTGAGCGGATCCGCCAGTCGGAGCCTTGGAAAGAACGCCGCACCATTCTCATCGCTGACGGTCAATCCCGTTGATATCCAATCCACCGCCGAGGAAGGAGTGTTTACAAATGGAGGGGCGTCGACAAGAAGAAATGCCCGCCGGCTGTCACACAACGCGATCGCCGCGCTGTAGATTGCGTTCGGATCGACCGTGCTGTCGAGCATCGCAGGATTTCCCGCCGATGCCCGCGTTGCCTCCGGGATACACAGCAGGTTGAAAATGTCGACTTTCTCCAACGCGTAAATGCCCGTGAATAGCCCCTGATCTCCAATCAAGCTGTTCGAGTCAGGCAGGCCCGAGCCGTCCGAGCCCTGGCTCGAGGTAATTTGTTTTCCTCCCCATGTGTTAACTGTGCTGCCGTTGTTCGTTCCCATCGCATAATGCGCGACGTTCGCAGTCGCACCACTCAGGCCCAGGTCGCCGGAGGCGTCACTAAGCCCACTCGCTCCGGAAGGCGCCGTGATCGTCAACACAGCGTCGGGAAACTGCGGCAGCATGGCGTTCACCCGGATTGCTTGATTCACGCCGATTCCAGACACAGAGCATTGCACGCTCGCCCCGGGCATCTGCACCGCCAGCGCCCCATTGATAGCTCTCTGTAGTTGAGCGGCCAGACCGGAGACGGTCAGCGGAAGCGGCGCACCGTTCGCGAATACTTTGAGTGAAATGGGCAGCGGTAACGGCGCGATCGTCGGCGACGTTGTGCTCAGCTGAACGCCCCAGTCCGCGGCTGGAGTTGTGTTAACCACAGTCGCGTTCGTGCCTACAGCGTTGGCCCCGCCATAGTTTGAGCTCAGAAACAGGAAGTTGCCGCTGCTGTCGATGCTCGCGATCGCGTACAGAGTCTCGGTTGGGTCCGAAGCAAACATCAGCAACTGTCCGATCTTCAGCGTACCCAGAGCCGTTCCCGTAACTTTGTTCGAGTTGTAGTTCACGGTGACCGGGTTTGCCACGGCGGTCGATCCCGCGATCGCAGAGGCAACCGTGGCGGCAAGAATGGCCGTCCCTACAATTCCGCTCTGCGCGGGTGGGGCGGTGGCGCTCCCGTTGACGGTTACGTTGACCAGTTGCGAGCCGTTGTCCTCGTCGTTAACTACATTAGCTATGTAATTACTGAGACTGTTGTTCAGCGACACACTCGGAAAAGTCTCCACCGTGCCGTCTATCAGATTGGTGATGGTGAGGTTGAACGCCAGGGGATCGTCGGTGACCGTTGCCGTGGTGGCTGTTCCCGGACCTCCAAAGGGGCCGACTGTGAGACTAGTGTCGCTGCTGATAGTCAGAATCTCATAAGGCGTTTGGGTATTGTCGTTGGCGAACACCAGAAACTGATTCGGCTCCAGCGCGGTCGTAAACGAAGTTCCCGTTCCTGTGACCACCCCAGCAGCGGTCACTGTCATCGTGCCCGCAACGGCTTCTGCTAAACCGTTGTAGTCCACGTCGAGGATCAGCTCGCCGTTTGCCCACGCGCCGCTGCTCAACGCAGCAAATGACAGATTCACCGTGGTAGGCAGGCCAAATTCAACCCCCGCATCCTCGGCATTGGCGCGAGGCGCCCGTACTACATAGGCCTCTGTACCGCCGTTGTTGAAGAACTGTTGTACGGCATAGCTTAACTCGCTATCCGAGGCGAGCCCGCCGAACAGCCTCTCGTAGTCCGCGAAGCTGTAGATATGCTCGGCGCGGTTGTCGATGCCACGGGCGGTATAACCCACAAATGCGCCGATGGAAGTGGCAACCCCTGTAATCGGATGGACGGCACTCGGTAGCTCCTGGATATACACTCCAGGATAAGTCGGAGTTACTGCCATAGGTCATCTCCTTTACTAGTTAGCGTGTTCCTTGCCTCTACTTCCACAATCGGCTTCACAGTTTGCTGAAAACTCGATTTTGGGTGGCGCAACTCTTTCTGCGCTGCGATAAAGCGGCCCTCAAACCAACGTCAGCTTCTCCACCGCCACCACGATCGTCCGCCCGTCAATCAGCTCAACCACGGCAAACGCCCGAGGCTTTGCACCGGAGTCGGAGAAGTCGACAATTACGCCTCTCATCTCTGTCGCACCGGCGGGTGCGCTCAGCCAGGCTTCCTGATTTGCCAGAAACACCTCGGAAACTTGAAAGCGCACCCAATCTCCTTTATTCGTTGGGCACCCCACTTCCCGGAATCCCAGAGGCCGGCTGATACTCGTTGTCTTTCATAGGGAGCACTTGCCAGGCCATTGACGCGGTCCCTCGAACGAAATTGTTCGAGGGAAAGGCTCCCACCGTGGAAGTGACAGAGTAGTAAGGACGTATGCTCTTCAAGCAGAACTGCAGACGCTTCTCATTTCCCGCTAAAAGCAGATTCGCGTTCGAACTCCGGCTGCAACAATCCGCAGAGCTTCGCAATCGTTCGCGAGGAGAAGTATGAACCGGATCTTGATCCGAAACGAAGACGAGTCAATGGCAGCGCAGCGAATCCAAGATGGGACAAACCATCGTGAAGTTCTGCGAGCCTCTATGCCAACTTCTTCAGTAGCCTGTGGATTTGGTAAGGCACTGCGGGAAACGCGGCCCGGCCTTCGAGGACGCTGAACCGACTACGCCGGCTTCCTCAAGTCGTAGGTTCTTATCTTGTGGTAGAGAGTGCGTTCACTGGTATGCAGGCGCTGCGCTAATTCTCTCCTCGTCGCAGTTCCATCGCGCAAGGCCTCTTCCAGCACTCGTTTCTCAATCTGCTGAATCGCCTGTGCATAAGGCATGCCAAGAGCGACGGCCCGCCACACATTGGCGGCAGCCTCTCCCAGTAAATCCGCGTGTTCCTCTGCTCCGGGCTCGCTAAAGCGTCCATGCCAGTCGGTCAAGCCCAACGACGTTCCCCCCGCCTTTAGAAACAGCATCCGCTGAATGGCATTCTCCAGTTCCCGCACATTTCCCGGGAATAGCTGCGCCTGTAACAGGGAAGTAAGTTCCGGCTCAACCGTTTCAATCGGCTGGTAAATCTGCCGATGTCGCTGGGCGAACGCCAGCATTAACGCAGGCAAGTCCTGCATCCGATTTCGCAAGGGTGGCAGACTCAATGACACCACGTTCAGCCGGTGATAAAGATCCGCCCGAAATCGATTCTGCAGCACCAGTGGTTTCAGCGGTTGGTTTGATGCGGCTACAATTCGCACGTCTACCCGGATTTCCTGGTCGGAACCGATCGAGCGAATCGTATACCTCTGCAAGACATCCAGCAGCTTGGCCTGCACGTGCAGAGGAAGGTCGTTCACGTCATCCAAGAACAGCGTACCCTGGTCTGCCGAGCAAAAAAGTCCCTTGCGATAGTTGGCCGCTCCGGTGAAAGCCCCTTTCACGTGGCCAAATAATTCGCTCTCAGCCAGCCCGTCGCTCAAAGAACCGCAGTGCATCGTGACGAAAGGAAACGCCCGGCGCTTCTGATCGAGCCTGTGAATCGCGTATGCCAGAACTTGCTTGCCGGTGCCCGTTTCTCCCTCAAGCAAGATCGTGATGTCGCTGACGCACGCAGCCTTATATGCCTGGCGCAACAGCGGTGCCAGCGCGTCCGAGCCGGTGACGAATCCCAGTTCGCCAAAGCTGCGACGTAGCTCATCTCCGGTTAGCCCAGGACACCCAACCCCCACGGATTTGCCTCCCAAGCTTGAGGATCAGCGAATTGGTCGCCGGTGTTATAGCGAAGTTGCCGAGGCCACCCGATCTCCGGTTCCGCTGCTCTTCGACATGCTGCAAGCATCCCCACAAAAAATCGATCTCCAGCGCCTGCTGACCAGCTTGCGCTCCTGAGCCACAACTCGCTGCTCTTCGACTCGGCTTCGCCCCGGTCGTGCAAACGCCCGGCCGCCGAACTCGCGCAACTCGCGTCGCCAGCCTTCAGCCTCTGTATGGACAAGAAACCGACACGTTCTTTTCTCAAGCCAGGGTTCGGTTGTTTTAAAATCCCACCTTACCAGGGCACTGTGACCGAATCCGCCGCGTTCTCGCCCGGTGAAGTCGGCGGGAATGGAACTACGAAATAGTCGAACGTCACGGTTTGTTTCTTGTCATCTATGGTGACACGAAGGAAGCCGGGTTCCTGGTCATTGAAAGTCATTAATTTCAGATCTGGACGTGTCGTCTGAAAACCTGGAGGCAGACTCTTCCCATTCGGACCTTTTTCGATTTTGTGCAATAGATTTAGCGTGTTAGCGTAACCTCCGGCACCGGCAATGATGTAGGGTATCTTCCTGTCTCCCAAAGCACGTTCGAACCTTTGATACGAGTGCACATGGCCGGACAAAACCGCCGTGGGGATGCGCCCCGTGGCTTGAATAACGCGGTCCAGCGCAATCTCAATGTCCGGGTATCCGCCGTGTGACGTATCAAGCGAGTATGGAGGATGATGCACCGCGACAATCAGTGCTTTGTCTTTCGCAGCATTCGACACTTGAGACTGAAACCATTGCTGCTGCTCACTTGTGCCCCTTGCATCAAGCGAGCCGTCCACGTTGGAGTAAAGGCCGACTATGGTCACAAAAGGCGCCTCAAGTGTCCAATAAACGTAAGGTTGCGTCATGGTCGGGCGGTAGGGGCTGTCGTGATGGCTGGCGGTATCGCAAAAATTCCGCATGAAACCGAATAGCGATGGTTCAGTGTCTACCGGATCGCCCGGTCGAGTGGAGGTATCGCCGTCGTGGTTGCCGGCGATGGCGAAAATGGCGGCGTGATAGCTCTGGTAGGGTTCATAGAACTGACTTGGATAGAGATTGCTCTGCCCGTTGAAATAGACAACATCTCCGAGGTTGTAGCAAAAAGCGGCAGCGGGATTCTTGTTTGAGGCGTTGGAGATCTGACTATCCATCGCATCGGAGATTGCCTTTTCTACGTCGTCACCGTGGATGCCTCCGGTATCGCCGACCGAGTGAAAAACCAGAACTCCCGCCTCTTCAGCCGCTTTAGCCTCATCGGGGAGGATCACGTCCAAGCCAATGCTCAAGTTCGTGAGGTTTGTGGTTGGCGGCGCGATGAACCGGGGGTAGGGCTTCGGCGGCGATGATGGGTCACCGGACGGCCGATGGCCCTTGCCAATAGGTTTATGCGAACGAGCGCTGAGTGGCACCGAGTGCGGTGGTATGGGTACGGTTCTCAAGAATTGTTCGTATCGAGGAATGGCCATAAGCTCTCCGTGCTTCGAGGGGCTAACCGGCTTCAGCCGATGAGATCGTTTCCGAGCCACAACAACTGAAGCCGATCACATCAATACTCACGCTTTCCGGCGTGCATATGATTTGGACGACGCTCCGCCCTTTGCTACCAGTTGAACCTTAGGCGTTCTGGTTCCTGCTGCAATGGCGTTTGCGGCCGGGGTGGCGAACAAAGCGGCGAGTTTCGTGCCGACCGGAGATCCCAGTCCGCAGCACGGATTAGGCCCGGGTCCAGCACGATAGGCACCGTTGTCGCCTTGGGTGATCTCGTTAAAGCAGAGTTGGTTAGCCCAGAGCGTGGGCGTGACAAAGCCCAGCTTTGTTCCCAAGGCTGCAAACAGACCGGAGTAGAGAGGAGCGACCGCGCTGGTTCCACCCTCACCGTTGACTTGCTGGCCATGCACCCAAATGATGTATCCGGTGTATGGATCGGCGTCAGCAGCCACGTCCGGCACCATACGGCCGGGCCCGTTGGGCGCACCTGCCTGCCATGATTGCACCGGGAACATCCGCGAGAAGCCGCCGCCAGTGCCCGAGCCGTCGGTCTCTCCAGGGTTGTTGTTCCAGACGGTTTCCGTGGTGTCTGTCTTGCTGGTTCCACCGCATCCAACCACGTGAGGACAGGACGACGGACAATCCACGTTGCTAGCCGTCGGGCCGCCGTCACTGGAGTCGTTGTCCCCAGACGCGGCAAAAACAATCATTCCGGCAGCGGTCGCATTCGTGGCCGCGGTTTCCATCTCCTGCGCCGCTTGCTGACCCCAGTTGGCCTCGTCCGAGCCCCACGAGATCGAACAGACGTCGCAGCCGTCGGCCACCGCCGCGTTGACGGCCGGAGCAATGTCCTGTGCCCAGTAAACGCGAATGGTAGCCGGCTTTCCGGTCGCAGCGTAGTACGCCGCGCCCGCTACCTAGATATCGAGAGCGACCTCAAAGTCGGGATCCTGCGGGTTGCCGAGGCTTTGATTGGGGTTGTTTTGAGTGCCGTCAACCGAAACGTCGGTGATCTGCGGCGTGGGTTGGTTGATGGACTGGAAAAACGAGTCCATATCGGACTGTACCCAGCCCCCTCCCAGTTCGACGATGGCAATCACGCCTCCGCCAACCAGATTGGTGGGCCAGTTGTACGCGTCGCAAAGTGCGGGAACAGTCCAGGTGTGCTCACCCGGGCCGGTTCTTGGCTTTAAGTGACGACTCCTCAGTTTGAAATAAGGTCTGGACTTCGTCTTGTTTTCATTCATCGCTCTTCTCCCTTCTCAGTTAGCATGCAAGCGCCGAAGCATGACGCACCCCGGGGCCGATGACAGCCGCGATGACCGCACACTGCCGCAATCACCGAACCTTGCCCGCGACCAAAGCAGCTCAACCTAAGGACACTGCCACTCCCTGGTAAGTTTCCCTTTCCAGACAGCAGTTCCAACAGTCGAGCAATCCCGCTCGCAGGGCTCCCCTATGTTTGGGAAAGTCGGCTAAGTAGAAGCCCCCTCGGACGTCCAGTGTTGTCCAACACCGCACCCTTCCGCTCGCCGAAATTCCGTCCACAATACTCTGGCGATCCGCGAATGTCAAACAAAAAGGTACGGCATCCATGCAATCTCACCCTTAACTCCGCCCGTGTCAGGTTCCGGTCATGAGTTGCTTTTGAAACTGATGATCGCGCGGACGCGCACCTGAATTAGCCTGCGCTTCTATGCGGCACAGCTTTCCCCAAGACACACGTGTATACGCGAGAGTCGCGATTCGGTTGTGCATCGTGGCGCCACGGGAGCAAAATTCCCACGGGGATAGTCGCGGCCGGCGGAAGGATATTCTCCGTGGCTATTACTCGCCAGGGTTGGCGAACAACGTTGGCGGCCAGCGCACCGTTTACGAACTCTCCACGGGTCGTTGCTTTAGCGACGGTGCTGCTGAAGCGTACATTATCCGCGAGACCACGACAGGGAAAATGCTGCAGAAGGTAGTGATCCAGAGCCGGGCAATCCGGAGGTTGTTCCGGGCCAGAAGTCCTCATCTTGGAAGTGTGGAGCATCCTCGCCTCTCTGGTGGCAAGGCGGCGATGAAGGCAAACCATCGGCTGCCGCAGCTTCTTGGAACTGAACGCTGTCTTTTTCCATTTGTCATCGTAAGTTCCGCTCGTAATGAACTGGGTTTCTCCCCACCCTTCGTTCTGGAGTCCATGATCGAAATCTAGAGTTAATTTCGCGCCTACATCTTTGGATGCTGAGTCGAAGCCCGATACCGATATGGAAGCCTTGCGAAGTAGCGGAACGGGAACACGAACAGGAGTGCTGGTTCTTGAGGTCTCGCTCTGATCTGTGTGAGAACGCATCTTTTGAGTAATCCATACATAGGCTCCCGGTACGAGAGAACTCGCTATCGTGATTGTGAACTTGCCGTCAGGAGTATTTACAGCAAACGGAGCAACGCCAAGATTAACGAGCGTTCTTTTTCGCCCATGTGTCGTGTCCTCGGCAGAACAGTCCAACGGAGGTGTCGCTGTAGCCGACGTGCAGACATAAAGTAGGATCGCATCGTACTGCGGCGAAAGGCCTTGGGCAGTTCCGCTAATTTGTGTGTCCGTGACCGTGGGTACCTTCGACAGCAGTGGAGTGGCTTGTGCGAAGGAACTTGCAGGCAATATCGCCAATAGCAATAAGCCACCTAAAGTCCGTACCAACATGGTGCGCTCCGCTTTGCTAAACGAGTGGATTCACGGGTGCAATAGAGCTTCAAAACATTCTCCACGTGCGTAGCTCGGGCTTCGGTCTTCCCATCAGGCGCTCGATCGTTTGCCGTTCGGGGGCACTGAACAGATCGGAACCAGCTGAACCAAAAGCTGTTCCTGGGGACAGGGATGCGAACTTGTCAACGATGGATTGAAGGTGCTCGCTTGACGGACGGACGGATTCAGGCGTCTGACCGAGATATGAACCTATGGTCCTTGCTGCACTCAAGATCGTTCCAATTCCAGCTACGAGCAGTAAGCACAGCATCACAACCATCGGTGCAATGCCGATGTAGCCTCGAAATCTGACTTCAGCAATAGCCAAACCAACGGTCATGAGTTGTCCTAGAACGGCGCAGATCATGAGTGCTGCCGTTGCTAAGAACAACCCCACGCTGCCGACAGACACTGTGGATGTCTGGCCTGCTGGGGTTGTGATTTCCTGTGGGATGGAGAAGAACCAAAAGATGCCTGGGGCGAGCAAAAGGAGTGCCGCAAACAGGATCGAGAGTAGCGCATAGTGGAACTTCGTCATATAATGCAGCGCGTCCGTCATCACATTAGCTCCCAACAGCGGAGTTAAGAGGCCCGTGCCAATAGTAAAGTTCGTTGCGAAACTTGTGGCGAAGTTCCACTGTGGTCCGCCCACAGGTTTCCCTAAGCTCTTTCGCAATCCCCACAGAGAAATCAGCAGATATACAAGCGCGATTGCAAATGCAGAAATCAGCGGAGCCTCAAGCCACGAGGAACTGATTGAGGGAAGCAGCATCACGGATCGGGTTAAAAGCTTCGAAGAGGAGGCGCAATCATGGGAGCTTTCCGCGGATTGTCGAGCACTACTTGCTCGTCCTGAGGTCTTCGGCTTCTGCCCTGCGAGCTGGGGAGCCGATGGTTCTTTCGATGTCACGCTTGAGTTCAGGTTGATCGATCCTGACAGAGGTATGAGGGTTGAATCTACACGCAGATGTAGATCGAACGGCGTCTCTTGAAATGCCTCCCACGGCGGCTCAATCTTGAAGCAGGAAGTATTTTCTTCAAACTTCAGCGCGGATTCGTCCTTTCCCAGCTGTAAAAGCGCCATTGACACCGCCCGAGGCACGTCCTTGATGTCGGCAAAATGGGCAGTGGCACAGAGTCGGTCCGGTTGCGTGGGCCCGTCGTTTCTGAGGTACAGGTGGAGGATTCCGTCTACCATCTTGGAATTGCCGGGGTCTTTTTCCATGTGAATCTCGGCACCGGCTTGGGCAGCATTGGCTGGTGAGATGGAAACCGCGTTCTTTGGCAGTTGGCAAACTGGGAGAACTTGAGAGAAGCCAAGGCGAGGAGACGTGAGGAAAGCTAGCGTCGTAGCGTAGACCACAATGTTTGAAATCACGCCCCCGCCATGTATGAGCGATCGCTTACACCCGGAAGAGCGTAAGCGATCGGCAACAACAGGAATAGCTGAAAATGCACGATGTGCCAGCTGAGCCAATTGCACCCTCCATCGACAAAAGACCGTAACGTTTGAACGGCACGAGAGAGTGAGAAGCCCCAACCAAAGCCTTTCCTCAGTGACAGGGTCAAACTTATCAAGGTCAGCGTCAACCGGCCCAACTCTGGCAGGAATCAACTTAGGAGGGATCTGATCGGGTGCTGTCGGGGTATTTGGAAGTTGCGGGTTTGCTGCCATGGCCTACCGCTTGTCTCCCTTGTCGGGGCTATGCTGTGTTCTCCGGGCCCACACGTGCTCTGTTATTTCATTTGCAAGCACAAAGCGGTCTGAGATACCGCCGCGCGTGCGCAGTCCAGATCCGCAAGTAACCTATCGATTGTCCGGGGAAGTCGGCGGACGGGCCCCCTCGGATGCGAAGCTTGCTATCTCAGCTTTCGCCGTCGCCGAAATTACATCCAAGGTATGCCCGAAAATACCGAATGTCAAGAGTCACTTCGCATTGTTTGACGGGGTGTTCTCACCTTGCGACTGGCCCTTTAATGCTACGAGATCGCATCATCCTATGGAGTAACTTCGAAGACAGCTCCATAGTAATCAGCACCGTAAAACTCGGCCGTCCCGTACAAATTGCCTGTCTTGTTGCGCACCAGACCGGCATACGATCCTCTAAAATCCGTATAAAGCACTTGTTCGGCCCAAGTGTTCTTGGGACCCTTCACCAATTCGAAAACGGGCCCGCCCTCGCCATAGACGCCGGTGGTCGTTGTGCCATAGAGATTTCCATTAGGATCGGCGACCAGGCCGGCATACGGAGCCGCGCCATTCGCTCCTCCCGGGAAGGCGTAGAGCACCGATTCCTTCCACTGGGCCTTCTTCGTCGAATAAGTCAGCTTGAGGACGGTGCCATCGTTAGCCGGGCCACCGGCATTCGTCGTGCCATAGAGAGTCGTGCCCTTCAAAAGCAAGGTGCAATTCACAGGGTTTGCCCCATCGTTGCCCCCCTGGAAGCTGTACAACAAGCTTTCGGTCCACTTGCCATTGCCATTGGGCGAGACCTCAAATACGGTGCCCAGACCGGCAGAGCCGCCCTGAACGGTCATACCGTAAAGGTTGCCGTCCTTGTCCATCACTAGCGAACCGGAAGGGCCTTCCCCGTCCTGGGGATCTCCGCTGATGAAATTATGTAACACCGTCTCCGTCCAGCTCCCGTGCCCGTCGGGACTCAACTCATAGACCACGCCCTGTCCATAAGCTCCATCCACCCCGGTGACTCCATAGAGATTGCCCGCTTTGTCGAAGATGAGGCCGCTCGATGGTTGTCCACCGTCGCTGGGGTACCCTTGGAAGCTGTAGAGGACTTTTTCCCTCCAGACACCGGTTTTCTTGTTACGAGTTAACTCGAACACCGCACCGGCCCCGAGAGCCCCGCCGTAGTAAACCGTTCCGTAGAGGTTGCCCCTCAAATCGCGAATCACATTGGAGGCGGGCAAATAGCCGCCCGCGCCGTAGTTGAAACTATAGATCACGCTCTCCGTCCAGCCCCCGCTTGAATTCGGCGTAAGTTCATAAGCCGAGCCCTGTCCATACGCTCCACCTGATTTGGTGGTGCCAAATAGATTGCCTTTTGGATCGAGCAGTAAACTGGATTGGGGATTGGCTCCGTCCGGCTGGCCGGTAAAGCTGTACAGCACAGTGCCGGTTTGGGCTAACGCGCCGGCCGTCAATAGGAGTACCACAGCAATAATCAAAGCGACTTTCATCCGGAATCTCCCTATTTATGCTCCTCTAATTGTCTCGTGCTCTTTTGAAGACATTTCGTGGCTAGTTGTATGAACCGCCATGCAAACAGCTATGTACCACTGTCTCTAAGACGCATGAGTGGATGGCTCTGGAAACAACTGTTTGCTATTAGTTTAGCTGGTCCTGAAACTGCTTGGGCGTTCTGCACAGCCTACTGCGACGTCGGAAACTCGGCTTCCCGCCCAATTTCGGCGATGTTGATGGGCGTAAGATTCGCATCGCGCAATTGCTGGTTGATCTGCGGCAACTTCTTCTGTTTGAACTCCGCCCACTCCCGGAGGCGCAGGCTGGCTTGCTGGCTGGACTCGTGATACACGGCAACCGCTTGCACCGGCGCCGGGCGGTCTCCGCTCTCGACCACGCGCAGCGCCGACGCTAAGCCGGCGTAGGCGTCCTGCAATCCCGTACCTTGCCCGGAATCCCCGGCAAGAATCTTGCCGAGTGTCATCTGTGCCTCGGCTAGACCATCCTTGAGCTGCGGGTTTTGTTCCCCAATCTTCTGTTGAATCGTAGTGATTTGCTTCTGCGCTGAGCTGGTCTCGGCCAGCCCGTGTTGCACTTCCAAGGCTTCGGCAAATATCTGTCGGCCCAGTTTCAACCGTTGCCCAAGAACTTCCCGGGTCGCGGGCGAGCGCGGGTCCATCATCAGGCGCAGGGACTGAGTCTGTGTTTGTCCGTCGGCCGTGAGGCGGACCTGGTAGATGCCTGGCGCTGCTTTGGGACCATTGGGAGGGCGAAAGTCGTCATCCTCATCCACGCTGGGATTGGAGGCGCCCCAACTGAGATCCCAAATGAAGCGGTGCATTCCGGCAGTTCTCTGGAGCACCTGGGGTTTAGGGAGCCAGCGGTCTGCGACCGCGAGCGAAGGATGCTTTTCCGCCCCTCGGTTTTCGGACGAAAAGGCACGGACAAGGTTTTGTTGCTCGTCGAAGATCTCCAACCGAACAGTGCTGGCGTCAGACTTGAGGAAGTAATCGATCATCGCGCCGTTGGGCGGGTTTTCGGCGGTTGGTTCCTCGGGTGGCAATGGCGTGCCCGTGAAACTGTCGTTGTCCACGCGGATCGCATCGGCCGGATGATAAAGCCACGCGCGTTTTGCGTCGCCGGCCGCGGAAGCCTGACGAAGCGGAGTGATGTTGTCGAGAATCCAGAAGGAGCGTCCATGGGTAGCGATCACCAGGTCGTCGTCATGGATGGTCAAATCACGGACTGACGATACGGGTAGATTCAACTGCAGCGGCAACCAATAGTCCCCATCGTCAAAAGACACATAGACGCCCAGCTCCGTGCCCGCAAACAGCAGGCCCTTGGTCTGCGGATCTTCGCGAACAGCGCGCAAGAAAGCCCCGGGCGGAATGCCCGCAGTGACCAACTGCCAACTGGCCCCATAATCATGGGTGCGATAGATGTACGGAGTTTGATCATCCAGCACGCTACGATCCACGGCAGCATAGGCGGTAGCCGGATCAAAGTGTGAAGCTTCAATCAACGAGATCAGGCTCCAATCGCTAAGCCCATGCGGGGTGACGTCCTTCCAGTTTTTTCCGCCATCGCGAGTCAGGTGAATCAATCCGGTATCGCTTCCCACCCAGATCACATCTTTCTGCAGCGGTGACGGTGCAATAGTGAATACGACTCCGAAGCCCCGATTCTTGGCATTTTCGACTGTGAGAGGTCCTTCCGGCTTCTGGTTTCCAGAAAAGGCCGCGGCGCCAGTGAGGTCAGGGCTGATGGTGTCCCAGTGCAGGCCGCCGTCGACGGTTTTCATGACGAATTGCGTGCCGAGATAGAGCGCATTGGGACCGGCCTGAGAAAATACAAGAACAGGAGTCCAGGGTGCGCGGTACTTGTGCCGGTTAAGCGCCAGACCCCATTCCGGAAAAGGCCACGGAGTGATGTCCTGGCTCAAAGTGGTGCGGCGATTGAAGCGAGAAACCGTGCCGTAAGGTCCAGTAAGATAAACAATGGCCGGATCATTGGGATCGAGGGCCATGTGCCCGCTCTCGCTGGGGCCAGCAGGAAACCAATCTCGCGGTGTAATCCGGCCGTGATCGGCGCGACTGAGAACCGCGACACTTCCACTGTCCTGCTGCGTGCCATAGACGACGTAAGGAAACTGGTTGTCAGTCGTCAAATGGTAAATCTGTGCAGTGGGTTGGTTGTACCAACTGCTCCAGGTCTGGCCACGATTCAGGCTGATTGTGGTCCCCTGATCGGTTCCCAAGACCAAGCTGGAGGAGTTCTTAGGGTCGATCCAAATCTGGTGATAGTCATCCCCGCCAGGTGCGCCGCGCACAATTGAAATCGTCTTTCCACCATCCTCCGAGCGGTAAAGAGCGACGTTGGGCATGTAGATCACATCGCGATTGTTGGGGTCGACGGTGATGTCGCTGAAATACCAGGCGCGATTGGTGAGACGCGAGTCGGCATTGGCGAGCACCCAGGTGTTGCCGCCGTCATCGGAGCGATACAAGCCTGCCTTCTTCGCCGAGATCAGCGCGTACACACGGCGGCCATCAGGAGCAACGTCAACTCCAGCGCGCCCCCAATCGCCGTCCGGAAGGCCATTTCCGCTGAGGAGCGACCAGGTTTTGCCCGCATCCTCAGAGCGGTACAAACCGCTGCCCGGTCCATCGACGGTCGCATAATTGCTCCAGGGCGGCCGATAGGCATGCCAGGCAGTGGCAAACAAAAGTTTAGGGTTGGTGGAACAGATCGCGAGGCTGGCGATGCCGATCTCCGGGCCGCGATCGAGAACTTTGGTCCAGTGGGTTCCGCCGTCGGTAGACTTATAGACGCCACGCTGCTCGTTGGGACCATAAGCGTGCCCAAGCGCGCCCACGTAGACGGTATTAGCGTCCTGCGGATCAACCACAATGCGGCTGATCTGACGCGTGTTCTCCAATCCCACATGAGTCCAGGTTCGACCGGCGTCGGTGGATTTGTACACTCCGTTGCCGGATGAGAGATCAGTGCGAATGTCGGCCTCGCCGGTCCCGGCGTAAATCGTGTTGGGGTCCGAGGGCGCAACTGCCAGCGCTCCGATCGAGGCGATAGGCTGGGAGTCGAAGATCGGCGTCCAGACGACACCGGCATCGGTCGTTTTCCAAACACCGCCATCCACTGAGCCGAAATAAAACGTCGTAGAGTCGCCGGACACGCCAGCCACGGCTACCACGCGGCCACCGCGAAAAGGACCGACCAGGCGCCACTTGATCCCGTTAAACAATTCCGGCTGGACAGATTGGGCAATTGCGGGCGTAGCCAGAAGAAAAAGCCACGGCAAAAGGCGACGGATTGAAGCGAGCGCGAAGTTGTGCAATTGGCAAATCTCCCACTTTACGCAACCAGTCTAGCGGAAGAAGCGGATTTCCGCTTTAATGGTTCTTTCTGGAACAGTTATGCCCAACCAAAAGCCTGAGTGGTCTTTCCACATGACTCCCGACGAATTCCGCCGCCACGGCCACGCCGTCGTCGATTGGATTGCCGACTACTACACGCGCATCGAGTCGTTTCCGGTGCTCTCGCGGGTACAGCCCGGCCAAGTGCGTGCTTCGCTGCCGCCGAATCCTCCAAAGCACGGGGACCCATTTGAAGCCATTCTCGCTGATGTGGAGAAGCTTATCCTGCCCGGCATCACGCATTGGCAGTCGCCGAATTTCTTTGCGTATTTTCCGGCCAATGCATCCGGTCCAGCGATTCTGGGCGATCTGCTTTCCTCCGGTCTGGGCGTTCAGGGCATGCTTTGGGCCACCAGCCCGGCGTGCACCGAATTGGAAACACACGTGCTTGACTGGCTGGTGGAAATGCTCGATTTGCCGCGGAAGTTTCTCTCCACGGGCAGTGGCGGCGGCGTCATACAGGACACAGCTTCCAGTGCCTCGCTGTGCGCGCTGCTTGCAGCCCGTGAGCGCGCTACCAATTTTGCCAGCAACCGCCGCGGCTGTGACGGCAAACTGGTTGCCTACACGTCTACCCAGGCACATTCGTCGATTGAAAAAGACGTGCAGATCACCGGACTGGGCCGCGACAACCTGCGGCTGATCGACATCGACCAAGGCTTTGCCATGCGCGCTGAAGCGCTGGCACGACAAATCGCCGAGGATCGCCGCGCCGGTCTGGTTCCGTGCTTTGTGTGCGCTACGGTGGGCACGACTTCCTCCAACGCGATTGATCCGGTCGCAGAGATTGGCCGCATCTGCCGCGAAAACAACATTTGGCTGCACGTGGATGCCGCCATGTCAGGGACGGCGGCACTTTGTCCCGAGTTCCGGTATATCAACCACGGGATCGAATTCGCCGACAGCTACGCCTTTAATCCCCACAAGTGGATGTTTACGAATTTTGACTGCGACTGCTTCTGGGTTGCCGAGCGCGCAGCTTTGATCAATACGCTGAGCGTGTTGCCCGAATACCTGAAAAACCAGGCGACACAATCGGGGGCGGTTTTCGATTATCGCGACTGGCATATCCCGCTGGGCCGGCGCTTCCGCGCGTTGAAGCTCTGGTTTGTGATCCGACACTATGGGATCGACGGACTGCAGCACCACGTGCGGCGGCACATTGAACTGGCGCAGCAATTCGTCGGCTGGGTGAAAGAAGATAGCCGGTTTGAGTTGGCAGCCCCGGCGCCGTTGAATCTGGTTTGCTTCCGCCACAAAGGCGGAGATGAAATCAATCAGCAGCTGATGGACCGGCTGAACCGCCGCGGAGACCTTTATCTGACCCACACAAAGCTCGACGGCAAGTTCACGCTCCGCCTGTGTGTGGGACAGACCAACACTGAAGTGCGCCATGTGGAGCGGGCGTGGAAGAGGATTCAGGAAGAGGCGACGCATATCCACGCTTAAGGCGGAGACCTACTGAGGAGCTTTTGCCGGCTCGGCTGGCTTCGCTGCAGGCTCCGGCTTCAGCGCGCCGGCGTTCGCTGGGGCCGATGGGTTTACGCCGAAATCCCAAACATAGGTGTTCATTCCTTGTTGGCCAAGCAGTTCCACCAGGGCATATTCGCCGGGCGTCAAAGGTTCCATTGGCGTGACCTTCACCCAGTTGCCGCTTAGACGTTGAGTGGTGGCGGGAACGAGGTTCTGCTCCTGGTGAGTTTTTCCCAGCGGATTGATCTTGATGTCTCCCACAATCCGCTTGCCGCTCTTCACTTGCGCCCGGACAATGTGGAAGCGGTCCCAGGGCTGCTCCGGCTGGCGGACCTGCTGAGGCTGTTGCGGCAGAGATTGCCCCGATTGGCGCACGCCGGCAGGCGGCTGCGCGGGTTGGCTGATGTCCTGTTGCGTCTCAACATTGACGTAGATTGAGGGCAACGTGACATGCGACTGCACGGTGGCGTGCGCCTCTGGAAGCTCAATGGTCTGCTTGCTGCTGGCGATGGGGATGGCCGCTGCTCGCAAGATGTTGTGCGTGCGGTTGCGGTTCACCTCGCCGGCGTTCTGTTGCAGCTCGATTAACTCTGGCTGGTTCTGGAAAGTGTCCAACAGCACGACGTCACCCTCTTCGGGCAGATGCAGGCCTGGCGCAACCAGCGGGGTTCTGGCCTGCTGTTCAGCCTCTTCGGCTTCCAGTTCCTTATCGAGTTGCACGGCCTCGGCGTCCGGAACACCGGCGGCGCGATCCTTGGCGAATTTGTCAGTCGCGTCCCAATCGACGAGGTCTTTGGGCAGTTCCTCCCAATCGTTGCGTTCTGCGCTCAGATACCGCACCCGGTCGCCTTTCACTTCCCACTGGGTGGCAAGCTGGTACGAGCCGTCTTTGAGGATGAGCCGCTTGGCGAGTTGCTGAGCGGAGACATGCGGCGGCATGAGTAGGAAGACGAAAAGACCGAGCACCGCCGCAGCCGCGATTCGATTTAGCCAGCACATAGCACTACGTACTTGGATGCTCCCTATTTACCATTTTCGTCTTCATCAGACTCACGCTTGGCCTCAGCCCGCCTTTCGGCGATGAGTTCGTCCACAAGCGACACGCCCGGCTTCACGTGCTGCCGAACAAAACGCTGCGCCCGCGCGATGCGCCGTTTTAGAGCCGTGATCCGCAGCTGTTCTTCTTTCGTTTGCGACAAGATTCGCACCCTGAAGAAAGTGTAATCGTTACCATTTCTTTCCACAGCCCTTTCTGGCATAATTGATCGTGCACGCCAACCTGCACAAGAAAACTCCAAGACAATTCAGGGTGAGGAATCGATGTCGGCAAAGTACATCTTCGTAACGGGCGGGGTAGTGTCTTCATTGGGCAAGGGACTGGCAGCGGCCTCGATTGGGTGCCTGCTTGAAAGCCGCGGGCTGAAAGTCAACCTGATCAAGCTGGACCCTTATCTCAACGTCGATCCGGGAACCATGTCGCCGTTTCAGCACGGCGAAGTCTTCGTCACCGACGACGGCGCGGAAACCGATCTCGATCTTGGTCACTACGAGCGCTTCACCCACGCCAAACTTTCCCGCGACAACAACTGGACCACCGGCCGCATTTACGAGCAGATCATCGCCAAGGAGCGCCGCGGAGACTATCTCGGCAAAACGGTGCAAGTCATTCCGCATGTGACGAACGAGATCAAGGCGGCCATGAAGAAGGTGGGGCAGGATGTGGACGTCTGCATCGTGGAGATCGGCGGCACGGTGGGCGACATCGAGTCGTTGCCATTTCTGGAGGCCATCCGCCAGATGCGCCTGGAACTGGGGCGCGAGAACACGCTCTTCGTGCATGTGACGCTGGTGCCGTTCATCGCCGCCGCGCAGGAACTTAAGACCAAGCCGACGCAGCACTCGGTCAAAGAACTGCTTAGCATTGGAATTCAGCCCGACATTTTGTTGTGCCGCACCGACCGGTTTCTTGCCAAGGAAATCAAATCGAAAATCGCATTGTTCTGCAACGTCGCAGAAGAAGCCGTCATCACCGCCAAAGACGTGGCTTCGATTTATGAGGTTCCGCTCGTCTTCTCCCGCGAGAATGTGGATACCCTGGTGCTCAAGCACCTGCATCTGGAGGGCAAGAGTCAGGACTTGAAGCAATGGGAGGAGATTGTCCACCGCGTCTACAACCCCAAAGCGGAAGTCATGATCGCCATCGTGGGCAAATATGTGGAGTATGAGGACTCGTATAAGTCGCTGAAGGAGGCGCTCGTCCACGGCGCGCTGGCCCACAATTTGAAATTGCAGGCGAACTGGGTGGAAGCCGAAGGTTTGGAGGCAGGTCAGAGCGCTTGCGAAGAACAGCTTCGGGACTACGACGCAATCCTGGTTCCAGGCGGTTTCGGCAAGCGCGGCATCGAAGGCATGTTGCAAGCGATCCGCTACGCGCGCGAGAACAAAGTGCCCTATTTTGGCATTTGCCTGGGCATGCAAACGGCGTGCATAGAGTTCGCGCGTGACGTTTGCGGCTTGGCCGATGCCAATTCCAGCGAGTTCGATCCCGCCACGCCGCATCGCGTGATCTACAAGCTGCGCGAATTGCGTGGGGTGGAAGAGTTAGGTGGCACGATGCGGCTGGGCGCATGGACTTGCAAAATCGAGCCGGGGACCCTGGCGCACAGAATCTATGGTCAGCTTGAGATCAGCGAGCGCCACCGGCACCGCTATGAATTCAACCGCGAATACGAAGAAACGCTGACTGCAGCGGGACTGCGAATCTGCGGGTCGACCCCGGATGGAACTTATGTGGAGATGATCGAGATTCCGGACCACCCGTACTTCATCGGCTGCCAGTTCCATCCCGAGTTCAAGTCCAAGCCGCTGGAGCCGCATCCACTGTTCAGGACGTTTGTCGGCGCGGCGTATGAGCATGGTTTGAAGCGGCGGACCGAAAGACAAGCTGCCGAGGTGGAAATGTTCCACCGGCCGCAGAACGTGGGTACGCGGTAAGTATTCACCGCCGAGTGCGCTGAGGGAAAGTAGAATATGTTTTCTCGGCGTTCTCTGCGATCTCGGCGGTTAAGAGCTGTGGCAATTTCCTTCCAAGTCGAGGGCATTCGGATCGGCGATGGCAGCCTTTTCCTTATCGCCGGCCCTTGCGTGATTGAAAGCGAAAAGCATGCCATCTTCATGGCCGAAGTGATCAAGGGCGTGACCCGCTCCTTGAATATTCCTTTCCTCTTCAAAGCTTCTTACGATAAGGCGAATCGAACGTCGGTGCGGAGTTTTCGCGGGCCTGGGTTGCCGGAGGGCTTGCGCATCCTGAAGAAGGTGAAAGACGAAGTCCACGTGCCCGTGCTGACCGACGTCCACGAGACAGCCGACGTACCCAAAGTCGCCGAAGTGGCCGACGTTATTCAAATTCCTGCGTTTCTCTGTCGCCAAACCGACTTGGTGGTTGCCGCCGCCATGAGCGAACGCGTGGTGAACATCAAGAAGGGCCAATTTGTGTCGCCATGGGACATGAAGCATGCAGTCGAGAAATGCCGTACTGCCGGCAACGATCGCGTGTTCGTGACCGAACGCGGCTCCAGCTTCGGCTACAACAATCTGGTGGTTGATATGCGCTCGCTGGCGATCATGCGCAAGTTCGCGCCCGTGGTTTTCGACGCCACGCATTCGGTGCAGTTGCCCTCGTCTTCGCACGGAGACGAAGATCAACCTGCCGTCAGCGGAGGACAGCCCGAGTTCATTCCCGTGCTTGCCCGGGCCGCCGTGGCTGCCGGCGTCGATGGCGTGTTCATGGAAGTGCACGAGAATCCCAAGGAAGCGAAATCCGATGGTGCGAACGCGCTGGAATCGACCATGCTGCGCGGGCTGTTGAAAGAACTGTGGGCAGTGCATAGGGCGCTCGGGGAAGCGCATTTGACGCCGTAGAATCGCCCTCGTGCGCAATCTGACCGGGCAGATCTGAATCTGTTACCATTCCCCCCACATCTGATTGCCATGCACCTGGGGTCTGCCATCGCGGGCGTTCTCGTGATTCTGGGCGTGCTATTGGACGCTTTTGAGTCAGTGGTGTTACCGCGCCGCGTGCAGCGCACCTTTCGTTTGTCGAATTGGTTCTATCGCCGTTCTTGGCGCCGCTGGGCCTCTGTTGCCCGCCACATCCGCTCGGCGGCGCGGCGAGAAGCGTTTCTCGGCTATTTTGGCCCTCTATCTTTGCTTGTGCTTCTCGGATTGTGGGCGATGGGTTTGATACTCGGCTTCGCTCTGCTGCAATACGGGGCGGGAGAGCACATGGCCTCGGGCAACCAACCGATCACATTTGGGCTTCTGCTCTACCACAGCGGCGAAACCTTCTACACGCTGGGTTATGGCGACGTCACTCCAAATTCCAGTCTATCCCGCGCGTTGTCGGTGGTGGAAGCCGGAATGGGTTTTGCATTCCTAGCCGTAGTCATCGGCTATTTGCCGACCATCTACTCGGCTTTCTCCGGCCGTGAAATTGAAATTTCCCTGCTCGACGCCCGCGCCGGGTCGCCTCCCACGGCTTTTGAGCTGCTTGCCCGCTTTGGCAAAGCCCGCAGCCAGATTGCGCTGGATGGAATATTGAGAGATTGGGAGCGCTGGGCAGCGCAGTTGCTCGAAAGCCATCTTTCCTACCCGCCACTGGGATTCTTTCGATCGCAGCACAATAATCAATCCTGGCTGGGAACTCTCACGGCGATGCTGGACACGACGTCGCTGATCATCGCGGGCATCGACGGCGTAAACAGTGACCAGGCAAAACTAACATTTGCCATGGCGCGACACGCCATGGTCGACCTGGCGCAAGTGGCGAATGCTCGTTTTGATCCGCAAACTCTTGACCGTTTGCCGGAATCACAATCGGTGCGCCTGCGCCAACTCCTGCTGGAGCGCGGGCTTGAGCTTCGCGACGGGGAGGAAGCTGCGAGCAAGCTGCAATCATTGCGCGCCATGTATGAACCCTATGCCCAGGCGCTGGCCAACAATCTGCTGATCACCTTGCCGCCCTGGATGCACGCGGAGAAGAAGCGTGACAATTGGCAGGCAGGCCCATGGGATCGCGCGATTCAGGCTAAGGGCCTTGCCACACTGGGCCAGGCAAAGCATGACCGGCATCGTGCCGACGACCACTTCTGAGCCGTGCTATCGACCCTTTCACCTGTTAACATTCTTTTTCGTGAAAAACCTGGGCGAAAACGTAGTGCGCATCGAGGCGGAGGCATTACGCGAACTGGCTGACCGGCTCGCAGGCCCCATGGCCGACGCTTTCCGCCGCGCGGTGGAGCTGATCTACGGCTGCTCTGGCCGGGTGGTGGTAACCGGCATGGGAAAGAGCGGCATCATCGCCCGCAAAATCGCCGCGACTCTCAATTCCACGGGCACGCCGGCGTTGTTCCTGCATCCGGTGGAGGCGGTGCACGGCGATTTGGGGATGGTAGTGCAGGGAGACGTGGTGGTCGCTTTGTCGGCCAGCGGCGAAACCGAAGAGATCTTGCGCTTGCTCGCAACCCTCAAACGACTGCAGGTTCCGTTGATTTCGCTGACTTGCGACGAAATCTACGTATCGGTTCAAGGGCCAGAGCCGCGGTCTGGTAAGGCAAAGTCAGCGGGCAAGAGTGCCCGCACCACACAGGCCAAGCCGTCCACTTTGGCGGCGGCGGCGGATGTGGCCCTGGATTGCTCGGTCGCTAAAGAAGCTTGTTCGCTCGGCCTCGCACCCACGGCTTCTACTACCGCAATGTTGGCGCTGGGCGACGCCTTGGCAGTGGCAATCTCAGAAAAACGGGGCTTCAAAGAAGAGGATTTTGCCAATCTGCATCCCGGCGGCAAGCTGGGTAAAAGGCTGGCTCGCGTGGAATCGCTCATGCACACCGGAGACGCTGTCCCGCGCGTCGCGCCGCAAACCAAAATGCCCGACGTAATCTACGAGATGTCGTGCAAGAAGCTGGGCGTGACCACGGTGGTGGATGGTGAGAAACTTGTAGGCGTCATCAGCGACGGCGATCTGCGGCGTGTGCTGGAAAAATGCGGCAAAGATGCGCTCGATTTAACGGCCGGCGAATGCATGACCACGAAGCCGAAGACCATCTCAGGGCAAGAATTCGCTGCTGCCGCGCTGGCCATGATGGAGGAAAGGAAGATCACATCGCTGGCCGTCGTGGACGCTGAAAGCAACCTGAAAGGCATCGTTCACCTGCATGACCTCTGGGGCACAGAGATGATGTAGAGCTGAATTCGGGTTGCTCGGGAGGATGCCGGTCAGAGTTTCGCCAGAACCCTCTTGCGTACGGCCGTCGGCAACGTTTCGCACGCGGTCCGCAGCACCAACCGCGGCGCCCGGTTGCGGATGCTCATCAGATAAGGAACCGTCCGCTTGCCGTTAAACTTTGCTGTTTCGCGCAGCAGCCATCCTAGGCCCTTCTGCACCATGTCATCTTCATCGGAGAGCAGAAGGCCGGAGAGGCGCTTGATCTCCGGCAGAAACATTTTCTGGCGCGCTCCGCGAATCAGAGCCACGCAAGCCGCCCGCCGGAACCAGCGGTTCCGCGAGCGGGCCCAGCGAAAAACGTGGCGGACGCGAGACGGATCAGCCGCGACCATGGGCGCGATCAGGTAATGCACCAGCCCATCGTGGTCAGCCCAACTGCTGATACGCGACAGCCAGGATTCGAATAGACGGAACTCAGCATCGCCGAAATTATCGGTCAGGGATTCCAGCAGAAACACGGCAAAGGTTTTCTCTTCCAGCACCCGGCCGGAAAAGAGTTTGTCAGCCACCTGCAACAGAAAAGGCACGCCCAATTCGCGGCGGATGGTCCGGCGAAAGCGCACCGCGACCTTGCGTAATTCCGCCGTGTACCATCCGCGGGATTTGACCTCCTCCTTGAAGAACCATTGGACTTCTTTCGAATGCGGAGCAGAGCCGCCATCCTTCAGCACGCGGCGGATGTGCTCTGCGATGTAGGCCGGAGTGATTTTACGTTTGGACATGAATCCCGATGCAAAAGCCAAATGATAGACCAAGAGTCGGGGGAAGGCTGTGACTAGCAGGCAGTGCTACGTCGCGAATCTACGCGACAACATTCAGCCACAGGCAGGAAGTGGTCGCCCTTAGCACGCCAGTTGCTGCCGCGTGAGCTTCAAGCCGTTGAGATTGCCGAGCACAGTCACCGCAATCGATTCCGTCCGGAAGAACTCGTTGGCGAAACTCCGGATGTCATCCGCGGTGACGGCTTCAATGCTTTTCAGCAGTTCGTCCATGGAGAAGAAGCGATCGAAGTACATCTCCTGCCGCGCCAGGTTGGACATGCGCGCAGTGGAAGATTCCAGCGACAGCATCAGGCTGCCTTTGAGTTGGTCCTTGGAGCGGCGCAGTTCTTCCGCCGAAACGTCCTCCGACTTAAGATTGCGGAACTCGCTGACGATGCACTGCACCACTTTGGCCGCCGACTCGCGAGAAGTGCCGGCATAGACTGAGAGACAGCCGGTGTCGCGGTAGGGGTTCAGGTCGCTATAAATCGCGTAGGCCAACCCCTGGCGTTCGCGGATGTTTTGAAACAGCCGGGAACTCATGCCGCCGCCCAGCAGCGTATTGAGAACGTAAGAGCCGTGGCGTCGCTCATGGGCAATCGGATGCGACGGCACGCCCACGCAGATCTGCACCTGCTCCAGCGACTTTTTGTTCCGCATGATAATTCGCGGCACGATCGCCGGCTTCGAACTGTGCAGTCCGTTCTTGGTCGAAGGCATGTGTTGGAAGTGCTTGGCTACCAGGTCGACAAATTTCCGGTGTTTCAGGTTCCCCGCAGCGGAGATAATCAGGTTCCCCGGCGAAAAATGCCCGCCATAAAAGCACAGCACCGCATCGCGTTCGAACTTCCTGACCGTTTCCCGAGTCCCAAGGATCGGTTTGCCTAGCGGATGGTCCTTCCAGAAACTCTGGGTGAAAATCTCATGCACCAGGTAGTCGGGACTGTCCTCATCCATCTTGATTTCTTCGAGGATGACACCGCGCTCGCGGCTAATGTCTTTGACATCGAAAACCGGATGCAGCACCAGATCGCTGAGCACGTCCATGGCGATAGGGAGATGCTCGTCGAGCAACTTAACGTTGAAGCAAATGCACTCCTTGGCGGTGAAAGCGTCCAGGTTGCCGCCGATCGAGTCCACCTGTCGCGCGATGTCCTCGGCGGAGCGGTGCTCAGTGCCTTTGAACACCATGTGCTCGATGAAATGCGAGATGCCGTTCCATTCCGCATCCTCGTCGCGCGATCCAGTTTTAACCCAGATGCCAATGGAAACGGAGCGGATATGCTGCATCTCCTCGGTGATGATGGTCAGCCCGTTGGGTAAAATCTCGCGATGAATGTTGCGGAGTTCCTCAACCATAATGTCAAATCCCAAGGGCGCGCAGGAGGGAGCGGTGCTAGATACCCGTCACACCAGATACATATTGTTACACATCGGTGACGACGATGCGAGTATCGTCTAAGCCACACAATGACAATAACTTACTGAAGAACCTGACATTTTACCCGCAAAATGCCGAGTCCGGCCTGCCCCTGATCTTCTACAATCGAAGCCAGCCCCCGCAACACCGATTGGATGCATGAGCACAGAAAAAGAAAGCGCGCTGCTAGGCCTTAGTCTTCAGCAACTTACAAAGCTCATGGAAGAACTGGGTGAGCCCTCCTACCGCGGCCGTCAGCTCTTTGAAGCGATTTATCAGGGCCGCGTGGAACGGATCGACGATATCTCAACCCTCCCCCTGGAGCTGCGGCGGCGGTTGGTGGAGAAAGGACTCGGCATAGGTCAGCCGGCGGTACAAAAGAGATTTGTCTCCAGTGATGGCACGGTCCGATATCTGCTGGCGATGTCGGATGGGCAAACCGTTGAAGCCGTGTGGATGCCGGAAGGCGACGACGGGGAAGCCGGCGACGGCAGCGAGGTCGGCGATACGAAAGAGAACGACCCGGTGCGCAACTGGGACCGGGCCACCATCTGCATCTCCAGCCAGGTGGGATGCGCGGTCGATTGCCATTTCTGTCTGACTGCGCTGCTGGGGGCGAAGCGCAACCTCACCTGCGGAGAAATTGTCGGCCAGGTCTCGACCGTTTTGCAGGACCAGCAGGTCAATCCGCCGCAAAACCGAGTGAATCTGGTGTTCATGGGCATGGGCGAGCCGTTTCTGAACTACGAGAATTTCATGGTGGCAGTACGACTGCTGGTTGAGGGCGTTGGGATTCCCGAGTCGCGCATGACGGTCTCGACCGCAGGAATCGTGCCGCGCATTGCGGATTTCGGAGCCGAGCCAGTCCGCCCGAAGCTGGCCATTTCCCTGAACGCACCGAATGATGAACTGCGCAGCCGATTGATGCCACTCAATCGAAAATGGAATCTGGAAAGACTACTGGCTGCCGCTCGCGAGTTTCCTTTGCGGGCGCGCGAGCGGCTGACGTTTGAGTACGTGCTGCTGGATGGAGTGAACGATTCTCCCAGCCATGCGCGGGAACTCGCCGAACGTGTGCGCGGCATCCGCGCCAAGATCAACCTGATTGCGTTGAATCCCGGTCCAGGGATTGGCTACGGCACGCCAGCCGCTGCGCGTGTACTGGAATTTCAGTCGATTCTGATTGCCGCTGGAATTCCGACCTTCATCCGGCGTCCGCGCGGACGCGACATATTCGCCGCCTGCGGCCAACTGAAGGGAACGGTGGAGGGTGTGTCTCAGCGAACCTTTGACTGACACGTCATTCTGTTTCGCTTCCAGCTAGACTCTTGCGGTTTGCGCCAGCTTGGCCGGGGCCGTCGTAGCGACGGGCATCTCGATGCGGAAAGTCGCGCCGCCGTTGGGCCGGTTCTGACAGGTGATCCGGCCTTTGTGTTCCTGAACAATGCCGTAGCATGCGCTCAAACCCAGGCCGGAGCCTTGCCCCACCGGCCGCGTGGTGTAGAAGGGATCGAAGACGCGTTCCGGTGCTTGAATCCCCGGACCTTCATCGGAGAACTCAATTACCACGCTGTCGCTTTGCTGGTAGGTACTTACGGTGAGAGCCCCAGCGGTCGCCTCCATGGCGTGCAAGGCGTTGTTGATGATGTGCAGGCAAACTTGTAGAAGTTGATTGGAGTCGCCCAACACCTTGGGCAGATCGGGAGCCAGATTGGTCCGTACCTGAATGTGGGTGTTGCACAGTTGCACGGGGCAGAGTTTTACGGCGGTCTGCAGCAGGGGGTTGATATCGAGTAAGGTTTTCTCCCCTGGGACCTGCCGGGCAAAGCTGAGCAAACTGGAGACCAGGGTACGAGTACGGCGGACCTGGTGATCGATTTTTTGTGTCAGGTTGCGCTGCTCGACGCTGAGCGGAGTCGCGGCCAGCAGCTCAGAGTAGCCCACGATCGCAGTGAGCGGGTTATTAAGTTCGTGTGCTGCTCCTCCCACCAACTGCCCGAGCGAGGCCAGTTTTTCCGATTGCACCAACTGGATTTGAACACGATTGAGATCGGTGAGCGACTTTCGTGACGCAGCCAGCAGGCGAAGCAACTCGCGGTCCAGAAAATGCTGTTTAAGGAAAACCAGCACGCCCATGACCAGCATTGCTCCCAAAGTGACCACCAGGCGAAAACTGCGCACCGGAGGCGGGGCGAACTTATTGAAGAGCGTCCATGCGCCAAAAAGCGGCAAAGACGAAACGCAAAGCATCCCGACGCGTGCGATCCAAACGCCTTGGGCAGCGGAAGACTCCTCAACGGGCGGTTCAGATCGAGCCTGCAAGGAAATCAATCCGATCACCGTGACCCATGCCATCGAGGCTGCCAGAGGAACGTCATAAATGCTCCCAGAGAAGTAAATCCTCCTCTCAATGGCCCAGTTGGCCAGATAAGAGCTCAACGCGTAGATGGTACTGGCCACAAACCAGTTGATGTAAATGGTTTTCCACACGCCCTGCGCGCGCCACCACAGCATAGCCAAGCCAACTAAGAAGACGACTTTCTCGATGAGATACAGGATGTTCAGGTTGTGCTCATAAACGGTCGCATCCGTCGACACGTACTGCCAAGGAATCACCGTGAACACATAGAGATAAATCCACCATAGCAACAGCATGGCAAAATCCAAAGAGCCGGAGCGCCAGGAACGACCGCCTTGGTCGCGGTCTGGCCGCACAGCAAGGGCTGCCATCATGGGGACGAGGTGCAGAAAGAGAACCACGTCGCCGCCGAATGGGTTGGGCACTTCGGTTCGCAGGCAAACTTCGAAGCAGGACCACAGAATCTGATAGGTGAGCCAGAGCGCCACTCCAAACGCCATCAGCATCCAGAACAAGCGAGCGCGGCCGCGGGATCGGACGGCACTCCAGGACAGCGCAACGGTTGCAGAAAGCAGCAGGATGAGCTGGGCCACGTCGCTCAAAGCAACCAGAGTGAAGCTGCGAGCCAACCAGAAAGACGCGATGCCCTGAGCGCACACCAGGGCGCAGATGCCGAACAGCCACGACCGTGAAGCCTGGGGAAGACTCATTCCGTCATTGTTAGACAGAAATGAGTGCCGGCGTAGGTCACTTTAGTAACCTGCCTTCCCCGCCCCCGATGGACTGCCTAAGCAAATGGGAATGAACCCATATAGCGACACCATCCCAGAACAAGTGCTTGCCGCAGAGGCAGCCTTGCCAATAATATCCAAGTCAAGTTCAGGTGTCGCGAAACATGGGCTTGCCACTTGGACCAATTCGAGATCGCTTCGTCTGGAGCCGACGGGCGCCGTTGGCAGCCGGCGAAATCCGCCGTACGGAAAGGTGGCTGGCCAGCGCACGTGTTTTTCTGGCTGTGTCAGCGCTGGTCGCTATCTGGATCGATCCAGAGCAGGTCCGGTATTCGTTGTGGGCGTTTGCCCTTCTAGCCTTCTACATCGCGCAGGGGCTGATCATCATTCTCTGGCTGAGGCGGCGGCCGACATCCAGTGCGTCCTTTCGTCTGCTGGCGCACAGCGCGGATATCGTCTGGCCGGGATTGATTTCGATTTTCGCTGCCGGCCCAGGCAATCCCTTCTTCCTGTTCTTTGTATTTGTGCTCACGGCTGCGGCATACCGCTGGGGATTATGGGAGACGACCGGAACCGCCGCCGCCGCCGTGCTTCTGCTTTGGCTCGAGAGCTTGAGCTTTCACCTGGGCTCGCTTGACTGGCTGGGCCGCGCATTGGCGGTGCTTCACCTGCCGGCTTTGCGAGTCGACGTCACTGATTTCGAACCGCAACGTCTCTTCATACGCTCGGTTTATTTGTTGGTGCTGGGCCTGCTGTTGGGTTTTCTGGCTGAACAGCAAAAGCAGCTTCGTGCTGAAAAGGCGATCATTGCCCGAATTGTGGGCAAAGCGAGCGTGGAGACAGGGCTGACCGGGACCATCGGCGAGATCGGCGCTGAACTGCTGTTGATCTACGAGGCCAAACAGCTATTGATCGCGTCCCAGGAAGGTCACAGCCGCAGGATTTTCGTGGGTGAGTTGAAACGAGAGGACTCGGCCAGCGGGTTTCGCTGGCTGCAACCGACGGGCAGCGATGAAGAGATCTATTTGTTTGAATCCGCCGCCACTGCCTGCCACGCTGGCCGCTCCGGGCGTCAAGGTGCGTTCGAATTGACCGGACTGGATGCCGGTGGAAAGCGGATCAGTTCTGGCGGTGCGGAATGCTTTGAGCGGCTGGCCAGGAAACACGAATTTCGGAGCGTGGTAGCTGTTTCGTTCGTGTTGGGGCGAGAGTGGAAGGGCCGCGTCTTTCTGCTGGACCCTTCGCTCACCAGGGAAACGGAAGAAGAATTGCGTTTCCTGATGGAACTGGCGCGGCAGGCCGGCCCGGCGGTGCACAATGTGCTGCTGCTGCGGCGTTTGCGTCTGCGCGCCGGCGCGGTGGAGAGGGCGCGTTTTGCGCGGGAATTGCACGATGGCGCGGTGCAGTCATTGATTGCGGTCGAGATGCAGGTGGACGTGCTGCGTCGGCAGTCGGCGGAAAAACCGGAACTGGCGACCGCTGAGCTGGGCCGGATCCAGGCCCTGCTGCGCGAAGAAGTTCTCAAGCTGCGAGAGCTGATGCAACAGTTGAAGACCCTGGATGTTGACTCCAAGAGGCTGCTAAGCATTCTTTCCGACACGGTGGATCGCTTTCAGCGGGAGACCGGCATTGCGGCGCGCTTCTTTGCCGACGTGAAGGAACTGGAGATACCGCAGCCGGTGTGCCGCGAGCTTGTCCGCATCGTGCAGGAGGCACTGGTGAACGTGCGCAAGCACAGTGGGGCGAAGAAGGTGATGGTGCGGTTCGGTGAAAAGAATGGCAAGTGGAAACTGCTGATCGAGGACGATGGCGGCGGGTATCCTTTTGCGGGCAGATTTTCTCAGGCGGAGTTGGATGTCATGGGCAAGGGCCCGTTGGTTATCAAGGAACGCGTCCGTTTGATCGAGGGGCAACTCACGATAGAATCAAATCCAGGGCAGGGAACACGTTTGGAGATCAGCGTCCCGCAGGGACAAGGTGCCATGCATGGATAGTCGACGGCCACAGACGATACGGATCGTAACTGCAGATGACCATCCCATTTTTCGCGATGGCTTGCGCCGGCTGCTGGAAGCCGAGCCGGGCCTGAAAGTGGTTGGCGAAGCCTGCGATGGGGCGGAAGCCGTGAAGCTGGCCCGGCAACTTAAGCCCGATATTCTGCTGCTGGATCTGGCGATGCCCCGTCACCCGGGTCTGGAAGCGTTGCGCGAATTGAGCTCTGGTGCCGGCTCCAGTGGACTGCGAGTGATCTTGCTCACGGCGGCGGCGGAAAAAGCCCAGATCGTGGAGGCCCTACAATTGGGGGCGCGCGGCGTGGTGTTGAAGGATTCGGCCACGCAGCTGCTGCTCAAGAGCATCGAGGCCGTGATGTCCGGCGAATACTGGGTGGGCCGGGAGAGTGTTTCCAACCTGGTGCTGTATCTGCGGAACTTGGTCCAGTCCTCCGGCGAAGAAGCCAAGCAAAGAAAGTTCGGACTCACGCCGCGCGAACTGGAGATCGTCTCGGCCGTGGTGGCCGGCTATGCCAACAAGGAAATCGCTGAGTACTTCAAAATCAGCGAGGATACCGTGAAGCACCATCTAAGTAACATCTTCGACAAAGTGGGGGTGTCGACCCGTCTGGAACTCGCGCTTTTCGCAGTAAATCAATCGTTGCCGTTGAAGACCATCGGCTGATCGGGGTAGCACTTTCGTGCCATTGATGACACTTCTTCGCTATTGTGCGGCGGCGCATCCACGCCGTAACATTATCGCAGCGGGGAGTGCGGGTCTGTTTTCGGGAGCCGCCGGCAGGTAGCAAGGAGGCGTCAGTGCCAGGTTTTATTAGGCAACTATGGTCCGAGGAGCGCGGTCAGGACATTGCCGAGTACGCGGTGATGTTGGCTGTCGTGCTGGTTATCGTCGTTGGCACCATTCGTTTAATCGGGTCAAACGCCAACAATGTCTTTTCCTCGGTAGCCAGCGCAATTCAGCAATAGCTCTTCGTTGGTTCTGTGGGTGTTCCAACTTCCAGTCGAGCCGCGGCAGTTCTCGCAGCGGCGGGCTTTGCACCACGGTCAAGAAGGTTCTGGTGCGACGGTCGCGATCTGCGTTCCAGTTCAGCAGTGGACGATTTTGGAGTTGAGAATCCCCCGGGTAGCGTTACGAGTATCCACCACCAGTTGTGATTCACTCACAATTCGTGCGTAGTCGTAATCGGAGTGGTCGGTTACGATTACCGCACAATCATACTGGCCGAGATTCTCCAACGGCGCGCATTTCATTTGCAGATCGTATTTGCGTCCCTTGCCGACGAAAGGGAAGTAAGGGTCGTGATAGCTGACTTCAGCCCCCGCTTGCTGCAACAGCTCAATAATGGTCAGCGCAGGCGACTCGCGCAGGTCGTCGATATCCCTCTTGTAGGCCACGCCCAACACCAGCACCTTGGAACCGTTGAGCGCCTTCTTATGCTGATTCAGGGCCTTGGCCACTGACTCCAGCACGTGATACGGCATGTTGGTGTTGATCTCCCCGGCCAGCTCAATGAAGCGAGTGCGGAAGTCCCATTCTTTGGCCTTCCAGGAAAGATAGAAGGGATCGACCGGGATACAATGTCCGCCCAGTCCCGGGCCGGGATAAAACGGCTGAAAACCAAACGGTTTGGTGGATGCGGCTTCGATCACTTCCCAGATATTCAATCCCATGCGCAGCGACAACAACTTCAATTCATTGACCAACGCGATGTTCACGCAGCGGTAGATATTCTCCAGCAACTTGGTCATTTCCGCGGCAGCGGGAGACGACACCCGCACGGTGCGGTGGAAGATGGAGCCGTAGAGCGCGGCGGCCAACTCTGCGGCCTTGGCGTCCAGACCGCCCACCACTTTGGGGATGTCGCGCCGCGCGACCGTGGTGTTGCCGGGATCTTCGCGCTCGGGAGAAAAGGTGACGTAAAACTCCTCACCGTCCGAGCCGCTGGCCCGCGCGGCTTTCAGTCCCGACCTGTTACCCTTCTCAAGAATCGGAACCAGAACTTCTTCGGTCGTGCCCGGATAGGTTGTGCTTTCCAGCACCACCAGTTGGCCGGCGCGCAAGTAGGGAGCCATCGCCTGTGCAGTATCGGTGATGTAGCTGAGGTCCGGCTCGTGGTACTCGTCGAGAGGCGTCGGGACGCAGATAATGATGGCATCCATGCTGGCGATTCGGGAGTACTCTGAGGTCGCCGTGAATCCCCGTTTTCTTGCAGCTTGTATTTCTGTTGGCAGAATGCGAACGATGTAAGAACCGTCCTGGTTCAATGTCTCAACCTTGCGGCTGTCAATGTCGAAGCCAGTGACCGGGAAGTTTTGTTCGGCGTACAGGAGAGCCAAGGGCAGGCCGACGTATCCCAAGCCAATAATGCCGACCTGCGCCTGTCGTTGCTCAATTCTGCGCATGAATTCAGAAGTGTGCTGGTTGGTTCCGGTTTCAGGGTTCATAAATGAAGGGTGGTGGAATACAGATTCTAACATGCGAGCACGCCCAGCCGACGTTAGACTGATGGCAAAACTATGGCAAGGAACCTGTCGCTGTCCATTTTGGCAACCCTGCTTGTTCTTATGGCCCTCGCCGGCGCTGGCCGGGTCCTAGTCATCAACCGGCCGGGGCCGGCGGACGTCATTGTCGTGCTGGCGGGAGAAGCTGAGCAGCGTCCGGAGCGAGGCCTGGAACTCCTGCGCAAAGGCTTCGCCTCACGCTTGCTGATGGATGTTCCGGGTAACGCCAGGATTTACCAGTGGAGCCAGCTTGAGTTGGCGCAGCGCTACGTCCAGCAGTTGCCGGGCGCAGCCGCCATCAGCGTTTGCCCTATAACGGCGACTTCCACCAAGGGCGAAGTGCAGGATGTGGCGCGATGTTTGGAGAGCATCAATGTCCACACTGTCTTGCTGGTCACGTCCGAATACCACAGCCGGCGGGCGCTGAGCACCTTTGGAAAACTGCTGCCTCGTTATCGCTATGAGGTCGCGGCGGTTTCTGACGCAAACGCATTCGGCGTCAATTGGTGGCAGCACCGGGAATGGGCAAAGACCGCTCTGGAGGAATGGGCCAAGCTGATCTGGTGGGAAGCGGTGGAACGTTGGTCGTCAGGAGTTGTGGGGTGACCACGGAAGGCAATTGTGGCTGAACCAGCGCTGGCCTAGCCTTGTAAGGAGGCAGGGATGGTTTGGCTATGCTGCGCAGAATGGTTTGCTGGCTGATGATCGTCTGGGCGCCTAAGTGTGTCCTCGGGCAGGATCTGCAGGGCGCCATGCTCTATGGCAAGGGCACCGTGTGGGTCAACGGCCAACAGTTGCCCGGTCCTGCGGCCATCATGGCGGGAGATTCGATCGAGACGGAGTCGGAGTCGGTCGGCAATATCACCGTTCCGGGATCAAGCGTCGTTGTGCAACCGACTTCGCTGGTGAAGTATGAAGTCAGCTCCGTGACCTTGGAGCGAGGCACGGTTGGCCTGGTCACGACCAAGAGCATGCGCGTGCGGACCGACAAGATTTCAGCGACCCCGACTTCAACCAACGAGACGGACTTCGAGGTAAGCAGCGTCGAGGGAAAAGTGCGGGTGGTGGTCCGCAAGGGCGAGGTAGAAGTCAATTGCGGCAAAGAAGTAACCAATGTTCCGGAAGGACAAGACGTCTCGCCCGATGATAATGGGCGTTGTAAAAAAGGCGCGTACACCGCGCGCAGAAAAGGCCCTCTGGCCAATCCCTGGCTGTGGGGCGGCGCAGCGGCCACGGGCGGCCTTATCGGCATTCTGATCGGGATTACCGGCGGCGCGCCAATCAGTCCCGCGGCGCCTGCGCCATAAGGGAAGGTTCCCCCAGCGGCTTCAGGAGCCACTGTCGATCCGGTGCGATGCCGTCGCGGACTCCAGTTTCATCGTGGCCAACGTACACAGCACATAGAAGATGGCTGCGTTGGCAGGGATTTGCAGATTGAAGTCAACCAGGCTGTGTACCAGGATTCCGCTGACCCCCACCAGGGCTGCCAGTCGAGCCAGGCCGATTGTTCCCCATTCCCGCTGCCGCAGCTTTCTTGCTGCCGACCGGAACGTGGTGAGCAGGAACCAAACCGCAATCAGAAACCCAGCCGTCCCCGTTTCGACCAACAGTTCAAGGTAGTCGTTATGCGCGTGGTCAACCCAGAAGTTGGTATAGAAGCTGCGGAATTGCGGGTAAATGTCAGGGAATAAACCAAGCCCCCAACCGAGAAGTGGTTTCTGGGCAAACATCCGCAAGGCGTCGCGGTCGACGCTAAGCCGCGTGCCGCCGGAAAGTTCGGATCGGGCTTGGGTGTGAATGCTCCCCAGTCGTTGGATAAGTTCCGAGTCTCCCATCCAGGCGGCGAGAGCCAGAGTCAATAGCACAAACGCAACCATCGCGCCCATGGTTTTGGAACGGGCGTTGCGCCGCAGGAGGAGAACGGCCAACAACAGCATCTCGGTTGCGAAAGCGATCATTCCACCACGTGATCCGGAGAACAGAATCGAGGTTGCCATGATCGATGCCGCAACCCCTGCCAGCCATCGCTTTTGCACTGAGCACCGCCGGGAGAGCGCAATGACCAACGGGACTGGCGTGAGCATCTCCATCAACCCGGCGTAATGATTGTGGTTGACGTAAGGGCCGTAAATCCAGCCTCCGAAGTACGGCTTCCGCAGCCAGTACAGATTGCCGTTAGAAGAGAAACCTTGCAGCAAAGCGAACAACGCGACAGAGACGCCATAGATTGAAACCGTGCGGCCGATCCACTCCATCTGCCGGGTCTGCCGAAGAGTCTGGACTAAAAGAAAACAAAGCAGGGCGTATGCCGTGAATAGCAAGGCAGCCGAGAGCGTGCGCTCCGTCGAGGCCGTTTGCCGAAGGGCAAATTGAAGAACGACAAGAGCGCCAAATGCCAGCATCGGTGCGAACAGCGGATTGCCACGGATTTGCCAGGTGCCGGACCTGAACTGCTGCACTGCCCAAAGAACAAAAAGCCAAGCGGAACCAGCCTCCAGTAAGAACTGGGACCAGGTCTCGGTCGCGCCGAACGCCAATGGGCCGAACAGAAGAAGTGCAACTGTGCCGCACAGAATCAAATCGTGGCCGAGCACGGATGCGGGGCGAATGACGGCCACGTCTTCGGCGACGGTCGAAACCGGGAGGGGTGAAGTCACGGGTCCACCTCGGCGAGCGGACGCGCGGGCGCCAAGCGGACGCCATCGATCCACAGCTTGCCGCGAATTGCGGCACCAGCGGGCACTCGCTGAATTCGCAACACCACTAGCTGAGCTTCCGGTCCGGTGGCAAGGCTTCCCTGGGCCAGCGACCAGCCCTGGTCGCTCTTGAGGTCGTCACTTGCGTAGTAGGTTTCGCCGGTAACGAAATCCTGAATCACAAACCTGGGACCGCCGGCGCCCTGAAGGTCGGCGGTTCTGAAGTATGCGGAGAACTCGTAGTGAGTATTCGGCTCGACCAGGATGAGTTGGCGGATACCGGCGTCTTCGATTCCCCGGCTGTCGAAACTGATTTCCAGTGACCGAAACCCTGATCGCGATTGGGTGGGATCAAACGAAAGCGAAATGCCTTGCGTCTGTTCGTAGCGCCAGTCGAAGCCGGCATTCAAGACGGCGAACTGAAACTCGCCGTTGACAACAACGTTTTGGGCTGACGGCTGGTAACGGGACAGCGCGGCGAGGCCCGCGGCTTGCTTCCAAACCAATTTGGCCTGGACGAAATCGTGCTGCGCAATCAGATATTGCAGGTAGTTAAAAACATACGTGCGCTCCACCGGTTGTTGGAGCCGCGCCAATCGGCTCCAAGCCGCGGCAGCAGCAGCCTTCTGATTGCGCGTGACCATGAGCCCCAGGAAATTGGCCGTAGCTTCCGGGTCAGGCGGGATTACATCGCGCAGCAGAGCAGTTGCGTCCGGATGCAGCCGCCAGCAGTAGTCGAGAGCTGCGCAACGCAAGGAAGGATCGCCGTCCATTACCACGCGGAAAAGCGGCAGCGCTTGCTCGGCTTCGCCAAGGGCCACGTAGGTATTCGCGGCTTCCCACGCCGTGTCAGGAGTTTTGGGGTCGACCGTGATCGCTTGATTCAGGGCCACGCCGGCGGCGCTGCGATTGTCAAGTTGGAAGCTGGCGGCGGCGAAGTCCAGCCAGTAGCGGGAATTGTGAGGGTTCCGGGCCACGGCTTGATGCAAGGACGAAAGCGCTAGGTCCGGCCGATGGTCGGCAAAGAGGTGGTACCGCCCCAGCATGTCTTCATACTTGGCGTTCCACGGATCGAGCCGGGCTGCCCATTGCAAATCCGCGAAGCTGGCACGTGTGGAGAGTTGCGCCGCCAGGAAATGCGTCGCTGCGAACGTCAGGTAAAGGATGGCCGCCAGCAAGGCTGCTGCCAAGGCCCAAGCTTTTCTCGCCGGAGTATCAAGGACGATCTGAATGCGATTCTCCCGGCGAAAGTTCATTGTGCCCTTCCAAATCAGTCACCGGTAGCGGCAGCTCCAGTGGCATGTTTGTGGACGCGCTCCTCGCCGTAATAGCCGTTGCTGTACCGCTCCTGGTATTCGTAGTAGTTGTAGTAATCCGGAGAAGCCAGGTCCACGGCGTTGAGCAGAACGCCACAGACGTGGGCGTTGACCTGCAGCAGAATGTCGCGCGCGCGGCGCAGGGCTTGCTTGGTAGTTTGCCCGGAACGGATCACCAGCACAACGCGGTCGGCCAGCGTGGATAAAATGACCGGGTCAGTGACCGAAAGCGTGGGTGGGGTGTCCATGATGATGTGGTCATACTGGGCGCGAAGCTGAACCAGAAGTTCCTGCATCTGGATCGAGGCCAGCAATTCGGCAGGATTGGGCGGTGGCGTGCCGGCTGGCAGCAGGAATAAGTTGGGCAAGATATTCGAAGGAACAATGGCCTGCTGCAAGGAGGCATTGCCAGTGAGCACATTGCTAAGTCCGTCACATGGCCCCATGCCCAATGTCTTGTGAAGCGTGGCACGCCGTAAATCCGCGTCCATGAGCAATACGCGCGCCCCTTTTTGCGCCAACACGATCGCGGCATTCAGGCTGGTCGTGCTCTTGCCTTCACCGGGAAGGGCGCTGGTTACCAGGATCACGTGCGGCGGACCTCCAAGCGAGGTTAGTAACAGCGAAGTGCGCAAGGCGCGATAAGACTCCGCCATCTGGGATTTCGGCCGTTCCAGGGTTACCAGTTCCACGGCCTCTTTGGACGCCGCCAATCTGAGCCGTTTGCGATTCGGCAATTCCGCCCGGCTTCTGGATCCCAGGGGAATCATGCCCAGGGAGGGCAACGACGAAACAGCCTGCGCCTGATCCGGAGTGCGCACCGTGTTGTCCAAACCCTCGAGCACAAAGGCCAACCCGACGCCGGTCGTCAGACCCAAGGCGAGCGCGACCAACAGGTTCCTGGGCAGGTTTGGCTCCGAAGGCGCGGCGGGAACGCGCGCCACATCTACAATGCGGAAATTGTTGGAGCGCAGGCTGGCGGTCACTCCCGCTTCCTTCAGCTTTTCCAGCAATCCCTCGTAGAGAGTGCGGTTGGTATCGACATCGCGCTTCAGCAAGCTGTACTCGATGGCGTTTTCGTTCAGCTTGTTGGCCTCGATCTTTTGCTGCTCCAGAGCTGCGCGTAACATCTTCTCCTGCTGCGCGGCGGCCAGAAAATCAGTGCGCAGACGTCCCAGCACCTTTCTGGTTTCAGTCTGGATTTGCGCCGTCACTTCTTTCAACTGACTATTCATCTGCGCCAACTTCGGGTAAGCCGGGCCGAACTGGGAGTTCATTTGGGCGATCTGGATACGCAGGTCTGCTTCCTGCTCGCGCAGTTTCTCAAGAAGCGTCGAAATGGCGGGAACCAATTTGCCGCTTGCATCAAGCGTGCCGGTGGAAGAAACCGCCGCCGGATCACCGGTCTCGACCGACTCGTAGACCGCTTCTTTTTCCATGCGGGCCGCCTCGGCCGCCGTGAGTTCACGATTCAGTTCATCGAGTTTGGCGGTGATGATGTTCTGTTTTTCGTCAATGCCGAGAATTTGATGGTCCTTTTGATATCGGACCAGCTTTTCCTGCGAAGTTTCCACCTTGATTTGCAGATCGACAAGTTGTTTGGACAGCCAGTCGGAAGCCTGCATGGTGGACTCGAAGCGGGTTTTGAAGTTCTGTTCTACATAGGTGTTGGCGAGCGCGTTGACCACGCGAGCGGCGAGTTCTTTGTCGGTGCTGCGGTAGCGGATTTCAATGATCCGCGTGTTCGGGACGAGCGAAACTTGCAGACCGCCTCGGAACGAACCCAGCGCTGCTGCGGTTCTCGCCGGGTCCGCCTGTAGTGCGTCGGTCGACAGTTCATTGCCTGCAGTTTGTGCTGCGCTTCCCGCCGGTTTGTCCAAATTGAGCTGCCGGATAACCTGCAAGGCCAAAAGGTCGCTTTTCAAAATGCGGACTTCCGTGTCCAGGTCGGCAGGGTCGTAGTATTCGAAGTCCTGCGACGACTCCTTCAGGGAAAGGACCATCGGGTCGACCTTGTTGATGGCGATGCTGCCCACAGCCACATAGACCGGCGGCGTGCGCAGTGTCGAGATGCCGACGACGCTGACCACCAGCACAACACTCGCCAGAATGAGCCATCTCCGCTTGATCAACACCCGGAGGTAGTCGTGCAACAGGGAATCCTGCGCCAGCATGCCGCCGTAGGAGACCGGCGTGGACCCGAAAACCAGACCGCTGTTCCCGCCAGGACGATCCTGAACGATTTGACCGTTGATCGACGACAACGCGCCCGGTTGCATCGGTTCTCCTCGCAGTTCATCGGGCCTGGCGCGCAAGCCGAGGTCGCAATCCACCGTCACCCAGCAAAGCAGAACGTCGCGCCAAATCTGCTTTACCCACTCAGCCGCAATGGCCTGAACATAGCATCGCATTCAAGGGGCTCATGTTCTATCCATTTCATTGGTTCCCTAGTGATAACGAGGGTTCCTGCCGCACTATTCCTCAAACCAGCCGCTTATACTACGAGCTGAAAATCGCGATTTTTCGCGTAGCGCCGGGACACGCAGCAGTCGGGTCGGATCCGCGAGCATGCAGATCATCACAATCATTCAGGCCAGGATGGGCAGCACTCGATTGCCCGGGAAGGTGATGCTTGATCTTTGCGGACAGACCGTTCTGGCGAGGGTGGTGCAGCGGGTGCGGCGGTCGCGCCTGGCTGGAGACGTGGTGATCGCGACCACTACGAAATCGTCAGACGACGTGCTGGTGGAAGAATGCGGGCGGCTTGCGGTGAAGGTTTTCCGGGGCAGCGAAAGTGACGTATTGGACCGCTATTACAATGCCGCTAACCATTTCCATGCAGACGTGATCGTGCGCATCTGCTCGGATTGTCCGTTGATTGATCCGGAAATCGTTGACCAAACGATACGAAGCTTTCTGGAGGCGCAAGCGGACTATGCCAGCAATGCGCTCGACCGGACCTATCCGCGAGGACTGGATGCGGAAATCGTGTCGTGGCAAGCATTGGCGTGCTGTTGGCGGGACGCGCGAGCGTCTTACCAGCGGTCGCACGTCACGCCGTATATCTACGAAAACCCGGACCAGTTCAGGATTGTCCGGGCGCGCGGCTGCGAGGACTACAGCGACTGCCGCTGGACGCTTGATACCACGGAAGACTTAGCGTTCATTCGCGCCGTCTATGGGCGGATGGAGGACAAGGATGGATTTTCCTGGCGCGATGTCCTCAGCGTGCTCGATGAAGAACCTGAACTCAAGGAACTGAATCAGCACATTGTGCAGAAAGCGCTGCAGGAGGGCTGATGGGCAACGAATCTCACCATCTGAGCTCAGGGACGCGAGCGAGAACATGAGAGTAGTCAGCCCATTGCTGAAGCATGTGGTGTATCCAGGACTTTCTTGGGCCGGGTATCTGCGCCGGTGGAATGGGCATTCGCCGGCTGCCGTTACCTATCATGGGGTTTTGCCCAAGGGCTATCAGGTCATTGATTCCCAACTGGACGGTAACCTGCTCAGTGCGGAAAATCTGCGTCAGCAGGTCCAATTCCTGAAAACTCATTATGAGGTGATTTCGCCGGAGGATTTTCGCGAAAGCTGCGAGACAGAGTCCAAATTGCCGCCTCGTGCGGTGCTCCTGACTTGTGATGACGGACTGCGGAATCACTTGACCGCTATGCTGCCCGTGCTGCGGGAATGCGCTGTGCGTTGTCTCTTCTTTGTTACTGGACCTTCACCCGAAAAGACACCCACAATGTTATGGCACGAGCAGTTGTACTTGTTGTTATTGACGGGGCCGGAGACTATTCGGCTGGACTTGCCCGACGCTAGTGTGCAAAGTGAGGCGTGTGGCCTGCCGGCTAAGCGCGAGCTATGGCGGCGTTTGCTCTTGCAGCTTTCAGTCTTTGATGGCGATCGTCGGTGGAAGATGTTGGAGGAGATTCGAACGCAGCTTGGACAGCCAGAGTCGTGGGGCGCCAAATATCGGGAGCATCCGGTGTTGGCGGAGCGCTTCTTGACGTTGAGCCGGGATGATCTCAGGCAGATGGCGGACGCGGGCATGAGCATCGGCGCACACACGGATTCGCATCCTAACTTGTCGCAAATGCCCGACCAATTAGCGGCGCACGAACTGCAGCGGAACCGTGAGCAACTGGAGCTCACTCTGGGAAGACCGGTTTGGGCGCTGGCCTTTCCGTTTGGCGATCCGGCTTCAGTTTCAGCACGAGAAATGACGCTGGCCGAGCAGTGCGGCTTCACCTGTGCATTTGTGAATCACGAATACGAACGGGAAGATGAATGCCGACGGTTTGCTTTGCCGCGAGTGCACGTCACGGCGGAAATGAGTCGCGCGGAACTCGAGGCGCGATTGTCGGGCTTTCATTCGTCGCTCAGGCAGTTGTTGGCATAAGTTACACGGGCGTCCGCTTGTTGCAGAGACAGCTTTTCTGATTGGAGATCGACCTTGCGCTTGGTTTTGCGTCACGAGATTCCAGAGGACGACAATCTGCGGCGCCAATGGAACGAACTGGTGCTGCGCATGGAATCTCCTGAAGTGTTTTTCACCTACGAGTGGGCGTTGGCTGTGTGCCGGGGGTACGAAGGCTCGATGCGGCCTTTGCTGATGCTGGGCTACGAGCGGGAAACTCTGGCCGGAGTGGTAGCCCTCGCGATCGACGAAGAACTACAAAAAGCATCATTCCTTGCGGGCAACACAGCCGACTATTGCGATTTCGTTTCTGATCCGAGTCAACGGCTGGAGTTCGTCAATCTGGTGTTGCGCGAACTGCGTGCGGTTGCGCCGCATCTGGCGCTGCCTAATTTGCCAACTTCCTCTGCGACCGCCCAGGCGCTGAAAGATTCGTCAGCGAGGCAAGGCTGCGCGCATTTTTCCAGGCCCGCTTTCCAGTGCGCACAAGTGGATCTCTCTTCTTCTGCCTTGAGAGAATCTGTGCGGCGCGCGGTGCGTAGTAAGAAGAACATTCGGTACCAACTCAGGGCGATGGCGAAAACGGGGCCTGTCGAAGTCCATCATCTGACCGACTGGCGCGAGATTTCCGAAGCGCTGCCTGCCTTTCACAATGCGCATCTGCAGCGTTTCTTCAGCATGGGACGAACCAGCAACCTGGTCGATCCGCAACGCTGGGATTTCCTGTTGGGGCTGGCGCGTTTGCTTTCTGACCAGGGATGGTTGACGCTATCGGGCCTTTCGGTCGGCAGCCAGCCAATCGCGTGGAACTATGGGTTCCGCTTTGCGGGAAGTTGGTTCTACTACCAGCCGACCTTCGATACGCGCTTCCGCAATCACGATCCGGGACTTTGCCTGCTGGCAAGAATCGTGGAAGACGCTTGTGACAGAAATGAAATTCGACGAGTTGACCTCGGACTGGGAGACGAAGCCTACAAGCAGCGTTTTGCGACCAGCCATCGGGAAACGGTGTACGTCACGGTTACAAGTTCGGTGGCGCACCACGTTCGCGAGAGGTTGCGATATCACACAGCGTCGGCCATCAAATCGGTCCCGCCTTTGGAGCACTGCATACGATGGCTGCTCGGCAAAACGGCGACCGGGAGCGCGCGGGCATGAGGGTGCTGTTGCTTCATCCCGAGGACGATTTACCTCGTGCCGCGGGAAAAGTGTGGGATTTGGTTGTCGATTTGGGGCGCGCGCCGCGCAGTGTGTACCGGGAGTGGAAGCAAACTACCGGTTGCGAGGTGCTGAGTCTGTACGACTTTGCGGAAGAGATCGAGGACCTTTACAGGATTCGCGAGCTGTTGCAACTGGGCTCAGGCCAACTCGTCGGCGCCGACGGAATCGACTGGTGGAATGTGGTCAGTCTGGAGCTTGTCCCTGATCTGTTGCGTCTCACCTTGGCGCAACGCCTGTCGCGGCGCCTTAACGGCCATTGTGGGCTGCAGGCCAGTCGTCCCGACCTGGCCGCGCGCGCGCTGGCGTTCATGGCAGACTCGCCCTTGCGGATTGCGACGGGTTCTCAGCCTGCCTGGCGCCGAAAAGTCAGGCACTATTGCCAGCTTCTTACCACAACTGATCGGCATCAGTTGGCGCAGGTCCTGGAGGATAAGCTCCATCTGAACGGATTCGGGCGAACGTTCTCATCGGCGAGAAGTTATTCCAGCGAGCCGGTTATTCTACTTCCAAGCGCATACAGCAATGCTTCGCGCGCGGCTGCAGAATTTGCCGCGCAGCTTCCGGAACGGAAGTTCCTGCTGGTGTGCACAAGAACGAGTGGGAGATTGTCTTCACTCCCACCAAACGTCGCAGCCGTGCCGCTGGCCATGGACTCGGCTGCTCACAGCAGCCAGGAGTTAACGCAGCTTCTTGATCGATGGCAGGACTTGAAGAACCACCTTGCGGGTCAAACGGACGAATACGCGGCGGCCAACGCGTTGGGAGTGCTGCATAGAGTCCCGTCCCTGTTGCGTTGGGCAATCTCCTGTCGGAATGCGTGGGAGCGCGTTTTCGCCGTCAATAACATCACAGCGTGCCTTTGCACGGACGACAGCAATCCACCGACTCGTATTCCGCTCGATCTGGCCAAGGCCAAGGGCCTTCCGGCGTTGGCTTGTCATCACGGGGCGCTCGACTGCTTCATGGCGCTGAAAACGACGCCGGCGGACTTCTACATTGCCAAGAGTGAAATGGAACGGGACTATCTGCTGCGCGTTTGCGGGTTGCAAGAAGACAGAATTGTGGGCGGGACAAAAGAGCCGGAGACGTCCGTGGAATGGCCGACGCAAAGCGGACTTGTCGAGCGGTCCTGGCTAGTGTTCTTCAGCGAACCCTATGGCGTCTCCTACTGGCGCAGCAACGAAATTTACGCGGAGTTGCTACCCCAATTATCTCGGCTTGCAGACGACATGGGACTGGAAGTGATCCTCAAAATCCACCCCTTTGAGAGCGTAAAAGACCACCATCGCAGGTTGCGGCGTTACTTGCCGAAGCAGGCGAATACCGTCCAGGTCGTTGCCGGGCCGCCTTCTGCCGAGCTGTGGCAAAAGACACGATTGGCTTTAACGGTGCAATCCACAACTGCAGTGCAGTGCGCAGAGTTGGGGATCCCAGTATTTCTGTGCGGCTGGTTGAGGGACGCACATTCCGGGTATCAGGGACAATTCATCCGATTCGGAGCTGGACAAGTTTTGGAGTCGGTTGAGCAGATCGCGGAAATTCCGATGCGCCTTCAAGAACGAGCGGGTCCAACTACGCGCAGGTATCAAACTTGGTCTCCGTTTGCTGCCGAAGAGTTGGAGGGCCTGTTTTCAGGCGTGAGATTGGTACCGGTGGCTAATAGTTGCCAGGCCCGGCGCGCAAAGCTGGCATGAAGCGAGACGCTACAAAACGACTAGTCAGAATATTCACCCCGTCGTTTGCTGATGAGGGCGACACGAACGCGCAGAATCTGACGGTGAAGGAATTGGTTGCGCGTTGGCCTGCCGATTTGTTTCACATCACGATGATTTGTCAGGGCACGCCCGACCCTCGAATCGCCTCACGCCCGAACGTGCGGCTGGTCCGGTGGACCAATCGGGGCAACGCCGTCCGTCTGCTGCGACACTGCCTGTTTCCAAGGCCTGACATTTACTTCTTTCCGCGTTATGGACCGTTGGACCGTGCCTTTTTCGAACTGCGGCGGCACTTTCATTCCAGGACGGCTCTGGTGAGCTATGTGGTCAGCATGGTGACGGAGCGCACCAGCACCGGACTTGCAGCGCGAGCGGTGCTGGAGGCGGATGCCGTGTACGCCAATTCCGAGTTTGTTGCTCGAACCGTGCGCGAGAAATTTGGCATTGAAGCCCCAGTCATTCACGATGGAATTGATCGAAGGTTTTATTTCCCCCGGGCGATCAAGCGCGAATCTGGTCCTCTGGCTGTGTTGTATGCCGGTTCTTTCCGCCCATACAAACGCGCAGAGCTCGTCGTGGAACAAGCGGTTCGCTGGCCTGACGTCGAATTCCGGCTGGCGGGAACTGGCGAAATGGAGCAAAGTTGCCGCCAGCTCACCCTCGAATACGGTTGCCGCAATGTGCGGTTTCTGGGGCATCTGTCCTCCGCACAACTCGGCGAGGAGATGCGCAAGGCAGATGTCTTCTTGTTTCCCAGCGTGCTGGAGGGCCACCCACAAGTCTTGCTGCAGGCGGCGGCCTGTGGCCTCCCTGCGGTGGCGATGAAGCTGTACCAACCTGATTCGGTGGTGGATGGCCGGACGGGATTCCTGGCAGACTCGGACGAGGAAATCCCTCAGCGCCTGGACTGGCTGCTGACGAATCACGAACTACGACACAGGATGTCGGACGCCGCAGTTCATCTGGCCCGCCGCTTTGATTGGGATTCCATCGCGGCCAAGTGGGCAGAAGTTTTTTGCCACATAGCAGCCGCGCGGGGCAAGTTATGCGGCGAGCAAAGTGATGCTTCTCGGGATGCTCATGCGCACTAGACCCCACTTAGAAACCGCGCCGCACACCACCAGTTGCGCGGCGAGCCTGGGATCTCCGTGAAAACCGCAGGCTTCATTCGCTATAGCGGCTTTCTGTTTTCCGCGACTGCTGCGCGGGTGGCGGGCATCCTCATCAGTTCGCTGACCTTCCCTTATCTGGTACGGGTTCTCGGCGTGGAAACCTATGGGTTATGGAGCTATGTGGCCGCGCTGGCCGCGGTTCTGGGTACGCTTGCGGATCCGGGAATTACGACCCACATCACACGTCAAGTCTCAGCGCGCCGCCTGGATGCATCTGAGCTGCTCGCCGATTATTTCGTGCTTCGGTTGTGCGCTATGGTGATTGGAGCAGGCCTGGTTCTGGGGATTGCACACTGGGAACCTCGCGCTGACATCGCCCGTTTGCTGCGGCTTTACGGCGTCGGGCTGCTGATTGTGAATCTGGCTTCCGCAGACCATTTTCTGACTGCCCTGGAGCTGTTTCACGCCCGGTCATTGCTGATTGTGGGTCAGCAAGCGCTCTACGCGGCGAGCGTTTTTTTGCTGGTGCGAAGACCCGCCGACGTAGTTTGGATACCGGCCGGTATCCTGGCAACATCACTGCTGACAGCCCTGATCGGCTGGGTGATCCTTTTTCGGCAAGGCTTCAGAATTTCGTTCAAAGTCCAGCCGGCGCGCTGGAAACAGATTCTTGTGCCCAGCCTGCACTACGCTGCGTCGTCATTGATGTCCAGCACGTATCACCGGGCCGGGCATGTGCTCGTGCGTTGGCTCTTAGGCAACTATGAGCTTGGCCTGTACGCCGCCGCCGTGCGTTTGGTGGACTTGATGCGCGGTTTTGTGACGACGATTATCTATGTGCTGACGCCACGCCTGGCATTTGATTCGCAGTCTCTGCCAAGCCTGAAGCGGACGTCGCGTCTGGTGGTGGCAGCTATGGCCGCGAGCAGCATCCCGATGACACTTGGGTTGCTGGTTGTCGCAAACCGCTTAGTGCCCTGGGTTTTGGGAGGGAATTACCTGCCGGCTGTTCCGCTGGTGAAGTGGATGGCGCCTTATGTGGTGACGGCGTCGGCAGCATCTTTGTTGGCCGGCACTATCCTCTATGCCATGGGACGACACCGGGCGTATCTTGCGGCTACGGCAGGAGGAGCAATAGGTGGGGTTCTACTTTATCTGGTGTTGATCCCGGCCTTCGGGTTGACCGGCGCAGGCGTGGCATTTGTCTTGGCAGAGTTGATCGTAGCCTTGATCGCTTTCGTCTTGCTGCCGGAGCAGTTGCGGGACCTATGGAAGAACCCGGTACTGGGAATTGCCCTTGCAGCTGCTGTGTTGATGGCATTCGCTATTCAACTGGGAATCGCATATTCTTTGCGTCTGCCAGTGCTGATCGCCGGGGGCGTCCTGGTGTACACCTTGGCCTGCGGCTGGTATGTGCGGAAGTGGTTTCACGCTCAGATGAGAACGGCGTAGCGCGCCTGCGGCAGGTGGCAGTGGAGCTATCCACAGCGGAACCTAGATAACCATTGTTCTCCTCCTAGTGATGTGCTTGTTTTGAATCAGCAACAAAATCTGAAGGATCCGGAGATACGCGCGCCTGATGCACGTGCTCGTGTTGACACCGTTTTACCCGACGGCTTTCGACGATGCCGCGGGCTGCTTCACCGCCGAGCCGCTGACGGAGCTGCAGAAGCTGGGTGTCAGGTCACACGTGATCGCCGTCCAGCCCTTCTACCGGGCTGCGAACAAGCCTAGCCCGTTCACTCCTCCAGCCACGTGGGCTCGTTACCCCTGCCTGCCCGGTGGTGTCGGGCTTGCGTCGGCAGGCGCGTTGCTGCATGCGAGTTTGATTTCCAAGGTCCGCAGCATCCACAGGTCTGAACCGATTGACTTGATTCATGCGCATGCTGCCCTGCCCTGTGGTCACGCTGCAAGCTTGCTAAGCCGGGACCTGGGCGTTCCGTGCGTGGTGACGGTGCATGGCCTTGATGCGTATTTCACGCGCCAGGTGCACGGTATGGCCGGGAGCTGGTGCGAACGGGTGGCCAGACTCGTTTATCGTTCCGCTGCGCGCGTGATCGCGATCAGTTCGAGAGTGTGCGAGCAGGTGGCCGCGGCGGCTTCCGCGCCGCTCAAGATGCAGGTGATTTACAACGGAGTCGATTGCGAGAAGTTCCGTCCAGCATCGTTTGAGCCTGAACAGCGCGTGGTTCTCAGTGTCGGGAACCTGATTCCGATCAAAGGCCACGACCTTGCGTTGCGTGCATTCGCTGCTGTTCAGAGACAATTTCCGGACTTGGTCTACGAGATTATCGGCGACGGGCCTGAGCGTGCCCGCCTGCAATGTCTGGCGCGAGACCTCAATATTGCGGAAAGGGTTCGATTCCTCGGGCGCCAAAGCCGTGACCAGGTAGCCGAAGCCATGCGCCGCTGCTCCGTGTTCGCGCTGCCTAGCCGCTATGAAGGTCTGGGGTGTGTTTACCTGGAAGCTATGGCGACGGAGAAACCGGTGATAGGCTGCCGTGGGCAGGGCATCGAGGAGATCATTGACCATGACCATAATGGCTGGCTGGTTACTCCCAACGATCTTGATGGGCTTACCAACGCGCTCACTCGCATTCTGGCGGATACGCCGCTTCGCCAGCGATTGGGCCACAATGCCAGGCTTACAGTTACAGAGAGCCACACTCTAGATCATCACGCGGCAAACCTAGCCGCAGTTTACAGGGAGTGCGTCGCGTGAGCAGAATCGTCGTTATCACCGAGATCATCGCTCCTTATCGCATTCCGGTATTCAACGCGTTGGCACGGTATGAAGGCGTCGACCTTCACGTCATTTTCTTAGCCGAAACCGATGCAACGCAGCGGCAGTGGCGCATCTACAAAGAAGACATTCGCTTTGACTACGAGGTTCTTCCCGGTTGGCGGAGGAGAATTCGGGGGCATAACGTTCTGCTGAACTGGGGTACAGAAAAGACTTTACACCGCGCGGCGCCGGACGCGATTCTGTGCGGTGGCTACAACTACTTTGCTTCCTGGACAGCGCTCCGCTGGGCGGAACGCAACCAGGTCCCGTTTCACCTTTGGGTGGAGAGCACGAGGAAGGATTTTCGCAGCGGTGACCGCTGGACAGAATCCATGAAGGTCAAGTTCCTGCGCCGTTGCCAAGGTTTCGTTGTGCCGGGCCAATCGGCCGGCGAATATCTGGATGGCTATGCCGTGCCCCGGAACAGAATATTCGTCGCTCCCAACGCTGTCGACAATCAATTCTTCGAGCAACAGAGCTTCAGCGTGCGCCGGCACGCCGGCTTACACCGTTCGAACCTCGGCCTTCCGCGGCGTTTTTTCCTTTTCTCAGGCCGGCTGGTGAAAGAAAAGGGAATCTTTGATTTGCTCGCGGCCTATCGGGCTCTGCCGTCCGTGCTCCGGCGCGAAATCGGGTTGGTGTTCGTCGGCGATGGACCGGCCTACGCCGAACTCGACCGCAAAGTCAGCGGCGAGCCTGGTTCGATCCAGTTGGCTGGCTTCGCGCAGCGCGAGCGCCTGGCAGCTTACTATGCGCTCGCGGATGCCCTCATCTTTCCCACTCACACCGATCCATGGGGCCTGGTGGTAAATGAAGCCATGGCTTGCGGCTTGCCGGTGATCTGTTCGGAAGCAGCTGGGTGTGCGGAAGACCTGGTGCAAGGCTGTGGAAACGGCCTTATCGTCCCAGCCGGCGACGTTGCGCGACTCTCCGCGGCCATGGCGGAAGTCGCGGCGGACGACGAACTGCGATTGCGCATGGGGGAATGCAGCAGGGAACGCATTCGAAACTATTCTCCACAGATCTGCGCCGCTGGCATCGCAGAAGCAATTCTCGCGCGAGAGGTTTGTGCCGCATGACCTACGCTTGGCAGGGCAAGGCTCTGATTGCGGCGGGGAGTGTAATTATCCTCTTTCTTCTGCTCACGCGTGGCCAGGCGTACCTCACTGATCCAAACGTACTCGCAGCTCTGATCGTACTGGAGCTGACTTTGGCGGCTGTCTGGAGTTACAAAACGCGTTTTTTTGCGGTTTTGCTGGGAGCATTTCTGTGGGCGGGCATTCCCATTCCCTTTGGCGCGACTTGGGCGACCGGCCGCTGGTTTATGCTGGCAATCGCGGCATTGGCCGGGTGCGTCCTTTGCGTGAAAGACAGGCAACTGCATTTGACGGCCTTCCATTTTGCGGCTTTGGTTTGCGCGGGGATGGCGCTGATTTCTGCCGCGGTGTCCGGCTTCCCACAGGTCGCTCTATTCAAGTCGCTGAGCCTGATGCTGCTCTTTCTGTATGGCGCCGCCGGCGCTCGGCTGGGAGTTTTGGGACGGGAGCGAGAGTTTCTCTCGGCTTTTGTGATCGGGTGCGAGGCTCTGGTTTACCTGGCCGCGATTGCGTATTTTGGGTTTCGTTATGCGCTGTTGGGAAATCCCAATTCGCTGGGTGCAGTGATGGGTGTAGTCGCTGTGCCGCTGTTTCTGTGGGGTACCTTGGCTGGCCGGGATCGAGTGCAGCGAGGGCGGTTTACCATAGCATTGTTGGCAGCATTGCTTCTCCTTTTTAGCAGTTACGCGCGCGCGGGCATCATGGCAGCGGCCCTCTCATGCTGGCTTCTGTGCCTGGTGTTGCGCCGCTACGCCGCTCTGGTGAAGTGGACGGCCATTGCGTTGCTGCTGGCAGCGGTTGCGGCGGCCATCATGCCCAGAGAGGACCACCCCTCCCAGTCGCTGACCACCACCTTCCTTTATAAGGGACAGCGGGAACAAGGGCTGCTAGGCTCCCGCAAATCGGTTTGGGATGAGACCGTCGCTGTGATCCGAGAGCATCCTTGGCTGGGCGTCGGATTCGGAACCAGCAAGACGAGTGATGAAGAGACTCGGGCGCAGTTGGCGCCGTTTCGTTCAGAGTCGCCCACAACCCGAGAGCACGGCAGCAGCTATCTGGCAATCACGGAATGGGTCGGGTTGTTGGGGGATGTGCCTTTCCTGGGCTTGCTCTTGATGGTGGTGATGCACCTGGCGCGAGTCTTAATCAGCCTGCGCCGTTCAGGCAATGCGGCCTCACCGGCTGTTCCCATTGCCTTGATCGTTGCTGCGGGGCTGATGCATGCGGCTTTTGAAGACTGGCTCTTCGCGGTTGGCTACTACCTGTGCGTCTTGTTCTGGAGCTTTGCCTTTGTTCTGGTTGACCTGGCTCCCCGGCCAGTTGGATTTGTAGTGGCTGCCCCTGGGGACGCGCCGTTCGCTTGGCCGGGCCATCTGCGGAGTCTGTCTCCGGTCGATCATGCATCTGTTTCTTAATTGCCTGGCTGCCAGCGCGGGCGGCGGCCTGACTTACGCGCGGAATATCATTCCCCATCTTTCCGCCTGCAGCGGCGTGAAAGTCACAGTTGCGATTCATCCCAGGTTGAGAGCGGAGGTCGAGGCCGGTGGGAATATTTCCTTCGCGGCCATTGATGTTCCCTCCCACGCTGGTCTGCGGTTCTGTTTTGAGCAGGCGCGCTTGCCCCGAATGATCCGCCAGAGCCGCGCCGATGTACTGATCTCGACCGGAAACTTTGCTTTGCGCCGCTCGCCGGTGCCGCAGATTCTGCTATCGGGCAACTCGCTCTACATTTCTGCCGACTTCTTCCATGATCTTCGCCGCCGCCGTGAATATGGCTTGTGGTTCGATACGCGACTTCGCGGCTATTTCGCGCGCCGTTCGATTCACTGGGCAGACCGGACGGTTGCTCCCAGCCAGTCATTTGCCGAGCAACTTCGCAAGTGGGCGCGTTCAGACGTGTCCTGGATTCACCACGGCTTCGATCCGGAGATTTTCTTTCGCGACCGAACGGCGCTTTCGGCCGACATTCAGGCAAAGCTCGAATCCGGGGCTGGCAAGCTGCGCCTGCTTTTTGTCAGCCATTACAACTACTACCGCAATTTTGAAACTCTGCTCCGGGCAATGCCTCGGCTGGCTCAGCGGCTGGGACCGGACAACGTCAGGCTGTATCTGACCTGCGAGCTGCTCTCAGAAAAGAATCCCGGATCGTTTGATCCTTCGACCGCTCGCCATCTGATTCGAGAGCTCGGCATCCGCGATCAGGTGGTTGAGTTGGGTGCGATTCCTTACCAGCATCTCCACAAGGTTTATCAGGCCTGCAACATCTACGTGACGCCCGCCTACACCGAAACCTTTGCCTATCCTTTGGTGGAGGCTATGGCATGCGGGCTGCCGATCGTCGCTTCGGACCTGCCCGTGCATCGCGAGATCACCGCGGGCGCAGCCCAGTTCTTCCCGGCGTTTTCGGCAGAAGAACTGGCTGAGCGAGTTCTGCTGCTGGCGCAATCACCCAAGTTGGGAAGCAGGCAGGCCGAAGCAGGACGGCAGCGGGCAGCCGAGTTCTCGTGGGCTAAGCACGTCGATGCGCTGATGCATCTGGCAGAAGCGCTGGTTTCACGAGGAGAGTGAGTCACTGATCAGTCATATCGAATCAGGATTCGGGAGGATAAGATATTTCGCGAAGTATGACTAGAACCTTTTATCCATGCTGATTCTTGGCCTCAACATGTTTCACGCCGATGCGTCGGCGGCCATCGTGAAGGACGGCAAGGTGGTCTTCGCGATTGCTGAAGAGCGGCTGAACCGGGTGAAACATCACGCGGGCTTCCCTGCGCTGGCAGTGAAGGCTTGCCTGGATTACGTCGGAGCCAAGATCACCGACGTCGAGCACGTCGCCCTAGGCCAGGACAGCGACGCGAATCTGGCCAAGAAAGTCCAGTACGCGCTGGCCAATCCGGCGAAGGTGCTGAACTTCATCCGGCTGCGGCAACGCAAGCAGGCCGTGCGCGACATTCGCAAACTTCTGGCGAACGCGTTGGACTTGGACGCTGCCGCCCTGAAATTTCAGGAGCACCACGTAGAGCACCACCTGGCGCATATCGCCAGCGCGTACTACTGCTCGCCATGGGAGAGCGCCGCGGGATTCAGTTATGACGGATCGGGCGACTTTGTTTCCACCATGGCCGCGCGTTGTGAAGGCAAGCAGATCGAAGTGCTGAAACGGGTTTTCCTTCCCGATTCGCTCGGCAGCTTTTACACCATGATTTGCGAGTTCATCGGCTATAAGCAATACGGCGACGAAGGCAAAGTCATGGGGTTGGCGCCTTACGGCAAAGATGCGTTTTGCGAAGAACTGCGCAACGTGGTCACAACGTCAAACGGCGGCTTCCGGCTTGACCAGAGCTATTTCCAGCCCTTGGGCAGCAATCAGGGCATGCAAATTCGCGAGGATGGCACCGTCGCGCTGGCGCGGCACTACTCGCCACGTATGGTGGAGCGGTTTGGGAGTCCGCGCGAACCGCACACAGAGATTACCCGACGTGAAATGGATCTGGCGTTTGCCATGCAACAGCGGTTTGAAGAGATCTTCTTTTACTTGCTGAAGCAACTGCACAAAGGAATCTCCACGCAAGACCTTGCCATGGCAGGCGGCTGCGCGCTCAACAGCGTGGCAAACGGTAAGCTGTTTGAGCAAACACCCTTTCAGCGAACCTGGATCCAGCCGGCTGCGGGTGACGAAGGCTTGGCCATCGGCGCTGCCCTGTATGTTTGCCATGCAATTTTGCAGCAGGAACGCAATTACGTGATGCAGGACGCATATCTCGGCCCGGAATTTTCAGAGACACGCATCGAGTCGGGCCTGAAGAGGGCGGGAGTGCAACACCGTCGGCTGGAACGCGAGCCGCTGCTGGAATTGGTTGCCGACAGGATCGCTGACGGCGCGGTCGTGGGTTGGTTTCAGGGACGCATGGAATGGGGACCGCGCGCGCTGGGCAACCGCTCGATTCTGGCCCATCCCGGGCGGGCCGATATGAAAGACATTCTTAACGCGCGCGTCAAGCGCCGCGAATGGTTCCGTCCGTTTGCCCCGTCAATTCTGGCCGAACGGCAGCATGAGTGCTTTGAGCATGACCACCCCTCCCCCTTTATGCTGCACGTTTACAAGATCCGCCCGGAAAAGCGCCAGCAGTTGTGCGCGGTGAACCACGTGGACAACACGGGACGGTTGCAAACCGTAAGCCGCGAAGAGAATCCGCTCTACTATGATTTGATCCGTGCCTTTGAACGCAAGACCGGGATTCCGGTGGTGCTGAATACAAGCTTCAACGAGAACGAGCCAATCGTGTGCGCGCCGGACGAAGCAATTGATTGTTTCAAGCGAACCCGTATGGACGTTCTGGCGATTGGGCCTTTTCTGGCGGAAAAGGCTGCGGCCTGATTATGGCAGCGCTGGCCAACAGCTTACCGGATTTTCCCTCAGGAGCGCCGAAACTGGTCAAACTGGCGGTGTTCCCGGGTTTGCGCGTCCTGTATTGGAAGAACGGCGACCTGTATGCTTCCCGAGGGTATGAGCTATTCCGGGGCAGCGTAAACCGGCAGGATTTTTCTTTGGCTTGGGAACCTGTTGGGGTTTGGCGCGCCGGACTGCTTCGTTGGGGCACGTCCCGGTTCCGGCTCCCATCCAGGCTTTGCCGGGATGGATTTCATGCACTGGCAGCTTTGACATCGGGACATATCGTTGGGGCCGTGCCCGGCAGGATCGTTACCCTGGTGCCCGGCGAAACAGAATTCCGCGTTAGCCACAAGCTCCTCCGCGGCACGCGTCCACTGCACATTACGGCCGGGCCGAATGATCGGCTGGTTTGGGGAGAATACATCGACAACCCTGAACGCGCCGAGGTGCATATTTATAGCTCGGGCGACCACGGCCAACATTGGGACGTAGCCTACACCTTTCCGAAAAGCACGGTTCGCCACGTCCACAAAATTGTTTACGACTCCTGGGACAGATGTTATTGGGTGCTGACCGGAGATGTGGGATTGGAATGCCGCATCCTGCGCGCCTCGTTTGACTTTAAGAGTGTGGACACGGTTCTGTCCGGAAGCCAGCAGACGCGGGCGGCGGCTTTGATTCCCACGCGCGATGCCATCTACTTTTCAACGGACACACCGCACGAAACGAATCACGTGTACCGTTTGGCGCGAACGGGGACCCTCGCCAAAGTGGCGTCTCTGAGCAGTTCTTCGATCTATGGGTGCCGCGCTGGGAATTCTGTCTTCTTCTCGACTATGGTTGAGCCCAGCCAAACCAACCGGGAGCAAAATGTGTGCCTATTCGGCAGTTCGGATGGCCTGAACTGGCAGCGCCTGTTGCAATGGCGCAAGGACGTTTGGCCGCTGAAACTCTTCCAGTATGGCAATGTCTTCCTGCCTGACGGCGATAACGACTCCGGCGTGCTGGCCCTGACCACGATCGCGGTCAAACACGCGGATGTGGAAACCACCGTTTGGCGGGTAGATTTGTGATCGTTCTTCACTGGGAACCTAGTCTGGTACCAGTCCTCCGCCGCCGCGATGCGATAATCCAAATCGATTCCACGGAAAACGCTCGTGAGTCGCTTGCACTACTACCGGCGCATCTTCCAGGCCTATCTCGGGCGCGGCCAGAGCCATCTCACGTTCTGGCACGACCAGCCAGAAGCCAATCCCCATGCGGAGTTTGACACGCTGGGCGAATACTACATGCCTTTCACCCAGAAGGCGGACTACGTCGGCCACCACAACGCGACGGGCATTCCCATGCTTGATTACCGCGGGAGCGTCGGCGTGCAGTACAACCCGATCGCCGTAGCGCAGTGGGGACTGGGCAACTACAATATGTTCTCGCGCGATGGCAGCGAAGAACGCAAAGGAAAATTTCTTGCTGCGAGTGATTGGCTGTGCAGCAATCTGGAGCGGAACTCATCTGGCGTTTGGGTGTGGCAGCACCACTTCGATTGGGAGTACCGAAGTCGGCTGCGCGCGCCCTGGTATTCGGCTTTGGCCCAGGGGCAGGGGATCTCGCTTTTGGTACGCGCCCACCTTACCACAGGCGCTGAGGCATACCTCAGTGCCGCCAACCGCGCGTTCGGAGCGTTCCTTAAGCCTCTTAGCCGAGGGGGCGTAACCTTCACCGATCAGGACGGGAACATCTGGTTTGAGGAATACATTGTCACTCCGCCCACGCACATTCTGAATGGCCTTATCTGGGCGGCATGGGGCGTCTACGACTATTTTCTGGCAACCGGATGGCCAGCCGCACGTGCGCTCTTTGATGCAGCGACGACTACACTGCGAGCGAATTTGGAGCGCTACGATTTGGGATTCTGGTCGCTCTACGAGCTATCCGATACGTGGCTGCCCATGATTGCCAGCCCGTTTTATCACCGCCTGCACATTGCGCAATTGCGCGTGACGTACAGGATGACGGGAGATGCGGCCTTTGCGCGGATGGCAGATCGCTGGCAGTCCTACACCGGCAGCCCCTCCAAACGCACGCGAGCGCTCTGTTATAAGACGGCATTCAAGCTTGGCTATTACTAGGAACTCGTGAAGATTCTTTACGTATCGCAGTATTTTCCGCCGGAGATGGGGGCGCCGGCTGCGCGAACGGCGGAGTTGTCTCGACTTTGGGCTAACCAATGGCACCAAGTGAACGTCCTCACCGGATTTCCCAATCACCCTACCGGAGTCGTTCCGCCGGATTACCGGAAGCAACTTCGGCGTCTGGTGGTGAACGAACGTGCTGACGGCGTCCATGTGACCCGTACCTGGCTTCTGCCTCTTCCCAATCGCCGCAGTTGGGAGCGCGCGTTGAATTACAGCTCATTTTTTCTATCTGCCGCGGCGACCGGCACATTCTTGCCGAAAGCTGACGTCGTGATTGGCTCCTCGCCACAGTTGTTGGTGGGCCTGTCAGCCTGGTGGATTTCCCGGTGGCAAGGCGTGCCTTTCGTTTTCGAAGTGCGCGACCTCTGGCCGGAGTCCTTGGCCGCAGTGGGAGCAGGAAGTCCGCAATCCCTCTTGCACCGGGCGCTATCGCGGGTAGCCGGTTTTCTGTACAGAAACTCTGATCACATTGTGGTGGTAACTCGGGCCTTCAAAACCTATCTCGCCGAGCACTGGCGTGTGCCGCCAGACAAGATTTCAGTCGTCGAGAACGGCGTGGATCTTCGCCTATTCAGTCCCAGTAATGCGGATGCGCCCATCCGTCAGGAACTGAATGCCGAGGGAAAATTCATCGTCTCCTATATCGGAACCATGGGGATGGCCCACGGACTGGAGACGTTGCTGGAAGCCGCTCGCCTTCTGCAAATCGGCTCGCCCAGGGTCTTGTTCCTGCTGATTGGCGAAGGTGCGGAAAAGCAGCACCTCGTGAACCTGGCCAAGTCCCAGGGGTTGACCAACGTGCGCTTTGTTGATCAGCGGAGCCGCGAACGGATTCCAGCCTACATCTGCGCCTCGAACGCCTGTGTGGTGATGCTCAAGAAAGCCGATCTCTTCAAGACGGTGCTGCCGACAAAACTGCTGGAGTTCATGTCCTGCGCACGCCCGGTGATTCTCGCAGTAGACGGCGAAGCGCGGAGAATCATGGATGAGGCGGGCGCCGGCATTTTTGTCGAACCGCAGAACGCGGCTGATTTAGCGGCGGCGATCGTGCAGCTTGCTGGCGATCCGCAGCTTTGCAGTGTTCTCGGAAGCAATGGCCGTGATTATGTGGTGAGCCACTTTGCTCGCCAGCAGACGGCTGCGCGCTACATCAATGTGCTCGAAGCTGTGTGCCGGTCAAGGCCAGCGGGCGGCGTTGCCGCAGCCGCCTGAGAGGTCCCTCGCTGATTTCAGCAGCAGGCTCCCGCTCCCCTCGCTTCGCTCGGGATCGCTCACGCCTGCTAAACGCCTTAAGTTACGGGATCGCGGCAACGATGCCGACCGCGGTCGCGGCCTGAATGGCCGCTTCCAGCGTGCGGTTAGTCAGCATCTTTTGTGTGCTGGTGGGAACGAAGAGGATATCGTCGGCCTGCATGGGCACGTCCGGTGCTTTGGCTTCCAGAATCTGCTTCAGGTGCACCGGCGTTTCGCTGATCCCGGCTGGACCTTTGCGGATGATCCGGGCTGCACTCATCTTTGCGGTGCGGGTTGTGCCACCTGCCAAGGCAATGGCTTGAAGCACCGTTAGTTGGCCGTTGTCCATGAGAAATCCGCTTGGCCTGCCCACGTCGCCGACCACATACACCACATCCGCCTTGCGCACAATCACAGTGTCGCCAGGATAAATCGGGATGTTTCCTTCCGCATGATCTGCCAGGTTCCGTGAAAGCGGCACCAACTGCGGTTGGTCCTCCTGTCCCCGATGAGCCACGGAAATGCTGCGTCCGGCCTTCTCGGTGAGGCCACCGGCGGCAGAAATCAGGTCAAATAGCCGCTCCTGCCCTGTGAGCGGATACACACCCGGCTTGGCCACTTCTCCCAGAACGCTTGCGCCTGCCGACGAATAGTGATCGACGAACAGGCTCGCATGCGGATCCTTCACGAAGCCGCCTTCGGAAAGTCGCTTCTGGATGGCGGTCTGGGCCTCCTCAGCTGTCAGTCCGGCCAGGTGCACGTAGTCGATCAGCGGGAGGTAGGCGTCGCCATTGCTTCCAATCCGGGCTTTTGTGGTCAGGTCGGGGACATTGTACACCGTCACTTCGATGAGGTCCCCGGCGGCCAGGCGCAAAGCGGAATCTGCGGACGCTGTCTGGTTTGCGGCAGACTGTTGGGCCTGTAATAACCGCGCTGTCCCAAACAGCATCACCAGCGAAAGCACGACCAGCGCTAGGACAAGCGAATGCGCAGAGAACTTCATCTTCCCAGAACACTAGCACACTCCCGAACGAGTGGATGCGCAGGGGTGTCGCAGTGTCCATAGTTGGGAAACATCGCGGACGGGAGCGATTTTCGCTGATGTACCACGGAAGAGAATAGCCGCCTGGGCAAACGGACACTAGGATTTCAATCAGCAGCAGTTTAGGTCGTCGTGCAGAGTCTTACGCGAAGCGACTATTGCAGACAGGTCCAGAGCACGGTCTGTCTGAACGGGAACCACTGTTGGCTACGCTGGCACACGGAGGAAATGATTGGTCATTCTTTATTTGGGGACCTTTCTTGCATCCCTGATTGTGTCTTTCGTCCTGACTCGAGAAGTCCGCGACTTCGCTACGGCACGCTCTTGGGTATCCCCGCCATCCTCTGATCGTCACATGCACAGCACACCGCTTCCACGTTTGGGAGGCGTTGCTATTTTTGTTTCATTTGTCGGTTGCTGCATAGCGGGGCTAGCGATCCTGCGATACGCTCCCCGTTTGAGCGTTGCGTTTTCCGTCCGGTCGGTGATTGCGATTCTCGCTCCGGCCACTTTGGTTTTTCTGTTGGGAGTTTACGACGACCTTCACCCGATCGGCCCCTACGCGAAGTTTGCCGTACAGGGCATGGCGGCAACCCTGCTGTTTGCAGGAGGGCTTCGCGTCGTTGCCGTGCCAGTGCTGTTCGGCCATCACCAGTTTCCCTGGTTTGTGGGACTGCCCTTGACCGTGCTGTGGGTGCTGGCGATCACCAACGCCTTCAACCTGATCGACGGGCTGGACGGACTGGCTGCGGGTTCTGCTCTGTTTTCGACGCTGGTGGTGTTTGTGGTCTCGCTGGTCACACAATCTGCTTTGGTGTCGCTGATGGCGCTGGCATTGAGCGGAGCGGTGCTGGGATTCCTGCGTTTCAATTTCAGCCCCGCCACGGTTTTCCTGGGTGACTGCGGAAGCTTGTTCATTGGCTTCATCCTCAGCGCCTTGGCTTTGCAAGGTGCTAGCAAGGCACCGACCATCATTGCGGTCGCCATCCCGGTGGTTTCGTTTGGGTTGCCCATTCTGGAAACCACCTTGTCGATCGTGCGGCGCTACATCAGCGGTCGGCCGGTATTTACCGGCGACCGCGAACATATTCATCACAAACTGCTGCAGCAAGGGCTTTCTCAGCGTCAGGTGGTCATCATCTTGTACGGCGTCTCCGCCGCGTTTGCCTTGGTCAGCCTGTTCCTGTTGTGGCCTGCCAGCCCCATGCTCGGCCTGGTTTTGGCGGTGCTCGGCGTCGGCGTCTGGATCGGCGTGCAACGATTGGGCTATCTCGAATTCGGCGAACTGCGCCGCGTGGCTCAAAAGACGGTCGAACGCCAGCATCTCATCAACAACCTCGCCATTCGCAGGGCGACCGAAGAGTTGAAGGTCAGCGAGGATTACCCGCAGATTTGGCGCATTCTGCTGGCTGCCTTCAGCGGCAATGAGTTCGATGCGGTTGAATTGCGAACGCTGCTGCCGCTTGCCAGCCCGGCCATGCTGCGCGGGTTGCAGTTGATTTCTGCGTGGGGGGAAGCGCCGCGCTTTCGCTGGGTCAAGCCGGGCAGCTACTATGACAGTAAGATGGCGAGTGCGTGGAGTCTGAATCTCGAACTGGTTTCCACCCGCAACCAGCCATGTGGCAGCATGACGATTTTCCGCCTTTACACCCACCGCGACTTGCAGGTCGATCTGAATCTGCTCACTTCCGTCTTCCCCGTCGCTTTGGCGGACGCTCTGGAACGCGCCTCGGTGGCTGAGATGGAAGATCCCTCTCTTGTGGCACAAGAAGCTGAATTGCTGGCTGCGCAGGCAAGTTAGTACCCCGCGCCCACCGGCCATCTTATCCACAGCCAGAACCAGCGCCGCTACTTTCTCTGCATCCCGCGTGCATTTAGTTTCGACTTCTTCGCACCCTTCTGGAGAAGAGCGCACGAGCATGGGAGAACGCCTCACCGGGCAGGACATCAGTTTTGTTCATCTGCAAACTGCGGTATTTTGCGTGGAGTGTGAGTTGATCAGTAAGAACAACACTCCCTATTGCCTGGCCTGTGGAAGTCGCGCCGTGTTGAGTTTGGCGCGAATTCTCGGCGGCTCATTGCGCGGCCAGCAAACGGCCCATCTCATCGCGGATGCGGAACTGGACCGCCTGGTGCGGGAACTGCTACGCACGGTGCCAAGCGGGATCGCGCAAGAGGCTGTGCCCGCCTCGTTTGCCATGCTTGCCCCGTCACGGCATCACGCGCGGACCGTCAGCGCCAACGTGCCTGCCCTAAACACCTTCGAGCGCGAGATTCGGCCAGAGACCATTGACCTGGAGCCTGCCATCAGCGTCATAGCCGAACGTGCCCAAACTTTGACGGGCGCCAGCGGCGCGGCCATCGCCCTGCGTCACGGCAGCGAAATTGTGTGCCGGGCACGCGCCGGGCGCACCGCCCCGGACTTGGGCGTACGTTTGCAAACCGACTCCGGTATTTCGGCCGATTGCGTCCGCACCGGGGAGATCGTGCTGTGCCATGACGCCGACCGAAATCCGAAAGCTGATCTGCTGGCCTGCCGTCGGCTGGGCGTGCGTTCCATACTGGCTGCGCCTCTGCGCCACTTCCGCCGCACCCTTGGGGTCTTTGAAGTCCTTTCCGGCGCGCCGCATGCTTTCGATGCGCAAGACGTTGCGACGATGCAGCTTCTCTCCAGCATGATGGTGGCTGCCATCTCGCGGCTGTCCAGTCTGCAGAACGCCGGCCAGCGCCGAAGTGCTTAGAGTTGGTTCCGGAAACTTTTCCTCCCAACCGCGGCAAGTCTAGAATAGTATGTTCCAGAGTCCCGCATGGCAACCACGGCAGCCAGTCAGGCAAATCCGAATCCGGAAGTCGTTGTGCCTCCGGGAAATCGCCGGTGCCGCGTCCGCCATCGAGCTCAGACTCCGGCCTACGCAGCCCTGAACAGCACCCAAGAAAATCCGGCCGTTGAACTCCAGGAGATCGTCAATATCAGCGAAGATGGCCTCGCCCTTCAGGTTTCAACTCCGCTCCAGGAGCAGGAGATGGTAGACCTGGATCTTGATCTGGCCGAGACAGGGGCCAAGATCGAGGTTCGTGGGCAAGTGATTTGGCTGGGCTCGGGCAAAGCCGGAATCCGCTTTTGCGAAATGCCGCCCGACGTCCAGCGCAAGCTGCAAGAGTGGCTTTTCATGAACGCGATGGCGGCATGCAAATACGGCGCCGAAGAACAACGAGCCGCCTCCGAACCCTGCGAGCCCGAAGCAGCGCCGCTGGAGGCCAAACCGTCAGCGCCGGATTCAGATGAGGTGCGAACCTCCTTTCCTGGCGACTACACCGCAGTCTTGGTTGCTTTGGAGGCAGTGCGGCGGGAAGTTCGGTTGGCCGGCGGGGGCGATCCGGCTTTGCAGTTGATCGCGGAAAGAGCGATGGCCTTCACGCGCGCAACTGGCGCAGCGATTGCGCTCACCGCCGACGACGAATTGGTCTGCCGCGCCACCGCCGGGCCGGATGCCCCCAGTCTAGGCATGCGGTTCAAGGCGGGAGAGGGTTTTTCTGGTGAATGCGTGCGCTCCGGCCAGAGGTTGCGTTGCGACGATACGGAAGCTGATGCCCGCGTGGACCGGAGCAGTTGTCGGGCTTTGGGTGTGCGTTCCATGCTTGCCATGCCCTTGCGCGGGCAGGAGTTGATTCTCGGGTTGCTGGAAGTCTTCTCGGCCCAGCCAAACTCATTCCATGCCCAAGATGAAGTAGTGCTGCAACGGTTGGCAGAAATGGCGGCGGAGGCAGCCCATCCGGCCAAATCGGAAGAAAAGGGCAAGAGAATAGAACGGTTGGCCAGCGCTGCCAGAGTGGACGATGAAATCTATGTTGAAGCTTCCGAAGAGCCTGGGCCGCGTCGCGTTTCGATCCTGCAGAGACTCTTGTTTGTCGGCGCTGGACTGGCGGTGATCGCTGCCGCGGTTTGGGTGTTCGCGCCCTTGAATTCTGTCCGCACCCGCGCGGCCAGGCAAGGGCAAGGCCAGCAGCCGGCACAGACGGCCGCCAAGCTTGCAGGTGGCCCAATCGTCCCTCAGGATTTCACCGGGCTTCGCCAGTTGGCAGAGAAAGGAGATCCGGCAGCCCAGTTTGCGGTGGGCGCCCACTATGCCACGGGAGAAGACGTTCCTCAGGACTACGCCGAAGCGCTGCGCTGGTTCACGTTGGCCGCCGAGCAGGGCCATGTGGGTGCGCAGGCCACTTTGGGCGCCTATTATTGGTCGGGCACGGGCGCACCGAAAGACTTGAATAAGGCGTATTTCTGGGCGGTGTTGGCACAGAGCGGAGGCGACGATGCCAGCCACTACCGGGTCGCGTTCCTGGCCTCCCGTATGACCCACGCCCAAGTTGTCGCCGCGCAACAGCGGGCCGACGAGTGGATCAAAGCGCATGAATCAGCCTCGCCGCCATCCAGGTAGCGGGATTAGAATCAAAATAGAGACACGTCCCCGTGACCAGCCTGCGCGAAGTCGTTGAGCAGCACGTCCGCGAAGGCGAACTCTACGAGAAGCTCGACCGCAACCGAGTGCGTTGTTACGCCTGTGGCCATTGTTGTCCGATTCTCGAAGGCCAGCCCGGAGTCTGCAAAGTCCGATTCAACCGCGGCGGGATACTTTATGTGCCGTGGGGTTATGCAGCCGGCGTACAGTGCGACCCGATCGAGAAGAAACCGTTCTTTCATGCCTATCCGGGAGCTCTGGCCTATAGCTTCGGGATGCTGGGATGCGATCTGCACTGCGCCTACTGCCAGAATTGGGTGACTTCGCAGGCCCTGCGCGATCCCCATGCGGTCTCTTCCCTGCTCGAGGCTTCTCCTCAAGCCCTGGTGCAGGACGCACTGCGGCAGGGCGCCAAGGTTCTGGTGAGCACGTACAATGAGCCACTCATTACCACTGAGTGGGCGGTGGCGGTTTTCAAGGAAGCCAAAGCCGCTGGACTTGTGACCGGCTTTGTTTCTAACGGCAATGGCACTCCCCAGGTGCTCGAATATCTGCGGCCGTGGATCGACCTGTTCAAGGTTGACCTAAAAAGCTTTGATGATCGCCGCTATCACGAACTCGGCGGCCGCATCGGACCGATTCTTGACACCATTCGACGCCTGTACAGCATGGGCATTTGGCTGGAGATTGTCACTTTGCTGGTCCTAGGCTTTAACGATTCGGATGACGAACTGAAGGCTTTGACGGACTTTGTCGCCGGAGTCTCGTCCGACATTCCATGGCACGTCACCGCGTTTCACAAGGACTACAAGATGGACGACACGGACGACACACGACCCGAAGACTTGCTCCGTGCGGCCCAGATCGGAAAGGATGCCGGATTGCATTACGTGTATGCGGGAAACCTGCCGGGCATGATCGGCGACCTCGAAGACACCAAGTGCCACGGCTGCGGCCAGACGCTCATCATGCGCCACGGATATTTCATTGAAGATTACCGCTTAACCGCGGAGGGCCGTTGCCCGTCGTGCGGCGTTGCCGTACCCGGCCGGTGGGCTGCCAATTTTTCCGGACAGGTTGCCGACCGTCCTTTCTTGCCCCGCCGCCGCTCGAGTTTGGTTACAATCCTCAACTAAGCCGCGAAGCGGCTACAGGGCGATGTATTGAAGTCGCGGACCCTCCTGGGCGTTGCCCATGAAGGCCCTCGCCGTACGGGAGCATGAAGAAACATCTGTTTGCATCTGCGCTTGCGCTGCTGGTCCTGTTGCTGGCCTGCTCCCCGCGCGACTTCCTCACTCGCCGGCTGGCGGCTGAGCTGATCGCCGACTCGGAGGTTTTCAAAGCCACACAAGAATTCTGGCTGCGCACCGGGACCACTTCCAACCAGGACTACACTTCGCCCGAATACATGGTTCTGCAGCGCCACGGTTGGATTACCGCAGCCAACGTTCCCTGTTCGCCTGAATCGAAGCAACCTTCCTGTTGGGATGTCGCGCTCACGCCGCTCGGAGTCGGCGTGTTCCGCGATTTGATTCCGGCCAATGCGATTCAATCGCAATACGTAAGCGTGCCCGCTGCCCGCCGGGAGCTTGTCGGCGTCACCGGAATCAGCAAGAGCGTCGCTGAGGCTGAGGTTGAGTTTTCCTGGAGGTGGGTTCCCCTGAATGAGGTGGGCGCGGCACTCTATCCTGAGGGAGTGCGGTACAAATCGACTGTCACGTTTCGTCTATTCGACGACGGTTGGCGAGTGACCGAGGGTGAGGTGCCAAGGAGTCAGGGACTCGACGAGGCGCTAAAGAACTCGAAGCCCTTGCAGTGAAATTGAGCGGTGGCTGGGGAGCAGGTGTCTGGAGCGATCATCGCGAGTTTGCAAACCGCAGTTGCCCGGCGTATACCTTGGCTTCGGGCCCATGATTATCAGAAAAGCCATCTCACTCCTGTTGTTCCTGTTCATCACATTTTCCGCCCCTGCTTCCGAGAAACCCAAGCTTACAATTGACGAATTCTTCAATTCGGTGAGCTTCACTGCGGTCCAGGTGTCTCCCGGCGGCGACGCGGTCGTCATCGGTGCCGAGCGCCCCGATTGGGAGCAGAACATTTTTCGTGACGATCTCTGGCTCTATCGCGACGACGGCCATGGGGCAGGCTCGCTCATTCAGTTGACGCAATCGGGACACGACTCGCATCCGCAGTGGTCTCCTGACGGCAAGTGGATCGCGTTCCTCTCCGGCCGCAAGACTGGCGAAAGTTCAGGAAGCTCCGCTGAAGACACCAAGAACGAGCCGACACAAGTGTGCCTGATTTCCCCCACGGGCGGCGAAGCTTTTGCTGTGACGCAAGGCGAGGAAGACGTGCCCGCCTTTGCCTGGTCGGCCGACTCACGCAGCCTTTATTTTTCGACCCGCAGACCTTGGACCAAGGATCAGAAAGACGCCCACGAGAAAGAATGGAAAGACGTCGTCCGCTACCGTGGTGATGAACGCGGCGATATGATCTTCTCCCTCGACCTCAATCAGGCCATTGCGCGCCATCTCGCGCAGGGAAGTAAGCCTCCCGACGATGCCGAAAAAGACACCGGCGCCACACCTGGTGCACGCGCCATTGCCAGTATGCTGTGGAGCGTCCACGAACTCGTGGCTTCGCCCGACGGCCGCAGGCTGGCTTTCGTCACCAACTCAGTTTCCGGACGGGAAGAAAGAATCGAAGAGTTTGAAGTCTACTCCATTGATTTGGCCACTGCCACACCCGATCGCCCACCCAGACAACTGACCCACAACAACGCACAGGAACAGAACTTGCATTGGGACGCGGACAGCCAGCACATTTTTTTTGTTGTGGAAAATGGTTCGGCGGAGGGCAAGTATCGCGACACCCAGATGAGGCTCTACCGGCTGGATGCCGTTTCTGGCCAAGTAGAGCGGTGGGGCCAGGATTTTGCCGGCGCCATTCTTCAGTATTCGGTGCTACCCGCGGGCGGGGCTGCAGCCACCGCCCGTCTGGGCACGGAAGTGCAGGTTTATACGCAGACTTCCAGTTCCGCCAAGTTCTCACGGATTTCCGGCTGGCCTGGCACATACGAGGTAATCGCGACTTCGACCCATTCGCCACGTGTTGCGTTCATCTATTCGGCCCTTCAAAAACCCACTGAGGTTTATATCGCTGACAGCATCGACAAACTCGACCAGGCGCGGCCGATTACCTCATTCAACAAGCTGTTCACCGAGCGCGATCTGCCGCAAGGGAAGACCTATCACTGGACGGCGGACGACGGCACGCATTTGGAAGGCATGTTGATGTACCCGCTGGGAAAGTTCGAGGCGAAGAATCTGCCGATGTTCGTCCTCATTCACGGCGGTCCCGATGACGCCGATGGCAACCACTTTGAGGCCGATTGGTACGTATGGGATCGACTGGCCGCAAGCCAAGGCTGGCTGGTCTTTGAACCCAACTATCGCGGGTCCAGCGGCTATGGGGATAACTTCCTCAGCCAAATCGTGCCCGAAATTGTCTCCCGGCCTGGGATGGATATTCTCGCGGGTGTAGACGCGTTGGTGAAGGATGGCATTGCCGATCCGGAGCATCTTGCGGTCGGCGGGTACAGCTACGGCGGCTACATGACCAACTGGCTCATCACTCAGACTACGCGTTTCAAAGCCGCGGTCACCGGTGCGGGAGCCGTGGAACACACCGCCAACTGGGGCAACGATGACTCCACCTTTGACGATGCCTACTTCCTTGGCGGGCAGCCTTGGGAAGCGAGGCAGCGCTACACGGACGAAGCGGCCATCTACCAATTCGACAAAGTTCGTACGCCCACGCTCGTTGTCGCCGGAGCCGATGACATTCGGGTTGCAGTGGCGGAAGCCTACTTGCTTGATCATGCCCTGCACAATCTCGGCATTCCCAGCGAATTACTGATTTTCCCGGGCGAGGGACACGAGCTCGACAAGAATCCATGGCATGGCAAGATCAAGGTCCGCGAAGAATTGCAGTGGCTGCAGAAGTACGGGGGGATTGCGACAGAACCACAAGCGAAGCACTAGCAGAGAAAGAACCGGTCGCAGCCACCTTCAGTCAAAGCTATCTCAGCGCCGGCTTGGGGGCGCCGCTGGCCAGGCTCACGCGGCCTGCGTCTTTTGCGTAGCGGGCAATGCCCTGGTAGAGCGCCTCGGCGATCTGCTGGCGGTAGGCGGCGCTTTTCAGGTTCCCCTCATCGGCAGGACTGCTGACAAACGACACTTCTGCCAGCACTGCCGGCATCGAGGTCCCGGTCAAGACCACGTATTCCGCCTGTTTCACCCCTCGATTGGGCAGACCAGGATTGCTGGCGGCGAGCGTGCCGTAAAGAGCGCGTTGCACGCTGACGGCAAAGCGGTGAGACTCGTGCACCTTCTCGCGGATGTCCACGTTTGTCCAATTGATGTTCTTGAGCGAGGGATCGCCGTCTCGTGAGTCCCGCGCCTTCACCGAAGAGTAAGTGTTGGTGTAGTAGGTTTCCGCTCCGCGGGCCGAAGCGGAGCCGCTGTGGTTCGCATGGACAGAGAGAAACAAGTCAGCACGCGCGAGGTTTGCGATCTCGGCGCGCTTTTCGAGTGATACGTAATCATCGTTTTGGCGGGTGTAGATCACCTTCGCGCCCATACGACTTGCAACAAGCTCGCCCAGCCGGGCAACAATGTCGAGGACCAGATCTTTTTCCAGCAACCCGCTCTTGCCAGCCGTGCCCAAGTCCCAACCGCCGTGCCCGGCATCCAGTGCAATGCGCAATGCCGGCGCCGCGCCGGGAGCAAGGCCGGCAGCTTCACCGTTTGCCTTGGCGGCCGAACCCGCCGCGGACTGCGGCGGCAGTGAGGCGGCATTCGCCGACGCAGGACTTCCCGGAGTCATGGGCGCGAACAAGTCGATGTTTGCTCTGTCCCGCGGTTTGCTCCCGGGCTTTTGCACTTCCACCACCAGGCGGTAGGGATCCTGCTGCAGACTTACTGAAAAATCCGGGGAACCCTTGGTCTCGAGCACCACTCGCGTGATCCCGTTTGCGGATTGCGCCACGCGAATTCGTTGCAGGAAAGCATCCTGCACTTCGATGGGTTTTCCTGCCAGGCCCGCTGCCAGCTTGGTGTCATGCAGGTCAAAATAAATTCTTTCAGGACTGCTCAACCGGTGCGCCTCGTATTGCACTTGGTTCTCGATGTCGATGACGACCGTGCTGGAGTCACTCGACGACCAATGGCGTATGCCAGTCACCGTCGTTATCTCGCCCGGCTTGGCAGGAGATTCCAGGGCGGTGTCATCATCTGACGAATCTCCCGGCGACGATTCGGAAGACGCACTGCCCGTCATGCTTGGACTGCTTCCCGACTGACGGGTCGGAACACTTCGTGCCTCGACCTTCCTGTTGAAGCGAGACTTGTGTTGGATGACCCACCACAGCGTGCCGCCAAGAGTGATCGCGAGGCACAAAACACCTACTACAACCAGCAAGCCGGGCCTCGACGGTTCGGCGTTGGTGTAACCTGCCAGGCCTAGCCGCGAAACGGCTGGTACCTCAACGTTGGCTTCCGCTGGCTTCAGTTCATCTTTGTCCGCTTCGCGGTCGTCGCTGTGATCTGGCAAGGCGGTTGCGGTGCGGACGCCTGGCCACGCAGTTTCGAGAGCCGACTTGGCGACCACGTTCCTCGAGATTTCAGCAAGACGGTCCTCGTCTTCCGGACGGAGCGCCGCCAGAATCAGTTCCCCCAACAGATCCAGACTACGCACGTCGCAATCATTGAAGCCGCATGGCTCGGAGGAGAACGCTTCGATCAGCCCGATCACGGTCTGCTTTGCGGAAAGCGGCACCGCAAGCATGGAACGCGCGCCCAGGCGGCGACAGGCCGCGGCGTCCACGCGAGCGTCGTTTTCAGCGTCATCGCACCGAATCACCTGGCCCGAAACCAGGCAGGCGCCGGAGAAACCCGAATTCGGATTCACCTTGGCGCCCGCGTCAGGAGCGGCGGAGCCGGACGAGGCCCGGCAGATGATCGCATCTTCTTCCGCAAGCGCGATTGCGATACCGTCCGCGCCCGTGATGGTCAAGGCCCGCTCCGCAACCAACTGCAGAACGTCATCAAGAGCGAATGAGTCGATCTGCCAGTTGGGTTTTGCAGCAGCCGATTCGCTACTTCCGCTCTGTTTGCCGCGCTCGAGGACCTGCTGGCGCAGTGTGGCGAACGCCAGTAGCGATTGCAATGCATCGTGACGGCGTAGGTCCTCGATCGGCAAAAGATTCTGCCTAGGCGCACCGAGCCGTGGGCGCGCTTCCTGCACCAGCCCCAACCCGGCATTCTGAGGATTTGCGCTCATCAGATCCAGATCTTGGTTCGGCAGCTTCCCTCTACGGGAAGCTCATCCAACCCTGCTTCATGGCTTAAGTCAGTTCTACTACGTTTTTATTAAGTTGTTAAGTTACAATGGTTTGCTGCAGGCCGCAAGAGCTGGCGTTGGAACGAAGCTCGGAACCCGGGATTTTCATTTCCCAACTAAGAGCTGCCAACCGCTTCGGCAACCCTTTCAGGCTATTGCGCCCCGGTCCGATCGGCGAATATCCTGAAAGGTGAGGTGGGCCTGTGGGCGATGCGAAGAAATCGGGTAGCTGGTGGCGACTTAGCCTGTTGGGCACTGGACTGGCAGCGGCAGGAGTCGTTTTGCTGCGTGGTTGCTGGCACGGCAGGATGAGCTGGCCGATTCGCGCTCAGGGACATTCCTATCAGGTTTGCCTGGCTTGCGGCATTAAGCGGTTGTTCGATGAGAAAGCTTTCCGCGGATACGGACCCTACCGTTACGATCTGAACCGCCTGATCGCCTGGGACGAAGCTCGCTTGCAGAAAGCCAAGCAGCCGGAACCGGAGCCTCGGCGCACTGCTTCCTGAGCGGGTGCCAAAACCATTAGTCGGTCTTGCGATACCAATCCACCGTTCGGCGCAAGCCTTCTTCAAAACCCACCCTCGGTTCATACCCCAGGCATTGACGCACGCGCGTCAAGTCAGCCAAGGAGTGTTTGACATCCCCTGCCCGCTCCGGCGCGTATGTCACATCGCCTTTGTATCCCGTGATTTTCTTCAGAGCTTCGAACGTCTGATTCAGATCGACCCTTTGCCCGACGGCCACGTTGAATACGCGCCCCGCCACTTGTTCGGTTGGGGCTTTGCAGGCCAGCAGATTCGCCGAAACTGCATTCTCCACGTAGGTGAAATCGCGGCTCTGCTTGCCGTCTCCAAAGATGGTCGGCTGCTCGCCTTTCAGCATCTGCGTGATGAACTTGGCCAGCACACCAGAGTACGGTGAGCTTGGGTCCTGTCGCGGGCCGAAGATGTTGAAGTAGCGCAGCGACACCGTCTCCAGCCCATAGCAGCGCCAGAAGGAAGCCATGTAATGCTCGCTAGCCAGCTTGGCCACTGCATAGGGTGAAATCGGGCTAGGGATCATCTCTTCGTGCTTGGGCAGCGTCGGCGTGTCGCCATACGCCGAGGAGGACGCTGCATAAATCACTCGCTTGACCTTGGCGTCCCTGGCCGCGACCAGAAGTTGGACCGTGGCATCGACGTTGGCGCGATTGCTCTCCAGCGGATCGAGCACTGAGCGTGGCACCGAAGGAATCGCGGCGTGGTGCAGCACGTAATCTGCGCCGGCACACGCCGACTCGGTTGCCTTCGCGTCCAGCAAATCGGCTTTCCTGAAATCGATCCTGTCGAGAATCTCGGTGAGGTTCTCGATCTTTCCGGTCGAGAGATTATCGATTCCGCGGACTTTGTCGCCTTGCGCCAGCACTGCCCGCGCCAGCGCCGATCCGATGAAGCCCGCGATCCCTGTGATGAGGTAAGTGGCCATAATCTCCCATCATATAGAACTGGCCAATAAATGGTCAGGGTTGCCGCGCTGTAGAGACGTTGCCAGCAACGTCTCCACGGGGCGGGCCCCCGAAAGGTCACGCTTCGCCGGACATCCGCCGGGGTCCATATATCTCTCCAAAAAGTGCCCTAAAATATTGAATACAAAGGGTTGGGGTGGGGGGATATCGAGTTAAGATGTTGATTATAAATGGGTTAGATATTAAAATATAGATAACAAAGGACTTACGGCGAGTTTGTGTTATCGTAGTAGTAAACAGTCGGGGGTTGAGTGTACGGCCTCGCAGGGCCACTGCTAAACCCGCGAAACGTAGGGCGCCCGGCTGTTCGTGTTTTATCGCTTTAGCGGTATGACCCATTTCGGGCGGCGAGTTGCCCTGATTTCCACAACGGCACACAGGAAGTCACTGATTTTCGCGGCAGGCAAAATGGTATCTTCACCTGAATTGGCGAAAAGGAAGTTCATCGATTTGTTCTGCGGGATCGGCGGCCTCAGGCTGGCCTTCGAGGCTGAAAACTGCAGATGCGTTTTCTCGTCGGACTGGGACCGGTACGCCCAAGTCACCTACGAGAAGAACTTCGGCGAGATTCCAAGGGGCGACATTCACAGCATCGCTGCGCGGGACATTCCCGATCACGACATCTTGGTTGGGGGCTTTCCCTGTCAACCGTTCTCGATTTCGGGAGTCTCGAAAAAAAATAGTCTCAATCGACCGCACGGTTTCGAAGACAAGACCCAAGGCACGCTGTTTCTTGAGATCAAACGTATACTCGCGGGGAAACGGCCCCAGGCCTTCATGCTCGAAAACGTCAAGCATCTTCCTAGGCACGACGGTGCGCAGTCGCCTCGACCTTCGCCCAGCCTAAACTGACAAGCAACGAGGCAAGTCCTGCGGCTCGAAGGCAGCCCAGCCACGCCCGGCCTCAGTGGCGACCTCTGCCACGAAGTCCCGGATCGGGCGGCAGTGCGGGTCGTTCGCGACATCCCGGGTGGCCCCGACCGAGTGGAACTCATGAAAGCAGTGGTCATCGGTCGTAAGGCGGTACTCGGAAAACAGAAATGCGTCGGGCACGCGAATTTGGCTGGCGATAAACAGTTCCCCGCCCAGGAAAGCGTCTCGCAGCGCCCCGGTCACCGCGTCAGGCGACAGGCCCTCGTCGTTGGAAAATACGACATCGGACCACTTCTTGTAATTGCTTGCATCGCGGTAGAGATAGCTGAACTTGATGTTGCTCATGGGTAGCCTCTATCAACTTAGAAAAATTCGTTCGTTGTGGTATCGCAAGAAGGTTGCGTCGGGGGCGAAGCGACGAGGGGGCGAAATAGATACGCCTTCGAAGCGCCACAAGAACTCCTTTATTGCCCCATCGGCTGGCGCCCCCCTTGCTTTAGAGGAGATCCTAACCTTCAGATCAGGCGTAATCGTCAGCAACCCACAATCAAGGGCTCGGTCGTGTACCGCATTTAAGCATAGTCCATTCCGCGGGTTGGTCCGGTTCTTCACGTCGACCGCCCAGGGCACGATGTGGCTCGCGTTCAGGAGTTGCGGAACAGAGAGCCCGGTAATGCAGCACCGCACGCCGTAAGCAGCGAGAACGGCGGCACGGAAAAAGCCTTGGTTTACACGCGTGCGAACGAGCGCATCACGGGTTTTCCCCACCGGAAATTCCTGAGTCTCCGCAAGCTTACTGGTGGCCCCCGCCATCTCCTGAAGCAAACGCTCGCTCTCGAACGCTAGCCCCTCCCAGTTGCTGTTGAACTCGTTCCATATTTCCACTTCAGCCCGCGCGCCGTGCGTGGCACCCGCCACGTTGCGCTTCTTGAGGGCTGGATCAAGGCGCGCGAAATTTGCGAGCTTCCACGAGACAGCGGATGGCGTCCGACCTATGGCCTTCGCCAATTCAATAATGAGCGGGTTCCTAATGTGAATTCGGCCGAACGGAATCTTGCAGTAAAGGTTGAACGTGACAATTAGTTCTTCTCGAGTCCAATCACGACGGGGCATGATACACACTCCCTCACGCGTGTCAGGAAGCCCGGCAGACGCACTAACCTACGATCCCGGGTTGATTCCGACATACTCAAAGGCTTAAGCCTACGGGGTTGCACACTCCTTGGCAACTCTGGACGAGAAAGTGACAACCGAGCAAATTGGAGAGATGAGAAAGAAGAAAATCTACCTGGTCCTCCCGGCAGATGTGAAGGCATCTCCAGTCTAGTTTGAATCGCAACCCAAAGAGAAGCGCAGGGCAGCACACACTTCACTCAGCCGCGCGGCACTAAGCTGGGCCACGCGCCTTCCTAACCGCCGTTGGGATACAGTCACTGCGTTGTGCAGGTTTACTGCGCAGGGGGACTTCATGCCGTCTTCCTCATGCAGACCACTCCGCTCGGGATGACAACGTGAAAAGATATGCCACGAAGTGATGAGACGAAACACTGGCAGGCTGCGGAAAAAGTCGTCGGGGCGCAAAAACCTCACCTCAGGCGCTTAAGCGCGAGCACATTTTGAACGACTTAACGGCACGACTAAAGAGTCTGTGTCGCAACTCGGTGCCGTCCCGGAAGGGACTCGGGTTTGTTCCACTTTTGCCTCCCCGGCACTTCCGTGCCGGGCTAATGAATGTCGTCGCTGCGCGACTGAAACCCACTTTGTCCCACCGCTCGGATGAAAATCGAGTTGCGACACAGACTCTAAAGTCGTGCCCTTCCCAAAAGCTGCGTCAATCAGTTTTTTCCGCAGCCTGCTGGCGTGCCACTGGCAGGTTTTTCTGGATGGCGTTGCGGATCTCACGCCACAACTCTTCGCATCCGGCGTTGGTTCTGGCGGAGAACGGCAAGATGGTGGCTTGGGGATACTGCTGGGTAAGAGCGGCAAGCGCTCTTCGCAGTTCGTTGGCTGAAAGCCGGTCACTTTTGGTGGCCACCATGAGAAACGGACGCCCGCTCGATGCAAGAAACTCGACCAACTGTTTGTCACTCTCCTGCGGCGGCACGTTCACATCCACCAGTGCCAAACAGAGCGCCAGGCAAGGCCGCTCCAGCAGGTAGGGCTCGGTGAAGCCTGCCCACAGGCTGGAAACTTCGCGGGAAACCTGGGCATACCCATAGCCGGGAAGATCAGTGAAAACCAATTCGGGCCGCGGTTTGCCCGCCCAGCGCAATTCGTAGAAGTTGATGCTGCGGGTGCGCCCCGGCGTAGAGCCGGTCTTGGCCAGCTTTTTTCCCACGAGCGAGTTGATGACGCTCGATTTTCCGACATTGGACCGGCCCAAGAAGGCGATCTCCGGCAGCACCGGAGCAGGGAAATGCCGTGGGTCGGTTGCCGCCAACATGAATCGAGCCAGGATGCGCATGAGCAAAGTGTGCAGCGTTTGATGGGAAACTGCAAGGGCGGGTGATCACTGGGCAGTGGACAGTGGCCTGTGATGAGTAGGCACGCCGAAACTCTGGCGTGCTTCGCGCAGCAGAGGCTTCGCTCCGAGGACAGTGCTGGAGGCGTTTGAGTTACAGAAAAACCCCAACCGCTGTAGCCTCCCCGCAGGCGACCGCTGACCACTGACAACTAACTCAGCCCCAGCGGCCGCTTGTTGTGGATGTCCTCTTCCTTGAGCGGCCTCAGCTTGTGCCAAAGCATGAGCCCTCCGGCAATTGCCAGCCCAATTCCCACACTGATGAGGAAGAACCAGCGGTAAGCGGGCAGGCCGATCAGCAGGATGGCCACTACGAGGATGGTGACCAGCAGTCCTGCCTTGCCTCGGAAAAAACTTTTCGGCTCCGGCGTGATCTCGGGATTCATAGAACAGCCTTGGGACTATTCTAGGCCGAAGGGCAGAGATCCGGTTCGCCTATTGTCTCGCAGCCGGAGGATCGACGGTTGGCGCGGGCAGCGGTGGCGCAATCGGTTCGGCTGCCTCCTCGACCAACTGCGGAAGCGGCCGTTCCAGCGCAATGGCCAGAACCTCGTCCATGGTATCGACGAAATGAAGTTTCATCGCTTTGCGCAGATTCTCCGGAACTTCCGCCAGATCTTTCTCGTTTTCCTGAGGCAGGATCACCTCGAACAGACCGGCGCGATGGGCGGCCAACAACTTTTCTTTGAGGCCACCGATGGGCAGCACTTTGCCACGCAGCGTGATTTCACCGGTCATGGCGAGGTCGCGGTGTACCGGGATCCTGCTCAGGGCACTGGCAATGGCCGTGGCAATGGTAATGCCCGCGGAAGGCCCGTCCTTGGGAATGGCGCCCTCCGGCACGTGCACGTGAATGTCGAGATTGCGATAGAAGTCGCGCGCCAATCCCAATCGCGCCGCGCGCGAGCGAACGTACGACATGGCGGCCTGGGCTGACTCCTGCATCACATCACCCAGTTTGCCGGTCAGTGTCAATTTACCCTTGCCATCTACCACGGTGGCTTCGGTGCTGAGGATGGAGCCACCGACTTCGGTCCAGGCCAAACCAGTGACCAAGCCCACTTCGCTGCGTTCGTGGGCCAGCGTATCGCGAAACTTGATGACGCCCAAAAAGTCGTTGAGGTTCTCCGGGGTGAGGATGGCGCTATAATCCTGGCCTTCTTTCACCACCTTGCGAGCCACCTTGCGGCACACGTTTCCAATCTCGCGCTCCAGATTCCGCACGCCTGCCTCCCGCGTGTACGAGCGGATCAGCCCAGTAAGGGCGTCGTCGGGGAACTTAACGTTCTTATCGGTCAGTCCCGCCTGTGCCATCTGCTTTTTGACCAGAAACTGCTTGGCGATCTCGATTTTCTCTTGTTCGGTGTAACCGTGCAGACGCAGCACTTCCATGCGGTCCTGCAAAGCGGGAGGAATGGTGTGCAGCACGTTCGCAGTGGCGATGAAGAAAACCTGGGACAGGTCGTAGTCCACATCGAGGTAATGGTCCTGGAACATGAAGTTCTGTTCGGGATCGAGCACCTCCAGCAGCGCCGCCGACGGATCTCCGCGGAAGTCCATCGACATCTTGTCGACTTCATCCAACATGAAAACCGGATTCTTGGTGCCGGCCTTCTTCATCATCTGGATGATCTGACCGGGCAAGGCGCCGATGTACGTCCGGCGATGGCCGCGAATCTCAGCTTCATCCCTTACTCCACCCAGTGACAGGCGGACAAACTTGCGGCCGGTAGCCTTGGCGATTGACATGCCGAGAGATGTTTTTCCGACTCCCGGCGGCCCGACGAAACAGAGGATGGATCCCTTAGGGTTCTTGACCAACTGGCGCACGGCCAGAAATTCGAGAATGCGCTCTTTGATCTTTTCCAGTCCATAGTGATCTTCATTGAGGACCTTTTCCGCACGGGCAATGTTGCGAATTTCCTTCGAGCGCTTCTTCCACGGCACGGCCAGCAGCCAATCCAGATAGTTGCGCGAAACCGTGGACTCGGCCGACATGGGCGGCATAGCTTCCAGTTTTTTCAGTTCCTGCACGGCCTTGTCGCGCACATCCTTGGGCATGCCGGAGGATTCGATCTTCTTTTTCAGTTCGTCGAACTCGCTCTTTTCGCCGCGGCCGAGTTCCTTCTGGATCGCTTTAATCTTCTCGTTGAGGTAATACTCTTTCTGCGCCCGCTCCATCTGCCGCTTCACCCGCGACTGGATGGTGCGGTCCATGTTGAGTTTTTCGATCTCAATGTCGAGTACGTCGCCGATACGGCTCAGCCGCTCGCCGGGGTCAAAAATCTCCAGCAGTTCCTGCTTTTCCTCGATGGAAAGCTGCAGATTGGCGGCAATGGTATCAGTGAGCTTGGCCGGGTCTTCCATGCGCACTGCGGCGATCATGGTTTCGTAGTTGAGCGACTGGCAAAGCTTGACGTACTGCTCAAACAGGCTGGTGACCCGCTGCATGCCGGCTTCGATCTGCGGGTTGGTTTCCGTGGCGTAGCGTGCCAGGCGTACCGTGGCCTGCATGAAACCTTCGGTTTCCGTTACCTGCAGGATCTTGCCGCGCTCAATTCCTTCGACCAGGACCTTAATGTTGCCGTCGGGCAGCTTAAGGCTTTGCACGATGTTGACGACGGTGCCAACCTGGAAAATCTCATTGGGCTTGGGTTCATCCACGCTGGCGTCGTGTTGGGTGGCAAGAAAGATCTTCTTGTCCACCTTGAGGGCTTCCTCCAGCGCGTGCACGCTGGATTCCCGTCCCACCACGAACGGCGTCATCATGTAGGGGAAGATGACCACATCCCGGATGGGCATCATGGGCAACTTCTTAGTCTCGAATTTTTCCTTGGATGTGGTCACCTGGGGTCTCCGGGAAACGGCTCTTGGCCATTAGCCTTTGGCTCTTGGCCTTTGGCTGACAGCTTCTTTCGCCGACATCTGAGCTTGGGCTAAAGGCCAAAGGCTAAGAGCTAAAAGCCAAGAGCCAACAGCTAAGCTTACCCTGCCTTCTCCATCATAGCCAGAGAGACGTTGCGTTTTTCGACCATCTCCCGTGTCACTTCGAATTCCTTTACTTTCTTCTGGCTGGGCAGGTTGTACATGAGTTCCAGCATCAGTTCTTCCAAAATCATGCGCAAGCCGCGGGCCCCGACCTTGCGCGCCATGGCCTGGCGGGCTATCGCACGCAGCGCGTCCTCGCTGAACTTCAGCCGGACATTCTCAAATTCAAACAACCGCTGGTACTGCTTGACGATGGCGTTCTTGGGCCGAGTGAGGATTTCGATCAGCGCGGCCTCATCCAGATCCTCCAAAACGCCGACCACGGGCAAGCGGCCCACAAACTCAGGAATCAGGCCGAACTTGATCAGATCCTCAGGCTGCGCTTCACTGAGCAGTTCGAAGTTCTGCTTGCGGCCGACGACCGGTTCCTCAGCCGTGTCTTCTCCGGCCTTGAAGCCCAAGGATTTTTTCCCCATGCGCCGCCCGACGATTTTCTCCAGCCCCACAAATGCCCCGCCGCAGATGAACAGAATGTTGGTGGTGTCGACGGGAGTGAATTCCTGATGGGGATGCTTGCGTCCCCCCTGCGGAGGGACGTTGGCCATGGTCCCTTCCAGGATTTTCAGCAGAGCTTGCTGTACGCCTTCGCCGGAGACGTCGCGGGTGATCGATGGGTTTTCATCCTTGCGGCCGATCTTGTCAATCTCATCGATGTAGATGATGCCGGTCTGGGTGCGGCTGACGTCGCCATCGGCGGCCTGCAGCAGCTTGAGGATGATGTTTTCCACGTCTTCGCCAACGTAGCCAGCTTCGGTCAGGGTGGTGGCATCGACGATGGCAAAAGGCACGTCGAGCATGCGAGCCAGCGTCTGCGCCAGCAAAGTCTTGCCGGTGCCGGTGGGGCCGATCAGCATGATGTTCGACTTAGTCAGCTCAATGCCGTCGCTGGTGCGCTGGCGGTTCATGAAGATCCGCTTGTAGTGGTTGTACACAGCTACCGCCAGCTTCTTCTTGGTCTGCTCCTGGCCGATGACGTACTCGTCCAGAAAGGTCTTGACCTCCAGCGGTTTGGGCAATTGGTTCGGCGTGCTGGGCGCGGGGGTGGTTGAGCGGTCGTCTTCGAGGATGGAATTGCAGACGGCCACGCACTCATCGCAGATGTAGGCGCGGGGATAGTCGCTGGGGGATGAGATGAGCTTGGCCACCGCATCCTGCGACTTATGGCAGAACGAACAACGTAGGATTTCTTCGGTGCCTGTCCGGTTTTTCACTTGGCTTCTTTCCCTCCAGTCATCACTCGGCCGGTTCGCTTGCCAAGTTTCAGGTCCCTCCTTGTGCCTGGGCCCGTCGAATCCGTGATCGGCGAAAAGCTGATCATACCCTCACTTGGTCTTATAGATGATATCGTCGATGATTCCGTATTCCTTAGCCTGCTGCGCGTTCATGATGAAGTCGCGCTCCACATCCTTTTCTACCTTATCCAGCTTCTGGCCGCTATGTTTCGCAAGTAACTGGTTGGTGATATCGCGCATGCGCAGGATTTCCCGGGCGTGGATGTCGATATCGGTCGCCTGACCAGACAGCCCTCCCATATGAGGCTGGTGGATTAGAATTCTCGAATTAGGCAACGCAAACCGCTTCTTGGCCTCTCCTGCAGCTAGCAATGTGGCTGCCATACTGGCGGCTTGACCAATGCAGATGGTCGTTATGTCGTTCTTCACGTACTGCATGGTGTCATAAATGGCCATTCCCGAAGTAATCGACCCTCCGGGCGAATTGATGTACAGCTGGATATCCCGTTCTGGGTCTTCCTGCGCCAGGAAGAGCATTTGGGCGATGACCAGGTTGGCCACGTTGTCGTCGATTGGCGTTCCAATAAAGATAATGCTGTCACGGAGCAGCCGGGAATAGATGTCGTACGCCCGCTCTCCTCTTCCGGTTTGTTCGATTACCATCGGCACCAGCATGGTGTGCTCCTTCCCGTCTCCCTAGTCCTGCCCACGCTCCGGGAGGACTAAAAGTGTCTGTTGCGGGGATTGTTGATACAAAAACTCCAGGGCCTTCTCGTTGCGGATTCTCGACCGGATTCTATCCAGCGTCCCATCATGCACCAGCCGCTCGCGCACCGCCTCTACGGTTTGTTTCGACTGCGTTGCCAGGGCTTCGACCTCCCGATCCAGTTCCTCATTCGCAACTTCGATTCTTTCTTCATCGGCAATCTTTTCCAGCAGCAGGGAAGCTTTGACTTCCTGTTCCGCTTGTTCGCGTTGCCCGGCGCGGAGGCGGTTGAAGTCCATCTTCTTCATGTCCTGCTGCTTCATTCCCTGCGCCGCCAACGCCCGCAGTCCGCGCTCCAAGCGAAGGTCTATTTGCCGTTCAATCAGAGCCTCAGGAACTTGCAGTTGGTTACGCTTGACCAATTCGGCCAGCAGTTTGTCTTTGGCTTCGCGCTCGGCAGCATGTTTGCGCTCCGCCAGCATCCCTTCCCGGATGCGTTGCCGGACCTCATCCAAGTTAGCGAACTCGCCCAGTTCCTTGGCGAACTGATCGTTCAGTTCCGGCAGGCTCTTGGTTTTGATTCCGTGCACTTTTACGGTATAGCTCAGGGTTTTGGTGGCCAGACGTTTATCGGCAAAATCTTCGGGGTAAGCCACGTCGAACGTCTTCTCGTCTGTCGCCGACGCGCCTCGCAAGTTCTCGCTGAACTCACGCACGGTGTTCTTGCCGCCGATCTCCACCAGAATGTCGTCCATGTGAACGGGCTTGCCTTCTCCGTCCTTAGGGCTGCCGTCGAGAGACACCTGAGCAAAGTCGCCATCGGCCAAAGCGCGACCCTCCACCGGCGTGAACGTGGCATGCTGCTCCTGCAAGTTCTTGAGCGACTGCTCCACATCTTCGTCGGTGACTGTAATGGCGGGTTTCTCAGCGCGGAGCTCCTTATAGCCTTCCACCTTGATCTCGGGCAGAACCTCAAAACTGGCTTTGAAGCGCAGCGGCTGGCCTTCCTCAAAATGGAGATCGCTGACCCGCGGCTGCGAAACCGGCAGCAGTCCCAATCTGTCGGTTTCTTTTCGGAAGTGGCGGGGCAGGAGCGCATCGACCACGTCGTTCTGAATGTCCTGCGAAAAGCGCTGGCGGATGATGGAAGCGGGGACGTGCCCGCGGCGGAAGCCGGGCAACCTGGCCAGCTTCTGGTATTTCTGAATCAGAATCTCGGTCTCGCGGGAAACTTCCTCCGCAGGAATTTCGACCGCAATTTCGCGTTTCGTGTTGGTGCTGGTTTCGGTGGGGCTCACGGTTGCCTTTTCAGTCTTGCGTCACGCCGCGGGGACCTTGTGGCTGAACGAAATCGTTCGGCGCTCCATTGTTGAGTGTAAAGACATAACGAGAGCAGCGTCAAACCGCGGGGTGTCCTTTTTTGGGCATTGCAAGAACTTTGGTCACTGGCTGCTTCGGATGCCGCTGTCCCTAATGCAGCTCCAGCGACACCAGATCGCCGTCGGACTTGCCGCCCGCCTTATAGTTGACCGAGGCGGCGCGATTGGCCCAGTTGCAGGAGAACTGGTCAGCATCAATCAGAGTGAGTGCTTTGTAGTTCTCGGTGCGAAGTTTCATGGTCTTTGCGCCGGTAGAGAATGTCACGATGGCGACTGGTCCTTGCGAGCAGTCCACAGAGAGCAGTCGCCCTTTGGCGTATTGCACCGTACGGCGGTCGATCTGGGGAACGGCTTGCTCTTCCACACTCAGTTCGTCACTCGCTGCTGCAGCAGGGGGTTGGGCTGGGGCGGGAGCCGCAGGCGGGGTTTTCCCGCTCGGCACTGAACTCGCCGAGGCAGCGGCCGGCTGGGCGGCCGCTTTTGGCTGTGGCGCCACGCCGTATTTCTGTAACGCGGGCAGAGCGTCAAGCTGCTGACGTGCTCCCTGGGCTATTTTCGTGTCAGCACTGGAGAGCAGTCGTTTCAGCGTGGCCTCCGCCGCGTTCCACTGCTTGGCCGCCAGGTAAATCTTTGCCATGTTGAGTTGATACTGCTCATTGCGCGGGCTCAGTTGCATGGCGGCGCGCATGCTCTGCATAGCGGAGTTGAGGCCCCCGCCCTCAACTCGAGCCAGACCCAGCATGTTGTCCGCCTCGGCGAACTCCGGGTTCCAATCGAGTACGGCCCGCAAATCCTGCATCATGTTGGCCAGACCCTCGAACTCCTTTCCGCTCGCCTGCGCCTCCCGGAACTTGATCCATGCCGAATAGAAATGAAGCCACGGATCCTTGGAATCTAATTGAGCAGCTTTCGCGAGTTCCTGGGTTGCGTCAGCGGCTTCGCCGTTTTGCAAGTGAGCCAAGACCATGGCACGATGGGCCACAGAGTTTTCCAGCCCGGGTTGGCTGATAATGGAGTTCAATTGGCTGACTGCCTGGCTGCGGTGTTCTGGCAGACGGACCGCCATCTCGGCAACCAAAGCCTCTCCCACAGCCTCGGGAAGTTCCTGCACGCTGGAGCCGATTTCGTCATCAGCAGCAACCGACGGTGCTTGACCGGGTGGTCGGGGCACGCTGTTCTTACCCGCTAGCGCGGGAGTCTGAAGCAGCGGAACCAGCGACTGGTAGTAGCTCTTCACTGCCTGATCGAACTGTGCCGCGGTTATCCCATAAGCTTGCTGGATCGCTTGCTCCGGGGGCAGTTTCTGGTTCTCGACCAAGTCGAAGTATGCTCCAGTCTGCTCCAACTTGTTCTGGTTAATCAGGTAGTGCATCACCAGCCATGATTCCGCCGAGGAGGTTACATCTACTGGCTGATTTGCCGACGCCGACAGCGGAGCCGTTCCGCTCCACGGTTGCGCACTCAACAGCGGAATAAAGGGATGCGCGTGATCGGCTGGCGAATTGGGTTCCCCGCCGATTTCAACGCTCCGTCCCAGTCGCAGGCTGGAAAAATACTGGGCAAAACCTTCGTCGAACCAGGTCTGCACCGGCGGGTAATTGTAGTTCAGAAGCATCTTCGCGAAGTCGTAGGAAACGGCCCGCCAACTCTCGTTTTTCGAAAGATTCAGAACAAAGTAGTAACGGTCCTCGCCCGGGATGAAGAACGCCTCGGAGAGCAGCGGGCCTGACCGCGCGGGAGCCACGGCGGAATAGTCTTCTTCCGTGCGCAAGGCGATGATCTCGACCGGTTCCGGCATATTGACGTGTGATCGCATCAGCAATTGCCCAAATGCAGAGCGCATTTGCTCGAAGCGAGCCGCCACCTCGTGCCCTTGCTTCTGATCGGCGTTAGTGACCACCTGGAAGTGGCCGGAACTCATCCGAATCCAGCGTCGCTCGGCTGCGTGAGCGAAGGGAACAGCGAATAATGTCGCCACGTACAGACTCAGAATTGATCGTCGCAAGCAAGAACCGGTGCGGGACATGGACACAGAAAAATGCTACCACGCTAGGACGAGAGCAGCTTGCTCAGCGCCCAGCGCGCACTCTCAGCCACGACCGGATCTTCATTGCTGGCCAGCTTCTCGAGCTGTGGGTGGAAGCGGCGCTGGCCGCTGTTTCCCATGGCAATCACTGCATTTCGTCGCAGGCCGGAACGCTTAGCGCGGCGAATCGGAGATCCCCGGAAGGTTTCGCGAAATTCGTCAGCCGCCATCCCGGCGAGCCAATCCAGCGCGGGATTCACCAATCCATCGCGTGGTTGAAACTCGGGCGCCTCCGTGGCTGGAGCCTTACGATTCCACGGACACACATCTTGGCAAATGTCGCAACCAAAGACGTGCCGCCCCATGCCCTCGCGCATGTCCTCCGGGAGCGCGCCACGCTTCTCGATCGTGAGATAAGAAATGCACAGGTTCGAGTCGAGCTGGTACGGCGCCACCAGCGCGGCCGTCGGGCAGGCATCGATGCAGCGTGTGCAAGTGCCGCAACGATCGGGAGAGGGTGTGTCGGGTGTCAGTTCCAGCGAAGTGAGAATTACGCCGAGAAACAGCCACGAACCTTGCTTCTGATTCAGGGTGCATGTGTTCTTGCCGATCCAGCCAACGCCGGCGTACTTGGCATAAGCTCGCTCGACCAGCGGGCCGGTATCGACAAAACAGCGCGTGATCAGAGTGCCTTCATCGCCGGTCGCACGGCGAACCTGGCTCTCCACTTCCCGCAGCTTCCGCATGACCACGTGGTGGTAATCTTCGCGGCTCCAAGCATAGCGGGAAATCCATCCCCGGCCGGGGCTGTCAACAGCTACCGAATAAGGTTGCGACGTGTTGTAGTTGATGGCGCATACGATCACTGACCGGGCCCACGGTGCAGTCGATTGCAGTGAAACCCGCTTGAGCTTGCCGGCTTCGTCGCGTGCTTCCATGTACTTCATCTCAGCGGCGCGTCCGGCGGCAATCCAGGTTTCAAAGTGGCGGAGTTCGGCAAAATCGCTGACTGGGGCGATTCCAGCCAGCTCGAAACCGGCCGCGCGCGCGGCTTGTTTCACCAAAGCGGTAATTTGGCTGAAGTCAGGCAACGGAACGTATCTCACTCATCATCGTGTATCCAAACTGCGCATCCAACCGGCCGAAGCGCAGGACGGATTATCCCTTCTGACATTTGCTAGAAGGCACCGTCAGCGACAACCAGCGTCAACCCTCGATCCTCTGGGGCGTCGCTTACAGAGATCGAGCGGCAATCCTTTATGACCCAACCGGCTCCGGCTCGACGGAGTTCTTCAGGCGAAAATGTTGTGGTAAGCGCGACCACACACGAGCCGGCAGACCTTCCAGCGCGAACCCCCGCCGGAACATCCTCCATCACGACGCACTCCGCAGCCGGCAAACCCAGTCGGGCCGCGCCTTTCAAATAGGGCTCCGGATCGGGCTTTCCACGAGTCACGTCGCTGGCCGTGATCAGCCGCGCCGGAATCGGGAGGCCGGCGGCACGCAGGCGAACTTCCGCCAGCCCCCGGGTGCAAGAAGTCACAATGTTCCAACTCGCGGCCGGAAGCGCGGTCAGCAACTCTCTTGCGCCCGGCAGGGGGACAACGCCGTCGAGATCTTCCAGTTCGGCGCGCTCGACCTTCTGATTTTCGGCTTCAGCATCCGCATAAGGAAGGTAGTCGCGGATAGTAGCGATACTGGGCCGGCCATGAGCCTTGCGCGTGACTTCAGCCGGATCGAATCCATGTTCGATGGCCCACTGTGCCCAGACTCGGGTAACTGCAGGCGTGGAGTCGATGAGCACGCCATCCAGATCGAAGAGCAGTCCGCGGCAAGTAATTTCGGCCATGATTCAAGATAGCAAATGCGAAGAAGCGATTGATCAGCCAGGGACACTCTTCGGCATCGTTAAGGGCATGCTGCAGTTCACGACGACTGAACGCCCGCGGAATGTCTGCTAAAGTTACAGTTCAGGGTCAGTAAGCAAATCAGGGTCTTTTCGGAAAGGACCGGCCATGTCTCGATCAAAGCTGTTTGCGTCGCTATTCGCACTGGGAATCTCCGGTTCGCTGTTCGCGCAGCAATACAAGGTGACGGGTTCGATTCCGATTGAAGGCGCTGGCGGATGGGATTACGCGTATGTAGACTCTGCCAACCACACGCTCTACGTCACTCACGGCACAGAGGTGCAGGTGGTCGATTTGAACACCGAAAAACCTACAGCCAAGATCACCGGTATGAAACGCCTGCATGGCGTGGCTACGGCGGATGAACTGAATCGCGGTTTCATCTCGGACGGCGGAGACAATGTGGTGGTGGTGTTCGATTTGAAGACGAATGAAATTCTGCAACGGGTCAAAGCGGGCACCAACCCCGACGCCATCATTTATGAACCCACAACCCAGCGGGTGTTCGCGTTCAACGGACGCAGCAACGATGCGACTGCCATCAACGCCAAGGATGGAACGGTCGTCGGCTCAGTCGACCTGGGCGGGAAGCCCGAGTTCGCAGTGAGCGATGGCAAGGGCTTCGTCTACGACAACATCGAAGACAAAAGCGAGATCGTGAAGCTGGACGCCAAGACCCTTAAGGTGGTCAGCCGATGGCCGCTGAAGGGTTGCGAAGAGCCTTCTGGGTTGGCGATTGACACCGGCGCGCACCGCTTGTTCTCGGTTTGCGACAACAAGACCATGGCGGTAACGGATTATGACTCCGGTAAAGTGGTGGTCACCGTGCCGATTGGCGAAGGTCCGGATGCCGCTGGCTATGATGCGGACAAGAAGCTGGTGTTCTCTTCCAATGGCGAAGGCACGCTGACAATTGTTAAGCAGGACGGTGCGGACAAATATTCGGTGGTGCAGACATTGAAGACAGAGAAGAGCGCACGCACAATGGCGCTTGATCCCAAGACACATAAGATTTACTTGCCCGCAGCAGAGTTTGGAGCGGCGCCCGCGCCGACTCAGGACAATCCGCATCCGCGGCCGCCGGTGGTTCCGGGATCGTTTCACCTGGTGGTGGTGTCGCCGTTATGAGATATTGCCGATTCAACTTCAACGGAGTGCCAGAGTACGGCCTGATCGAGTCCGTCGCCGGCCGGGACACGATCACCCGGCTTTTGCTGGAACCGCCTGAAGAAGCTGGCGACCTGAGCAATCTGCGGAGCCGGCAGATCGATTCGATGCCGCTCAGCGAAGCGTCGCTGCTCGTCCCCGTGCGCCCTTCGAAGATCATCTGCGTGGGGCGCAACTACCGCGCCCATGCCGCGGAACTGGGCAATGAAGTTCCGCAAGAGCCGCTGCTGTTCTTCAAGCCACCGTCAGCGTTGCTTGCCTCTGGCCAAAAGATCTTGCGGCCGAAGCTTTCTCAGCGGACCGACTTCGAAGGAGAACTGGGCGTAGTCGTCGGGCGGCAGTGCCACAAGCTGCCACCAGATGCGGACGTGCGCAGTTACATCTTGGGCTACACCGCGGTCAACGACTTTACAGCCCGCGACCTGCAGAAAAAAGATGGCCAATGGACTCGCGCCAAAGGTTTCGACACGTTTTGTCCGGTTGGTCCGCTGGTCACCAATGAAATCGATCCTTGGGCAGGAGTGACGGTGGAGACCCGTGTCAACGGCCAAGTCCGGCAGCACGGCAACACGCAGGACTTCATTTTCCCGCTCGATGTCATCACCCGTTATGTCGCGGACGCCATGACTCTCGTTCCGGGCGACCTGATTGCTACCGGCACTCCCGAAGGCGTGGGGCCGGCGGTGGCGGGCGACGTCGTCGAGGTTATGGTCGAAGGGGTGGGCACGTTGCGAAATCCCGTGGGGGATGAGTAAGCGGAAGCGCTCCCGCGGCGCAAGCGCGCTCTCTTTGTTATGATCGAGTTTCTTGATATTCGCTGAGGGAGACGCTCATGAATGAAATACCCTCCATCACCGCTGGCGCGCGACGCGACGAGGACATTGCGCTGGACCTCATGAAGTTCGTAGCCATGACGACTGGCTATGGCCGAATGGGCGCTTCGGGTGTGGGTTTCCAGGGAGGCGCCAACGCCAAGCCCGAGGAATACGCCGAGCACTTGCTCGAGCTCTATGGCAAATGCCTGCAGGCCGTGCAAGCGGGCAAATAGCAAACTGGGATGCGCCGCCCGCCGCTGGGCAGGCCTACACGAGCAGCAGGCCGCAGCCCACGCGAGCTGCGGCGCAACCTATCTGAGAATGAGTTGACTAACGGCGACGAGCCTTCTTCGCCGGTTTCTTCTTCGCCTTCTTAGGGGCTTTCTTGGCGGCCTTTTTCTGTGCCTTCTTGACCGCTTTCTTCGCTACAGGCTTCTTTGCTACAGGCTTCTTCGCCTTTTTCTTGGCAGGCTTCTTCGCGGCTTTCTTTGCCGGCTTGGGCGCAGAGCCGCCGCCCGCGGGAACAGACGGGACCATTGGTTCCGCTGGAACCTCTTCCGGTTCTGTTTGGCCTACCGTAGAAGGAATCTCTGCTTCCTCCTCCTCTTCCTCTTCGTAGTCTTCTTCTTCCAGCGACTCGCCATAGGCGCCGCTTTCACCGAACTCATCCATCTCGTCATCTCTTAAATAGAGGGTCTCGTAAAAGGTCATTTTTCCTCCTGGGTTTTCTCTTTCCGCCCGGCCCGATGCCGTAAGCCCAGCGTAATTCAAAAATATAAAAAGACAACTGAAAAACTCTGCTGCATTCCACTCAGAAGGCCGCGATTATAGCACAGCAGTTCTTGGCTTCGCAGTAACAGAAAATTCTGGTGGCGTTTCAGTTTGGCAAGAACACGCGTGGGGACAGCCGCCCAAGCCTGCCCTGAGCGAAGTCGAAGGGGCTGTTCGGTCGAGCGCAGCTCGACGCCTGTTCAACGTGGCCGGCAAACTGAAACACTGCCAAAATTCCTGTTGATCGGCCAACTGGCCGACGGCGTGGGTCGGGTTGCCGGTTTCTTGTGTGCGTCAAGTGGGTCCTCGACGTTAGCGGCCGGACAGGGCAAGCTGCAGAGGATAGTTGAGAACTGCGCCGACACTGCTAAACTATTGAAAACGCCTCACCGGAGGGATGGGTGAGCGGTTGAAACCGGCGGTCTTGAAAACCGCTGTACGGGAAACCGTACCGGGGGTTCGAATCCCTCTCCCTCCGCCATTGCTACTTCCAACAACGTCCCATACAATCCAATTCCAAACATGATGTCGCTGCAAATAAATGATTTGTTTCCCTATCCCGTCCATCGGGGTACCAGGTAAGCCGATTTCTCGTGCGGGTATGTCTGTGGGTACATTAGGTCACACGGCAACAAATGAAGTCTCCGGTCTAACAAGCTGGGAGGAACGATGACATTGAGGGAGGCAATCCTTGAAGCAAGTCGCAGACGTGGGATGGATCCCTATACGCAGCCGTTTAAGCCCTCGGAGCTTGGCATTCGAGCCAGCGATTACGGCTCATTCTCAGATCATTGCTCCGAAAACGAGACATGCTCAGGAAAGTGGAACTCAGAGGTAATACTGAAAGTTGCCGAATGGAGCGCATCTGGGAGACCATTCCGCTACCTACTCCTCTGACGCTGCGCATCCGCAATGAGCTGTTCCGGCGGGCCTTGATGGAGTTCCGGATAGAGCCGCTCATCCACGTTCCTGCGGAGTTGATGGGATAAAGAAAATGTCATCACGTTCTCTAGTGATGGCGGTCACAGCACGGCCGTACAAAGGTGCTGATAATGCCGTCTCATAATTTCATCCCAAGGGAAAGCAGTGTCTTTCCCGATAGAGAGGCGGTCTATGGATCTCTTATCGAAAAAGGCCTCTACCTACGAAGTTCTCCGCCAACATGGGGTCGATCGCAGAAGTTTCATCAAGTTTTGCACCATGATGGCTGCGGCGCTCGGCCTGGAGTCTTCGATGGTCCCGACCATCGCGGCAGCGCTCGAAAACAAGCCGCGCCTGCCGGTGCTCTGGCTGCACGGGCTGGAGTGCACCTGCTGCAGCGAGTCGTTCATTCGCTCTTCGCACCCCATTGCGCAGGACGTCGTGCTCAATATGATCTCGCTCGATTACGACGACACTCTGCAGGCTGCCGCCGGCTTCCAGGCGGAAGAGATTCGGCAGCGCATTATCAAGGAGTACCCGGGCGAGTACGTGCTGGCGGTGGAAGGCAATGCCCCCACCCATGACGACGGCGTTTACTGCATGGTGGGCGGCGACAGCTTCCTGAACATTTTGAAGGAAACGGCCGAGCATGCCAAGGCCATCATTGCCTGGGGTTCTTGCGCCTCGAACGGTTGCGTGCAGGCGGCCAAGCCGAATCCGACCGGGGCCAAACCGGTGCATCAACTGATTACCAACAAGGCGGTGATCAATGTTCCGGGATGCCCGCCCATCGCCGAGGTTATGACCGGTGTGCTTACCTACATTCTCACCTTTGGTGCCTTGCCGGAACTGGACCGCTTGGGACGCCCTAAGATGTTCTACGGGCAGCGCATCCACGACAAGTGCTACCGCCGGGCCTTCTTTGACGCTGGCCAGTTTGTCGAGGCTTGGGATGACGACGGCGCGCGGCGCGGCTGGTGCCTGTACAAGATGGGCTGCCGCGGTCCCAACACCTATAACGCCTGCGCCAACGTCAAGTGGAATGGCGGCGTTTCCTATCCCATTGGCTCCGGCCATCCTTGCATTGGTTGCAGCGAACCGGGTTTCTGGGACAACGGCCCGTTCTACGAGCGGCTCACGAATGTTCCTCTGATCGGCATCGAGGCCACTCCGGACGCCATCGGCGCGACCCTCGCCGGAGCAGCCGTGATCGGCGTAGGGGCTCATCTTGTGTCCAGTGTGATAAGGCGGGGAGTGCAGCCTTCGCCCAGCACCCAGAAACCAGCTTCCCAGACGGAGCGGAGGTAATCCATGTCCACCAGAGTGGTAGTTGATCCTGTTACCCGCATCGAAGGCCACCTGCGCATCGAGGCGACGCTCGACGACCGCGGCGTGATCAAGGACGCCATGTCCTCGGGCACCATGTGGCGTGGCCTGGAGATCATCCTTCAGGGACGAGACCCGCGCGACGCCTGGGCCTTTACCGAACGCATCTGCGGCGTCTGCACCACCGTGCATGCCCTGGCCAGCGTACGGGCAGTCGAAAACGCGCTGTCGATCAAGGTCCCGCCGAACGCTGAGACCATCCGCAACATCATGTTCCTCACCCAAATGGTGCAGGACCACGTGATCCACTTCTACCATCTGCATGCCTTGGATTGGGTGGACGTGGTTTCGGCCTTGAAGGCCGACCCTGCAGCGACGGCAGCGCTGGCCCAGAAGGTGGCGCCCTCCTGGCCGCTGGCAAGTGTTGGATATTTCAAAGACTTGGCCGAAACGCTGAAGAAGTTCGTCGCGTCGGGTCAGCTCGGCATCTTCCAGAATGCGTACTGGGGTCATCCCGCTTACAAGCTTCCTCCGGAAGCCAACCTCATGGCGGTGGCGCACTACCTGGAAGCGCTGAAGTGGCAGAAAGAGCTGATCAAGATCCACACCATTTTCGGCGGCAAGAATCCTCACCCGAACTATCTGGTCGGGGGAATCGCGGCTGCCATCTCCATGCAAAGCGACAACGCTGTCAACATGGAGCAACTGAACTCCATCCGCACCCTCATCCAAGGGGCCATGCAGGTAGTCGAAAACATGTACATCCCCGACCTGCTCGCGGTCGCGTCCTTCTATCCGGAATGGACGACGATTGGGGGTGGTTTGGGCAGCTACATGGCCTATGGCGACGTCCCGCAAAACGGAATCTCCGACGTAAGTCAATTCCGCTTCCCGCGTGGGGTGGTGTTGAATAAGAACCTGGCGGACGTGCAACCGGTCGATCCGGCTGACATGGAGCAGATTCGCGAGGAAGTCGCTCACTCATGGTACGACTATCCGCAAGGAAAGGATGCTCTGCACCCATGGGAGGGCGAGACCACGCCGCATTACACCGGGCCCAAGCCGCCTTTCAAGCAACTGGATGAGAACGGCAAATACTCCTGGCTGAAGGCACCGCGCTGGAAAGGGCATGCTGTCGAGGTGGGCCCGCTAGCACGCATGATTGTAGGTTTTGCCAGCGGCAAGACGGAATTCAAGGATGTGGTGACTGAGGCTCTGGGCGTTCTCAAGGTCCCGGCCACGGCCTTGTTCTCCACTCTTGGGCGAACGGCTGCCCGCGGCCTCGAAACCCGCCTGGCCGTGCATTGGCTGGTAGCGGAATACGATCGCCTTATTGCCAGCCTGAAGAGCGGCGATTCCAGCACGGCCGATACCTCGCGCTGGGAGCCTTCATCCTGGCCCGCGGAGGCCAAAGGCTACGGATTCACCGAAGCGCCTCGTGGCGCACTTTGCCACTGGGTGCATATCAAGGACCAGAAGATCGCCAATTATCAGATCGTAGTGCCTTCCACTTGGAATGCGTCGCCGAAAGACGGCAAAGGCCAGCATGGAGCTTACGAGGCGGCACTGCTCGATACCCCCATGGCGGACCCCAAACGGCCGGTCGAAATCTTGCGGACGATCCATTCCTTTGATCCGTGTCTGGCCTGCGCTTCGCACGTTCTGGGACCGGACGGGCGCACGCTGGCAGAAGTAATCATCCGGTAGGAGGCAAATTTATGTCGAGCGCAGTGGGACAATTCGATCCTCGCGAAATAACGGCCCATCCGGAGCAATACTTCCGCCGGGAATACGTCTGGGAACTCCCGGTGCGCATCACGCATTGGGTGAACGCATTGACCCTGGTGGTGTTGTTCCTGACGGGCCTGTATATTTCACATCCCGTGCTGGCTCCGAGCGGCGAAGCCTATCGCCATTTCGTGATGGGCCGCGTGCGGCAAATCCACTTCGCGGCCGCGATGATCTTCACCGTGAGCTTTCTGGTACGGATCTACTGGTTCTGGATGGGAAACAACTACTCGCGGTCTGGCTTTCCGTTCGTCTGGCGGCCGGGCTGGTGGCGCGATCTGTTCCGCCAGGCGACAGACTATCTGCGCCTGGAGCGCGGCCACGTGCACCTGGGCCACAACTCGCTCGGCGGCCTCACCTACACCGTCCTCATGGTGGGATTGGGCTGGGCCCAGATTTTCACTGGCATGGCCCTGTACTCCGAGTCCAAGCCCGGAGGTTTCCTGGACCATCTCTTCGGTTGGGTGTTGCCCCTGCTGGGTGGTTCATTCCGCACCCACATGTGGCACCACCTGTTCGCGTGGGGATTCGCGTGCTTCGCGATTCTCCATGTGTACGTGATCCTCTACGACTCGGCGCAATACGGCAATGGTCTGATTACCTCGATCATCTCAGGCTATAAGTTTTACCAGAGAGGAGATTTCAAAACGGATGAGTGGATCAGCTGAAGCGCCGCCGCCCGTGTTGGTGCTTGGTTTGGGAAACGAGCTGCTCGGCGACGACGGCTTCGGACCGGTCCTGATTCGTGAAATCGAGCGCAAGTATGAAGAGAGCGCCTCTGAGGTGGAATGCCTCGATGGGGGTACCCAGGGATTGGCCTTGCTCGGCCGCATCAGCCGGCGCAAGGCCTTGATTATTCTGGACGCTGTGATGACGGGCCAAGCGCCGGGTACCGTGTCTGTGTTTTCTGGGGACGACATCTTCCTGAAATCCAGCCATCGCTCCACCACCGCCCATGAAGGCAATGCCGGTGAACTGATAGCGGCATCTCGATTACTGCAAGAGCTGCCGGAACAGATTTTTCTTGTGGGCATGGAGCCGGAGACGGTTTGCACCCGGCTTGGTTTGTCACAGCCGGTGGAAGACGGACTCCCCTTAGCTCTAGAACGGGCCTGCCGGCTCATTGAATCTGTGCGGCGGGAACTGACCACCATTTGAAGGCGCTCAAGCTTGTTGTCCCACCTTTGGCCTGGCTCCTGGCTGTTGTGGTGTCTCCATCGCTGGCCTTTGATTGTTCATCAATGTCCGAGTCATGAGCGGTTTTCTGATATTATCCAGTGCTCACACACCTAATCCGATCGGACGCTGTGAAGTGAAAGCATCCAGGAGCAACTTGAAAAAGCCCAGGCATTGGGCCTCACGCTTGAGAGGCTTTCTCTGGCCGGGATCATCTTGCTCAGCTCCCGCAACCGGGCGGATAGACCGCCGTGCAATCGCCGCTCGCACTGTCCTTTTCTTGCTGATGGCGGGGAGCATCTATTGTGCTCCGTTTTACGCGCAGGAGATCCCAAATCCGCCCGCTCCGGCGCCGGTCACCCAGCCGCAGGACCCGTTGGGGCGGACGTCGCCTCGCGGTACCGTGATCGGATTCCTCGAGGCAGCCCATCGCGGTGACTTGGCCACTGCCGCGCAATATCTGCAGATGCCTGAAAAGGATCGGCGCCGGTCCGGCTCGGAAACAGCCCACCAATTGCAGGTCTTGATGGACCGCAGCTTCTCCGGCCACGTTTCTACGATCACCGACCGTCCGGAAGGCCGTCTGGGCTTTACCTCGGCGGCTGGCCGGGAAAAGATCGGCGCTCTGCAGGTTGAGGAAAACCAGGTTGACGTAATTTTAGTTCGCGTGCCAGGGGAAGGCGGAGTTCAGATATGGATCTTCGCCACCGAGACGTTGAACGAAGTGCCCGATTTGTTCGACCAGTTGCCGATGAACTCCATCGAGCAGCATCTATGGCCTAGCCTGGTCAATAAGCAATTTCTGGGTGCGCCGCTGTGGATCTGGCTGGGGATGCTCCTGCTGATTCCGGTGGCGCTGGCTCTTTCCTGGTTGCTGGTCGTGCTCGCGTTGGCGCCAGAGAGAATCTGGTTACACTATCGTCGCCGGCAAGAGGTACCCTCGAAATGGTGGCAAGTGCCGACTCCGGCGTGGTTCATTGTGGCCGTATTCATCCATCGCATCGCCGTGGTGGCGATGGGTATCCCGTTTCTCTACCGCTTCTATTACGGACGCTTCGTCCTCGTCCTGTTTGATTTCGGCGTGGCTTGGGCAGTGTGGCGAGTGATTTCCTGGTCCGGCAAACGCGCCCAGAATCGCGCCATTGCGCAGGGAAAGGCGCTCACAACATCGTTTCTGGTTCTGGGTCAGCGTGTCGCCAAAGCAGTAGTCCTCATTGTCGCAGCGCTGGTAATCCTGTCGACCCTTGGCGTAAACACTTCGGCGGCTCTTGCCGGACTGGGCATTGGCGGTATTGCCATTGCCTTTGCCTCGCAAAAAACTCTGGAGAACCTTTTCGGTGGGGCTCTGGTTCTGGGCGACCGCACCATCCGCCTGGGCGACTATGTCCGCCTGGGATCGATCGAGGGCACGGTGGAAGACGTCAGCTTGCGGGCAACCCGGATTCGCACCCTGGCAAGAACGCAGGTCTCAGTTCCAAACGGGACGCTGGCCACCATGAACGTCGAAAACCTGACCGTGCGCGACAAAATCCTGTTCCAGGCAACTCTGGGATTGCGTCGCGAGACCACGGCGGACCAATTGCGCTTTGTGCTGGCTGAGATTCGCAGGATGCTGTATTCCCATTCGCATGTAGAGACTGGCACCGCGCGCGTACGCTTTGTCGCGTTGGGGGACAGTTCGCTGGATATCGAGGTCTATAGCTATGTGCTGACCAGGGACTTCAACGTGTTTCTGGCGGTCCGGGAAGACCTGCTGCTGCGAATCCTGGACATCATCGCCTCTGCAGGCTCGGCCTTGGCCATGCCCTCGCAAACCCTGTACATGTCGCAGGACAGTGGTGTGGACGAAGACAAGAAAGCCTCTACCCACGCCCAGGTGGCGAAATGGCGGGAGGAAAACATGTTACCTTTTCCCGACTTTCATCCTGACGCCGTTTCCGGGATGCGCAACTCAATTGAGTATCCTGACAGCAAATCCGCAGCCAGAAAGAAATAGGGATCTCACGCGTGGTGCGGAGAAACTCGGCCCGGTGCGGATCTTGCGCTTTCAGGATTGCGGATGCGGAGTTTCTTCAGGAGTTGCTGGAGAATCTGCGGTGCGTTCCAGGCAGCTGCCGGATTCGGAGAAGATCCGAAAGTAGGCTTCAGGCGCGTGCTTTCCCCCTTTAGCATGTCAAGGGGAAAGCACGCGTCCCAAAACACTTGCTTACTTGTAGGTCGCTTCGAAAGCGAACCAGTCACTGCCACCGCTCGAAGTTTGGTAGCCGCCTACGATATTGCCTTTATCATTGATTCCGCCACCGTAGGTTGATGTGCTGCTCGGATAGTCATACTTGTAATACTTCTTGGCATGAAGCAGGGCGCCGCGGATGACGCCGCTGGAGTCTTGCCATTCATAGGTAACGTCACCAGCAGCATTCAGGTCCAACGCGTATGAATCTGCTGCGCCAGGGACGTCAATCGTTGTGTAGGTCTTGCCATTGTAAATGGATGATTCGTAAACGCCGCTCGAAGCTAACCAGTACAGGCTGATCTTGCCGCTTTTGTTGATACCGGTGGCAAAAGTGTCGACGGCGCCAGGCACATCCAGGGTCGTATACTTCCCACCCTTCAAAAGATACCCGTGATAAACGCCGCTCGAGTCAGAGTAGTAGCCCACGATGGCTCCGCTATCGTTGATCGCGGAACCGTACACGGCCACCGCGCCACTAGGACCCGGAATATCTGTGTATTTGCCACCTTTGTAAAGGAAGCCCACTGGATTGCCCGTACTACCCGTGTAGAAACCAACCACCGAAACCGCGCCATCAGGATTCAGGTTGCTGCCCTCGGTAGTTCCTGCATTTCCGTTCGGATCGTCAAGCGTGGTCAGCTTCTTGCCATTGAGAATGTAGCCGTGGTATAGGCCGCTCGAGTCGACGTAAAACCCGACCGACACACCCGCATTGTTAATGCCCCCGGGCTCCTCCCACACTGCCCCAGGTACCTTGACCGCCTTGAACTTAAAGGTTAGTTGATCGGCCGCAGTGGCCGCGCTGACGCACAAAAGCACAAGCCCTAGTGCGCACAAGATTAACTTGCAGTTCTTCATCGTCTTTTCCTCCTGCAGTGAAGTGAACTAAATATCTGATCTCCGTTCGGGAATAGCTGAGTCTGAAGCATAGTTTCCCGGACGGATACATCAACAGACGAAATGAAGTCCTCGGCTCATTTACAGGGGGAGTCGGAAGGCTTCACGACTGGCGCAACGATTATCCTCACACGGTTGCCGGTGTGTCAATAGGCAATCACTCCTGCGTATTGGGGTCAAAAGACCCTAACTAACGGAGACTCTGATCAAGTGTGAATCTCAACCGGGACGGGGACGCCCGCGCCGGCATCGACGACTTAATCAGAGTCTCCCTAACACTCCCACTTCCGATCGCCCTTGGAATTCTGGTAAAAGGCTCGATTCGACTTGATTGATGAAAGAAATGAAAGCTTGCAATTTTGTGTCTTTTCTCCGCTTTCGCTTTAGAGGTCTAAAACCTTCCTTGCTCGGTGAGTCCCGTATAATCTTTCCAAATCCATGCCGGCTAGCCTTGACCGAATCGTTGCTGCTGCGCGCCGAAGCATCGCCAGAGATCGGTCGGCTGCCGATATGCACGAGCTTGGGCGGAAGGCGGAAGCGTATGTTCCGCGCGGCTTTCAGCGGGCATTGCAGACGGCCAGCAAGAAGGGCATCGCAGTAATCGCAGAGTTGAAAAAGGCTTCACCATCGCGCGGGGTGATTCGGGCCGAGTTCGATCCGGAGAAATTGGCAAGAGAACTGGAAACAGCCGGAGCTGCCGCGCTTTCCGTTTTGACCGATGCCGAGTTTTTTCAGGGGTCGCTGGAGAACCTACGCCGCGCATCGGACACTGTAAGGCTGCCCTGCCTGCGTAAGGATTTCATTGTTGATGAATTCCAGATTATCGAAGCCCGGGCCAACGGCGCGGATGCAGTTCTGTTGATTGTGGCGGCGTTGCCCCAGGCAGAGCTGACAAAACTGGCGAGGTCGGCCCGCCAATGGGGCATGGACGTTTTGTGCGAAGTGCACGACCAGCAAGAACTAACCCGCGCTGTGGATGCCGGATGCGACTTGATCGGCGTGAACAGCCGCGATTTGCGAACCTTCAAGGTGGATTTGGAGACGGCGGTCCGGCTCAGTGAATTCATTCCGAAGCACGCAACCCGGGTCGCGGAAAGCGGGATTCACAGCGGCGTGGACATTGCTCGCTTGCGGGCGGCGGGCTATCACGCGTTCCTGATCGGTGAATCCCTGATGGCAGCGGAGTTTCCCGGCGAAGCGCTGCGAACGTTGTTAGCGGAAGCGAGTACCGAGTACCCGGTACCGAGTACCGAGTGGAAAGCCACTGAGCAAACTGACCACTGATCGCTGGCGACTGGCCACTGATTTCATGACTTGGATCAAAATCTGCGGAATTACGAATCTGGAAGACGCGCAAACCGCGGTCGAGGCGGGCGCGGACGCGCTGGGGTTCGTGTTCCACGAAAAGAGCCTGCGGAAAATTGACGTCGAAACAGCGCTGGAGATTGTAAAGAAGTTACCGGCCAGTGTCGAGAAGGTCGGTGTGTTCGTCGATTTCGATGTCGCACGTATACCCGAGATCGTAAGCCAAGCGCGATTGACGGCCCTACAGCTGTATTGGAAGCAACCAGAAGAGCTATCGGGAATTCTGCAATCTGAAGTCGAGTGGGCCAGAGGCGCGAAACTGATTGCGGTGATTCCGGGAGACGCCCTGAAGGACGGCGGGTTCTTCATCGGCGAACTGGCGCGCAAGAAACTCTTTGCCATCTTGGTGGATTCGCGGTCCAATGGGGCTGCCGGAGGAACCGGGGCCACTTTTGATTGGGAAGCCACGCGTGGGATGGTAATGGGTATAAGCCTGTCTGTGCCCGTGATTGTGGCTGGAGGGCTGACTCCCCGGAACGTCGGTGAGGCCCTCCGGCTGTTTCAGCCGTTCGGCGTCGATGTCGCGTCCGGCGTAGAGGCACGGCCGGGGAAGAAAGATGCGGAGAAGGTGCAGGCGTTTGTGAAGGCGGTGAGAACTGCGGAGAAGCTTTCCTAGGAAACACAGAGTTATGTTAATGGCGACGGTCAAGAAGGCGAAAGTGGCGACGAATGGGAAGAAGATTCCCATGCTTGCAAAGAACGCAAGGATGCGGCACTCAAATGTAAAGCATCCGGCGAGCGTTCCTGGTCGCTTCGGTCCATACGGTGGTCGCTACGTCCCTGAAACGTTGATGGCGGCTCTGGATGAACTGGAGCGTGAATATGAAAAGGCCAAACGCGACCGCAGGTTCCAGCACCGGCTCAACGAGCTTCTAAAGACGTTCGCCGGTCGCCCCACGCCGCTGTTCTTTGCGCAGCGTCTCACGAAGACCTTGGGCGGGGCGAAGATTTATCTCAAGCGTGAAGACCTGCTGCACACCGGCGCGCACAAAATCAATAACTGCCTGGGGCAGGCGTTGCTGGCTGAGCGGATGGGCAAGCGCCGTATCATTGCGGAAACCGGCGCCGGCCAGCACGGCGTAGCCACGGCGACGGTGTGCGCCCTGTTCGGTTTCGATTGCGTCGTTTACATGGGCACAGAAGACATGCGGCGGCAGGAGTTAAACGTTTTCCGCATGCGCCTGCTGGGGGCAGAAGTGCGCGGCGTCGAATCCGGTTCGCGCACGTTGAAAGACGCCATCAACGAGGCCATGCGCGACTGGGTCACCAACGTCCGCAGTACGCATTATCTGCTGGGCAGCGTGCTGGGCGCGCATCCCTATCCCTCGATGGTGCGCGATTTTCACCGGGTCATCGGGCGCGAGGCGCGAGCGCAGATCCTGAAGGCGGAAGGCAAACTTCCTGCCGCGGTGCTGGCTTGCGTTGGCGGAGGGTCGAATGCGATTGGAGTCTTTCATGCGTTTCTCAACGACAAACGCGTGAAGCTGATTGGCGTCGAAGCCGGCGGGCGCAGCCACGCTCTGGGCGATCATGCGGCGCGTTTTGACGGCGGATCGCCGGGTGTGCTGCAGGGGACCTATTCGTACCTTTTGCAGGATGAAGCCGGCCAGATCGCTAACACGCATTCGGTTTCGGCTGGGCTGGATTATCCATCGATTGGGCCGGAGCACGCCTGGTTGAAGGACTCGGGCCGTGCCGAATATGTCTCCGCTTCGGATGCGGAGGCGCTGGCGGCGTGTACCACACTGGCGCGAACCGAGGGAATCATTCCGGCGCTCGAATCGGCGCACGCCGTGGCCGAGGTGATCAATCGAGCGCCGAAGATGAAGAAGTCGGATGTGGTGATCGTAAACATTTCGGGCCGCGGCGACAAAGATGTTGGAATTCTAAGGGAGAATCTGAGGTTGGATCCCTCGCTGCAATCATGAACCCGGAGAAGCGGCTCTCATTAGTCACCGAAAGAAGGCGTTCCTGATGAACGCGTACAGGGCAATAGCGAGGGCAAAGGAGCCCAAAGCCCCTAACCCGATTGCCCAGTCGCATGCTGTCTGCCCATCTTGTTGCCCGATCTTCTTCAGCCGCGACTTCATAGCAACGCCGCCAAATAGTGCAATGGGGCCCAGCGGCAGTCCCAAACTCAGTATCCCAACCAGTACAAGCAGGGCCGCCAAACGCGAGTTATTCCTTAGCCGCCGCGTTGCAGCCTTCTCTCGATCCCGTTGCCTCCTTACGCACTCAAGTTCAAGATACTCGCTTCCATCACGGCCGCCACTGCGCGCAACAAGCCATTGGATGAGTTTGTCGAGATCTCCCGAAAGAAGGTCGTCAATTTCTGTCGATACATCAACGAGCCTCTCTGATTTGAGGTGCCAATCTCCACCGTCCTGAAACCTAATGTAACTATTTTCTCGAACTTGCAACTGCAAGGGAGAGTTCCAATAATGTGCAACACTAAACAAATATTTAGGCTGGGGGCCCTCTTTTCCAAGACTTACTGTCAGTTCTGTCTCCCCAACTCCGAGTTGTAACGGCACATTCAACCGTTGCTTTACCTGCTCAACCCGCTCAATCAGGAAGGGAAGAATCTTCTGACAAATGGTCTGAAATCGGGTCCTGCTATTCCGTATTATCTGTTCCTGCAGCTCTTCCTCCCGCTGTTCAGAGACTTTCCGATCCCGGTCTTCCTCCTCATGTTTCGGGATCCAGTCTTTCTTCGGCTTCGCATTTGCCATTGGCACGCTCCACAACTCTGGGGGATTCTATAAGCCTCGTCCCGCAGTCAAGGCTGCCGCTCACAGATGTGATCGGAGCCTCACAGGTCTCTGTGATATTCGTCACTGGGCCACATTGCTATAGTGTAGTATTAGTTCCCTCTCGATGCGGCAGAACTGCCAAATCGCAACACCGTCTTAGCCGGGTTATCTGTAATAAGTGCCTTGTCTGCAAGTAGGAGATGAAAGCATGGCTTTTAAGTGCGCGCTGTGTGGAAAACAGATATCCCACAATGTCTATTACTGCTCCAAGCACGAATGGCACCTGTGCTGGGACTGCATAAATAAGGCTACATTCACTAATAGGTTGACTTGCCCTAAATGCGGGCAGGAGGTGCACAGGGTGGATTCATAATTTCATCTGAATATCGGCCTAGTGGCCCGGCCTCGCGCATTCAAGATCAGTCATGCGGGCCGGTTCCGCCGCTACTTTGCTGTAGTGACCGCCTGTTCGAGAGTCTCTCGAATGAAACGCGTATAAGGGATACCGCGTGCCTTCGCCCGCGCTTTCACTGCTGCGAGCAGCGGCCTGGGCACGCGCATATTGATCTGCTCTTTTTTCTTTTCGAATTCAAACCGCGCCGCCTTAAACTGCGAGAATTCGAGATTGGAGAGGTCTTGGGCAAGAAACGTCTCGGCTTGCTTATCGGTCTTCAGACGGGGCACTTTCTTTTTCATAAGCTGCGATCTCCTTGGCATGCATATACCGAGCGGTCACCGGCCGGATCAGGCGGCAACCGGCTTTCGTCCGTATCGTGAATGCCACGAATGCCGGTCGGCCTGCGCCGGTTCTTCCCACTGCGATCAAGCGGTCCTCCTCAGCCGAGTGCTTCGGATCGGGCGCAATACGTGGGCCTTGCCTAAAGAGCGCCTCGATCTGCGCGACCGAAACACCATGTCTTTGGCATTTGGCCCGGTTGCCGTCATCCCAATCAAATCCACTGACCTCGAAATCCATCATAGCATGAGACTATACAAATCTATATACAAGTCAATCCTCACCGATCACGGGCGAACGAGGTCGCGCCGTTCGAGTCGGGGAAGGGCCTGAATGGATTTCCCTGCCTTCTTCTGGGCGAGCCGCAGCTCGTAGAGGCTCTGGAGATTCAGCCAGAATTCCGCGCTTGTGCCAAAAAAATGAGCGAGGCGCAAGGCAGTGTCGCCTGTGACGGCGCGAGTTCCGTTCAGGATCTGCGTGACCCGATTGGTCGGTACATTGATCTTGCGTGCCAGCTCAGCCGCGCTCATATTGAGTGCTTTGAGCTCTTCGGCCAAGTGCTCGCCCGGATGGATAGCGGTTAATGCCATGACGATGCCCCTTCAATGATAGTCAATGACTTCTACATTAGACGGCCCCGGTGCTCCGTCCGCCCACTCAAAGCAGATGCGCCACTGATCGTTGACTCGAATGCTGTACTGACCCTTACGGTCGCCCGCCAATGCTTCAAATCGGTTGCCGGGAAGGGCTGCAAGGTCACGAATCCAGGTCGCAGCCTCCAAACGGTCGAGCTTCAACCGGGCAGATTTTTCGAGACCCGAAAACGCCTTGACCCGCTTCCCGGCGGCGAAGTCCCGGGTTCTCTTGTCCCGATAGCCGAGAATCACTCGTGCTTATGTTAGCAACATGTATGCGTTACGTCAAGCATAACGACTCTTACTTCTGCAATCCGGCCTCTGCAATCTACAATTCCCTCATGCCCTTTCATTTCAAAAACAAGCCGTCCCTGGTTGCTTACCTCGCCTGTGGCGACCCGGACCTCGCCACCACCCGTGAGATCGTACTTGCCGCCATTGACGCGGGGGCCAGCGTGATCGAACTCGGCGTGCCCTTCAGCGATCCGGTGGCCGACGGCCCCGTCATTCAGCGTGCCAGCCAAAGAGCGTTGCGCAAAGGCACAACTCTCGCGCAAGTCATCGAACTGGCGCGAGACATCCGCAAGCGGTCGCAGGCCGGGCTGATTGTCTTCTCCTATCTGAATCCCGTTTTGCGCATGGGCATGGAAAACTTTTGCGCGGCTGCCCAGGATGCAGGCCTTGACGGAGCATTAATCACCGATCTTCCGGTGGAGGAATCGGGGGACTATCTGCGCGAAATGCGCCAACGAAAACTGGCGACGGTCTTCCTGGCAGCTCCCACCAGCACCGATCAGAGATTGCAGGCGATTGCCAGAGCCTCCAGCGGATTTGTGTACGCCGTTTCGCGCACCGGCGTGACCGGTTCTCAGAGTCAGTTGCCGGACGACGCTCAAAAACTGGTCCGGCGCCTGCGAAAATACTCGAAGCTTCCTATCGCGGTGGGCTTCGGCATTTCCACGCCGCAGCAGTTTGCCGCCGTGGGAGAATTCGCGGAAGCGGCGGTGGTTGGCAGTGCGATTGTGGAAATCATCGAGGGCAATGCCGGACGGGAAGCCCAGTCTGTGGCAGAATTTGTAAAGAAGCTCACAGCTATCGGCTCTCAGCTTTCAACTGAGCCACGTTAGTTTAGTTCATGGCATTTGGCTTCTGTGCCCTGCCGGTTTGTCTGGCGGAATGCCAATCTGTTACGCTGCGTTTACTTTAACAAACGAGGAATTGCTTACATGCAACGCAGAAAGTCGCTGCCTCTTACCATTTCCCTTTTGCTGATTCTAGCGGCGTCACTGCTGGCATCTGCTGCCGAGAAAGACAAGGACAAGGGCAAAGGCAGCCCAGCCGAAGCCAGCAAGCCTTCCTACGAATTGCCGCAGCCCGCGCAGGAGAGCATCGATTACACCATGTACCAGCGCATCCGCGAGGAGGGTCTTCGCCACTCGCACGTAATGGAGTTCGCCTCCGCGCTGATGGACGGCATCGGCCCGCGGCTGACCGGTTCACCCAATATGAAGCGCGCCAATGAATGGACGCGCGACCAGTTGGCTGCCATGGGCTGCACTAATGCCCATTTGGAGGATTGGGGAGAGTTTGGCATGGGCTGGCAGCAGTTGAACACCTGGCTGCGTATGGTCTCGCCGGATACGGCGGTGTTCATCGCGCAAGCGGTGCCGTGGTCCCGCTCCACCAACGGTGCGGTGAGCGGGCCGGCGGTGTGGATCGATGTCAAGAGCGAAGCCGATCTCGATAAGTACAAGGGCAAGCTGGCTGGCAAGATTGTTCTATACGGCGACATGCGCGAAGTGAAGCCGGTTGACAAGCCGCTGTTTATCCGGCGCGACGAGAAAGACCTGGCGAAAACCGCTGAGTATCCGCTGGCCGCCGAGAATGAGTACGAGCAATACATGAAAGAGTATGCCAAGCGCGCCGAGTTGAGTGCCAAGGTTATGCCATTCCTGGTTGCCGAGCACGTACTGGCGGTGGTCACGCCCAGCCGCGATGGACGAGACGGGGGTGGTTCCGGCGGCACCATCTTCGACGACCGCGGCATCGGTCGCGATACTTACAAGGCTGACCATGCTATGCCGATTCCCGTTGTGGTGACGGCCATTGAAAGCTACGGCCGAGTTTACCGCCTGCTCAACGCCAATGTGCCGGTCACTTTGGAACTCAACGTGGATACCAAGTTCTTTGGCGATCATGAGCATGGGTTTGACACCATCGCGGAAATTGAAGGCACTGACCCTAAGCTGAAGGATGAACTGGTGATGGTTGGCGGGCATCTCGATTCCTGGATCGCCGGTACGGGAGCGACGGACAACGGAGCCGGGGCCGTGGTGGCCATGGAAGTAATGCGAATTCTTAACGCGCTGCAAGTGAAGCCGCGCCGCACCATACGGGTTGGCCTGTGGAGCGGCGAAGAACAAGGACTGTTTGGCTCGGCCGGGTACGTGAAGCAGCACTTCGGATATGTGCCTCTGTCTACCGCGCCGGACCAGCTCAAACTGCCTGAGTGGAGGCGCAAGCCGGCTGGGCCAATCGAGCTGAAAGCGGATCAATCGAAGATTTCGGCCTACTTTAACCTGGACAACGGTTCGGGAAAGGTCGACGGCATCTACCTGCAGGAGAATGCGGCTGTGCTGCCGATCTTCCGGCAATGGATGGAACCTCTGAAAGACATTGGCGTCACCACGATCACCATGCGCGGGACCGGAGGCACCGATCATGAATCATTCGACGCGGTAGGCATTCCCGGCTTCCAATTCATTCAGGACCCGCTGGACTACGGCACCCGCACGCACCACTCGAACCAGGATGTCTATGAGCGTCTGCAGCCCGCCGACCTTGCCCAGGCGGCTACCGTGGAAGCCATCTTTGTTTACAACACTGCCATGCGCGACCAGATGTTGCCGCGCAAACCGTTGCCGCATCCAGAACTCGAAGAACAGCGCTCAGCTCCGCTCAAGGACCTGATGCCGGGCGCGCAAGAGCCTCCGGCGAAAGAGTCAGAAAAGAAATAGCGAAGCGTGGAGGGCGGGCGTGCTCGCCCCAGTGGAGCGCAGGCACAATCTGCCAAGTGGGATCGCTGCCGATTGCTAATATGGTTGAGTGGCGAAGCATCCCGCAAAATCACGGCCTACTGTCCTGTATGCGCGAACCCTTTCCGGCGTCCCGTGGCTAATTCACGGTTTCAGCACCAGGCTCGGAGGCTTTTCATCTTCCTACGGTGGCGACGCGCTAAACCTGGGGTTTACCAAGCATGACTCGCGCGCGGCGGTCGAGCGCAACCGGATTGCCTTTCTGAAACAAATCGGCGCGGTCAGCGGCAGCAAAACCTGGCCGCTCGTCACCCTTCGCCAAATTCATTCTGATCTCATTCACTGCATTTCCGAAGCTCCTGCGGCTCCAATCACGGGTGACGGCTTAATCACTCAGGAGCCTGACATTTTGCTTGCCGTCCAGACAGCGGACTGCTTGCCGGTAGTTCTGGCGGACATCAAGCGCAAGGCGGTCGGGGTTTTTCACGCTGGCTGGCGAGGCACTGTGAAACGAATCGTCGAAAAGGGCGTGGGCGAAATGCGGCGTTATTTTGGAAGCCTGCCACGCGACATTCGCGCGGCCATTGGCCCCGGAGTCCGCGGCTGCTGTTACCAGGTTGGACCGGAAGTCCGCGGGAAGTTCGAGTCGCAGTTCACTTATGGCACTGAATTGTTCCGAGAAGTCAAGGAATCCGACGAGATTCGTGAGCGCTATCCCTTGCTGTTTCTCACTGCTCGACCACCCGGCCACAGCGACCTGCCGAAGAGAATCTTCCTCGATTTGGCGGCGGCCAATCGCCGCCAGCTAATTACGGCTGGAATAGCAGCGAGAAATATCTGGGCGTCGGAGCTTTGCACTGCATGCCGCCCAGACTTGTTGTTTTCGCATCGGGCCGAGCATGGGGTGACCGGACGGATGTTGGGCGTGGCGGGAATCCGGAAAGGGTGACTCGGAAACCAGCAGCTACTGGAGTGTTGAACTCGATGGGAAGGGCACGAGTTTACTGGTGCCCCTCAACCCTCTGATGGCTTTGCCACGGCCTTCAGCTCTCCGCTTTTGTCAGCCGCCGCTCCAGCGCGTCAGTTTCCTCCATCAGGGCTTTCGGCAGGCGTGAGCCAAATTGCTTCCAGTGCTCCCGGATCGACGGCAACTCTTCCAGCCATCCTTCCACGTCCACGCTTAACAGCTCTTCGAGGTTGCCAGCGGGAACTTTCAGGCCGTCCGTGTCGAGATCAGCCGGTCTAGGCAACCACCCGATCGGAGTTTCCACCGCTTGGGCCTTGTTATCGCAGCGTTCAAAGATCCACTTCAGCACGCGGCCGTTCTCGCCGTAGCCCGGCCACAGAAATTTGCGGTTCTCATCTTGGCGAAACCAGTTCACGTAGAAAATCTTGGGCAGCTTGGCCGCATCCGAGCGGTGGCCGATCTGCAGCCAATGGGCGAAATAGTCGCCCATGTGGTATCCGCAGAAAGGCAACATCGCCATGGGGTCACGGCGCAACTCGCCAACTTTCCCGGCGATGGCCGCCGTGGTCTCGCTGGCCGCGGTTGCGCCCAGAAACGTTCCGTGCTGCCAGTTGAAAGCCTGCATCACCAAGGGGACAATCCCGGCGCGCCTTCCGCCAAACAGAATTGCATCCACTGGGACGCCGTTCGGATCCTCCCACTCGGGCGCCATCACCGGGCATTGACTGGCCGGAGTGGTGAAACGCGCATTGGGGTGCGCCGCGTTACGCCCGGAGTTCGGAGTCCATGGCCGCCTCAGCCAGTCCACCAACTCTGCAGGCTTTTCGTTGGTCATGCCCTCCCACCAGATGTCACGGTCGGGCGTCATCGCGCAATTGGTGAAGATGGAGTTTCTTCCCGCGGTGAGCATCGCGTTCGGGTTCGATTTCATGCTCGTACCCGGAGCCACGCCGAAGAAGCCAGCCTCCGGATTGATGGCATAGAGTCGGCCATCCGCACCGAATTTCATCCAAGCGATATCATCGCCCAGAGTTTCCACTTTCCAGCCGGGGATGGATGGAACCAGCATGGACAAGTTGGTTTTGCCGCAAGCCGACGGGAATGCGCCAGTCATGTATTTCACCTGGCCCGACGGGCTGATCAGCTTGAGGATCAGCATGTGCTCGGCCAGCCAGCCCTCGTCGTGGGCCTGCACCGAGGCGATGCGCAAGGCATGGCACTTCTTGCCCAAAAGCGCGTTGCCACCGTAGCCGGAACCATACGACCAGATTTCCCGCGTTTCCGGAAAGTGGCAGATGTACCGGTGCACGGGGTTGCACGGCCAGGGTGAGTCCTGCTGGTTAGGCGCGAGCGGCACGCCAATCGAATGCAGCCCACGCACGAATTCGCCGTCGTCGCCGAGCGCCTCAAGCACAGTGTCGCCCACCCGCGCCATGATGTGCATATTGGCCAGGGCGTAGGGCGAATCGCTGATCTCCACCCCGATCTTCGCCATCGGCGAACCCACGACTCCCATGCTGTATGGGATCACATACATTGTCCGCCCAACCATCGAGCCCGAATACAGGCCACGCAGTATCTGCTTCATCTTCTCCGGGTCTTCCCAGTTGTTGGTCGGGCCAGCCTCGTCCTGGGTTCGCGAGCAAATGAACGTTCGATCTTCTACGCGCGCCACATCGGCGGGATTCGAGCGGATCAACACGCTGTTTGGCCGCCTTTGCGGATTCAAAGGGATGGCCACGCCTTGCAGGGTCATCAAGTCGATCATCGCCCGGTACTCTTCCGGCGATCCGTCACACCAATGCACACGCTCGGGCTTGCACAAGCGCGCGACTTCGTCCACCCAAGACGTCAGGCGCGTGTGCCGGCAATAATCGCCGGCCGGTTCCACTTCCACAGTGATGCTGGCCATAGATGAGTCTCTCCCTGAAAACAAACATCTGAGGACGCGTGGAAACGAGAGATCAGTCCACGCCCGGACTTGCCTTCCCCACCGAAAGCTTCCCCACAAAAGCGCCGACCAGCCGACGAGGGCAGGCCATGAGCTACCCTATTGTCTCTCTTTTGGCGGAATTTTTCCAAAGGGGGAGGGATGCCAAGGCTTGGCGCAGGACTCCGCCGCCCAGCTAGTACCGGGTCCAGCCCTCCGCTAATGTTTAATGTTCTTCCACCTTGACGCGGCTGAGCGGTACTGGTACCTGCTCGACGATCTCAATGTTGAAGCCTTCCAGCGCTGGAACCTTTCTGGGGTGGTTAGTCAGCAGTCGGATGCGCCGTAAATTCAGATCAGACAAGATCTGTGCGCCGATGCCAATCTCACGCTGGGTTTTGCGCTCGCTCTCCGGCAAGGCGGGAAGGCGCTTGTCGCGATGGAAGGTGAGCACGGGACGATCCCCGATGCGGTCCACGGAAAAGCCTTTGGAAGTCTGGTGCAGGTAAATCAGGGCGCCACGGCCCTCGCGGGCGATGGCCTCCAGCGCGCCTCTCATGGTGGCATGGCAATCGCAGGCGGTCGAACCGAAGACATCGCCCAGCAGGCAGTGCGCATGCATACGGACGAGCACGGGATCGCCGCCGGTTTCAACCTCGCCACGCACCAGGGCCACGTGCGACTCGCCGCCATCAACCTCGCTCTCGTAGGCGATCAAGCGGAATTCACCGTAGGGCGTAGTGAGGAGCGCCTCTCCCACGCGGTGGACATAACGCTCATGCTGCATGCGATAGCGAATAAGCTCAGCCACCGTCAGCATTTTCATGCTGTGCGTCTGGCAGAATTCAATCAGGTCGGGTATGCGGGCCATGGTGCCGTCTTCGCGCATGATTTCGCAGATGACACCCGCCGGGATGAGGCCCGCCATGCGGGCCAGGTCGACCGAAGCTTCGGTCTGTCCGGCGCGCAGCAACACGCCGCCTTTGCGGGCGCGCAGGGGAAATACATGGCCGGGACGAGCCAGATCGGAGGGCCGGGTAGCCGGGTCAATCGCAACCTTGATGGTGCGGGCACGATCGTAGGCCGAGATTCCCGTGGAAACTCCCTGGCGGGCGTCGATCGCTTCACAGAAAGCCGTTCCGTAGTTGGACGTGTTCTCCGCGGTCATAGGGCCGATGTGCAAATGGTCGAGGCGCTCCTCGGTCATGGCCAGGCAGACCAGGCCTCGCCCATGCTTAGCCATGAAATTGATGGCTTCAGCAGTGACCTTCTCGGCGGCGAGGGTGAGATCACCTTCATTCTCGCGGTCTTCATCATCAACCACGATGATCATGCGTCCCGCGCGGATTTCCTCCACTGCGGCAGGCACCTCGGTGAACACAGAATGCGACATCATGATGAAGAAATTGTAGCAAAGATGGTGCACTGGAGTGCCGGCATAGCTATGCCCGCACAACCAAAGTCGAGCCTCGCCATCTTGCCTGCGGCGGGATGAAAAAAGGCCCTGCTGTTGGAAATCTGTTCCTAGCAGCAGGGCGCGATGTCGGTAAGCAGCTACTCCGGTTTTGCCTTCTGATCGTGTTCGTTAGCGAACTCGGCCGCCTGCTTGATTTCCCTGTAGGATTGATCGAGCAGTTCCTTGGCTTTTGCCGCGTGCCCGCCCAGATCATATTCATTGGCTTGCTGGGCATCTTTTATCTTGACCAGGGCCTGTTCGATGTGGCGTTGCGCTGCCTCCAGATTGGGATGTCTCTTCCCAACCTTCTCTTTTCCTCCGCCCATTTGGCCCATCTGGGCTTGCGCTAATCCACCGAACAACAGGGCCATCACCAGAGTGCTGCCCAAAAGCAGTTTCCTCATGTTATCTCTCCTCCGTTAAGTTGTACTGAATCGACGTTGTACCACCCAGTGTTTGAACACAGGGAAGTCAAATAAGTTGCGGTTGTTTTGCTTGCAGGGATGCTACCACGAAAGAGCAGACATCAACCAGACGGGCATCTGTGGAAAACGCAGGGCGGCGATTCGCGCGACTGGTATTGAACGACTTGCCCGTGGTTGTCTGCTGGATACCATCAAGAGCACCGCCTGACGCCACCTTGGCGTTGACCTGGTTCCCAACCAGCGTTTACGATTCGTGAGTTGTGTCTGAGGCGGTGGCAGTTTTTCGTGTGCCTCGCCTTTACATCGATTCGTGCTGGCCGTTACACTACACGCTTCCCCGGAAAATCTGGGAAAGGGCAGGACGCAATGGGCGCGGCAGAGAAACTGAAGGAAGTTACTGAAAGGGTGAAGCAGATTGTCGGCGAACAGTTGGGCGTCGATGAAGCGGAAGTCACACCCAGCGCTTCCTTTGTGGACGACCTGGGGGCGGACTCTCTCGACCAAGTCGAACTGGTGATGGCGTTGGAGGAATCGTTCGACTTGGAGGTTTCCGACGAGGACGCGGAGAAGATTCGCACGGTGCAGGACGCTATCGATTATGTCGCCAAGCACGCTAGGATCAGGGTCAGCAAGTAATTCGTGGGGGGATCGTGCCTGCTCGCCACGCAGAATCGACTCCAGGGCCGGGCAGACGCTGGGCGGAGAAGAAATCATCTCGTAGGAAATTTTGAAACAAGGAGAACTCATGGCAGCCGTTGAAGAAAAAGTCAAGCAGATTATTGTGGAACAGCTGGGCGTCGATGAAGGCGAAGTCACTTCCAGCGCTTCCTTTGTGGACGACTTGGGCGCCGACTCGCTCGACACCGTCGAACTGGTGATGGCCTTCGAAGAAGCCTTCGAAATCGAAATCCCCGACGAGGATGCGGAGAAGATCCGCACCGTGCAGGACGCGGTGGATTACATCAGCAAACATTCGAAGGCGGAGAAATAGTTTGCGGCGCCGGGTCGTAATTACTGGCATTGGCCTGATCAGCGGAGCGGGCAACACGACGGAGGAAGCGTGGAAGAACCTGCTCGCCGGCAAGAGCGGCGTGGGCCGGATCACGCAATTCGATGCCTCGCAGTTTGCCTGTCAAATCGCCGCCGAGGTTCGGAACTTCGACCCGTTGCAGTTCATCGAGAAAAAAGAAGTGAAGAAGATGGGCCGCTTCATTCACTTTGCCCTGGCCGCCACGGAGGAAGCCATCCAGATGTCCGGCCTGAAGATCACCCCAGAAAACGCGGAGCGGGTAGGGGTCCACATTGGTTCCGGCATCGGCGGGTTCGATGTGATTGAGCGCGAGCATCTCGCATTATTGTCCGGCGGCCCGCGCAAGATTTCGCCGTTTTTCATTCCCGCGACAATCGTAAATCTGGCCGCCGGCCAGGTCTCCATGCGCTATGGCGCCAAGGGTCCAAATGAAGCCACAGCGACGGCATGCACGACCAGCGCGCACTCGATTGGCGATTCCTTCCGCATCATTCAGCACGACGATGCCGACGTGATGATCGCCGGCGGCGCGGAGGCGGCGATCACGCCGATGGGCGTCGGCGGATTCGCCGCTATGCGGGCGCTTTCCACTCGCAATGACGAACCGGAAAAAGCCAGCCGCCCCTGGGACACCGCCCGCGACGGATTCGTTATGGGCGAGGGCGCAGGCATTCTGGTGCTGGAAGAACTGGAGTTCGCCCGCCGACGAGGCGCGAAGATTTTGGCCGAAATCGCCGGCTATGGCATGAGCGCTGACGCCTACCACATCACTGCGCCCGCGCCAGAACATGAGGGCGGTTTCCGCGTGATGCGCAACGCCCTGCGCGATGCTGGCGTCGGCCCAGATGCAGTCGGCTACGTCAATGCTCACGGCACGTCGACTCCCATTGGCGATACGCTCGAGGCCCACGCCATTCGTAATTGCTTCCAGCGAGCCTTGCCCGTCAGCTCAACCAAGTCTATGACTGGACATCTGCTGGGCGGCGCGGGAGGCTTGGAGGCTGGCATCACCGTGCTGGCTTTGCGCGATCAGATTTTGCCTCCGACCACGAACCTCGACCATCAGGATCCGGATACCGTCGGCATGGACTTCGTGCCCAACCACGCCCGCAAGGCCGAGATCGATTACGCCATGTCGAATTCTTTTGGCTTTGGCGGCACCAACGGCGCGCTGCTGTTCCGCCGCTGGACAGAATAAGTCTCCGAGCCCAGGCTGGCCAAATCGAGCGGCCAAGTCCGACTGCATGCCCGGGAATGGAACCTTGGTACCGGGGCATTGTCCTATTTCGTCTTTGCCAAGCGGCTAGAGACCGCGCAACAATGAGGTTTGCGCCAGACATCGAGACCGCTTATGGATGGACCCTCCGCAGCCGCAACTCCAAACCTAACAAATAAAAAGACTTCTGCCCGGGTTGCTCTGGTCGATTTGGAAGACCCGACTCGCTCTCTGCTGGCTGAGTGCTTCCGCCAATTCGGCATGGAGACCAAGTTCCTGGAGATGGACGCGGTGGGGCGCCTGCAAAAGGAGAAGTTCGAAGCCTGCGTTGTGAGGATGGGGCCGCTGGCTCAGCCGGTGATGGAGTCTGCCCGGACTTCGCCTTCCAATAAGCGCATTGTCTTGTATTCCATCGGCGGGACGGTGCAGGAAGCGCTGAAGCACTCCAAGTACGGGATCAACGCCGTCTTCCAGGAACCCTTGGAACGTCCGGCGGTGCTGAAGCTGGTGCGCTCGACCCAAATGCTGGTATTGCACGAGCTCCGCCGCTACATTCGCATTCCCATCATCACGGAAGTTTCGCTGGCAGTGGCAGATGGCCGCCGCGTCAAGGCCACCAGCATCGAAATCAGTTCGGGTGGCATGTCCATGCGCACCGGCAACGAAACCGTAGCTGCCGGCCAGAGCGTGGAACTTTCTTTTTCCCTGCTGACACTGCCCAAGGCAGCAGTCCGTGGAACCGTCACCTGGAAGAACCCCACCAACCACACCTTTGGCGTGCACTTCGACAAGACTGACGAACGCCGACTCCGCATTAAGGAGTGGGTGGAAGGTTGCATGGAAGGCTGAGGCCGGTCCGCCGATGCAACCCAGTTGAATCCTGTGAATCCTCTCCCTCAAAGAGCATGCGCCCACACCTCAGCTCCAAGCCCGAAGCTGGGTCACGGGGTGAGCTTGAAGACCACACCGCAGCCTTCCGTCTGCGGCGTGTAGCACGACGTGTCGCCTCCGGCTTGCGTCGTACCGTAGAGTACTCCTGACTTGCCAATAATCAGGCCGCCGTTTGGGGTTGCGCCGTCGCTACCCCCGGTGAAGGTGTGCAGGGTCGTGAGCTTGCCGTTCGTGCTCAGCGCGAAAACGGTCCCGTATTCCGGGTCGCCATCGTAACCGCCTTGCGTGGCCCCAAATAGGCTGCCCGCCTTGTCCCGAGTCAGCCCTCCGGCTGGGTGGACCCCTTCGCCGCTTTCGAAAGTGTACAAAACGGCTTCTTTCCCGGTTTTGTCAATTTTGAAGACGACTCCACAACCGTCTTTGTCGCAGTTGGCCAGATCCCCTCCAAGTTCGGTTTCTCCGTACAGATTTCCCTCCGCACCAAGCACCAGGGGGCCGTTCGGAAGCGCGCCGTCTGCCCCCTGGAAGCTGTGCACAACGGTTTCCTTGCCTGCGGTGTCGATCTTGAAAACGGTCCCGCAGAGAGAATAGAGCGGACAGGAGGGGAACTTGGAGGCCCCGCCTAATTCCGTGACCCCGTAGAGATTGCCTGCTCGGTCTTGGACTAAGCCCCCGCCAGGGTACTCGCCGTCACCGTTGCTTCCGCTGAACGCGTGAAGCACAGTCTCCTTGCCACTCGTATCCAGTTTGAAGACCACTCCGCATCCGTAGACGCTGACGACGCAACTCAAGTCGCCGCCAACGGTAGTTGTGCCATAAAGGTTGCCTTGTTTGTCACGGACCAAGCCAGCGGCGGGGTTGCCCCCATCTGTCCCGCCGGTAAACGCATAGAGCACGGTCTCTTTGCCAGTTGAGTCCAGCTTAAACACCGTGCCGCAGCCGTGCAGGCAGCTTCCTCCTTCGAGAGTGCCGCCGTCATAGGTGGTTCCATAGAAGTTGCCCGCCTCATCCTGAATCAGTGGGCCCTCCGGCAGCATACCGGCTCCGCCCCAGAAGCTGTGTCCCGCCTCTTTGCCGCTGGCAGTGATCGTAAACACAGTCCCCATGTCGAAAGCCCCACCTCTCATCGTGGTGCCATAAAGGTTGCTGGTAGAGTCCTGAATCACGCCTGCCCAAGGGGCTTCTCCATCGCCTTGGCCGGTAAACGTGTGAAGCACCGTAAAGGTCTGCGCCGTCGCGGGCAAGGGTGCACACAGCAGGGGCAGAAACTGGAGAGCCAAGAGCAGTGAGCCGATGATCAAGTGCCGCGGCATCTGCGAAGCTGGCGTGAGAGCTCGTGGCTTTGTGGTGGTCATGGCCGCCTCCAAAGTGATGCCTGCCGGGTGCCGAGCGCCAGTTGCCCTAACGTCTTGCGCTCAAGGCTCGGAATGCCGGCCCCTGTCAGGTCAGGGCTCATGCCGTCGTCGGCCGGGCCTTGGGTCTGCCCAGCACGGATGGCCTTGTTCGGGGTGGTTTCATACGCGTAGCCGGTCATTGTGGTAACGATCCCGTTACCCACTTCAACACTCAGCCGTGCCCACCCATAGTGAACCTTTCCGCCAATTCGGAACCTCAGCCCGAGATAGCGATTGCTCAGGTTTGCCCATCGGCCCGTGCTCCCGCCGCCGTCGGGGGTGGACCAAAACTCGACCATCACTTCCCCTAAGGATCCCTCGCTGCTGATGAAACGCTGTTGTGGACCGATCAGCGCGCCCTTGCTCAAGGCTGAAGCGAGGCCGCCGTCTCCTTGGACTGCATTACCAAACGCCTCCTTTGCCCATACCCCGCTAGACCCGCCATTGCCAGTGTTGGGTTGCAGGCGCTCTTGAATGATGAAGTCGATGGTTCCGTCGTGGTTCAGGTCGAGGGGATAGATGCCGTTGGTTCCGATGACCTGATGGGTTTTGGTGTAAACGATCTTCGCTTCGGACGGCTGTGCCAAAGCCAGCAAACTGACTCCCGCCGCGCTGGCCGCAAGTGCGTAGAAATTGAGGCGTTGATCAAGGGAGGCAGACAGCCTTGATGCGGTGCGAGAACGCCCATGAGACTTTCTCATAAAAACCTCCTTCCACGTGCGAACGGATTCTACACCTGGGGGAGCGGGCTGTCATTGATCGCTTGAACGAGTATGCAAAACTTTGCAACCGAGGTGAAATCCGTGCTGGACGAGCCAGTCCGGCTGCTCTAGTGGGCTGACGGGTGCATCTGCCGCGAGACTTCATAAAGGGCAATGCTGGCGGCGACGCCGGCGTTTAGTGACTCGACATGCGGCGAATGCGGAATCGCGACCAGTTCGTCCATGCGGGCGAGCAAATCGCGCGGCACACCAGCGCCTTCGTTCCCGATAAACAGCGCCAGCGGCAGGGCCAGGTTCGCGTCGGGCAATGACGTGCCTTTGTGTGAAGAGGTGGCAATCAAGCGCAGGCCACGCTGGCGCAAATCGTCGAGCACAGCGTAGAGGTCAGCACGAGCCATGGGAATACGGAATACCGACCCGGCGGATGCTCGCACTGCCTTGGGGTTAAACTGGGTGACCGTCGCTTCGCCCAAGAGCGCTCCGGCAGCCCCGAAGGCTTCCGCCGACCGCAGGATTGTACCCAGGTTGCCGGGGTCCTGCACGCCCGCGATGGCGAGCAGAGGTCCGGTCGATGAACGGATGAGAATGTCCTCGAGTTGATATGTCTTCAGTTTGACCAGTGCCGCTACGCCCTGCGGAGTTTCGGTGGGGACGGCGCCGGCGAAAAGTGCATCGGGCAACAGCAAAGTTTCTGCGTGCGAGCCGATTTGCGGCAGCAGCCGGTCGGCTTTGCTGAGGGCAGATTCGCTGAAAAAGACCGCCCGGAACTTCAGGCCGCTGCGGATGGCTTCTTCCACGATGCGCAGTCCCTCGATGGCGCAATAGCCGTCGGCGGCGGGCTCAGGATGCGTGAAGGCGCGGCGCAGCTCTTTGACCAGTGCGTTGTGCCGGCCTTCGATGCGGCGCAGCCGATCCTGAGCGTACGGACGGGGTCGAGCCTTGGCTGTGTTCACGATTGACTCTCGCCAGAATGATACGCGCTTCGCGGCGGTTCTTGTCTATTTGTCGCCGCATTGTACCGCCCAGCCAGTGGGTAAGGACCAAATGTCAGGTAGCTTGGTTTCTATCTCCTTGCATCCGGAGACCGTGGTATGTTAGCTTTTCGCGGTTCGATAGGTATACTCCAAGAAGGCATAGTGTGCGCGCGGAAATCATCAAGGTAAACCACGACAACCCGGAAGCATCGCTCATCCGTTATGCGGCGGACCACATTCGCAGCGGCGAAGTGCTGGGCATGCCGACGGACACGTTTTATGGCCTGGCGGCCGATCCCTTCAACTTGCGTGCGGTGGAGCGCGTGTATGACATCAAGTCGCGTTCCCGGCACAAGCCGCTGTCGCTGCTGATCGAAGGCACCGACCAGGCGGAGGAACTTGCCCGGCCGCTGCCGGAGGAGTTTTACCGGCTGGCGCGGCGTTTCTGGCCCGGCCCGCTGACCATCATCGTGAAAGCGGCATCCCGCTTGCCGTTGAAGGTTACGGCCAACACCGGCAATGTTGCGTTGCGAGTGCCCCAAGCCAAGATCCCGTTGGCGGTCATTCAGGCGGCTGGTATTCCGATCACTGCGACTTCGGCTAATCTCAGCGGCGAGAAGGATTGCACCACGGCAGAAGCGGTGCGCGACCAACTGCTGGACCGCATTGGCATCATCGTGGACGGCGGAGCGTCGCCGCGGGATGTGGCTTCCACCATCGTGGACTTGACCGACGAGGAAGCGCGCTGGCGCATCCTGCGGGAGGGTGCGATTCCGGCGCAGGAGATTTCCGAGTTCTTCGCGCAAGGATGAGCGAAGTGTCCAGCCAGCGGTTGCGTTCTCACTGGTCGCTCGTGATGGTTGCGCTCTTAGTGGGCGCGTTTATCTGCTGGGTTGCGGTGCTGTGCATGGAAATTGCGCGCGCGGGTTCGATGCAGGAGCTGCGTGCAGCCGATGCCATTGTTGTGTTTGGCGCGGCGGAGTATGCGGGACATCCGTCGCCGGTGTACCGCGCGCGGCTGGACCATGCTTACGAACTTTTCGAACGGGGTCTGGCCCCGGTCATCATCACCACGGGAGGATCGGGAGCCGACCCCAGCTTCAGCGAAGGCGGCGTCGGCCACGACTACTTGATGCGCCGCGGCGTCCCGGATGCAGATCTCATTGCTGAAACCCAGGGGTCGGACACTGCCCGGTCGGCTGAGCGGGTGGCGGTCATCATGCGCACGAACCACATGCAGAGCTGTCTGGCAGTCAGCGATGCCTACCATGTCTTCCGCATCCGCAAACTGCTGGAGTACCAGGGAGTGACGGTGTACCTCTCGCCGCGGCCGGATTCACGGCCACACGCGCTGCATCAGCGGCTGGACGCGGCATTACGGGAAGCCCTCAGTTACATGCTCTGGCGGCTACATCTGGTGGCATGAGGCAGGCGCTCGCTCCCTGTTTTTTCATGTTCATCGTAGACAGAGCGTTGCACGCAAATGGCCGTTGTGGTATCGTATAGAATTGTCCCGGAGATTGAGAAGGGATCTGAGGGAGAGATGTGCCCACGCGGGCGTTTTCGTCCCGTGGTGCTGGCGTAGCTCAGTTGGTAGAGCATCTGATTTGTAATCAGAGGGTCGGGGGTTCAAGTCCCTTCGCCAGCTCCAGCATTTGGCAGGTAGAAGTTTGGTTCTGGAACGCAGGTTAGAGCGGCGGGTTGGCAGTTTTTCCAACGGCACTCCATAGGGAACGTTTTTTTCGAAGGTGGTGTACGGGCGCGAACAAAGTCTTAATGCGCCTTCCTATTGATGTTTTCCTGTCGCGCTGATAGGCGTCGTGTGAAATGCCCTGCGGCTTAATTGGGTTAAGTGTGATGCACAGGTGGGTGAGTGGTTAAAGCCGACAGACTGTAAATCTGTTCCTCCTAGCGAGGTACGGAGGTTCGAATCCTCCCCTGTGCACCAGCATTGCGTGTGACGGATGTGAACCGGTTGCGAATGGCGCTGGTGGCGTACGTGGCTTTGGCGGTCCTGGTTTGGGCCACCATCAGCGACCGGCGTATTCGCCTTGCGACCTGGGCGATCCTGGCGATGTTTGCCTTGAAGACATGGGTGCGGCGAAAAGACGTGCTGCATCCAGTTGTGAGAAGCGATTCGGATGATAAGCCGATGTAGCTCAGTTGGTAGAGCACTCCCTTGGTAAGGGAGAGGTCATCAGTTCAATCCTGATCATCGGCTCCAGAGATTGTTGTAGAGATGTAGCTTGCTACGTTTCGGGCGTGGCGTAAGCGTCGCAAGCGGAGGCGTAGCGGAGCTACGTCTCTACGGGAGTTTGGAAGAGGGCGGGAGTAACTCAGTGGTAGAGTCACAGCCTTCCAAGCTGTTGGTCGCGGGTTCGATTCCCGTCTCCCGCTCCAGGTTGAGGCGTTTTGCGGGCGTGAGGCCGAGCATGGCGAGGCTGGGAGCCCGCAGCCGAAATCCCGAGCGTAATTTGCGAGGGATCTGACAATGGCTGGATTTGAGCAAGCGGCCATCAAGGTCGAAAACGAGCAGGTGTTTCAGGAATTGAGGGACGCGATTGAGCGTGCCTTGAGCGCGGCGAAAGTCGAGCAATTCCTGAAGCGTTTGGAAAGTCGGGGCGTTCGCATCCGCGATTTTGAGGCGGTGCTGAACAGGGGCGTGCTCGAGCAGGTGGACGAGACCCTCGCCCGGGAAAGGAAAACTGCCAGCGGTTTGTACCAGGCGCTGAGCGTTTCCGACCAGGGGCAAATGCGCGAGTTCTATTTGTCGCGGATCGAAGGTGTCGATTTGGCGCTCCGCGCCAGGTTTCAGAAGCTGTATCGGTATTACTAACGCACAATTACTCAAGAGGCTTGGGAATCTTATGGCGAAGGAAAAATTTGAGCGCAATAAGCCGCACGTGAACGTAGGGACGATTGGCCACATTGATCACGGCAAGACGACGTTGACGGCGGCGATCACCAAGGTGTTGCAGAAGCACAATCCGAAGATCGTGTTTCGCTCGTTCGACTCGATCGACAACGCGCCGGAAGAGAAGGCGCGGGGCATCACCATTGCCACGGCGCACGTGGAGTACGAGACCGAGAAGCGGCACTACGCGCACGTGGACTGTCCGGGGCACGCCGACTACATCAAGAACATGATCACCGGGGCGGCGCAGATGGACGGGGCGATCCTGGTGGTGGGGGCGGACGACGGTCCGATGCCGCAGACGCGCGAGCACGTGCTGTTGGCGCGGCAAGTGGGAGTTCCTTACATAGTGGTTGCCTTGAACAAGTGCGACATGATGGAGGATGCGGAACTGCTGGATCTGGTGGAGCTGGAAGTGCGGGAGTTGCTGAAGGGCTATCAATTTCCGGGCGACGACGTGCCGGTGGTGCGCATCTCGGCGCTGGGGGCGCTGAACGGAGAAGCGAAGTGGGAAGCGCAGATTGACGCGCTGATGAAGGCGGTGGACGAGAGCGTGCCGTTGCCGCAGCGGGAGTTGGACAAGCCGTTTCTGATGCCGATCGAAGATATTTTTTCGATCTCGGGGCGCGGCACGGTGGTGACGGGACGAATCGAGCGGGGCAAGGTGAAGGTAGGCGAGGAAGTGGAGATAGTAGGTTTCCGCGAGACCCGCAAGACGGTGGTGACGGGCGTGGAAATGTTCAAGAAGCAGTTGGATGAAGGCATGGCGGGAGACAACGCCGGGCTGCTGCTGCGCGGCATCGGGAAAGAAGATGTGGAGCGCGGGATGGTGCTGGCGAAGCCGGGATCGATCACGCCGCACACCAAATTCAAGGCGGAAGTGTACATCCTGACCAAGGAAGAAGGCGGTCGGCACACGCCGTTCTTCAAGGGATACCGGCCGCAGTTTTATCTGCGGACGACGGATGTGACGGGAGTCGCGGAATTGCCGGCGGGAACGGAGATGGTGATGCCGGGAGACAACGTGAGTTTGACGATTGAGTTGATCACGCCGGTGGCGATGGAGAAGGGGTTGCGGTTCGCGATTCGCGAAGGCGGCCACACCGTGGGCGCAGGGACGATCAGTGAGATTGTGACGTAAATCGGTCATTGGCTTTTAGCTCTTAGCCGTTGGCTTCGTTTGGCAAGCAGAGGCGATGCGACGTGGATTGGCAACATCTAAAAGCGGCTATTGAGTGGGTTTTGCCAGTCGTTCTTTTGGCGCTTTGGTTCTCGCCATCGGAGTGGATTCTTGACAGACTGTTGCCAAAGGATAAGGAACCGATCGTACAGCTGGGGATTTCCCAGACCAAACGAAAGTAGAAAGGCCAGAGGCCGAAAGCCGAAAGCCGAAAGCCAATAGCTAGGAGCTGTTTTCATGCCCCGAGAAATCATTACGTTGCAGTGCGGTGAGTGCAAAGAGCGGAATTATTCGAAGACCAAGAACCGGAAGACGACGCCGGACCGGCTGGAACTGAAGAAGTTCTGCCGCCGTTGCCGGAAGCATACGCCGCATAAGGAAGTGAAATAGATCGGGCGATCTGGTGATCGGGTCATCGGGCGATTTGAAATGGCCCGATCACCCGATGGCGCAATCAGCCGATGAATTCAGGGGCGTAAGCTCAACGGTTAAACTGCCGGTCTCCAAAACCGGACTTGGGGGTTCGAATCCCTCCGCCCCTGCCAGAGTTTGAGGCCGAGAACAGGAAAGACGGTGTTGTGATGGGAGTTGAGACGAAGAAGATGGCAAATTCATTGGCGTCCGCCGGGGAGTTCGGAGAGCGGCTCAAGAGCTGGCCGGAGCGGGTCAGGACTTTCTACACGGACGTGCGCACTGAGATGAAGAAGGTCACGGCGCCGTCGTTCAAAGAAGTGCGGGCTACCACCAGTGTCGTGATCATTACCGTGTTCCTGTTTGGGGTATATTTCTGGATCGTCGATAACACCATCGGGACGGGCATCAATTATCTGTTCAAGTACTTGACCCATCGCTAGGCGGGACTAAGGAAAGCTCAACTGTGAGCGTTATGCAGGACCAAGAAAAACAAGAGGCGACAGAAGTTGCCACGCCGGAGCCGGAAGGCGGCGCGCCGGTCGAAGCTCCCCGCAATCCCAATATGAAGTGGTACATCATCCACTCCTATTCGGGGTTTGAGCGCAAGGTGAAGGAGTCGCTGGAAACGCGCATTCAGGCTTTCGGGCTGCAGGACAAAATCGGCAAGGTGCTGATTCCGACCGAGTCGGTGACCGAAGTCCGCGGCGGCAAGAAGTACACCAGCGAGCGCATGTTCTATCCCGGCTACGTGCTGGTGGAAATGGACATGGACGACCACGTCTGGCACGTGGTGAAAGCGACGCCGCGCGTAACCGGATTTGTGGGCACGGGGCAGCAGCCCACGCCCCTGTCGGAAGAAGAAGTGCAGCACATTGTGTATCGCGTGGGCGAGTCCAAGGACAAGCCCAAGCTCAAGGTCAAGTTCGAGAAAAACGAGAGTGTGCGCATCACGGAGGGCCCGTTTGCGACCTTCCAGGGAATTGTGGATGAGGTGAATGAAGACCGCGAGACCCTGAAAGTCATGGTCACGATTTTCGGCCGCTCCACCCCGGTGGAACTCGAGTTCAACCAGGTGGAAAAAGTGGCGTAACAGTAGGTTTTTGGTTTTCAGTTTCTAGTTTCTAGAAAGGTAAGCTCCGATCCGCCGGGCCGAAAATCCTAGACCCGGGATTGGAAGCGAGGCATAAATGGCAAAAAAGGTTACAGGTTCAGTGAAGCTGCAAATTGCGGCGGGCAAGGCGACCCCGGCGCCGCCGGTAGGGCCGGCGCTCGGTCAGGCGCAGATCAACATCATGGAGTTCTGCAAGCAATTCAACGCCAGGACGAGCGCTAAGGAATTGGAGGGTCTGATCATTCCGGTCGTGGTGTCGGTGTACAGCGACCGCTCGTTTACGTTCATCACCAAGACCCCGCCGGCGTCGATTCTGCTGAAGCGCGCGGCCGGGATCGCAAAGGGATCGGGCGCGCCAAATAAGGACAAAGTCGGCAAGGTCACGCTGAAGCAAGTGGAGGACATTGCTAAGCAGAAGATGCCGGACCTGAATGCCGCTTCGGTGGAGACGGCCATCAAGAGCGTCCGCGGAACGGCGCGGTCGATGGGAATTGAAGTAATCGGGTAATTGAGTAATTTGTAATTGGGTAATTAAAAATCGGGTTCGCAGTCTTTCAAATTACCCAATTACTCAATTGCTAAATTACTCAATCACGTTAGTCGAAATACTACGGCCCTGCAGAACAAAGCCGGGCGGTGGGAGACAAGGAAAAACATGAAAAAGTCAGGAAAGAACATTACCAAGGCACGGAAAGCGGTGGAGAGCCGCTCCTATACTTTGCAGGACGCGGTTCCACTGCTGCAGAAAGTGAAGTACGCCAAGTTCGACGAGACCGTGGAAATCACGATGCGGCTGGGCGTCGATCCCAAGCATGCCGACCAGATGGTGCGTGGCACCGTGGTTTTGCCGCATGGCTTAGGCAAGTCGAAGAAGGTTTTGGTGATCGCCACCGGCGAAAAAGTGAAGGAAGCCGAGCAAGCGGGCGCGGATTTTGTCGGCGGTGAAGAGATGGTGGAAAAGATCAACAAGGAAAACTGGACCGATTTTGACGCCCTGATTGCCACGCCAGACGTGATGAAGTCGGTAGGCCGGTTGGGTAAGGTGCTTGGCCCTAAAGGTCTCATGCCGAACCCGAAGACCGGCACAGTGACGTTCGATGTCGCGCGCGCCGTGCAGGAAGTGAAGGCCGGCAAAGTGGAATTCCGAACTGACAAGACGGCGCTGGTCCACGTGCCGGTGGGGAAGATTTCGTTCACCCCGGAGAAACTGGTCGAGAACGCCAACACCGTGATCACCAGCGTAGTGAAGGCGAAGCCGACAGTCGCCAAGGGCAAGTATGTGAAGGGCTGCTATTTAAGCTCGAGCATGGGGCCCGGGATTCCCATCGACACCAGCGCGTTAGAGGCAGCGGCGAAGGCGTAGTGACCGGAACAAGCGAAAATCGGAAGGACTAGATATGGCGGTTTCAAGAGAAAAAAAGAGCGAGCAAGTTGAGAAGCTGAGCGAAGATCTGAAGAACGTTTCCAGCCTGGTTGTCACTACATACAACAAGATGACCGTGGCCCAGGACTATGAGTTGCGCAAGACGCTGCGCACTACGGGCGCGAAGTACCAAGTGGTGAAGAACACCCTGGTGGAACGAGCAGCCAAGGGCACGAAGGTCGAGGGCGTACTGAAAGACTTGGCCGGCGTCACCTCAATTGCCTACACCCAGGGTGATCCAGTTGCCTTAGCGAAGGCGCTATCCAAGTACGCTAAGGACAACCCGGAATTTACCTTCAAGGCGGGCGTGGTCGAAGGCCGCGCGATCTCGATCAAGGAGATTGAAACGCTGGCCACCATGCCTTCCAAAGAAGAAATCATGGCCAAGCTGCTGTTCCTGATCAACGCTCCGGCGCAGCGGCTGGTGACGGTGATGAATGCTGTAGGACGCGACATCGCTGTGGTGATCAACCAGGGCGTGGAGAAGAACAAGTTCAAAGAAGCATAGGAATTTGGTAATTGGGTAAGTTTGAAATTTGGTAATTGAAAACGTTTATGGTCGGCGCTTTTTCAATTACCCATTTGCCCGATTACAAACTTACAGAGTTTCTGGACAGCGAAAGCGGTCCGAAAGGGTTTGGTTATCAGTAACCGGGGGTTGCGCGGTTCGTTCCGGGTGTTGTCTGGCGCTGGGAACAGAACCTGCCGCACTGGAAACCGTGGCTTACGGATAACGAAAAGCGAGACGTAGCAGGCTGCGTCTCTACACAAGAAAACTAGAGAATTGGAGAAACCGACATGGCGGATTTGCAGCAGTTGGAAGATCAGATCGTAGGGTTGTCGCTGTTGGATGCGGCGCAGCTGGTGAAGAAACTGGAAGAGAGGCTCGGGGTCTCGGCAGCAGCGGCGGCGCCGGTCATGGTCGCGGGCGGCGGCGCAGCCGCGGCGGGTGCGGCTCCGGTCGAGGAGAAGACCGAGTTCACGGTGGTCCTCAAGGAAGTGGGCGCCAACAAGATCAATGTGATCAAGGCAGTCCGCGAAGTCACCAGCCTGGGCTTGAAGGAAGCCAAGGACCTGGTCGATGGCGCGCCCAAGAACATCAAGGAGGGCGTCTCCAAGGAGGAAGCGGAGACCATCAAGAAGAAATTTACCGAAGCCGGCGCTACCGTCGAAGTCAAGTAGCGCGGTGAGATGGACGATGGAGGACGGGCGTCACGCCCGTCCCGCCGGGCGAAGGCGCCCGGCCTCCAAGTTCTTTCGCGGTAAGCGACCTTTCTGGTGAAACCAGAAGAGCGATGTTAGCATCTATAATACAAGCTCCGTCGTAGGTTTCATCCAGGTGACGGTGGCCATCAACCTTAGGGCAATGGCCCCTACAACGAGTTGGCAGACTGTTCCGCGGGCAGGGCGGAACGGGAACAGGCCTTAAAGCACTGGCGCGGAAACGACACAATTCAACTCAGGCAAAGCGCCGCAAAGGGCGCCTGCGGGGACTCACGTCCCTGCAGGCCCATGTTTGTTTGTCTGGACTCTGCATGAACCGATCAATGATCTCGGTGCGGCTTGATGCCCGCGCCCCGCATTTTGCGGTTTCCGCAGCCCGCAGCTGCGAATAAAGATTGGGAGTATCCGAATGTCGAAAGTGAACGGATTCCGTAGGCGTTTTGACTTTTCAAAGATTCCAGCAACCATCCAGATTCCTAACCTGATCGAAGTGCAGAAGCGTTCCTATGACCGCTTCCTGCAGATGGACCGGTTGCCCAGCGAGCGCGACGACGCGGGGTTGCAAGCCGTATTTCAGTCGGTGTTCCCGATTGATGATTTTCGGCGGCAGTCGGAACTGGCTTTCGTCGATTACGCCATTGGCAACTGGGAGTGCAAGTGCGGCCACCTGAAAGGGCTGCACCACCTCCGGACCACATGCAAGAACTGCGGATCGACCGTGATCACTGATCCGTTTCACCCCGGCGAAGTGCTGTGTCAGAAGTGCGGCACCTACAACGCGAACACTCCGGATTTTTGCAACAAGTGCGGTGACCCCGTAGGGCTGCAGTTGAAGTACGATGTGGCCGAATGCGAAGAGCGGGGCATGACTTATTCGGCGCCGCTCAAAGTCACCATGCGTCTGACCATTTTCGACAAGGACGCCGAGACCGGCAACCGTTCCATCCGCGACATCAAGGAGCAGGAAGTCTTCTTCGGCGATGTGCCGCTGATGACGGAGAACGGCACGTTCATTATCAACGGCACAGAGCGCGTGATCGTCAGCCAGTTGCACCGTTCGCCCGGCGTGTTTTTCGAAACCGCGAACAACCGCACGTATTTCCTGGGGAAGATCATTCCCTATCGCGGTTCCTGGGTAGAGTTTGAGTACGACCAGAAGAATGTGCTCTACGTCCGTATTGACCGCAAGCGCAAATTTCTGGGAACCATTTTCCTGCGTGCCCTGGGTCTGCGCTCCAGTGAGGACATCCTGCGCACTTTCTACACTGTGGACCGGCTGGCCGTGCGCGACCAGAAACTTTACTGGACGCTGGATACTGATCCGGAGAAAACCACCAACCTGTTGGGCATGAAGCTGGCGCACAGCATCAAGAACAAGTCAGGGGAAGAGATTGCCCACTCCGGCCGCCGGATCAACGCTGCGGTGCTGAAAGAAATCCACAAAGCCAAAATCAGTGAGATTGAAGTCGACATTTCCGACCTTGAGGGCGCGTGGGTGGCTGGTGATGTGGTCGATACCACCACCGGCGAGGTGTTGCTGGAGGCCAACTCGGAGCTGACGGCGGACAAGCTTTCCAAGATCCTGCAGACGAGCGTGGTGGAAATGAACTTGTTTTTCCCCGAACGCGACGACGTGGGCCTGGTCATCAGCCAGACTCTAAAACGCGACTCGGTGAAGACGCCGCAGGAAGCGCTGATTGAGATTTATCGCAAACTGCGCCCTGGAGACCCGCCGACGCTCGACACTGCGACCGCGTTGTTTCACGGCATGTTCTTCGATCCGCGCAAGTACGATTTTTCGCGGGTGGGCCGCTTGAAGTTCAACATCAAGCTGTTCGAGAAGGCCGACGCCACGAGTTTGGAGCGGCGTACGCTCGAACCCGACGACTTCTACGCCACCATCCGCTACCTGCTGAAGCTGCGCAAGAACATCGGCGTGGTGGACGACATCGATCACCTGGGGAACCGCCGCGTGCGCGCGGTCGGCGAGTTGCTGGAGAACCAGTTCCGCATCGGTCTGGTCCGCATGGAACGCGCCATCAAGGAAAAAATGAGCGTGTACCAGGAGATGTCAACGGCGATGCCGCATGATCTGGTTAACGCCAAGCCGGTGATGGCAGCGATCCGGGAGTTTTTCGGGTCATCGCAACTTTCCCAATTCATGGATCAGACGAATCCGCTGTCGGAGATTACACACAAGCGGCGCTTGTCGGCTCTGGGGCCGGGCGGTTTGTCGCGGGAACGCGCAGGGTTCGAGGTTCGCGACGTGCACCCCACGCACTACGGACGAATTTGTCCGATCGAGACGCCGGAAGGCCCGAACATCGGATTGATTTCATCGCTGAGCTGCTACGCCCGCATCAATGACTATGGTTTCATCGAGTCGCCCTATCGGCGGGTCAAGAGCGGTCGCGTGGTGGACTACGTCAGCATCGTTAATGCCGGCGACGGCGACTTTAAGGTAGGCGACCACCTGGAGAAACACGAGCTTGAGAAAATCAACAGTGAGCTGAAGGACCGCCGCAAGAAGCCAGCGGAATGTGAACCCTACTCGTTCTATCTTTCGGCCTGGGAAGAAGACAAGCACGTCATTGCTCAGGCGAACGTCGAACTGGACGACAAGGGGAAGATTGCCAGCGATCTGGTGAACGCACGTAAAGCCGGCAACTTCGTGCTGGTCAGCAAGGATGAAGTCGATTACATCGACGTCAGCCCCAAGCAATTGGTTTCAGTGGCGGCGTCGCTGGTGCCCTTCCTGGAGCACGACGATGCCAACCGCGCTCTCATGGGCGCAAACATGCAGCGCCAGTCTGTTCCCTTGCTGCGGGCAGAGGCGCCCATCGTGGGCACCGGCATGGAAGGCGTTACGGCGCGCGATTCCGGCGCAGTGGTGCTGGCGCGGCGCAACGGCATGGTGGACTCGGTCGACTCCGAGCGCATCATTGTCCGCGTGGAAGGCGAGCATCATCCGGGACAGCTCTCCCGCGAGGTGGGAAGCGATATTTACCAGCTCACCAAGTTCAAGCGTTCGAACCAGAACACCTGCATCAACCAGAAGCCGGTGGTGCAGAAAGGACAACGAGTGCTGAAAGGCCAGGTGATCGCTGACGGTCCCTGCACCGATCGCGGCGAGTTGGCCTTGGGCCGCAACGTTCTAGTGGCCTTCATGCCTTGGCGGGGCTACAACTTCGAGGACGCGATCCTGGTTTCCGAGAAATTGGTGAAAGAGGATTACTACACCTCGGTGCACATCGAGGAATTCGAGTTGGAGTCGCGTGACACCAAACTCGGCCCCGAAGAAGTTACGCGCGACATTCCCAACGTCAGCGAGTCGATGCTGCGCAATCTGGATGAAGCGGGCGTGATCCGCATCGGGGCCACGGTAAAGCAAGGCGACATTCTAGTGGGCAAGGTGACTCCCAAAGGCGAAACCCAGCTCACGCCGGAAGAGAAGTTGTTGCGCGCCATCTTCGGCGAAAAAGCCGGCGACGTTCGCGACGCTTCACTCTATTGCCCGCCGGGCATCGAAGGCGTGATCGTCGATGTGAAGATCTTTTCCCGCAAGGGGCAGGACAAGGACGAGCGTGCTAAGGCGATCGAGGCGGGGCAGGTCACCAAGCTGGAAAAGAACCTTTCCGACGAGATCCGGATTCTTACCGACGAGCGCTTGAAGCGCCTGGAAAACATCCTGGGCGGCAAGCTGGTGCAAGCGGACCTGCATGACGAGCGCACCAACAAGCGCTTGCTTACCAAGGACACCGTCCTTGACCGCGAGACCATTGAGCGCATCTCGACCCGCAACCTGAAGCGCATCAAGTACGCCGACAAGGACCCGCGGGTCAACGAGCAGATCGACGAGATCGAGGAAATGACCTCGCGGCAGATCGACGTGCTGAAAAAGATCGTCAACGAGAAGAAAGAAAAACTCACCAAGGGCGATGAATTGCCTCCCGGCGTAATCAAGCTGGTGAAGGTCTACATCGCCATGAAGCGCAAGCTGAGCGTGGGAGACAAGATGGCGGGCCGGCACGGCAACAAGGGCGTCATTGCTCGCATTCTGCCGGAAGAAGACATGCCGTACCTGGAGAACGGCACGCCGGTGGAGATTGTGCTGAACCCGCTGGGCGTTCCTTCGCGAATGAATGTTGGGCAGATTCTCGAAACCCATCTCGGCTGGGCGGGATATGAACTGGGCAAGAAGATAGCCCGGATTCTGGCCGAAAACAGCCGCGAAGATGCGATCCGGCGCGAACTGAAGGCGCTGTTCAAGGACACCACGCTGGCGGACACGATCAGTGAGATGAGCGATGACGAATTGATGGCGGCCGCGCCGGCCCTCCGCCAAGGTGTGTTCACCTCGTCGCCGGTGTTCGACGGCTCGCGCGAGCACGAGATCAAGACGCTGCTCAAGAGCGCAGGCTTGCCGGAAGCCGGCAAAACATGGTTGTACGACGGCATGACCGGGGAGAAGTTCGAACAGCCGGTCACGGTCGGCTACATCTACATGCTCAAACTCTCGCATCTAGTGGACGACAAGATTCACGCCCGTTCCATCGGCCCGTACTCGCTCATCACCCAGCAGCCGCTGGGCGGGAAGGCGCAGTTCGGCGGCCAGCGCTTCGGAGAAATGGAAGTGTGGGCGCTGGAAGCGTATGGAGCGGCGTTCATCTTGCAGGAATTGCTGACGGCAAAGTCGGACGACGTGTATGGCCGCACCAAGATTTATGAGGCCATCGTCAAGGGCGAAGCTGCTATGGAGCCGGGCGTGCCCGAGTCGTTCAACGTGCTGGTTCGCGAATTGCAGTCGTTGTGCCTGGATGTGGAACTGATCAAGGCCGGAGAAAGAAAGCCGGTCGCGATCGCGGCAGCGGATTAGAGGCAGTTGCCAGCGGCCAGTGGCCGGTGACAATGCAGCTGGCTTCGGCAGTGCGAGGAGATTTTAGAGACAGTTTCGCAGGGCGATCGCTCTCCGCCGACGCGGAACATAAAGAACTGGCAACTGGCCACTGACAACCGGCCGCTGCCGTGAGAGCAGGAAGTGGAGGAACATGTTTCGTCCGAGCCCCTTTGACCTGGCGGGTCCGATCGCCGATTTTGATGCCATTCGCATTAGCCTGGCCTCGCCGGAGAAGATCCGTAGCTGGTCGCATGGCGAAGTGACCAAACCCGAGACCATCAATTACCGCACTTTCAAGCCGGAGCGGGACGGCCTGTTCTGCGCCCGTATCTTTGGCCCCACCGTGGACTGGGAGTGCCTGTGCGGCAAGTACAAGCGCATGAAGCACCGCGGCGTGATTTGCGACAAGTGCGGTGTGGAAGTCACTCTCTCGAAGGTTCGGCGCGAGCGTCTCGGCCACATTGAGCTGGCTTCACCCTGCTCGCATGTGTGGTTTTTCAAGGGATTGCCGAGCCGCATTGGCCACCTGCTCGACATTTCTCTGCGTGAGCTTGAGGCGGTTTTGTACTTTGAAGCCTACGTAGTCGTGGAAGCCGGCGAGGCGCCGGTGCGCGAACGCGAGGTCATTAAGGACGAAGCCAAGTTCCGCGAGCTGGACCAGCAATACCGTCCCACCGGCTTCAAGGCCATGATGGGCGCGGAAGCCATCAAGGAGCTGCTCAAGCGCGTGGACGTGGAAGGTTTGTCCGCCGAACTGCGCGAGAAAATGAACCACGAGAGCTCGTTGCAGAAGCGGCTGAAATATGCCAAGCGGCTGAAGGTGGTGGAGGCTTTTCGTAACAGCGGTAACAAAGCGAGCTGGATGATTCTGGATGTGATCCCGGTCATTCCTCCCGAACTGCGTCCCTTGGTTCCGCTGGATGGCGGGCGTTTCGCCACCTCCGATCTCAACGATCTCTACCGCCGGGTGATCAACCGCAATAACCGGCTGAAGAAGCTGATGGACCTGCACGCGCCGGAAGTGATCGTACGCAACGAAAAGCGCATGTTGCAGGAAGCTGTGGATGCGCTGTTTGACAATGGACGCCGGGGCCGCATTCTGCGCGGGGCCAACAATCGTCCGCTCAAGTCGCTCTCCGACACGCTCAAAGGGAAGCAAGGCCGCTTCCGGCAGAACCTGCTGGGCAAGCGCGTGGATTACTCGGGCCGCTCCGTGATTGTGGTCGGTCCGGAGCTTAAGCTGCATCAGTGCGGATTGCCCAAGAAGATGGCTTTGGAACTGTTCAAGCCGTTCATCTATCACCGCCTGGAGCAGACCGGGAACTGCACCACCATCAAGCAAGCCAAGGAGATGGTGGAACAGCAGGAGTCGGTGGTTTGGGACATTTTGGAAGAGGTCATCAAGGACCATCCGGTGCTGCTCAACCGCGCGCCCACCCTGCACCGGCTTGGTATTCAGGCATTCGAACCGGTGCTGGTGGAAGGTAAAGCCATCAAAATCCATCCGCTGGTCTGCACCGCGTTCAACGCCGATTTCGACGGCGACCAGATGGCGGTGCACATTCCGCTGTCTCCGGAAGCGCAGGTTGAGGCCAGCGTGTTGATGTTGTCTTCGCACAACATTCTTTCGCCGGCTTCTGGTCACCCCATTACGGTACCGACCCAAGATATGGTGCTGGGCCTTTATTACCTGACCAAAGGCAAGCCGGGCGCAAAGGGTGAAGGCCGGGCTTTCGCCAATATCGAAGAAGTGCTGCTGGCGCTGGAAGCCAAGGAGATTGAGACCCTGACGCCCATCCGCCTGCGTTACACGGGCGAGGTCATCGAGCTGACGCAGGCCTACGATGATCAGGACATCACCCACACTGACCCGGTCAGTTACGACCGCGGGTTCATGAACACCACGGTGGGACGCGCCATTTTGAACGACCACCTTCCTCAGGGCATGCCCTACATCAACGGCTTGCTCAAGAAGAAGGGAATTGGCGCTCTGGTTAGCTATTGCTACCTGAGGTTCGGTTTGGAGACGACCGTCAAGATGCTCGATGAGGTCAAGAACCTGGGTTTCAGCTATGCCACCCGGGCCGGTCTTTCCATCGGGATTGACGACATGGTTATTCCGGACAACAAGAAAATTCTGGTTCGCGAAGCCGAGAAGCAGGTGGTCAATGTCCAGCAGCAATACCTGGACGGCGCCATCACCAACGGCGAGCGCTACAACAAAGTCATCGAAATCTGGTCGGGGATTACGGAAAAAGTCGCCGACGAGATGTTCAACCAGATGCAGCAACGCGACAAGGAAGGCGCCATCAACCCGATTTATGTGATGGCCGACTCTGGCGCCCGCGGTTCGAAGCAGCAGATTCGCCAACTTTCCGGAATGCGCGGCCTGATGGCCAAGCCTTCCGGCGAAATCATTGAAACCCCCATTACGGCCAATTTCCGCGAGGGGCTGACCGTGTTGCAGTACTTTATCTCGACCCACGGCGCGCGCAAAGGTCTGGCCGATACCGCTCTCAAGACGGCGGACTCCGGCTACCTCACGCGCCGCCTGGTGGACGTGGCGCAGGACGTGATCATCAGCGAGTACGACTGCGGCACGGTGGACGGCATCTACGTGCAGGGCATTGTCGAAGCCGGGGAAATCATCGAACCCCTGCGCGACCGCATCGTGGGCCGCGTGTCGCTCGAAAAGATCAAGGATTATGACGGCAACGTCATCGTCGATATCAATCAGGAAATTACCGAGGATTTGGCGGGGGCTATTCAAGCGGCCGGTATCGAGCGGGTGAAAATCCGCTCCGTGCTGACTTGCGAGTCCAAGCGCGGCGTCTGCGTGATGTGCTACGGCCGTAACCTGGCATCGGGCCGCCTGGTCGAACTCGGCGAGGCCACCGGCGTGATTGCGGCGCAATCCATCGGCGAGCCGGGGACGCAGTTGACGATGCGCACCTTCCACATTGGTGGCACCGCATCCCGGGTTTCCGAGCAGTCCCGTCTGGAAGCCAAGAACCACGGCACGGTTCGCTTCGTGAACTTGCAGACCGTCCGGTCCAAGGCTGGCGATCTGGTGGTTATGAACCGCCAGGGATCGATTGCGGTGGTGGACGAGAAAGGCCGCGAGCGCGAGCGCTACTCGATCGTGTACGGCGCGAAGGTAAAGGTCAACGAAGGCGACGCGGTCCAGTTGGGCCAGGTGATGGCCGAGTGGGATCCTTACACTTTCTCCATCCTTACCGAAATCGGCGGCCCGGTGCAGTTCAAGGACCTGCAGGAAGGCGTTACCTTGCACGAAGAAGTGGACGAAGTTACCGGTCTGTCGCGCCATGTGGTCACCGATTCACCGGACGAAAAGCGTCAGCCAGCGATCGTTATCAAGGGCAAGGCGAGCAAGCGCTATCTCATGCCGTCCCGCGCGCACTTGATGGTGATTGACGGCGACACCGTCCACCCGGGCGATGTGCTGGCCAAGATCCCGCGCGAGACCACCAAAACCAAGGACATCACCGGCGGTTTGCCGCGCGTGGTGGAGCTGTTCGAGGCTCGCAAACCGCACGAGACCGCCGTCATCAGCGAAATCGATGGCGTGGTCAAGTTTGGCGAGGTTGCCAAAGGCCAGCGCAAAATGTACGTGGTGGCCGACAACGCGATGGAGAAAGAATATCTGGTGCCCCGCGGCGTGCATATCAATGTGCAGGAAGGCGAGCGCGTCAAAGCAGGCGAGCCGCTCATGGATGGTCCGCTCAATCCGCACGACATCCTTGCGGTGTTGGGCGAAAAGGAGCTGCAAGCGTACTTGGTGAACGAAATCCAGGAAGTCTACCGTTTGCAGGGCGTGAACATCAGCGACAAGCACATTGAGGTGATCGTCCGCCAGATGATGCGGTGGGTCAAGGTCGAAGACGTCGGCGACACCACTTTCATCCTCGATCAGCAAGTGGACAAGTTCCGTTTCCGGGAGGAAAACGAACGCACCATCGCCCAAGGTGGCAAGCCGGCCACAGGCCGGCCGTTACTGCTGGGCATCACGAAGGCTTCCTTGGCGACCGAGTCGTTCATTTCAGCTGCGTCGTTCCAGGAGACCACGCGCGTGCTTACTGAAGCCTCGATTCAAGGCAAGGTGGACCACCTGCGCGGTCTGAAAGAAAACGTAATCGTGGGCCGCCTCATCCCGGCCGGTACCGGCATGGAGTACTACCGCAACGTCCGCCTCTCGCCCGAGATGGAAGAGGCTGCCGCCAAGGTGCAAGAGGAAGTCTCCCAGGCGTATGAGGAAGCTGAGCGCGCCCTCGAGTTGATGCGTCATGAAGGCGAGACTGAGGAACTGACCACCGAGTAAAGTGCGCAGAAGTACGATCGGACGGAGTGACCGGCCCGATCGCATTTCAGGCCCTTGTGATGAGCGCGAGCCCCAAAACCTTACCCGAGCTGAGTCACACGGCGGTTGCCGAGTTGCAACCACCAGCCGAGCGCACTACCCTGAAACCGGTGATTCTGCGTTTCTTACGTCTGTTGCGGCTCGCCTTTTGGCGGGCCTTCCAGCATGACGCTTTTGCTGTGGCCAAAGCATCGGCATACTCCTCGATCCTGACATTTTTCCCGGCTTTACTGGTCATCGGCTCCGTACTGGCTGCCTCGCACAAAACCGTCACTGCTCTGCGCGAGATCTCCTATGCTGTCGGTCACATTTTGCCTGCCGGCAGCGCCGCCGCTCTGGAATACCTGAAGGGAAAATCTCTGCAGCGGCCTCTGGGCCTGCTGGTTACGGCCTCGCTGATCACTTTGTGGACCGGTTCCGGCGTCATGATTTCCTGGATGGAAGGCTTCCGCAACGCCTACCAGCTCCCCAAAAAATGGGGACTGGTGAAGGAACGCATGATCGCGTTTTCCCTGGTCATCCTGGCCGGCATCCCTTTGGTTTTTGCTACCATACTGGTGGCCTTCGGGGCCCGCATCGAAGTACGAATCCTGTTCGCCATGGGCCGTGAATTCGGGTTCTACATTGTGTTGATGTGGACGGCCGCTCGCTGGCTCATCGCGACTCTTACTTCGATCGCCGTGATCGCCTTGATCTACCACAACGCTGTGCCCCGCACCCAGCCCTGGCCCAGCGTGCTGCCTGGCGCGACACTCGCGACCTTCCTGTGGTTCCTGGCGACCGGGCTTTTCGGCTGGTATTTACAGAACTACGCGAATTACAGCATCATCTACGGCTCCCTCGGCGTCGGCATTGCGCTGCTGGTGTGGATGTACCTGATCTCGCTGGTCATCCTGGTCGGGGCGGAGTTCAACGCTATGCTCTTCCCGCGCGCCTTCCTGGGCAAAGAACTCAAAGAAAAGGTGCCTTCACGGACCGGCGCGCGATAACTCCTTGTTTCATTACCCCTGCCAATGTTCCAACAATCTGCGGTTTGACTTGGGCAGATTCGGATTCACTGGCAAGTCCGCACCCCAAATTTCGCCTTCTCCAGTAATCGCAACCACCGTTTGCAGGCTGTTGTTGGAGGGGCAGTTCCGAGTGTCAAGGAGAATGCGAACACTTTCGTAATCTGGCTGGCAGGGAGATGCGATGTAAACATGGTTCTCGCAGGATCTGACATCCCGACAAAGGAGTTGCGACAATGAGATCATTGGTGACGATTGCCGTTCTATCATTTGTGCCGATTTGCGTTTGCGCCCAAGCGGCAAAGCCCTGTGAGGAACTGAAAGCGGAGATCGCAAAGAAAGTGGAAGCGAACGGCGTCAAGGCGTATTCGCTCGAAATCGTGCCGACTGAAAAGGCAGATGGAGCCGAAGGGAAGGTGGTCGGCAGTTGTGAGGGCGGAGCGAAGAAGATCGTATACCGAAGGGGCGAGGCTGCGCCGCAAAAACCGGCGGCTGAACCGGCCAAGCCGTAGTCTTGGCGGGTTTTTCGGCGGCAGGCTGCTGACGAGCTGCGCTCGCGCAATTGGGTCCTGAGCGGGGTAAAGGGAGATCGCCCGGGCCGCGATGGGCAAAATCTTGATACAGTTACCTTGGATGTCTCTAATACTCTAACCGGGACTCATCTTGAACAGGAAACCCAGGACGCAAGGGGTCGACTCAGGTGCGTCGCAGGCCGCTAATAGTCCGCCCCGCCGCGCCAAGATTATCTGTACCATTGGGCCTGCCTGCAACACGGAAGCCATTTTGCGCGACCTCATGCGCCTCGGCATGGACGTCGCTCGTCTGAACTTCTCTCACGGGTCGCACCCCGAGCACGCCCGCAACATCGAGCGCTTACGCCGCGCCGCCCAGCGCGAAAAGCGGACCATCTGCATTTTGCAGGACTTGCAAGGCCCCAAAATCCGCACCGGTTGGCTCAAAGGCCATGGTTCGGTCACTTTGAAGTCTGGCGCGCAGGTGACGATCACGCCGCGCGACATCGAAGGCAATGCGGCCCTCATCTCGACTACTTTCCCAGACCTGGCGCGCGAAGTTCAGGCGGACACTCGCGTTCTGCTTGCCGACGGTCTCATCGAACTGCGGGTGTTGCGCGTGCGCGGGAGCGATGTGGAATGCGAGGTCGTCAACGGTGGCGTTTTGGGCGAGCACAAGGGCATTAATCTGCCTGGCATAGCACTCTCCATTCCAGCATTCACTGAAAAAGACCGCGAGGATCTGAAGTTTGGCCTCAAGCACGGAGTGGATGCCGTTGCAATTTCCTTTGTCCGCTCGTCCGACGATGTCCAGTTGGCGAAGCAGATGATTGCCGATGCAGGGAGTGACGTGCCCGTCATCGCCAAGCTGGAAAAACCTCAGGCGCTCGATCAACTGGAACAGATTTTGGAAACTGCCGACGGCGTGATGGTGGCGCGAGGCGACCTGGGTGTCGAAATGCCTCCCGAGCAGATTCCGGCGATTCAGAAGCGCATCATCCGGCGCGCTGCCGAGTGGCGCAAGCCGGTCATCACCGCGACTCAGATGCTCGAATCAATGATCGAAAACCCGCGGCCCACGCGGGCCGAAGCCAGCGATGTGGCCAACGCGGTATTCGATGGCAGCGACGCTCTGATGTTGTCGGCGGAGACTGCAACCGGCCGCTATCCTTGCCAGACCGTCGCCATGATGGCCAGAATTGTGGTGGAGGCCGAGCGCCACTTGCAGGATTTTGCCGCTCCACCGCGCCGCCGCACGCGTCCTGCGCTGACCATAGCGGAGACCATTTGCGAATCGGTTGCGCACGCGGCGGAAGACTTGCCGATGGGCGCCATCGCTGTATTTAGTGCGAGCGGCAACACGGCGCGCATGATTTCCAAGTACCGGCCGCGGGCCAGCGTCTACGCTTTTGCCCATCGCCCCGAGGTCTGCAACCGTCTGAACCTGTACTGGGGTGTTCGCCCCATGATGACGGAACAAGCGCTCAGCGCCGAGCAGATGAGGGCCACCGCCGAGCGAGAGCTGCTCTGCCAAGGCAAAATCCGTCAGGGAGATGTGCTGGGTGTGGTGGCCGGACCGAAGGGCTCGGGGTCAACCAACTTTCTTCATTTGCACACCGTGAGCCCGAAAGACGCGTTGCGGGCAAGGCGTGCCAGGCCCGGCAAGAGCCGCCCGAGAGGATGACCATGGCCGAACATCCTTCGGTGGAATCGTTTTCTGATCTGTCGGTGGATCCGCCGGTTCGCGGATTCCTTCACCGCCCGACGGCGCCCTCCGGCGATGGTCTTGTGCTAACCCACGGCGCCGGATTCAATTGCCAGGCTCCTCTGCTGGTGGCGCTGGCAGAAGCCTTTGCGGGCGCGGGTTTCATGGTATTGCGTTTCAATTTGCCATTTCGCCTGGCCCGTCCGTTCGGGCCGCCGCGGCCAGCAGAAGCCGCCCGTGATCGCCAAGGCATCAGAAACGCCATCTCTGCCCTGCACCAATTTGCACCAGGCCGCATTTTCGCCGGCGGTCACTCTTACGGCGGACGCCAGACTACGATGCTGTGTGCCGAGGAACCGGGATTGGTTCAGGGACTTCTGCTAACATCCTACCCGCTGCACCCTCCCGGCAAACCGGACCAACTGCGAGCCGAACATCTCCCTAAGTTGCAAACTCCCGCGCTTTTCGTCCACGGCACGCATGATCCCTTCGGATCAATCGCGGAGGTTGAAGCCGCGTTGAAGCTGATTCCCGCGAGAACCGCGCTGCTGCGGGTGGAGAATGCCGGACACGACCTCGGGTTCAAGGGGGAAGCCGGGCAGGAGGATCTGCCGGCTCGCGTGCTGGCGGAGTTTTGCCGGCTTTTGGCGTGACGATCCATCGCCCCTCGGCGCTCTCGGCGGTGCCGAAGGTTCACGCCCCGGTTTTAGGCGTTAACCTGGGGCCGAAGGACGGTTTCGCCGGGCTAAATTTGGCCAAAATGTTCCACGTGGAACATTTTGTCCTGGCAATGATATATGTACGGGTACATCTGTACACTATTCGTCAAATGAAAGAAGGGGAACGGGTTGCGCTCTTATCGAGGCCGCTCGGGCGGGTGACCCGGGCTTGCTCTCATACTGCTCTGGAGGGTGCCCCAGCCGAGTCAGTAGCGAATGAACACCCCCGCCCAAGCAAAGCTTGGACGGGCACCCTACAGTTAGGGTGGGACGCAGAAGCCAGGGCCAACCGCCCAGTGGCACTGCCGGTATCGAACGCAATGTTGGTGTACGGCCCGGAATTGTTGGCGCTGCCCGCCACCTGCAGCCCTGTTCCCAACAACCGGTACAGGGTGACGTGGTCCACGTAGGTGTTACTCCCGGCAGAAGTGTTGCTGCCGCCGGCGTACTGGTTCACGATCCCGTTGATTCCTAAGCCCTTGCCATCAAGAGTCAGCCGCTCGACGGAAATTCCTGAAGCGCCGGAAGCGGAAGCAAATTGAATCATCGAGCCGGGTGCCGTAAAGCTGCCCGAAACCTGTATCGTGGTGCCGGGTGCGGAGCTGTAGGGGTCGTTGTCGCCTTCTCCGATCAAGTGAGTGTTACTGGGTAACACCCAGGAGGACGGAATCACGATGGTTCCGGGTGGCAGCAAGATAGTCGAGGGCACAGTGACAGAGTTGCCGCCTTCCGACCACGGGCTGCCCTTGGTGCAAGTAAGCGCGGAGCCACTGAAGCCTCGTGCGTCGATGACTGCGCCTGTGGACGGATATGGCGGGAATCCTCGCTGGCCGCTCATTAGGCCGTAGAGGTTATCGCAAAGGTCCGCACCCAAGCCACTAGTGAAAAGGATCTTGGCATCAATGAACGCACCAGAGCCCGCGCAGCAGTTTCCCGATGAACTGTACACCGCGTTATTTCCGAGCGAGCCTGTACCTTGAGCCCTGCCCTGGACGGGAAAAATCAAGCCGATAGCCACGACCAGCATGAAACACGTCGCTAATTTCTTCGTCGCTCTCCTCATCTTATCTCCTCCTCATGCATTCGGTTGTTTCACTCCCCAGGGTGCGGCGTCGAGCTGCCGCAGGCTCTAGCAAATCACGGCCAGACTTCAAAGGCGGTTCCGCAGCCCCCCTGGCAAGCCTGCCCGGTGCCTCCATAAAACGTTGTGCCGTATATTACCCCTGCATCACCAAAGATAATCCCGACGGGACCCTGTCCGTCCGGAGAACCCGTAAACTTGTACAGGAGGGCGAGAGTCCATTTGCCCCCCTTTCGCACCGGCGGCTTCATTCGGAAAACGCCGGTGGTCACCCCGTACAGATTTCCCGACGAGTCAAAGATGAGACCGGGCCCAGGAAGGCATCCGTCGCCCCCGCCACAGCTTTGAAAGACGTGGGGAAAGGCTTCTCTCCACCTACCTCCGCCGGTTCGCCGACTGAATTCGAAGACGGTACCGTCATCGCCACTCCCCGCCCCGCCAAGGGAGGTTCCATAGAGGTTGCCTCTTCCATCAAATACGAGCTGCCCATTCGGATGCGCTGCGTCCTTCGCTCCACCTCGGAAACGGTGGAGGATCTTCTCGCGCCACGAGCCTCCGCGTTTGCCTGGAGGCGTCACCTCAAACACGGTGCCGCAGCCGACGCCATAGCTGTCCTGGCAGCCTTGGTTGCCGCCGGTAAGAGTCGTACCGTAGATCACGCCCTTGCTGTCCATAACCAGACCCCCGTTAGGGTTGGCGCCGTCGGTACCGCCCGCGAAGCTATGCAGCACTTTCTCCGTCCACGCACCGCCCTTCTGCTTCGGCGGACTCAACTCGAACACCGTCCCGCAATACTGATAAAAGGGATCGCAGGTCGTACCCTTGCCGCCGCCAAATTGCGTGGCCCCGTAAAGGTTGCCCTTCTTGTCAAATACCAGGTCGCCCCACGGGAACTGGCCGTCGTTTCCGCCTTGAAAGTTGTAGAGAATCGCGTATGTCCACTGGCCGCCTTGCTGGGCTGGCGGTGACAGTTCGTACACCGTTCCGCAACCCACCGCTGTCCCCAGTAAAATGCAACCCCCGGTTCCGCCGTAGCCAGTCGTGCCGTAGACGTTCCCCGAAGCGTCCAAGATTACGCCGCCTCCGGGCGCGCCACCGTCACCTTGAGCGTGGCCTTGAAAGGCATGAAGCGTAGTCTCGACCCAAGTGCCTCCCTGCAGCGACAGCTCAAACGCCGTCCCGCACGTAAACGTGTCGTCGCAGGAGGGCGTGTAGGTCGTGGCACCGTACAAATTGCCTGCCTTGTCGAAGGCAACTCCGCCCGCAGGCACCGCTCCGTCGCTGCCGCCCTGGAAGCTGTAGAGCACTTTTTCTTTCCATTCCGCCGAAGCGGTATTCGCAGCGGTCAAAACGAGGGCTGCGACCAAGCAGACACGGGAAATGAGGGTCAACCACCTGTAGGGACTCATGGCTCAGCTACTCCAGACTGGGATTTGGCGAAGTCCAAGGGGGAGCAGAGCCGGACCCCGCCGTCCCTTGGATCATACACCCGACTGGCCGGTTGGAGTAAGCCTGTTTGTTCGCACCGCTCGGGTCGCTGGGGCGGACTTGGGAAATTGTGTTGCCGAGCCAGAACTTGCAGATCCCTCCACGCGCCGTTGGATTCGCATACCTTATCCAGCGGCTTGGTCGGGATGACAAGGTTGATACAGAAAGAACTAAACAGATCCAGGGCCCGAAAGCACGGCATCCGTCTCGGTTTTGGGCTATTTTGCTTGTCGGTGCGGGGCAGAAGCTCCGAGTCGGGTCAGCAGGCCTAGTTGACCCAGCCGGACTTCGATCCGCCGTTCTTCTTATCCGGGGCATCCGGTGGAATGTAGTTGCCGTGCTCGTCGAAGGTCACGGTGCGGTCGTGCTGCCGCATGTACACTTCAAACTTCTTGGCAGCGCGGCGGCGCTTCCAGCGGTAATAGGAATTGCGGAGATTGAAGTATTGTTCGGAGGCAACGAAGCTCAGGCCGCGCCGCGGCATGAACTTGATGTAGAGAAAGCCAAACAGCAAGCCACCCAGGTGGGCGAAATTGGCCACGCCACCCTGAGACGGCTCAAACGTGGCTAGAACGACCAGCCCCACCATGATCATCACCATGTATTTGGCCTTCATCATGAAGGGGAGTGGAAACATGAAAATTTCCCGGTCGCCATACAACATGCCAAAAGCCACCAGAATGCCGTAGACGCCGCCGGATGCGCCAATCGTGGGAGTACCGGGATGAACGCCGGGAATCGGCGAGTAGGCCACTGCGATGGTAACCAACGCCGCCCCCACTACGCAGAACAAGTAATATTCCAGGAACTTCCTTGGGCCCCAGTCCATTTCCTCTTGAGCGCCGAACATCCAGAGCATGAGCATGTTGATCAGCACGTGGCTGACGCCGCCGTGCAGAAAGGAATAGCTGACCAACTGCCAGATGGCGCCGTGCAAGACGGAGTCCGGAATCAGGGCTCCGTAATCCATCAAGGCGGCTGCGAGGCCAGGAGCCATCGCGCGCAACAGCACCTGGAGAAAATAAACGATGACACAAGCGATGATGATGCGCTTCACCCAATGGGTAAAAGGCGGAAAACTGAGCGAAAGTGTGCGTCCGCGACTCATGGGGTGAATTCCCGGCGACCACCGCCGGTACAAACATCTTAACCTATCAGGATTCGTTCCTTGCATCCGGCCCGGGGAATTTACTGCGCAGGGAACAGCCTGTGTCCCATTTAGAGACAGGTATCACGCTGCGCGGCGTGCGCTGAGAGTGCTCCGAGTTCTCCTTAGGATAGCAACTCGCGTACGATGATCCTACGCGGTCTTCTGGGTCGGCTGCAGGTCCTTCTGCAGCACGAAGGCATTCAAGCCACCTGGGTAATAGCGCGGGATGGTCCCCACAATGTCGTACCCCTGCCGCTTATAAAACGCAATCGCGGAGACGTTGTTGACGGCAGCCTCCAGCCGTATGTTGCGGCAGCCGGCCGCCCGCAGCCGTTCCTCGGCGGAAGCGAGCAGGCTTGATCCCAAGCCGAACCGCCGATATTCGACGAGAACGTCGATGGTGATGATGTGTCCGACGGAGCAACGGTTGGATTCGGCCACGATGAAGCCGGCGGTGGCTGTGGGATCTGCGCCGCCCTCATTCGGATCTTTTAGGTTTTCCGCCACCATGGTAAATGCTCCGCGCCGGCGCATATAGGCCGATAATTCGCGGCGCGAATAGGCAATGTCGGCGACAAAGCACTTCTGGTCAATCGCCCATAGGGTCTCAAAGTCCTCAGGCCGGAAGTCGCGCAGAATGAATTCCACGGCGTTATTGTAGCTGGCAGGCCGGAGATTCCGCCGGTTCGACCATAGGGCTCAAAGACTTAGCCAGCCGCAAAAACCCCACGAAAGACCCTTGCATGACCGGCATCTCTGGACGTACCATTCTGCATCAGAGAGAGTTGTCGTGGGGACGATCCTGCTCATCTCCGTAACCACAGCCGCTGCCCTAGTGGTGCTTTGGTATTTCCTGCTTACCCGGTACAACCATCGGCGGGGCGTCAGAGCGCTGCATTGGGTGGAATCGGCTTGCGCGCGCCACGGCCGTGTGGTTGAGGCTCGTTGGGCCGGCGCCTCGCGTTTGCACGCGCGGTTGCGCTTTGCTGCCCACTGGGTTGAGAATGCGCAAGTCACGATTCGCCTCTTGCCCCGGCCGTTGCCCATTCAGTGGTTCCTGAGCCGCTGGCACAAGCAGAAGGAAACCATCACCTTTGAAGCCGATCTCGACTACGCTCCGGCGATCCGGCTTGAAGTAATGCGGCATCGCTGGCTCACACAGCCCAGGCAAAAGCTGGCGCGAAAGTCGCAGCAGTGGAGCATCTCGCGGCCCGGCCCGATCGTGCTGACGACCTCGACCGAATGGAGACAGGAACTGCCGCCGATCGTGAACACGCTGATGACCACGCGCGGCCACAGCCTGTTGAGCGTAAAGTTGCGCCCAGAATCGCCGCACCTGGCTGCGACCGTCGATCTGGAAGATATCTCCAACGAAGCCACTGCCGCGAGTTTTCTGGGCGTGCTGCGCGATTTGGCCGGGGCTTCGACTTCCAGGCAGTAAATCCAGCACCAGCCCACTCATTCGCGCAGAACGCGAATGAATGGGGCACCCCAATGAACTCAATCTGCTGCCGGTTCCGGCACGAACCTGTATCCGACGCCGCGCACCGTGAGCAAATGCCTGGGCTTGGGCGTGTCCTCGATGTAGCGGCGCAGGCGGACAATGAAATTGTCGATGGCGCGAGTATCGGTGTCGTCGCGCAGGCCCCAAACATCTTCTAGAATCGACTTGCGCGAAACCGTCCGGCCGCTGTTGCGAATGAGATGACGAAACAACTCAGCTTCCATCAAGGTCAGTTGGATCACGTTACGCTGAAATCGCAATTCCAGCTTATTGAAGTCGATGGTTCGTCCGGCAAAACTGTAAACGTCGTTTTCCGGCGCGGATGTTCCCGCCTCGGCCGGCGATTGGCCCATGCGAGCCCACTCGCGGCGGCGCAGCAGGCCTTGCAAGCGCGCCAGCAAGATAGGAAGCTCGAACGGTTTGGGGAGATAGTCGTCGGCTCCGGAGGCGAATCCTTTCAGCACATCTTCCGGCCGGCCTCGGGCAGTCAGCATTAACACGGGAACGAAATTTTTCGCTGCCCGCAACTCGCTGGCTACGGCAAATCCGTCTTTGCCCGGAAGCATCACATCCAGGACCACGGCATCAAATTCCTTGCGAGCAGTGCGGTTCCTGGCCTTGCCATTGGCGGCCGCGCCCAGCAGCAACTCCAGCGCAACTTCCCCGTCGCCTGCCACCTCGACGGTGTGGCCTTCGGCTTCCAGATTGAAGCGCAGTCCCTTGGCCAAGTTAACTTCGTCTTCCACAATCAGGACCCGGCTCATGCTGGCGCGCTCCGGGGCAACTCGAACACGACCGTCGTGCCGTGTCCCTCGCCCTCGCTCAGCGCAAAGGCGCGCCCGCCGTGCTTTTTGGCGATGGCCTTCACAATGAACAGTCCCAAACCTGTGCCCTTTGCTTGCGCCAGCGAACGGGGGACGCGGTAGAAGCGGCGAAACACCCGCTTCAATTCTTCCGGCGGAATGCCGACCCCGTGGTCCTGTACGCTCAAGCGAATACGCTTGTCATCGGGCGTTTCGATGCGCACCGAAACGTCCACCTTGCCGCCAGAGTATTTGATCGCATTGTCGAGCACATTGGAGACCGCAGTGCGTAGCTCTTCAGGATCACCGTTCACCCGTGCCGCGGCTCCGTTCGTAGCGGTCTCGAACTGAATTGCATCCGTGGGCAAATGGCGGCCGCTACGCGCAAGTTCCACACACTCTCGGACAAGGCTGCCGAAATCGAGCGGGACTCGGTGATCTCCTCGCTTGTGCCCGGCTGCCCCAGCCTTCAACACCTGCTCCACGGTACCCAGCAGACGGTTGGTATCGTCCAACATGAGGCTGTAAAACTCCCGTCGCTGAGCCTCGTCCACTTCGCGCTGCTGGAGGGTCTGCAGATAGAGCCGCAGCGACGTGATCGGCGTTTTCAGTTCATGCGTGACTGCATTGATGAAGCTGTCGTGCTGCTCGTTGCGCCGGATTTCCCGCACCAGGAAGATCGTGTTCAGCACCAATCCTGTGGTGATGGCGCCGAAGAACATCACACCCAAAAAAAGTTTCAGGCCTTCGCGCCAGTTGAAGATGATCCAGCCGAAGCCTACGGCAGTGGCCACTGCCGCCAGACTCACGCCGAACACGAGAAAGAAGGCCAGCGTGCCACGCCGGCTGGCGATGCGCATAGCACGATTTTACCGCGTACAGAAGAAAACCCGCAGAGCGCGGGTTTTGGAGTCGGATTCTTGGGCTTGCCAGGCTCTTAGTCGCCGGTTGCCGCTGCGGAGACAACACCCGTAGCGTCCACATGCTTGGTGAGCGGCGGAATCTGCGGCAGATCATTGATCTTGAGACGATAGACATGCCGTGCCAGCCCCAGCTTCTTCAGCAGCCAGATGCCGTACCAGTTGAAATCCACTTCATACCAGGCGATGCCGTGGCGGGCAGATACAGGGTGAGCGTGATGATTATTGTGCCAGCCCTCACCGAAGGTCAGGATCGCAACCAGGAAATTATTGGTCGACATGTCTTTGGTCACGAACCGCCGCGAGCCCCAGAGATGGGTCACGGAGTTCACCGCCCAGGTGGCGTGCAACAAAAACACGGTACGGAAGAAAATCCCCCACAACAAGAACGGCAGGCCGCCGATAGCCAACAGCACTACCCCCAGAACGATCATGGGGACATAGTGGTACTTGGTAATCCAGACATGAAACTTGTCTTTCGTCAGGTCGGGGACATAGCGTGCCAGCGTCGTCGTGTCATGGTGCATCGACTGGCCGGTCAGGATCCATCCCATGTGCGACCACCACTTGCCGTCGCGCGGAGAATGCGGATCGCCTTCCTCGTCGGAAAACTGGTGATGGATGCGGTGCGTCGCGACCCAGAAAATCGGGCCGCCTTCAAGCGCCAGGGTTGCGCAAACCGTCAGAAAATATTCGACCCACTTTGGGGTCTTGTAGCCGCGATGGGTCAGCAGGCGATGGTAACCCATGCCAATCCCCAGGCTGCCTGATACCCACCATAGGAAGATAGCCACGAAGAATGCTTTCCAGGTGAAAAAGAAAAGCGCGGCGATCGCGCCCACGTGGAACAGCGCCATGAAAGAAGCTGTAATCCAGTTGAGTTCTCTGTCCGCCGCAGGCTTGCGGTATAAGGCTTCGAGTTCCATAGAAAAGTTTTCCCCGTAGGTGGCGCTTGGTGAGTGGCTGAGGTCAGGCTAACAGCGCCTGCGGGGAGAGCGTGTAATAGTTGTGTAATAGCGGCTGGGGGGGCGATTACGGGAGTAATCAAAGGGCCTATTTTTCTGCGGTTCTCACAGTTTGCGCAACCCTGAACCTGGGGACCAGCGCCCGGTTCCCGGTCAAAGGAAATCGCACTTAGACGGATGGCCGGATCAGTGACCGCTATGGACTGGTTCTCTAAGTTGGCTGGCTACGTCGTCCAGCGGCGTATTGGCTGGTCATCGAAAACCCTTGCTCAACGGGTTATACGGGGTTACAATTGGTGCCGCATTTGGGGGGATTTATGGAACCGTCTCTAAGAACGCCCAGAACGCCTTCCAGACTTTCTGACTCAGTTCATCACCAGCTCTGTGCCTATGCGCTTGCAGCCACAACCGCCGGTGTGGGTCTGCTGGCGCTAACCGGGCCTGCCGACGCAAGAATCGTTTACACGAAGACGGACGCTAACGTGTTCAGCAAACAGGGTTATCCCCTTGACTTGAACAATGATGGAATTACCGACTTCCGGTTCTTGGGACGGAGTGCTGGTACGGATTGCGCTTTCTCCCTTGCACTTAGCATTGACCAGGGCGCATCGGCCAACAAGATCCGGCAGAAATCATGGGGCGCCGCGGCGCTCGCCGCTGGAGTCGTTGTTGGGCCCAAGGGTCCTTTTTCCGGAAATTTGTTGATGGGCAGCATCGCCTCCGCTTGTAGCGGACCTATGTATCAAGGGCCTTGGGAGAATGGCGGCAAAGGAGTCAAGAACCGCTACCTCGGGCTGAGGTTTGAGATCAGGGGCAAGACTCATTACGGATGGGCGCGACTGAATTTCCCTGATCCGTCCAACGCCGCCATGACCGGCTATGCCTATGAAACCGTCGCTAACAAGCCGATCATCACTGGCAAGACCAAGGGGCCGGATGTGACCACGGTCCAACCAGCCAGCCTCGGGCGTTTGGCGGCCGGGGCATCCGCGATTCCCGCTTGGCGCTCGGTAAAGTAACAGTGCGCTGATGGGCCCACCGCTGCTGCTAAAGGCCGGTCACTGTTCCAAGATCGCCATTACACCAACGACCTTCCTCGGTTCACGACTTTCCCACCGCATCGTGAGTGTCCGCACGGGGTTTCCCCAGGCTCTTGCGCTAACTCCGGCGACAGCGCCGATGGCATATCCAAATGCAAAACCTGCTACAGAAGCTTCAACGCCCCCGGCATACCGTCAGGTGAATCGGTCTGCTATGCTGACGCGCCCTTCACCTCAACCCCCGCCCATTTTTCCAGCAGCGTGAGAGTTGCGGCGTAATCCAGGTCCGCGTGGCCCTCCTCGATGGCCAGATCGTAGATCTCTTCCACGGTTTCCAGGCCCGGCAGTTTCACCCGCGCCTCTTTGGCCGCTTCCAGCGTCAAGCGGATGTCTTTCCGCATCAGCCGCAACGGGAAATTCGGCGAAAAGTCGCGCTTCAGGACAAACGGCGCTTTGTAGTCCACAACTCCGGACCGGATCATCGAGGCTTCGATCAGCGGCAGCATGGTGCTGGCGTCAACACCTAGTTTTGCGGTCAGGGTCAGCGCTTCGGCGAAGCCTTCGTAGATGAGCGCGATTTGCAGGTTCATGGCGAGCTTGGCGACTTGCCCTTTTCCGGTGTCACCCATGCGGAAGAACTTCTTGCCGGTGGCTGCAAACAGCGGCTTCAGCTTCTCAATTGCAGATTCTTCTCCGCCCACGATGAAAATCAGCGTCCCATTCTCCGCGCCAACTTTCGAGCCGGTCACCGGAGCATCGACATACTGAGCGCCTCGGGCGCGCACTCGCTCCGCAAACTGGCGCGTGGCCGAGGGAGAGATGGTGCTGGAGTCCACAATCAGTTGGCCCGCCACGAGCGATTCGTGCACGCCTTGCGGCCCGAACAGCACGCTCTCGACCGCCTTCGTGTCGGAGACGCAGATCCAGATGACTTCGGCGCCGACTGCGGCCTCGGCTGGCGAAGCTGCCGCCCGTGCGCCTTCGACTGTTTTGCCCGAAGTCCGGTTCCACACGGTCACTTCGTGCCCGGCCTTCACCAGATTCGACGCCATGGAGCGTCCCATGATTCCTAATCCCAGAAATGCCACATGCATCTTTTCACCTCGAAATGAAATCGAATATGGGGAGAACTTCTATATTACCCGAGCGCAAAAAGGCGATGAACGGGGTGGCCAATTGATCAACCCATTCGCGCCCAGTTGCCTTAAAATGTGTAGTAATCTCGTTCCGAACAGCAGGGAAGGCGGAGGTGCCCGCATCGAGAAGCTTGATCACGTCCGGTCAGGTTTAGTTATTGACGGTGGTGACCGCGGGCAAGTGTTGAAGGCGACTCTGAGTCCCGCACTGCGCAGGCGGGCCCAGGCATTTGGACGCCTGGTGCGCCACTCAGCGGTGACACCCTGCACGGGAAGCACCCACAAGCCGGAGCTGGTGACCAACGGGCAATTGGGACTGACTTTTATCGGCCATGCCAGTTTTTTTCTGCAGATCGGTGGCCAGAACGTGGTCATTGACCCAAATTTTGCGCCCTGGCTGTTCGTTCTGAAGCGTCTGCGCAGACCCGGGCTGCGAGTCCGCGACCTGCCTGCCATCGACTTGGTGCTGGTGACGCACGCACATTTCGACCACCTGCACCGGCCTTCGCTGCGCGCCTTGGCGCAGCACTCGGTGAGGAAAAGCGGTCGAGCGCCGGCCATCGTGGTTCCTCGCCAGGTTGCCGATCTGATCGCAGATCTTGGGTTCAGTGAGATCATCGAGCTCGACTGGTGGGGCAGCCATCGCTTCCACGCACTGACAGTTACGCACGTACCTTCACGCCATTGGGGTGCCCGCGTGCTTAAGGATTCTCATCGCGGATACGGTGGCTACGTGCTGCATGATCGTAAGCATTCCGTTTACCACGCCGGAGACACGGCATATTTCTCCGGGTTTCGCGAGATAGGTGAGCAACTGGCCCCGGAGCTGGCCCTGCTGCCGATTGGAGCTTATAACCCGCCGTCCTTCCGCAACGTCCACGCCAGCCCCGCCGACGCCACACGCGCGTTTCTTGACTTGAAGGCGCGCTGGATGGTCCCCATGCATTACGGCACCTTCAAGCTTTCCCACGAGCCCATGGATGAGCCGCTGCAACTTCTGCAGCGCGAGGCCAAAGCTGCTGGGATCGAAGACCGAGTGGTGGTGCTGGAAGAAGGTATTACGCGGCTGTTCTAACTCGGTTTCATGGCCAGTTCTTTGCGCTCTTCGCGGCTTCCTTGGCGGTCTTCGCGGTTAAGGGCTCTTGCAGTTTTCAGCCGAAACATCCTTACCGCAAAGTGCGCTAAGGAAGCCGCGAAGGGCGCAAAGAGAAGCGGGGCATCAGCTCTATTGAAGTGCCACAAGGCCGCGGAGCAAGTCGATTCCGAAGGCTCAATACCCCAGCAGGATTCTCAGATCACGCAGATTGTTGCCGGTCGGCCCCGTAACCACTGCATCTCCTAGCGCTTCAAAGAACGGGTACGCGTCGAACTTGGCCAACGCTGCGGCTGCATCCAGTTCATGCGCTTGTGCTCGTGCCGTAGTGGTTCTATCCACGACCGCTCCAGCGGCGGGGCTGTTGCCGTCGATTCCGTCAGTCCCAGCGCTGAGCACAGTGATATTCTCTCCTGCGATGCGCTGGGCGCAAGCCAACGCGAACTGCTGGTTACGGCCACCAACTCCGCTTTTGGTGACTTTCACCGTGACCTCTCCGCCGGAGACCAGGCATACTCGCTCGGTTTTCTGACGAAGCTCGCGCAGCCGCGTCAGCAGGTAATCCGCTGCGCGAGCATAGTCCCAGTCATCGCAACTGTTGTCGATCTGCACCATAAAACCCTCGCGCTCCGCTTCGGCTTTCGCTGCTTCGAGCAAAGAAGAATTCGACAACACCGTCCACCAGCGGCTGCGATGAAACGCCGGATCATCCGATTTCGGTGTTTCCTCGAGCGCATGCATTTCGAACAACTCGCACACAGAGGCAGGGAAGCTCCGCAGCATTTCGTACTTGGAGGCAATGCGATGGCAATCCTCCACGGTGGTCGAATCCGGCATGGTGGGGCCGGAAGCCAGGGCGTCCGGCGTGTTGTCCGGCACATCGGACACCAGAATCGACACCTGCTGCGCCGCCGATGCCGCTTGCGCCAGCCTTCCGCCCTTGATGGCAGAAAGATGCTTGCGGATGGCGTTGATCTCGGCAATCGGCGCGCCGGAATGAACCAGTGCGCGATAAGTGTTGATCAGATCGGCCAGCGAGATTTCGTCATCTATCGGCGTTTCGGCGATCGACGAACCCCCGCCGCTAAGCAGGAAAATTACCAGGGAGGCCGCATTCTGCGCGGCCAGGGACTTCAGCATCGCCTGCGCCGAGCGCACGGATTCTTCATTGGGAGTCGGATGCCCGCCGAAGAAATACCGGAACCCCGGAACCTGCGCTGCAGGTTGCACCGAGGTAGCCACGATGCCTTCAAAGCGGCGTCCGGCTTGCATTTCCAGTGCACCGACCATGGTGTGCGCCGCCTTGCCGAGGGAAACGACAAAAACTCGCCCATAGGAGTGCAGATCGTAGAGGTCTTCGCAAACTCGCAGAACCCCACGGTCGCAGACCACATGCCGCTCAAAAGCACGCTCGATGCTGGATTCCGCCAGCGCGTGCTCGAATAGATGGCGGGCGGCTACCCGCATCTCGATGGCGCGTCGCTCGTGATCCCCCGCCGCCGTGGACATAGGAAGAAGAATTATAGCGGGCGGGAGAGTGAGCCGGTCTAAGGCGCTGGGTCGCCCGGCCGGATTCCGGGGTTCTTTGCAGCCAGCCAAACTTTTCCGGAACCGACCTGTCCACTGGCAATCCGGGAGAAATCAGCTATCCTGATTTCGTCGACTGGCATCTTGGCCGTCAGATACCCCTTCGCGCGCAGCCGACGTGCCGCGAGGGTTATGCTGAAAGAAGTGGAAGCAATTCGCAAGTCCGGAGGCATGTTATGAAGCAGTCATTGCGTGTTCTTACTGTTGCTGCCGTAGCTTTAATGTTGCCCATCCTCGCCCAAGCTGAGCCGAAGAAGAAAACCTACAACAACTCCGCTGATCAGGTGTTCCAGGCCGCGCTGCGGACAGCGCGTGAGCGCCACGTAGTGACGTTCGTCGATGAGAAGACAATGATGTTCACCTTCGAAACCGGGCGTTCCGTAACCTCGGAAGGATTTGTGGCCAACGCATCCGTGGAGCCTGAGGGAGAGGACAAGGCGACGCTGATCATCAACGTGCAGACTAAGAAGGGCTTTTCCTGGGGCGCGGGCGACCGCATGACCGAGAAGTTCTACGCCCAAGTGGCCGACGAACTGGCGGGGGACACCAGGCAGAAATCAGCTGTCAAGGCCCCGCAGCAGGCTGTCGCAGTTCCCGAGCCGAAGGCGGTTCCCGACGAACCCTCGATGACCAAGCCAGCCGCGGGGGCAGCTTCAGCAGCAGCGCCCGATCCGACGAAGGGCAAGATCAATTTGACGTCGGCGCCTGATGGGGCTGACGTCTATGTGGACGACTCCTTCGTCGGCAATACCCCGGCTTCGCTGGTGCTTCCCGTCGGCAAGCACACGGTGAAGGTCTCGCAGAGCGGGTACGCAGATTGGCAAAAAGAGCTGTCGGTGCTTGCCGGCTCGGAAGTGAACTTAAAGGCCTCGCTGCAAAAGAACTGAGCCAACGCGACGCACTCAGTCTTTGCTGGAGAACGCGAGCGCCAGCAGCGCCTTTTGCTCCACTTCATGCGCCCCGGCTGAGCCGGTGGCGGGGCTGGCGCTTCCCGAGCGCTTTACCGCAAGCACCGAGCGGTCTCCGGCGATGCGGCGCAATCGCGGCATCACATAAGAAAGCGCGCCCATATTGGCCGGTTCTTCCTGCACCCAAACAATCTCTCGCGCGCCTGCATGCCGCCGCAATTCCGCGGACAGCTCGGCTTCGGGGAACGGATACAATTGCTCCACAAAGACGATGGCTGTCACTTCGTCCTTTCTCCGCTTGCGCTCCTCCCGCAACTCATGCCCGATCTTCCCAGTGCAGAGCAGCACGCGTTTGCCGTTGTCCACCTCGGCGTCCGGAAACACGTTCATGAATTTCTGATGAGTCAAGTCCTGTATGGGCGAGCAAGCGTCAGGATGCCGTAACATGCTCTTCGGCGTGAATACGATCAATGGTTTCCGCCAGTGCCGTAGGGCTTGCCGCCGCAACAAATGGAAATATTGGCCGGCGTTCGAGGGCTGGCAAATCTGAATATTGTGCCTGGCGGCCGATTGCAGGTAGCGCTCGATGCGTGCGCTGGAATGCTCCGGTCCCTGCCCTTCGTAACCATGAGGCAGCAGCAACACGAGACCAGAGAGCAGGGCCCACTTGTCTTCTCCGGCACAAACGAACTGATCGATGATGGCCTGGGCCACATTGGCGAAGTCGCCGAACTGTGCCTCCCACATTACCAGCGCTTCCGGATAGTCGCGGCTGTAACCGTATTCGAAACCGAGCACGGCGGCTTCGGAAAGCGTGGAGTTGTAAATCTCGCAGCGGGCCTGGCCCTGCGCTATATGAGCGAGCGGCATGTATTCCTGCTCGTTTTCGTTGTCGATCAGCACCGAATGACGCTGATTGAACGTGCCGCGGCGGCTGTCCTGGCCGCTCAGGCGCACTGGAGTGCCCGCTTTCACCAGACTCGCCAGAGCCAGCGCTTCGGCCATCCCATAATCGACGGGGCGTTTGCCGATGCCCATCTCCGCGCGCTGCTCCAGCAGTTTCTTTACCTTGGGATGAATGTGAAACCCTTCGGGATACGCGGTCAACCGCTCGGTGAGCTCACGCAATTGTTCTGCCGAGACCCCGGTTGGGACTTCATATTCTTCCTTGTGACGTCCGCCGAAGTAGTTGTTCCAGTATTTGGGCAGTTCGCGAAGCGTAGGCTTCTTGGTGATCTGCCCAGCGTTTTTCTGCGCCGTCTCTAGTTCCGTACGAATTGCCTTCACCTGTGTGTCGATGTCGTCAACGCCGATGTCGCTGGCGTAGATTTCCCACAACGGCGGATGGTCTTTGATGGCGCGGTAAAGCACCGGCTGGGTGATGGTGGGGTCGTCGACTTCGCTGTGGCCATAGCGCCGGAAGCCGATCAGGTCAATCACTACGTCGCTGCCAAAGCGATAGCGGTACTCGACGGCCATGCGCCCGACTTGGAGGACCGCCTCCACATCTTCGCCATTTACGTGGAAGATCGGAATGGACTGGCGCCGGGCGATCTGCGCTGAAAAGCGGGAGGAATGTTCCTCGCGCGGTACGGTGGTGAAGCCGATAAGATTGTTCGCAATAATGTGGATGGTTCCGCCCACGGTATAACCGGGCAAATCGGCGAAATTCAGCGTTTCCGCGACGATCCCCTGCCCGGCAAAGGCGTCGTCGCCATGCACCAGCAGAGGAAGATACTTTTCGCGGCCGCCTTCGCCGATGCGATCGTGCTTGGCTCGGGTTCGGCCTACGGTGACGGGATCGACAGCTTCGAGGTGGCTGGGGTTGGAAACCAGGTGGATGTGGATCTTCGCGCCCGTGCGTGTGACGTATTCGCCGGTGGCGCCCATGTGGTATTTCACATCGCCGCTGCCCAGGACACTGCGCGGGTCCACATCTTCAAACTCGGCAAACATCTCTTCCAGCGAGCGGTTTGCCACATGCACCATCGCGTTCAGCCGCCCGCGATGGCTCATTCCCAGCACCAGCTCAACCGCTCCCAGGCGGCCGGCCACTTCGAGGATTTCATCCACCAGCGGGATGAGCGCCGTCACCCCTTCAATGGAGAAACGCTTGGTCCCCAGGTAACGCTGCTGCAGGACCTGCTCAAATAACTTCGCGCGGATCAACTGCTCTAAGGCGGCCTGCTGGTCCACTGGCGCCTGCGGCCCTTCCATGCAGTCCTGGATCCAGCCTCGCCGCTCGGGATCGGAGATATGCATGAACTCCGCGCCGATGGTTCCGCAGTACGCGGTGCGCGCCTGATCGGCCCACTCGCCGGTAAGCTGCAATTCGGGATGAGAAAGCGGGCGAAACAGTCCCAGGGGATCGAGGTCCGCCTGCAAGTAACCCCAGCGGCGAAACAGATCGAACACACGCTCTTTATCGGGAGCGCTAACGGCGGGACGGTCATCTACAAGGGTCTTTGCTCGGGATGCCATAAGTCAGCTAATAGGATAATGGATGCGAGCGGTTCCCGCGCGATGCAACGCCGGACTGTCAGAGGCAGACACGAGTTTCCCCTTTGTGATATTCATTCCAGCATGGCTGCACAGAAACCACAGCCAACCCTGATCGGCGTGCCGTTTGACGCACACTCCTCGTACCTGCGGGGAGCGGCGGCCGCGCCGCCGCTTATCCGGGAAGCGTTGCGCTGCCAGGCTTCCAACACCTGGGCCGAGACTGGCGTGGATGTTGGCTCGGCGTTCATCGACGCCGGCGACCTCAGCCTTCCCGCCGACTCCGCGTTTTCCGTAATCGAGAATGCCGTGGCTGAGGTCTTAGATGACGGGAGGCTCCCGCTATGCCTGGGTGGCGACCACTCGATTACGTATCCGATTGTGCGTGCCTTTTCCAGACATTTTCCGGATCTCGTCATTGTGGACTTCGACGCGCACCCCGACCTTTATTCCGAGTTTGAAGGTGACCGCTTTTCGCATGCCTGCCCGTTTGCCCGGATCATGGAAGAAGGACTGGCAAGACGGCTGATCCAGCTTGGCATTCGCACCATGAATGACCATCAGCGCCAGCAGGCGGAGCGCTTCGGGGCGGAGGTCGTCGAGATGAAAAACTTGCCGGCGCTGGATCGACTCAAGCTTTCCGGCCCGGTTTACATCTCATTTGACATGGACGTGCTCGATCCTGCCTTTGCCCCTGGCGTCTCGCACCGCGAGCCCGGAGGCATGTCGGTTCGGGAGGCAATTGCACACCTGCATGCAATCACCGGAAAAATCGTCGGCGCCGATCTGGTGGAGTACAACCCAGCGCAAGATGTGTCGAACCTTACTGCCACGGTGGGCGCGAAGCTGATGAAAGAGATTCTCGGGAAGGTGATTGTCTCCGAGTGAGACCAGAAACAAAATCGGGACCAGTGGGAAGACTGGCCCCGAAAGCTGAGCTTTTCTATTTCTGTGCTGCGACTACTTTCCCGTCCTTACGCCCAAGAGGAAATTCGCGAGTGTGGTCCGCAAAACGGATGCTCTCGAAGTTCTTTCGCAGAGCCGTGATCCGGTAGTCGAACTTCACGCTGGAGTTCCCGCCGCCCAGTTCGCGCACCTCAAACGACGTCGGGGTCTTCTGGCTGATATAGAGGCCCTTGCAATCGCCATTGGGAGTCAGGAATACGTGATACTCCTGCTTGCTGTTGACGGTCTGCATGAACTTCGCATCGAGCCGAACCGTTGCCACGCCACCCACCAGTTGCTCTGAGCCGAAATCTTCAAACCAATTCTTCGGCGACTCGATAGCAGACAACGCGACGTGGTGCGCGCCGCCGTCGACAGGAACTACGGCATTCTTCGATCCAGTGCAGTTTATATCTCCGGTTGGATCGATATAGCAGCCAGCGCCGTCTCCGTTCTCTGCGGCCCAGGGATATCCAACTCCACCCGTTGCATTGTTGAAATTGAAATCAGTGTAGAAATCAGCTCCATTGTTTTCTGCGATCACCGAGGAGCGGTCGTCTGCGGTGGCAAACAGTGCATAGTTGCCATCGCTTCCGCCATCACCCCACACGCCGACGCTGTACAAACCCGAGAGCCCCGCTCCGGTGTTGCTCTGTCCCGTAGAGGAGTCTTGGCCGTAAATGGCGTTACCAGTGCCGTTAATGCCGACCGTGTTATCTGAATACACGCCGCTAGTGGCATTGGTCGCGTCTGTTACCGAGAGGCTAGTTGCGTCGACTTCGCCAGTTGCGTTAACGGCACCGGCGACATCGATCGCCCCGGCTACCTGCTTCACGATTGAGTTTCCGATCGCGTGCTTTCCGGTAAATACAGGAATGGTTCCCTTCGTACCGGCTCCGGTGATATCGGTGGCGAGTGGCGAATCCTGCGCAACGGCAGCAACGCCGAGGCAAAGAACTACGAACAACAAAATCTGAACACACACTTTAGTTTTCATAAGCACTCTCCTTAGGTTTAATTGGTGGGGCTAACGTGAACCCGGACTGTTCTGTACACCAAGTCTTCAAGCTTCCTTGAAGGCCCCCTCGCCTTGCCGCCATTGGGCACACACCCGTACGCCGGCAGTTAGGTCAGGAACCAGAGGCAGTCCCCACATTCACAGGCCCCCGGGATGTTGTGACTTTCCTCGCAGAAATCTACAAATGACGCAATAGACGCGAGGTGAGTTCTAGGTGAGTTTCTGGTGAGCTGGTAAGCCATTGATTCAAAGCAAGATATAAACTATTGCGGTGTTGAAGCAAGCCGGGTGTACAATACCACTCACGTCTTCTTACCCTGAGTGGGGCCAGGGTTCTAATGAGCGTGTGTGCGACAAGACATCGTTTTGGTCCCTTCGAACTGGAGACTGCAGCGCGGCAGCTCTATAAGAACGGAACAAAGATCAATCTGCGCGGCCAGCCCTATCTCATCCTGGAAATTTTGCTGCAACATGCCGGAGACATTGTCAGCCGGGAGGAAATCCGGCGGAAGGTTTGGACTTGCGACACGTTTGTGGATTTTGAGCACGGACTCAACACATCCATCAAGAAGCTCCGGCAGGTGTTGTGCGACTCAGCCTCGGAGCCGCGCTACATAGAAACGTTGCCCCGTGTAGGTTACCGGTTCATTGCCCCGGTCGAGACGCCGGCGGATCCGCAAAGCCGGAAGACTGATGGGACACAACTTGTGGATCCGGTTCCACTGCCAGCTTCCAAACCCGCTATGCCCGCAAACGACCAGTCCCTTCCGATGCTCCGGTTGCGGGCTGGGTGGCTACGGATCGGCCTTGTATCCGTGCTGCTCCTTCTGGTGGCGCTTGTCACATTTCGGCTGGCGGGAAAGTCAGCCTGGTTGATCCCGTCCCGGCTGGACGCCGGCGAGGCCAACGCCGCAGTGATCACGCGGCCCATCCGCTCGATCGCCGTATTGCCGCTGCAGTATCTTTCCAATGATCCGTCGCAAGAGTACTTCGCCGACGGCATGAGTGACGAACTGATCACCGACCTCGCGCAGTTGGGGAGTTTGCGGGTAATCTCCCGCACCTCCACTATTCAGTACAAGGGAACGAAGAAGATTGTTCCACAGATCGGGCGTGAACTCGGAGTGGATGCCCTGATTGAGGGCACTGTGGAACGCGCCGACAAACGGGTGCGCATCCGGGTGCAGTTGATTGAGTGCGCAACGGACCGTCATCTCTGGTCCAAGAGTTACAACGAGCAGCTAGGCGACGTACTGGCGCTGGAAACCCGCGCGGCGCACGACATCGTAGAGGAAATTCAGGGCCGGGTGATTGCGTTGCGCGACGACGGCAGGGCAGTCAAAGCCCACGTCATAAACAATCAAGCCTACGATTTTTATCTGAAGGGAAGATACTTCTGGAACAAACGCTCGCCGGGCGCAGTGCGGAAGAGCATCGCCTTGTATCAACAGGCCATAGAACTGGACCCGCAATTCGCGGCTTCCTATTCCGGCCTCGCGGACGCGTACATGATTCTGGGATCCGATGTGCTTCCCGCCAGCGAGGCTCGGGAACGGGCACAAGCCGCTGCGGACAAGGCGCTGGAACTCGACCCAAACTTGCCTGAAGGACACGCCACCTTGGGGCTACTGGAGTTCTACTACAACTGGAATTGGACGAAAGCGGAAGAGGAATTCCGTGAGGCCATTCAGCTCAACCCCAGTTATGCAACTGCGCATCAGTGGTATAGCGGCTATCTCACTGCCATGGGACGCTTTCGGGAAGCGGCACAGGAAGCCGACTTGGCCAGTCAACTCGACCCCTTGTCCCTAGCCATCAATACCGGGTTAGCGGCCAAGTACTACTACGCCCGCCAGTATGACAGGGCCATCGAGATTGACAGCAAGACACTGGAAATGGAACCGAATTTCTTGCCAGCCCACCTGGCTTTGGCCTCGACATACGAAGCGGAAGGCGATCGCGAAAAGGCGCTACGGGAGGTCAACGCTGCCTTGCAGCTTTCTCACCAGGGCACACCTGCGCTAGTAGAGCTTGGCAGGTGCTACGCCCGCTGGGGAAACGCGGCCGAGGCGGAGAGGATCATCCAGAAGCTTCGCGAGCGATCCGCGCAAGAGTTTGTTTCTCCCTTCGAGATTGCCGAAATCTACGCCAGCTTGAATGATAGAGACCAGGCGATGCACTGGCTGGAGAAATCCTACGCGCAGCGCGACAGCAGACTTCCGTTTCTGAACGTGGACGCTCGTTTTGATCCTGTGCGCCCGGACCCACGTTTTCAGGATCTATTGCGCCGCGTTGGCTTGGCCCAGTAGGGATATGAGGGCGGGGCCGATCCCGCTTAACCCGAGTTCGCTCCTCGCTCGACTGGTGCTTCTGCCTCTTCTTCCTCTGTGTGGATCAAGCCGAATTTCCTCAACTTGTAGCGCAGAGCATCGCGGGAGATATCGAGCAGCTTGGCAGCGTGGGTCTGGTTGTTATTGGCTTGGCGCATTGACAACTCCACCAAGGTCCGCTCCACATCTTCGAGCGAGGTTCCGCCTTCCGGAATGTAGAGTTTCGGCAGCGCCCGACCGTTAGCCAGTTGCGGCCCAGCGTCGCCTGAGGACGCTCGTTCAAAGGCGGTCATGCCTCCAGCTTCTGCCACGGCGAATGGCAAGTAAACAGAATGCAGCAAGGGCTCGTCTTCCAGAATCATGGCGCGCTCAATCGAGTTCTTCAGTTCGCGCACATTGCCCGGCCAATTATGGCCCAAGAGAAGGCGCCTGGTGTCTGCCGTGATTCCGCGCACTGACTTCCGAAAGCGGCGGTTGTAGCGCTCGATGAAGAATTCTACGAGCGGCATAATATCGTCCTTCCTTTCGCGCAGCGGCGGGATAAAGATCGCAATGATGGCCAAGCGGTAATAAAGATCCTGGCGGAAATGGCCTTCGCGCACCGCTTTTTCCAGGTCGCGATTGGAAGCGGCGATCACCCGCACGTCGACCTGCATATCGCGCACGCCGCCGACGCGCCGGATCACTTGGTCTTCCAACACACGCAGCAGCTTGGCTTGCAGCAAGGGCGAGAGTTCGCCGATTTCATCCAGGAACAGCGTCCCGCCGTCGGCGGCTTCAAACAGGCCCTTCTTCATCTGCTTGGCGTCGGTAAAGGCACCCTTTTCGTGGCCAAATAATTCCGCTTCCATCAGCGTCTCGGGGATGGCCGAGCAGTTGATGGCCACGAAGGGCTTTTCCTGGCGAACGCTTTCGTAGTGGATCGCTTTGGCGATGAGATCCTTGCCGGTGCCGCTTTCTCCCTGAATCAGGATGGTGGTGGCTTCGCTGGCCGCCACTTTTCGCACGAACCCCATCAGTTCGGCCATCTTGGCCGAAGTCCCGATCACTTCGTGATAGCCGGTTTTGCGCCGCACTTCGCCGCGCAGCGATTGCACTTCCGTACGCAGCTTGGTAGTTTCCAAGGCGTTCTTGATGGTGATGTTGAGCTCGTCAAAGTCAATCGGCTTACCGACAAAGTCGTAGGCGCCCAGCTTCAGCGCGGCTTTCACGTCATCCAGTTGCGGATCAGCCGTGATCATGATCACCGGCCGCGTGTCACCGTTTTGCCGGAGTTGGCTCAGAACCTGCAAGCCGCTGATGTCAGGTAAGCGCACATCGAGCAAAACCAGATCCGGAGATTCATTCTGACAGAGCAGCAAGCCGGGTTCGCCAGCGTCGGCTTCCACTACCTGGTAGCCCCACTCCTGACACTTTTGGCGCAGGGACCAGCGCACCAGGCGCTCGTCATCGACCACCAAAATCTTGTCAGCAGGCATGCGCTAATAGCTTACTACGGGTTGGGATGGTGGTAGTAGAGCCTGCGAAATGGCCGGGGCTGGTTCCTGGCCGAACTAGAACAAGAAGTAGCAAGAGCCAAATAGAGAGTCCCGAGGTGATGTTGATCTCATTCGTCTCGGCCAGTAGCTCGCGTTAGACCCTTGCCAACCTGCGGTCGTTGCTCACCTTGCGGCGTGCAACAGTTGCGATTGTGTGCTCGGGCTCCGGGCTCACCGCCAACCGGATAAACCAGTTCAACGCCTCGGGACTCTATCCTGCCTTTGACTTGTGCTCCTGTTCGCCTCAACCAGCGCTTAGCTACAGACCCTTGCTGACCCTCAGTGCCTCATCTTGCGATGTTGCTCTGTGATCTTGCTTGAGCCCCGGACGCCGCACCAACCGGGAAAACTTCAGAACATGTCAAAGAACGATTATGGTTTTACTCCTCCGGTGGCTAGAGTCAATGAAAAACGCGTTCTTGTATGTGCTTTGAATTGAGATGAATGCAGCGGCTTCACAAAGGCATGACCGGATTTTGTGCAGGCCGGAAAGGACTTTGCTCCCCAGAGGACGCCTCAGTAGCGCCGCTTGGGCGGTTTGCGCCAGTTGCGGCCGCCGAAGCGCAACCCACGGCAGAACGCGCGGTGTGGAAAAGTCGTCAGAATCCTTGCCTGACAAAGAATCCGCCGCATCTGGCTCGCCAAAGAAGAAGCCGCCGGCGAGGTGCGCCAGCGGCCGCATTCGCTATGTTTCAGCCTTAGTCTCTTTCCCCAGACGGCTTCACACCGCTCTGTTTCGGCCGCCGCCCCTCAGTATCCCAGAAGGGCACAGGTGGATGGTCAGACTTGGCGTTAGGTACGGGCTGCTCGCCGGCCGAACTTAGGTACGGGCCATTTCCTTCTTCAATTTCATACAGCCCGGCTTCGGGCGTGTACATGGCTTCGCGGAATTTCGAGCCGGCTGGTGCAAGCGCCTTGGCGAAGACGCCGAACGCCTTGCCGTTCAGGTACGAAGCAGAGATATAGTCTCCGACCATATAACCCAGGGTTGTATTCGGGAGCCAACTCATCTGCATGCCGCTCGCCAGCTTGGAGGGTGTTGACCAGCTCGCGCCGGCATCATGGGAGTAGACGAACCCCGCAGCCAGCCTGCAACTCGCTACAGTGCAGTTCGCGTTGGGATAGTAGTAGTAAGTCAATCCCAGGTGAGTGGTGTTGCCAGAAGTGGACTGATCCACGGCAATGCCCGGGAGAAAGTGATCCACGGTGCTCTTCACTGGATCAATCGGTATGCGGCTGGGTGACGACCAGGTTTTTCCGTCGGTCGATGTGCTCAGCACGATATCGTTGGAAGAGCAATTGCTGCGGAACCGGCAGTCCCACCAAACCACATACACGGTTCCATCGCTGCCCACTTCGGCCGAGGGCATATCGTAGACAGCCCTGAGACCGCCTGCAATCTGATGGTCAGAAATGGAAGAAATGGTTCCCGCGCTGCTCCAACTCTTGCCGCCATTGCTTGAGGTGAAGAAGCCGATTGCGTTTGACTCGTCTGCAAAGAACGGAACCACTACGTTTCCGTCAGTTTGAACAACTGGCTGTCCACCCAAACCAATGGCATTGGATATGGGATACTTCGCGCTCCAGGTTTGGCCACCGTCGGTGGACGTGGTCATCATGACCTGGTCGCCGATGCCGGCGTCCTCCCATTCGATATAGCAATTGCCGTAGTACTTGCTGGTAGAAGTGTTGTCGCAAGTAATCCAATCCTTGTCGGCGTATGAGCTGTTGTCGTTGGCGACAACCGGCTTGTTCCAGTTGATGCCATCGGGCGAGCTGCTCACCAGAAGAACCGTATCGTCTTTAGTGTCGTCGATGCCGAGCGAAGCGACGAGCCACACGCCGTGGTGAGCGTCATAAACTACAGACGCATCGCTGACTGCATTAAACTGTCCGCCCTTGTAGTACTGCGTCAGGCCGGGCAGGTAGCCGTGCTTCCATGACGAACCTCCATCGGTTGAGATGGCGAACCCAAGATCGGAGGCCCCTCCGCCCGAGTACCGCCGGCCCACTTGGAATGCGGTTACGAACGTGGAGCCAAAGGAATAGGTATCCGGCTCGACCTCGGTGGCATGCTGCATTTCGCTGTTGGTAAAAGTGTCTTTGCTAAGTTGTTCCAGCTTGACCTGCGCTTGTGCTGGAAACGCGAGTACGGCCAGGATCGCGAGCGCTGTCAGGAACACCGAGAGCGCGGCGGCGCTGCGGAGGGAATTCTTAGTATTGCAGTTCATGAAGACATCCTTATGGAAGTATGAGTTCCCGAGCGCCAGAGAACTGCTGATCCCAGCCGGGGGTACCGGGACTCCAGTCACGGACGGCACACGGTGACTTCCTTTGGAATATACTCCGGCAAGCTCTCGATGTCGATGTGCAGAGTTTTTCACACTTGCGCCAATGCGCTGCGCTTGTCCTTGCTGCAAGAAAGACCGCCGATCGCCTTCTGAAAAGCGTGAAAAGAGATAGTGCGGAAACGAATCTACGGACGGACCATCATGACGTCCAGACTGCTCCTTTTCGGCAATGCAGCCGGAAGTGCAACCGATGCGGGTTGTAGATCGGGTCGAGGTACTACCTTGTACCCACTGTAGCGGATAATCAGTGTCGCATGGCCTCCGAGCTTGACATCCGTAGTGGACTGGTTTTCGACAGGCAGCCAGAAATCGTCGAACTTCTGGTAGGTGTGACGGATTTGGGTCTTCTTAATCCAGAACGAAGGGTTCTTGGCGGGCTGGGCTTCGATCTTCGCCACGGCAAAATCTGCAGCATCCACCCAAACGGTTCCTTGGTAAAGGAATTTGTTGTCGGCTTTGGGATTCACCTTCAGCACATAGGACGAGCGTCCGTTCACGGACTCCTGACCCAGAAGCTGGAAGTCGTAATTGTCCGGGGTGAGCGCGGTTTTCTTCTGGTTGCGTTCGTCCGCTGCCTCTTTTTCGCTCTCAAGCAGGCGTCTGAATACGCGGTTCAGGATCAGGCCAGAGCCACTCTCCGACGTGACTTCAAATTCCTTGTGATCGGGCGACTCGAACTTCATGTCTACCACCATGTCTGCCTCGCGCCGGCCTGGGAATCCGGTATAGACGAGGTGATAATTTCGCTGCGAGGTGTACTCCTTCAACGCGTCGTGACGCCGTTGGTTGTTCTCGACCAAGCGAGCAACAATCTCTTGAGCAGTCGTTTCCTTCGCTGTCGGCTCGCTTCCCACATCGGCGAATGCCAACAGCGGAAGCAGACTGGCGACACAAAGAGTAATCAGGCGCGAGCTTTTCATTTGGGCGGAGATGCCTCCAGTTCAGTTTGGCACAGTGGAGCTTTAACTTCGGGACGGATCCGGTTCAACCGAGAGCATACGGCAATGAACGCTGAAAAACCAGCCTTCGCCATGGTCAATGCAATGTGAGTTTGTTTGGCTTTTGCGGCAGTTGCTTGGGTGGAGCAAAACGCTGGCTCAGCTTCGCCAAGGTTCTTCTGGCCGGTGCCAACAGCATGCATGGTCTCGTAGAGCGACAAGTATGCCTCGGTTACGCTTGGCCAGGAGAGCGACTCGGCGGTAGCGCGTGCCGCCAGCACTTTCTTGAGCCTGCCAGTTTCGTCGCGCAGGGCGCTCAAAACCGCGTGGGCAAATGCGTCAGCCGTCGGGGCCGAAGGATAGCCATTCTGTTCACTGACATAGTCCGTAACACCGCCGCAATTTGGCGCAATGAGCGGCAACCCGGAGGCCATTGCTTCCAGTGGAGCGATCCCAAAAGGTTCATGAGGATTGGGATGTAGAAAAAGGTCACAACTGGCATAGATGCGACTCAATTCTTCACGGTCACCGATATGGCCGATGAAATGAACCCTGCCGGGCACGCGCCTTTCTGCGTCTCTGTGCATCTGCTTGCGGGCGATGCCATCTCCGGCGATCAACAAGCGGAAGTCGTATGGCTGTTGGGTTAACGCTTCCATGGTGGCCAGCAGAAGCTCCAGGTTCTTCTCCGGCACCACGCGGCCCACATAGAGCAGAAGCACCGCCTTCGAGGAGGCACGGCAGCGCTCCACGAACGTGTGTCTCAAGTAGCTCGAGCGCCGGGCAGGCGAGAAGAGTTCCGCATCGACACCCACCTTACGGATCCAGACGCCGCGCTCGACCACGTGGCCATGCGAAGCCGCACGCAACTCGTCGGCTGTATTCTCCGAGATAGCGATGTGGTGATCAAAAAACTGGAAATAGAGGTTGCGCATGTACCAGCGGGAAAATGCCCGGCCCCAGCCCGACCGGCTGAGGTAGGTGGCGAAGTTCTCGTCCATGCGCTCGCAACTCAATCCCGTCACTACAGGCCGAAAGTCGAGGTCGCTGAACAGCCGAAGTCGCAGCAGCGCGGCCAGATAAGGCAGGCTGTATTTGTCACAGATCTCGACCAGGTCCGGCCGTTCGCGGGAGAGAATTCGTTGCAGCTTGCTGCCGGGGAGCAGATAATCTGAGGGATAGATCGTGCGATACTCCCCATTGAACGGCGAGTGAGGCGCTGCTACCTGGTAGATTCTGCAATGGGCGCCGACTTCCCGAACTTCGTCGTGGGGCCCGGGAACGACCAGCGCCATGTGACGTTCGTTTCGATTTGCTGCATGCAGCAACTGGCGGTAAAAGGTGGCGATGCCGCCAGAGCGTTCATGCCAGGAGTTTGTTAGATGAAGCGTCTTGATCGCCATACTTATCGGTGCCTAACTGCATTCCCAACAGGCTTTGCGAGCCATCCGCCAGATAAGCCGGAACGGCTCAAAAACAAATCGCAGAATCAACAGCGGTAGCTGGGCCAGATCAGACCAAAATGAACGCCCCTCGCGCCCTATCAGCAAGGTCCCCCGGCGCATGCTATACCACGTAAAAAGCGAGGAAAGCACGGAAACGACGAAGGAAACGAGGACCCCGGCGCGCAAGTTGGGCGTTCCGATGACCCGGTGGAGCAGAGAATCCAATGTCAGGGTGATGGCCGGCAGAACGAGCACGAGCAAGCATGCGACTGCGCTTTGCGGCTGGGCGTCACGAACGGCTTGAGTGAACGCTCCATAGACGCCAGACGCACATGCGCTAAAGGCGCCCTCCACCAAAGCTTCCAGCGTGACGCGCCGCCAGCCGTGATGAAAGGTGGTCGCCACATAGATTGGGGCGCGCAGGATAATGCTGAGAGCTGCCGCCTTCCAGTTCCAGCCGCGCACAAACCCGGCGTAGGGATTTATCAGCATTCGCCAGAGCACGAACGAGAGCTTTTCCCCACTGGCTGCAGCTGCTGAAATCGGACGATGCTTTACCAGACAGTTCCCCCCTTAACGGATTTCACCAAAAGCGCGGTTTACGCCAACCGTCAGAAATACGGATGCCACCAAAAGAACAACACCGCTGTGCAGCAAAACCAGAGACCTTGACGAGGCTTGCCGCCATTCGCCGATAAGCAAGCCCAGCACTGTCGTGCAGACGACAATAAGGGAGATATAGACCGGAAACCCAAACGCCGGTCCCCAGGTCCCTAGGCGCAAGGCGCCAAAGCCGTACAGAAGCGAACTTCCCAGCCAGAAGACGGCCATCATGATCGCATAAGCCCAATACAGCCTGGCCGCGGGGTCGCGGAATGCTGCGACACTTCCTCTGCTTAACAGCCGGTGGAAACAAAACCCCAAATTTGGGATGGCTCCGCCGAGAAGAAAAGGAACCCAGGCCACCATCTGCGAAAAGTGAGGGTTGCCTCCATGCGCAATTGCTGTACGTACAATTGGCGCGCCTGAGCTGACTGCCACGTTGAAAAGCCCGGCACCGCCTCCGGCTACCAGCGAACACAACAAGCCTCTGCGGGAGATGGATGCGGGCCTCCGTTGGCCGGCGAACGTACAAAGCAGCACCCCTGCCACGGTTAGCATTAGCACGGCCAAGAGCATAAGGCCAGTTTTTGCGTCTCTGCTGGCCAGGAAGAAAGGCACTCCCGACCCGACCGCAATCGAAACGCCCAGCATGATTGCGGTGGCGAGTGAGATTCCCAACTCCTGTAATGCAAGGCCGAAACACACCTGCCCCACGCCCCAGAACAGGCCAAGCACAGACAGGGTTGCAGTCACTGCTCCCGCCTCGATGAGTTGCCTCGTCAACTGGGGAATCGATGCGTACCCCAATGCGCAGGGAAATGCAATCAAAGCGAAGAAGGAAAAGACAAGCCAGACATTTTCAAACGCCCAGCGTCTCGTGTACTTCATGGGCAACGCAAAAAGCGCGTTGGCGGCCGCGCCGGCAGTAATCGATCCCAGGCCAACCCAGTTCAGCATGTCTCAGACCTCGGCCAATCCCGCGTGAAGCGCAACCGGTGTGTGGGACGGCGCAATCGTGCGCTTGTAGACGTCGTACACACTCTGGAAGACAGAATCCCAGGACGACCTCAAAGCGCGCTCCCGAGCTGCTTCTCGCATCTGACGTAACAGAGCTGGACTCTGCAGGAGTCTGTGGACGCAGCCGATGAATTCTTCGTTGCTGCCCGCGACAAAGCCGGTGGTCCCGTCCTCGACAATGTATTTCGGCCCTCCTTGGTTGGTGACGACCGCCGGCACGCCGCTTGCCATCGCTTCGAGAACAACGTTGCCGAAAGTATCTGTGGCAGAAGGGAATGCAAAGACATCAAAATTAGCGTAGGCCCTGGCAAGTTCGTCCCCCTGCAGAACGCCTGTAAATTGGGCATGCTTCAAGTTCATCCTCAACCACGCTTCTTGCGCGCCTTGCCCGACGATGACCAGATGGAAGTCGCCATGACCACGCGCTTCGAGCGCGCGTTCCAGTTCCACCAGGAAGCGAATGTTCTTCTCGTTGGTCAATCGGCCCACGTACCCGATGGTGAACTGGTTATCCGTCCGGCAACGTCGCTGCGGATGGAAAGCCTCGGTGTCGACTCCGCGAGCCATCGCGTAACAGGGCTTTCCGGTCGCACGCTCCAGTTGCGCAATCAATTCCTGATTGGGGGCGAACAGCACCTGAGCGATACGGTAAAAGCGGGCCGTGGCGCGGAAACTCCATTCGCGCGCCAGCTTTCCGATCTGCTCCTTCGCGCCGGAGGGGAGCAGGCCACAGAGCGGGATCAAGCGCTTTTCGGCGTACTCATGCACATTGGTATGCCAGGAAGCAACCAGAGGAAGGCGCAAGCGATGCGCCACCAGAGCTCCCAGTTGGCCCACATCGCTAGGGCCGGTGATGTGAACCAGGTCCGCACGAAAATCGCGCACGGCCGCTTCGATCTGACGATAATACCGCCAGAAATTCAAGTCAAAGTCGTGTTTGGCGTCCAGTCGGAATTTTGGAAAATGTCGGCGAAACTCCATGCGCCGCACCGAACCATCTCGTTCCTGGTACTGATCGTAGCCACCGTGCACGCTCAATAGCGGCAAGTCCAGACGTTTGGCAAAAGCCTCGAAGTGGCGCATGGTGTTGGCAACGCCGTCGATTTCGTTGTAGGCGCAAGCGAAAAGCGCCACGCGAGGCCGATTCATCATGCCTCCTCGCGGGTCAACGAAAAATCCATCTGCTGCTGAGGGGACGCTATGGTTTGCCGTATCGCGTCGTTTTCGAGCAGACGAAATACGGCGAAGACTGCTTCGATGAATCGGGGTCTCCTCACCCACAACTGGGACAGCGGCTTCATCACCCCGTCGCGGTCCGGATGAAAGGTCCGATCATCCCAGTAGGGCCCGAGAATATGGTCGGGCTGGTGCCGGCTTACATCGAGCACGGTTTGCAAAACCCGGGTCCACAGGGGCTTTGCGTACTGCGGCATGAACAAAACGTGGGTGCGCCGTTTGCGCACCTCCTGCACAAACTCGGAAAAGCAAGTTGCGTTGGTCAGATTAACCACCCCGCTCGGTTCGCACCCGTGGCGGTCTCCTCCCCCGATGACCGGCTGGTTGATTTGCACGGCAATTTCATACGTCCTTCGGTTTTCTTCCCAGCTCCGCAGACCACCGAGTTCGAGGGCATGAACGTACTGGCCCAGTTTCGCGATGAAAGACCTCAACAGGTTGAGATGCGCCTCCTCGCCGAGTCGACACAAATCCCACAGCGGATGGTTCAGCACAATGAGGACGTCTTCGGTGTTGTCCAGATCCGCCAGCATGGCTTTCAGGGCTCGCTCTCGAGGGTTGGCGGTGTACTCGTTCATGGCGACAACCATGGCTTCTGCCCTGGCTGGCGGCAGATTGTGCACGCCCAAGTGCAACTCGGAATCCTCGTAGGGGACGGTCCACTCCACAGAAATGGGTACGTTTAATCCCTCCTTATGCACCCTGAGCCGCAGTGGGGCCTGGATGTTGTCGTGGTCCGTGAGGGAAACCATGGCGAACAGCCCAAGTTGCCGTGCAATCTGGCCGTACTCCAGTTCGTAGGCCGCATTGGGCGTCATGGGCGGCGTCCAGTGCGCGCGGTGAAAGTCAGTAACGATGCTACGTTTTCGCAGCGCCTCCTGCTCTTTCAGCGACAGTAACCAGCGCAGAATGGGAGTTCCTGCTGCGTGCTCCGGAATGAAGTCAAGACTTTCCCGAGAGTAAATCGTGTGCCCGTGCAACGAAACGGCCGACTGGTAACCCTTTGCGACCTGGGGTTCCTTCCAGAGACACGTAATCTGGCGGTGCACTGTTCCTCCTTGTGTTTGAAGGTGCTGCCGCTAGCTTGTTACAAATGATGTAAAAGGATGATTACCGTGATGTTGAATTTTGGTTAACAATACCCGCCAGTATTGGCGGGACTGGTTCCTGACAAACCGAGCCAGCGGTTGCCAGGACGGAGTTACTCCGGTTTTGCACAGTGGGGAGTAAACCGGAAACGGTGACCTGCCTCACAGACCCGTGTATCAATTCTTTGAGATATTGTCTTCGGGTTTTATCGGCGAAATGGACCTCAACAGGTTAGCTCGGGAAAGAGAACAAATATCGAATCTCGGTTCCGGCGTTGGCGAGAGGTTGATCCGTGACTTGGTTGGAATCGGGGGACCTTGCATGCCGTGCGAGGTTCCAACTCGCCGATTGAAGGCCCGCATTGACGTGCTGCCGTCGAAGGACCCTGCACGTTACTTTAGTAACCTTTCTGAACCCTGGAGGCAAGATGCCCAGCTTTGTAATTGCCAGTAAGTGCGATGGATGCAAGGCGCTCGACAAGACTGCCTGTCAGTACATCTGCCCTAACGACCTCATGGTGTTGAACTCGCAGATTATGAAGGCATACAACCGCGATCCCTCGATGTGTTGGGAATGTTACAGTTGCGTGAAAATCTGTCCCACGCAAGCCATCGAAGTCCGCGGGTACGCCGATTTCGTTCCTCTGGGTGCGAACGTAACCGCGATGCGAAGCACCGAAGACATCCTATGGACCGTACAATTCCGCGATAAGAACATCCGTCCCAAGCGTTTCAAGTTCCCCATCCGGCGAGGCGTTGCGGAGGGCAAGGCGAAACCGTTCGACCAATATCCGACCGGCGACGCCGATCTCAAGAGTCCCACATTGATGGGTGAGCCTGCGGGTCTGAACGCTGAAGTTGGACGGGTCAAGCTGGACAAGGTGCCCACGTTGTAGATGTCCCAAAGTTCGGAAATTAGTAAGGAGAAAATGAATATGGCGGAATTCAAGACCGTAGTCGTCGAAACGGACATACTCATCTGCGGAGGGGGCATGGCCGCCTGCGGCGCGGCGGTCGAGGCCAGCTACTGGGCTCGGCAGCACGGCCTGAAGGTCACCTTGGTTGACAAAGCAGCAATGGAGCGCTCCGGCGCCGTGGCCATGGGACTTTCGGCGATCAATATGTATGTGGACCTCAATAGCGGCAACAACACCGTGAAAGACTATGTTGACTATGTCCGCAACGACTTGATGGGCATCACGCGCGAGGATCTGGTGGCAAACATCGCGCGCCATGTCGACTCCACGGTCCACCTTTTTGAAAAGTGGGGCCTTCCAATATGGAAGGACAAGGACGGCAAGTACGTACACGAAGGTCGCTGGCAGTTGATGATCAACGGTGAGTCGTACAAAATCATCGTGGCGGAAGCCGCCAAGAACGCGCTCGCCGAAGCGGGAGGGCAGTATTTCGAGCGAGTGTTCATCACCCATCCCTTAATGGATGGCGATCGCTGTGTGGGCGCCGTCGGGTTCAGCGTTCGCGAAAACACCATCTACGTATTCAAAGCCAAGGCCACACTGGTGGCTATGGGCGGCGCTGTACACATCTTTAAGCCGCGCTCCACTGGGGAGGGGTTTGGGCGCTCCTGGTATCCGCCGTTCAATTCTGGAGCGAGCGCCTTCTTTACGATGTACGCCGGGGCTGAGATGACGTGCCAGGAAGTGCGGTTCATTCCAGTACGCTTCAAAGACGCCTACGGTCCCGTGGGCGCGTGGTTCCTGCTATTCAAGGCAATAGCGACCAACGCCGCAGGCAAGGACTACATGAAGGAGAATGCCGCGGAGTTGGACAAGTGGGATCCCTACGGCCACGTCAAACCGGTGCCGGCGAACCTGCGCAACTGGCTGATGATGCTCGACGTGATGGACGGCAAAGGGCCGATCTACATGCAAACGGCGGACGCCATCCAGCGCATCGCGAAAGAGTCGCCCGACGAGAAGACAGCGAAGAAGAAACTTAAGGAGCTTGAGTCCGAAGCGTGGGAAGACTTTCTGGATATGACTATCGCCCAGGCCATCCTCTGGGCTGCAACCAATGTGGAACCAGAGAACAAACCATCGGAGATCATGGCGTGCGAGCCTTATTTCATCGGTTCGCACTCCGGCGCTTCTGGCGCTTGGGTGTCCGGACCCGCAGATCTGCAGACCGACGCGACCAAGCCGGAATATTGCTGGGGTTATCCCAATATGACCACCGTATCCGGCCTGTTCGCTGCCGGGGACGCTTCCGGGGCATCGAGTCACAAGTTTTCCTCGGGTTCGTTCACCGAGGGACGCATCGCAGCCAAAGGAGCCATCTCCTACATCGTCGATCACAACACAGCTCCGAAGGTCGACCCGGCGCAGGTTGAGAACCTGAAGGCCGAAATCCTTAAGCCATTAGCAACGTTTGAGGCAAACCGAGCCAACACCACGGATGCGGATATTAACCCAGCCTACATCCGGCCCAGGCAGTTTATGTACCGCATGCAGAAGATCATGGACGAGTATGCGGGTGGGGTATCGAGCCAGTTCAAGACCAGTGGCAAGCTGCTGGAAAAAGGCATGGAGCTTCTGGCATTCCTGAAAACGGACTCGGCACTGCTGGGCGCGGAGAACTCCAACGAGCTGATGCGTTGCTGGGAGAGCATTCATCGCTTGCACCAGGCCGAAGCCCACGTGCATTCTTTGTATTTCCGCGAAGAGACGCGGTGGCCCGGCTATTATTTCCGCACTGATACGCCGTCGATCAACAACCAAGACTGGCTCGCCTTCTGCAACTGCATTTTCAATCGAACCACAGGCGAGTGGAAGATGATCAAGCGGCCGGTGAAATACCTTGTTGGCAATGGATCGGAAAAAGCCACGCCATGACGGATTCGCCCACACCGATTGGTTCGTACGATGGGCATCCTTCTCAACTTGCTCCATCTCCCCCGCGAGGCGATGTGACCCATGAGCGGAGCCGATAGCCGCGGCACAGTGATGGTCGTGGGTGGCGGGATTACGGGAATCACTGCCGCCGTCGAGGCATCAGAGGCCGGTTGCGACGTCATCCTTGTTGAGCGCAACCCTTATCTCGGCGGGCGCGTGGCGCAGATGCATCAGTATTTCCCCAAACTCTGTCCACCGGTATGCGGTCTCGAAATCAACCTGCGGCGAATCCGCACCAGTCCGCGTATCCGATGTCTCACGCTTTCCGAAGTGGCGGACGTGCAGACGCGCGATGGATGCCAACGGGTGACGGTTGAGCAGCGGCCAAGGTTCGTGAATGAACGGTGCACGGCCTGCGGCGCCTGCGTCGCGGTCTGTCCGGAATCGCGTCCCGATACATTCAATTACGGTATGGGATCGACCCGCGCGATATACCTTACCAGCGAACTGGCCTGGCCCCTGCGATACACCATCGATCCTGCAGTGTGCCCAGGTGAGCAGTGCGGCAAGTGCATAGCGTCTTGCCCCTACGACGCAATCGACTTGCGGATGACCCCGCAGCGTATTGAGTTCGAGGTTCAGGCTCTGATTTGGGCGACCGGCTGGGATCCCTTCGATGCCAGCGTGGTCGAAGGGCTGTGCACTGTTCCCAACATGATCTCCAACGTACAAATGGAGCGTCTCGCAGCGCCAAGCGGGCCCACAAAAGGCCGGATTGTGCGCCCTTCGGATGGCAAGGAGATCGAAAGTGTTGCCTTCATCCAGTGCGCCGGGTCACGCGACGACAACCACCTCAAACACTGCTCCAGCGTCTGTTGCATGGCGTCGCTCAAGCAAGCCAGGTATGTGCGCGCTCAATACCCGAATGCGCACATTTACGTTTACTACATCGACCTCCGCGCCCCCGGCAGACACGAGCTGTTTCTCGCCGAATCCCAGAAGGACGACAAGCTTCATCTCATTAAAGGCAAAGTGGCAAGAGTGACCGAGGAAGGATCGTCGGGCGCCCTGGTGGTCGAGGCTGAGGACGTGCTGGCTGAACGTCTCATTCGGCAAAAAGTAGATCTGGTGGTGCTGGCGACGGGTATGGTGCCGGCGCTGGGGAAAGATGCGGTGTCACCTGCTGGCAGACTGAGCCGCGACCCCAATGGTTTCTTGTCGGGTGCTCAGCCGCTGCCCGGTCATTTTGCGGCAGGCTGTGCCCGGCGTCCGATGGATGTCGCGGCTTGTGTGCGCGATGCCTCCAGCGCCGCGCTCAAGGCACTTCAAAGCTGTGTGAGTTCTCAACGTGGCTGACGCTCAGAAAAAAATCGCGGTCTTCATCTGCGGAGGGTGCGACATCGAGTCTTCCCTGGATATGAAGGCCCTCGAAAAAGTTGCCACTGAGGAACACGGCGTGGGTCTTTGTCGGCCTCATTCGTTTCTTTGTGGCGATGATGGCGTTGCACAGATCAAAGAGGTTATCCGGTCAGGTGCGACGGCGGTGGTCATTGCCGGTTGTTCAGGGCGTTTTCACTGCCAGACTTTTTCCTTCGATTCTTGCTTCGTGGAAAGGGTAAACCTGCGCGAACTGGTGGTTTGGAGTCACGAACCCAGCAACGAAGACACGCAGATGCTCGCCGAGGACAACTTGCGCATGGGAATTGCGCGGGCGGTCAAGGCGGAAGTTCGGGAGCCAGCGAAGATCGCAGCCGAGCGGACCATTCTTGTGGTTGGAGGTGGACCCAGCGGGATGGCCGCGGCCAGAGAGGCTAGCCGCGCAGGTTACCAAGTCGTGCTGGTCGAGAAGCAGGCCGAACTCGGGGGATGGCTTCGTTCTTTCAAGAGACAATTCCCCAAGAGCGCGCCGTACCGGGACCTGGAGGCGATCGATCTGCACGATTGGATACTCCAGTTGGAGAGCGATCCCCACATTCAGATCCACCGGTCTGCCGCGCTCGGGAGGGTTAGCGGCCAACCCGGTGAGTTTGATGTCGAGCTGGATGTGAACGGGTCTACACTTCGCTCTAAAGTTGGAGCCATCGTTCAGGCCACTGGATGGAAGCCCTATGACGCATCGCGTCTCGGCCATCTGGGCTATGGCCGGAGTCCCGACGTGATCACGAATGTGGAGATGGAACGTCTGGCAGCCACGGGATCGATCCACCGTCCATCCGACGGTCGGCCTGCCAAGCGAATTGCATTCGTGCAGTGCGCCGGCTCACGCGACAAAGATCACTTGCCCTACTGCTCTGCGGTATGCTGCCTGGTATCGCTGAAACAGGCGTTGTGGGCGCGTGAACTCGATCCAGAAGTCGAAGCCTACATTTTCTACAAGGACATCCGCACACCGGGGCAGTACGAGGACTTCTATCGTCGCGCACAACAAGACCCCGGGATATCGATGACCAAGGGCGATGTGGTCTCAGTTACCGCGGCTGGGGCCAACGGCACGCCGACGCTTCGAGTAAACGTCGAGAACACACTCCTCGGACCCGCAATCCAAATTGAAACCGATCTGGTCGTGCTCGCCACGGGCATGGTCCCGGTCGCGGCCGATGGCGAAGCGATCCGGAAGGTGCGCGATGCCAAGGCGATCATCGAAAAGGCCGAAGCGGGGCCACAACTGGACGCGGCACGCCAGCTTGTGGCAGACCACGGGCATCACGAGGGCACCGACCTGCTGCACTTGAGCTATCGGCAGGGTCCCGACCTTCCGGTGCTGAACAACGGATTCCCCGATTCACACTTCATCTGTTTCCCGTACGAAACGCGGCGGACGGGTATTTATGCGGCGGGCTGTATGCGGGCGCCCAATGATATCGAAGGCTGCCTAGCGGACGCGGAAGGAGCGGTGCTCAAAGCCATCCAATGTGTGGAACTAACGTCCCGCGGAACTGCCGTGCATCCGCGCTGGGGCGATCTGTCGTTTCTGGACTTCCAGATGCAGCGCTGCACACTGTGCAAGCGTTGCACTGAGGAGTGTCCGTTCGGCAGCCTCGATGAGGACGAAAAGGGAACTCCCCTTCCGAACCCGGGCCGGTGCCGACGCTGTGGTATCTGTTTGGGCGCCTGCCCCGAGCGCATCATTTCCTTTGGCGACTACTCGATCGACGTGGTCTCCTCGATGATCAAGGCTGTGCACATTCCCGATGAATTCGAAGAGAAGCCGCGCCTGTTGGTTCTGGCGTGCGAGAACGACGCGTTGCCCGCGCTGGAGGCCGCTGGCATCGCTCGTCTGCGCTACAGCCCATTTGTGCGGGTGATCCCAGTGCGGTGTTTGGGAGCGGTCAACGTGATCTGGATTGCCGACGCATTGGCGCGCGGATTCGACGGCATTTTGCTTCTGGGTTGCAAGTCGGGTGACGACTACCAGTGCCACTTCATCCGAGGCAGCGAACTGATGGCAACGCGTGGAGAGAACATACGCCAGAAGCTTACTCAACTTGCCCTGGAGGAACAGCGGGTACGCATCGAACAGGTTGCGCTGTCCGACTATCAGCGGCTGCCGGCGCTGATCGATGAGTTTGCGGCGCAGATCGAGGAAATTGGCCTTAACCCATTTAAAGGCTGACCGAACATGACGGCGATGCCAACTCCGGTCCTCATCAAGCCTGATCGGGAGTTTCGCGCCCGTCTCATCGCCAGCGGAGGCGAGGATCTCAAGAAGTGTTTCCAATGTGCCACCTGCTCTGTGGTATGTGAACTCTCCGATACCAGAAGACCTTTTCCGCGAAAGGAGATGATTTGGGCGCAGTGGGGCATGAAGGACCGATTGGTTGCGGATGTGGACATCTGGCTTTGCCACCAGTGCAACGACTGCTCCCTGCGTTGCCCGCGTGGTGCACGGCCCGGGGATGTGCTGGCTGCGATTCGACGGGAAGCCATCGTCCACTACAGCACTCCACGTTGGATGGGCAAATGGGTGAGCCAACCTCGTCTCTTGCCGCTCCTGCTGCTGGTTCCGTGCTTGCTGCTGAGCCTGGCGATCTGGCTGCGTGGGCCGTTGGAGAAACTAGTGGGAGGTCCTTACAACCCAGGGCGGATCATCATTTCTTACTGGAGCCAACTTCCGCAGTGGCTTCTCATCATTTTTTTTACGCCATTCGTGCTCTTGGATGCAGTGGTGATGGTTTTAGGCGTGATGCGCTTGTGGCGTAGCCTGAAGGCTTGCGATTGCGAGGCGAGTCAAGCTGTCCGAGGGCAATCGCTCGCCGCGAGCATTCGGTCGGTGTTGCGCAACATCATCCTGCATGGGAACTTCGATCGGTGTACGGCTGAACAAGCCCGAATGAACTCCCACAGGCTGGTTTTTTGGGGTTTTGTGGGCTTGCTCGTCGTGGACCTCTGGGTGCTGACGGCTCGATTCAACCCGCTGCTCATGGATGGTTTCGTGTACCCCTTCAACTTCTGGAGCCCGTGGAAGATTCTCGCCAATTTGGCGGGGGGCGCCATGCTACTCGGGTGCTTTCTCATGGTGCGAAGCCGGATGGCGCGCACGGACCGCACTGGTACCTGGTTCGATTGGACGTTTCTGGGTTTTGCTGTGGCTGCAGTGCTGACCGGTTTCGGATGCGAGGTTCTCCACTACGCGCGCGTGGATCCGCTTAGATACGCGACTTACGTCATCCACCTCGCAACTGTATTCGTGTTGATCGTGCTGCTGCCCTACTCCAAGTTCGCCCATGTAATCTACCGTGCCACAGCCATGGTGTATGCCGCACACACGGGCCGACAGCCACAAGGAGGTCTTGGTGACTCCGAATAGACCGCCGACGTGGCTGCTTCCAGCGATTGCAGGCGCCATCATTCTGACCCCATTCGCGTACAGCGCGGGACACTTCGCGTGGGTTTCCATGGTTGCCTCCCCGAAACCATTCCTGGAAGTTCCGTCTGCAGCTTCTCAGCGGTGCGTTCGAGATCCCAACTGGATGCGGCAAAACCACCGGGTCTTGCTCCAGGAACTGAGGGACAAGACGGTGCGGGATGGAATTCGAAACGAAGTCACTCTGCGCAGTTGCAGCCAGTGCCACAAAGACAAAACCCGGTTCTGTGACAATTGCCATCAGGCCGCGAACCTGCATCCCGATTGTTTCGATTGTCATTCCTATTCGACCGATCACCCGGTTGCTCTCTTGGAAGGTGGACCATGAGTTGTTCACGAAGGACTTTTCTTGCTGGTTTGGGCGGCATGGCTTTGGCCGGCTCCTTGGCGCCCCCGTGGGCCAGAGGTTCCGAGAGCCGACGGCTGGCCCTTGTGGTTGACCTGAATCGTTGTCGCGGGGCACGGCCAGGATGCGATCTTTGCCGTCAAGCCTGTCATTCTGCCCACAACGTGCCCTCGATTCCCGATCCCGCCCACGAGATCAAGTGGATATGGGACGAGGAGTTTCCGCGAGTCTTTCCCACCGAAGTTCGGCCGGGATTGCCACCAGAGATCGGGACGTCCACCGTCCCTGTTCTATGCAACCACTGCGCCAATCCGCCCTGTGTGCGAGTGTGCCCGACAGGTGCGACTTTTGTGAAGCCGAATGGAATCGTCGGCATGGACGAGCATCGTTGCATCGGTTGCCGCTATTGCATGTCGGCCTGTCCCTACGGTTCTCGGAGTTTCAACTTCGTAGACCCGCGGCCATTTCTGCGAACGACGAACACCGACTATCCCACCCGCACGCGGGGAGTGGTTGAGAAGTGCACTTTTTGCGAAGAGCGGCTGGCTAGCGGGAAGCGGCCAGCATGTGTGGAGGCGTGCCCAGCGCAGGCGATGACGTTCGGTGACATCGGCGATCCTGCGATCCAGGAACGTCTGGCTTCTTCAAGAATCCTCCGGCGACGGCCGGAACTTGGGACATCACCATATGTCTTCTACATCCTCTGAACCGGCGCGGTCGTCTGGCTTGACCAGGGTAATCCCCGTTGCTCTGCTCTTGGTGGCCGCGGGCCTGGCAGCGTGGTGGATACAGCTATCTCGCGGCCTCGGCATTACTGGGCTGAGCCGCGACGTGAGTTGGGGCCTGTACGTATCTCAGTTCACGTTTTTCGTGGGGGTAGCAGCCTCGGCGGTGATGGTAGTCGTGCCGTACTATTTGCACGATTTCAAGGCGTTTGGACGCCTGCTTGTTCTCGGGGAGACGTTGGCAATCGCGGCTTTGGTGGTCGCAGGACTCTTCATAGTTGTCGACTTGGGTCAGCCAAGCCGGGTGCTCAACGTCCTCCTCTATCCATCGCCTCAATCGCTGATGTTCTGGGACATGCTCTCTCTGGGAGGATATCTTGCCATCAACCTCGTGCTTGTGCTGACCGCATTTTGGACGGAAAAACAGGGCTTGGCGTCACGGCGCTGGGTCAGGCCGCTGGCGTACTTGTCCATTCCTTGGGCAGTGAGCATTCACACCGTTACCGCGTTTCTTTATGCCGGCCTTCCCGGGCGGCCATTCTGGGAGACGGCGGTTCTGGCACCCCGCTTTCTGGCATCGGCGTTTTGCTCTGGGCCGAGCCTGCTTCTTCTCATTGTTCTTCTGCTGAAGGATAAACCCGGAATGGATGTCGGCCCCGACGCGGTTCGGGTGCTGACGCATATCATTCGCTACGCTCTCGCCATTAATCTCTTCCTGGTCGGTGTCGAGGTGTTCACCGCTCTCTACAGCCAACTTCCGGGCGAAGTGGAAGCATGGCGCATGGCCTACTTGGACCCGCAGGGCGGCGTGCGCTGGTGGATGTGGGGATCCGCCGCGCTCAGCGTCATCGCCTTTGGCGCGTTGTTTGTCCCGGCGGTGCGGGTCGAGCGGCGCTACCTGGCGCTTGCGGCCACACTCGTCTTTGCCGGCGTTTGGATGGAAAAAGGTCTGGGTTTCATCGTCGGAGGATTCGAGCCTTCACCCTTGGGTTACGTGACCCGATACTCACCCACGTTCCTGGAAGCAACGATTACGCTTGGCGTCTGGGGCACGGGAGCTTTGGTACTCCTCGCCGGCATATGGTTGGCTTCGACGGCAAGAGCGGCCGAAGCCGCCTAGCCACAAATCAATGCAGCTCGCGCAGTATTCGTATGCCAAAGCACGGAGTGTTGACAGCGCTCTGCTTTCGGCGTATTACGATATGTTACGTTTATTTACGGAATTCAGCACAAACGAGCAAACCGCCAATAATTAACCAAGTCCAGAGGTGGTCACATGTCAAACCGCAAAGCATTTTGTCTGGCGGTATCGAGGGCCTTCCCGCACCACCGAAGCTGGCCGAAGGCGTTTGCCGGACGGCTTGGTTTTCTATGCTTCTTGATAGTGTTTGGAGCCCAAGCGCTTGGCCAAACAGCGCAGGATCAAGCGTCAATCGGTTACCACCCGACGCCTGGCGCAGACGAGCGAAAGACCTTGCTGCTCAAGGACTTTCATCCCACTTCCATGCTGCGCGTGCCGGAACACCACCCGCAACGAGCCAAGTTCTACGTCCTTGACATTCACAACCACACCAACGATCCGGCCGGGATCGGCGACCAACTGCCGCCGGCGGAAGTGGTCGATGTCATGGATCAGACCAATGTAAAGCTGATCGTGATTCTTACCGGAATGTGGGGTGAGAAGCTCCAACATGTCATCGACACCATGGTGAAACCGTATCCCGGGCGCTTCATGGTATTCGCGCAGATCGACTGGTCAAAGATCGACGATCCGGACTTCAGCCGGGAGATGGTCCGCCAATTGGATGACGGAGTAGCGCGCGGCGCGCGAGGGCTGAAGATCTTGAAAGACCTTGGGCTGGGAGTACGGGACAAAACCGGCAAGCTGATTGCGATCGACGATCCGCGGCTTGACCCTATCTTCGATGAGTGCGGACGGCTGGGAATTCCAGTGTTCGTCCACACGGGAGATCCTGAGGCATTCTTTCTTCCTATCGATGGCGTGAATGAGCGTTATGAAGAACTCATCGAGCACCCTGACTGGAGTTTCTTTGCTCCGGAATTCCCTCGGCTTCAGGATTTGCTGGAAGCACGAAACCGGGTGTTTGCACGGCATCCGGGCACGACCTTCGTGTCTTTGCACATGGGCTGGCCGGAGAATCTGGGCTGGGTGGCGGGAATGCTGGATCGCTACCCGAACGTGATGGTGGAGTTCGGTGGGCGCGAGGCGGAGCTTGGCCGCCAGCCGCGCCAGACGCGGGAGCTATTCATCAAGTATCAGGACCGCGTGATGTTCGGCAGCGACAACGGCATGGATGCAGAAATGTACCGTAACCATTTCCGCTGGCTCGAAACCGCCGATGAATCTTTCGACTACTGGGGTTCTCCCAGCCAGGGACGGTGGAAGATTTACGGGCTGGACTTGCCGGATGCGGTTCTGGAGAAAATCTATCATTTGAACGCGGAGCGGTTGTTTAGCCAGTTTCGAGGGGCGAAAGCTATGAAGGAGGGACGATGAAACGCAAGTGGGCTGGAAGGCTGACGTGGTTTAACGCCTTGGGCGTTGTCGTGCTTCTGCTGCTTGCGATCGGCACTCCGCCGAGATCCGCAACCAGCACACCGTTGCAGGAGGTTGCCCGATCTACCATTCAAGTCGAACTGGCCCCAAAAGGACCGCTCGTGCTCACCACCAACACTGCTGAATTTCGATTACTGCCTTCAGGGTACACGCAAGCCTTTCTGATCAAGGACGGACGAAAACTAACTCTGGATGATCCCAGTATTGGCGCCGGCGCAGATTACATCATTCAATCCGGAAAGGCGGTTCACTTTTCTCTCGATTTCACGCACGCCAAGGTTTCCGACGCGACCGGCAAGCTGGGATCAGGCAAGCGAGTGGAAATTCCCGGCGAGGCTGTGGCTCCTTCCGGGGTAAAGCTCGAGCGCATGTTGACTGTTGAAGTTTATGACGATTTTCCCAACCTGCTGCTGACCACGGCGGAGTACCGTAACGCCGGAACTGACGATTTCCAAATTGACCGGGTGATCAGCCAGCAGCACCGGTTCAATGCGCGTCTCGCGTCAGCCAAAGCGCAACCCTACGCAATGTGGTCCTTCCACGGCTCAAGTTACGATTGGGGTAAAGATGATGTGAGAAAAATCACCAGTCCGTTCTATCAGCCCAACGTCATGGGCGAAATGGTCAAAGGCGGCTATGGAGGCGGGATTCCCGTAATCGCTTTCTGGACATCGTCAGTGGGCGAAGCTGTCGGTCATGTCGAGACCTTGCCGCTCTCGGTCTCGGTGCCGGTGCGCGTGGGAGCCGATCCGGATGTGCGTGCCAGTGTCGACATTCCGGCTGCGATCTCGCTCAAGCCGGGGGAAAGCTACTCCACGCCACGCACCTTCATCGCGGTTTACTCGGGAGACTTTTACCAGCCGCTGCGCCTGTGGTCGCGAGTACTGCAGAAAGAAGGATGGGAACTGCCTAAGCCTTCCAGTGAGGCATACAACGTCAGTTGGTGTGGATGGGGATATGAATCTGACGTCACGCCCGCGCAGATGTTAGGAACCATTCCCAAACTGAAAGAAATGGGAATCAAGTGGGCGACGCTCGACGACCGCTGGTTCAACAACTACGGCGATTGGAAGCCGCGCCAGGATACGTTTCCCGAGGATTCCATTCAGCGGATGGTCGATGACTTTCATAAACAAGGGATGCTGGTGCAGCTTTGGTGGTTGCCGCTCGGTGTTGAAGACGGCCAAGGAAAGTATGAATCACACAAATACCTTATGTCAGATGTTGTCCGCGAGCACCCGGAATGGCTGATTCTCGACAAAGATGGCCATCATGCCCGCATGACTCGTGATCTTGCCGCGCTGTGCCCCGCCCTCCCCGAGGTGCAGGAGTACTACAAGAAGCTCACAGAGAAGTTCATTCGCGACTGGGACTTCGACGGCTCGAAGATGGACAATATCTATAGCGTTCCCGCCTGCTACAACCCGGCGCACCATCACAAGTCTCCGCAGGATTCCGTCAACGCCATGGCGGACGTGTACAAGGTGATCTTTCAAACGACCCGCGCTCTTAAACCGCAAAGCGTGACCCAAAGCTGTCCGTGCGGGACGCCGCCTTCGCTGACTTGGCTGCCGTACATCGACCAGGCTGTGACGGCCGACCCTGTGGGCGCGGTACAGGTCCGGCGCCGGATCAAAATGTACAAGGCTCTGCTGGGACCTGAGTCGGCGGTGTATGGGGACCACGTCGAACTTTCCGCCATGACGCGCACGGGCAAGAAACCCGGCGACTGGATCGAGTTTGGACAAGACTTTGCTTCCACGATCGGTACGGGTGGAGTCGTCGGGACCAAGTTCGTGTGGCCTGATCTCGGGCCGAAGTTCAAGCGCGTAAACCTCACGAAGGAAAAAGAAGAGCACTGGAACAAGTGGATCGCGATCTATAACCAGAAGATGCTCTCCAAGGGGACATTCCTGCCTTTGTACACTTACGGCTATGACCTGCCCGAAGCGTACGCAATCCAGAAAGACGGCAAAATGTATTACGCCTTTTTCGCGCTGAGCGCCGACGCACAGTGGAAAGGAGAAGTTGAACTGCGCGGCTTGGCGCCGGGTACCTACCGCATTTTGGACTATCCAAACGAGAAAGACTTGGGTGTAGTTCAGGTGGCGGCGAACCAGACGGCGAAGCTCAAGACGGAGTTCAAGCAGCACTTGCTGCTGGAGGTCAGCCCGCAGTAGTTAACGCGGCGGGAATGCAAGCATAGGGCAGTGTTGGCGAAGGAACGCCTCGCGATGCTCGCGGTCGCGAAACGCTTCCGTACCGCCGGCACGAGTGGCGCAAAGAGCCCCGGCGGCATTGCCCGCAGCCAGACACTCTTTCAGGCTACGACCCCGTACGTAGGAGTGAAGAAAACCTGCGTCGAAGCTATCGCCGGCACCGACTGGATCGACCATCTCCACGCTCAGTGCAGAGCTTTCGATCCTTTCGTTGTTGCGCAGAGCTATAGCGCCTTCCGCACCCAACTTCACTACCACCAGCGGGACGATTTCTGACAGCTTCTTCATGGCAGCTTCAAGGTTGTCCGTTGCGGCAATTCTGCAAGCTTCCCGTCGGTTCGGTAGTAAGACATCCACATGGCATAGCGCCTGGCGCAAGTCGTCTCCCCAGCGGTCTTCGGGATCATCGTTTGTATCAAGCGATATGGTGAGCCCAGCCGCCTTCAGACGGCGGAACAGTTCCGGCACATCCCGGCGAAGGCCAGCCTGCAGATAGTACGAGGAAAGGTGAAAGTGACGGGCATCGGAGAGATAGTCAAGATCGAGATCGCCCAGCATAAGCCTGGCGATCGTGCCAAGGTACGTAAGGATGTTGCGCCATCCCTCTCGTTGCAGGATGACGGTCAAGCCGGTGCTGGTGGACTTACGCACCTGAGAAGTATCAACTCCGCTTTGCGCCAGTCGCTCCACTGCAATCTGACCTAGTGGGTCCTGCCCAACGAGCGATTGAAACCCTACCCGGTTGCCAAGACTCGCCAGATTGTGCGCCACGATAGCCGAGGAAGATCCCAAGGTCAGCACCATGCCATCCGCCAGCAGTTCCCGTTCGGGTGGAAGTTCGGCGGGCAGACCATAGAGAATCAAGTCGAGATTCAGTTCTCCTGCAATGGTGACGTCAAAACGTGGCATGTTCCGGCCTTTGCGCCCCATCGTCGTCAAGGATTACAGCGCGGCTGAGATGGCGCGGTGAATCGGGATTCAGTCCCTTTTGCAGGCCAGTCTCCAGGCCGAGCAGTTGTCCAGGAACAAGAGAAGGAGTCAAGCGCGCTAGCTCAGGAAGCTTCAACGGCAATTCCACAAGCAGGTCCGCCGCGCCGCGCACCCGGGAGTCTGCCTGGTTGGCAACCACCAGCGTGGTCCCACCCAGCGACTTCACTTCTTCCAGCAGATCGCACTCCGCTTGGTAGCCTTGCTCCGAGAGCAGGAAAATCAACAAGGTCTCAGGCCTGACGATCGATTTGGGGCCGTGGCGGAATTCCATGGCATGAAAAAACTGCGCATAGGAGACCGACATCTCTGTGATCTTCAAAGCATATTCGCAGGCTAAGCCGTAGAAAGGTCCGTGGCCGAGACAGACGTAATCTGCAAAACTGTGGCGGGCCACGAACTCGCGAATCTGGTCCGGTACTGCATTCAGGGTCGGAGCAGCCATTTCCGGCATGGCGATGAGAGCGTCGCAGAAGACCGAGTTCCCGGCCATGTGCCCCGCAAGAAATTGCAGCGCCAAGAGCATGGAGGTGAAGGAACGGGTCATGACCGTGCTCTGTTCGTCTGCCGGAAGGGTGATTGTCACACTGGCCAGCTTCTCCAACGCTTGCCCTTTCACGCAAGAAACGGCAACGCTGGGAATTTTTCTTTCTCTTAGCACTTCCGCGGCTTTCAGCACTTCAGAAGTCTGCCCAGAGCGGGAGATCAGTACGGGGGCGCAGGGGCCGCTCGAAAATACCAACTCCGGGTAGAGCAGGATCTCTGACGCAGGAATTGCCCGTGCGGGCTTGCCGGTTAGAGTCTTGATGGTCGCGGCCGCGGCCATCGCCACGTAGTAACTGGAGCCGCACCCAATGAACAGCCATTCTGCGGCGTGGCTGGAACGCGCAACTACTTCTTGCACGGTTTGGCTCCGCGTCAGTTCGGCCAGGCAGGTTTTCCAGCAAGAGCCCTGTGACATGATCTCGGCGAGGCTGTGTTCACCAGCTTTTGTGGAATTGCCATTGTGGTGAGAAGGCTTTGAATCCATAGAATCAGACAAGCGTGACCTCGATCCCCGCTTTTTTCAGCGCCCGCAAGTCGGTTTTTGCAATACCCTTATCTGTAATCACTTCGTGCAGCGCCGAAGTCGGCACAATCAGAGACAGGCTTCTCCGTCCGAACTTGCTGGCGTCACACACCGCCACCGTGCGTTTTGCAACCTCCACCATCACGCGGTTGACTTTGGCCTCCAGCAGGTTGGGAGTGGTCAAGCCGTAGCCGGCGTCGAATCCATCCACCGCCAGAAACAGCAAATCGGCGTTGAGGCGCCGCAGTGTGTCTTCGGCCATCGGCCCCACCAGCGAAAACGAGTTTTTCCGCAGCGTGCCACCGGTCAGGATGACCTCGATAGATGTGCCGGCCAGTTCGGCGGCGATGTTTACCGCGTTGGTAATAACGGTGAGTTCCTGAAAACTGCGCAGAGCACGGGCGATGGCTGTTGTGGTGGTTCCGGAATCCAAGATGATGACCTGCCCGTTGGTGACCATGCGAGCCGCGGCTTCTGCGATGCGCAGCTTCTGCTTGCGGTGAAGATGTTCCTTTTCACGCAGACTGGGATCATCGAGGGCGCGGTCGCGGGCAGGCAGGGCCCCGCCGTGGGTACGATGCAACTGCCGCAGGCTATGAAGGACTTCGAGGTCCTTGCGGATCGTCACCTGCGAAGTCTGAAACCGCCGCGCCAGTTCGGGAACCAGGACCCGGCCGTCGCGATTGACGAGTTCGAGGATAGCCCGGCGGCGTTCTTCGTTGAGCACGATCATCGGCTTTCTCGCCCCAGCGCGGCCTTCGCCGTCGCGGAGCGTTCTTTTGTTTTCTATTTCTTTTTATAACGTTTCCTTTCGTTTGTCTACTGCCTTATTCTGGCCGTGCGACCTGCCAAGCCCTTTCTGATTGCCGCATGCGCCTGCGCCGGGGCTCGCGGTTTTCCTCCCCGCAGCACTTGGCGACGCCGAGTTTTCGCTTTGATTTTCCCCTTGACTTTCCTAAGTTCGTAAGTAATAGTATGAAATCGAAATGATACGAAAGCTCGACGGGCGTTTGGCTGATGTTTCGGAGCCAGCCCGGAGGCCTCTATGAACCGGTTCATGCCTTGCCCTATTTCGCGATGGTCACGACCCTTCGCCCAGCTTCGAGCGTCCTTGCTCATCGCCGCAGTCCTGATAGTGGCCGCCACAATCGCCGCGGCCCAGAAAGACACCGGAGGCATTACCGGCGTTGTGAGCGATGCCACCGGCGCTGTGATCAGCGGAGCGAAAATCACCGTCACGGATGCTGACCGTGGCACTACTGTCACCACGGCGACGAATGCCGAAGGAGAGTATGTAGCCAGTCCGCTCAGGGTCGGACGCTACATGGTCTCGGTCGAAAAAGAGGGTTTTCAGAGGGCTGTTTTGGGGCCGGTGGAAGTCGATGTGCAAGAGCGCCCCGCCGTGAATGCCAGACTCAAGGTCGGGAGCGTCTCGGAGACCATCGTCATTACTACGAAAGGGCCGCAGATGGAAACCGCGACGTCGGAACTCGGCCAGATTCAGGATAGCCACACAATCGAGACACTTCCGCTGAATGGCCGAAATTACGCACAACTGGCTTTGCTGGGTGCAGGCGTGGGCCCGAGCGAACCAGGTTCGCGTGTAGAGACGTCGTTTGGCTTTAGTTCCAATGGCGCCCGTTCGCTGCAGAACAACTTTCAGCTGGATGGTGTCGACAACAATTCCGACTTGGGCGACGTGTTGAACGGCAGCGCGTACGTGATTCAACCCTCCGTTGACGCCATCGCGGAGTTCAAGGTCCAGACCAATGCCTACAGCGCTGAATTTGGGCGTGGCAATGGTGCCGTGATGAATGCCGTCATCAAGTCCGGTACGAACCAGTTTCACGGCGACGTTTACGAATTCATACGGAACGATGTGCTCGACGCCCGCAACGCATTCGATGAATTCGGTCGGCAACCATACCAACAGAATCAGTTTGGCGCAACTTTTGGCGGCCCGATTATCAAGAACAAAACCTTCTTTTTCGGCGACTACGAAGGTCTCCGAATTCGCCAGGCCCTCCCCCAGTTGGTCCTGGTTCCGACGCCTACCGAAATCGGAGGCGATTTTTCGTCCTTCCTAACCACCACTCCCGCGATGGCAGTGGACATTAACGGTAATCCGACAAACCAAGTAGCAGTCGATTGCAACGGGCATCCCACGTTCATGGGTGAGATCTTCAACACTCGCCTGACGCAGGCTTCGGCTCTGAATCCCGATGGGTATTGCGGTGTGCCGGTCGGAGTCAATGCCACCGGCAACCCGACCAACGTATTTCCCAAGAGCCTGATCGATCCATTGGCTGCGCGGCTTTCGGCACTGTTTCCCGCACCCAACGTGAGCATCAACGGCTCCAACTTTCTGGCCGAGCCAAAGCGAAGGACTACTCAAAACAATTTTGATGTCCGCATCGACCACACCATCAGCGCCAAAGACGCCCTCTTTGGCCGGTTCAGTTACGAAGACCAGCCGAGTTTCGTTCCTTCTCCGTTCAACAACGCGCTGGATGGAGGCGCGTTCCAGGATGGGTACGAAGACAATTCCTACCGAAGTGCGGCAATTAGCGAAACCCACACGTTTTCCCAGACCATGGTCAACGAATTCCGTCTGGGTTACAACCGCATCAATTCCCATCGTTTTCAATTGAATTACAACCAGGACGTCGCGGCGCAACTGGACTTTCCCGGGGTTCCATATGGGCCGGACAACGGCGGGCTGCCAAGCATGTCAATTAGCGATGGCACCGCGGCTATCGGCAGTGCGGGCTTTCTGCCCTCGATCGAGAAGCAGAATGCATACGTGATTGCGGAGAACCTGACGAAGGTCAGTGGCCGGCATTCGATGAAATTCGGCACGGAATTGCGTTTTGTGGAATTCACACTCTTCCAGCCTTGGTCCTCGCGTGGCGATCTGACTTTTGGCAGCGACCTTACGGACAATGCCGCAGCTCCAACCACGGGAGGCGAAGCATTTGCAACCTTTCTGCTGGGTCTGCCGGATGGCGGATCGATCACGAACATGCACGATGTTGATTATCACCGGGGCGACTATGCCTGGTTTGCGGAAGACGACATTCGCGCTACGCCAAAACTGTCCTTGAACCTGGGCCTTCGCTACGAGCTGTTTACCACGGTCAAAGCGCGCGACAACCAATTGGCAAATTTCGACTTTGCGACCAACACCCTGGTGGTTCCGCGTGGCCAGCAGGCCCAGCTGACTCCAACCCTGGCGGGTTTGATCCCTATTCAGAGAACCGGCACACCGGGGCTAATTTCCCCGGACCTGAGAGATTTCGCGCCTCGGCTGGGACTTGCCTACCAGCTTACCGACAAGCTGGTTTTGCGGGCAGGCTACGGAATTTTCTACGGTGGCGAAGAGAATGGACCGTTTTCAAATCCAAGCCCTGGCTTCAATCCGCCGTTCTTTGTCACGGAAAACTTCACTCAGCCGTGCTTCCTGTCAGCGGCGAATCCTAACGGCCCTAACTGCTCCCCTGTGGGCCCGGGGAACATCCCCCTGACCGGCCTGGCCGGGGGCTTTCCTGCCGACTCGCTCGTGGACCCGAATACTCCCATACTTTTTTCGGAGAGTTCGACGTTAAAGCCCCCCTATACGCAGCAATGGCACCTGGGCTTTCAGTACCAGTTGCCGAGTCAGATGTTGCTGGATATTTCCTATGCAGGATCGCATGGCGCGAATCTCTACGGAATGTACAACGGCAATCAGGCTCAGCCGAATGTGGTATTTTGCACAACCAATGGCAACACTCCGGAGAATTGTCCGACAGCGCCAAGGCGTCCGTTTCCTGCGGTTGATGGCAGCATCGACACTCTCCGCGCAAACGACATTTCTAACTACGACGCACTTCAGGTGCATGTTCAAAAGAGAGTTTCCCATGGGCTGGAGTTCGGGGCTTCTTACACGTGGTCCCATGCGCGCGACGACGCTTCCAGCGCCAGCCTGGGTTCCCTCAACAACGGCGATTTTCGCAACGAACTGTATCCCGGGCGCGAGTACGGCAATGCGGACTTCGACGTGCGTCAGCGTTTCGTCATCGACTATGCTTACGAATTGCCCTTCGGCCATGGGAAAGCGTTCGGTGGGAATGCCAGCGGCGCTTTGAACCAGGTTATTGGGAATTGGCAGGTAGCCGGCATTACCACAGCCCAGACAGGCAACTGGTTCACCATTACTGACGCGGTCACCAACGTTTCCACCAGCGACGGCGGCGGGACGGTAGGATTCTACGAAGTGCGACCCAACGTTGTGGGCAATCCGAACGCAAGGCCATGCGCTTCAGGAACTGTCTTTAACACGTGTGCCTTTGTCAATAACACGACCTTCTTCACTTTCGGCGATGCGGGCAGGAACATCGTGCGTGGACCGGGCTTGCAGAATTGGGACTTTTCGATTTTCAAGATGTTTCCGGTGCGCGAGCAAATGCACGTGGAGTTCAGGTCGGAATTCTTCAACATCTGGAACCATGTGAACCCGTTGTTGGGGCCTTCAGGCGCGATCAGCCAGGAACCGCAGGCTGTGGAATTTGGCACCCCGCAGTTCGGACATACCGTTGCTGCTCGCGATCCGCGTTTCATTCAGTTCGCGCTGAAACTCTATTTCTGATTCTTCTTTTCTGCGCACGTTCGCGAGCAGCCGGCGCCTGTCTCTGACAAAATGGAAAGGATACAGGTGACCGTGGAAGCACAAGCTGACAGTCGAAAGACAGATGTTATGCAGCAACTTGCTGCTGTCCTCAGCGAGAATCGCCGCGGACGCACCGTCGGGGTCTACTCGATATGCTCGGCCAATCGCTTCGTTCTGGAAGCGGGCATGCTGCAGGCGTTGCGGGATGACAGCCTGCTGTTGATCGAATCAACTTCCAACCAAGTCAATCAGTTTGGCGGTTATACCGGCCAGACGCCAGCTCGGTTCGCTTCGTTCGTGAAGGAGATTGCGGCCACCATCAGTTTTCCTGCCGAGAAGATCATTCTTGGCGGCGACCATCTAGGACCCCACCCCTGGCGCAAAGAAGCCGCGCCATCCGCGATGCAGAAAGCGGTCGAACTGGTGCGGGCTTGTGTGCTGGCTGGCTATACGAAGATCCATTTGGACACCAGCATGCGCCTTGCAGGTGATGCCGGGGACGCCTCCAGCCCGCTGGCGGAGGAAATCGTCAGCGAGCGCGCTGCGGATTTGTGCAGGGCTGCCGAAGACGCGTATGCGCAACTTCCACAGGGCTCTCCTGCACCGCTCTACGTCATTGGAACCGAGGTGCCGATTCCTGGAGGCGAGTTACTCGACACGCAAGCGCCGACAACGACGCGCCCCGAGGATCTGGCCCGAACAGTTCAACTGGCGAAACGTGCCTTCGAAGTTCGCGGCCTCCAAGCTGCATGGGACCGCGTGATCGCCGTCGTCGTGCAGCCGGGAATAGAATTCGGCGACGCAAGTGTCTTTCCTTACGTGCCAGAAAAGACACGCGAGCTGTCTCGATGCGTGGGTCAGCAATGGCAAGGCGTCTATGAGGCGCACTCGACCGATTACCAGTCGCCCGCGGCCTTACGGCAGATGGTTCGTGATCACTTCGCCATCTTGAAGGTGGGCCCGTGGTTAACGTTCACATTCCGGGAAGCCGTTTTTGCCTTGGCGGCGGTGGAAGAAGAATGGCTGGGCCATCGAAAGGGAACCGCAACTTCCCGCATTCGCGAATCTCTGGAAGATGCGATGCTGGCCAATCCGGAACATTGGAGGAACTACTACCGCGGCGACGATGGGGCGTTACGTTTTGCGCGAAAGTACAGTTTTAGTGATCGCGTGCGATATTACTGGCCGCAGCCAAGTGTAGCGGCGGCTCTGCAGCGACTTCTTGCGAACCTGACGACTCATCCAGCCCCTATTTCTCTGTTGAGCCAGCACCTGCCCAACCAAGGCGCCGCCTTGCGTGCAGGAACCATTTCAAGCCATCCTGTCGCGCTGATTCGTGACAAGGTTTCGGAAGTCATCAATATGTACGCGCGGGCATGTGCAGTGAGCAAGCAACAACCGTGACTGTGTCTTCTTCGCGCCGCCCCAATGCCCGTTTGAGAGTTTGGTCAAAGGTGGCGTCTCCGGTGGTGTTGGCAAAGTATCCGAGACGAGGAATGGTTCGCAGGAAAGCAGGGTTTTGAACCTCGTCGCCGAGGGCCGCTCGGACCTCCCTGATACAGCGCGTCAGCGCATTTTCGGTAACGGCCACATCTCCCCACACCATCTGCAGAAGTTCGTCCTTACTTATTAGATGGCCTTGTCGTTCCAGCAGACAGAGCAATGTGTCGTAGGGTTGTGAGTGAGAACCGGCGAGCAAGAACCGGACTGAAATCTAAAAAGTCAACCGCAGCGCAAGCTGGATAATGCGCGGGTCGTAGGTATTGAGAAGCTGGCCAAAAGTCGGGCTGCTTATGTTGGTGTTCGGGGTTAGGTATTCGGTGTGATTCAGCAGGTTGAAGAAATCAGCGCGGGTTTCCATATTCAGCCGGTCAGTTAGCGACGTCGTCTTCGAAAAGGCGAGATTGATGTTGAACACGCCTGGGCCACGGAAGTAATTCCGGGGAAGAGTTCCGTAGGTGCGGACGGCAGGGTCGCTGACGGCTTGGCTGTCATTTGGGAACATCGTGCTGCTTGGCTGACATGTGGTCGGGGCGGGTGGACACTGGGCATAGCTGAAGCTGCCAGGATCGAACCAGAAGTAGCCGCTGGCACCTTCGATAGCTTGCCAAGCGTGGGGATCAAGAAGCTTGACTGGCCTCACTAGGTTGGCGTGGACCAGACCGGCATCGCCAGCGCCAGATGGCCCGGGGCTGGCGTAATCGAAGGCGCTGGGGAGATTAGCCGATACATCCAGCGGATAGCCCGTCCGCCAACCCACGATGGGAAACACTTTCCATCCTTTTGTCAGCTTTGCCGGGGCCGTTTTCCATGCTCTTTCAAAAGGCAACTCCCAGCCGCCGCTGAGCTCGACGCGGTGACGAAGGTCCATGTCAGCCGATGCTCGGAAGAGTCCAGGATCATAGGAAGGAACATTGCTGTTGCGGTTCCGGAGTCCTGAAGCGTTGTCGATGTTGTGCGCGTACGTATAGGCAAGTGTGAAGTAGGAGCTGCCGAAAAATCCATCGCCGGAAATCTGCTTCTGCAAGCTGAGCTGCAGCCCGTTGTAGTTGGCAATGGTCAAATTGCGGAACTCTTCTATGTTGGCGAAACTGCAGACGGACGTGGAAGTCGAGCTGCAGGTGCTGTTGCCGGGAGTGAGATTCAGGACTCGATTAAATGTACCCAGAACAACCGGGTTCATGTCGATCAGTGCGGTCAGGCCGTGGGAACTGCTGCCAGTGTAGCTTGCCTGCAAGATGGTGCGCTTCGCCAGTTCCCGTTCCAAAGTGAGGTGATATTGATAGGTGTAGGGAGTCCTCAGGTGAGGGTCCACTACGAACACGCTATTGGAAGCCCCGATCGGCAGGTAGCCTGCCGCCGCGAAGTTAAGATTGGAGGGCGGCCGCGATTCGGAGGGAAACGGGTTCTCGACGCCAGCCGCAATGAAAGGCTGTGACATGTAATTCGACTCAGACGCGGGATTCCCGGATAGAGGCGCGTAAGGAAAACCGGCAGCCGCAAAGAACGGCGGCTTTCCATTAAACTGCAGATTGTCTTCTCCCTTCAGAATGTCGTAGAACACACCGAAAGCGCCGCGCAGGCTAGTCTTTCCGTCTCTGCCGGGACTCCAAGCGAACCCGATACGTGGAGCAAAGTTGTCCCGGTCGGGAAAGTTCACTCCTCGCGGGGCCCCGGGGTCGCCGGGAAACACCATGCCGACGGGAGCGTGAATGAATACCCGCGATTGCTGTCCGGGAATGATCGAAAAAGTGCGGCCGTCCGTATCCAGTTTCGGTGTAGCGTATTCGTACCGCAAGCCGGCACTGAGCACAAAGTCCTTGCGGAGCCTCCACTCGTCCTGCGCGAAACCGAATGAGAACTTACTGCGAAAGTTCGAGGGAGCCGCCGATGACTGGGTGTACTGTAACGGAAGACCTAACAGAAAATCCGCATACGAGTTCTGGGTGAAAAGTCCGCCGCTGCCCACAAAAGCAAACTGCCCGACTACGTTGAAAGCGAAAAAAAAGTCGCTCTGAAAGGCTGAAACTCCGCCGCCAAACTTCAGATTGTGTCTCCCGTTTATCCATGTGAGCGTATCGGCAATCGAGTAGGTGTTGTCCGTGAACCTCTGCGGCCCATCCGTGCTAAACCCGATTTGCAGACCGGTATCGAACAACAAGCTGGCCGGTCCGATGGACAGGTCAGGTGTGATCCCGATTCCCAGAGCTGCTGGACCAGGCAACTGCACAGTAGGATTCAGAGATTGGTGGGAGCTGCGCTCCACTGTGCCGCGAAGTTCGTTAAGCAAGGTGGACGAGAAAATGTGAATATGAGACAGATTGGCGAAGTAGTCGTGATTGTAGTAGCTTTCGGGAAAGCCGGGCACGTTGGCTCCGTAAATGTTCAGCGGGCTCATATCGTGCTCCCGGTTCCAGCCAAGGGTTACCGCTAATTTGTCCTTGTCACTGATGTTGAAATCCAACCTTCCGGTCAGTTCATCGTAGGCAACGGTCAAACGTCCCTGCCAATTGAGCAAGCCGCTCGGCGAAGTCGGCATAAGTCCTGCTGCAATGTAGTCGCGAGCCACGCTGTTGATGCGGCGCGGGTCGATGACGGCTCGTGCGGCCTGGCCGGGGTCCTGTTGAAAGAAGGGATACGCCTTGAGGAAGTTCGCGACTCCAGCATTCGGAGTTCCTCCAGGCCCCGCTTGGGAAAAATCTCCCCCTAGTTCTGCCGGCGTGAACACGGGAATGTTGTGCTCGGAAAGAGCCTGAACTTGATATTCCCCTTGGTACCCCACAAAGAAGAAGAAACGATCTTTCCCTTCGATATGTCCGGGAATGGTGATGGGGCCACCCAGTGTACCGCCAAACTGGTTGCGTTTAAGAACGTCGCGCGGAAGCCCGCTGTTCTTGTTGAAGAAGCTGTTGGCATCCAAGGCATCGTTGCGTAGAAAGTCGAACGCGCTACCGTGGAGCTGGTTGGTGCCCGAACGCGTGAGCATGGTTACAATGCCGCCAGCGTTGCGTCCGTATTCTGCAGGATAGTTGCTGGTCAGTATCTGGAATTCCGCGATCGTATCGGGATTGGGGGTGTAGGCCGCGCGGTTGTCGACCAGATCATTATTGAGTCCACCATCGAGAAAATAGGTCACGGAGTCGCTGCGGTTGCCGTTTACATTGAAACCGCCAGCGCCCAGTCCGAAAACATCTGGGTTGATCGGAGTCACGCCCGGTTGCAAATACGCCAGGTCCGGCACGGAACGTCCATTCAAGGGCGCATTCCGAACCACATCACCGGTCACAATCTGCGCCAGAGTTGGGCTGGCGGTTTCCGCGTTCTGAGACTGGTCGGTAACCTGGATGCGAACCAGCGACGCGCCGACTTGCAGTTTGATGTTGAGGGTGCGCACGTCCTCCAGATGAAGGATGACGTCCTTGATTTCGGCGATGGCGAAGCCTTCTTTTTGCGCCGCGACCAGATAGCGTCCGGGTTGAAGCAGCGCCAAAGTGTAGTATCCTTCCCCGCTCGTAATGGCTTCCCGCTTTAGCCCCTGATCCAGGTTCAATAGGGTGATTTTCACTTCCGGGACGACAGCTCCGTCCGCATCAATGACCGTACCCAGCAGGGTGGCTCGCTGCGCTAGCGCAAACGACGAAACTGCCAAGAGCGAACCCAGCAGGAATCCGGCCCGGATCTTGAGAAAGAGTCTTCGATCTCTCAGGCTCATGAACTGTGCAAACCGAAACCAATGTGAAACGCCGCGACAGCAATAGCATAATTCAACAGTCACTCGTTTGGCAGACTCGCCGGTAGATTCTCCGTCCACGAACGGGCCATCCGGCAGTTGTTCCCGGGGTGCCGTTTTAGCGAAGCACCGTGGAGGTCGTCGTATCGGTCGTGCGCGCGCAAGAAGGGCGTAGAGTTGGCATGGGACTTGCCAAAAAAACTCTCCTTTGGCGCCCCCCCAAGGCCCCAAAGGAGAGAAGATAATATCGGAGAACACTTAGCTGGTGAATAGAAGGCCACCAGTCGCTAACGACGAGCTGGCGGCCAACTCTCCCGTTTTCGTACTGACCTTAAGACGCCTTTGCGCGGTGGTTTACTAACAGGTCCTCGACGAATTCTGCGGATTTTTCCGTTCGGGCAACTTGCTCCCCAGGGGGGCGGGCTCAGTCTTGCAATGCGCCATCCGGGGCAACCTATGCGCACCCGGCGTGTGCAAGTTTATGCACTTGCGCACTATTTTGCAGCGTTCCCGACGACGCATCTGACCAGCCTTTTGCTAACAAGAGTTAGAAAAATAAATATTTTGCGGGAATGGCTTCAAATGGCACTGTTCCGGTGTATATATCTTTTAGATTCGCTGTGCAGGCGGGGGCGCGCAAGCCTGCAGACGAGTCGCACGCAGTCCGAAACATTACGGTTTCCCCCATGGGACAGGAACAAATCTGGAACTTGGCGCCGCTGCTCAGATTGGAGCAAGTCGAGCAGCACCGCAAGAGCCAGGATCTGGAAGAACAGCTCGTGGAGTTGTATGCCAACATGCGGGGCCAGTTGCTTGGCTATGCCTATCATGTGGTTGGTTGCACTGGCGAGGCCGAGGACCTGGTCCAGATCGCATTTCTGAAGCTCTTCGACCAGATGAAGCGCGACGCTAGAATTCTGAACCTGCGCAGTTGGCTGTATCGCGTGGTGCACAACCTGGCGATCGACCAGGTGCGCAGGAAAGGCATCCAGGAGACTTCGAACGCGGAGTGGTTTTATCAGCGGATCATGAATGACACGCCCCGTTCCGCGGAGAGCGATCTGATCCAGCGGCAGCATGTTGCATTATCAATGCGAGCCCTCAACGAGCGCGAAAGGCAATGCCTGATGCTGCGCGCCGAGGGGCTGAGCTACGCGGAAATCGGCGAAGTTCTGGGAGTGAGCGCGAAAGCGGTGAGTGTTTATCTGGCTCGCGGTCTCAAGAAATTCCAGGTGCTCAATGGACACGCGTGAAAAGAACTCCCTGCTCCCACCTCATCTGAGTGACGCTCAGCTGGTGGCCTTCTGCGACGGAGAACTGAGCCGTGCGCAGTTGGATTCCGCGCGCGCCCACATGGAAAGCTGCTGGAGCTGCCGCAGCCGGATGAGAGAAATGCAGGGCAACATCGACAACTTCCTGCAAGCTCGGGCCATGTTGTCCACTGGCGAGTCTGCTTTTTCGGAACTCCGCGTGGAGCAGTTCCGGCAGCGCCTGTCGCGTCACGCCGCCGCCGCCGATCTGGTAAACCCTCCGTTAAGCGGAAGGTTGGCTGGGTGGGGATTTCACTTCGGCGCTTCGCTTTCCTCGGTCTTCCAACACCGGAAAGCGGTGCTGGCATTGGCGGTTGCCGTTTGTCTGGTGGCCGTTATGTTCACTGACATGCTGAACACTCGGGTGTCAGCAGACATGGTGCTGGCCCACGCGGAGGACTACGAGACCAAGCATCGACCGGCATCGGGATTCGTAACACGCACTTCAATTCGCGTCGAGCGCATCGCACGCAGCGACCAGACGGCGCGACAACTGGGCACGATCACGCTGTTACGTGATTCCGCCACTCCCTCCATCTATGTCAGTGCCGAGTCGATCTCCGGGATGAAGGAAGGCGCGACGGGCACAAGTACCGGGCAGATCTCGCCAGCGTTACTGGACGCCGTGTTCTCAGACTCGGCAGGCGATGCTGCGCTGGTGAAGTACCTCACCGCGCAGCAGTGGTTCCCGGATCTCTCAGTCTCTGCATTTCGCCGCTTAGCGGACTGGAGAGGCAATACACCGCTTTCCGCACAGCGTGACCACGGAGTGTTCAGGCTGCACTGTCCATTTGCTGCCGACCATATTTCTGGGATCGTAGAAGCCCAGTTGCGTGTCGATTCCGGGGAGTACGCTCCCTCCGGCTTGAGCATTTTCACCAGTGGCGCCGACGGCGGCCACGAATACCGCTTTACTCGAACCGCCTTTGCCGCGGAGTTGCGCACTCCCGAAATCGCCAAGATGTTTTTGTCGGCGGAAAGCGCCAGGTTTTCAATCGCGTCGGCGCGGTCCCTGCCCGGTGTCGGCCAGCCTGTTCCTCTTTCCTACGCGAATTCGCGCGCCAGCGAGAGCGAAGTTTCCATCGCCCTTGCGCTGCACCAAGTCGATGTCTGCCTGGGAGAAGAAGTCTACATTTTCCCGATGTCGGATAGTTCTCTGCTAGTCCAGGGGTTGGTGGATACCCCGGCACGCCGCCAAAGTATAAGACAGGCATTGAAAGCCGTGGCCGGATCCCTCCGCATCGAAGTCTACGTTCCTCGCGAGTTGAAGGATGGTTCTGAGCTGTTCCGGCCGCCGTACCAACTTGCTTCCGGGGTCCGAGCCGCGGGCAGTTCCACGGCGGTGCTTGCCGATCTCTCCGGCGCCAGTGTGCCGCTGCATGAGATTTTGTACCAGCACTTTTACAAGCAGGGTGCTTCTCCGGAAGATACGGACAAGCAGGTGGCCCTGTTTTCCGACGAAGTCGTAACCTTGGCGCGTCAGACGTTCCTTCATGCTTGGGCATTGAAAAGACTGGATCTGGAATTCAGGGTCGAACGAACCGGGGGGCTGTCCGCTTCCGCCTTGGAGCAGATTGAACACATGAGGGCCGACCACAAGCGCTGGATCTCCACCATTGCCAGCCGGGAAGGGGAGATGCTCGCCCCAATCGCCGGTCCGGACGTGATGGCCAGCGTTGCCCAGGTTGCCGGCGCCCAGGACAGCGATACCCTGCTCCGCCTGGCACAGGAGCAGAACGATCTGGTGCGGTCGCTCTTCACTAGTTCTGCTTCGCAAGCGCCCGGAAACGCAAACAGCCTTTCGAGGCTAATCAGCGTGCTGAAATACATGGGTAGCTGAACGGGCTTCCAGTTGTGCGTATTTCCCAGAGACCCCCTGTTGCACTATGTGGCAGGACAGATACTGCAGGATACCCGGCAGTATCCCGAGGCCTCGGAAGAGTATCGCAAGGGAGAAACTGAGTCTGACTGGTTCTGGGCGCACGTCGCCCAGGCCGTCTTCGCTTCCTAACTGGGCCGATGCTGGCTGCTTTTCGCGGACGAGAGCCTGTCCCGAGTTTGTCGAAGGGGCGCCCGCGCCACACAAAAGCATAGGGATGAGATGCCAATGGCGGATTGGGAATCACGTTAGTAACTTACCGCTTGCATTGGCTGAGGGGGTATGGTATAAGAATAGAACGTCGAGAGCATTGCGTGGCAGCCGGACGTAGTAAGAATATGTATCTCTCGTCAGATGTCCGGCATCTATTTCAGTGAGTCTGAAATAAATAATCCCGGCCACGGGATTGGATTCGGGGACAAGGCTCCTCGAAGGGTTTTCGCGGTAAGTCGCAAGAACCTCCGAAAATGATCTTTAACTAATTTGGAATCTTCCGCCTCGGCGCGTGCCGTAAAGGTGCGTTCCGCGAGCGCGGAAGATGAAATTCTGTCGTGCGCTCAGAAGTCAGCGATGACGGGCGAGACGCCCGCCGTCCACGAGCTAGCAAGCTCCCCGCGCTGTGCAAAACAGGTGGAAATCCTGTGGTTGCAGCGGGTTGACAGTAGGCCGGCAGAATTAGTAACTTTAGAAGGTTTCGAGGACAGGCGGATGCGCACTTGTGTGCATGCGCTCTGGACTGAATACGCGCCGCTCAGGCGGAAATGCGGATCGGTCTTTGACAACTAGGTTGAACGTGCCAGTCGTGAGATGGAAGCTTGGGTGAAAATCCGAGCGATCTCACAAGATAGGCCACCACGCCTTTCGAGCGCGATGGTGGCTGCTCTGGGCAGTTTCAAAGTTTCTAGTTTCCGGTTTCAAGACTGGAAACTGGACACTGGAAACTGGAAACTCAGGGCAAGTCTGCCAACAACCCGTCGGCAGACAACAGGTTACAAACGAGAGTTTGATCCTGGCTCAGAATCAACGCTGGCGGCGTGCCTAACACATGCAAGTCGAACGAGAAAGTGGAGCAATCCATGAGTACAGTGGCGACCGGGTGAGTAACACGTGACTACCTGCCCTCGAGTGGGGAACAACTCCGGGAAACCGGGGCTAATACCGCATAACATCGAGAGATCAAAGAAGCAATTCGCTTGAGGAGGGGGTCGCGGCTGATTAGCTAGTTGGTAGGGTAATGGCCTACCAAGGCGAAGATCGGTATCCGGCCTGAGAGGGCGCACGGACACACTGGAACTGAAACACGGTCCAGACTCCTACGGGAGGCAGCAGTGGGGAATTTTGCGCAATGGGGGAAACCCTGACGCAG
>Ga0326727_10000284_pt1 | contig 215479 bp, 210 predicted proteins | sample MB2enrmetagenome_FD_207643 | JGI IMG/M metagenome (GOLD analysis project Ga0326727, IMG submission 207643) | Lab enriched peat soil microbial communities from McLean, Ithaca, NY, United States - MB29MY | ecosystem: Environmental > Terrestrial > Soil > Wetlands > Peat | place: USA: New York... | reverse complement strand
ATAAAGCGAAGCAAACTGCCGATCCCGGCTCTCCGAAAGGGCCGAAGTGAGTAGTCGACGTGGATCCCTGACCAGATCTACGCAGCCTGCGCACAACTCAAATCGTGGATTTTCCGCAACCTGCTAGCGGCGAGTTCGCGGGCATCGGACGCGGGCGTGCGGAAGCCCCGCGCATGATCCACGATCGCCGGGCCTTCCTAACGTCCGCCGCGGCGGCGTCCTTCCTTCCCTGGGGCCTCGGCGGCTCGGCCCGAGCCGCCGAGACCGACCCGCGACTCGCGCGTGCGCTCGCGCGGATTCCGGGCGATGCGGCGGTGTACGCGCGCTCCGTCGCGGGCGCGGCGCCGCTCGTTTCGATCGACGCGACGGCGGAATTCCCGGCCGCCTCGATCATCAAGCTCTGGATCATGCTGAGCGTCTATCGCGCGGTCGACGCGGGACGCGTGCGACTCTCGCAGCACATCGCGTTCGCGCGGCACGACATCGTCGGCGGCTCGGAAACGTTCGGCTCGGCGTCGCCCGGCGAGAGCGCGAGCATCGCGTCGCTGGTGCGCGCGATGATCGCGCAGAGCGACAATACGGCGGCGAACGCGCTCGCGCGCTATCTCGGCTTCGAGCGCATCGATCGCGAGGCGGCGGCGGCCGGTTTCCGCGCGACGCATCTGCAGCGCTACTTCATGTATTTCCCGAGCCCACACGAAAATCTGACGACGGCGCGCGATGTGGGCGAACTGTTGGTGGGCATTGCCCGCGGAGCGCGCGGCGAAGCCGGCGCCGTCGCGTCGCGGCGCTCGTGCCGGGCGATGGTCGAAACGCTCTTGCGTCAAGAGGATCGGGAGAAGATCGCCCCCGGACTTCCCGCGGGCACGCCGCTTGCGAACAAGACCGGCGAACTCCCGGGCGTGCGTCACGATGCCGGTATCGTCGATCCGTTCGGCCCGTCCCCGTACGTGCTCGTCGTGCTGGAGAAGAATCTGTCGGATCAGGCACGAGGCGTTGCCGGCATCAACCGCATCTCCGCGATCGTGCACTCGGTTCTCGGTTCGTGAGCCGGATCGTCAGCGCACCGCGCAGACGCCGTTCTTCGCGGCTCGCTTGATAGACAAGGGCTTGACGATCTTGACCTTCGCGAACGAGGCTTGCGCCGCCGTCGGGAACGGCGTCGTTCCCGCCGGATAGCAGTTCGATGCGAGCAGGAACGCGGTGACGTCGGCGTACTGTTTGGGTGTCAACGAACCGGGATTGGAGAACGGCATGTTCTCGAAGATCAGGGAGCGCAGATCGCCGAGGCTCCAGCCGTTACCGGTCGCCGTCGTGAGGAACTCGGTTCCGGCGACGCCCGGGGCGGCGGTTCCCTGTAGGTCGACGCCGTGGCATTGAATGCAATACTGGCGATAGACCGCGACGCCCGCATGCGCTTGCGCGACGGTGTACACGGCGGGAAACGCGTGCGTCGCGACCAGATCGCGCGCGAGCGCGCGCCGGTTCGGCCGGCGTCGCGCGGGCTCCGCGCGCGCCGTGCGACGGCACACCTGCGCGGCCTCGGCCGCAGCGGCGGTGTAGAGCACGAGGTCGTTTCCGCGAACCACGATCCGGCTCACGCTGAGTTCCTGCGGTAGCGCCGCGGACGCGAGCGCGCGCGGGTACGCGACGAAGGCCAGCCGTCCGGCGACGACGCCGTACGCGGGCGTGCGAGACGGCACTCCGCAGCCGGACACGACCGATGCGCCGGCCGGCACGCCGAGCGAGGTATTCGCGAGCGCGCCGCTGACGCCGCCGAAGACGCCCGTCTGGGATGGCCGCCCCGTCACGAGCGCGAGGTTGGCGATCGCATGCGTGAGGTCGGCTTGGTAATCTTCCATCTGCTTTTCGTGCATCGAATCTTGCAGGTTGCCGGCGGCCGCGAGCACGTTTGCCTTCGCACCGGAAATCGCGGGAGTCCAGAGCGACGTGCCTTCGGTATCGAGCATCGCGTCGAGATGTCCGAGGGCTCCGGTGCCGTCGCCGGGATCGCCGTAGGAGGAGACGTAGCCGTCGTCGCGCCGCCCGACGAGGGCGTTGAGCGCGCGGTGCGCGGCACGCAGATACGCGCGGTGCCCCACCGCGTCTCCGTCTTCGATGCGCACGATTTCCGCGATCGTGGCGCGCACGTCGGCGAGCGCGGCGAGCGCGCCCGCGTGAGCGTCCGCCGCCGGCACCGCCGCGCGAGGTGCGACGGCGGCGACGGCGAGCAGGATCAGACCGGGGACGGGAAAGACCGCGCGCATCGAAGACTCCATTGTCGGACGTGTTTTAGGGAAGCGCGAACGCCGTGATGGCGGCCGATGCCGGATGGCTGTACGTTCCTTCGAGCGTCGGCGCCCCTTGGTGCAGCCGCGGATCGGCGAAGTTGATGCCCGCGGGCCCGGCCGCGATCACCACGTACTGTTTGCCGTCGAGCGCGTAGGCGGCCGGCGGTGCCTGGATCGTCATGCCGGTCGGATAGTGCCAGAGCACGCTGCCGTCCTTGGCCGAATAGGCGGAGAAATCGCCGTCGACGCCGCCGGTGAACACGACGCCGCTCGAGAGCGACAGCGCGCCGCCGATCTGCGGGAACGCCAAGTGCTTGCGCCACGCGAATGTACCGGTCGAGAGGTCGACGGCGTTCATGTACCCGGTGCTGGGACCGCTCTGCGCCGGGAACGAACCGCCCAGATAGAACTGACCGTTGATGTACGTGGCCGTGCCGGCCGATTTCCAAATGCCGCACTGGTCGACGCTGGGCACGTAGAACGTATTGGTCTCGGCGAGATAACTGCCGCCGTTGAACTCGACGCCGCCGTTGGTGTTGGGGCAGGCGACGTCGCCCACGCGATCGGGCTGCGTGTTCTGACCTTTTTGCGTGCTGACGGCCAGATGGTACACGACCGAACCGTTCCCCGCATCGAGGACCCAGAAGTTACCGCCTTTGTCGCCCGCGGCCACGAGCTTGCGCGAGGCGCCCCCGACGGTCGCGCTGAAGAGCACGGGCGGCATCGCCGGATCCCAATCGTGCGTGTCGTGCGGGATGAACTGCTTGTACCACTTGATCTTCGGCTTCGCGCCGCTGATGTCGAGCGCGATCATCGAATTGGTGTAGAGGTTCGCTCCCTTGCGAATCGTGCCCAGGAAATCGGGCTGCGGGTTGCCCGCATCGACGTAGAGCGTGTCGCTCGCGGGGTCGATCGCGACGCCGCTCCAGACCGCGCCGCCGCCGCGTTTCCAGGAGTCGCCGCTCCACGAATCGTGTCCGGGCTCGCCCGGCCCCGGAATGGTGTTCCAATCCCAGACGCGTTTGCCCGTGCTCGCATCGAAGGCGCTGACGTATCCGATGCCGCCCCAGTCGCCGTTGGACGCACCCAAGATCAGCATGTTCTTGTACGGAACGGGTTGCATGGTGAAGAACGTGTTGGACGTGTCCTTCGCGGCGACGACGTTCCAGACGGTCTTGCCGGTCGTGGCGTCGAGCGCGATGAGGTGGCCGTCGAGCGTCGCTTCGTAGACCTTACCGTCGCCGAGCGCGACGCCGCGATTGGCGGAGAACGCGATCACGTGCGGCTTGTAATGAAAATGCCATTTGATCGCGCCGTTCGCGGCATCGAGCGCGTAGACGTCGTTGTGCGACGACGTGACGTACATCGTGCCGTTCCAGACGATCGGCGAGGTTTCGAGCGGCCCGCGCGCGTCGATCTTCGTCGACCAGGCCTTCTTGAGCGTCGCGACGTTGCCCGGATCGATCTTCGCGCCGGCAACATAGCGGTTGCCGCTGTAATCGTGGGCGGGTAACACCCAATTGGCGCCGTCCGACGAGGCGTTCGTGTACGAATCGGCGGTGGGCCAGCTCGTGTCGGCGCGCAGGCGCGGAGCGCACACGACGGAGACGATGGCGATGCAGGCGACGGCGGAAACTGCCCGCGTCAAACGCAACATGGATCCCTCCTTGGAGCCGCTCAATCGGCTCGGCTGCCTCCCTTCAGAGCTAATGGCGGCAGCCCCTTGCGAACGGCTCTCAAATTGGTGGACATAGTTTTCAGGGAGCGGGTGCGCCGGACGGCGGTTCCGAGGAGCCGGCCGCGGCGTCCGCGGCGCCGGCCTCGAGGACCTCGCTGAGTTCGCGCGCTTCGACTTCCGTGCGGCGCTCGAGTCCGATGAGCCGATTATCGCAGGCGTCGAGCGCGAAGATGATCGCGTCGAGCTTTGCGTTCATCGCGCCCGTGTCGCGGCTCTGGGCGTTGTTCAGCACGAAAACCATCAGGAACGTGACGATCGTCGTGCCGGTGTTGATGACGAGTTGCCAGGCGTCGGAGAAGTGGAAGGCCGGGCCCGATGCCGCCCATACGAGCACGATCACGAATGCAAGCCCCGTTGCTTGAGGGCTGGCCGAGAATGCGTTGACCCGGCGGGCAAACGCGCCGAAGGTGTTGTTCATGCCGCACGTCCTTTCTACTCCGTCGTACCCAATGAGCCGCATCGCGTTAGAGGACGGCGCGATGCGACCCCGGTAGCGACGCTGACGATGCTCGCTCGCGCCGTGCGCTTCACCGCCCTGTTCTTGGCGTGGGGTCTGGCGGTGCCGGCCCCGGCCCTCGCGCAGCTCCTCACCGGGGCGCCCGCGGCTTCGGCGGCTCCGGCGCTCCAGGCCGGTCTGCGGCAAGAAGGCATCTATACGACGGCGCCGATCACGCTCGACGGAGCCGTGTTGTTCCGGATCGCGGCGTTGCAGAATCAATCGCCGGACCAATTACCGCTGGACCTGCGCCAGAATTACGTCCAAACGGCGCTCGGCGAAGCGGTCGCGACGACGGGCTCGGGTGGAACGCTCGCGACGGTGTACGACCCCAAGAGCCTCATCGTGCGCGTTCGCCGCGACGGCGGGCAAGCCGAAATCGAGATCGCCGACCACAAGCACACCGACCCGTTACCGATCGTTACCGTGACTTCGGTCGACGCGCGTTACCATCAATTGAGCTTGAACGAGCTCGCGACGCAGTGGCAAGGCATCCTGCAAGCCGCCCTCGAGCAGGCGTTGCTCAAGCGCCAGCCGGCCGTTCAACGCGCGAGTCTGATCACCGTCGCGCAGGTTGCCGCCGCGCTGGTCGTGCTCACGTTGCTCGCCGCCGCGGGCATTTCGCTGTTGCGGCGGCGCATCCGCGTCCTCGAACGCGAGATCGCCGATGCGAAGCCGGAAGGGCCGGCCGCCGAGCCCGGACCCGAAGCGACCTCCGAGCCGCGCAACGCGCGCCGCATCGTGCTGGCCGCGTTGCGTACGCGCCTGCCGTCGGAACGGCTGGCGCTGCTGCACGGCGCCATCGGCGTCTCGATCGGCGTCGTGCTCTTGATCTGGCTCGCGGCGACCACCTGGGCGCTCTCGCTCTTCCCGCAAACGACGCCGCTCGCGCACATCGTCGCGCGCCGGGCGATCGCGGTCATCGCGATCCTGATCTTCGCCGGGCTGGCGATTCGGGTGCTCGACGTCGCGATCACGCGCTGGGCCGGTTGGCAGTTCGGCACGTTCGCGTCGCCCGAAGAGCGCTCGCGCGCGCTGCTGCGCGGTCCGACGATCTCGAGTTCGGTGGCCGGCTTCAGCCGGTTCGCCGTCACTTTTCTGGCCGCGTTGCTCGTCCTGAGCCAAATCGGCATACCGGTCGGCTCGGTTGTCACGATCGGGGGCGTGGCGGCGATCGCCGTCACCTTGGCCGCGCAGAACTTCGTGCGCGATTTCATCGGCGGTTTTCTCGTGCTCTTCGAAGACCAGTACGTCGTCGGCGACTTCATCACGGTCAACGGCACGAGCGGATTGGTCGAGAACTTGAGTTTGCGGATGGTGCAAATCCGGGACGCCTCCCAGAATCTGATCACGATCGCGCACGGGTCCGTGGCGATGGTCCGCAACGAGTCGCGTTATTGGTCCGGACTCGATTACAAGGTCTCGATCGATCTGCACGCCGACGCGCTCAAGGCGATGGAACTCGTGAAGGCGGCGATCGAGCCGCCGGCGGCGATCGAGTGGATCGGTCTGGACGCGCTCGATCGCGACTACGTGACGATCCGTGCCAGCATCAAGACGGAACCCTTACAACAATTCCAGCTACGCCGCGACCTCAACGAGCGAGTCTACCGGGCCTTTACCGAGGCCGGCATCGCCTTTGGCGCTCCGCCGGTCGCTTAGCTTCGCGGCCGGCGCGGGGCACGGCGGCGGCGTGCCGGCCGCAACGAAGTGAGAGCCGGTTCGTGTTCTGGGGAATACGATGAACATGTTACGCACGCTGGCCGCCACGGCGGCCCTCACCTTGGGTGCGCTGGCGCCGGCCGCCGCCGCGACGAACCTGCCGGATTTGCCTGCGCACATCACGTTCAGCACCGCGATCACCCCCGCGTACTTTGGCGGCGGTGAGTATGCCGGTACGCTCAATCTCACGATCGCGAAGGACGGCAGTCTGAGCGGCATCTACCGGCCCGAGGATACCGGCATGTTTCGCACGGTAACCGGTGGACTCGACGGCGACCGGGTCTGGCTGGATCTGGGCTACGACGGTCCGCACATCACCGGGACGTTACGCGACGGCAAGATCGTCGGCACGACGCCTTACTTCTTGCATTCCGATGGGTTTGACGGGCCGGGCAGCCAGCCGTACAACTTTACGGCAACGCCCGAGGCGAAGCGGCTCTGAGCCGGTTCAGCGGTCGGCGGCGATTTTGACGAACGGATCCCCGGGGCGCGTCGCCAGACCGAGCCGGCCGTCGGCGTAATCGTAGGTGACGGTGAAATGGTCGAGCAGCGAATTACCTAGCCGCCCCTGGGCCACCGGTTCGGGAGCGCGACTGGAGGCCACGAACTGGCCCGGCACCTCGAACGCTCCGATCCGTACGGTCGCCACGCCCGCATCGGGGCCCGCACCCGCCCCGCCCGGCTTGAATTCCGCGCGGTGCTGCGAGAACAGGTCGTATCCGATCTCCAGCGCCGCGTTGGAGCCCGAGTCGACCGCGAGCGCGAGCGTTTGCCCCGCGGCGCGCACGGTCGCGACCGGAACGTAGTTTTCGAAGGTCAGCGCCACGCCGGACGGTGGCGGTCCGTAGGCGTTCGACACGGTGAGCGCGTGCTTGGCGTAATCGACGCTGATCCGCGCGTGCGCGAAGACGTCCGCGCCGAGGACGACGTCGTAACCGTTCTGATGCGCGTCGCGCAGCACGACGTATTGTGCCGTGGGATAGGTGGCGCCGCCGATTTGCAGGGGCGGCGCCTTGACCAGCCCGCTGACTTGGCGCGCGGCGCCGAATTCGGGCCCTAAGTTCTGCGGCGCGAGCCCCAGGCGCCCCGCGAGCTCGGCGCTCATCGACAGCCCCGAGTTGCCCGAATCGAGCAGGCACGCGACGTGTTCGTTGCCGATGCTGCAGGGAAGAATCGGCGCGAGGCCGCCGGAACGTTCGAGCGTCACCGTCGCGGGGCCGGCGGAGAACTGCGGCACGAGTCCCGGCGGCGCGCTCAACGCCGCGTCGGAGATCGAGCGCCGGTCGAAGCGTTGGATCACCGAACCGTTGAGGGAGACCGTGTACGGCAAGGTCACCCGGCCGTCCACCTTGCGCTGGTCGCTGAATTCGAAGGCGAGCCCGCGTTCGTCGGAGATGACGCCGGCAACGAGGCCGGTCGCCGGATCGATGACCGCTTCGAGCAGCGCGCCCAAGCGCGGCGCGACGGAGACGCGTAAGAGTTTGCGGCCGCCGCGCAGCACGGGGTCGCGCTCGGTCAAGGTACCGCCGTTCTGGCGAAAATCCGGCGCGGTGAATTCGTAGGACGCGATCGCGCGCAACGTCAACTGCAACGCATCGACCTGCGTGGAGAGCGGCAGCGCGGTGTCGTTGAAGTTCGCGTCGAAGCTGCGTTCCCCGTCGAAATAGAAACCGGTGCACGTGCCGCGATAACAGTGGCGCGCGCGATACTTCAGTCCTTCTGTTTCCGTCGTCACGTCGAAGGTGCGGCCGTCGACCGTTTCCCGCGAGCTGCTCACGATGTGGTACCGGTAGGGCGCGCCGCTCGCCGTGCGCGCTCGCTCGAGTAGCGCTTGCAAGGAAGCCTCGTCGGCGCGAGCCGGAAGGGCACCCGCGAACGCGAGCGCGAGGCTCACTAGGGCGAGACTTCGGAAGAAGCAGGGCGGGGGAGCGGCGAAACGCATTCTCGTGGGCTTCGAAATCGTCGACGGCTATCTTCTCGGCGACCCCGTTTCCAAGCCGGACGTCGTCGCCGCCTTGCTAGCGACTCGGTCCACCGAGCCCGCGGCGGCACCGTTCTACCGCGCCCTCGAAGCGGTCGGTGCCCGGGCTGCCGACGAGGCCTTCGTCGCGCTGCGCCTGGTGCTTGCGGGGCGACCCCCGTCGGACGAGGGCGTCCGCCGGGTGCGCGCGTTGGCCGCCGTCGCGCGGGCCTGTGCGACCGGTGACCGGACCGGGCTCGCCGCCGTTCTCAAGCGCGACCGCGCCGAGCTGACCGATCTGCCCGCGGTCGCGCCGGCCGAAGCCGATCTGCAAACCATGGGTGCTGCGGCCCGCGAGGCGTACGTCCGGTCACTGGCTTGACGCCGAAGAATGACGGCGAACCGGTCGTCGAAAGGAACGTCGCCTTCGAAGCGCTACGTTAGAGGGAAGTCATGCCGAGGTTGTTTCTGGTCGTCTTCGCCGCCGCGCTGCTCTCTGCCGGCGCCGTTCCCGCGCAGATGCGGCCGGTGTCTGCCGCGGACTGCGCCCCCGCTCAAGCGCTTGCGGCGGAGAAGACGACCGCGGCGGTCGAAGCGCCGGGGCGAGCTGCCGGCAGCGTCGGCGGGAAGGTCGCCGATATCGACTACCGCGGTAGCCGGATGACCGTGACGGCGGGTAAGCGCTGCTACGATATTCTGATCCAGCCGAGCACGAACATCGTCGGCAAGGGGAAGGGTTTCTACGAGATCGCGGACATCAAGCGCGGCGCGCGCGTCCAGGTTCTGCTGAGCGAGAAGGGCGGGGCCTACATCGCGCAGATCATTCACTTGCTCTGATTCCCTCCGATCTCGACCGGCTCGCGGGCAGCATCCTGTGCGTCGGCCTGCGCGGACCGGCCCTCGATGCGCCGGAACGCAACGATCTGCAACGGCTCGCGCCCGGCGGGCTCGTCCTCTTCGCACGCAACGTGTCGTCGCTCGAAGCGACCCGCGACCTCGTGGCTCGCGCCCGCGCGGCGTGCGGAGGCGGCTCGCCGGCGCTCGTGTGCGTGGACCAGGAAGGCGGGCGTGTTGCTCGCTTGCGCTTCGGCACACCGTTGCCCGCGATGAGCGTCCTGGGCGCCGCCGCCGATACCGGCCTGGCCGAGCGCGCCGGAGCGGCGCTCGCCTTCGAGGTACGGCGAATCGGCGCGAACGTCGATTTCGCGCCGGTCCTCGACCTCGCGCTCGATGCGGAGAGCACCGTGATCGGGACGCGCTCGCTCGGGTCCGATCCCCAAACGGTCGGGCGTCTGGGGGCGGCGGTCGTGCGGGGACTCCAGGGAGGCGGGGTCGTGGCCGTGCCCAAGCATTTCCCGGGCCATGGGGCGACCGCGCTCGATTCGCACGTGGAGGTTCCGACGGTCGCGGCGGATGCGCCGACGTTACGCGCGCGGGAGCTCGTGCCGTTCGCAGCGGCGTTCGCGGCCGGCGCTCGCGCCGTCATGACCGCGCACGTGCGGGTGCCCGCGCTCGACGCCGAACGTCCGGCGACGCTGTCGGCCGCCGTGCTCACCGGGCTCCTGCGCGGCGAGCTCGGCTTCGAGGGCGTCTGCTTCACGGACGACCTGGAGATGGACGCGATCGCGCGGGGCGTGGGGACGGCGAGCGGAGCGGCCCTGGCCGTCGCGGCCGGTGCGGACATGCCGTTGATCTGCCACTCCCTCGAACGCGCCTTCGCCGCGCGCGACGCGCTCGTAGGCGCCGTTCGGAACGGCGCGTTACCGCTCGCGCGCTTGGAAGAGGCGGCCGACCGGGTCGCGGCATTGCGGGCCGCCTTTCCCGCCGCGGATGCGCCGGATCCGGCGCTCGAGGACCGCGCGCTCGGCCGCGAGATCGCGCGCCGCGGCCTGACTCGCATCCGCGGCGCGGCAAGTTTGGATCCGGCGCGGCCCGTGACCGTCGTGTCCTTCGAGGGCGTCGCGGGCGACGGCATCGCCGCGGCCGCGCGGGAGCGGCCCTCGCTCAGCCTCGCGCTGCGCCGCCGGCGCGCGCGCAGCGAGCTGATGCGCGTCGCGCTCGATCCCGATGCGGCCATGCTGGAGATGTTGGTCGACGTCGTGCGCGCCCAGGGCGCGCGCAACGTCGTCGTCTTGGCGCGGCGCGCGCACGTCCACCCCGCGCAAGCCCGCGCGATCGACGCGTTATTGGAAATTGCGCCGCACGCGGTCGTGGTCTCGATGTTGGAGGCGTTCGACGTGCCGCTGTTCGCCCGGGCCCGGACCGTGCTCGCGACCCACGGCGACGAAGAACCCAACGTCGAGGCACTGGCCGACCTGCTGATGGAACGCTCGTGAACGCAGCGCCGCGGTGCGCGGACGCGCTCCTGCGCGCCGCGACGGGAACGCGCTTCACCGCGGCGGTCTTGCGCGTGGAACGGGCGGGACGAGCCGTCTTCGAGCGCGCGTACGGTACGCTCGACGACGCGCCGGACGCGCGCGCGACCGAAGTGACGACCCGTTTCGACCTCGCCTCGCTCACCAAGCTCTTCGTCGCGACCGCCGTTCTGGCCGCGGTTGCCGACGGTGCGGCGGCCCTGGACGAACCGTTGCCGGCGTTCTTCCCCGAATGGCGGGGCAGCGCGCGCGAGACGGTGACCTTGCGCAGGTTGCTGGCGCACACCGCCGGTTTTCAATCCGGCGCGGATTACCGGCAGTTGCTCACCGAGAACGTCGAACGTTTCGCGTTGCTGAGCGAACCGGCGGCGGCTCCGGGCGAGCGAGTCATCTACAGCGACCTCGGGTTCATCACGCTCGGGGCGTGGCTCGCGCGCGCGAGCGGCCGTTCGTTGCTCGCGGTGATCGATGGCCTGACGGCGCGGCTCGGCTGCGAGGGCACCCGCTTCCGTCCGCGCAACGACGATCCCGAGACGATCCCCGCAACCGAATGCGATGCGTGGCGCGGCAGAGTGCGGGGTGCCGTGCACGACGAAAAAGCGTACCTGATGAACGGGGTCGCCGGGCACGCCGGCTTGTTCGGCACCGCGCGCGACGTGGCGCTCTTAGCGGAGCTCTACCTCGCGGCCGCCTGCGGCCGGGCACCGGTCGCCGCGCTCCTGCCCGTCGCGTCGGCCCGCGACGCGATCGTCGAACAGGCCTTCGACCCCGTGTTGCGACGCGGCCTGGGCTGGGCCCTCAAGACGACCGACGAAAACTCGTGCGGCAGTTTGATGGATCGCGCGTCGTTCGGCCATACGGGCTTTACGGGAACCGTCGTGTGGGCCGACCCGACCCGCGATCTGAGCGTGGTGCTGCTCGCCAACGCCGTCTACTTCGGACGCGGCGACCTGCGCGATCTGCGCGCGGCCGTGTGCGACGCGTGCGTGCGCGAGTTCGGCTGATGCGCGCGATCGGGCTGATGTCGGGTACGTCGCTCGACGGTATCGACGCGGCGCTCGTCGAGATCGTGCCGCACGGCGGCGGCTACGCGCTCGGGCTCGAAAACTTCGTGACCGTACCGTTCGAGGCGGAACTGCACGCGCGGCTGCGTGCGGCCTTGCCGCCGAACGCGCCCGCGCCCGCCGCGGTCGCGGCGCTGGACCGCGACTTGGGCGTGTTCTTCGCCGAAGCCGCGCTCGCGGCCGCGCGCGGCACGGCCGTCGATTTCGTCGCCAGCCACGGGTTGACGCTCTACCACGACGGCGCCGCGCGCGTCACGGCGCAGATCGGCGATCCCTATGCGATCCGCGACCGGCTGGAGGCGAGCGTCGTGTTCGATTTCCGCCGCGCCGACTGCGCGCGCGGTGGGAACGGCGCGCCGCTCGTGCCCTACGTCGACGCGCTGCTGTTCGCCTCAGCGGAGCGCGACACGGTAGCGCTCAACATCGGCGGCATCGCGAACGTTACGGTCTTGGCGCGCGGCGCCGGCCCGCAGGCGGCGCTCGCCTGGGACACCGGTCCCGGCAACATGCTGATCGACGCGTTGGTGCGCCGCCGGACCGGCGGCGCGGAACGGTTCGACCGCGACGGCGCGTACGCCGCGCGCGGTACCGTCGACGAGACGGCCGTGCGCGAACTGATCGCGCGTGAAGCGCCGTATCTGGTCTTGCCGCCGCCGAAATCGACCGGCCGCGAGCGCTTCGGTGACGGGCTCCTCGACGCGCATGCGGACGTGTTCGCGCGGCTCTCGCTCGCCGACGGCTGCGCGACGTTAGCGGCGTTCACCGCCGCCACGATCGCGGATTCGCTCGCGCTCTACGGTCCCGCGAACGCGCGGGTCATCGCGAGCGGCGGCGGCGTCCGCAATCCGGTCCTGATTCGCTTGCTGCGGGAGCGGCTCGCCGCGCCGGGGTGCGAACTCGAAGACTCCCGCGCGTTCGGTGTGGATCCCGATGCGAAGGAGGCGCTGGCCTTCGCGGTCTTGGGCTACGAAACGCTGCGCGGCCGTCCGTCCAACGTGCCGCGCGCGACGGGCGCGCGCGGGCCGGCCATCCTCGGCGCGATCGCTCCGCACGCGCTCGAAGCGACGCTTCGAAAGCTTCGCGCCGAAATCGGCTAACCGTGCCGAGTCGAGAGCGAGAGGCCGGCATCGCGCAGCGGCCGCAGTTGGCAGCCCCGCTACGGCGTGAGTCCATAAATGGGGCACTCGCCACTCCGAATATTTCGCCGCAACCCTTACCGGGGCACGTGCCGACGTCGCTGCCCGCGACCCCGTACGCGCGGCCGGTGCCGTCGCCCATGAGGGGACCGTAGGGCTTGAATCCGTCCGCTCCGGTGAACTCGTGGACGATCTGGAGGTCCCATTCGCAATCCTGAACAGGGTCCCGTAGCCCGTGGGAACGCCGTTCTCGGAGCCGCAGGCCGCCGCCCCGCCGCCCAGTTGCGTCGTTCCGACGACGCTGCCGTCCGGCGCGAGTGCGAGCCGGAGCGGCTGGCTCCCGTCCTTGCCGCCCGTGAAGCGGTGCAGAATCGCGCCGCCCTCGCGCGTCGGCTCCCTTGGCCGGCGGCGTTCATTCGAATACCGAGTTCGCGCTATTGGTCGCGGCGTAGAGCGCGTCGGGAGAGCCGGCGATCGTCCCGCGCATCCGGCGCCAACTCGTAGATCGTCGAGTTCGTCGCGCCGTACAGCGCCCCGCCGGGACCCGCTACGACGCCGCAGACGCCGTGCGGAAACGTGTAGATGGTCGTCAGACTGCTCGCTACGGCCTGCGACGGCGCTACGTTCGCCAATGCGAGAAGCGAGAGGGTCGCGGCTGCGACGGCGCGGCCGACGACGACAGGAAGCGATGGTGCGAGCACGATCGTCCAGTGTAACCGATGCGGCGCCTCAAGAGCGTCTGCTCGTGCGGACCGCGAACGGGGCGGGGATGAGCGAACGAATCGCAGTCGGCGTCGATGCCGGTGGAACGTCGACGGTGGCGGCACTGTCCCGCGACGGAAGCTACGAATCTTTCGTGCGCGGCGGGCCGGCGAATCCGAGTTCGCGCGGCGTGCCCGCGGCGGTCGACACGATCGCGGGCGTCGTGCGCCAGTTGGTCGAGGATACCGATCCCGCGGTGCTGTTCGTCGCGGCCGCGGGCGCGGGCCGCGAGAGCGTCCGCGATGCCCTAACCGCCGCCTTGCAGGCGGCCTTTCCCACGACCGGACGAATTGCCGTCGAAGACGACGCGCGGGTCGCGCTGCGCGCGGCGATTCCCGAGGGGCCGGGAGTCGTGCTCGTCGCCGGCACGGGCAGCGTCGCGTACGGCGAGAACGGCGACCAGCGCGTCCGCACGGGCGGCGCGGGTTTCCTGCTCGGCGACGAAGGTTCGGGCTTTGCCATCGGGCTCGCGGCGCTCAAGCTGTTGGCGCGGACCTTCGACGGCCGCGCCCGGCCCGATGAGACGACGGCGCTAGCGGCGCGAGCGTTCGATGCCGAAGATCGAGACGCGCTCTTGGCGGCGCTCTACGGCGCCCCGCTGGACGTCGCGCGCGTTGCCGGCCTCGCGCCGAGCGTCGTGGCCTTCGCGGGCAAGGGTAACCGGGCGAGCACCAAGATCGTGCAATCCGCCGCGCTCGAGCTGGGCGATCTGATCCGCAGCACGGTGCAGCAATGCGGGCTCGCGGAGAGTTCGCCCGCGGTTGCGTTCGCGGGGGGCTTGCTGCGCGAAAACTCGCTCTTATCGTTTTTGCTCGAAACCCGCGTCACCAACGAAGTCCCCGGCGCGTCGGTCGTGCGTATGCGGGAAGAGCCGGCGCGCGCCGCGCTCCGTTTCGCCGAAGCGCTGTGACGGATTCCGGCCTGCCGCCCGCAACCGAAGCGCGCAACGCGGCGACCCGCGGGCTCGACCTCATGCCGACCGAAGAACTGGTCGGCGTGCTCGTGGGCGAACAGGCCGACGCGGCCGCTGCCGTCGCGCGCGCCGCTCCCGCGCTGGCGCGCGCGGTCGACGGCATCTCGGAACGTTTGCGCGCGGGCGGCACGTTGCACTACGTGGGCGCCGGAACGTCCGGGCGGCTCGCGACGCTCGACGCAGCGGAATGTCCGCCGACGTTCGGGACGCCGCCGTCGCTCGTGGTGGCGCACATCGCCGGCGGCGCGACCGCGCTCGTCGCAGCCGTCGAAGGCGCCGAAGACGATGCTGCGGCGGGCGCCGCGGTGTTGCGCGATCGGGTGGGCGCGGCCGACGCGGTCGTGGGCATCTCGGCCAGCGGCGGCGCTCGCTACGTCGTCGCGGCGCTCGAAACGGCGCGCGCCGCGGGCGCGCTGACGATCGCGGTTACCGGCGTCGCCGGCTCCTCGCTCGCGCGCGCAGCGGACATGGCGATCGTCGTCGAAACGGGCGCCGAACCGATTGCCGGCTCGACGCGCATGCGCGCGGGGACCGCGCAGAAAGTCGTGTTGAACGCGCTATCGACGGCTACGATGGTGCGGCTCGGGCGCGTGCACGACAACGTGATGGTCGACGTCGTGGCCACGAACGCCAAGCTGCGCGAGCGCGCGGAGCGGCTCGTTCGCGAACTGACGGGGGCCGGCGCAGCGCGCGCGCGCGAACTGCTGGCACTGGCAGGCGGCAACGTGAAGGTCGCGGTCGTGATCGAACGGCGCGGCGTCGATGCCGCTGAGGCGCGCGCGCGTCTGCAAGGTTCCGGCGGATTCTTGCGTCCGCACCTCTAACGAAGCCAGCGATGCCGCCGACCTCCCTTGCCCCGCACCGCCACATCGCGAAACTCCTCATCGCCAACCGCGGGGAGATCGCGATCCGCGTGTTGCGGGCGGCCACGGAACTCGGCCTCTCGACGGTCTCGATCTTTTCGCGCGAGGACCGCTTCGCGCTGCACCGGTTCAAGGCCGACGAGAGCTATCCGGTCGGCGCCGGCCGTTCGCCCGTGCAAGCGTATCTCGACATCGACGACATCGTGCGGATCGCGCTCGAGGCCGAGGTCGACGCGATCCATCCCGGCTACGGCTTCCTCGCCGAAAATCCCGATTTCGCCGACGCCGTGCGCGCCGCCGGCATCGTGTTCGTCGGCCCGCGTTCCGAGACCATGCGAAACTTCGGCAACAAAGTATCGGCGCGCGCGCTGGCGGTCGCCGCCGGCGTGCCCGTGATGCCCGCGACCTCCGCCCTCCCGCACGATCCGGTGGAAGCGACGCGCGCGGCAGAGGCCGTCGGTTTTCCGGTGATGCTCAAGGCCAGCTGGGGCGGCGGCGGCCGCGGCATGCGCGTCGTGCGCAGCGCCGCGCAGTTCAACGAGCAAGTCGGTACGGCGCGGCACGAAGCCGAGGCCGCCTTCGGTAACGGGGAGCTCTTCGTCGAGAAGTACGTCGAGCACGCGCGCCACATCGAGGTCCAGCTCCTGGGCGATTCGCACGGCACGGTCGTGCATCTGGGCGAACGCGACTGCACGGTGCAGCGCCGCCACCAGAAGGTCGTGGAAGAGGCGCCCGCGCGGCGGCTGACGCCGGAATTGCGCGCGGGGCTCACCGAAGCGGCCCTCAAACTGGGCCGCGCGGTCGGTTACGATAACGCCGGCACCGCGGAGTTTCTGGTCGATCGCGATTCGGGCGAGTTCTACTTCATCGAAGTCAACCCGCGGATTCAAGTCGAACACACCGTCACCGAAGTCGTCACCGGCATCGATCTCGTGAAAGCGCAGATTCGTATCGCCGGCGGCGCGGCGATCGGTACGCCCGAGAGCGGGGTCCCGCCGCAAGAAGAGATCGTCCTGCGCGGGTACGCGATGCAGTGCCGCATCACGACCGAGGATCCGCAGAACAACTTCGCGCCCACCTACGGTCAGCTGACGGCCTACCGGCCCGCGACCGGCTTCGGCGTGCGGCTCGACGGCGGGACCGCCTACACGGGCGCCGTCGTGACGCCGTTCTACGACTCGCTCCTCGAGAAGGTAACGGTTTGGGCGCCCGAACACGACGAGACGCGCCGGCGCATGTTGCGCGCGCTGCGCGAGTTCCGCATCCGCGGCGTCGCGACGAACGTGCCCTTCCTCGATGCGTTGCTGGAACATCCCGAATTCATCACGGGCAGCGTGACCACGCGCTTCCTCGACGAGCACGCGAACCTGATCGACCTGCGCCGCTATCGCGACCGCGCGACGCGGGTGCTGAGCTTCATCGGTGAAACGATCGTCAACGGCAATCCCGAGGTCAAGGGCCGGGCGCACGCGGAGGCGCGCAGCGAACCTGCCGTACCGCCGGCCTGGCGCGTGCCGCCGGCGCGGGGCACGCGCGACCTCTTGGACGAACTCGGGCCGCGCGGCTTTGCCGATTGGATGCGCGCGCAGCAGCGCGTGCTCGTGACCGACACGACGTTCCGCGACGCCCACCAGTCGCTGCTCGCGACCCGGGTGCGCACGCGCGACATCGTGCGCGTCGCGCCCGCTTACGCGCAGCGCCTGCCCAATCTCTTCTCGCTGGAATGTTGGGGCGGAGCCACCTTCGACGTGGCGATGCGCTTCCTCAAAGAGGATCCGTGGTGGCGGCTGCGAGCGATCCGCCGCGCGGTACCCAACATCGCGCTCCAAATGCTCCTGCGCGGCGCGAACGCGGTCGGCTATACGAGTTATCCCGATAACGTCGTGCGCTATTTCGTGCTGCAGGCCGCCGAAGCCGGCATCGACGTCTTCCGGATCTTCGACTCGCTGAACTGGGTCGAGAACATGCGCCTCTCGATCGACGCGGTGCTCGAAAGCGGAAAGCTGTGCGAGGCTGCGATGTGCTACACGGGCGACATCCTCGACCCCGCGCGCACGAAATACGATCTCGGCTACTACGTGAAGATGGCCAAGGAACTCGAGGCCGCGGGCGCCCACGTGCTCGGCATCAAGGACATGGCGGGCCTCTGCAAGCCGGAGGCGGCGCGGCGCCTGATCACCGCGCTCAAGGGCGAGGTCGGCATTCCGATCCACTTCCACACCCACGATACCAGCGGCAACAGCGGCGCGAGCGTCCTCGCGGCCGTGGAAGCCGGCGTCGATGCGGTCGATGCGGCGATCGATGCGATGAGCGGCCTCACCTCGCAACCCAATCTCGGCACGATCGTGGCGGCGCTGCGCAACACGCCCCGCGACACCCACATCGACGCCGAAGCGCTGCGCGAGATTTCGACGTATTGGGAAGGCGTGCGCCGCTTCTATCGTCCCTTCGAGAGCGAGATGCGCGCGGGGAGTTCGGACGTTTACGAACACGAGATGCCGGGCGGGCAGTACACGAACCTGCGCGAGCAGGCGCAATCGATGGGCCTCGGCGACCGGTGGCCGCAGATCACCAAGACCTACGCGGCGGTCAACCGGATGTTCGGTGACATCGTGAAGGTCACGCCGACGTCCAAAGTGGTCGGCGACCTGGCGCTCTTCATGGTCGCGGGCGAGCTGACCGAACGTCAAATCGAGGATCCGGCGGTCGAGGTCGCGTTCCCGCAATCGGTCGTCGAACTCTTTCATGGCGATCTCGGCCAGCCGCCGGGTGGTTTCCCCAAGGCGCTCCAGGAGAAGGTCCTCAAGGGTCGCCCTCCGCTCACCGAACGCCCCGGAGCGTCGTTGCCGCCGCTGGATTTCGAAGCGGCGCGCAGCGAGGCGGCGGGCTTGATCGGCCGGCCGCTCACCGACTTCGAATTCGCTTCGTACTTGATGTACCCGGCGGTCTTCGTCGAGTTCGCGAAGCACCAAGCCAGTTACGGGAACGTCGACAACCTCGAGACGCCGGTGTTTTTCTACGGCATGCAGGTCGGCCAAGAGATCGAGATCGACATCGAGCGGGGCAAGACGCTCTTCGTCCGCTATGCTGCGCTCGGCGAGCCCGACGATACGGGAACGCGCCGCGTGTATTTCGAGCTCAACGGCCAACCTCGCACGGTCGCCGTGGTCGACCGGCATCTGACCGGCGTCAAGGCGGCGCCGCGCACGGCCGAGCCGGGCAATCCGCATCAAGTCGGCGCGCCGATGCCCGGACAGATCGTCAAGGTCTCGGTCGTCGAGGGTCAGCACGTCTACAAGGACGATCCCTTGCTGACGATCGAGGCGATGAAGATGCAGACGATCGTCTACGCCCAGGGCGACGGCGAGGTCACGGCGATCCTTTCACCGGTCGGCGCGCGGGTGGGCGCGGGCGAATTGCTCGTCGAGCTGGGCTGAGCTGCGCGGGCTCGGGCTAGCGCCAGAAGGCGGCGGCTGCGGGATGATCGCCCGCATACGTCCGGACTTCGACGACTTGACCGCGTTCGAGCGTGAAGACGGCGACATCGCTCGCGCGCAACCACTGCCCGTGCCGGCGCGCGCTCGATTCGGTGACGACGAAGACCCGGTTGCCGTCCGAGGCCATCGCGACGGGCTTGTGGCGGAAGCTTCCGGCCGTTTCGCGTTGCAACTGCCCGAAGAAGCCGACGATGGCATCGCGGCCGCGGTAGGTGCCGCGCAGCACGCCCGTCTGTGTTCCGTACCAAGCGGCGTCAGCGTGGAACAAGTCGGTCAGCGCGGCGACGTCGCCCGCCGTGAACGCTTCATAGCCGCGCTTCACGAGCGTGACGTTGTCGAGTTCGAGATATGCAGTAGTCATCGCCGAACCGCTCTCTGTTGTAAATGAGCTTCGAGTATACGTGGCTGCCGTCACGATTGCAATAAATGCGATTAGACTTGATGATGGGCCCGCGCCCGTCAGCGCTGCCGGGCGCCCGCGGCCAAGTCGTTTGGCGCCATGATCAGGCGGCCCGCCGGGTAATCGAAGTAGATATCGTAATATCGTAGGAAGCGGTACCCGATCAAGCCGTCGGGATCGATATCGGGATCGCCCGCGAACGCGGCCACGCGGTACGCAAGAAAATGCCGGAAGTCGATATCGGCAAAGGTGAAATCGTCCACGTCGACGGCGACCAGCGACATGCGGGCCGGCGCGCCGTCGTCGCCGCGGTAGGCGAGGCTGCTGAATTGGGTTACGGCGCCGCGCCGGTCGACGATATCGCGCGGATGCGTGCGCGCGAAGCGGTCGAACAGGTAGACGTCGTCGGCGCCGCTGTCGACGATGAAGCGATCGCCGAGCGCGTTGCCGACTCGCACGCTCACCATCGGGACGCCGTCATCGAGCGCAATCGGCACGCTGGCCGCTCCCGGCACGTCGGGATCGAAGGCGGCCGGCGAAATCGCGTACACGCGCTGATGCCGGTAATCGACGTGGACGACGGCACCAGCCAAGAAGTCGTAGCCGAGGAGGCCGGCGATGGCGGTATGGTCTTTTGCTTCGTATGCGAACGGCAGCGCCGACGCGACCGCGTCCCGCAGCGTCAGGTCGCCGATCGCGATCTCCGCCACGTCGACCGGCGTCGCGGCGGCGGGATCCGGCTCGAGCGCAGCTCCGAGCGGGTCGTTTCGCAGGCCGAGCTCGCGAGCAACGTCGCGATCGATCACGATGCTGCTGGCGCCGGAATCGAGCACGAAATCCAGCTTGCGGCCCGCGATCGCCAAGCGCACGATGATGTCGCCGTCGACGAAGCGCGCCGGCACGTCGACGACGCTCTGCGCGACGGGAAATTCCTCGCGCGTCGCCGGCACGCCGCCCGGGGCGATGGCCGCGCCGATCAAGGCGAGCGCGAAGGGGACGGCCGCGAGCATCAACATCCTGTGCGTCCCCCTTCGGCGCAGGACAGCACCGGCCTCGCACCGCACGGCTGCCAGCAATATGGTGCACGTTTCCGCGCGTTTCGCACGAACGCTGGCCGCCGCATGTCTGCTCGTTTCCATTTGGCCGCCGGTTGCGGGCGCAGCGGGAAGCGCCGCCGCGAGCGCGCCCATCGCGTTCGTCCCGCTGGACGATCGGCCCGTCACCTACCAGTTACCGGTGATGCTGGGCCGCATCGCCGGTCAGCGCGTCGAGACGCCGCCGCGTCCGTCGCTGGGCACGTATCTGCAGCCCGGCGATCCCGACGCGATCGCGCGCTGGCTGCGTTCGAGCGCGACGCAGAACGTCAGCGCCCTCGTGGCTTCGAGCGACATGGTCGCCTACGGGGGCCTCGTCGCCTCGCGCGTTCCCGGCGTCTCGACCAGCGAGGCCTTCGCGCGATTGAGCGAGCTGGCAGCGCTCAAGAGCGCGCATGCGATTCCTTACGTCGGCGTGTTTGCGACGATCATGCGATTGGCACCGACGGGCGTGCCGCGTCTCGGCCGCGCGAGCGACTATTACGCGACCGGCGCGACCGTCGATGCGATCCAAGCCTACGCGAACCTTCCCGATCCTCCGGTGGAACCCGACGACGTCCGCAAGGCACGGCACCTGCGCGAGATCATCGGCGACAAGACGCTGGATGCATACCTCGCGACGCGCCGGCGCAACCTCGAAGTCGATCAATGGGCGCTGCAGATGGCCGCGGAAGGCGGCTTCGACCGCATCGTGCTCGGCCAGGACGACGCGGGGCCGGTCGGCCTGCATCTCAAGGACGTCGCGGCGTTGCAGCGCACGGCGCGGCGCTTTCTACTGGGCGACCGGGCCTCGATCGAGCCCGGCGCCGACGAACTCGGGATGGTGATGCTCGCGCGCGCGTTCGCGCGCAACGCGGGCTGGCAGCCGACGGTCGGCGTCACCTACTCACGACCGGACGGCGGCGCGACGATCGATCGTCTGGAGTTCGTGCCGATCGACGCGACGATCGGCCACATCATCGACGCCTGCGGCGCGACCCGCCGGGAGAGCGGCGCCGACGTGCAGCTCTTCGTGCGCGTCGGGGGTACGAGCGAATCGGACGAAACCGCGTTCGAGGATGCGCTCGCGCAAGCCGTGAACGCGGGGCGCAGCGTCGCGGTGGCGGATCTTTCGTTTCTCGACGGCGCTCCCGGGCCCGAGCAGCAGCGCCTGACGGACGCCCTGATAGCCCGCGGGATCGCGGGCAAGATCGATGCGTTCGCGTCGTGGAACACCGACGCGAATACCGTCGGCACGGCCTTGCCGGAAGCGATCGCGGCCGGTGCCGGCCGCCGCGCGGGGCGTTACGACGCGCGCGCCCACGCGCAGTTCATGCTCGACCGCTACATCGACGATTATGCGTTCCATCAGTTCGTTCGTCCCGAGCTCAACGAGGAGCTGCGCGCGCACGGAATCGATACGACGCTGCTCCTACCGGAGATCGCGCGCGAGGCGAGCCACGATAACCGCGCGGCGCTCTGGCCCCACGCGCTCGATCTGCTGGCGCGGATCTACCCGCAATACCGCGACGCGGGGCTCACGATCACCTTACCGTGGGACCGTACGTTCGAGACCAAGATCGACGTGCGGCTCGCGCCGCGGGACGACGCGCGTTAGCGTAACGCCGGACGCGCGGTTGGCGCGCAGCAGCTCGATCGTAACTCGCCTTACCGTGGAATTATCTGCGAGCATCAGAATCCGTTATCGTTTGTGCGGCTGATTCGCTTATCCGAGGGTGCCGTTTTTCCGACGCAACGAGATATTAACTGCCGTCACTTTCTCGGTCCGTCTCGCACGCTCGTAGCGCGCCGGGACGGCTCGCGAAACCAATGAGAAGCAGCCGAAAGTTGAACACGAAACCAGAGCCGGGCGGACGTGCGAATCCGCCGGAATTTTTCACGAGCGGCGCCACGCTCCGCTCGCTGCGCGCGGCGACGCGCTCGGCGCACCGGCGCATCGAAGAATCGCGACCGATGGTCCGGCTGATGCGCGCCGACTATACCGAAGCGGAATACGCGCAGCACCTGCGACGCCTCTTCGGATTCTACGAACCGTTCGAAGCCGCGCTTGCGGCGGCTACGCAGGCGAGTTCGTGGCCACCGTCGCCGAGCCGCACCGAGATGCTGCGGCGCGACCTCGAAGATCTCGGCTGCCCTCCCTCCGAAATCCGGGGTCTACCACGTTGTCAATGCGCTCCGCTGCACTCGGATAGCGCTTTGGCCGGTTCGCTTTACGTGTACGAGGGAGCTGCGCTCGGCGGACAGGTCGTCGGCCGGTATCTGCGCCGTTCCCTCGGTACGCGCTACGCATTCGCATTCTATCATTCCGATGCGGTGGGGCGGCGCCGGCAATGGACCGCTTTCTGCGCCACCCTCGAGCGCTGCGGCCTCACGTCGCCCGATGCGGCCGTGGAGTCGGCGCTCGCGGCGTTCGCGGCACTGGGGGCCTGGATGGAGGAACCGGCTGCGCCCGCGGCTGCCGTCCGATGACCGTTCGAAAGCACGAGATTCCCGTAGACCTCAGCGCGTGCGCCGCCGAACCGATTCGGATACCGGGGGCGATCCAGCCGCACGGCGTGCTGCTCGCGCTCGAACCGAGAACGTTGATCGTCGAAGCGGTGTCGGCGAACTCCGGCGCCTTTCTCGGCTTGAGTCCGGGCGAGCTGATCGGCAAGTCGCCGGCGCTCTTCATGGGCGAACGGCAGTTCGCCGATGTGGCGGCGGCAATCGCCTCCGAAGGATTCGAGTCGGGCGTGCACGCGATCGTCGTGGGGAGCGATCCCGAACCGATGGAGTGCGTTGCGAGCCGGTACCGGAATGTCGTCCTGCTGGAATTGCAGCCGGCGAGCGGGGCCTTCTCGCTCGACGATCTCGACGTTTCGCTCAGCCTGCAAGCGCCGCTCGCCCGAATGGAGCGCTGCAAGAACATCGTCGAGCTGGTGCGCGTCGTTGCGAAGGATATTCGCAGCATCAGCGGCTTCGATCGCGTGCTCATCTATCGCTTCGACGGCGACTGGCACGGGGAAGTGATCGCGGAGGACTCCGGCGATCGCTATCCGGTCAGCCTGCTGGGTCTGCACTTCCCGGCCAGCGACATTCCCGTTCAAGCGCGCGAGCTCTATCTGCTCAATACGCTCCGGTTGATCCCGGACGCCGACTACGTGCCCGTCCCGATCGTGCCGAGCGAGGTGCCCCGGCTGAGCGGGCCGCTCGACCTCTCGCGAGCCGAATTGCGCAGCGTGTCTGCGATTCACCTGGAATACTTGCGAAACATGGACGTGCGCGCGACGCTGACGATCTCGATCGTCGTGCACGGCAAGCTCTGGGGCCTCGTCGCCGCGCACAACGCGACGCCGCGACGGATCACCCACGCCGTTCGCTCGACCTGCAACTTCTTCGCCCAGATGCTCGCCCTGACGATCGGCGCGCGGACCGACCAGTCCGATCTCTCGATCCGCCTCAACATGAGCCAGCGCATCGTCAAGTACGTCGCCGGGCTCGAACCCACGCAATCGCTGTGGGAGGAGCTGCGGCGCAACCGGTCCGCGCTCTTACGCCTGTTCGACGCGCAGGCGCTCTTCGTGCGCGGCCCCGAGGGAACCGAACTGCACGGTACGTCCCGCAGCGTCGCCGACGTGGAAAAAGCGGTAGCTGCGCTGAAACGGATCGCTTGCAACGGGATCGCGCACTGCGCGTCGCTGCGTAAACTCGAGGCCGAAGCGGGTCGCCTGGCGCCGGAGCTCTGCGGCGGTCTCTACGTCGGCCTCTCCGCCGCCGACGACCGGTGTCTCGTGTTCTTTCGGCGCGAATCGAACGTTCGGGTCCTGTGGGGCGGCAATCCGAATAAAGCCGCCGTAGCGCAAGCGGCCACCGGCCGGCTGTCGCCCCGCACGTCGTTCGCGGCGTGGGAAGAGATCAAGCGTTTCGAGAGCGCCGCCTGGTCCGCGAGCGATCTCGTGAAGGCCGAGATTCTGCGCGATCAATTGATCGCTTGGCAGCAAGCCCGCGAACAAGTCCGTCTCCTCGCGCATCACGATCCGCTCACGCAGTTGCCGAATCGGCGTTTGTTGGACGAACGATTGCGCTGCGCTCTCGCCGAGGCCGAGGCCCAAGGTAAGATGGTCGCGTTGCTGTTCATCGACGTCGACCGCTTCAAGCGCTTCAACGATCGCCTCGGACACGCCGCCGGCGACGTGGTGCTGCGCGAGGTCGGATCGCGGACCGTTCGCGCCGTGCGCGATTGCGACATCGTCGGCCGTTTGGGCGGCGACGAGTTCGTGGTCATTCTGCCGGGCCTCTCGGAACGCGGCATCGCGCATGTGGTCGCGGAGCGACTCGTTCGCGAAATCGCTCAGCCCATCGACGGCTTCGTAGGGCCTGACCTGCGCGTCAACGTGAGCATCGGCATCAGTTTCTTCCCGAGCGACGGCGTGACGAGCGAAGCGCTGCTCGGAAGGGCCGACGCCGCGATGTACCGGGCCAAAGAGGAAAACCGCAGTGCCTGGTTGAGCTCGCAGACCGCGCAGCCGTCACTCGATCGGTTTTCCTGTGAGAACGAGCGCGGCGTCGCCGACGCACTCGCTCGCGGAGAGATCGTGGCCCACTTTCAACCGATCGTCGAACTCAATAGCGGCCGGGTGGTCGCGGTCGAGGCCCTCGCGCGCTGGGATCACGAGACGCGCGGGGTGCTCGGCCCCTCGGCGTTCCTCGAGGCGGCGGAGCAGAGCGATCTCATTCTCCGCTTGGGCGCGCACATGCTCGACGCGGCCTGTTCCGAGGGACGCCGGTGGCGACAGAGCGGCCACCCGGATCTGCGCGTTGCCGTCAACGTCTCCCCGCGTCAACTGCGCGATTTCGATTTCGTCTCGCTCGTGCGCGAGACGCTGCGCAGGCACGACTTGCCGGCCGAGGCATTGGAACTCGAAATCACGGAGCGTTTGATGGCGGGCGACACGCCGCAAAGCATCGACGCGCTCCGCGAGTTGGCCGCCTGCGGCGTTCGGATCGTGATCGACGACTTCGGCGCGGGGTATTCGTCGTTCAACTACCTGCGGCGTCTGCCGGTCAGCGCGCTCAAGATCGATCGAACCTTCGTCGCCGACATCGACGTCGTCGAAGCGCGCGAGACCGGCATGGCGATCGTCCGGGCGATCGTGTCGCTGGCCCGCACGCTCGAGCTCGAGGTCGTCGCCGAAGGCGTCGAAACGAAATCCGAACTCGAGCTCTTACGGGCGCTGGGCTGCAATTACGCGCAAGGTCATTATCTGGGGCGTCCGCAGGCGGCGGAAGACTACCCCGCGTTCACGAAGTCCGCGAGCTGAGCCCGGTCGCATCGGCCGGCGCGACGTCGCTCCCGCCCTTGGCGTGGTGCGGCAGCAACGTGCGATCCTTGCGGTAGCAGCGCACGAACTCTTCGCCGTACGGCAGGGCCACGAACGTGCCCGCGGCGGCGAGCACGCCCGCGATATACCGTGGCGAGAGCGCCGGTTTCTTGGGCTCCAAGCGCCAGCGCGGGGCCTCGTCGCCGCGGCCGAAGATCCCGACGAACTGCTTCCATTTGAGCACGATGGAGAACGAGGTGAGCATGAACGGCAGCACTTCGAGAAAACTGTGCGTGTGCTGTTCGTGAGTCGGTATCTCGCGCAGGCCCTTCGAATAACGGACGTCCCAGTACGAAACGGCTTCGTGCGTCACGAAGCCGCCCGCCATCATCGTGAGCACGAGCGCGTTGATGTCGAAGAAGAGCGCCGTCATCATCGGGATGCCGAGCGACGTCATCATCAGCGCGTGCGTCAGCGACTCGTGCGTGCCCGAGGTCTCCTCGATCTTGGTTTCGCGATGCCAGATCCAATCGAGCACGCCCGGGACGAACCAGAGCGGAATGAGGACGTAGAGCATGTAGTTGCGCACGGCCATTTCCTCGACGTTGGGCTCGTCGCCGTCGTGCGAGGTGCGAATCGCCGACGGCCCGATGGCCAGGTCGGCGGGGTCGGGCGCCTGCGATTTCTGCTGCATGGTGGCCGCTTCGTACCCACATCGGCGTCCGGCCGCTACCGTGGCGCTCCCAGCATCTGAAGCGCCACGCCGATGGCGACGGGTTCGTAGCGGGCATCGATGCGCGCGAGCACGCGCCCGGCCAGTTCCGCTTCGAACGCCGCGACCAGCCGTACCGCCGACGCGGCGTCGCGCGCGATGCAGGCGCCGGCGATGTCGGCGTAGGTCGCGACCGTGTGGGCGGGCAGCGGTACGTAGAGTCGGCGGAGGTTCTCGCTGCGCGTGAATTGGGCGCGGATCGCCTCGCGCAAGCGCCGGCCGGCCCGAGCGACGAACGTGCGGTGAACCGCCCCCCGGGCCCGGGCGCTCGCGGCGTCGTCGTCGCGTTCGCAGGCGAGCCGCAGCGAAGCGATGCCGGCCAGCAAGGCGTTGAGCTCCGTCTCGGTGAGACGCGGCACCGTGACCGTGATGCCCGTCGCCTCGAGGAGGATGCGGTCGGTGAAGGCGACGTCGAGGCTTTCGGCGTCCAGTGGCACGACGCGCGCCCGCCGGTTGGCCTCGGAGAGGATCAAGCCCTCGGCTTCGAGCCGGCGCATCGCCTCGCGCAGCGGGGTGCGGCTCACGCCGAACTCGCGTGCCAACTGGACCTGTGAGAGCACGGCTCCAGGCGGGAACGTTCCGGCCTCGATCAGCTTGCGCAGGCGCGCGTGCACGCGCTCGACGCTTCGGACTCGAACGCCCGGCAACGGGCTCTTCACAGCGTCTCCTTTCCGATGACTTAAGTCGCAGGAGTTACGTCGTTGCGGCGGAAGGCCTGCCGAAAAGTGTGCACAGTTTGGAGGCGCCCGTGTTTCCTGCAGCATTCGAGTACAAGCGCGCCCACTCGGCCGACGAGGCCGTTGCATTCCTTACCCTGCACGGCGCCGAGGCGCGGGTGCTGGCCGGCGGGCAGAGCCTGATTCCCGCGATGCGCTACCGGCTCGCGCGCCCCGGCGTGCTGGTCGACATCAACGCGGTCGAAGATTTTTCTTACATTCGTGAAGACGGCGGCGAGCTGCGGGTCGGCGCGCTCGGCCGCGACGCGGCGCTCGAGCGGCTGAGCTTCCTTCCCGAACGCTATCCGCTGCTCGCCGACGTCTCGCGCGTCGTCGCGGACCCGGTCGTGCGCCAAATGGGTACGGTCGTCGGCAGCCTCTGCCACAACGATCCGTCGGGCGACTGGCCGGTCGCGGCGCTGGCCGCGCGGGCGTCGCTGGTCGTGCGGGGCGACGGCGGCCTGCGCACGATCCCGATCGACGAGTTTCTGGTCGACTCGTACACGACGGCCGTCGCCGAGGGCGAACTCGCGCTCGAAGTCCGCTTTCCGACGCCCGGTGCGCGCACGTCGGGCGCGTACGCCAAGATCGAGCGCAAGGTCGGCGATTTCGCAACGGCCGCCGCCGCCGTGCAGATCGCGCTGGCCGCCGACGGAACGATCGCCGAAGCCGGGGTCGCGATCGGGGCGGCCGGTCCGCAAGCGCTGCGGGTGAGCGCGGCCGAAGCGTTGCTGCGCGGCGCGACGCCGTCGCGCGACCTCGTTCGCGCGGCCGCCGATGCGGCGCGGACGCTCGCCGATCCGATTCCCGATACGCGCGGTTCGGCCGAATTCAAGAAGGACATGGCGGGCGTGGTCGTCGCGCGCGCGCTCGCATCTGCGTTGGAACGTCTGGGAGTGGAGGGTCTGCGATGAAGGTCTCGGTTACGGTCAACGGCACGGCGTACGAACGCGAGGTCGAACCGCGCACGCTGCTCGCGTATTTCCTGCGCGACACGCTCGGCCTCACGGGCACGCACGTCGGCTGCGACTCGTCGAGTTGCGGCTGCTGCGTCGTCGTTCTCGACGGCGAAAAAGCGGTCAAGTCCTGTACGATGTTCGCGGCCCAAGCCGACGGGCACGCGATCACGACGGTCGAGGGACTGGTTCAAGGCGGCAAGCTGCATCCGCTGCAGCAGGCCTTCTGGGACAATCACGGCCTGCAGTGCGGCTACTGTACGCCGGGCATGTTGATGACGTCGCTCGTGCTCTTGAAACATCATCCCGACCCGAGCGAAGGCGAGATCCGCGAGGCGATCTCCGGGAACCTCTGCCGTTGCACGGGTTACCAGAACATCGTGAAATCCGTACAGCAAGCGGCAGCCGAACTCTCCGCCGAACCCGTCGCGTCTTAACCGGAGAAACCGTCATGGCAACGACCGAACTCCCGCCCACCGCCGAACGCCATTCCCTCGGCCTCTCCATGAAGCGCAAGGAAGATCCGCGCCTGATCCAAGGCCGCGGACGCTTCCTCGACGACATCGTGCTGCCGAACATGCTGTACCTGGCCCTCGTGCACAGCCCCTACCCGCACGCGCGCATCACGAAAATCGATAAGAGCGCGGCGCTCGAGGTGCCTGGCGTCAAGGCCGTGCTGACCGGCGAAGACCTGGTGGCGGCCGGCCTCGGCTGGATTCCCACGTTCCACGGCTACGACAAACAGATGGTCTTGGCCGTCGGCAAGGCGCTCTTCCAATATCAGGAAGTCGCGGGCGTCGTGGCCACCTCGCGCGAGGCTGCCTTCGACGGCGCGGAGCTCGTCGAGGTCGAGTACGAGCCGCTCGATCCGGTCATCGACCCCTTCGACGCGATGAAGGATACCACGCTGGTCCGCGAGGATCGCGAGAACAAGACCAATCACATCTATCATTGGGAAGTCGGGCAGCGCGCCGAGACCGACGCCGCGCTCGAACGTGCCGACGTCCACATCAAGGAGCGCGTGTACTTCCAGCGCTGCCATCCGGCGCCGCTCGAGACGTGCGGTTCGATCTCCGATATGAACCCGGCCACCGGCCGCCTGACGCTCTACTTGACCTCGCAGGCACCGCACGCGCACCGCACGGTCGTCTCGCTCGTCACCGGCATTCCCGAAGACAAGATCCACGTGATCTCGCCCGACATCGGCGGCGGCTTCGGCAACAAGGTTCCGGTTTATCCGGGCTACGTGGTCTCCGCCGTGGCCTCGGTCGTGCTCGGCGTGCCGGTCAAGTGGGTCGAAACGCGCACGGAAAATCTCACGACGACGGGCTTCGCGCGCGACTATCACATGGACGTCGAGATCGGCGCCTCGCGCGACGGGCGCGTCCAAGCGCTCAAGGTCAAGACGGTCGCCGACCACGGCGCCTTCGACGCCGCCGCCGATCCGACCAAATATCCCGCCGGCCTCTTCGGCATCTGCACGGGTTCCTACGATTTCCCGATCGCGTTCACGGAATTGGACGCATACTTCACCAACAAAGCACCTGGCGGCGTCGCCTACCGCTGTTCGTTCCGCGTCACCGAAGCCTCGTACGCGATCGAGCGCGGCATGGATCTGCTGGCCCGCGAGCTCGGCATGGACCCGGCCGACCTGCGCTTGAAGAACTTCGTGAAGAAGGAGCAGTTCCCGTATCCCTCGCCGCTGGGCTTCGTGTACGACAGCGGCGACTACCACACGACCTTGCAGAAGGCGCTGGACAAGATCGGCTACGCGGAGTTGCGTCGCGAACAGGCGGAGAAACGCGCGCGCGGCGAGCTCATGGGCATCGGCATCTCGACCTTCACCGAAGTCGTGGGCGCGGGCCCGAGCAAACACTTCGACATCATGGGCATCAAGATGTTCGATAGCGCCGAGATCCGCATCCATCCCACGGGATCGGGCATCGTGCGCGCGGGCACGCGCCATCAGGGCCAGGGCCACGAGACGACCTGGGCCCAGATCGTCGCCGAAGAGCTGGGTCTGGACCCGCAGAACATCTTGGTGGAAGAAGGCGATACCGACACGGCGCCCTACGGTCTGGGCACGTACGCCAGCCGCAGCACGCCGGTCGCCGGGGCGGCCATCGCGATGGCCGCGCGCCGCATTCGTGAGAAGGCCAAGAAGATCGCGGCCCACCTCATGGAGGCCGCCGAGGACGACGTCGACTGGGTCGACTACAAGTTCCAGCTCAAAGGCGTTCCCGGTAAGACCGTCACGATGAAGGAGATCGCCTTCGCCGCGTACACGAACCCGGTGCCGGGCAGCGAACCCGGGCTCGAGGCGACATTCTACTACGATCCGCCGAACCTCACGTTCCCGTACGGCGCGTACATCGCCGTCGTGGACGTCGATCGCGATACCGGCGAGACCAAAGTGCGGCGCTTCCTCGCGATCGACGATTGCGGGACGGTCATCAATCCGATGATCGTGGAAGGCCAGATCCACGGCGGCCTGACCGAGGGCTTCGCGATCGCGTTCATGCAAGAGATCGTCTACGACAACAACGGCAACCACCTCAACACCAATTTTACCGATTATTTGGTGCCGACCGCGCTCGAAACGCCGAAGTGGGAGACCGACAGCACGTGCACGCCGAGTCCGCACCATCCGATCGGCGCCAAGGGCGTGGGCGAGAGCCCCAACGTCGGCTCGCCCGCGGCCTTCGTCAACGCGGTGATGGACGCGCTGGCGCCGCTGGGCATCAAGAACGTCGACATGCCGCTCACCCGTGAGAAGCTGTGGCGCGCGATCCGGGAGGCTCGCGCGTGAACCTGAAATGGGAAGGGCAAGAGCTCGTGACCGCACCGCGCCACGCGGTGTGGGCGTTCATCACCGATCCCTACAAGATCGCCGAATGCGTGCCGGACCTGATCGAGTCGACCGTCAATACGCCGCTGGATTTCGATGCGGTCGTGGCCGTGGCGGTCGGACCCGTGCGCGGGAAGTTCAAGTTGAAGATCGCGCTCGACCACGGTGCCGAGCTCCACGGTATGGGGCTCAAGATCAGCGGCGGCGGCTTCGGCAGCGTCGTCGATCTGGTCGCGGGCGCCCGCTTGGAAGACAACGGCGACCTCACGACGACCCTGAACTGGCACGGCGAGGCCGTGATGCGCGGGCCGGTCGCGACGGTGGGCGGCCGCGTCATCGACGCGCAGGCGCAGCGCGTGATCCGCTCGACGTTCGAGAACGTCAAGTCCCGATGCAGTTCTTCGATCGAATAGCGGAACTCGAACGGTGCCACGCGATCTTCGCGGTCGCGACCGTCGTCGCGCGGCGTTCGCCGGTCAGCTCGCATCTGGGCGATCGCGCCGTCGTGTTCGCCGACGGCCGCATGGAAGGTTTCGTGGGCGGCTCGTGCTCGCGCGATATCGTGCGCCGGCAGGCTCTCAATTCGATCGCGAGCGGTAAACCGCGCCTGCTCCACATCCGCCCGGACGAGCTCGACGCCGTCGCCCGCGCCGAAAATGACGGTGAGGAGCGGGTTTTCGTTCCGATGGGATGCGCTTCCGAGGGCGAGGTCGACGTGTACATCGAGCCGCACATCCCGCTGCGGCGCCTGGTCGTCGCGGGCTTCACGCCGGTTGCCGAGGCGCTCGCGCGAATCGCCGCGACGCTCGACTACGACGTCGTGCGGGTCGTCGCGAACGACGAACTGCGCGATGCGGCGTTCGCGCAAGGGACGCGGGCCGTCGCGATCGAGGGGTTGAGCGATTATCTCACGTCGCTCGACGGCTTCGAGCGCGCGCGGCTCGTCGCGATCGTCGCCTCGCAGGGCCACTACGACGAGGCGGCGCTCGAAGCGCTACTGCGCATCGACGGTGCGTACGTCGGCCTGCTCGCGAGCCGCAAACGCGCGGCGACGGTTCTCGGAGTGTTGGCCCAGGGCGGCGTGCCGCCCGAGCGCCTGGAGCGCGTTCGCACGCCCGTCGGACTCGACATCGGAGCGCGCAGTCCCGGCGAGGTCGCGGTCTCGATTCTGGCCGAGGTCATCGGCTCGACGCCGATCTTAGCGGAGCCAGCGGCGCTCGCCCAACCCGTCGCAACCGCCGTCGATCCCGTTTGCGGGATGGACGTCGACGTCGCCGGGGCGCGCCACGTGCTGGAACGCGACGGCGTCCTGCACTATTTTTGCTGCGCGGGATGTCGTGCGGCGTTCGCAGCCGAACCAGCCCGTTCGTGACCGTCGACCGGATTCGAGAACGGTTCGCCGCCGCCGGCTACGTGGCGAGCGACGACTTCGCCACGACCTTGGAGTTGATGCTGGCGCTCGAGAAACCGCTCCTGGTGGAAGGACCGGCGGGCGTCGGAAAGACCGAGAGCGCGAAGGTGCTCGCCACGATCCTCGAGACGAACTTGATCCGGCTGCAGTGCTACGAGGGCCTCGATGCGGCCAGCGCCCTCTACGAGTGGAACTACCCCAAGCAATTGCTGCGCATTCGCCTGACCGAGAACGAGGGCGCGTCGACCGAACAGCGCGAGGCCGAGATCTTCGGCGAGTCGTTCTTGCTCAAACGCCCGTTACTGGAAGCGATCACGCAGGACCGCGCGCCGGTGCTCCTGATCGACGAGATCGATCGCGCCGACGAGAGCTTCGAGGCCTTTCTCTTGGAGTTGCTCGGTGAATTCCAAGTAACGATTCCGGAGCTGGGAACGATCCGCGCGCGCGAACGGCCCGCCGTGATCCTGACGTCCAATCGCAGTCGCGATCTTTCCGACGCGCTGCGACGCCGCTGCCTCTACCTCTGGCTCGATTATCCCAGCCGCGATCAGGAGATCGCGATCCTGCGCGCGCGCCTCCCCGAGATCGACGCGCGCCTCGCCCAGCAGATCGCGCGCTTCATGGAGTTCTTGCGCGAGCAGCCGTTCGCGAAGGTGCCGGGCGTCGCGGAGAGCTTGGACTGGGCGCTCGCGCTCGTGCGTCTGCATCGCGATGCCATCGACGAGCGGACCTTGGAACGCACCCTGGGCTGCATCCTCAAGGTCCAAGAAGACTGGGCGCTGCTGCGCGAACAACGCGCGCGTTACGTGCCGTTGCTCGCGGGCGGCTCGGAACGCACGCCCGCCCCGGAGTCCGATTACGGGCTCGGAATCGTGCAGGCCCGCCGCGGCTGATCTGACGAGCGGCGTCGCCGCGTTCGTCGGCGTGTTGCGCGACGAGTACGGCTTCCGGGTCGGGCAGGCCGAAGCGCACGACGCCCTGCGCGGGATCGAAGCGCTCGGGCTGCACAGCGCCGCCGGGGTCCGGTCGACCTTGCGCGCGGTCTGCTGCTCGGGGCCGGACGACATCGGGCCCTTCGAACGCGCCTTCGAGGCTTTTTTTCTGTCTCCGGTTGCCGGCCGGCCGCAGTCTGCCTACGAGCCGCGCCACAGCCGGCCGCCGCAGACCGGGGAGGTTCCGGCAAACCTGCCTGCAGCGCCGCCGCGCACGCCGGGGAGTTCGCGCGACGAGGTTCCGGACGACGAGGAGCGGGCAGCGGACGCCCCGTCCCGGCGTGAGGCGCAGGCGCTCGAGACGCAGGACGATGCGGACGCATGGCAAGCGCTGCGGGCACGTTACAGCGCCGATCCCGGTGCCGCCGAGTCGATCGTGCTCGATGCCGCGGCCGTGCGCGCCATGCTCGGCGCGGCGGACCGTACGATCGCAGCCGTCCGCTTGGGCCGCTCGCGCCGGCGCCGGCCCATGACACGAGGTCCCGAATTCGATCTGCGTCGCACGCTGCGCCGCAGCTTGCACACCGGCGGCGATCCGGTGGCGTTGCAGCGGCTGGGCCATCCGCCGCGCAATCCACGCTTCGCGATCCTCATCGACGGCAGCCGCTCGATGCTCGGGCACGGCGCGCCGATGCTGGCCTTCACGGCCGCGTTGTGCCGGCGCAGCCGCCGAGCCAAAGCCTTCGTCTTCAGCACCGAACTGCGCGACGTGACGAGCGAGCTGCGCCGCGTTCCGCCGCCGGCCCGCCTCGACGGTCTCGGCGCCGCCTGGGGCGGCGGGACGCGGATCGGCCGGAGCCTGCTCGACTTCGCGCGCGTCCGCGGTTCGCGGCTCCTCGGCGGCGACGCGGTCGTGTTCGTGTACAGCGATGGGCTCGACGTCGGCGAACCCGGCGTGCTTCGAGCGGCGATGTCGCAGATCGCGCGGCGCGCGGCACTGGTGATCTGGCTCAACCCGCACGCCGGCGACGCCGGGTTCGCGCCGTCGGCGCGCGGCATGCGCGTCGCGCTACCGTACGTGTCGTTGTTGGCGCACGCGGACGATGCGCCGAGCTTTAGCGCTTTAGCACGTCGCATTTCGGTTGAGCGACGAAGCTGACGGGCTGCCCCGCGGCGAGTTCGCGGGCCGAGCTCTACCCGGCTTCTCGTAATTCCCTGAAGCGACAGAACTAACTAGGCATGCGCAGCGGCGGCTTCCGGCGAAGGCTGGGGCCGTGGTTTTGAAATGGAACGGGAGCGAACGCGTCCCCGCGCCGCAAGGGACGGTCTGGGAGTTCATCAACGACCCCGGTAAGGTCGCGGGCTGCATGCCCGATTTGATCGAAGCCGATATCATGGGACCGCGCCAGGTGCACGCCGTCGTCCACGTTCGGGTCGGATTGATGCGCACGCGTTTCCGTTATAACGTGGAACTGGTTCCGCACGAGAGCTGCGAGCGCATGGTCGTGAAGATCGGCGGCGGCGGCTTCGGCAATGCGTTGGAACTCACGGCCGGAGCGAACCTCGTCGACAACGGCGACGCCACGACGACCTTGCAATGGGAGGGTGCGGTAACGATGAGCGGGCCGATCGCGCTCGTCGGTTGGCCCGTGGTCGACGTCAAGGCGCAGCGCGTCATCCGCAAGACCTTCGCCAACGTCCGGGAGCGGCTCGGCAGTCCGTAGGTTCGGCGCGCAGCGTTGGTTCGGCTGTGTCGTGCGAGGCGGCTATTGCGACGGTGGGACGAAGCGGCGCGTCAACTCGTCGAGCTGCGAGTTCACGGCGCTGCGGCGCACCGAGTCGATGCCCTCTTTGAGCGTGTCGAGTAACGCTCGCAACGTAGCGGTCGCGATGCGCCGGCCCATCGCCGCGTCGAAGGCCTGCCCGATGATGCCGGCCGGCGGCTGATACGAGCCCGCGAGTTCGAGCGTGCTGCGCTCGTCGCCCCCCGGCGCGACGGTCAGGGTGCCCGCGAAGGCCGGATAGGGGCCGCCCTTGTCGGCTTCCCAGCCGAGATCGTAACGGGCGATGTGCGTTTCGCTCGTGCTCGCGCCGACGGCGCGCGGGATGAGGGTCGCGATGACTTCGCGCCTGAGGGCGAGGTCGGCCACGGGGACGCCGATTTCGAGCCGGACGCTGTGCTCGGCCGAAGCGCGCCGTTGCGCCACGAAGGCGTCGAGGTAGTGCGCGCAGTCGTCGGCAGAGCAGTCGATCGCGATTCGACCGGAAATATTCGTCACGGGAAGGCCCTCCAGGCAATTGGCTCGCCCAGTCTATCGCACCGCCGCGAACGACGTATGAAGGCGATGAGAAGGATTCTCAAATCAAAGAATTGATTTGACAAACCAAAAGTACTTTCGCGTAGACTGTTGCCGGGTGATGGAGAAAGACGTTGCGGCCGTGTTGGAACACTATCCGCGAATCTACTTCGCGTGTCACGCGCGGCACGTGCGCGAACCGCTCAGCGGCGACGTGTTGAGCTCCCATCAAGTGAGCATCTTGGATCATCTCAGTACCTCGGAGCCGACGAGCCTCTCCGAGTTGGCCGCGCACATGGGCGTCACGGCATCGACGATGTCGCTCGGAACCGACCGGCTCGTGGCCGGCGGGTACGTGCGGCGCGCGCGCGACCGCGCCGACAAGCGTCGCTTGCGATTGCTGCTGACGGCGAAAGGACAGCGCGTGCGTGAGGCGCATTCGGTACTCGATCCGGTGCGCGTCGGCGCGGTGCTCAAACGCCTATCCGAGCCGGATCGCGCGCGCGCCGTACGCGGACTCGAACTGCTGGCGCGCGCGGCCGCAGCTGAGAGCGAGCATCGCGCGCGCAGCGCGCAAGGAGACGTATCATGAAAGCACCCGTTCGCGCCGCTTCGTTCGCCGTAGGGGCGCTGGCGCTCGCCGCCGCCGTCCCGACGGCCGTCGGCAGTTTCTTGCCGGTCGACCACGTCGCCGTGCGCAGCGAGTGGTTCGCGCTGCGGCCCGAGCGCTTGTGGCACCTGGCGTTAGCCGAAGTCGAGGCGCAGAACGACGGCGCGTATACGATCGCGCGGCGCGAGGAGCCGCACGTGCTCGTCACGGAACTCGCTCCCGGCAAGAAGCCCTTCGACGGTACCTGGACGTACGAGTTCTTACCGGCAGCGTCGGGCACGACGCTCCGCATCACGGAGACCGGCAACGTGCATCCGCCGTTCTTCCGTTTCGTCTCGCGCTACGTGCTCGGGCACACGCGGTCGCTCGACGATTTTCTTGCGGGCCTGCGCGCTCGCGCCGCCGTCTGAGCGTGGGTAAGGAGGCCGCCTGTAACGTGCGCGTGAACGGTCGCGGCGCCAACGCGAAGGCGCACCTCGATTCGACGGCGCTGACGACATCGGGCGCGGTCCGGCTCAGGGTGCCGTTCGGCGAGATGCGCGGCATCGAGGCTCGTGACGGCGGCCTGCATTTTACGTGGTACGAAGACCGCGTGACGCTCGAACTGGACGCGGGCGTCGCCGAGAAGTGGGCGCATGCGATCCTTCATCCGAAATCGCGCCTGGAAAAACTCGGCGTCAAGGCCGGGTTGCGGGTCTGCGCGCTCGGCTGCGACGCGGACTTCGTCGCCGAACTCGCGGCCGCGCTGGGCGATCCGCCGGCGACGCACCTGCGTGGCGACTTCGACCTCGTCTTTTATGGCGTCGCGGAGATAGCGGGTTTGGCGCGCATTCCCGCGCTCGTTGCGCACCTGAAGCCGGCAGGCGCCCTGTGGTTGACGTATGCGAAGGGGCGCGGCGCGCCGGTGCCCGAGAGCGCCGTTCGCGCGGCGCTCCTCGGCGCGGGTTTGGTCGACACGAAAGTGGCCGCGTTTTCGCCGGCGCATACCGCGGTCAAAGCGGTGATCCCGGTAGCGTCCCGAATATCGAAAAGCCGCTAATGGTAGAGCGCCCGGGCCTCTCTACCGAGCCGGCCGCTAGCGGCGATTCGCTATGCCGCCGTTCGCTCGGTCGCCGCTAGGATCACGTTTCAAATGGAATCGAGCGGTCCGGCTCACCGCCCCAAAGCGCGCGGCGAGCGCGAGAGCGGCAAGTGCGGGCAAATAGACGCCGGGGGCCTCGGCCCAGGCGATGGCCCGCGAACCGCCGGTCAGGACGAGCGTCGCGTGCAATGCCGCGTGACCGGTAAGATAGAGCGCCGCGGCCGCGGTCACGACGCAGGCCGGCGTTACGTCGTTGCGCGCGAACGCGAAGCCGAGCGCGAAGACCGCATAGGTGAGTCCGACATCGCGCAACAGATGCAGGTTCGCCGGTCCGCTCTCGGCGACGCCCGGCACCACGTCGTAGAAGAAGCGCGGAGCGAAGAGCAGTGCGGCGGCAACGACCGCGAAGAACAGGCCGGAGATGCCGAGCACGGCCCGATCGAACGGCGCCGGTCTCACGCGGGTTCGGCCGGCACGCCGCGGAGCTTATCGGGATTTCGCGTCACGTAGATGCGCCCGATGCGTTCGCCGGCGCTCTCGAGCGCGAGGGTCTGGATCGGCATGCCGCCGTCGCTCAGGACGAAGCCCGGGAGGCCGTTCACCAGCGCGGCGCGGACGCGAATGCCGGCCGGCGCTTTGCGCGCGAGACCCAACAACAGGCGGCCGACGCGGTCCGGACCCGCTACCGGAACCATCGCGGCCGGTACCTTGCCGCCGGAATCGCTAACGAGCACCACGTCGTCGGTCAGGAGCGCCGTGAGGCCGGCGAGGTCGCCGCTCGCGATGGCGGCGGCGAAGCGGTCCCGCAGTCGCAGCGCCTCGCGGGCCGGAAGCGCGGCTCGCGCGCGCGGTCCGCGCACATGGGTGCGGGCGCGCGACGCGAGCGCTTTCACGGCGTCCTCGCTGCGTCCGAGCGTCGCCGCGACTTCCGCGAACGGCACCTCCATCACGTCGTGCAACAAGAAGGCCGCGCGTTCGAGGGCGGAGAGGCGTTCGAGCGCGAGCAGCAGGGCGAACGACACGTCGTCCGCGAGCGCGACGATCGCCTCGGGATCGGGCGCACCAGCTTGGACGATCGGCTCGGGCAGCCACGGCCCCACGTAGACTTCGCGCCGCGCCCGCGCCGAACGCAGGCGGTCGATGCACAGTCGCGTCACCGTGGTGCGCAGGTACGCTCGGTCGTCGGCGACCGTTGCGGACTCGCGCGCCGCGCTCCAGCGCAGGTAGGCGTCCTGCACGGCGTCTTCGGCTTCCGCGCGGTCGCCGAGCATCCGGTACGCGTGCCGGACGAGAGCCGCGCGTTCGTCTTCGAAGAGTTCCGAGGCAGCGTTCACGCGACGTGCAGGCGCCTGCACGCGACGCCGTGGCCCAGCGCGTACTTCAACGTCGGGAACGCCTGCGCGGCCACGAGCGCGTAGGCCAGCGACACGAGGCCGCCCCGTCCCCAGCGTTCGAGGATCGCGCCGCGCACCTCGCCGCCCCCGGCGCGTGCGATCGTCGCGCGAGCCAGATCGTAGCCGAGCCGTTCGTCGGCGGAGAGCGCGTCGCGGTCGTCCGCGACGAGCGCGCGCAGAAGTGGCGCGGGCACGCCCTCGGCGCGGGCCATCGCGATCGTCAGCTGCGCGCACGGCCCGCAGTCGGCAGCCAGCGAGGCGGTCACTTTGGCGGCGTAGTAGACCCCGGCCGGCACCTTCCGCCGGTAACGCCCGACCTTTTGCAGCGACTGCATCGGTAGGAGCGCGCCGAGCCCCGCTTCGTCGAGAACTTCACGCATGTAGGAACCGTCGTAAGACCAGCGGCGCTCGAACCCCTCGATCGCGCGGCGCGCAAATGCTCGTAACACGGAACAACCCTCCGCCGCCTAGACGAAACGGGGGCCGCGAAGGTGACGTGCCGGGCGTTAGCCGGGCGACCGCATCGGTTGGCAGAGTTCGGTCAAGACGCCGCCCGTGCTCTTGGGATGGAGGAAGGCGATCGCGTTGCCGTGCGCGCCCGGCCGCGGCGCTTCGTCGATCAGGCGCACGCCCTGGGCCTTGAGCCGCGCGAGTTCCGCTGCGATGTCCGCCACGCGATAGGCCAGGTGGTGCATTTTCGTGGGCGCGTCGCCGCGAAAGCGCGCGAGCGGCGAGGTGGCTTCGTCGAGCGGCCGCAAGAGTTCCACGATCGAGTCGCCCATCTGGATGCCCACGGCCTCGACGCCCTGGTCCGCGATCGTCTCGCGATAGACCTGCGCGAAGCCCAGCGTCTTCGTGTAGAGCTCGATCGCCGCTTCGAGATCCGCGACGACGATCGCGACGTGATCGATCGTCCAGCCGTTCGCACCGTTCGCAAGCGGCGAGCTCACGCGATGGCCTCCGCGGCGACGTGGCGTCCGAAGACGGCGCGCAGCACGTCGCAGATCTCGCCGAGCGTGGCGCCGGTATCGACGGCTTCCAAGAAGAGCGGCATCAAGTTGGCAGTCCCTTCGGCGGCGCGGCGGATGTCGTCGAGGCGGGCGTGCGTCGCGGCGTCGTCGCGCTCGGCGCGGTAGCCGCGCAGCCGCTCCACCTGCTCGCGTTCGATCGCGGGGTCGATGCGCTGCAGATCGATGTGGGCTTCCGCGCCGCTTTCGGAGAACCGGTTGACGCCCACGACGACCGTGTCGCCGCGTTCGATCGCCTGTTGCGCGCGATAGGCGGATTCGCCGACCCGCGCCTGCATCCAGCCGCTGTTGATCGCCTCGACGCTGCCGCCCAATTCGTCGACCTCCGCGATCAGGGCGGTCGCACGCGTCGCGAGTTCCGCCGTGAGCGCCTCGACGTAGTACGATCCGGCCAGCGGATCGGTCACGTCGGTCACGCCGCTCTCGAAGCCGACGATCTGCTGCGTGCGCAGCGCCAAACGCGCCGCTTCCGCCGTCGGCAACGCCAACGCTTCGTCTTTTCCGTTGGTGTGCAGCGATTGCGTGCCGCCGAGCACGGCCGCCAACGCCTGCAAGGTGACGCGCACGACGTTGTTATCGGGTTCTTGGGCGGTCAAGGTCGAGCCGGCGGTCTGCGTATGGAAGCGCAACATCTGCGAGCGCGGATCCTTCGCGCCGAACTCGTCGCGGGTGATTCGCGCCCAGAGCGCGCGGGCCGCGCGGAACTTCGCGACCTCTTCGAAGAAATCGTTGTGCGCGTTCCAGAAGAACGAGATGCGCGGCGCGATCGCGTCGATGTCGAGGCCGGCGTCGCGTGCGGCCCGCAGGTACGCCTTGGCGTTGGAGAGCGTGAAGCCGATCTCTTCGACGGCGGTCGAGCCCGCCTCGCGAATGTGGTAACCGGAGATCGAGATCGTGTTCCACTGCGGGACGTGCTCGGCGCAGTACGCCATCACGTCGGTCACGAGCCGCATGGAGGGCTTGGGCGGGTAGATGTACGTCCCTCGAGCGACGTACTCTTTGAGAACGTCGTTTTGGATCGTGCCGCCGAGTTTGTCGAACGGAATGCCGCGCCGCCGCGCCACCGCCAGGAGCATCGCGAGCAAAATCGAGGCCGGCGCGTTGATCGTCATCGAAACGGTCACCGCATCGAGCGGGATCGCGTTGAAGAGCGTTTCCATGTCGCGCACGTGATCGATCGCGACGCCCACCTTGCCGACCTCGCCCCGAGCCACCGCGGCATCGGAATCGTAACCGAGTTGCGTCGGGAGGTCGAAGGCGACCGACAGTCCCGTCGTGCCGCGTTCGAGCAGGTAGCGATAGCGCTCGTTCGATTCGGCCGCCGTCGCGAAGCCGGCGTATTGCCGCATCGTCCAGAGGCGCTTCCGATAGCCGTCCGCTCGCACCCCGCGCAGGAACGGGAACGCGCCGGGTTCGCCCGGTTCGAGGGCGGCGCGGGCGGTTTCGGCGTCGCGCTCTCCGTAATGGTCCTTGAGCGGGATCCCGCTCGCATTCTCGCTTCGCGCAGCCATGGGCGTCCCTTTCACGGGCCCGGCGACCGTGCCCCGCTAGCCGATGCTCGCTCATCGCCGTCGGCACGAAGGAGCCGGCACGCGATAGCATAAGTTTGTCGCCATACGATATGACGGCAGCTCGCGGAATCGACATCGAATTCCCGGCTCGTCCCGAAAGCTCGCCGCGACTGCGGCGCACCTTGCGGGCCTTCCTTGAAAGTCTCCGGCTGGAGCGCGATCGGGTCGAGGACGTCATCTTGGCCGCCGGCGAAGCCGCCGGGAATGCGATCGAGCACGCGTATCGCGGCGACCGTGGCCTCGTGCACTTGCGGGCCTACGTCTCGGAACGGCAGATCGTCGTCGAAGTGCGCGACACGGGCGTGTGGCGGCTGGCCGGCGATCCCGAGCGCGGGCGTGGCTTGGGAATCATGCGGGCGCTCGTGGACCGGGTCTCGATCGAGAGCACGAAGACCGGCACGAGCGTTCGCCTCGAGCTGAGGTTTTGAACGCCGGGCTTTAACGAGTGCGCGGGAACTCGCGCGCTCGCAACGCGCCGGACACGTAGATCGCCGCTAAGGCGAGGTTGAACGGAATCGGCCCGATCGTTTTCCACGTTGCGACGACGTGACCGCGGGCGATCTCGATGCCGGGCAACAGCGCGGCGCAGGCCTGGTCCAGCGCGACGAGCCACAGGAGCGGGCCGTAGCGCTCGATGTCGCGCACGAGCGCCACGTACAGTCCGGTAACGACGAGGAACTCGCCGCCGGCGACCGTCGTGAGCGCCGGATCCTTGGTCGGCACGTCGAGGAGCGGGCCCAGCAGCGGCTGGAAGAAGAGCGCGAGGATCGCGACGCCGCCGTCGACCAGAGCGCCGACGATCAGCGCGACGCGAAGGGCGCGTTCCCCGAACGGCACGCGGCCTACGCTAAGGTGAGGATCGGCGCGCCTGCTTCGAGCGTCGTGCCCTTCGCGGCGTGCACCGCCGCAACCGTGCCGGCCCGGTGCGCGCGGATCTCGTTCATCATCTTCATGGCCTCGATCACGGCGATGACCTGGCCCGCGACGACCTCGGTACCGGCGTCCACGGTCACGTCGACGACGACCCCGTGCATCGGGGCGACGATGTCGTTGCCGTCGGCGACGCGCCCGTTCTTCGCACGCTGCGCCTTCGGCGCGGGCTTGCGCGACGCGGCGGCAGGGGCTCGCGGCGCCGGGCGGTCGAGCACGCGAACCGTATAGAGCTTGTCGTTCACCTCGACCCGGACGATCTCGCTGCCGTCGCCCGGCGGCGCGGCGTCCGCCGGCGGTTCGACGTCGTGCGCCACGCCGTTGCGCGCGGGCGTCCACGTCGCGGCGAACGCCTCCAAGGTCGCGGTGCCGAAGGTGCCTTCGGCGACGGCCGGACTGTCGTTGAGCGCTCGCAAGAATTCCAAGGTCGTCGGAACGCCGCCGATCTCGTAGTCGTCGATCGCGCGGCGCAGGCGCGCTCGCGCGCGGTCGCGCGTGGGCGCCCACACGATCAGCTTCGCGATCATCGAATCGTACTCGGGCGAGATCGTGCCGCCGAGGGTAGCGGCCGCATCGACGCGCACGCCGAAGCCGGCCGGCTCGCGATAGGCCGTGATCTTGCCGGGTTCCGGCCGGAAATTCTGCGCCGGGTCTTCGGCGTTGACCCGCACTTCGATCGAATGTCCGCGGAATTTCACGTCGCGCTGGGTGTAGCCGAGCGGCTCGCCCGCGGCGACGCGCAATTGCTCGGCGATCAGATCGATGCCGCTGGTCATCTCGCTGATCGTGTGCTCGACTTGAATCCGGGTGTTCATCTCCAGGAAGAAGAATTCGTCGCCCGCGACCAGCGTTTCGATCGTGCCGACGCTATCGTACGCGATGGCTTTCGCCGCGCGTATCCCGGCCTCGCGCAAACGTTCGCGCACGCTCTCCGGAATGCGTGCCGGCGTTTCTTCGTAGAGCTTCTGGTGGCGGCGTTGCAGCGAACAATCCCGCTCGCCGATGTGGACGACGTTACCATGTTTGTCGGCCAATAATTGTAATTCGACGTGCTTGGGGTTATCGAGGTAGCGCTCGACGTAGAGCGTCGCATTGTTGAAGTACGCCTGCGCTTCGCGTTCGGCCGTCGCGAAGGCGGTCGCGATCTCGTCCCGCGTGCGAGCGACTTTCAGGCCTTTGCCGCCGCCGCCGCCCGATGCCTTGAGCGCGAGCGGGAGGCCGTACTCGTCGGCGGCGCGCAGCGCGTCTTCGATCGAGCGTAGCGGCTCCGTCGCTCCAGGCACCACGGGCACCCCGGCGGCGACCATCGCTTGGCGCGAGCGGATCTTGTCGCCCATCGCATCGATCGCGTCGGCATGCGGGCCGACCCAGACGAGTCCGGCCGCCGTGACGGCGCGCGCGAAACCGGCGTTCTCGGCCAGGAAGCCGTACCCCGGGTGGACCGCATCCGCGCCGGAACGGGCCGCGACGTCCAGCAGCTTTTCGACGTTCAAGTAGCTTTGCGACGGCGTTGCCGGCCCCAGCAAGTACGCTTCATCCGCGTAGGCGACGTGCAACGCCGCGCGATCGATCTCCGAGTAGACCGCTACGATCTCGAGGCCGAGCTCCCGGGCCGAACGCATGATCCGCAGCGCGATCTCGCCGCGATTGGCGACCAGCAGCTTCTTCATCGGGCCCGCCGTCCGAAGCCGTCGCCGGGCGGAGCGTCATACGGTACGAAGGACCGGCCGGCACGCCGCCAGCGCGAGGCGGCGGGCGGCGGTGCGGGATCCGGCGCGCTCGGCGTCTGCAAGAGCCGATCCAGGGCGGCCATCACCGCGGCCATCTCGTCGCCGGTCACGTCAGTCGTACCATTTCAACGGTAAGATTTATCGGTCGTGCATCGCGGAGCCCTGCCTCGGTTCGGCGGGCGCGAGAATCGTCGCACTACCGATCTGCCGGCTGCCGTCGGAGATGCTGATCACGTCGCCGGCGAGCAGTTCGGGATGCTCGGTCAGAACGGTCAGGCTCAGCAGGCCGTTCTCGCCGACGCGCAACGTCGCGCGTCCGACGACCAAGAACCCCATGAGCAGGATGCCGCGCGTTTCGATCAGCACGCCGATGTAGGCGTCGTCGCGTTCGAAGGGCCCGAGCGTCGCATTCGGTCCGTCGACCGACAGCAGCGAAAACCGTACGCGATAGCCGCGTGCCCCGTCGTCGACCGATTCGAGCGGCACTTAAACGTCTTTGCGGACCGGCTCCGGGTACATGCCCATCGCGTGATAACCGGCATCGACGAAGTGGACGTCGGCGGTCACCGCGCGCGAGAGATCGGAGGCGAGGTAGACCGCCGTCCGGCCCACGTCCTGCGCCGTGACGTTGCGGCGTAGCGGCGCGGCTGCCGCGACCCGGTCGAGCATGCGCTTGAAGTCGCGGACCTGGCGCGAACTCGCCGTGCTGATCGGTCCCGCCGAGATCGCGTTGACGCGGATGCCGCGATCGCCCAGGTCGAACGCGAGGTAGCGCACGATGGATTCGAGCGCCGCTTTGACGATGCCGGCGACGTTGTAATTGGGCACGATGGCCGTCGAACCGAAATAGGTCAGGGCGATGATGCTGGCGTTGTCGGCGAGTGCGTCGACGAGCGCGTTCGTCAGCGCGATCAACGAGAATGCGGAGATGTCGGCGGCGAGCGCAAAACCGGCCCGCGACGTCGTATAGACCTTGCCTGCGAGATCCTCTTTGTTCACGAAGGCGATCGAGTGGACGAGCGTATCGAGGACGCCGTAGTTCGCGCGCAACTCGCTCGAGAGCCGGGCGAGCGATTCATCCGAGGCGACGTCGCATTCGAACGCGCGTCCGCCGAGTTCCGCGGCGAGCTTCTCCACTTCGGAGCGCACGCGCTCGCCCTGGTACGTGAGCGCGATCGTCGCGCCGTGCGCGTGAAGTTCGCGCGCGATGCCGGTCGCGATGCTCCATTTATTGGCCACGCCCGTGACGAGTGCGACCTTCCCCTCGAGTAATGCCATCGCGCATCTAATATCACGGCGCGCGCTGCCGACTCCTTGCGGGTGCCGGCCGCGACGCGACTAGAGCGGGATGTTGCCGTGTTTGCGTTTGGGCCGCTCGACGCGTTTGTCGGCCAACATCGCAAGCGCCTTCGAGACGGCTTGGCGGGTGCGGCTCGCTTCGATCACGTCGTCGACGTAGCCGCGCTGCGCGGCGATGAACGGGTTGGCGAAGCGCTTCTGGTAATCGGCGATCAGTTCGGCTTCGCGCGCCGCCGGGTCGCCCGCTTCGAGGATCTCGCGCCGGAAGATCGTCTTGACGGCGCCGGCCGCGCCCATCACCGCGATCTCGGCCGTGGGCCAGGCGATGTTGTAATCGGCGCGGATGTGTTTGGAGGCCATGACGTCGTAGGCGCCGCCGTAAGCCTTCCGCGTGATCACGGTGATCTTCGGAACCGTCGCTTCGGCGAACGCGTAGAGCAATTTCGCGCCGTGCTTGATGATGCCGCCGTACTCTTGCGCGGTTCCCGGTAAGAAGCCGGGCACGTCGACGAAGGTGAGCAGCGGGATGTTGAACGCGTCGCAGAAGCGCACGAAGCGCGCGGCCTTGATCGACGATGCGATGTCCAAGACGCCCGCGAGCACCTTGGGCTGGTTCGCGACGATGCCGACGGAGCCGCCGTCGATGCGTCCGAAGCCGATCACGATGTTGGCGGCGTGCAACTCGCCGATCTCGAAAAAGTCGCCGTCGTCGACGACCGCGACGATCGCGTCCTTGATGTCGTACGGTTTGTTGGGCGAATCGGGGATGAGGTCTTCGAGTTCGGGGCACAGGCGCTGCGGATCGTCGCTACACGCATAGCGCGGCGCGTCGTCGAGGTTGTTCTGCGGGAGGAACGACAGCAAGCGGCGCGTCTCGTCGTTCATCGCATCCTCGTCGGCCGCGATCAGGTCGGTCACGCCGCTCTTGGTCGCGTGCGTGTACGCGCCGCCCAGCTCTTCGAAGGTCACGTCCTCGCCGGTCACGGTCTTGATGATCTCGGGTCCGGTGATGAACATCTGCGAGATCTTTTCGACCATGATCGTGAAGTCGGTAATGGCGGGCGAGTAGACCGCCCCTCCGGCGCACGGTCCGGCGATGAGCGAGATCTGCGGGATCACGCCGCTGGACTGCACGTTGCGCCAGAAGATCTCGGCATAGCCGCCCAGGCTCACGACGCCCTCTTGGATGCGCGCGCCGCCCGAATCGTTGATGCCGATCATCGGCGAGCCGGTGCGTAAGGCCAAATCCATGACCTTGCAGATCTTCTCGGCGAAGACCTCACCGAGCGAGCCGCCTAGGACCGTGAAGTCCTGCGAGAAGAGGAAGACCTGGCGGCCGTCGATCGTGGCCCGGCCGGTGACGACGCCGTCGCCCAGAAACTCGCGCTCGTCGAGACCGAACGCCGTCGTGCGGTGCACCGCGAACATGTCCAGTTCGACGAACGACCCCGGATCGACGAGGGCCTCGACCCGTTCGCGGGCCGTCCGTTTGCCGCGCTCACGCTGGCGCGCGTTCGCGTTCTCGCCGGCCGGCGCGAGCGCTTGCGCGCGCTTGGCCTGGAGCTCGCGAAGCTTCGCGTCGTGAGCGTTTTCGGGGACGATCATGTCCCCTGAGGCTTTACCAGATGCCGAGTTGAACCTTCGCGTCGTCGCTGGCCATGGTGCGCGGATCCCAGGGCGGCGTGAACGTGATCTCGACCTCGGCGTTCTTGACGCCTTCGAGGGAGAGCACTTTGGACTCGACCGCGGCCTTGAACATCGGGCCGACCGGGCACATCGGCGAGGTGAGGGTCATCGTGACCTTGACGTCCTCGCTCTGCTCCCCGGACACGTCGACGCCGTAAATCAGGCCGAGATCGATGATCCCCATGTGCAGCTCGGGGTCCTCGACCTCTTTGAGGGCTTCGCGAACTTCTTCTTGCGTCGGCATGCCGCTTACAACGCCTCGGGTCGAGGCGAAGGTTGCCCTGGGTTGGGCCTTCGGCCCAACCCACCGGCGGAACGAGCGCGGGGTTCGGTTGGGTGGCGTGGACGACGAGCGGTCATCAGTCCGCGCGCGTCGTCTGGTTGCAGTTGCTAGGGGAGATGGGAGTGGCGGGCCCGTTCGATGTCCTGCGGCGTGTCGACGTCGATGTAGGGGCGGTCGTCGTCGATCGGGATCTCGACGCGGGTCCAGCGCGGGTCGGCGCGCAGGTCGCGCAGGGTATCGCCGTCGGGGAGCCCGGCGAGTTCGGCGCGGGGTCGCGGCCCGAAGACGACGGGATGGCCGGGGCGGCCGGCGCGCACCGGGTAGGCGACGTCGGCTTCGCCGCGCGCGCGCACGACGCGCTCCAGGAGTTCGGCGTCGACGAACGGCGTGTCGGCCAGCACGACCGCGAGGGCCGCGCCGGGTTCGGCCACCGCGGCGGCCAAGCGCAGCGAATGCGTCATGCCTCGCTCCGGCGCGTCGTTGGGTACGACGCGCAGCCCCGGTGCGGGCGCCAGGGCCGCGGTCACCTCCGGGCCGGCGACGACGATGCGCGGGAAGGCGGCGGCGGCCGCGAGCGCTCGTTCCAACAACGTCCGCTCGCCGACGCGCAGCAAGAGCTTCGGCGCGCCCATGCGCGTCGACCGGCCCGCGGCGAGAACGACCGCGACGGTCAGACCAGCGCCGTTAGCCGCTTCGCGAACTCCGCGATCGTCTTCTTGGCGACGCTCTCGATCAACCGGCCGCCCACCGTCGCGACGACGCCGCTGATGTGGGCTTCGGTGCTCATCGTAACGCTGGTCTTGTCGTTGTCGCCTTTGGCGCTGGTCGTGACCGTGGCGCGCACGCCGCCACGGCCCTTGATCTCGTCGCCGTGCACGTGGAAGGTCGCGCTATTGGTCTCGTGATCGATTTCGGCCACGGTCACGAGCGCCTTGTAGCTGACGTTGACCGGGCCGACCTTGACCGAGACCTTGGCGCGATAGTGCGTCTCGTCGATGATCTCGGTGATCTCCGCGTTGGGGATGCAGCCCGCCACCCGCGGGATGTCCATCAGGACGGGCCAGGTGCGCGCCAGCGGCGCGTCGATTTCGAAGGCGTCGTCGATCGTCAAGGGTTAAACTTTCTGCGCGACTGCGGACGTGGGCGAAGGGCCGTGAACGGGTAACGTGCCGTCGCGCAAGCGGCCGCCGGCGCGTCCGGAGCGCAGCGCGATGATCTCGGCGGCGATAGAAACGGCGGTTTCTTCCGGGGTCCGGGCGCCGATGTCGAGGCCGACCGGCGCGGAGAGCCGGGCCAGCGCGGCGTCGTCGAAGCCTTCGGCGCGCAGCGCGTCCACGCGGTTGGCGTGCGTGCGCCGGCTGCCCATCACGCCGATGTAGCCGGCCGGCGAGCGCAGGGCGACGCGTAAGAGCGGAACGTCGAACTTCACGTCGTGCGTGAGGACGATCAGCGCGGTGCTCGCCGTGACGCGCGCGCGCTCCAAGAATTCGTCGGGCCACTCGACGACGATCTCGTCGGCATCGGGAATGCGTTGCTTGGTCGCGAACACCGGCCGCGCGTCGACGACCGTGATCCGGTACCCGAGGTATTTGCCGAGCGTCGCCATCGCGCGCGAGAAGTCGATGGCGCCGAAGATGTACATGTCGGGCTTGGGCGCGAAGGTCTGAACGAACACGTCGACCTCGGTGCCGGTCGGTTCGCCGTCGGGGCCAAAGCTGCGGCGCGTGGTCTGCGCGGCGGAGAGCAGCGCGCGCGCTTCGTTTTCGACCGCGAAGTTCAAGCCCGGCGTGCCCAGATCGCCCACGACGCCGTCGGCATCGACCAGCAGTTTCGCGCCGCTCCCGCCGGCATCGAGCCGCGTCGCGAGCGCGACCGGGATCTCTTCCCGGATCGCGTGGGCCAAGCGCTTGAAGAGGTGCGCGCTCACCAGTCCATCCTCTCGACGAAAACGTATAACGTACCGCCGCACGTCAAGCCGTGCTCGGCCGCTTCGGCGTCGCTGATGCCGTAGGTCACCAGGCGCGGCCGGCCGGTCGCGATCGTGTCCTGCGCTTCCTCGAACAGCGCGGATTCGACGCAGCCCCCGCTGATGGAGCCCGCCACCTCTCCGGCTTCGCTCACCGCCAGCGCCGCGCCGGGATCGCGCGGCGCCGATTTCTCGACGCCGACCAGGGTTGCCAGCGCCACGCGCTGACCGTCGCCGCGCCAGCGTTCGACCGTATCGAGGATGTCGTTCATGTCGTCACCGAGTTCTCGATCGCATCGGCGATCGCGTCGAGGGAGCGAAGGTTGTGCCCGGATATCAACGCATCGACGTGCGGTAAGGCTGCAGCCATGCCGCCCGCCAGCGGCTCGAAAGCCACGTGTTTCTTCTGCGGGTTGACCCAGACGATCTTACGGCATAGACGCCGCAGACGCGCCATCTCGGTTCCCACGCGGCGCGGATCCTCGCGTTCCCAGCCGTCGGAGAGGATCACGACCGTCCCGCCCCGGGCCGCGCCGCGCTGTGCGAAGCGGTCGTTGAATTCGCCCAGTGCCGCCGCGATGCGAGTGCCTCCCCCGTAGTCGGACAGCGCGTCGGCAAAGGCGCCCATCACCGCGCGGGCCGGCGAGCGGCGGGCGATCGAGGTCACTTCGGTCAGCCGCGTCGCGAAGGCGAAGGCACGCACGCGCGGCCGGGCGAGCGAAGCGACGCGCGCGTATTGCAGGAGCGCCCGCGCGTACGGCGCCATCGAGCCCGACACGTCGCACAAAAAAACCAGGGGGCGCGGGCGTTCGCGCCGGGCGCTCGCGCGGCGGCGAACGAGTTCGCCCGCGGTGCGGGCCGCGCTGCGCATCGTGGCACGCAGGTCGAGCCGGTCGCCGCGCGAGGCGACCCGGCGGCGGCGGGAGCGGCGCACTTCGACGGCGATCCGCAGGCGGTCGAGGGCGTGAAGCGCGCGGATCCGCTCGGCCTCGTCCATCTCCGCGAGATCTCGTTCCGCGAGGCGCTCGTCGGGCGATGCCATGGCGACGAACGGCACCGCTTCGAGGTCGCCGGCGGGCTCGTCGGAGGGCGGCGGCGGATCCTTGCGCGTACGGCTTTCGGGCGGCGCCTCGGGCCGGGCCACGTTGACGTTGTGCACCAGCTTGGCCAAGCTATCGGCATCCACGAAGCTGTTGACGGCATCGACGAAGGCGGCGTGAAAACGCTCGAGATCCGCGATCGACGGCAACATCGAGACGCGCGCGAGCCAGTAGAGCTCTTCGGGCGTCCCCGGCCGCGCCCGTTCGAGCAGTCCCGTGAACGCGACGGCTCGACGCGTTCCCGCGTCGACTCCCCGCACGGCGAGCGCCCGGTCGAACGTGGCCGCGAAACGCGCGACGTAGAGGCTCACACGGCCAGACGGCGCGCGGCCGCGCGGGCGGTGTCGATGTCTTCCGGATACTTGACGACGGCACCGAGGGAGTCGTCGAGATAGCGCGCCTCGAGCCGCTCGGCGCCGAGCGCCGCAAGGGTTTGCGTCCAGTCAAGCGCCTCGGCGATCCCGGGCGCCTTGCGCAAGCCGCCCTCGCGCAAGACGGCGACGGCCCGCGCGACGTCCTCGGCCAGCTGCGGCGCCACGTGGGGTAGCCGCATGCGGATGATCTCCGTCTCGCGCTCCAGCGCCGGGTGCCCGATCCAGTGATAGAAGCAGCGGCGTTTGAGCGCGTCGTGCAGGTCGCGGGTGCGATTGGACGTGAGGATGACGATCGGCGGGTGCTCGGCGGCGATGCGGCCGCGCTCGGGGATCGTCATCGCGAAGTCGGTCAGGTATTCGAGCAGGTAGGCTTCGAACTCGTCGTCGGCGCGATCGATCTCATCGACCAGCAGGACGGTGCCGCTCGGGCGCGCGGCTCCGAGCGCGGTCAGCAGCGGGCGGCGCACCAGGAAGTCGTCGCCGTAGAGGTCGGGCGTCTCGCGACCGCCGGCCTCGGCCGTGCGAATCGCCAAGAGCTGCTTGGCGTAATTCCAATCGTAAGCGGCGGCGTACAGGTCGAGACCGTCGTAGCATTGCAGGCGGACCAGCTCGGCGCCGTAGATCCGCGCCACCGCGCGGGCTGCATCGGTCTTGCCCACGCCGGCGTCACCTTCGAGTAAGAGCGGGCGGCGCATGGCGATCGCGCACGCGAGCGCGGTCGCGAGCCCCCGGTCGGCCAGGTACGATTCCTCGCGCAGGCGGCCGATCAGCCCGTCGACGTCGATTCCCTCAGTCATCTGGGCCGCACGATTCTGCACGTGAACTCACCTTCCCGTATCAACGAGCTAGAACGAGGAATTATATTTCCTGCGCGGTAGGGTTGCATCCCACGTTCTGCGCGAGGTTCCATCCCATGGCAACAATTGAAATCGACGTCAACGGCACGCGCCAGACGCTCGACGTCGAGCCGCGGACGCTGCTCGTTCACGCCCTGCGCGACAAGCTCGAACTCACCGGAACCCACATCGGCTGCGATACGTCGAGCTGCGGTGCCTGCACGGTGTTGATCGACGGCGTGTCTGCCAAGAGCTGCACGGTGTTCGCCGTCCAAGCCGACGGCGCGAAAGTCACGACGATCGAAGGGATCGGCGCGAGCAACTCGCTCCATCCCATGCAAGAGGCGTTCTGGGAACAGCACGGGTTGCAGTGCGGATACTGCACGCCCGGTATGATCGTCAGCGCCGTCGATCTCTTGCAGCGCAATCCCGACCCGACCGACCAAGAGATCCGCGAAGGTCTCGAAGGCAATCTGTGCCGCTGCACGGGCTACGAAAACATCGTACGCGCCGTTCGTTCCGCTGCGGCCGCCCTCAAGAATCACGGGCCGCGCCATAGCGTGGCCGAACTCTTACCGGTCGCCGGAGGCAACTAACATATGGCATTCAAGACGATGGTCGGCGCCAAAGTTCGGCGCCGCGAAGACCCGCGCCTGATCACGGGCCGCGCGACCTACGTCGACGACGTGCATCTGGTCGGCACGTTGCACGCGGCGTTCGTGCGCAGCCCGTACGCGCACGCGAAGATCGTCAAGGTCGATACCAATGCCGCCAAGGCGCGGCCGGGCGTGTTCGCGGCGTACAGCCACGAAGATCTCGCCGCCGCCGGTTGGAACGTGTCGCTGCCCGTCGCGGCCGATATCCCGGGCATGCTCAAACCGCCGCACCCGCCGCTGGCGGCGGGCGAGGTGAAGTTCGTCGGCGAGTGCGTCGCCGTCGTCATCGCGAACGATCCCTATGCGGCGCGTGACGCCGCCGAAGCGGTCGAGGTCGAGTACGAAGAGCTCGGCGTCGCGGTCGATATGGAGAAGGCGGTGGCCGGGCCGCCCTACGTGCACGAAGACCTCGGCACCAACATCGCCTACGAGCTGCCCACCAAAGTGGGCGACGTCGACGGCCTGTTCGCGAGCGCCGATCTGATCGTCAAGCAGCGCATCGTCAACCAGCGGCTGATCCCGTGTCCGATGGAACCGCGCACGATGCTCGCACAGTGGGAACCGGGCCCGGCGCAGCTCACGCTGTGGACGTCAACGCAGATCCCGCACCTCGTGCGCACCAACGTCGCGCTGTTGCTGGGTCTCAACGAAACGAAGGTGCGCGTGATCGCGCCGGAAGTCGGCGGCGGTTTCGGCGCCAAACTGCAGCTGTACTCCGAAGAGCTGCTGGTGTGCTGGATCTCGATGCAGCTCGGCAAGCCGGTCAAGTTCATCGAGACGCGCTCCGAGAATTTCCAGGCCATGACGCACGGGCGCGACCAGATCCAGTACGTCGAAGCGGCCGCCAAGAAAGACGGCACGATCACGGCCTTGCGCATGAAGATCTACTCGGGCCTGGGCGCGTACCACCACCTGTTGACCCCCGCGATCGCGACCTTCACGCCGATGATGTCGCCGGGCTGCTACAACATCCAGGCCGTCGAGTGTCACCTGGTCGGCGTGTTCACCAACACGATGTCGACCGACGCCTACCGCGGCGCGGGGCGTCCGGAAGCGACGTATCTCGTCGAGCGGATGATCGATCTGGTCGCGGCCGAGTTGGATCTCGATCCGGTCGACGTGCGCCGCAAGAACTTCATCGCGGCCGATGCCTTCCCGCATCCGATCGTCACGGGGCTCGTCTACGATAGCGGCAATTACCAAGGTTCGCTCGATAAGCTGCTAGAGCTCGCCGATTACAAGGGCCTGCGCGAGCGGCAGGCGGAACTGCGCAAGCAGGGCCGTTATTTGGGGATCGGTTTCTCGACCTACGTCGAGGTCTGCGGCATGGGGCCGTCGGCCGCGATGCCGGCGCCCGGTTGGGACAGCGCGACGATCCGCGTCGAACCGACGGGCAGCGTCACGGTGATGACCGGCGTGTCGCCGCACGGCCAGGGTCAGGAGACGACGTTCGCGCAGATCGTCTCGGACGAACTGGGCGTGCCGATCGACAGCATCAACATCATCCACGGCGACACCGACAAGGTGCAGTACGGCGTCGGCACGTTCGGCTCGCGCGGCACCGCCGTCGGCGGCGCGGCGCTCAAGCTCGCCATCGAATCGATTCAGGCCAAGGCGATCAAGATCGCCGCGCACGCCTGGGAAGCCAATCCCGACGACCTCGAGTACAAAGAAGGCAAGATCGTCGTCAAGGGCGATCCGTCGAAGTCGATGACGACCGCCGAAGCGGGCTTCACGGCCTTCCGCGGCGTCGGTCTGCCGCCGGGCCTCGAACCCGGGCTCGACGCGACGCGACGCTTCGAACCGCCGAACTTCGTGTTCCCGTTCGGCGCGCACGTCTGCGTCGTCGAAGTCGACGGCGAATCGGGCGAGGTGAAGATCGTCAAGTACGTCGCGGTCGACGACTGCGGGCCGATCATCAACCCGCTGATCGTCGAAGGGCAGATCCACGGCGGCCTCGCGCAAGGCATCGGCCAAGCGCTGTTCGAGGGCGCGGAGTACGACGAGGACGGCCAGCTCACGAGCGGCACGTTCATGGACTACGCGATCCCGCACGCGGAGCAGCTGCTGGCGTTCCAAACCGAACACACCGCGACCCCGACGGACGTCAATCCGCTCGGCATCAAGGGCGTGGGCGAAGCGGGCACGATCGGTTCCACGCCGGCCGTCGTCAACGCGGTCATGGACGCGCTCAAGCCGTTCGGCGTCAAGCACATCGACATGCCGCTGCGGCCCGAGAAGCTGTGGCGCGCGATGCACGCTCAAACCAACGGTAAGGCGCACGCATGATCCCGAGCAAGTTCGACTACGCCAAACCCAAGTCGCTCGACGAAGCCTTCGCGCTCTTGAGCGAGCACGACGGCGATGCCAAGATCCTCGCCGGCGGACACAGCCTGATCCCGATGATGAAGCTGCGTCTGGCCGAGCCCGCGTTCTTGGTCGACCTCGCCGGCATCGCGGATCTGAGCGGCATCGCCTTCGACGGCAAGCGCTTCACGATCGGCGCGATGACCAAACACGCGGCGCTCGCGGCGAGCGCCGATCTGAAGGCGCACGCGCCGGTGCTGTGGGATGCGGCCAACGTGCTCGGCGATCCGCAGGTCCGCAATCGCGGGACGATCGGCGGCGCGCTCGCCAACGGCGATCCCGCCTGCGACTACGCGGCCGTGGCCTTCGCGCTCGATGCGACCTTCACGATCGCGGGCAAGGACGGCACGCGCGAGGAGTCGGCCGCCGGTTTCATGCTCGGGATGTTCGAGACCTCGCTCGCGCCGCACGAGGTGCTGGTGAAGATCTCGTTCGACGCCGCACCGCACTCCGCGTACGCGAAGTACCACCATCCGGCGTCGCACTACGCGATCGTCGGCGCGGCCGCGGTGCTCTCGCTCTCGGGCGGGAAGATCGCCGAGGCGCGCATCGGGATCACCGGCGTCGGCGATCACGCGTACCGCGCGGGCTCGGTCGAGAAGGCGTTAGCGGGAATCGATCCGGGCGACGCGGGCGCCCTCAAAGCCGCCGTCGCGGGCTCCGCGGCGGGCCAAGACGTCCGCCACGACACCCAGGCCTCGTCGGAATATCGCGCCGCGATGTCCGACGCCTACGTCCGCCGCGCGGTCGCGGCAGCGGCGGCGCGGGCCTAGCCCGGAGCGTTCCGCCGGAGAATCGGAGAGGCCGCGCCCGGTGGAGCGCGGCCTCTTCTTTTCGTGGCAATCCTCCTCGCACGGAGCGCGTCGGTTCGTTTACACGCGGCCGAGCGAGAGCGTCTTCGCGGTTGCCGTCACGACCGCTTTGCCGTCGCTGCCGCGCCCTTCGCCTTCGAGGGAGACGAGCGTCCCGCGCGGGCGCTCGCTCGGCTCCACGGCCGTGACGACCCAGCGGAAGAGGATCTCGTCGTCGACGCGCGCGGGGCCGACCAGCTTGAAGTTGAACTCGAGTCCGACGCCCGGATGCTCGGCAGTCGCTTGCGAACCGCACATCGCCATCAGGATCGCGACCGGCTGCGCGCCGGAGGCGATGATGCCCTCGAAGCGCGACTCGGCGGCGAACTCCTCATCGTGGTGCAGCGGGTTGTGGTCGCCCACGTCGCGGGCGAAGGCGCGGATGTCTTCCACGGTCCAGCGGACCCGTCGTTCGAACGAGTAACCGACTTCGGCGTAGCTCATGCGCTCACGTTTCTGATACCTGCGGAAGCCCTCCCGGCACGTCCCGAGCGAAGGCCGGCAGGCCGCGGTAGAGGCGCCGCAATCCGAAGCTCACCGGCAAGATGAACCAGTACGGCGCCCATCCGAAGTGGGGAAACGCGATGGCGATGCCGATGCCGATGGCGAACAGCCCGCACAGCACGCTCTGGACGACGATGCGCCGCCAATTGACGCGGCGCTCGGCTTCGCTCCAGGAGCGCCAGCGCCGCCCGAACCCGCGCCGTCCCACGACGACGTTGCTGCCGAGTACCGCCAGGAACACGAGGTCGTAGAGTACGAGCGGCTGCGGTTCGTAAAATTTGAACTTCGCCGCGACCGCGAGCGCGTACGGCAGCAGCGCGACCCCGGCCAGTTCGACGAACACCATCAACGTATCGACGGGCTCGGGCGCGAAGTAATCGCGAAACATCCGATGGTTGATGAACCAGAAGCCGACGAGCGCCGCGAACGTGACGACGAAGCCCAGCAGGCCGGAGTAATCGGTGAAGACGTCGTTCGCGTGCGCGGGCACGACGAGGCGGCCCGCCAGCAACGAGAGGCTGAAACCGAACACGATGTCCGCGAACGATTCCAAACGCTTCGTGAAGTGCGCCCCACGCTCGCCCTCGCCGAACATCAGACCGCGAGGTAACGTTGCATGGCGTCTTCGTCGCGGCGCAGTTCGTCGATGGGTCCCGAGGTCATGACGCGGCCGTTGGAGAGGATGTATCCTCGGTCGGAAAGGCTCATCGCGACCTGCGCGTTCTGCTCGACCAGCAGAATCGTATTCCCCTCTTCGCGGATCCGGCGCACGACGTCCTCGACGTTGCGCGCGATCAAGGGAGCGAGGCCCTCCATCGGCTCGTCGAGCAGGATGATCGCCGGGTTCGCGATCAGCGCCCGCGCGATGGCCAGCATCTGTTGCTCGCCGCCGGAGAGTTTGGCGAGCTTGTCCTTGCGTTCGCCCAGGATCGCGAAGTAGTCGTAGATCCGGCGCTCGTTCCACGGGCCCTTACGGCCCGCGAGGGCCGCCAGCCGCAGGTTTTCGCCGACGGTCAGATTGGGAAAGATGCGCCGGTCCTCCGGAACGAACGCGATGCCGAGCTGCGCGAGATCGAAGGTCTTGCGCCCCGTGATCGCCTTGCCTTCGAAGCGGATCGCGCCGCTCTTGACCGCGACCATGCCCATCACCGCTTTGAGCGTCGTCGAACGTCCGCTGCCGTTGCGGCCCAGGAGCGCGACGACTTCGCCGGGCTCGACGGCGAGCGAGACGTCCTGCAGCACGTGGCTCTTATCGTAATAGGCGTTGACGCCGTCGAGTTCCAATAACGCCATCTTACGCGAGATCTCCGAGGTAGGCGCGCTGCACCGCTTCGTTGGCGCGGATCTCGGCGGGCGTGCCGACCGCCAGAATCTGGCCCGTCTGCAACACCGTGATCGTCTGCGAGATCGCCATCACGACGTCGATATCGTGTTCCACCAGCAAGATCGTGCGGCCGGGCGCGATGCGGACGATCAGCTCGACGGTGGCGTGCGTCTCCGTGGGCGACATGCCCGCCAGCGGCTCGTCGAGCAGCAGCACCTGCGGGTCGCGCGCGAGCACGAGGCCGATTTCCAGGCGCCGCTGGTCGCCGTGCGAGAGGTATTCGGCGCGGACTCCCCCGGCGGCGTCGAGCCCGACGTCGTGCAGGATGCGCTCGGTCTTCTCGGCGATGTCCGCCATTTTGCGACTCGGGAAGAAGAAGCTGGCCTGGCCGTCGTGCACCGCCTGAACCGCGAGGCGCACGTTCTCGTGCACGGTCAGTTTCGCGAAGATGTTGGTGATCTGAAACGAGCGTGCGATGCCCAGCCGCGCGCGGCGATAGGGCTCGAGTGCGGTGATGTCGCGGCCGCCGAAGAAGATGCGCCCCGAGCTCGGCGCCAAGAGGCCGGACAAGAGATTGAAGAAGGTCGTTTTTCCCGCGCCGTTGGGCCCGATGATCGTGCGCACGCCGCCCGAGGGAATCTCGATCGTCACGTCGTTGACCGCGCGGAAGCCGGAGAACGCGCGCGAGAGACGTTCGGTCTTGAACGCATAACCGCAACTGGAGTCGAGAGCGGCGCTCATCGCGGTGCGGCCTCCGGGGCGGCGATTGCTTCGGCCCGGGAGTCGCCGCCGCGCGCGCGCCGCGCGAGCGAGCGCTGCAGCGACTCGAACGCGGAGCCGATTCCGCCCGGGGCCGCGATCACGAAGAAGGCGAAGATCAAGCCGATGGCCGCGGGCCAGTATTTGGTCAAGCCCGACACGCGGTTCTGCAGATCCCAGTAGACGAACGCGCCCAAGATCGGCCCGACGAAGGTGTTGATTCCACCGAGCAGCGACATCATCACGACGCGCCCCGAGTAGTCGATCGAGCCCGCGTCGGGATTTATGGCCTGTTGCAAGTAGGTCCACAGCCAGCCGGCCAGCGCCGGGAAGAGCGCCGAGAGCACGAACGCGTTGACCCGGTATTTGTCGACGTCGTAGCCGAGGAAGCGCGCGCGTTGCTTGTTCTCGCGGATCGCATGCAGCACCGAGCCGAAATTGGAGTGCACGATCCAGAAGTTGAGCGCGACCGCGACGAACGTGACGATCGCCGTGAACGCGTAGACGTGCGTCGAATCCTGCAGCCAGCCGGCGGGCAAGCCCGGAAGCTCGGGCCGCGCGACGCCTTGCAACCCGTCCTCGCCGCCGGTGAGATCGCTCCATCGAAAGGCGATGAAGTAGACGACTTGCGCGAACGCCAGCGTGATCATCGAATAGTAGATGCCGCTCGAGCGCGGGACGATGAGCCGCGCGAGAAACCAGGCCCAGAGGGCGGCGAGGCCGAGCGCCAGCAGCAGCGCGACGAAGCCGTTGTTGGCGCCGGCGAACTGCGGATGGAACGCTCCGAGCGTGACGTCGAAGCCCTTGTTGTAGATCGCGGTGGCGTACGCGCCGATTGCGAAGAACATCGCGTGTCCGAACGAGAGTTCGCCGGTGTGGCCGAAGAGCAGATTGAAGCCGAGCGCGAAGAGGCCGAAGATCAACACCGTCGTCGCCAGGTCGATGAACCCCGCGTGGACCGGGAAGCGCGCGCCCGCGAACGGATAGAGGTCCAGCGTCCCGCCGGGCATCAGAAGGGGCAGGAGCGCGAAGGCCGCCGCGATGCTCGCGAGCGTCACCCAGGCCCTCACTCGAAGAGCCCCTCGACCCCGAAGAGACCGCGCGGCCGCACCAGCAGGATCAGGCCCATGATGATGAACCCGGTCAGCTCGACGGCGGGCGGATAGACGAGTTCCATCAGGCTCGAGAGGATGCCGATGATCAGGCCGCCCGCGATGGCGCCCCAGAACGAGCCGATGCCGCCCACGATCACGATCACGAAGGTCAGGATGATCCATTGTGAGGCCAGGCTCGGGATGATGGCGTAGACCGGTGCCGCGAGGGCTCCGGCGAGTCCCGCCATGAAGGAACCCAGGCCGAACACCAGCGTGAACGTCAGCGGCATGTTGATGCCCAGGATCTGCACCATCTGCGCGTCGCGCGTGCCGGCCCGGATGATCACGCCGACGTTGGTCCGGTTGATCAGCAACCAGACGACGACCAGGATCGCGATCGTGACGCCGACCAGAAAAACGTCCTTGTAGACGGGAAACGAATAATCGCCGACCGTCACGCTGCCGCTCAACCAGTCGGGGAGCCCGGCGTAACGCACCGCATCGTCGCCCCAGATGAACCGAACCAGCTGCTCGAACGCGAGCGCGGTTCCGTAGGTCAAAAGAAGGGTGTATTCGGGCAGGCGGCGGTACAATGGGCGAACGAGAAGCGCTTCGAAGGCCATGCCCAGCAGCCCGATGGCCAGCGCCGCGAGCAGCAGGCTCGGGAAAAATCCGACGTGCGGCGCCAGCGTGTACGCGACGTACGCGCCAAGCATGAAAAACGCGCCGTGCGAAAAATTAATTACTCCCATCAGTCCGAGGATGATGTTCAAGCCGAGGGCCACGAGGATGTACAACATCCCCAAAGTGATGCCGTTGAAGAGCTGGTCACTGATCTGATGCAGCACGCGGGCGCTTTCTCCGACCGTATCGGCCGGCCTTCGGACGAGGGTTCGCAGTCGGCTTTTGGTGGTGCGAACTGAAAACTACATACGCAGGAGTAGGTGGGCTTTCGGAGCATGTAAGATCGTGCCTTCGAGTAAGGAACCAGCCACTCCGAAGAATGCGAAACCTTCGACGCCACCCGGGGAAGCCGTGCCCTCGGACGGCGTAGCCCGCGACGGCGCCGCGACGCGCAAGTCGACGATCGCGACGGTCTCGCACACCCTGGACTCGAGCGTGGCCGAGCGGCTGCGCCACTTTGCGTTTCGCGAACGGATCAGCGAAAGTGCCGTCATCGAATTCGCGCTGCGCACGCTGTTCGAATCGGGCGACGAATCGACCCTCGGCCTGCGCCTGCGCGAGGCCGGCGCGGCGCTGCGTCGTCGCAATCGCGCGGTGGATAGCAGGTCGGAATAGTCGCGCCAGATAAGCAACCGAGCGTGAAGGGTAAGTCGAAACCCCCGCCGGGAGCGCCTGCCGAGGGTGGCCTGCTGAGCGGCCCCGCGGTGAAGCTCTCCGTCAACGTATCGAGCGCCATCGGCGATCGCTTGCGGAAGCTCGCCTTCGACGAGCGGATCTCGGAGAGCTCGATCGTGGAGATCGCTCTGGCGGTGCTCTTCGAAGGCGCCGAGGAGCGGGAGATCGGCCCGTTCCTGCGCGAGCGCGGCGCGACCTTGCGGCGGGGCGGTCGCTAAAAACGGCCCTAGGCTGCTAGCCCCGCCGGCGCCGGCCCGCGCCGTTGCGACGTAACCGCTCGCCCAGAGCCTCATCGTCGTCGCTCGTTTCGAAGAACTGCTGTAGCGAGAATTCGATGACCGCGCTCTCGCTGACGCGCTGGAAGAATGCGAACTCCCGCAACCGCTCGGCGAGCGAATTGTTGAGCGTATGGGAAACCTTGGCGACCGAGCCGCGACCGCCCGCGGCCGGCTGCTCTGTGCCGGTGCCGTTTTCGGTAGCCTCGGCGGACATCGGCGCCTCCTCGGCGGCCTGTCCGCCTCGCTTGCGAAACTTCACGGGGCGGTATTCTCCGAAACCTGACGGATGCTTCCCATGTAAACGCTCATACTTAATACTACGTGGTCGCACGTACTAGTTTGTTATTAGAAACGCATTGGACCCTTCCTGCCTGCGGCCACAAGTCCCCCGTCGATGAAACTTCCGCGTCCCTCCTTGCTGTTATTCCCGCATACGGCGGACCGGCCCAACCGACAAAGGGTATGGGTGGAAAAACGGCAAGTCGTGGCCATAGCAGTACGCCGGAGCCGTCACCAGGTCGGGCGGACAGGAGTCTAACCAAGCATGTCAATGTGGGAACCGTTTACCGAGCGCGCTCGGCGCAGCATCGTGCTCGCCCAAGAAGAGGCGCAGCGGCTCGGTAATAACTACATCGGAACCGAGCACATCTTGCTCGGAATCATTTCCGAAGGCGAGAGCCTGGCTGCCAAAGTCCTGGAGACGTTGGGAGTCAACCTCGCGAAGGTGCGGCAGGAGGTCGAAGCGATCGTCGGTCGCGGCGGCCAGACCGTGCAGCAGGAAATGGTTTTCACGCCTCGCGCCAAGCGCGTGATCGAGCTCGCCTTCGAAGAGGCGCGCCAGCTCAACCACAACTACATCGGTACCGAACATCTGCTACTCGGTCTGATTCGCGAGGGCGAGGGCGTCGCGGCGCGCGTGCTGACGAACCTCGGGGTGGATCCCGCCAAGGTTCGCGTGCAGACGACGTCGCTGCTCGGCGCCGAAGGTCAGCCGGTCGCACCCAAGGGCAAGTCCAAGACGCCGACGCTCGACGCGTACGGCCGCGACCTCACGATGCTCGCGCGCGACAACAAGCTCGATCCGGTGATCGGCCGCGCCAACGAAATCGAGCGCGTCATTCAGATTCTCGCGCGGCGCACCAAGAACAATCCGGCCTTGATCGGCGAGCCCGGCGTCGGCAAGACGGCGATCGCCGAAGGCCTCGCGCAGCGCGTCATCAAGGGCGAAGTGCCCGAGCCGCTGCGCGAACGGCGCGTGATCACGCTCGACCTCGCGGGATTGGTCGCGGGCACGAAGTATCGCGGCGAGTTCGAAGAGCGCATGAAGCGCGTGATGGACGAGATCCGCGCCGCTTCGGGAGAGATCATCCTCTTCATCGACGAGCTGCACACGCTGGTCGGTGCCGGCGCCGCGGAAGGCGCCATCGACGCGAGCAACATCATCAAGCCCGCGCTCGCGCGCGGCGAACTGCAGTGCATCGGCGCGACCACGCTCAACGAGTTCCGCAAGCACATCGAAAAGGACAGCGCGCTCGAGCGGCGCTTCCAGCCGGTCATGGTCGGCGAGCCATCGGTCGAGGAGACCGTCGAAATCCTCAAGGGCCTGCGCGACCGGTACGAAGCCCATCACAAGGTCACCATCACCGACGAAGCGCTGGTCGCGGCGGCGAAGCTCTCGGATCGTTATATTTCGGATCGCTTCCTGCCCGACAAGGCCGTCGACCTCATCGACGAAGCCAGCTCGCGCGTGCGCCTGCAAGCGACGTTGCCGCCGGCCGAGATCCGCGAGATCGACAATCAGATTCGCAAGGTCAAGATCGAAAAGGAAGCGGTCGTCAAATCGCAAGAGTTCGAGAAGGCCGCCGCGATTCGCGACCGTGAGGAGAAGCTGCGGCTCGAGAAGCAGCGCCTCGAACAAGAGTGGCAAGATCGCAAGTCGCAGGCCGACAAAACGATCAAGGTCACCGAAGAGGACATCGCGCACATCGTCAGCTCGTGGACCCGCATTCCGGTCTCGAAGCTCGCGCAGGCGGAAACCGCGAAGCTGCTCGGGATGAAGGAACAGCTGCACAAGCGCGTGATCGGGCAGGACGAATCGATCGAAGTCGTCACGCGGGCCATCCGCCGCTCGCGCGCCGGCCTCAAGAACCCCAAGCGCCCGATCGGCTCGTTCATCTTCCTCGGACCCACGGGCGTCGGCAAGACCGAAGTCGCGCGCAGTCTCGCGGAGTACCTCTTCGACGATGCCGAATCGATGATCCGCATCGACATGTCGGAGTACATGGAGAAGTACGCGGTCTCGCGGCTCGTCGGCGCGCCTCCCGGATACGTCGGTTACGAAGAGGGCGGCCAGCTCACCGAAGCGGTTCGCCGCCGGCCCTACTGTGTGGTGCTGCTCGACGAGATCGAGAAAGCGCATCCGGACGTCTTCAACCTGCTCTTACAGGTGCTCGAAGACGGCCGCCTGACGGATTCTCAGGGCCGCGTCGTCGACTTCAAGAACTCCGTCATCATCATGACCTCCAACGTCGGTGCCAGCGGCATGCAGACGACCACCGACATCGGCTTCCGCCCGCAGAAGACGAGCGGCGAGCAAGATCAAGCGATGTACGAGAAGATGAAGAACAAGGTGCTGGAGGAGGTCAAGCACACGTTCCGGCCCGAGTTCCTCAATCGCGTCGATGAGATCGTGGTCTTTCACCAGCTCACGCGCGAGCAAATCGAACAGATCGTCAGCCTCGAACTCGAGAAGGTCATTCGCGAGGTCAAGGCTCAGGAGATGCACCTCGAAGTCGTCGAAGAAGCGAAGGCGCTCTTGGCCCGCAAGGGTTGGGATCCGCAGTTCGGAGCCCGTCCGCTGCGTCGCGCGATCCAACGCGAAGTCGAAGACGAACTCGCCGAGGAGCTGCTCAAGGGCAACTTCACGGCCGGCGACCGGATCCTCGCCGAAGTCAATCCCGACAACCCGGAGAAGCTGCGGTTCTCGAAGATCCCGTCCGTCGAGCCGCCCGCGGCGCCTCCGCCGGAGCTAACGGTAGGCTGATCTCGATTCCCCCGAATCCCGGTGTGTCGCTGGACGCGCCTGCGGCCCTCAAGGCCGCAGGCTCGTTTTCGTGTCGCAGGTGACGCCGTTCGCGACGTGGCGCGCTCGTTTACCCGCGACGATCGGGTCGTGGTTCGCGCGCGATCTCGTCCGCACGGCGCTCGCGCTCGTCGAAGCCAAGCGGGTCACCCTGCGCGCGGTCGAGGATCTCAAGATCGACTCGATGGTCAAGGACCCGCGCGGGGCGCGCGAGGTCACGATCGAGTGGGGCACGGGCACGGGGCCGCTGGCCTTACGGGCCGTCTGTTCGTGCGGAGCGAGCGGCATGTGCGAGCACGTCGTCGCGACGCTCGAAAGCGTTCGCTCTCAAACCGACATCGAGGAGAGCTCGCCGGCGACGCCCGAAGTCGATCTGAGCTGGCTGCCGTCGCCGCGCGTTGAGTCGCGCCAACAACGCGCACGCTCGGTTTGGCCCGTGTTCACGTCGCCCGACGGCCTGAGCCTCTCGGCAACCCTCATTCTGGATTCGCCGCGCCTGCGCGGCGCCGTGCGCGACGCGGCCGCGATCGTGGCGATGATGGACGCGACGCCGGTCGACGACTGGGATGACGTCGATCGCGAATTACTGCGCGACGAAGCGGTTCAAGAAGCCTTCGCGGGCCGCAACGTGCAGCGCGCCCTGGCGCGCGCGCTCTTCCGGCTCTCCCGCCATCCTCGCTTGCGCTTCGACGACGATCCCTCGGCCGCGCGCCATCCGACCGAATTGCCGGAATTCCGCATCGACTTGCGCGGCCTCGCGCTGCGCGCGATGCGCGGCGGGTCCGCCTTCGTGCCGGTCTTCGAAACGGTCGACGGCGTGCGGATCGGGGCGAAGGACGTCTTCCTGATCGACGGCCCGCCGACGTGGGTCGCGACCCCGCGCGCGGCCTACCTCGTCGACGGCACCTTCGACGTCCGCAAAGCGATCGACGCGGCGCGATCGGTCAACGGCGCCGTGCCCGCCACGAACCTCTCGCCGCGCACGATCGCGCGCGTGGCGCCCTTCCTCACGACCGAAGACCGCAGCGCGCTCGGCATCGCGGATGCCGCCGCGCCGAGCGCCGAGATCGCGCTCGGCTGGACGTCCGGGGCGCTCGTTGCGACGTTGACCTTCATCGATACGGCAACCGGCGCGCGGGCGCCCTACGCGGCATTGGGCGCGATCGCGCCGGCCGGCGACGGCTTCGTGCGCTTCACGACCGAGGATGCGGCGCGCTTACGTTTGCGGCTGATCGACGCGGGCTTCGTGCCGCGTTCCTCCGACGGTTTCGCGCTCCACGGAGCGGACCGGGCCGCGCACTTCGTGCGCGAGGTGCTGCCCGCGTGGGACGATCTCGAACGGCGGCTCGATCCGGGCCTGAGCGACTTGGTCCGCGGCAACACGCAACTCGACATCAACGTCGTGGCCGAGCGCTCCGGCGAAGATGCGGATTGGTTCGAACTCAAGGTCGACGTGTTCGTCGGCGGTTCGGGCGAAGCGCTGACGCAGAAGGAACTCGCCGCGCTGCTCTCCAGCAACGGCCGCTTCGCCGAAGTGCGCGGCAAACTCGTCGATGTGGAGAAACTGCGGGAACGCAACGCGATTCTCACCGATATCTCCGAGCGCCGGCGGAGCGGTCTGGCGGCGCTGTTGGCGCTGCGCGACGAGCTGCACGACAACTTCGGGAACAACGTGCAGCTTCCGCCGGAAGTCGAGAAGATGCGCGAAAAACTGCGCGACTTCGAGGGGATCCCCGCAGTCGAACCGCCGCCGCTGCACAACGGCAGCCTGCGCGGCTACCAGCAGCGCGGCCTCGACTTCTTGGCGTATCTCTCCGAGTTCGGATTCGGCGGGATCCTGGCCGACGAGATGGGCTTGGGCAAGACCGTGCAGGTCGTCAGTTATCTCTTGCGGCGCAAACGCGAAGAAGGCGCGCGGCCTTCGCTCGTGATCGCGCCGACTTCGGTCACGCACACCTGGGAGAACGAGATCGCGCGCTTCGCTCCCGAACTGACGACGTTGCGCCTGCACTCGGGCAGCGAGCGCGCCGCGCGCTACGACGAGGTGAAGAACGCGGACGTCGTGATCACGTCGTACGCCCTGGCGCGGCTCGATGCGGCGACGCTGTCGCAGTTTCATTTCCGAACGTTGATCCTCGACGAAGCGCAGAACGCCAAGAACCCGTCGTCGCAGATCGCGCGCGTGGTGCGCAGCCTCCACGCGGACCATCGCCTCGCGCTGACCGGTACGCCCGTGGAGAACTCGCTGCGCGATCTGTGGGCCATCTTCGCGTTCGTCGAGCCCGGGTTGCTCGGCACCGAGTCTTCGTTCCGGCGGCGCTTCGAATTGCCGATCGCCGAGAACGACGAGAAGGCGACGGCGACGTTGCGCTCGCGCCTCGAGCCTTTCCTCTTGCGCCGCACGAAAGAAGACGTCGCCCCCGAGCTGCCGGACCGCACGGAAGTCGCGCTCGCGTGCGACCTCTCGCCGCTGCAGCGCCGCCTCTATCGCGGCGTGGCCGAAGCCGCGCGGCGCGATGTGTTCGCGGTCGTCGAGGCGCAGGGTATCGAGCACGCGAGCGTGCACGTGCTCGCGGCGTTGACGCGCTTGCGCCAGATCTGCGCGCACCCGGGCCTGCTCTTCGAAGAACATCGCGACGATCCCGACGCGAGCGCCAAGTTCGAGGCGTTTCTCGAGACCGTGGACGAGATCTTGTCCGGCGGCCACCGGCTCTTGGTCTTTTCCGCGTTCGCGTCGATGCTGCGCATCATGCGCTCGGCCCTCGACAAGCGCGGCATTTCGTACGGCTATCTCGATGGTTCCACCAAGGACAAGGACCGTCAGGACGAGGTCGCGCGCTTCATGCGTCCCGACGGCCCGCCGCTCTTCTTGTGCTCGCTCAAGGCCGGCGGCGTCGGATTGACGCTCACGGCCGCGGATTACGTCATTCTCTACGATCCCTGGTGGAATCCGGCGGTGGAGCGGCAGGCGATCGATCGAACGCATCGCATCGGTCAACAGCGTGCCGTAACGGCGTATCGCCTGGTAACGACCGGAACGGTCGAAGAGAAGATTCGCGCGCTCGCCGAACGGAAGTCGACGTTATCGCGCAGCATCATCAAGGCCGACGGTGCGCTCGCGAAGGCGCTGACTCGCGCCGATCTCGAGATGCTTTTCGCCGACCCCGATTAATAGCGCAGACGCGGGCCCCAGCCGGCGAAGCCGAGCTCCGCTTTCGGTGCGCGAACCGTCGTGCGGCCCGTGTCGTCGGTTTTTTCGAAAGTACTACGTGGCTTGATCATGTGGTCGTTCCCTTTCGCGTTTCTCACGCGTCCTTATGTAGCGGCGGCCCCTGCGCGATGTTTCATACGTGCGTCATAAAAACTAATTCCTTAGTTGAAGCGGCCCAAAGAAAAAGATTTGAAGCGGACGGCCAGGCTCGAACCGAGCCGTCCGCTCGGATCATGCGGTTGACGTGAATCCTCGCTCAATAGGTGACGCGGGGACCCCAACCGCCGAAGGTCAGATCGTTTTTCGGCAACGGTAGCGTCGTGCGCTCCGTGACCGTCTTCTTTTCGCTGGTGTGTGCTGTTACCATAGGCTCAGGTTCTCCTCGGCGCCCTCTCGCGCCGACACCGTCGCGACGTTGTGTCGCTATGTAAAGTATCGGCTTCGAAACGGCCCAATTGAAAGACACGGTCGATACGTGTAAAGGTTTCGTCGAAAGCGCGCTACTGATTGCTCGCGTCGATCGATGCGCCCGCCGCACGCGCGCGCTCGCGTTCTGCAGCGTGCCACTCGCAGCCGCGAAAGGTCGCGTCGCGCAGGTGGGCTCGGTCGAAGTTCGCGCCGCGCAGGTCCACGCCGGTGAAGAACGCGCCGCTCAGGTCTGCGCCGCTCAAATCGGCTCCGCGCAGATCGGCTCCATCGAGGTGGATGCCGTGCAAATCCTGCGCGTGCAGGTCCAGATGCCGTAGATCGCAGCCCGAGCATCCGTCGAGAACCGAACGCAGGCGCGTTCCGCTGAAGTTCGTATCGCCGATCTCCGTTCCGATCATTTTGACGCCGTCCAAATTCGCATTCGCAAACGACGCACCACGCAAGTCGGAACCGTCGAATTTCGCACCGGAAAGGTTCGCGCCGTCGAAACGGACGCGGTTCAGCACGTCGCCGGTGAGGTTCGCGCCCGAGAGGTCCGCACCGCGCAGGTCCGCGCCCCTGAGGTCGGCGCCGGCGAGCGAGATGCCGTGCAAGTCGAGCCCGCGCAAATCCTTGCCGCGCAGGTCGCAAGCCGCACACGCCGCGATGCCGGCGCGGTCGAGCGTGGCCGGCGTCTCGCCGCGATCGAGCTCCGCAAGCGCGACCGGACCCCCGGCTCGAAGCGCGCGCGCCACCGAGCCGGAAACGGCCGTGCTGAGGCCGCCCGGGAGCTCGCCCGCGACGACGCGCGCGACGTTCCCGGAGATGCGCTTGGCCAGCTCCCGACCCTCCGTCGCCGAGAGCTGCGCGCTATCGCGTGCTGCGCCCGCACCGACCGCTTCGAGCGCCGCCCGCCTCGCTTCATCGGCGAGGCCGGCCGAGGCCCGTTCCAGCTCGGCGGAGTCGATCGCTTGCGGCAGCGCAGGCGCATTCGGCGGTCGCGCGGGGCGCGCCGGCTCCGCGGGACGCGCCGGCTGCGCGGGCAGCGCCGTCGGTGCGAGCGGTGTGAGCGGCGGCGTCGCGGCGGATGTCACGGCCCGGGACCCCGCGCGAGGCGCCGCGGCGCGGTCGGCCGGGGGGGCGGCCTCAGCCGGCGCGACCTCAACGGCGCGAGCTTCTGCGCCCAGCGCGCCCGGTGCAGAACGCTTCGGTTCGGCCGATCGCGCGGTGCCCTCCGCGCGACCGGAATGGCCGGAGCGGACCGGCTGGGAATTCTGGCGGACGGCGTTCGGGCATGCGGGGTCGGCGAGGGCGATGGCGGGCGCGTGTTGGGCCTGCAGGATCGTCCCCGCGATCGCGAAGGCACCGAGGGCCAGCGCGCCGAGCGGCGAGAGCCGCGGCAGCGCGTTGCGCCGGGAGTCCAAGAGACGCTCGATACGCACCGTGATGTCCTTCGGGGAGAGCAGCGCCCCGGGCGCGACGACGGACCTTGCCGGCAGCCGCGAGGACTCGACGAGCTTCCAAAGACACGTCGCATAGCGGTGGGCCCGGCCCGTCTGCGCGACGACCCAGTCGTCGCAGGCCACTTCACGCTCGAGGGAGATGCGGCGCCCGATGTAGGCGACGGCGGGGTTGAACCAGAGCGCGCACTGGATCGCGCGCTGAAGCAAATTGCTCCAATCGTCGTAACGCTCCAAATGCGCGTACTCGTGCATCGCGATCTGGTCGATGTCGGCGATCTCCTGGGTCTCGACGACCGCCGCGGGCAGCAAGATCGTCGGCGTCCGGAATCCGATCGCGACCGGCACGTCGATCTCGTTGGAAACGGCGAGGGCGACCTTGCGGCCGGTCCGGGCGCTGTGACGCCAGCGCCGCAGACGCCGCACCACGCTCTCGTCGAGCGGAGTGGCGGACCGCTTGATCCGGCCCAGGGCCGCGACGCCGAACGCGAGCCGGGCCGACTTCAGCAGGGCGACGGCGAGCCAGAGCGCCACGAGCGTCGTTGCAGTGAAGGGCATGACGGCGAGGCGGCCGGCGGCTCTTACGGCCTCATCCAAAAGATCCGGCGCGGGTACGCTGGAGGACTTCGGCGCGGCGGCGGGCGCGGTGGCGCCGGTGAGCGCCCCGGCGCGGAGGATGGGGCCGGCCGGCCGAATTCCCTCGGTTCCACGCCGCGCGGCGCGAGCGCGGGAGGCGGTGTCGGCTCCGGCCGAGCTGTCGGCTCCGGCGGAGCTGTCGGCTCCGGCCGAGCTGTAAGCGCGAGTCGGGGCCGTCACGTGCCGGACGTGCGCGAACGAGCTCGTGATCGCGGCGATCGGTAGCGCCGCGCAGGCGGCCAGGCCGATCCACCACAAGACGTGGCGGGTCGTTGCGCTCGAGCGCGAGAGGCGGGCCGCACCGGCGACCAGGAGGGCGAGAAGGATCGCTTCGAGCATGCCGGCGCCCAGCGCCAGAGCGACGGCCCGTGCGTAGGGCTCCCAGAGATCGAAGCGGATCATGATTTTCCCCCGTCGGCGTGCCGCTCGAGCAACGCGCGAATGCGCGCGGCTTCCGCGTCGTCGAGCCGGTCCGCGTCCAGCAGTTTGAGCATCAACTCGCGCGGCGAATTATCGAAGAAGCGAGACACGACGTAATCGATGACGTTGGCGCGTGCCTCATCGCGGCCGACCTTCGGCGAATACGCGAACGCGCGACCCACGGCGCGGTGCTTGACGTAGCCCTTCTTTTCGAGAATGCGGAGCGTCGTCAAGACGGTGTTGTAGGCGAGCGGCGGGTCGCCGAGCGCCTCGACCACCTCGCTGACCGTCGCGTCACCGCGCGCCCAGAGCACGTCCATCAGGCGCAATTCGGCTTCCGTGAGCGTCGGCGATTTCTTGCGGGCCATCAGCGCGGCGACTCGGGCGCGCCGCGCCGGCGGCAGTCAACGGCATTCATTTCCGCATGGTACGCCCGCCGGCGGCGCCTGTCAACTATGTAATTAAGTGAAAGGCTCGCGTCGGTGCGAAACGCCTCCAGGGAGGACTGCCGGACGGACGAATCCGGCACCATGGCACGACTGAGTTACGCATCGGGTCCGAGCCCCGTTCCGTTGATCGGCGAGACGATCGGGGCCATGTTCGACCGCATCGCGGAGCAATTTCCCGACGAGGAAGCGGTCGTTTCGGTCCACCAGGGCCGGCGCTTGACGTATCGCGAGTTGCGCGCCGTCACCGACGACTTCGCGCGCGGCTTGATGGCGCTCGGCGTCGGGCACGGCGATCGCGTCGGGATCTGGTCGACCAACACGCTGGAATGGGTCGTCGCCCAGTTCGCGACGCCGAAGATCGGCGCGATCCTGGTCAACATCAACCCGGCGTACCGGAGCTCGGAAGTTTCGTACGTGCTGGAGAAGAGCGGCGTCTCGGTTTTGCTCACCCAGACGAGCTACAAGACCAGCGCCTATGCGGAGATCCTGCGCGAAGTGCGCGGCTCGTTACCGCAACTGCGCACGATCGTGCTGATCGGCGATGAAGAGCTCTCCGCGCCGCTACCCGGCGGCATGCGCTGGAACGACGTGTTCGCCGCCGCCGCGAACGTCTCGCCCGAAGCTCTGGCCGAACGGCTCGCCGCGACGCAGTTCGACGAAGCGATCAACATCCAATACACCTCGGGCACGACGGGCTTCCCCAAGGGCGCGACGCTCTCGCATCACAACATCCTCAACAACGGGTTCTTCATCGGCGAAGGCTGCCGCTATACGGAGCGCGACCGCGTCTGTCTGCCCGTGCCGTTCTACCACTGCTTCGGCATGGTCTTGGGCAACCTCGCGATCGTCACCCACGGCGCGACGATCGTCATCCCCAACTACGGTTTCGATCCCGCGCTCACGATGGAAGCCGTCGTCAAAGAGCGTTGCACGTCGCTCTACGGCGTGCCGACGATGTTCATCGCCGAGCTCGCGTTACCGGATTTCGCGAAGTACGACTGCAGCTCGCTGCGCACCGGGATCATGGCCGGCTCGCCGTGTCCGGTCGAGATCATGAAGCGCGTGCAAACCGAGATGCACATGCCCGAGGTCACGATCTGCTACGGCATGACCGAGACCTCGCCCGTGTCGACCCAGACCGCCGTCGACGACCCGGTCGAAAAACGCACCGGCACGGTTGGGCGCGTCCACCCGCACCTCGAAGTGAAGGTCGTCGACGAGAACGGCCGCATCGTGCCGCGCGGCGTCCCCGGCGAACTCTGCACACGCGGGTACAGCGTGATGCTCGGTTACTGGAACGACCCGGAGAACACGGCGCTCGCGATCGATGCGGCGCGCTTCATGCACACGGGCGACATCGCGACGATGGACGATGAGGGCTACCTCAACATCGCGGGCCGCATCAAGGACATGGTGATCCGCGGCGGCGAGAACGTCTACCCGCGCGAAATCGAAGAGTTCCTCTACACGCACCCCGCCGTCAAGGACGTCTCCGTCATCGGCGTCCCCGACGAAAAGTTCGGCGAAGAGCTCTGCGCCTGGATCATCCGCCACCCCGAAGCCGCCCCCACCGACGCCGAGTCCATCCGCGACTACTGCCGCGGCAAGATAGCCCACTACAAAATCCCGCGCTACGTCCTCTTCGTCGACGAATTCCCCATGACCGTAACCGGCAAAGTCCAAAAATTCAAAATGCGCGAACTCAGCACCACCCAACTAAACCTCCAATCCGCCGCCTCCATAGTAACCGCCTAACCCCGAAGCCCTAAACGCCGGCACCCAGCCCCAACGTCCCGCCACGGGTTCGCAACGCCGCCACCCAGCCCAACCCTACCGAAGTTAGTGCGCCCACCACCGACCCCGACTCCCTCCCCGGAGTTCCTAACGCCGCCACCCAGCCCGACCCACCCCTCCGGTGGAGAGCTGCGCCCCCACCGGCGACGCCGACTAGCGTCGGCATTAAGCTACCGGAGACGCGTGAGGAGCGAAGCGACCTCACGCCAGATCAGCACAGTAAAATGCCCATACCGGAGCGGGAGTCGCGCGGGCGTGCAGCGGGGGCTTACGACGAGGAGCGGAGCCCGGAGGGCGGGGCCGGGGCGGCCGCCATCCATGGCTGCCCCGGCAGGCTCGCCTCCGGCTCGGGCAGCGACGAGCGGAGCAGCAGCAAAATTCCCATGGATGGGAATTTTGTAGCGGCCCCGCGGCACGCCCGCGCGACTCCCGCTCCGGGTGGCAGCTACTTCGTCGAAACCGGCGTATAGTCACTCCGCGCCGGAATCTTCTCCGAAGCGAATATCGCCGACGCCTTCGCCGAGTCAGGATTGGAGCAACTCTCCGCCGCATAGTCTCCGCCGACGGTAGACGCGATATTAAAGAACTCCGTCTCACTCCTGCGTTTGTTCTTAGCGACGATTTCGCCCGCGTAGGTCTGCTGGATCGCCTGATGGTCGCAGGCGCGCCAGTAGTTCGGCGTCTTCTTGCCGGCATCGTAGTGGTGCCCTTCGAACGCGCTCACGAGCTTGTCGGTGTCGGTCGTGCCGGCGGCTCCGAGACGGTCGATGATCTGCTGGCCGGCGATGTAGCCGAGATATTGGCGCCAATTCGGCGGAAAGTCCTTGGCCAGGGGCTTGAGCTTGTTGTAGATCTGCATCGTCGTGGCGCCGCCCGCCTCGGGGCCCCACACGTACCCCCAGAGCGACCCGGTGATATCGTCGACCGGCATGCCGATGGCGACCTCGTTGCCGCAGAGGATGCCGCCGAAGGTCATCTTTTTGTTCAGTCCCAAACCGACTGCGGCCTTGGTGGCGTTCTGGCAGTCCGGTCCGTAGTTGCAGAACACGAGCACGTCGGCGTTGGTGTTGCGGGCCTTGGTCATGTAGGAGGAGTAGTCGGTCTGGCCGAGCGGATGGCGGTCGTTGCCGACCTCTTGGCCGCCCGCGGCGCCGAGGATCTTCGCGAAGCGGTCGTGCGCGTCGTTGCCGAACGCGTAGTCGGCCGTGATGAAGTACCAGCGCTTGCCCTTCTTGAGCAGCGCGGGTCCGACGGCGTTCGCCAGCATCGCGTTGGAGCACGTCGCGCGAAACGTCACCTTATTGGCTTTGGGACCCGTGATGTTGGTGTCGTGCGTGCCGATGGCGAGGAAGAAGATGCCGTTCTCCTCGGCGATAGCCGATACCGCGAGTCCCACGCCCGACGAGAGACAGCCGGTCAGCACGTCGACCTTCTCTTGCGAGATCAGCCGCTTCGCTTCGTTGGAACCGACGGCGGGCTGGTTGGCGTCGTCGCCGCGCACGATCTCGTACTTGATCCGCGAGTTCTTGCGGTTCGCCTCATCGACGGCGAGTTGAAGTCCGGTCTGCTGCGACTCGGACGCGGCCGCGTAGACGCCGGAGAAGCCGTCGATGTGTCCGATCTTGACCGTCGCCCCCCCACCCGCAGCGATCGTGTCGCGCGCCGGGGCCAGGGGTGCCGCGCCGGCGATACGGGTTTCGATCAAAGGGAAGCCCAGGGCCGCCGCGCCGGCGATGCCCAGCGCTCCGGTCCGACGCAAAAACTCCGAGCGCGTAGCGGGCTCGGAACGGATCGTTTCGTCCTTCATTGATCAGGTCTCCCGGGCCGGCCGCGGCCGCCCAATACAGAAGAATGTTGCTCTGGGATTCCCGTCCCGGGACGGCACGCCTCCACGCCCCGCGGGCACGAAAGACATCGAACCCGTGCCTCGAATTGCGTCCGGCGTGACCACGCGAGAGACCGGCCGTCGCTAAGAATTCGAAGATCGGCGTCTTGCTGCGCTTGCTAGCCGCGATCGATGAAGGCCGCAGCTCGCTCGACGAGCTCAAGCTCCATCTCGACGCCGAACGGCCGCCCAGCACGCGCACGATGCGACGCTACTTGGCCGCGCTCGCCGACGCCGGTTTTCCGTGGCTCTACGACCGGGAGACGGGAACGTACCGCTTCGAGCACGGTTATTCGCTACGCCGCCTGGAGCTCTCGGGCAACGAGCTCTTCGGCTTGCTCGCGCTCAAGGGAATCGCCACGTCGCTCGGCGGCAACATCGGCGCCTCGATGGATGAGGTGGCCGAGAAGCTGACGCGCGTGGCGGACCGCGGTGCGTCGCGCGCGACCGCCAAACCCGCCGTTCGGGTGCATCTGGCCGACCCGCAGCTCGATGCGGAACGCAGCGCGTATTTCGAGACGCTGCAACGCGCGCAGCGGGATCGCCAGAGCGTCCGTTTTTCATACGTCGACAAGGCGGGACGGCGTTCGCAGCGCCACGTCGACGTGTACGGCTTCGTCGTTTCCGGCGGCCGCGTCTACGCCGTGGCGCACGACCGGGGGCGCGGGGCGCAGCGCGTGTTCGCCCTCGATAACGTCGCCGACGTGCGCATCGCGCCGCAGCGCTACACGATTCCCGAAGACTTCGACATCGAAGCGTTTGCCGCGCGTTCGGTCAGCGGCATCATGCACTCCGGCGTCGTCACGCGGGTGACGGTCCGCTACTCGGCGGTCGTCGCGCGGGCGGCGCGCGCCGACCGGGTCGTGCGCGACCGGACGATTCGCGAGGGGGAGCACGGTTCCGTCGAGATCGACTACGCGGTCGAAGATCCGGGCGAATTCGTGCGCTGGGTGATGAAGTGGGGCGCCGAGGCCGAAGTGATCGCGCCGCGCGAGGTGCGCGCGGAGGCGGCGCGCTTGGCCGCCGACGTCGCGTCGCTCTATCTCGAGCGTTAGCGATGGTTTGCAACGCGTCGAAAACGAACGGAGGCGGCAATCGCTTGCCGCCTCCGACGTGTTCGTTGATCGCTCGGCACGGGTTCCCGCCGCGAAGCGGTGATCCGAAGACGTTTGCGATGCGCCGGCACGTTCGACGCGCTTCATTGCTGAAGTGATTGCATTCTAGCGCGGACTCGGCGGGACTTCAAGCGCGCCGCGCCGTTACGCACACCTCATCCACAAGAAATTGCGTTTATTCGCCGAATCCACAGCGTCTCGCGTTTCCCGGAGCTTCACTTGAACGTCTTTTCCGATTTTCGCACACGCCTGGCGGCCGCGCTGCTCGCCCTCGCGGCCGCGGCGGGGCCGGCGCTCGCGCAACAGGCGGCCCTTCCGGCGATCGACGGCATCCGCTGCGATCAAATGGAAGGCTCGGTCTTCCACATCCACCAGCATCTCACGCTGCTCGACCACGGGAAGACCGTACCGATTCCGAGCGACGTGGGGCGGCCGCTGCTCGGTGCCTGCTTCTATTGGCTGCACACGCATACCGGCGACGGCATCATCCACGTCGAGGCGCCGATCTTTCGGACGTTCACCCTGGGCAACTTCTTCGACATCTGGGGCCAGCCGCTATCGGCGACGGCGGCCGGCCCGGCGCGTTTCAAGAAGGGAGCGCTCCGCGCATATGTGGACGGCAGCCGCTATACGGGCGACCCGCGCCGCATCGAGTTGACGCAGCACGCGGACATCGTCCTCGAGGCGGGGCCGCCGTATACCAAGCCGGCGCCGTTCACGAACTGGCAGGGCCAATGAGCACGCCTCACGCCGCGAGCGACGGCCGTAAGAGGCGCGCGAACGCCCCGAATCGTTCGTCGCTTTCCGGCGACGAGGGCAGTTCGGTGTAGACGACCACGACGAACCGGCGCCCGCCGCCGAGCGTCAGGACCCCACCGTCGTGCGAAACCTCGTCGGTGTCGCCGGTCTTGTGCGCGAACGCATCGCCGGGCGCCCAGCCCCGCGAGAGCTTGCCGTTCCAGATCTGCGCGCGCAGCGCGGCGAGCACGAAGCCCCAAGCGGCCGCATCCGGCCCGCAGGCCGCGAGAAAGCGCAACGCGGCGGCCGCGTCGGCGGCGGGATGTTGGTTGCGCCCGGTCGCACCGGCGTCGTCGATCAAGGGCAGGGAGCCCGAGAGCTTGCGGCGCACGGCCGTTCGGGCCAACCCGAGCTCGCGGCACGTCTCCCCGATGCGCTCGCGGCCCAGAGCGTCGATCAGGACGTTGGTGGCCACGTTGTCGCTCGCGGCGAGCATCGCGTGCGCGAGGTCCCCGAGGGTCGCCGCGTAGCCCGGGACGAACGGGGAGGGCGCGTCGTTCGCGGTCATGTTGGCGGCATCGACCGTCACGCGCTGCTCCAGACGAGCCGTGCCTGCGGCGCACCGGTGCGCGAGCGCCAGCGCGATCGGCACTTTGATCATGCTGGCCGGGTAGGTGGGCCGGTCCCCGTCGAGCTCCGCGCGCCAGAGGGACCGGCCCGCGCCGTCGATCCGCTCGACCACGATCGAGGCACCGCTCAAGCCGGCCTCGGCGGCGAGGCTGCGGAGCGTCGCGTCCGCGATCACCTGCAAGCAGGTACTTGCATTATAGCGAGCCGCATGGTACGTTTCTGCATGCAAGTACCCACTTGAATGAAAGGCCCCGTCTTGGGAACCTCGCTCGCGGTCACGTTCACCCTTCCGAAGGGCGCTTCCGCCGATGCCCTGACCCGTATTCGGGCCGACGTCTTGCGCGCCGTGGAGTCCGGCGCTACGACCGTCTGGCTCGACATCGACGATATCGGCGTCCTCGATTCGCCGATCATCTCGGTCCTGATTTCGCTGCTGCGCGAGGTTCGCGAGCGTGGTGCGGCGGTATCGCTGCGGGCGAGCCGCAAGAGCCTCCTCGATACGCTGCGAATCACCGCGCTCGATAAGGTGTTCGTCATCTCGGCTGCGGGCGAGCGGCCAGCGCCGCCTCCGGCCCGGCGTCCCGGCCGCGGCGCGGGGCGTTTCGTCGCGGGACTCGCGGCGGCCGCGTTCGCGCTCGGCTCGCTGCTCGGAACCCGCGCCTCCGCGGAGACCGAGCCGACGCCCGCGGACGTGGTCCACTCGGTCGCCGGCGCGAACGCCGCGATGCAGAGTTATCAGGCCACGGTCAGCGTGGACTTCCATTTGCGAACGTTTCCTTTCATCTCGGAACACCTGGACGGAACGACCTATTTCAAACGCCCGGACGATTTCGAAGTCGTCTTTCGCAAGGTCCCGGCCTATGCCAAAGGCTTCGACCGGCTCTATTCCGATATCGACGACCCCAGCAGTTGGGAGCGCCGCTTCGATATCTCGTTTGCCGGGGATAAGACCTTCGAGGGTCACCGGGACGTCGTGCTGCGGCTCGTCCAAAAGGTGCGCGGCATGATCGACCACGAGGACGTGGCGATCGACCCGGTTGCCCAACACATCGACGGCATGGAATGGCACTATTACAACGGCGGCGTGATCGAGATGACCCAACAGTACCAGCACGTCGGCGATTTCGAGGTGTTGGCGAAGCAGCACGCGATCATCGCGATTCCCTTCGTGCACGCGGCGGCCGACGCAACGTACTCGGAGTACAAGACCAACGTCGCGATCGACGACAGCGTGTTCTCGCGGGAGAAGCGTTGAGCGCTCGCAGCGAGACGGCGGCCGTCGCCCGGCCGGCGGAGAGCGTGAAGCACGCGGGCGTCGAAGAAACGCGCACCCGCATCCTATCCGCGGCGCGCGCGATTTACGCGAGCAAGGGCAGCCGCGGAACGACGACCCGCGAGGTCGCCGAGCGCGCCGGCGTCAACGAAGCGACCCTGTTCCGGCACTTCGGCACCAAGGGCCAATTGCTCGCGGCCATGCTGGACCACTACAGCGCGACCTCGGAGTTTCCGGCGATCCTCGAGCGGGTGCGCGGTTACGAATCGATCGAGGAACAGCTCCTCGCGCTCGGCCGCGCCGCGTTCGAAAGCATGACGCGCAAACAGGATTTGATTCGCGTATCGATGGCGGAGGAGTTGACCGATCCGGCCGGTCATCTATGCGCGTGGCGCGGCCCGACCGAAGCGCGCCGGGCGCTCAGCGGTTTCTTCGCGGAGAAGGTCGAGCGCCGGCAGCTCGACGGCGATCCGGAATGGCTCGCGCGGGTCTTCATGTCGCTCTTCTTTTCGCTCGTCATGGCGCGCCGCATCTGGGCCGATGTCGAGTTCTCACAGGAGTCAGCCGTCGTCAATATGGTCGAGATCTTTCTGAACGGAGCCCGAGCACGATAATGGAAGGCACACGACAGGCCCCCGCCGCCGCCGCGCCCCCTGCCGCGACGGGCCGCACCAACGGCGAAACGCCCGCGGAAACCAAGAGCGGACCCAACCCGACGGTTCGGCTGATCCTCATCGCCGTCGCGATCGTCGTGTTGCTCGTGGCGATCGTCTTCGGCGTTCGCTTCTTGGCGTACGCAACGACGCACGAGACGACGGACGACGCGACGATCGATGCCGACGAGATCCAGATCACGAGTAAGATTTCGGAGCGCGTCGACCGCATTCTGGTCGACACCAACCAACGCGTGCGCAAGGGCGAGTTGTTGGTGCAACTCGACGACCGGGACGAACGCGACCGTTACAATCAGGCGTTGGCCGCGTACAACGCGCAGAAGTCGCAGGCGCGGGCCGCGCAAGAGAACGTGAACTTGACCCGCGACACCCAGTCCGCGCAAAACTTGGAGAATTCGGGCGGAATCGACCAGGCTCGCGCCGGCATTTCGAGCGCTTCCGAGCAGGCCAAATCGTCGGCCCAGCAGATCGCGGTCGCGCAGGCGGGCGTTGATTCGGCACGCGCGCAACTCAAAGCGGCGCAAGACGGCGTGCCCGGAGCGTTGCAGAATCTGCGCCGCGCGGCGGCGGATCTGGCGCGGACGCAGTCGCTCGTGGCCACGGGCGACGAATCGCGCTCGCAGCTCGATGCGGACCGCGCGACCTACGAGGCCGCCCGCTCGCAATACGAACAGGCGGTCGCGGACGTCGGCGCCGCGGAGGCGCAGTACGACGAGGCGGACCAAAAGCTGAACTCGCAACGCTTCGCGACGTCGAGCACCGAGGCGCAAATCGGCGTGCAGCAAGCGCAGCTGACGACCGCACAGGGCCGCTTGCAGGAGAGCGATGCGCCGAGCCGCGTGCCGGCCTCGCAAGCGCAGGCGGATGCGGCCGAAGCGCAGGTCGCGTCGTTGAAGTCGCAGCTCGGCACCGCCGCCGACAACCTCAGCTACACGCGCATCGCCTCGCCCATCGACGGTTTCGTCGGCGAGAAAAACGTCGATATCGGCCAGACCGTGGCGCCGGGCGAATCGCTGCTGACCTTGGTTCCCGCCTCGAACGTCTACATCACGGCGAACTACAAAGAAACGCAGATCGGCCACATGCGCAAAGGTCAGGAAGTCGACATCAACGTCGATGCGTACAAGGGCGTGAAATTCGTCGGGCACGTCGAGAACCTCTCGCCGGCCTCGCAGAACAAATTCAGCCTCGTGCCCGCGCAGAACGCGACCGGCAACTTCGTGAAGGTCACGCAACGCGTTCCGATAAGGATCCTGTTCGATCGCGTCGAGGACGGCAATCTCTCGGATTACCCGCTCCGTCCCGGCATGTCGGTCGAGACGTCGGTAAAAGTGAAGTAGCGGAGAAGTGACCGCCGTCGTTCCGGTCTCGCGCAACGGCGCGCGGCCGGGCTCGTTCGCGCCCGCGAACGCTTCGGTGAGCGTGGTCGAGTACGGCTGGCGCCGCACCTTGATCACGCTCGCCATCGTGGTCGCGACCTTGCTCGAGATCGTCGACGTCACGATCGTCAACGTAGCCTTACCCAACATCCAGGGAAATTTCGGCGCGAGCGTCGATGAGGCGGCGTGGATCGGCACGGGCTACATCATCGCCAACGTCATCGTCATTCCGCTAACGCCGTGGTTGCAGCGCCGGTTCGGGCGCCGGCAGTACTATGCGGCTTCGATCGTCATCTTCACCGTGGGGTCCATCGCCTGCGGCCTCTCGGGCTCGCTCGAGGAACTCGTTTTCTGGCGGATCGTGCAGGGTCTGGGCGGCGGCGGCCTCGTTTCGACGTCGCAGGCGATCCTGCGCGAAACGTTCCCGCCGGCGGAGCAGGGCAAGGCGGCCGGCATCTTCTCGATGGGCGTGATCGTAGGCCCCACGATCGGTCCGACCCTGGGCGGTTGGATCACGGACGCGTTTTCTTGGCGCTGGGCATTTTTCGTCAACGTGGTTCCGGGCATCGTAGCGACCCTGATCGTCCTCTTGATGCTGCGCAATCCGGAACGCCCGCAGAAGCTCTCCCTCGACTACGTCGGGCTCGGCCTGCTCGCCGCCGGCATCGGCTCGCTGCAGTACGTGCTCGACCAGGGCCAGCGCAAGGACTGGTTCGACGATCCGTCGATCGTTATCTGCTCGTTCGTCGCGGTGGTGGGCCTGATCGCGTTCGTCGTGTGGGAGCTGCGGCAGGCCAAGCCCATCGTCAGCCTCGCGGTCCTGCGCTTCCGCTCCGTCTCGGCGGGTAGCATTCTCGGCGTCGTGTTGGGCATCAGTCTCTACGGCAGCGTGCTGATCTTGCCGCAATACGTGCAAGGTTCGCTCGGCTTCACGGCGACGCTTTCCGGCGAGCTGCTCATCTTCCGGGCCGGCGCGATCCTGCTCTTCACGCCGCTCGTCGCGGCGCTGGCCACGCGCGGCGTCGTCGACGCCCGCTACTTCGTCGCGTGCGGCTTCGTGCTGATCGGCATCTCCAACTTCATGCTCGCCGCGGTGACGACGCTGCAGTCCGATTTCTGGACGTTCTTCTGGTCGCTCGCGCTCAGCGGACTGGGCCTCGCGCAGATTTTCGTGCCGCTCACGCTCGCGGTGCTCAGTAACGTGCCGCCGCCCGAGATACCGGGCGCCTCCGCGTTCTACAACCTCGCCCGCCAGATCGGCGGCAGCGTCGCGATCGCGGTCCTGGTAACGCTGCTCGCGCGCATGAACGCGACGCATCAAAACGAGCTCGGGGCGCAGATCGAGCTGCACCGCTCGGTCGTCTCGACGTTCGTGCGCGGCGACGGCGGCCAGCACGGTGCGCGAGCTCCCCTGGATCTCAATCGCATCGTGGTGCAGCAAGCCGCGGTGCTCTCGTATGCGGACACGGCGCGGATGGTCGGCGCGATCTCGCTCTGCCTGGCGCCGCTCGCTTTCATCTTGCGGCGACCGAAGCTCCCGCCTCGGTCCGCTGCCACATAAGGAGACCCCGTTGATATCTCTGGTCGCATTCGCGCTCGTGGCGGTGGTCGCACCGCCGTCGCCGGCGGCGTCGGACTGGCCGCGCTCGCAGGTTCCGCCGGGTTGGCCCGCGCCGGCCGCGACGCCGGCGCCGGCCGGGTCGCCCGTGCCGCTCGCAACGCCGGGACTCATCGCGGTGCCCGGCGACACCAAGGGGCTCGTGCTGCCGCCCGCGCCCGCCGTCGGGCCGCTGGCCGGCCCACCGCCCGGCCTCCCGTCGGCCGATATCGCCGGCACGGCGGGTCCGTTCGTCGGCCTCACGCTCGACGACGCGATTGGCATGGCGTTGCGCCGCAATACCGATCTGGCGGTTTCGCAATCGAACCGGCGCATCTCCGCTTACCAAATCGTCGCGGCGCAAGGCGCGTACGACGTGCGTTTCGAGATTCAGCCGCAGTACCAGTTCTCACAGCAGCCCGCGATCTCGTCCTTCCAATCCGGACCGGGCGGTGCGCCGGTGCAGCAAGTCACGGCGGGCGGCACGGCCGGTTTCTCGGGACAGACGTCGACGGGCGGTTCCTACCAGCTCACCACGACGGCGCAACGCGTCGACAACAACGCGACGCTCAACAGCTACGATCCGTACTATCAGACGGCGCTCGCGCTCACGTTCACCCAGCCGCTGGCGCGCAACCTCGCGATCGATCAGACGCGCCGCCAGATCCAACTCGCCAAGATCAACTTCGACCTCTCGAACGACGACGCGTTGCTGACCGCTTCTAACACCGTCGACAACGTTCTGAACGCTTACTATAATTTGGTCGCCGCCTGGAAGAACGTCGGCATTCAGGAAGACGCACTCCGTCAAGCCAAGGCGCAGTCCGAATCCAACTCCCGGCTGGTCAAGGCCGGTCAGGCCGCGCCGGTGGACGTCGTGGAATCCGACACGCAGGTCAACGAGTTCCAGGACGACGTGTACTCCGCGATCGCCAACGTCGCGAGCCTACAGAATCAGCTAAAACAGCTGATCCTCAGCGATCCCGCCGACCCCGTCTGGACCGCCAACCTCGTGCCGCTGACCCCGGTCGTGGAACAGCCGGCCGAACCGGGCGTGGACGAGCTGGTCGTGGCGGCGCTGCGCGGACGGCCCGAAGTCGCGCAGTTGCGCGAGAACCTGCGCGAAGAAAACGTGAACGTCGCGTACTACAAGGACCAAACCAAACCGCAGATCGATCTCAACCTGGGCGTGACGGAGAACGGCTTCGCAGGCGCGCCGACCAATCCGTTGACGAATCCGTTCGTGGGCATCTTCGCGGCGGAGATCAACTCGATCGATCAGTTGATCGCGCGCGTCAATACGCTGGCCCCGGGGCTCACGCCGCTGGTGCCGATCAACCCGGCGACGCTCAACCTCCCGCTCTTTCCCGGAACGGTCGGGGGCATCGGGCAATCCTACAAGACCGCCTTGGAAGGCAAATTCCCCCAGTACTCCGTGACGGCCACCTTGAGCTTTCCCCTACGCAATCGCACCGCGGAGGCGGATTACCACGCGGAACTCGCGCGCCGCCAGCAAGTCTTGACCCAAGAGGTCGGCTTGATCCAGCGGCTGCAAACCGAATCGCGCAACGCGGTGCAGTCGTACCGCTCGGCGCAATCGCGCTTGATCGCGGCCACGGCCGCGCGCCGCGCCGCGGAAATCGTGGCCGCGAGCGAACTGCGCCGCTTCCGGGCCGGAAAATCGACGACGTTCCTCGTGCTGCAGCGCCAAGTGACGCTCGCCAACGAACGCGGCCGCGAGTTGCAGGCGCAAACCGACGTGGCCCGCGCACTCGTCGAAATTCAACGCGTGTCGGGCGCGATTTTACCCGAGCACGGCGTCGATGTCGGAGCGCTCGGCACCGCGCCGCAAGGCCAGGTCCCGAATCTACTGGGCAGCCCAGCCGGCACCGGCACCCCGCCTCCCGGCAAGCCGTAGCGGCGATAGCGCCGCGGGGACGCCGGTGGTCGGACGGCGCCCCCGCGCACCCGCATGCGAGACGCGGGATAGGACGAGCATAGCGGCGGCCCCTGAGAAACCTCTGAGACGCCGGGCCGGCGCAGAGGGCAGAAGGTCTTAGGCCGAGGCGGCTTTGCGCGAGCGTCGGTTGTTCGTCAGCATCCAGGCTTCGAAGGTCGCGGCCGGCATCGGGCGGCCGATCCAAAAGCCCTGGGCGTATTCGGCGCACTCGATGCTCGAGCGCTTATCGGCGCCGCAAATGGCGGCGTAGGTTTCTTCGTTCTCAACACCTTCGACGACGACGTCGAGTCCGAGGCGATGCGCGAGTTCGATCGTCGAGCGGACGATCTGATAGTCGTCGGCGTCCTCTAACATGCCCATGACGAATTGCTTGTCGATCTTCAGTTCGTCGACGGTGAATTGCTTGAGGTGCGAGAGCGACGAATAGCCGGTGCCGAAGTCGTCGATCGAAATGCGAATGCCGCTGTTGGCCAGCTTCTCGAGGCACTCGGCGGCGCGTTCGGCTTCCGTCGTCAGCGTCGTCTCGGTCAGCTCGAGACAGAGCTTCTCGGGTTCGACCTCGTATTTCGAGAGCAGGCGCGCGATGGTCGTCGTCAGGGTGCCGTCGCGCAGGTCTTCGGCGCTGAGATTCACGGAGAGCCGGATGTCCAGCTCGATCCGGTTCCACTCGCGGATTTGCGCGATCGCCGCTTCCAGGACCCACTCGGTGAGCCGGTTCATCATGCCGATTTCCTCGGCCAGCGGCAAGAAGAGGTCGGGGGCGATCAGGCCGCGTTCGGGATGCTCCCAGCGCACCAGCGCCTCCGCGGCCCGCACGACGCCCGTGGGGACGTACATTTGCGGCTGATACTGCAGGACCAGTTGGCCGCTCTTTATCGCGCTGGGCAGGTCGCTGCTCATCTCCAGGCGCTTGAGCGCACCGCGGTCGTGAGAGCTCGAGAAGACCGCGACCCCGCTACGGCGGCGTTTCGCGGCGTGGATCGCGACGTCGGCCTGGCGCAGTAAGCCGGGCGCGGTCGAGGTCGGTTCCGACACGGCGATCCCGAGGCTGGCGCTGATCACGAGGGTCTGCGCGGGTAAGGCGAACGGTCGCGAGAGCGCGCCGATCAGGCGGTGGGCGTAACCGGTGGCGTCCTCGACGCTCGTCTGATGCAGCACCACGGCGAACTCGTCGCCGCCCAGCCGCGCGACCAGGCCGCCTTCGGGAACGTGGCGTTTGAGGCGTTCGGCGACTTCGCACAAGAGCGCATCGCCGCTCTGGTGGCCCAGCGCTTCGTTCACGTCTTTGAAGCGGTCGAGGTCGACCAGCAACAGGCCGAGCTGCGAGCCCTCTTCCTGAGCGGCCCGCAGGTCCTCGGAGAGGAGGTCGTTGAGCAGCGAGCGGTTGGGCAGGTTCGTCAGCGCGTCGTGGGTGGCTTGGCGCTCCAGTTGAACCTGCGCGCGATGGCTCTCGGTCACGTCTTGGGCGTTGAGCACGATGCCCTGGACCGACGGTTCGTTCAAGCAGTTGGTGATCGACGCGTCGATGACGCACGCGTTTCCGTCGGCGTGGTTGACGTTGAATTCGTAGCGTCGCGGCTTGCGGACGCCGGTGTAGGCTTCATCGAGCGCCTTGGCCAGCTCTTCGGAGGATTGGCCGCGGAAGAGCGCGCGGTACCCGGTTCCGAGCAACGCCGCCGGCGCGTAACCGAGGATCGACTCGAACGAAGGGCTCGCGTAGGTGACCGACCCGCGGCTGTTGATGAGCAGGACGAGGTCGGTCGAGTTCTCCGTGAGGGCCGTGAAGCGGCGCTCGCGGAGGTCGGTGAGCTGCCGGATGCGGCCGACGGCGCCGGCGGCCACCGCCTGCATCGCGACGAGCGGTAAGGTCAGCGGATCCTTCTCGGTCACCTGAAGCGCCAAGATGCACGCGAGGCTCGCGGCACCGACGCCCGCCCACATCCCGAATCGATAGGCGCAAAGGACGACGGTCAGCAGGGAGAGCGGCATCAGCAGATTGGCCGCTTGGTGCGCGACGTTCTCGACGGGAACGCGGGCCACGGCGAGGTCGACCGCGATCGCCACTACGGAAGCGACGAGCGGGAGCGCATTGCGAAATGCGGACCAACGCACGTGTCGGGCCCTCATGGATACGTAGTCGGTGCGGGAGATAATCGTACTGAGGACATGCTTTAAAGGCCTACGAGTCTTTACCGTGCCTTTACAAAAGTGGCGCGATATCACACTCGGCTTTCCGAACGCCTATCATTAAACGTCGGCGCATCAAATTCGTTCTCGCACGGTCGCGAGTAAAGGAAATAACACCTTCGCGTGCGACGTCGAGGCGTCCCTCGCTCGTTTACGAAGGTTGGGTGAGGCGAGCCGCTGCCGCCTTATCGACGAGCCAGCTGACCCGGCCCGTCGCGCGGCTCAAGATTTGGCTCGGATACCGGCTGGGCTCGTAGGGGCCCTCGAGCACGGCGGCGAGCGCCTCGGCCTTGGCCTCGCCGGCCGTCGCGACCACGACTTCGCGGGCGGCGCCGATCGTGCGCGGCGTCAGGGTGATGCGGTGCGACGCGAGTTTTTCCACGTAGGCGGCCTTGGCCAGCAGTTCGTCGTCCTCGAAGGGGTCGGTGCCGGGAAACAGCGATGCCGTGTGCCCGTCCGGGCCCATGCCCAGCATGATCAAATCGAGCGTCGGGGCCACGTTATCGGCGGGCAGTTCGCGCAGGAGGATCGCCGCGTAGACGCTTGCGGCGTGGTCGGGATCGTCCTCGCCGCGCATCCGGAAGACCCGGTCGTGCGCGATGCTCAAGCCGTCGAAGAGCGTGTCCTTGGCCATCTTGTAGTTCGATTGCGCATCGCCGGGCGGCACGCAGCGCTCGTCGCCGAAGAAGAAGCGGACCCGGTTCCAGTCCAGCCGCTCCCGGAACTCCGGCGAGGCCAGGAGTTGATGGGCGGCCTTGGGCGTCGAGCCTCCCGCGAGCGCGAGTTCGAACCGGCCGCGCGCCGCGATCGCGGCGTTGCCCGCATTCACCACCCGCTCGGCGACCGCGCGCGCCAGCGTCCGCTCGTCGTCGAGCACCCGCACGTCGCGGCCGCCCACGGACATCAGCCCAACAGCTCGCGTACGGTGAGCAACGACGTCTCGAAAATCTGGTCCCGGCGGCTTTCCAGGATCGCGCGTTCGATCAGCGACGTGTTGGCGATGTTGCGCAGCGGCACGTAACGGTTGGGCGTCGCCTTGGCGCCCTCGACCGAGAGACACACCACGTTCTCATCCTCGTCCGAAAGCGCGCCCCGGTAGGTGGAGTCGCCGCAACGGAGGGTGACGCTGAGGACGCGGCGCCGGTCGCCCTTGTCGATCTTCGTGAACGAGACCGGCCGGCCGCGGCGGTCGCGGAAGGTATCGCGCCCCGAGGGCTCCCACGAGAGCCGGCTCCCGAGCCACCCGGCCAAGTAGAGCGCCTCGGCGTCGGAACCGCTTTCGATCTCCAGGGCCCGGATCGAAAAAAGATCCTCCCGTAGCGCCGGGTCGTCGAACGCCTGGGCGATCATCTCTTGCCACGGCGAAAGCCGCATGAACGCCAGATCCTGCAGGACGACGTCCGGGAAACGGCTGAGAAACTCGCCGAGCTCGCGGATCGTCTCCTCGCCGCGGGCCTTGCCGGAGGAGTCGACCAGCACGGTCGACGCGCTCTCGGTCAGCCCCGAGAAGGTGCGGCTCTGCAGCAGCCGCGCACCGCTCCACCACAGGATCGTCGGGATGTCCGGCACCGAGAGTTCCTGGGTCAGGCTCCAGATCGCCGCGTGGTCGATGCTCGAAACGCCGATGTCGACGCGCTCGCTGACCACCGTCGCGCCGCCGGCGTCGCGCGTCGATGCCGCGACCTCGACGCCCGTGGTCGCGTTCGTCGAATCGAGTACCAGCAGCCGGGAGGGATGCTTGGCGGCCACGACCGCTGCGCGTTCCAAGACCCAGCTGCGGTGCGCTGGGTCGTCGACGAAAACGACGAAGTTCAAGGTGGCGACCCGAGCGGCCGCGTCGCCGCCCTCGGGCGCGAGGCAACGGCGCGTGTTGCGCAGTTCCTCGAGGATGGCAGAAACGTCGGTAATGGAGTCGACGTGAACGTTCATCAGATACGCCTCCATTCGCGGCCTTCCGCGACGAGCAGGGCATCCGCGTTCTGCGGTCCTTGGCTGCCGGCCAGGTAATTCGGGAAATCGACGATACGCGTCTCGCTCCAACGGTTGAGTATCGGCATGACGGCCTGCCAGGCCTGTTCCACGGCGTCCCAGCGCGTGAAGAGCGTGGCGTCGCCGCGCATCGCGTCGCCGATGAGCCGCTCGTACGCGGGCGCGGACACCACGCCGAACCCGGTCCCGTAGTTGAAATCCATCGTGACGCCGCGGATGTGCATCTTGGGCCCCGGCACCTTCGCGTTGAAGCGGATCGAGACGCCTTCCTCGGGCTGGATCTTCATGACGAGCGTGTTGGACTCGATCTGGTCGCCCGCTTCGCCGAAGATGCGGTGCGGGATGCCGCGGAACGTCACCGCGATCTCCGAATGTTTGTGCGCGAGCCGCTTGCCGCTGCGCAGGTAGAACGGCACGTCGGCCCAGCGCCAATTGTCGATCAGCAGTTTGACCGAGGCGTACGTCTCCGTCGTCGAGTTCGGGTCGACGCTGGGCTCCTCGCGATAACCGACGACGGGTTTTCCTTCGACGAGCCCCGGCCCGTACTGACCGCGCGCCGTCACCTTGGTGACCAGGTCTTCGGGAATCGGGCGTAACGCCGAAAGCACCTTGAACTTCTCGTCGCGGATGTGGTCGGCGTTGGGCGAGATCGGGGGCTCCATCGCGACCAGCGCGAGCAAGTTCATGACGTGATTCTGGATCATGTCCTTCATCGCGCCCGCGTTATCGTAATAGCCGCCGCGGCCTTCGACGCCGACCGTTTCCGCGGCCGTGATCTGCACGTTATCGACGTAACGGCGATTCCAGATCGGCTCGAACATCACGTTGGCGAAGCGGAGCGCCATGATGTCCTGCACGGGCTCTTTGCCGAGGTAATGGTCGATCCGGTAGATCTGCTTCTCTTCGAAGACCTTGGTGATCTCGGCCTGGAGGTTACGCGCCGAGACGAGATCGGTGCCGAAGGGCTTCTCGACGATGATCCGCGACCAGCCCTTGCGCTGGTCGCGCGGCCCGAGGCCCGCGGCGGCCAGCTGCTGCACGATCTTTCCGAAAACCGAGGGCGGCGTGGAGAGGTAGTAGAGCCGGTTCCCTTCGGTGCCGAGTTTCTCGTCGTTCTCTTCGAGCTGCTTGCGCAGGTCCTTGAAGCCTTCGACGTCGTCGAAGGAACCCTGGATGTAGTGCAGGCGCTGCGCGAAATCGCTCCACAGCGGATCGCGCGCTTCGCCCGAGCGCGAGAACTCGTCGATCGCTTCCTTCATCTCGTCGCGGAAGTCGTAGTGCGATTTGTCCGAGCGGGAGAAGCCGATGATGCCGTAATTGGTGGGCAAGATGTCGCCCAGGCGCAGGTTGTACATCGCGGGCATCAGCATGCGCTTCGTGAGGTCGCCGCTGGCGCCGAAGAAGACGACGTTGCACGGGTCCGAGACGCGGCTGGTATCCATGCCGGCGCGCAGCGGGTTGGGAGCTTGCGCGCCGTCGGTGGGCCGGGGGGATTCGACGTCGGTCGCCATCGGTGTGTCCGTTACGCTCCGGCTTCCGCTTCGTGCTTGACCGCGTGCCCGCCGAATTCGTTGCGCAGCGCCGCGATCACTTTGGCACTGAACGATTCGTCCTGGCGCGATACGAAGCGCGAGATCAGCGACATCGTGATCACCGGCGCCGGCACGTTTTCGTTGATCGCTTCGGCGACGGTCCAGCGGCCCTCGCCCGAGTCGTCGACGTAGCCGCGGATGCTGGTGAGCTTGGGATCGGAGCGGAAGGCCATTTCGGCCAGTTCGAGCAGCCACGAGCGCACGACCGAGGCGTGCAACCAGAGGTCGGCGAGCTGATGGAGGTCGTAGTCGAATTCGGATTTCTCGAGGATCTCGAAGCCTTCGCCGTAGGCCGCGAGCATGCCGTACTCGATCCCGTTGTGCACCATCTTGGAGAAGTGGCCGGCGCCCGATTTGCCGACGTACGCGTAGCCGTCTTTCGGCGCGAGCGAAAGGAAGATGGGTTCGACGCGCTCGACCGCCGCGGGCTCGCCGCCGACCATCAAGCAATAACCGTTCTTGAGGCCCCAGACGCCGCCCGACGTCCCCGCGTCGATGAAAGCGACCTGCTTTTCAGCGGCGAGCTTGGCTCGCGCCTGCGACTCGCGAAAGTTCGAGTTGCCGCCGTCGATGATCGAGTCGCCCGCGCCGAGCAGCCCGAGCAGTTCGTGGATCGTATCGTCGGTGGGCTTTCCCGCCGGCACCATGATCCACACGGTGCGCGGCGGCGCGAGCTTTGCGACCAGGTCCGCGAGCGACGTCGCCGCGACCGCGCCGTCCGATACCGAATGCGCCACGGCCTCGGGACTGCGATCGTACACGACGACCTCGTGTTTGTCCAAGAGAAGGCGGGTCGTCATGTTGGCGCCCATGCGCCCGAGCCCGATCATGCCGAGTTGCATCGAGGATCCTTACTGAGCGGAGTTCGCTTGCGGCGGCTAACGCGCGGCGCTCACCGCGCCGGCCGTCCCGCCGAGTTGCTCCTGTTTCTTGGCTATTGCCCCCAGCATAGCATTGTACGAATCGGCGAACGATTTGACGCCGTCGTGCTGCAACTTCAAAGTCACGTCGGTTAGCGAAATGCCCGCCGCCGCGAGCGCCTCTTCCGTGGCGTGCGCTCCGGCCAGATCCTCCTCGACCGCGTCGGGCCGCACGACCAGATGATCGACCAGCGCCTCGAAGGTCGCCGGCGGAACGGTGTTGACGGTGTTCTTGCCGACCAGATTTTCCACGTAGAGCAGATCGGAGTAGGCCGGGTTCTTCGTGCCCGTGCTCGCCCAGAGCGGCCGCTGCACGTGCGCGCCCTCGTTCTTCAGCGCCGCGAAGCGCGCGTTCTCGAAGATCTCTTTGTATCGCGCGTAGATCAACTTCATGTTGGCGACGCCGACCTTGCCCAGGAGATTGGAGAGCTGCGCGGCGCCCCCCGCGATCTTCTCCTCGAGCATTTTGTCGACGGCGGTATCGATGCGGCTGACGAAGACGCTCGCAACCGAAGCGATCCGGTCGATCGGCTTGCCGGCGGCGGCCCGCGCTTCGAGTCCCGCGACGTAGGCGTTGGCGACGTCTTCGTAGGTTGCGAGCGAGAAGATCAGGGTCACGTTGACGTTGATCCCGGCCGCGATCGTTTCGGTGATCGCGGGGATGCCCTCGGGAGTCGCCGGGATCTTGATCATCACGTTGGGGCGGTCGACCATCTTCCACAGACGCTGCGCGGCGTCGGCGGTGCCCCGCGTATCGGAAGCCAGGAGCGGCGAGACCTCGAGGCTCACGAAGCCGTCGCCGCCGTGCGACGATTCGAAGAGCTCCCGGAACTCGTCACAGGCGTGCCGGATGTCGTCGATCGCCAACGCCTCGAAGAGACGATTGGGATCGTGCTCGGTGCCGATCAGCGACTTCAGCTGTGCGTCGTAATCGTCGCCGGCGCCGATCGCCTTCTCGAAGATCGTGGGATTGGAGGTCATGCCCCGCAGTCCCGAGGCGATCAAGCGGTGCAGCTCGCCCGATGCGAACATGCCGCGCCGGATGTTGTCGAGCCAGATGCTCTGGCCCGCCTGCAAGAGTTCTCCGAGTTGATTTCCCACGTTGACGTCGCTCCTTCGGTGCGGGGTAATCCCGCGAACTGCCCCGCGCTCCCGGCGGGTCTTTCGTACCCCGCGAGAGTCCTTACCCCAAGCGGTAAGGACTCCACGGGTCGCTCTCACGCTTTGGTCAACAGCCCGGACGCGACGCCTGCGACGGCCTCGGGCGTGAATCCGAATTCCTTGGCGATGGCGCTCGCCGGTGCCGACGTACCGAAATGGTCGATCCCGATCGAAATCCCGCGATCGCCGACCCAGCGGTGCCAACCGAACGTGGCCCCGGCTTCGATGGAGACGCGCGCGCGCACGTCGGAGGGCAGGACGCTTTCGCGGTACGCCTCGTCCTGTTGCGCGAAGAGTTCGAAAGAGGGCAGCGAGACGACCCGGGTGGCCGTGCCCGCTGCTTCGAGCAGCTTCGCGGCCTCGAGCGCGAGCGAGACTTCCGACCCCGTCGCGATCAAGATGACGTCGGGCTTCGCAGCGCCGCCCGCGATAACGTAACCGCCCTTGGCGACCGCGGCGTCGCGCGCGCCCAGGAACGGTACTTTCTGCCGGCTGAGGACGAGTGCCGTCGGGCCTTTGTGCTCCACCGCGAAACGCCACGCTTCGAGGGTCTCGAGCGCATCCGCCGGGCGGATGACGGTCATGTTCGGCGTCGAGCGCAGGCTCGCGAGCTGTTCGATCGGCTGGTGCGTCGGTCCGTCTTCGCCGAGAAATACGGAGTCGTGCGTGAAGACGAAGATCGCCTTGGTCTTGTTGAGCGCGGCCAATCGCACGGCCGGTTTCATGTAATCGACGAAGTTGAAGAACGTCGCGGTGAAGGGCACGATGCCGCTGTGCACGCCGAGGCCGTTCGCGATCGCGCCCATCGCGTGCTCGCGCACGCCGAAGTGGATGTTGCGGCCCGCGTAATTGCCCGGCTGGAAGTCGCCGAACCCTTTGAGGTACGTCTTCGTCGAGGGGTCAAGGTCGGCCGAGCCGCCCACGAGTTCGGGCAGATCCTTCGCGATCGCGTTCATCACGGTGCCGCCCGCTTCGCGCGTTGCGACGCTGCCGTTCTCCGCCGTGAACGTGGGCCACGCCACGTGTTCGGGCAGCCGTTCGTCGCGGATGCGTTCGAGCTGAGCCGCGAGTTCCGGGTTAGCGGTTTTCCAAGCCGCGTACGTTTCGTTCCAGGCCGCCTGCAGCGGCGCGCCTTTCTTGCCGGCTTCGCGCCACCAAGCGAGGACGTCGTCGGGAACGTAGAAGGCGGGCTCCACGGGCCAGCCCAGCGCTTCTTTGGTCTTGGCGACGTTATCGGCGCCGAGCGGCTCGCCGTGCGCGCCGAACGTGCCTGCCTTCGGGGAGCCGAAACCGATGATCGTCCGCACCGCGATCAGCGACGGGCGCGGATCGGCCTTGGCCGCGTTGAGCGCGGCGTCGATCGCGTTGACGTCGTTGCCGTCGTCCGCTTGCACGAGCGCCGTATGCCAGCCGTACGCTTCGTAGCGCGCGCAGACGTCTTCGGTGAACGTGACGTCCGTCGGCGCCGCGAGCGAGATCTTGTTATCGTCGTAGAGGACGATCAGCTTGCCGAGTTTGAGGTGTCCCGCGAGCGACGATGCTTCGGCCGAGACGCCTTCCATCAGATCGCCGTCGCCCGCGATGCAGTACGTATAGTGGTCGACGATCGTCTGTTCGCGATTGTAGGTCGCGGCGAGCTGAGCCTCGGCCATCGCAAGACCGACCGCATTGGCCACGCCCTGGCCGAGCGGGCCGGTCGTGACTTCCACGCCCGGCGTATGGTGCAGTTCCGGATGGCCGGGCGTTTTGCTTCCGAGCTGACGGAAGCTCTTGAGATCGTCGAGCGAAACCGGATAGCCCGCGAGATAGAGCAGGGCGTAGATCAGCATCGACCCGTGACCGGCGCTCAAGACGAAACGGTCGCGATCCCACCACGCGGAATCCGCAGCGTTGAACTTCAGGTGGCGCGTCCACAGCGTGTAGGCCATCGCCGCCGCACCGAGCGGCAGGCCGGGATGGCCGGAATTCGCTTTCTGTACGGCATCCACCGCCAGGAACCGAATTGCATTGATGCGCTGTAAATCGTCTTGCGTGTTGGACACCATTTCCTCCTCGGCGTTGCGGGGTCACGTCTTTCGCCGCTCCCCGAGGCATTCCCCGAAACGCTCGTTAGCGTATCCGCTGCGGGACCGACCCGTCTGTAAGGAAGCCGGCGCGCGCGCGTTCCAGGATTTTGCAACGCGAAAAACTTACTCCGAAGATGATGACGGACGTGGAGGACCTGCGCGCGAGGGTCGAGGCGCTGACCGCGCAGCCCAGCCTGGTTCGCGGCCCGGAGGGCTCGGCTGTAGACGAGGTGATCGAAGCGCTCGACACGGGGCGCCTGCGGGTGTGCGAGCCGTCGCCCGAGGGCTGGATCACCCACGCGTGGGTCAAGACGGCCATCCTGCTGTATTTCCGGCGACGCGACAGCGTGCCGATCGGCCCGTCGATCCTGGGAGCGCGCGGCGAGGCCGGCGTTCCTCCGTCGTACTTCGACAAATTGCCGACAAAGCGCAACTACGCCGAGTTCGGCGCTCGCTGCGTTCCGCCGGGCGTGGCGCGGTACGGTTCGTACCTGGGACGCGGGGCGATCCTGATGCCGGGTTACATCAACATCGGCGCCTACGTCGACGACGGCTCGATGGTCGATACCTGGGCGACGGTGGGATCGTGCGCGCAGATCGGCAAGAACGTCCACCTCTCGGGCGGGGTCGGGATCGGCGGCGTGCTGGAACCGCCCCAAGCCCAGCCGGTGGTGATCGAGGACGGGGCCTTCGTCGGTTCGCGCTCGATCGTGGTCGAGGGCGTCTTCGTGGGCGCGGAGGCGGTGCTCGGGGCGGGCGTCGTCCTGACGGCCAGCACGCCGATCGTCGACGTGCGCGGGGCAGCGCCCGTCGTGACCCGCGGGCGAATCGAGGCGCGCTCGGTCGTCATTCCGGGTACGATGCCCAAGACGTTCGCGGCCGGAGAGTTCGGCGTGCCGTGCGCGCTCGTCATCGGGAATCGGACCGAGTCGACCGACCGCAAGACGACCCTCGAGAGCGCCATCCGGGATTATGGAGTAGCCGTGTGAATCCAGCCATCGAAGCCGTCGGCGGGTCGACGATCCGCGCGTTGCACGGCAAGCGCCGCCCGACGTCGCTCAACTTGGGCATCGGCGAGCCGACCCTGCTGCCGAACGTCGCGCACTTCGAGCGCGCGACGCGCCACGTCGCCGAACACGGGTGCCGTTACTCGGCCAACATCGGCGACGCGGACTTGCGCGAGGCGATCGCCGCGCACTATGCCTATCCCGGCCTCGATAGCGCCGATAACGTCTGCATCACGACCGGTTCGCAGGAGGCGGTGTACCTCACGATGCGTACCGTGCTCGATCCCGCGCGCGACGAAGTGCTCGTCGTCGAGCCGGCCTTCCCCGTCTACGTGAAGATCGCGCAAGTCGAAGGCCTGCCGTTTCGCCGCCTCGTGCTGGATCCGCGTGCCGCGGACGCGTTTCCGGCCGACGCCATCCTCGCGGCGGTAGGGCCCGACACGCGCTTGATCGTGATCTGTTCGCCCAACAATCCGACGGGCCGCGTCATCACGCGGGCCGGCGCCGAACGCCTCGCCGCCGGCCTGCTCGGGCGCGGCGGACCGCCGGTCTACGTGATGCACGACGAGATCTACCGCGAAATTCGCTACACGGAAGACGCGGGCGAACTCGGAAAAGTTTATCCCTATACGATTGCCATCAACTCGCTCTCGAAATCCAACTCGTTGACGGGCTTGCGTCTGGGCTGGGCGATCGCGCCGCGCGAGGTGATGCCGCAACTCGTGAAGATGCACGGCTGGGTCAGCTCGTGCGCGAGTTCGTTCGCGCAACGCGTCGCCTTCGAGATCTTCGCGGCCGACGAGTTGGGCGTGGCGCGCCCGTGGTATGCCGCGCAACGCGAACGGGTGCTGGCCGCCGCGCGGCGTACGCCGCTCGACTTCGTCGAGCCCGACGGCGCGTTCTATCTCTGCGTGCGCGTCGGGGCGGACGACACGCTGGGGTTCGCGGAGGCGCTGATCGCCGAACGCGACGTCGTCGCGATCCCGGCGGATATCTTTTCGCGCGATCTGGCGGGGTGGCTCCGCACGAGCTTCGTCGGACCGGCGGATGAGGTCGCCGAGGGCCTCGAGCGTATCGCGAGCCTGGCGCTCGAGCGCGGGTTGCTCGGCGTTCGCTGAGGGCCCGCGTCCGGCGGAAGAGCCGAAGGGCCCGAACGCGTCACGGATGGACAACCGGGGCCCCGGGCCGGCAGCCGAAGAAGAGGATCGTACGAGCCCAGTTCCGTTCCGAAAGAGGCAGCCATGAATGCGGTACCCGTCGGTTCGCTCGAATCAGCCCAGCGCGATTTGCAGATCCATCTGATGGCGACGCACGCGCAGGCGATGGCGGCCAGCGCCCACGCGCTGCTGGCCGAGTCCCGCGTCTGTCCCACGTGCGCGGAGTTGATCGCGGTCCGCGACGCCCTGGCGAAGCGTGGCGACTTCGCCGCGGACGTCCTGACCGCGTAAGCTCGGAGAGAGTCGCCCTATTCGGCCGGCGTCGCCGCGCTTGCGGCGTTCTGCGCCGGGCCGATCCAGACGGTCTGGATGTTGACGAACTCGTGGATGCCGAACGCGGAGAGTTCGCGCCCGTAGCCGCTTTTCTTCACGCCCCCGAAGGGCAGGCGCGGGTCGGAGGCCGTCATCCCATTGATGAAGACCGCGCCGGACTCGAGCCGCGCGGCCAGCGCTTCGGCGCGCGCGATGTCGCGCGTCCACAGGTTACCGCCCAGGCCGTAGGGTGACGCGTTGGCCAGCGCCACCGCGTCGTCGGCGTCGCGCGCTTCGACGACGGCCGCCACCGGGCCGAAGGTCTCTTCCTCGAAGGCCGTCATGCCGGGCTTGACGTCGGCCAAGATCGTGGCCTCGTAGAAAGCACCCGGTCCGTCGATGTGTTTGCCGCCCGTCACCACGCGCGCGCCTTGGGCGACGGAGTCGCGCACCTGCTTGTCGAGTGCGTCGCGCAAGTCGGCGCGGGCCAGCGGGCCGAGCGTCGTCGTGCGGTCGAGCGGGTTGCCCGCGCGGAGCGCGTGCGTTTCGCGCGCGAAGGCGTCCAAGAACGCGCCGTAGACCGGCGCTTCCACGATGAAGCGCTTCGCGGCGATGCAGCTCTGGCCGTTATTTTGAAAGCGCGCCTTCACGGCCGTCTTGGCGGCGGCTTCGATGTCCGCGTCGGACAGCACGATGAAGGCGTCGGAGCCGCCGAGCTCGAGTACGGTTTTCTTGAGGTGCTTGCCCGCGGTGGCCGCGACCGCGCTGCCGGCTCCCTCGCTGCCGGTCAAGGTAACGGCGGCGACGCGCGGATCGGCGACGATTGCCTCCATGTCGCGTCCGGCGACGACCAGCGTCGCGAAAGCGCCTTCCGGGAAGCCCGCGTCGCGGAAGAGGCGCTCGATCGCGAGGGCGCACCCGGTCACGTTGGCGGCGTGCTTGAGCACGACCACGTTGCCGGCCATCAGGGCCGGGGCCGCCGCGCGAAAGACCTGCCAGTAGGGGAAATTCCAAGGCATGATCGCCAGCAGCACGCCCAGCGGCCGGAACGCGACGTAACTCTTCGTGGCGTTGCTCGCGACGACGTCGTTCGCGAGATATTCGGCGCCGCGCTCCGCGTAGTGGTCGCAGGCCGTCGCGCACTTCTCGACCTCGGCTTCCGCTTCGCCGATCGTCTTGCCCATCTCGCGGGTCGCGAGGGTGGCGAGCTCCGCTTTCTGCGCGCGCAGGGTGTTCGCGAGCGAACGCAGGAGCGTCGCGCGGTCCGCGAAGCTCTTGTGGCGCCAGCTCGCATACTCTTCGACGGCACGCGCCAGCGCCGCGTCGATCGCGTCGCGCCCGTGTTCCTCGTACGTCGCGAGGCTCTGGCCCGTGGCGGGGTCGATCGTTTCGATCGTTTTGGCGGATGCGACGCTCGTGCTCATGGACGTGGTCCCTCGTAAACTTCGATCATCGAGTGCGGGGTGAGGTACTTCTGCGCCGTTCGCAGGATGTCGGCGCCGTCGATGCGGCTGAAGCGGTCCGGCAACTGGACTTCGTAGTCGAGCGGCATGTGATCCACCCCGATGCCGTGTACCCGCGCGGCGATCGTTTCGGTCGACTCTTCCGCGACGAGTCCGCGCGCGACGATCTTGGTCTTGGCGCGGTCCAGCTCGAAGGGGCCGACCGGATCGTCTTGCAGACGCGCCAACTGCTCGCGCACCACTTCGACGGCTTCGTTCATTTTCTTGGGTTCGGCCGTCAGCCGGATGTCGAACGTGCCGCGGAAACGGTCGGATTCGAGCGAACTCGATGCCCCGTAGACGAGATCCCTTTTGGTGCGGAGCTGATCCATCAAGCGGGTATCGAACCCGCCGTCGGGCCCCAGCAGCTCGTCGATCACGTCGAGCTCGGGATAGTCGGGGCTGGGCCGGGCGACCGCACGCATCCCCAGTTGAGCTTCGATATAGCGCTGGTCGGTCACGACGTAGCGTGCAGCCGGCGTCACGGGCGGAATCGGACCCGGATCGATGTTGGGCTTGGGACCGGCGCAGCGCCAGCCCGCGAACGCGCTTTCGAGTACCGCCCGCACCTGGTTCGGTGCGACGTCGCCGACGACCGTGATCGTCGTGAGATCGGGCCGCAGAAAGCGGTTCGCGTAGGAGCGCAGATCGTTCGGTGCGATGTCGCGGATCGAATCTTGGGTCGCCTCGCGCAAGGTCGGGTCGTCCGGCCGCAACAGCAGCCGTTCGAAGTCGGCGTTGGCCCGGTAGTCGGGGTCCGTATCGCGTTCGCCGACTGCCGTCAAGGTCTGCCTGCGCACGAAATCGACGTCGGCGGGCGCCAGCGACGGATTCTCGAGCGAATCGGCGATCACGTCGATCAGCTTGGGCCAGTCCTGGGTGCGCGAGTGCGCGTCGAAATCCGTGCCGAGGTCCAGGGTCGCACCCAGCTCGTCGGCGAGCGCGCGTCCGGCATCCGCGGAGTACTTGCGGCTGCCCGACGCGAGCAGGGTCGAGAGCATCGCGCCCGTGCCCTCCTTTCCCGGCTGGTCGAACGCGGGCGACGAGTCGACGGTGCCGCGAACGAAGACCGTCGGGTTGGTGCGGACGGGCTGGACGAGCACCCGCATCCCGTTGCGGAGAAAGAAGGCCGTGGGCCGGACTCGCGTCTGCAAGGTGATGGGTTGCAACAGCGCTTGGCGCACCCAACGGGCTTCGATCACCTTGCCCGCCGGCGCGCGGTCGCTGAAGTCGTCGGTCACGCTCGCGACGGGGGGCCGCGGCATCTCGCCGCCTTTGGTTTTGCCCGGCTGCAGCAGCCCCGTTACGGCCGGCGTGCCGAAGTACCGGCGCGCCGCGGCGGTCACTTCCGTGTCGGAGAGCGCCGCGATTCGTTCGTCGTCGAGCGCGGGGTTATCGATGCCCTCCACCGCGGCCGCGTAGCCGACGCGCTCGCCCAAGCCCGCGATCGAATCGCGCGCGTAGGTGGCGCGTCGCGCGATCGCGACTTTGGCCGCGCGAACCAGATCCGCTGGAAAGCCGTGGTCCTGCGCGGTCCGCATGACGTCGGCAAACGCGTCGCGCGCCTGCGCGCTCGAGTGTTCCGGTGCGGTGACCAGGAAGATGTGATAGAGGCCGGCGTGGGCGTTCTGATCGAGCTGTGTGGAATACGTAATCGTGTAGCCGCTACGCACCAGAGCCTTGTAAAAATCGGAGCGCTTGTTGTTGATCACGGAATCGATGATCTGGAGCGCGCCGCCGTCGGGATCGAGCGTACCCGGCGCCGCGAACGCGAGGTCGACGACTTCGTAGGGAAAGTCGCCGGCTTGGCTCACGTGCGCGTCGTACGCCGTCAACGCCGAGTGGGCCGGAGGCGGCGGAGGATCGCTGCGCGGGATGCTGCCGAAGGCCGCCGTCGCGAGCGCGAACACGTCGTTCGGCCTGGCATCGCCCGTGACGACCAGCGTCGCCTCGTTCGGCGCGTAGTACGATTGGTAATAGGCGCGCAGATCCTGAGCCGTGGCCGCGGCGATGTCCTGCCGGTCGCCGAGCGCCGACAGCGCGCAGACGGGCGCCGGCGATGCGGTCTTACAGACTTGCGCGTAGAGCCGCGTTAGCGGTTGGCGCAGATCGCTATCGTATTCGGCCAGCACGTGCGTCTTCTCGTCGGCCCACGCGCCGTCGTCGAGCAACAGGTGCTGCATCCGGTCGGCTTCGATGCGCAGCGCCAGTTCGAGCTTGTCCGCGGGTAGCATGAAACGAAAGACCGTGTAGTCGTTGGCGGTGGTCGCGGTTTCGTCGGCGCCCACGTGCGTCACGGTATCGTCGAGCCCGGAAGCCGAGAGGTACGGCGTTCCGCGGAACATCATGTGCGCGAGGGCGTGCGCGAGGCCGGTCTTGCCCGGCACTTCCTCACTGGCGCCGAAGCGGTACCAGATCGCCGTTTGAACGACGGGCACCGAATGGTCTTCCGCGACCACGACGCGCATGCCGTTGGGCAGCGTGCGGAAGCTCAGTTCGATCGAGTTTTCGAGCGAGCGCGCCGGCGGCGTCAGGGTGCCGAACAACGCGCACGCGGCGATGACAACACAAAGGACGCGGCGTCGTAAGCCGGATAACGGCAGGGGCATCATTCGGGGTTTTGCGTAGCGCCTTCGTTGACCTCGAAAGTCGCGCATCCCAGCGCCGCCGCGACGACGGCCTGCAACGCCTCGCGCGGCGCCAGTCCGATCAGCTCGGTGCGCTCGACGCTCGCACCGCGGGCCCGCGCAAGCGAGTCGATGGTGGCGACGATCCGGTGCAGCGGCGTGGCGGCGGCGTCGGTGACGTTGCACGAGATCTGCGTGCGGCCGTTCTCGAGTTGCAGACCGAGGCACCGCAGCGTGCGCAAGCCGCCGCCGCGTTCGCGCAGGCGGCGCGCGATCGCGCGCGCGGTCGCGATGCTCGCCCCCGCGAGCACGACGTTGAACGCGATCAGGGGCGAGCGCGCCCCGATCGCGATCGCGCCCGCGCTCGGATGCGCGGCGTCGCCCATATCGAAGCGGCCGGTGCGCGCCGCGAGGCCTTCGAATTCACCGGCCCGCACGTCCGCGAGCAGCACGGGCGCGTCCGCTTCCGCGGCGGCGCCGTAGAAGAAGCTCGGGACGCCGAGTTCGGCCCAGATGCGCGCGCCCGCTTCGCGCGCGAGGGCCGCCGCATCGGCCGGCGTGGCCGAACCGAAGGGCACGAAGGGTAGCACGTCGAGCGCGCCGATGCGCGGATGCGCGCCGCGGTGGCCGCGTAGATCGATGCCGTCGCGCGCGACGCGCGCCAAGGCGAGCACCGCCGCGAGCACGCGCTCGCGTTCGGCGAAGAACGTAAAGACGCTGCGGTGATGGACCGGATCGCTCGTGCGGTGCGCGAGCCGCACGCCCGCACCCTCGATCGCCGCCGCGCAGGCGTCGAGCAGGCGGGCGTCGCGGCCTTCGGAGATGTTCGGAACGCATTCGAAGATCTGCAAGGGTAAATTAGCCGAGCGTCGCGGCGATGGCGCCGGCGATATCGCGCACCGCCACGGTCGTTTCGGCGTCGCGCTCGCGAGCCGTGCCGTGCGGCGCCACGACGGTCGTGAAGCCGAGCTTGCGTGCCTCGCCGGCCCGGCGCGCGCGCTGGGCGACGGCGCGCACTTCGCCCGAGAGTCCGAGCTCGCCGAAGGCCACCGTCCCGGCCGGCATCGCGACGCCGCGGAAGGCCGAGGCGATCGCGAGCGCGATCCCGAGGTCGGCGGCCGGTTCGTTGACCCGCAAGCCGCCCGCCACCGAAGCGTAGACGTCGTGGCTACCCAGATGCATGCCCGCGCGCCGCTCCAGAACCGCTAAGATCATCGCCATGCGCGCCCGGTCGACGTTGGCCGCGAGCCGCTGCGGGGTGCCGTAACTGGTTTCGCCGACCAGCGCCTGGATCTCGACGAGCACGGGCCGCGACCCCACGATGCTCGCGACCACGCACGAGCCGCTCGGCCGCGTCCCCGCGCCCCCGCGGCCCAGGAACAGTTGCGACGGGTTCTTGACTTCGTGCAGGCCGCGTTCGTCCATCAGGAAGACGCAGATCTCCTCGGCGCTGCCGAAGCGGTTCTTGTGGGCGCGCACGATGCGGTATTCCGCGCCGTTATCGCCTTCGAAGTACAGAACCGTATCGACGAGATGTTCGAGCAAGCGCGGGCCGGCGATCGAGCCGTCTTTCGTGACGTGGCCGACGACGAAGGTCGCGCAGTCCGTGCGCTTCGCGAACTCCATCAGCGCGGTCGCGCAATCGCGCACCTGCGCGACGCTGCCGGCGAACGACTCGACTTCCGGTAACGCGAGCGTTTGAATGGAATCGATCACCAGGACCTTCGGGCGCAGGTTCTCGAGCGCGTCGAGGATCGCGCGCACGTTCGTCTCGGCGAAAAGCAATAACTCGCCGCTCGCACCGAGCCGTTCCGCGCGCAGCTTGGTCTGCGCGGCGGATTCCTCGCCGCACACGTAGACGACGGGACTCGTGCGTTCGGCCAACCGGGCCGCGATCTGCAATAAGAGCGTCGATTTTCCGGCGCCCGGGGGGCCGCCGAGGAGAACCAGGCTGCCGGGGACGATCCCCCCGCCGAGCAACGCGTCGAACTCGGCGAGGCCGCTCGAGATCCGCGCGACCCGGCCGCTCGAAACGTCGCCCAGCCGAACCGGCGCCGCGAGGAAGACCGGTCCCCGCGCCGGCCCGGCGCTCTTTCCCTTCGGGTGTGCGGCCGGCGCTTCGGCGAACGTGTTCCAGGCGTCGCACGCGGGGCAGCGGCCGAGCCAGCGCAGCGACTCGTGGCCGCAAGCCGAGCAGAAGAACACCGAGCGCAGTTTCGCCATGGCGCCATCGTAGTGGGGCAGAGTGCCAACGTCCTGGCCTTCCGCGGTGCCGGAAGGCCAGGGGCCGAGCAGCCGCTCCCCCGAAACCCGGGCGATGCCGATTCCGATTCCGGCGCTCTTAGCGACGTCGGCGCTCGCGTCGTTCCGCGTGCTGCACGCGTTCTCGCTCGGCTTTCCGAGCGCGGGCGGCTTGCCCTCGGGGAGCCTGATCGAGGATTCGCGCGGCGTGCTCTACGGGACCGCGGCCGTCGGCGGACCGTCGGACCTCTCCTATGGAGGTGTCGCGTTCGCGCTCACCCCCGCGAGCGGCGGCCGGTATACCTACTCGGTCTTGCACTATTTCACGGGCGACGCGCACTCGCGCGACGGCGCGCAGCCGGGCTCGGGCCTCGTCGCCGACGCCGCGGGAAACCTGTTCGGCACGACGGTGTACGGCGGGGCCTCGGCAGGTGCGGGCGCGGGTACCGTCTTCGAACTCGTGCGCTCGGGGTCGCGCTACACCGAGCGGATCCTCTACCGGTTCACGGGTGGAAGCCTGAGCTCCGACGGTGCCCTGCCCGCCGCCGCACCCTTGATCGACGCGCACGGATCGCTCTTCGGAACGACGGCGTCGGGCGGCGGCCGGGGCAGCTGCGAAGTTGCCGGCCCCAACTGCGGCACGGTGTGGGAGCTCGAGAACGCCGGCGGGCACTACGTCGAGCATATTCTGTATCGCTTTGCGGGCGGCTCGGACGGCGCGACGCCGCAAGCGCCCTTGATCGCGGACGCCCACGGCTCGCTGTACGGCACGACCCAGTACGGCGGCCTGCCGTGCGCCGACGCCAAGGTCCTGGGGTGCGGCACCGTCTTTCGGCTGACGCCGCATGCCGGCGGGTACGTGGGCACGACGCTGTATCGCTTCCGCGGCGGGGCGACCGACGGGGTCGCGCCGCTCGCGGGGCTCGTCGCCGACCGCAGCGGCAACTTCTACGGAACGACCGATACCGGCGGCGCCGGTATCTGCGCGGCCGGACTCTTCTACCATCCGAGTTGCGGCACGGTCTTCGAACTGCAGGCACAGGGGAGCCGCTACGTGGAGTTCGTGCTCCACAACTTCATCGGCGGCGGCGGCGACGGGTATCGCCCCGAGTCGGCCCTGGTGCCCGGACCGGGCGGCCTTCTCTACGGAACGACGGCCGAAGGCGGTCCGGACACGTGCTTCGTCTATGCGGGCTACAACTTCGGGTGCGGAACGGTCTACGCGGTCTCGCCGATCGGCGGCGTGACGATCCTGCACGACTTCGGGCCCGGTGCCGCGGGCTACGATCCGAACGGGCTGCTCATCGACCGGAACGGCCGGATCTTCGGTTCGACCTCGGGTAACTGGGGCACGGGCGGCGGGGCGATCTTCGAGATCGGCGGCGGCTGAGGTCGCTCGCCGAGCGCGACAGGGCCGCCGCGGCCGAACACGAAGGCTCGGCCCTCGGGATGACAGGCTTCGGACACGTCGCGATCGACGGTCCCGCGGGCAGCGGTAAGACGACGGTCGCGCGGGCGCTGGCCCGCCGTCTCGGGGTTCTCTACCTCGATACGGGCGCGATGTACCGGGCCGTCGCCTATTCCGCCGAGCGCGCCGGGATCGATCCGAGCGATGCGGCCGCGGTTCTGGCGCTGGCGCGCGCGCACCCGCTGCGCGTCGCGCTCGACCCGGAGTCGAGCCGGGGCTTCCGGGTCTTCGCGGGCGAGCACGAGCTCGGCGAGGAGCTCTACGGCAACGACGTGAGCCGCATCGTGTCGACCGTGGCCGCCCAGGCCGCGGTGCGCGACCTGCTCGTCGCGCGCCAGCGCGCGATCGCCGCCGAGGGCCCCGTCATCATGGCCGGCCGCGATATCGGAACCGTCGTCTTGCCGGAGGCGCCGCACAAGATCTTCCTGACCGCCAGCGTCGAGGAACGCGTCGCGCGGCGCCTGGCGGAACTGGCGAGCCGCGGCACCCGGGTCGATGCCGGCACCTTGCGCGCGGAGATCGAAGAACGGGACCGGCTCGACGAGACCCGCGCGGTCGCGCCGCTGCGGCCCGCTCCGGATGCCGTGGTCGTCGACTCCAGCGGCATTGGGGTCGAGGCGGTCGTCGAGCGCATCGCGCGGCTCGTCGGTGCGGCGTGAACCGCGGTTTCTACACGTTCGCGCGCACGCTCGTGCGGACGCTGCTCACCCTCTTCTGGCGTTTCCGCGTCGTCGACGCCGCCAACGTGCCGCTCGACGGCCCGCTGATCCTGGCCTGCAACCACCTGTCGTACTTCGACCCGCCCGCCCTGGGAGCCGCGGCCACCCGGCCCGTCACCTACATGGCCAAACAGGAGCTCTTCGCCATTCCGGTGCTCGGGCCGATCATCACGGGGCTCGGAGCGTTTCCCGTCGATCGCAGCCGCGGCGACGTGGCGGCGATCAAGACGGCGATCGGCGTGCTCAAGACCGGCGCCTGCCTGGGAATCTTCCCGGAGGGGACCCGTAACACGGACGGAACGGGAAAGGCCCAGATGGGAGTCGCGCTCTTGGCCTCCCTCTCCGGCGCCACCGTCCTGCCCGCCTACGTGTCGGGTACCTCGCGGGCCAAGCAACTCGCACGCATCACGATCGTTTTCGGCGAACCGCTGCGATTTGATCTCGGGCGGAAAGCGAGTCGTGAGGACTTGGCGAAGTGGACCGACGACTTGATGGAGCGAATCTACGCGCTGCGGGAGAAGACTAGGTGACTATTAAGAAGGCGAAGACCCAGGGGTTCTGTTTCGGGGTCGCCATCACGCTCAAGAAGGCCGAGGAAACGGTCGCGGCGCGCAACGGCGGCAACGTGACGACCCTGGGCCATATCGTCCACAATCCGCAGATGGTCGCCTCCTTCGAAGAAAAGGGGTTGCAGAACGCGCACTCGGTCGACGACGTCGATTCGGGCACGCTCTTCGTGCGCGCCCACGGTCTGCCGGTCGAAGTCTTCGAGAAGGCCGAAGCCAAGGGCCTGACGATCGTCGATGCGACCTGTCCGATGGTGACGAAGATCCACGTCCAAGCCGAGAAACTGCGCGCCGACGGCTACAAGATCGTCGTGGTCGGCGATCCGAACCACCCGGAGGTCAAGGGCACGCTCTCGCACGTGCCGGGCGCCTGGATCGTGCAGGCTCCCGAAGACGTCGACGCGCTGCCGCGCGCCAGCCGGGTCGGCGTCGTCGTGCAGTCCACGTGGTCGGGTGCCGGGTTCACCGAAATCGTGCGCAAGCTCAGTTCGAAATACTATGAAGTTCGCGCGGTCAACACGATCTGCACGGACACGCACAACCGGCAGTCCGAAGCGGAAGACCTCGCGCAGGAAGTCGAGGTGATGGTCGTCGTGGGCGGCAAGACGTCGGCGAATACCAAGCACCTGGCCGATCTGGCAGCCACCAAGGGCGCCCGTTCGTACCACATCGAGGGTCCGGACGAGTTGCAGCCGCAGTGGTTCGAAGGCGTCCGCGTCGCGGGTTTGATGTCGGGCGCGTCGACGCCCGGCTGGCTCGTCGACCGCGTCGAAGAACGGATGGAGGCGTTGAGCCGTCGAGCTTGTTAGCGTAATCGAGGCGCACCTGGCGAAGACGCTCGAACGTCACCGCGGCTCGTCTCCGATTTACGAGATGATCCGCTACCACTTCGGCTACGACGCACCGGGCACGACGAAAACCGGTAAGCGCCTGCGACCCCAATTGCTCCTGCGCACCGCCCTCGAAGAGGGCGGCCCGGTCGAGTGCGCCCTCGACGCCGCGGTGGCGATCGAGATCCTGCACAATTACTCGCTGGTCCACGACGACATCGAGGACGGCGACGAGTTACGTCACGGCCGCACGACGATTTGGGCGCAGTTCGGCATCCCGCACGGCATCAATGCGGGCGACGCGCTGTGCGCGATCAGCTATCTGACGCTCCTGCACGAAGAAGCCGTCGTGCCGCCCAACCGGGTGGTCGAGATGCTGCACGTCCTGCACGAAGCCAACCTCTTGATGTGCGAAGGCCAGGGCCTCGACATCAGCTTCGAAACGCGCTCGACGGTCTCGATGCCCGAGTACTTGGAGATGATCGCGGGCAAGACGGGCGCGCTCTTCGCCGCCTCCTGCGAGCTCGGGGCGCTCGCGGCCGGCGCCGATCCGGCGCGCGCGAAGGAATATGCGCGGCTGGGCCGGGCCTACGGCTTGGCCTTCCAAATCCGCGACGACGTCCTCGGAACGTGGGGTGCCACGAGCGTCACCGGCAAACCGAGCGGCGCCGACATCGCGCGCCGCAAGTGGAGCTTTCCGGTCGTGTGGGCGCTGGGGACGCCGCCCTCACCCGATCGCGAGGTGGTGGCGCGCGCCTACGCGCGCAACGCGCGCTTGGATCCGAGCGGCGTCTCCGACGTGATCGGCGCGCTGGAACGGCTGGGCGCGCGGGATGCCGCCGACGACGCGCACGACCGCGCGCTCGATGCTGCCGATCGCATCGCCGCGGACGCGCAGATCGACGTCGCCCGCACGATTCGCGACTTCCTGGCCCAGGGAGCGCGGCGCGTTGCGTAGCGCGCTGGGCGGCGCCTCCCGGGCGCTCGAACCGCGCGAAGGCGAGCAGGCCTTCGCGACCGCGCCGGCGCTGTGGGGCATCCTGTTGCTGGGCCTGATCGTCCGGCTGATCTTCATCGGGGCGGACGGCTTCAAGAACGACGTTTCGACCTTCGAGAGCTGGTCGTTGACCTTGGCCGAGCATCCGCTCCGGCAATTTTTCGCGACCGCGGGCTTCGCGGATTACCCGCCGGGTTATTTTTTCATTCTCTGGATCGTGGGGCACGCGTACAAGCTGTTGGTGCACAACGACCCGAGTTACACGTATCTCAAGATCGCGGTCAAGCTGCCCGCGATCCTGATGGATCTCGTCGACTCGGCGCTGATCTTCGCGATCGTGCGGCGCTTCGCGTCGGTCGCGTGGGCGTTCGCGGCGGCGGCTTTTTTTGCGTTCAACCCGGCCGCGATCTTCATCTCGGCGTACTGGGGGCAGGTCGATTCCGTCGCCGCGGGTTTGACCCTGGGCTCGCTCCTGCTGATGATCGACGCCGACCGGCGTACCGGGCGCGCGCAGACGCTGACGATCGTCGGCGCCTGGCTGCTGCTGGCATACTCCGTCCTGATCAAGCCGCCCGCGATCGTCGTCGCGCCGATCTACCTGGCGTACATCTTCACGACCGACGACGCCGCGCTGCGTCTGCGGCGCGCGTACGCGACCGCGCTCGGCATCGTCGCTGCGTTCGCGCTGGCGTTCCTGTCGGCGTTCGCCTTCAACGGCAACCCCAACCCGATCGCGGAATTCGCCTGGCTCTACGGGCGCTATGCGTACGCCTCGGGCGTGTACCCGTACAATTCGGTCAACGCGTTCAACCTCTACGTGATGTTCGTCAACCATTTCTGGCAGCCCGACTCGACCTTGATCCTGGGCTTGCCGCAGTACGTGTGGGGCATCGCGCTGTTCCTGGCCGCCGTGGTGCTGGTGCTCTCGCGCTACGTCCAGCGGCGCGACCCCGTCGCCATCCTCGAAGCCGCCATGATCCTCTCGCTCGGGTACTTCGTGCTCTCGACCCGCATGCACGAGCGCTACGTGTTCAACGCGGTCCTGCTCGCGACGCCGCTGATCTTCCAGAGCCGGCGCTATCGTTGGGCCGCGGTCGCGCTGACGGCGACCTTGTTCTTCAACCTCTGCTATTCGCTCGACTACCTCAACGTGATGGACCAGCACGTGCCCGACGTCGATCCCTCCGATCTGATGCCGTGGTTGAGCCGGCCCGCCGCCGTGCTCAACGTCGTGACGTTCTTCTATCTCGGGTACGTCTTTCTGGGTGCCGGGAACGACGTTCTCGAGAGCCTGGATCTCGGCGCTCGGGCCGCGCAGGCCGGCGCGCAGGTGCGCCGCTGGTTCTCGCCCTTGGAGGGGACGGCGTGGATGTTGCCCCGCGATTGGCTCATCGCGTCGGGCCTCACCGTCGCGTCGTTCGTGCTTTCGTTCGTGGGCTACGCGTGGCCCTCGGAGAAGATCTTCGACGAGATCTACTACGCGCGCGCGGGCGAGGAATACTTAACTCACAAAGAGATCTTCGAGTTCACGCATCCGCCGTTGACCAAGCTCTGGATCACGCTCTCGATGATCCTCTTCGGCGGCATGCACGGTGCGGGCGACACGTCGGCGGGCTGGCGGTTCTTGAACCTCGTGATGGGCGCGATCATGGTGCTCGTCATCTATTGTTTCGCCAAACGGCTCCTGGCCTCGACGCTGTTCGCGACCGTGGCCGCGACCCTGCTGCTCTTCGAAGGCTTCCACTTCGTGCAGTCGCGGATCGCGACCCCGGAGATCACCGTCGCATTTTTCTCGCTGCTGACGCTGTACGCGTTCTACCGGTTCTGGATCGCGAGCCAGGTCCGGGTCTTTCCGCGCTTCACGCCGGGGGCGGTTCGCCCGCACCTGCTCGGACTCGGGGTCGCGCTCGTGATTGCCGGCGTGTTTTCCGCAACGATCGCGACGGGGCAAGATCTCGCCGCGCACGTGGTGGCGTTCCTCTACGCGGGCTCGGGAGCGTATCTGGCCGTTCGTTTCCTCGTGCCGCGGTTCGCGAAGGCCCAGCCGCTCGTGTCGTACGCCGAGGGTTCGTTCGTGACCGGCGGGACGCTGCGCACGCCCGACGGGGGCACGGTGCCGGTTGCCGGCGGCGCGCTCGTCGCCGGCGCCGAAACGGCGGCCGAAAAGAACGCGCTCGTGCATACGGACGCGGGCCTGCGCATCGAGTACGCGCGCGGCGGGACCGTGCGCTACGCGACCGATGCCGGTGAGGCCTCGTTCGCGCCCGCGGGGACGATGCGCGCGGGAGACGCCGAGATCGACGGCCGGCGCGACGGCACGCTGTGGCTCTGGCTGCTCGCGCTCTCGTCGGGGTGCTTGGCTGCGAGCAAGTGGAACGGACTCTTCGATTTCTTCGTGATCTGGCTGCTCGCGGGCGCCGTGATCCTGCAGCGCGGCCTCGCCCCGATCGCGCGCAGCCTCGGCGTCAGCCGGGCCACGGCCCGCGCCGCCCAGTGGGGCAATCCGCTCGGATTCTCGTTCGACATCCTGGTCGCGGCCATGCTCTTCGTGGGCGGCACGATCTACACGCTCTGCTACATTCCCTATTTCGGGCTCGGGCACAATCTGGCCGACCTCGTCGGCTTGCAGCAGCAGATGTTCGGCTACCACTACGATCTCAAGGCCACGCATCCGTACGGTTCCAAATGGTGGCAGTGGCCCTTCATCTTGCGGCCGATCTCGTATTACTATCACGATTTCCGGGCAGGCGCCGCAACGCAGGATCCGCTCGCGTGCTGCGTCGCGGAGATCATCGCGCTCCCCAACCCCGCAATCTGGTGGTTCGGTTTGGTGACGGTGCCCCTGATGGCGCTGCTCGCGTGGCGCGAGCGCAACAAGGGTTACCTGTTGCTGGTCACCGCTTATCTACTGCAATGGCTTCCCTGGATGACGTCGCCGCGGGTCGCGTTCGAATATCATTTCTTTCCCAACGACGCGATCATCTGCATCGCCGACGCCATGATCCTGCAGCGCATCTGGCACTATCGCACGACGATCGCGCAGAAGTTCCCCTGGCCCAAGCTGCTGGTCGGCGGGTACGTGTTGCTGGCGATCGGCCTGTTCGCGTACTTCTATCCGATTCTGGCCGGCACGCACGTGCCTTGGGACGTGTGGGACAACCGCATGTGGCACTGGCTGATGCGCAACCAATGGGTCTGACGCGCGTGCCGCGCCCACCCGCATAAAAGGCGATAGAGATGTCCGGACACTCGAAATGGCATAACATCAAGCTCAAGAAGGGCAAAGTCGACGCGCAGCGCGGCGCGCTCTTCACCAAGCTTTCCAAAGAGATCATCTTGGCGGCCAAGGGCGGTTCGCCCGATCCCGAAGCGAACTATCGGTTGAAGATGGCCGTCGAGAAGGCGCGCGAGAACAACGTGCCGGCCGATAACATCAAGCGCGCGATCGCCCGCGCCACCGGCGGCGACGGCGCGAAGGAGATCGAGGAGATCCGCTACGAGGGCTACGGCCCCGCGGGCGTCGCCGCGATCGTCGACGCGGCGACCGACAATCGCAACCGCACGGCGTCCGAGCTGCGCTTTCTGTTCAGCCGGCACGGCGGCACGCTCGGCGAGACCGGTTCCGTCGCGTGGATCTTCGAGCCACGCGGCTTGCTCGAGGTCGAGCACGGGACGCTCGACGAGGACGGGTTGACCGAGGCCGCGCTCGTGGACGGCGTGGTCGACGTGCGCTTCGACGACGGCAGTGAAGAGGGACGCTCGGTCGTTTCGACGGAACCGTCCGAACTGGCGCACGTTCGCGACGCGCTGAGCGCCGCGCGGCTGCGCGTCACGTCGATGGTGCTCGGCGTCGAGCCGAAGCAGACCGTCGCGCCCTCCGGTGAAGATCTCAAAGCGGTCGTGGCCTTCCTCGAGGCGCTCGAGGAACACGAAGACGTCCAGCGGGTGTACTCAAACGCCGAACTCGACCTCGCGCAGCTCGAAGCGCTCGCGTGACCCTCAGCGTCGCTTGGCCTTGACCGGCGAAGCCGCAGCCCAGCCCGTCCGCGTGCGGCCGCGCTCCTGGTGGGCGCGTCAAGATTGGTATTTCGCGCTGGCGCTGGCGCTCTTCGTCGGCGTGTCGGTATGGTTCAGCCGCGCCATCGAAGACTTTCTCGCGCCCTCGGCCAAGAGCATCGCGGCTCCCACGCTGGTCGGCGAAACCTTGGTCGACGCATTGACGACCGCCGACCGTTCGAAGGTCAAGGCGGTGGTCGTGCAGCGAACCACCAGCGACCGCTACCCCAAGGACGTCGTCATGCGCCAGGATCCGCCGCCGGGCGCGCAGGTGCGCGAAGGGCGTCAGATTTCGCTGGTCGTCTCGTCGGGCGTGCAGATCTTTCCCATGCCCGATTTGCGGTACGAGTCGCTGCGCGAGGTCGGGCTCGACCTCTCCCACTTCAAGCTCGTACTCGGAAAGGTCAAGACCGTCGCGAGCGACGAGGTCCCGCCCAATCGGGTCGTGTCGCAAGATCCGGCACCGCTCTCGTCGGTTCGAGTCGGCTCGGTCGTCAACATCGAGCTGGCCAAGGGCGGAGGCGCCTCGACCTTGCGCGTGCCCGACTTCGTCGATCGGCAGATCGAAGACGTCCGCGAAGCCGCGGCCGACGCCCACGTCCACCTCGGCCAGATCGTGTGGACGCCCTTCGGACGTTACGGGCCCGCGCGGGGAGTCGTCGTGCGCCAGGAGCCCGGGCCCAACACCGCGATCGATCCCTCGCAGACGGTGTCGCTCCAGGTCAGCGCCGGGCCGCGCGAGGCCGGCTACCTGATCCGGCAAGTTCACGTCACCGCGACCGTTCCCGAGGACGCGACGGGCGACAACCCCGACAAGACCCCGGCGGTGCGCGTGCAAGTGCGCGACGAAACGGGAACCTGGAACGTCTACGATGCGTTCGCGCAGCCCAAGCAGAAGCTGGATTTCAATCTCACGGTCGTCGGTACGGCCGAACTCGATATTTTCGTCAACGACGAATTGATCGACTCCACGAAACTGGGTACGGAGCCCCCGGTTCAGGAGAAACAAGAAGTCGGCTCCTCTTCGAAAGAGGCTTCGCCGCCCCGCACAAAGGAAATAAAACCATGAAAATCGCGCCGTCGCTCCTGTCAGCCGATTTCAGCCGGATCGCCGAACAGATCGGCGTCATCGAGGGCGCCGGAGCGGATTACCTGCACCTCGACATCATGGACGGGCGATTCGTTCCGAACATCACGTGGGGGCCGAAGATCATCGGCGATCTACGCAAGCTCTCGCCGCTGTGTTTCGACGCGCACCTCATGATCGTCGAACCCGAGCGCTACGTCGAAGACTTTCGCAAGGCGGGCGCGGACATCATCACGTTCCATTACGAAGCGACCTATCACGTCCAGCGGTTGCTCACGCACGTTCGTTCGCTCGGCGCCAAAGCCGGGATCTCGCTCAATCCGTCGACGCCGGTGGCGATGCTCGAAGACGTTATCGAGGATTGCGATCTCATCTTGATCATGAGCGTGAACCCGGGTTTCGGCGGACAGGCGTACATCCCCAATTCGCTCAAGCGCGTGCGCGAGGCGCGGGCCTTGATCGACGCGTACAATCCGAACTGCGAGCTCGAGATCGACGGCGGCATCGGTCGCAAGAACATCCGGGAAGTCGTGGAGGCCGGCGTCGACGTCGTCGTGATGGGTTCGAGCATCTTCGGCGCCGCGGACCCCGGCGCGGAGCTGCGCGAATTGCGCGCGCTGGCCGAACCTGCGGGCGCGCGCATCTGACCGAAGATTCGCTGATCGCGGCGCTGCGCGATATCGTCGAAGCCCCGGGAGCGGGACCCGCGCCGCGTCCGTTCGCGGTCGGCATCGGCGACGATGCCGCCGCTTGGCAACCCTCGCGTTCGCACCTCTCGGTCATCACGACCGACGCCCTGGTCGACGGCGTGCACTTCGCGAGCGACAAGATGCCCGCGGCGGCCATCGGCCACCGCGCGATGGCCGCGAACCTCTCCGACATCGCGGCCATGGGCGCGCGGCCCGTGTTGGTTACGGTCGCCTTGGGCGTCGCGCGCGGTACGGACGAGGCCTGGATCCTCGAATGCTACCGCGGCATGGCCGCGCTCGCGGCGGCGCACGGCGCGCGCATCGTGGGCGGCGACCTCGTGACCGCGCCCGTTCTGACCTTGGCCTTGACGGTCGTCGGCGAGGTCTCGCGCACGCGGCTCAAACGTCGCGACGGCGGCCGCCCCGGCGACATCCTCGCCGTCACGGGCCCGCTCGGCGCCAGTCGTGCGGGCCTGGAAATCATGCGCCGGCCGCGACCGGGGCTCACCGGCGACGTGCGCACGGCGGCGATTCGCGCCTTCGAGCGGCCGGAGCCGCGCGTGCGCGAAGGCCGCTGGCTCGCGGGCTCGGCGCACGTCCACGCGATGATGGATTCCTCCGACGGCCTCTCGACGGATCTGACCCGCCTCGCCGCGGCCGGCGGCTGCGGGGCCACGCTGGATGAAATTCCGGTCCATCCGGCGGCCGAAAGCGTTGCGCGAGCCGCGGGCGACGAGCCGGCGGCATACGCGCTCGACGGCGGCGAAGATTTCGAGCTGATCGTGGCGGTCGCACCGCGGGCGTACGCGCACCTCGCGGCAGCCTACCGCGGCCGTTTCCGCAAGCCGCTGATCGCCGTCGGCCGGCTCGAGCGCGGGAGCGGTCTTCGTCTGCGCCGCGCCGGCGACGAACGCGAGCTCGTGGCCGCCGGCTGGGATCACCTGCGGGCCTGAGCCGCGTACCGCAGCGCCGGTAACGGGTTGCGGGGAGGACGCCCGTGAATAGAGCAGTATGCGCGAGCTCGTCATGCCGCAGCTCGATGCGCACGAGTATCTCCGCTGGGAGGCGCGCCGGCCAACGAAGTTCGAGCTCCATCACGGCTTCGCGGTTGCGTTCGCCGCCGGCTCGATCGATCATGACCGAATCGCCTTCAACGTGCGCACTGCGCTCGAGCGCCTATTTCCCGCGCCGTGCTGGTCGTTCGGCGCGGATGTCAAGGTCCGCGTTGCCGCGGCCGGATTTTTCTACGTCGATGGCGGCATCGTTTACGGTACGGTCGACCGGCGCGCCGGCTTCGTCGACGCGCGGGTACGATATCGTCGAAAAGCGCGCTGCGTATCGCGCACTGCCGAGTCTCGAGTGGTATCTCATCGTGCACGCCGACATGCGCCGCGTCGAGGTCGACTCGCGCGGAGGCGACGGCGTTTGGTACACGACCGTCGTCGATGACGGCGCCGCGTTGCTCGGCGATCGGCTACTCGAGTTAGATGATGTTTATGCGAGGTCTCTGCTCGACCGGTAGGCCGGAAACTCTGGCGCAAAGACGGCGCGGCCCGCTTCAGTGCGCCGGGAGTGCCGGGTCGCGTTCGAGTGCGGCGTATTCGCGCGCCATCTGGCCGCTCTCGATATACGTCCGGGCGCGCATCGCCAGATGTTCGAACGCGCGCCCGGTGTGCGGGCCGAAGGCGTGGCGCCGCTCGACGATGGCGGGCCGCATCTGCTCCCAGATCGTGACGAAGTTATCGGCATATTCCGCCAAGACGAGGTTTTCGGCGATTCCGCCGCGGGTGATCAGCACCGAGATGTGCTCGAGGAACCCGAGCAGCAGCGCGACGTCGCGAAACTCCTCGGGCTGAAAAGCCGGGTCGCGAAGGCGTAGGCGATAATTTTCGTCCGCGGCGAGGCGCTTCGAGACTTCGGTGAGCGAGCGGCGCGCCGCGAGAAATTGCGGCGAATCCATCATGTCGATCAGCCGCAAGTAAACGACGATGTCGTTCGCGTTACGGTAGTGGCGCAGCTGGGCGAACGCCGCGACCGCGGTGGCGGCGATGATCAGCGCGGAGATGACCGACGCGAGCGCGGCGACCCAACCGGAATCCATGTTAACGCCGGCGACCGGCGGCGGGGAGCGAGACCAGCATCTGCCTTACCTCGCGGATCTAGCCGAAATCTCCTTGGGCGGGAGCTTTCTGGAGCCTTGCCTGCGCACGGTTCGTGCGATGCGCTATGACTGGCTGCGAGCAAAGATCGCCGAGGTCGACGCGGACGCAGCCGCCCGCAAGACCTGGCGGTTCGGGGCAACGTTCTACGAGCCCGTTACCTCAGAGGCGATCGAACGCTGCGAGCGCGCCCTGCAGTTCGCGCTGCCGCCGAGCTACCTCGATTTCGTCCGCATTAGCAACGGTGCCGTCTTTGCAATACTCGAGCCGGTCGACGACGTCATCGTGCCGCTTACCCATGAGATCGATAGCGTCGAGGACGTGCAGCGGTTCACGCTGGAGCGTCGCGTTGCGAAGTATCACGATTGGGATCGCCTGGTACATGTGGGTTCTCACAACGAAGGCGACGACATTCTCTTCGATACGCCGGCAGAATCCGAGAGCGGCACGAGTCATCGAACTTCGAGGAGCACCTGCGCAAATATCTCGACTCGGTACTGGATTACGACGGCTTCATGGCGTGATCGGCGCGATCACGAGCGCCCCGTCGTCGCGGAAGAGCGCGAAGCCGCAGTCTTCCGCGCGATCGCGGAGCGTTCGGTTCGAGCGCGGCGCGACGAGTATCAGCGCGGCGTGCGCGGTCGCGGCCTGCGCGCACGGAGCGTCGCTGCGAGCGGCGACGACCTTGGAATCCGGAATCACGGCCGATACCTGCGACGCCGGGACGCGCCAGGCGACGACGACGCCGGGGTCGTGTTCGACCAGCCAGGTGAAGGCGCCGGTCCGGTAGCGCTCGTCGGCGGCACGGGCCCGGGCGTGCGGGTCTGCCGGCGAGCAGGCCGCCACGGAGGCGAGCAAAATGAAAAATCCGAGCCGCCGAACGGCCCGGATCCACGCGGTTCGCCGCATGAGGGGGCGGCGCGTCAGCCGGCGCGCTTCACCCGGCGCGAACGCAGGCACTGCGTGCAGACCTTCAGGGTCATGTGCGTGCCGCGATCGTCCACGCGCACCGGCTGCAGGTTCGGGAGCCAGCGGCGCTTGGTCTTGTTCATCGCGTGGCTGACGTTGTTTCCAGCCATCGGGCCTTTTCCGCAAACGTCACAGCGTTTGGCCATTTCTTCCCGTACCAGTCCTCAAAAAGCAGCCGGGCCAAGACACGGACCGGCGAAGGCAACCTCCGGAGTGTACCATGGCCGCGCCTGCCCGTGCAACCGCTTCGCCGCGCATGAGAAGGTATACCCTTCTGAGTGACAACCCGGGAGTCGGCGGCGGTCCCGCGTAACATAGCAGGCGACTCGCCGTGTGTCTCGCGCGGCCATAAGGAAGAACATCTCTTGAACGGCACAAGTCCGCGGATCGCGGTCGACGCCATGGGCGGCGACCACGCTCCCGAAGAAATCGTCGCCGGTGCGGTTCTCGCCGCCCGCGAAGGTCTCGGCCGGATGGTGCTGGTGGGCGACCGGGCGCGTATCGCGCCGCTGCTCGCCGCCCACGGCAACCCGGATATCGAGGTCGTCCACGCACCGCGGGCGATCGCCATGGATGCGAGTCCCTCGCAGGCCTTGCGCGGCGCCGACGAGACGTCGCTTGGAACGGCGATCAACCTCGTGCGCGACGGCGCCGCCGACGCGGTCGTGTCGGCCGGCAATAGCGGCGCCTTCCTCGCGGTCGCGCTCGTGCGCTTGCGGACGATCCCCGGCGTCGCTCGGCCGGCCATCGCGGCGGTCTACCCGGCGAAGTTCGGCCCGGTCGTCGTGCTCGACAGCGGCGCCAACGTGGATTGCCGCCCCGAATGGCTCGTCCAATTCGGCGTGATGGGCAGCGCCTACGCCAAGGCGGCGCTCGGCATCGCCGAACCCAAGGTCGGGGTCATCTCGGTCGGCGAGGAGCGCTCGAAGGGCAACGCGCAGGCGATCGAAGCCGCGCGGCTGCTCGATGACGCGCCCGTGAAATTCGTCGGCAACGTCGAGGGCAAGGACGTGTTCTTCAACGTCGCCGACGTCTGCGTCACCGACGGCTTCGTCGGCAACGTGATGCTCAAGGTCTCCGAAGGGGCGGCGGCGCTGATCACGGACATCGTCGTGGACGAGATCCGCAACAAGAGTAACGTCATCACGAAGCTCGGCGCACTGCTCATGAAGCCCGCGCTCGGCCGCATTCGCGAGAAGCTCAGCTACGACAGCTACGGCGGCGCGCCGCTGCTGGGACTGCGCGGGAACTGCATCGTCGCGCACGGCCGCGCCAACCGCTTCGCGCTGCGGAGCGCGATTCGCGCCGCGGTCGCCGAAGTGCGCGGCGACGTGCTGGGCCGCATCGCCGAGCTCGTCGTCCCGGCCGCCGAGGCGCTCGAGCCGGTGAAGGAAGCCTAAACGAGCGCTCCGCGCGACGGCGGCATCTACGTCCACCTGCCGTTCTGCCCCTATATCTGTCCGTATTGCGATTTCGCCAAGTGGCCGCTGCGCCGCTCGAGCGCTGCCGAGTATCTGGCCGCGTTGGAACGCGAGATCGACTCGGCCCCGGCCTTCGCTGCAACCACGCTGTTCCTGGGTGGGGGAACGCCCAACACCTACGAGCCCGCGCGCATCGCGGCCCTGGTGGCGCGGCTGCGCGAGCGCTTCGCGCCGGCTGGGTTCGCGGAGACGACGATCGAGCTCAACCCCGATGCCGAGCTCTGCACGCCGGAGGCATTCGCGGCGTATGCCGCCGCCGGAATCGACCGGCTCTCGTTCGGCGTGCAGTCGCTCGTTCCGAGCGAGCTGCGAACGCTCGGCCGGCGCCACTCCCCTGAGGACGTTGCAACCGCGTTCCGGCGCGCCCGGGCGGCGGGCCTCGAAAACCTGTCGCTCGACCTGATCTTCGGAACGCCGGGTCAGACCGCGGACTCGTGGCGCGCGGGCCTCGACGCCGCGCTGGCCCTGGAGCCGGCGCACGTGTCCACCTACGGCCTGACCATCGAGGAGGGCACGCCGTTCGCGCGCTGGTTCGAGCGCGACCCCGGCGATTTCGTCTCGAACGACCTGGAGGCGGAGCTCTACGGCATCGGCATCGACGCGTTGAGCGCCGCGGGCTTCGAGCACTACGAGATCAGCAACTTCGCGCGGCCGGGCCGGCGCTCGCGGCACAATGCCGTGTACTGGGACGAGGGCGAGTACTTGGGCTTCGGCGTGGGCGCGGCGTCGTATCGGGGCGGTGTCCGGTGGGTCCACACTCGGGATCTGCGCGGCTACCTAGCCGCGCTCGCCGCCGGCGCGGAGATCCCGAGTGAGGCCGAGGAGTTGACGGGTGCCGCCAAGCTCGGCGAGGCCGCCATGCTCGCTTTACGGACCGCGGAGGGGGTAGATATCGCGGCGTTCGCTGAACGGTACGGCGTCGATGTTCGCGAATTCTACCGGCCCGTGTTAGAGGAGATGTACGCTGCAGGGACGCTCGACGTGACGCCCACCCACGTTCGCTTGACGCGCCGCGGCCGCTTCGTCGCCAACGACGTCTGCGGCGCGTTCGTGACGTTCGCGCCGTGACGATGGCCAGCGCCCTGCTGCGCGCCCTCTTCATGATCGTCTTCGCGATCACGGGCTTCTTGCTGGGCCGCGAGACGTACTTGCATCTGATCTCGCTGCACGTCGCCAACCAGGCGTGGTCCATCGCGCTCACGATCGTCGTGCCCGTCGTGGGCGCGCTGCTGGGCCTCTTCCTCGCACCGCTCGCGCAGTCGATCTTCGAAGTGCAGCTCGAATCCGTCGAAGGAACGATCGAGCGGCTCTCGCCGGGCGAGATCGTCGGCGGAGCGATCGGTTTGATCGCGGGTCTGGTCGTCGCTTTTCTGCTCAAGAGCGTGCTGGTCGAGTTCATCGCGAACGCGGGGCCGGCGGGCGTGTACGTCGCCAACGTCATCTATATCATCCTGAGCGTCTTCGCGGCGTTCTTGGGCACGCGGGTCGGCGCCAAGCAGCACTTGGGTTCGCTGCCCGCGCCTGCCGCCGTCGACGCACGCACCGCGGCCGTCGCGAAGCTGATCGATACGTCGGTCATCGTCGACGGGCGCGTGCTCGATATCGTCGAGAGCGGCTTTCTCGAAGGGCCGCTCGTCGTGCCGCGATTCGTGTTGCGCGAATTGCAGTTGATCGCGGATTCCGTCGATCCGATGAAGCGCACCCGCGGTCGCCGCGGGCTCGACGTGCTCTCGAAACTCCAAGAGACGATCGCGCTCGAGATCGCCGACGAGGATTATCCCGATCTCGCCGGCGTCGACGACAAGTTGGTGCGGCTCGCCCGCGAACGCGGTGCGAAGCTCGTCACCAACGATTACAATCTCAACCGCGTCGCCGTCGTCGAGGGCATCACGGTGCTCAACGTCAACGAGCTCGCCGGCGCGGTCAAACCCGTGCTGTTGCCGGGCGAAGAGTTGCACGTCACGATCGTGCGCGACGGCAAGGAAGCGCATCAGGGCGTCGGTTACCTCGACGACGGGACGATGATCGTGGTCGAGAACGGCCGCCGCCTGATCGGCGAGGATACCGACGTGCAGGTCACGAGCGTGTTGCAGACGGTTGCCGGCCGCATGATCTTCGCCAAGCTCAAGCGTTCGCAACCGGTCTCCAATTCGTGAAGTTCGCCGCAATCGTGGTGGCGGCGGGGCGCGGCGTGCGTTTCGGCCGGCCGAAGCAACTGGTCGAGGTCGCCGGCCGGCCGCTCGTGGCTTGGTCCTTCGCGACGTTCGGCGCCATGCGCGAGCTCGGGGAACTCGTCGTCGCCACGGAAGAAGAGTATCGCCCGGCGATGGAGCAGCTCGCCGCCCGTTTTGCGCCGGCGCTACCCGCTCGCGTCGTCATGGGCGGCGCCACGCGCCAGGAGAGCGCCTTTCGGGCCCTCGAGGCCGTCTCGGATGCCTGCAACGCCGCGTTCATTCACGACGGCGCCCGGCCGCTCGTGCTGGCGGAGGACGTGCGCCGCGGGATGGCCGCGACCGCGCCAGGGACCGGTGCGCTGCTGGCGATCCCGGTCGTGGACACGATCAAGGTCGTTCCGCGAGGGCACGGCGCGGTGTCCCGCACGCTCGACCGCGGGGAGCTCTGGGCCGCGCAGACGCCGCAGTTCGGGACGTTGGCGGACCTGCGGGCCGCGCACGCCGCCGCCCGCGACGCCGGGGTGGAGGCGACGGACGACGCGATGCTGCTCGAACGCGCCGGCTGCACGGTCGTCGTGGTGCCCACGAGCGCGGAGAACTTCAAGGTCACGTTGCGGGGCGACCGGGAACTCGCCGAGGCCCTGCTGCGCGAACGGGCCGTGCTCGCGCCATGAGCGTTCGGGTCGGCCACGGCTTCGACGCGCACCGGCTCGTCGAAGGGCGCCGTTTCGTGCTGGGCGGCGTCGACATCCCGTTCGAGCGCGGACCCCTCGGCCACTCGGATGCCGACGTGCTGGCCCACGCCCTCTCCGACGCGATCCTGGGCGCCTGCGCGCTGGGTGACCTCGGCCGCCATTTCCCCGATAGCGACGCGCGCTGGAAGGGGGCGGACTCGATGCGGCTGCTCGAAGCGTGCGCCACGATGGCGCGCGACGCCGGTTACGAGCTCGCCAACGTCGATGCGACGGTCGTTGTCCAAGCGCCGCGGCTCGCACCGCACCTCGAGGCGATCCGCGCACGCGTGGCGGCGGTGCTTCGCATCGAAACGGACGCCGTGAGTGTTAAAGCCAAGACGAGCGAAGGGATGGGGTACACCGGAGACGGAACCGGCATCGCCGCCTACGCGGTCGCCGCCCTGACGCGCTCCCGCTCACTGTGACGATGAAGCACTTGGATAGTTCGGTCCCGCCCTTCAGCGTGCGCCTCGCGCCGGCGCTGCCGCGCGCCGAAGCGCGCGACGCCCTCGGCGAAGCGATGCAGGCGACGGGCTTGCTGGAAACGCCTGCGCCGCCGGCGGCCCTGCGTTGGATCGAGACGTTCCTCGAGGCCTTCGCGGACCGGCTCGAAACCGTGGCCGACGCGCTACCGCTCATCGCGGAATTGCGGGCCGAAGCAGTCGTCCTCCCGGCATTGGCGCTGGAGCGTCTGCGGGATCGTCAAGTGCTGTTCTTTTTGGATACCGTCAGCCAATACGTCGACGACCAGCCGGAGTTACGCGGTTTACCCCTCGAGCACGACCTCCGCGAGATCGCCGACGAATTCGGGCTCGCGCCCGCCGATGCGCTGTGGGCCGTGCGGATGGCGCTGACCGCGCAGGCCGAGGGTCCGCCGCTCGAGTTATTGTTTCCGCTGCTCGGGCACGACCGGATCATGCTGCGGATCGGTGCCGTCAACTCGCACCTGTTGCACGGCCGCGGCTTGCAGCCCATCGCGTTCGGCCCCGACGGCAAACCCTTCGAGCCGATCCGCGGGCGCGCGCCGCGATGAGCATCTGGCAGGAGATCCTCGACGATCTGCGCGTGCCGGTCGAGCGCGATCCCGCGGCACGCGGCTACGCGGACGTCATCCTCTCGTATCCGGGCTTTCACGCGATCACCGCGCATCGATTCATCCACCGGCTGCATCGCGCCGGGGTGCCGCTGCTGCCGCGCTGGTTCGCGAACATCGTGCGCTTTGCAACCGGTATCGAAATCCATCCGGCCGCGCGCATCGGCCGGCGGTTCTTCATCGATCACGGCATGGGCGTGCTGATCGGCGAGACCGCCGAGGTGGGCGACGACGTGACGCTCTACAAGGGCGTGACCCTCGGCGGCACGAGCCTGGGCGGCGGCAAGCGCCATCCGACGATCGGCGATAACGTCGTGGTCGGCACCAACGCCTCGGTGCTGGGCGCGATCACGGTCGGTGAGGGCTCGCGCATCGGCGCGGGTTCGGTCGTCGTGCGCGACGTGCCGCCGCGCTCGACCGTCGTCGGCATTCCGGCGCGGATCGTGCTGCAGGACGGCAAGCCGGTCAACCCGCCCCAGCCGACGCGCTTCGTCGACATGCCCGACCCGACCGGTGCGATCATCGCGCAACTGTCCGAACGCGTGGACGCGCTCGAGAAGAAGCTGGCCGAACGAAACGTGCCGAACGCGACGACGCACGATGCCTCTGCGACTCTATAACACCCGGCTGCGGCGGGTCGAACCGTTCGAGCCGATCGAATCCGGCCACGTGCGCATCTACGTGTGCGGCTTGACGCCGTCCGCGGAAGCGCATCTCGGCCACGCGCGCTCGTTCATGTTCTTCGACGTGCTGCGCCGTTATCTGACGCACCGCGGCTATCGCGTGACGTACGTGCAGAACGTGACCGACATCGACGACCGCAGCATCGCCGCCTCGCGCGAGACGGGCGTGCCGTGGAACGAGATCGTGGGCGGTTTTTACGCGAGCTTCAAACGCTCGATGACGCGCCTGCGCGTGCTCGAACCCGACCGCGAACCGCGCGCGACCGAATTCATTCCGCAGATCGTCGCGATGATCCGCGAGTTGATCGAACGCGGTAACGCCTACGTGGCCGGCGACGGCGTGTACTTCGCGGTCGCGTCGTTTCCCCGGTACGGCGCGCTCTCGGGACGCAACACGGACGAACTGCTGATCGGCGCGCGCATCGCGCCCGGCGAGGAGAAACGCGACCCGCTGGATTTCGCGCTCTGGAAGTTCGCCAAACCCGGCGAGCCCGCGTGGCCCTCGCCCTGGGGCGACGGCCGGCCGGGCTGGCACATCGAGTGCTCGGCGATGTCGCACGCGCTGCTCGGCGAACCCTTCGACATCCACGGCGGCGGGTACGACCTGATCTTTCCGCACCACGAGAACGAGATCGCGCAAACGGAATCGCTCGTGCCGCCGCCGATGGCCAACGTCTGGATGCACGGCGGCTTACTGCAATTCGACGGCAGGAAGATGTCGAAGTCGCTCGGTAATTTCGAACCGCTCTCCGCTCTGCTCGACCGGCACGACCCGCAAGCGATCCGGCTGCTCTTCTTGGAAGCGGGGTATCGTAAACCGCTGAACTTCACGGAAGAGTCGATCGCGGGCAAGACCACGGCGCTGCGGCGGCTGCTGGGCGCCTACGACGCGTTGCGCCACGCTCCGCCGGGCGCGCAGGACGACGGCGAAGCGCGCGCGGCGGTCGCGCCGTACGTCGAGCGTTTCTATGCCGCGCTCGACGACGATATGAACACGTCCGGCGCCGTCTCGGTCTTATTCGATATCGCCAACGCCGCGAGCGATCTGACGGCCCGCGGCGCCGCGTCGCGGGCCGCTGCCTTCGTGCACGAGGGCTTGACGATCCTCGGACTCTCTCCCGCGGAACGCAAACCCGCTGCCGAGTCCGCGGTGGTGGAAACGCTCGTGCACGCGGGCGACGCGGGTGGCGACGGGTACGCCGTGACGGCTCCGGCCGACGCGCAGCACCTGCTGACCGACGAACTCCTGGAACGCTTGCGCGAGTTGGCCGGGCCGGACGCCGCCGGCAACGGTCGCGGCGGCGCCGATATCGTGACGGCCGTGATCGTCGCCCGTTATCGAGCGAAGCTCGCGAAGGATTTCGCCGAGGCCGATCGTCTGCGGGATGCGCTAAAAGCGGTGGGCATCAGCCTGACCGATTCGAAAAAGGGAGCGGCGTGGAGCGTCGGCGTTTAGGCTCGAGCCGGCCGCCCAAACACAAAGACAAGGTCGACCTCGACGACGTGATCTACGGCGTTCACGCGGTCGAGGAGGCGTTGGCGGCCAAGGAACCGTTGCGCCGGCTCTTCGTCGGCGACGAGCGTAAACGCGATCCGGCGCTGCGCAAGCTGCTCGACGATGCGCGCGCCGCGGGAATGACGATCCGTTTCGAGAGCCGCACGTTCTTTTCGCAGTTTCCCTACCGCGCGCATCAGAGCGTCGTCGCCTACGGCGTGCCCTTCGAGTACGTGACGATCGAAGAGGCGATTGCCGCGCGCCGGCCGGGGCAGTCGCTGTTCGTCGTGCTCGATCACATCACCGATCCGCACAACGCAGGCGCCATCATCCGCTCCGCGGAGTGCGCGGGCGCGACCGCGGTCGTCATCCCCGAACGGCGTGCGGCGGGCGTGAACGCGACCGTGCGTAAGTCGGCCGCGGGCGCTACAGCGCACGTGCCGGTCGCGCGCGTGGCCAACATCGCGGGGGCGCTACGGACGATGAAGAAGGCCGGTATCTGGACGGCCGGCGCGGCCGCGGTGCCGGGGGCCCTCGATTACACGAAGGCCGATCTCAAAGGCGACCTCGCGATCGTGATCGGCGCGGAGGGCGACGGGATCTCGCAGGTCGTGCGCAAGGAGTGCGATTTCCTGGTGCGGATTCCGTTGTACGGCAATTTGGATTCCCTCAACGCCTCCGTCGCCGCGGGCATCCTGCTCTTCGAGGCGCGGCGCCAGCGCGCCGCGTCGTGAAGGCCATCCGCGTGCGCTGCGCGGCGCTCGCGCTCGCGCTGTGCTTCGCCGCCGGCTGCTCGGCGCCGGCCGCGAGTCCGGGCTTCAAGCTCGGACTCGATCTGCCGCTCTCGGGCATCGACGGCGCGACCGGCATCCCGACCCGCGACGCCGTCATCCTGGCGATCGAGGATGCGAACCGGACCGGCTTTCCGGGCGGCTTCAAAGTTACGCTCGAGGATCTCGACGATACGGTCCAAGGCAAACACGACCCGGCCCAGGGCGCCCAGAACATCAAGACCCTGGTGGCCGACGACGCCGTCTTGGCCGCCGTCGGCCCGCTGAATTCCAACGTCGCCGCGGCGGAGATCCCGGTGGCGGCCGCAGCCGGACTGCCGTTGCTCACCATGGGCGCCAGCGCCGTCGGGCTGACCCGCACGGCGCCAGCCGGTTCGCCGCCCACGACGTTCTTTCGCCTGTGCGCCGCCGACGACCGCCAGGGCGCCGCCGTCGCGCGTTTCGCGATCGGGGACGGGCATCGGCGGGCCTTCGTGATCGACGACAACGAATCGTACGGCAAGGGCATTGCCGACGTCTTCGTTGCGGCGTTCGCCAAGGACGGGGGGACGGTTGTCGGGCGCGAGCACCTGACGGCGTTCGCGCTGGACTACAAGGCGCTGCTCACGAAGGCACGCGCCCTGGGTCCGGACATGGTGTTCTTCGGCGGGATCGTCTCGACGGGAGGCGCGGTGCTGCGCCGCCAGATGCGGGATGCGGGTCTGGGAGATTTGCCGTACTACGCGGGCGACGGGATCGCCAACCCCGAGTACGTTGCCCTCGCGGGCCCCGCGGCCGACGGTACCGCCTTCACGCTCGGCGGCCCGACGCCGACCTTCTCCCCGGTGTCGCGTGCGTTTGCGGCGGCCTACGCGAAGCGCTTCGGCGCGGCGCCGGGCAACTACAGCCCCGCGGCCTACGCGGCGGCCCAGGTCGCGCTGACTGCGATTCGCGCCGAGCTGGCGGCGCACCCCGACCGCTTACCGACCCGGGCCGAGGTGCGGGCGCGCATCGCGGCGACCAAGGGGTTGGTCACGCCGATCGGGGCGGTGGCGTTCGACGCGGCAGGAGACCTGTTGCGGCCGGTCATCAGCCTCTATCGCGTCCGAGGCGGCCGCATCGTCTATTCCGGGACGACGCAGACGAACTGAGCTTCTCGTCCTTGACGCTCTTGCAGGACCCTCCTATACTTATACGGATGCGGACGGCTCGACGGGCCGCGGCCCGCGATTTCGCCCGCATCGACCATAGGGGAGAAACAGATATATGGGGCTTGCGCAGAGCGCGCCCGAGGGGCTCGACTATCACGAGCGAGCCGACGAGGACCTCGTCTCGGCTGCCAAGGCCGGCGACAACCTCGCAATGGAGTTCTTGCTCAACAAGTACAAGAACTTCGTGCGGATCAAAGCCAAGAGCTACTTCCTGATCGGCGCCGACCGGGAAGACATCATCCAAGAGGGCATGATCGGGCTCTACAAGGCCGTCCGCGACTTCAAGGCCGACAAGCTCTCGAGCTTCCGCGCCTTCGCTGAGCTCTGCATCACGCGGCAGATCATCACGGCGATCAAGACCGCGACCCGTCAGAAGCACATCCCGCTCAACCAGTACATCTCGCTGAACAAGCCGATCTACGACGAGGACAGCGAGCGGACGCTGCTCGACGTGATGGCCTCTCAAAAGACCTCGGATCCCGAGGAGCTCGTGATCAACCAAGAGGTCTCCGAGGACATCAAGGAGCGGATCCAGGAGAACCTCTCGGACCTCGAGTCCCAAGTGCTGCTCTCCTACCTGGAGGGCAAGAGCTATCAGGAAATGGCCCGCGACCTCAACCGCCACGTGAAGTCGATCGACAACGCGCTCCAGCGCGTCAAACGGAAGATCGAGAAGAACCTCGCCGAAATCGAACTCCCGTAAGGCTCCAGGAAAACACGAAGCGCCCCGGTAACGGGGCGCTTCTCGATACGCCGACGTAGCTCAGCGGTAGAGCAGCAGTTTTGTAAACTGCCGGTCCTCGGTTCGATCCCGAGCGTCGGCTCTCGACATCATTTACCGCGTACCGGTTTGCTCGCCGCGAGCTTCACGCTTCGCCGCGCGTCAGAGCCGGCGACGCTGCTCGAAGCCGGGCGATAGGCCCGGGCCTCGACTCACCGCAGCCGGAAGCTCCGGGATGCCGATCCAGCCGCACCGCCGGCACATGAAACTGCGCGACCAGCGGTCCATCTGCTGCGGGAACTGCTGCTCGGTGTATCGCTTTGCCTCGATGGCGGAAGCCGCGAAGACGAAGCTGAGGATGAGGAGCACGTACCAGCCCGCCGACATGGCCACGATCGCGAGCGAGAGTGCCAAAAGCAAGCGACCCACCCAACCCTTCGCGCGCGGTGGGGCGAGCCGTGCGCTCAAAGCCGTCGTCTTCATGCCACGGGTTCGCGCCACTCCTATGGAGACGCCGGTTCTTCCGAGCGCGGAACCCGTCGTCGTCGCATCGACGTAGCTTACACCGGCTTCATAGAGAAGAGGAACGTGGCGCAGATCTCCGCTTCGGCACTCGTCGCAGCGCACGATCGCCTCCGCACCCTTGGGTGCCGTCGCTCCGTCCATGACATGCAATTGTCATGCTGGGGCGAGAGTACCAGGCTGCCGCGTCGGCTCCTGCACCTCTGGGGATTCGAGTTATATTCCGCCGTGCGCGGCGAACACGCTTATCGAACGTGGCGGAACGCCGAGCGCGCGCAGGGAGGCTTTGGTCGGGGCCTCACCGCCGTGGCCGATGCGCTTCCATGCGCCAGAAGGGTTTCTGGCGTACACCGAATAGCCGGCGCTCTCCCCGACGCTGTAGGAACACACCGCGTATGCGCCTCCAACCACGACGTTGGACACGGTTACGGCGAGCACGTCGCGTTGCACGGGGGGGATCTCGCTGCGCAATGCCGTCTCCTCAGCCGAGCGTACCGCCTTCACGTCGGGGGCTTTGCCGTAATCCGCGGCAAGGCTCGCCGCGGGTAGCAGCGCGAGAAGCAGCGCCGCCAGTGATGAGGCCCGTAGGTGGAGCCGTCGTCGCGTGGTCGCCATCCGCTTATTTCGTACTGAGTTCGGCGCAGGCGACGGAACTGTGCTCGGTCTTGTACGACGTGTGCACGTGCACGACCGAGGGCGTCGCGAGGAGCTTCGTTAGGGGCACGTCGATGATGCTCTCCGACGTGCCGTCGACGATCGGGGAGAGCGAGTAGATGATCGGCGGTTGAACCGCGGCGCAGGTCCCGTAGTGGATGTGCGTCGGCTGCACTTCGCCGGCCGGGACGTTGACGACGTGAACCTCGACCGCCGTCTGCTGACCGAGCGGCTTGAGCGCGACGGTGCCGAACTCACCGGAACCGTTTTCCGTGTTGAGCGCGAAGACTCTGCCGCCGATGCCGTTGGGGTCGGCCACTGCGGGCAGCGCCGCGACGAGCGGCAGCGCCGCCGCGACGGCGCCGATTGCGATCTGAAATTTGATGGCGTTCACGACAGCCCCTATTTCTTGCCGATCGGCTGGTGCGAGTGGGAAGCCAGCGCGTAGCTCAGCGGCGCGCTGCCGGGCGGATTGCCGTTCTCTCTTAGGAGAAACGCCATGACGGCCACGTACTCGTCGTGCGTCAAGCTGCCCGGATTCCCGGCCGGCATCAGGCTCGTCATGTACTTGAAGATGTCGCTGACGGTGAGTTTGCCTTGCGCGCCGGGCGCCGTGAGATCGGAGCCTTTGAGAGCCGGTCCCGAGACGCCCTCGAGGTTGACCCCGTGGCAGCGCGCACAGTTGGCGGCGTAGAGTTTGGCGCCCGCCGACGCCTGCGCGGACGTGTACAGTCCGGCGTCGGTCGCGTGCGCGGAGGAGGCGCCCACCGCCGCGACCAGGGTCGCGACGGCGAGCGTGCCGAGTGTCGAACGTTTCATCGGTGAACTTTCCCGTCTCCCGTGGCTACGGCAGCGCGAAGACGTAGAGTTTGCCGCCGAGCGGGATGTTCTTGAATTGCGGCACCATCTTCGGGCCGCCCCAGAGCGGACTCACGCCGCCCCAACCCGCCGTCACCGCGACGTACTGCTTGCCGCCGATCTGATAACTGACGGGTTGCCCGATGACGCCCGAACTCATGTGATGCGTCCAGAGCACTTTGCCCGTCTTCGAGTCGAAGGCGAAGAACTTCTGATCGGGTGAACCGCTGAACACGAGTCCGGTATCGGTGCTGACCTGACCGTCGTTCCAGGGTAGCTGCGTATCGTGCGTCCAGACCTGCTTGCCCGTCGCGACGTCGATCGCTTGCAGCGCGCCCCAGCCTTTGCCGCCGGGAACCGGCGCGACCGCGAAGGTCTCGTCGAGGTAGCCGAGGCCGGCTTTGAACGGGTCGGGGCTTTTTTGGCCCGCGATCGTCATGCAGGTCTTCATCGTTGAGACGAACGCGTAGCCCGTCTTGGGGTCGAAGGACTCGGACCACCAATTGTTACCGCCGAAGAAAGCGGGGCACGCCGTGACCTGTTTGCCTTCGCTCGGGAACGCAGCCTTATTGATGATCGCGTTGCCGTCTTTATCGTACCCGGTCACCGTCGTGACCTTCGTGAACGGGTCGGCGTGAATCAATTTGCCGTTCGTGCGGTCGACGACGAAGAACCAGCCGTTACGTGCGGCTTGGTAGAAGACTTTGCGCGGCGTTCCGGCGATCGTGACGTCGGCGAGGATCGGCGTTCCGACCGCGTCGTAATCCCACGGATCGTTCGGCGTCTCTTGAAAGTACCACTTGACCGCGCCCGTATCGGGATCGAGCCCGAGCACGGAATCGGTGTAGAGGTTCTTGCCCGTGCGCAGCTGCGCCAGCCACGGGCCGGGATTGCCGACGCCCCAGAGCAGCGTGTTGGTCTCGGCATCGTAGGTTCCGGTCACCCACGGGCTGCCGCCGCCGTGGAGGTACTTCTTGCCGGGCCAGGTGTCGCCGCCGGGTTCGGACGGCGACGGAATCGTGTAGCGGCGCCACTTTTCGGCGCCTGTCGCCGGATCGAGCGCCGCCACGAAGCCGCGCGCGCCGTACTCGCCGCCGCCGTCGCCGACGATCAGCTTACCTTTGACCAGGAGCGGCGCGCCGGTCATGAAATAACCGACGCCGCTCTCCGGATAGACGGCCTTGTTCCACACGACCTTACCCGTCGCGGCATCGAGTGCGACGACGTGGTTGTCGAGGGTTTCGAAGTACAGGTTGTTGCCGTAGAGCGCGACGCCGCGATTCACGACGTCGCAACACACGGTCCGCAGCGCCTTCTTCGGCAGCGGATAGTCGTATTTCCAAAGAACCTTGCCCGTCGTGGCGTCGAAGGCGTAGATGTGGTTGAGCGGCGTGGAGAGGATCATCTCGTTGCCGTTGACGATCGGCGGCGCTTCGAAGCCGTTGGGAATCGGGATGTCGTACGTGAAGACTTCCTTGAGCTGCGCCACGTTGTCGGCGGTGATCTGCGTGAACGGCACGTGCGCCTGACCGTCGTAGGTGCGCAGGTACATCAGCCAGCCGTCGTCGGTGGCGGCGCCGGCGAGCCGGTCGTCGGTAACGGCCTGGTAGCCGGAATCGGCATGTGCCGGCACGCTGCGCAACGCGAACGAAGTGATGATGACGGCGGTGACGGCGCAGGCTGCGACGATAGCGCGGCGCGGGCCGCGGAGATCGAACATAAGCTACCTCCAGAGGGGCCAGTACGAAGAAGCCGTCCGTATCCGGACGACGGGTCGTCCCCGGCGGGCGCTGTGCTTAAGTCGTCAATGGTTTGGTCGTCGAGCGTTGTTTCGGCCCGGCGATCGTCCCTATATGCAAAACGTATTCATCAGCTAGCCGCTAGCGTGACGGCGCTCTCACATGCTAGGCCATCACCGTGACTGCAACAATTATGCGAAAGTATGTGTTCGAGCGCTGACTTCGTCTACGGATGCGTTTGTAAAACGCAGCGTTACGTCGCCTTGAAGGCTACCAGGGAATAGTGAAGAGCTACGTGACCGTCGCGCGTTACGAACTGGAAACGACTCGGTACGATTGCGACGTGGCCGTAGCGTACGGTTGTAGAAATTACTCGACGCGGCCATCTTGCACCCGTTTCCGCCGCAGGCGTCGAAACTCGCGGTCGCCGCACTCGGTGCGGCCGGAGCCATAGTGAGGTCGACGGCATTGCTACCCAGATAGGTGTACGTCGCGCTGGGATTGGATGCGGTCCCCGGATTGCCGGCCACGGGGCGGAGCGGCGAGCCGATGAAGGAGACGCCGATTACCGAACCTAGACCCGTTATTTCATCATATCGCGGTGCGGCGCGGTATCCGTTGAAGCCCGGAACGTCGCTATGAAAGTACGTCATGCCAGACCCGTTCTTCGCGGCGAGCGCGTAGAGTTCGGTATCGACGAGGCCATGACGCCCGGCGTGGGCTTGAGCGTCGAGAGCGAGCAAACCCGTAAAATCCGAAGCGGCCGCGCTCGTCCCGATGACCATGATGAATGTGCCATTGAAGACTTCGAAATCCGAACTCGCGTCGGGCCCGCACACCCATCCTCCTGACGGGCATCCTCCCATGTGACCCGCAACGTCGGGAACCAACCGGCCGGGCGAGTGGAGACCGAACTCCTTCTGATATGCGGGCAAATCGAAGAATTGCGAACGTCCCCCGCCCGACCCGAAGTACGACGGGATGCCGCCGGAGACCAAATGGTCTTCCTCGGCGTTCTCCCCGACGTACGTTGAGGCCGTCGACCCGGCCGAGTACGAAGTGACGAGCTTCGTGCCGCCCACGGCGACGACGTGCGGGTCCGAAGCCGGGTACTCGACCCCAGGGATCGGATGCAAGTCGGCATTCGGGTAGCTCAAGAAACCGCTGGGCTTCAAACAGGCTACGGCCCCGGCGTCACCGGAACTCGCGACGAAACTCTGTCCTTGCGCCGTCCCTTGTGCGAGGAGATCGTCCTGGGCGAAGAGCGTCTTCGGCACGGCCTCGGCTCCGAGGTACGCGGTATAGCGGCCGTTGTAGTACTGCTCGCAGGCGCCGAACGGCAGGTCGACGATAGCGGCGCGATCGTCTTCGACGATCGCCTTGAATCCTTGGTAAATGCTGTCATCATCGAGGTTCCGGACGTCATAGTCCAGGATCGTTGCGTCGGGAGCGATGCCGCCGATCTGCTCGATGTCGAGGGTCGTTTCGAGTGGGTCGCTCGTTGCCGGACCGGTCTTCGCGGCCGTGACGGTACGCAGGGTGACTGCAGGCGCGGGCAGGTCCATCGCGCGGAAATACGCGGCCACATCGGTGGCATTCGACGCCCCGTCCATGAGGATGCCGACGATCGCGCCGCGTCCACTCAGAGATTGCAGCGACGGGTAGCGGTAGGCTTGCTTGATGTCGGAGGTGAGGTAGGGGCCGAACGGCCCGAACTCGTTATGCGGAAGCACGGCGCCGCGCAGTCGAGCGTTTGCGATGTCCGCGGCGCTCGGGCGAATCTCCGCGCTATGCGTGTGGCGGATGATCGTCGCATCGAGACCGACGACGGCGCTATCGGCGACGGCCGCGGGCAAGGTGATCGGGTCGCGCGCGGCGGCCTGCCATCCGGCACCGTCGCTTGCGACGAACCAGAGTTCCGTGCCGAGCGCGCGTTCCACGTTCGCGGCCGGGCCGTCGAGCGTGACGTCCTGCGAGCCGGCATCGACGACGCGGAGTCCGAAGCCGCCGAAGACCGTCCGGAGCCGCGCGAGCGTGGCCGCCGCGATGCCGTACCGCGTCCGGAACTGGCCGGGCGTCAAGAAGCGGCGGTAGAGCGGCGAGGCGGGATCGCTCTGCGCGCGGATCAGCGTTTCGAGTTCGGCGCGGTTACGTAGCGGCACGTGCAGCGTGAATCGCACCGGTTGCGCCGCGGCGACGCGCGCCACGTAGCGCGCGGGCGCGGGGGCCGTCGATGCCGCGTTAGCTGGTGCCGCCATCGCAACGGCGCAGGCGAGCGCGGAAAGGACACTCCAGCGCGAAACCACGTCTCATCCGAACTCCGATCTTCGTAACGAACTGCGCCGCCGGAATCAATTATAGCTAAATTCGGAGCGACTCCTCTTCGACGTGCTTTCTTCGAGGGTGATGCTCTCGTCGCGGAAGGGTGACGGTCGAGCGTGCGGCGTCATCACCGCGAGCGCGCGCAGCATCGTGCGAACGTTCGACCGTCCGTTCGCATCACACCCCGGCGCACGTTCGAGGCTGGAGAGGACCCGCGCCCTTCGGTCCATAACCCAAGTCGGTCCCGGTTCGGGGCGCGAGGGTGCTCCTCGCTGTATTGGGTAGGTGGCCGAGTGGTTAAAGGCGACAGACTGTAAATCTGTTCCGCATCGCGGTACGCTGGTTCGAATCCAGCCCTGCCCACCAAGCGCGGGCGTTGCATAGTGGTAATGCCTCTGCCTTCCAAGCAGAAGTCGCGAGTTCGATTCTCGCCGCCCGCTCCAAGTGTACGCGCCAAGGTTTTCGGGCCGTTTTCGCAAAGCTGGGCCAGCGCCGGAAGCCGCATCGCCCTTGTAGCTCAGTGGTAGAGCACGTCATTGGTAATGACGAGGTCGCGGGTTCAATCCCCGCCGAGGGCTTGAAAAATCGAGCGTTCCGGCGCTGGCCTACGGGGAGTCGGGGGTTGGGCGTCGGCTCGGCCGGCATCCTCGATCCGTGCGAGGTTAACTGACCTCGTGAACGGTTCGGCGCCCCTCGCCTTCATTGCGGATCTCAGCGTCGGCTACGCAGAGCGCTTCGCGAGCGAGCCGGGTCTGGAACGGATGGCCTGCGAGCGCCGCTTGCCCCAACGGCCGATCGTCGACTTCGAGTGCTTCCAACATGCGAAGGGCGACGCGGACGCCCGAAGACCGCGGTTAACCGTTAGCAGTGTGGGGACCCGGTCCGGCGGTGCGCGCGACGGGCGCAGACGCCCGGCGACGGGAGGTAGCTGATGACGATAAGCCCGCCGCCGCCATTCGTACCGAAGGAGGCTCCATAACCGCCTCCGCCACCGCCACCGTATAAGCCGCCGGCACCGCCGCCGTTGCCGCCGCCGCCGCCACCGCCACCACTACCGACGGTGAGCCACTCGATTCCGTTGCCGCCTCCTCCCCCCGAGCCGCCGTCATATGATCCCGAGCCACCGCCGCCGCCGCCGGCCGTACCAGGGCTCCCATGACTATTCGCGCCGCCGGCGCCGCCGCCGAGTCCCATATGGTTATTTCCGCCGTTTCCCCCGACGGATGGGCCATCTGCGCCGGCCGCCCCGTTCGAACCACCGCCGTTGCCGCCTCCGCCGCCGCCGTTATTGCCGCTACCGGGGCCACCGGCGCCGCCGCCGGCGCCCGCCCCAAGTGGCCCCGCGGCCCCGCCCCCGCCGCCGCCGCCGCCGCTGCCGCTGCCACCGGCGCCGCCTTTCCCGCCGGCAAACGACGTCGCGTCGGACGTGGCCGGGCCACCGGAGCCGCCGGGGCCTGCGTTCGAGTTTGTGCTGCTGGCACCGGAGCCGGCACCGCCGCCGGCGGCATAGATCAGCGCAGTTGCACTGGTGCAGCTGGCCGATGTGGGACAAACGAAGCTCGGGCCGCCAGGGGTGCCGTCATCGTGGCTGCCGGAACCGCTGCCGCCGACGTTAACCGCGACCGTACTGCTTGCTTCGAGCGACGTAATGTTCGTGACCGACGCGTATGCGCCGCCGCCGCCGCCGCCGCCGCCGCCCCCACTGAACATGCCGCCGCCGCCGCCGCTGCCTCCGCCGCCGATGACCTCGATCTCGTTCGCGCTACTGTTCCAGTCCGACGGCACCTGCCACGGGTTTCCCGACGTCAGGACGATTTGCGTGGGCGTGGGATCGTCGACCGTCACGCTTTGCGGCGCTAGTGCGAGGCCGTCGCTGCCGGGGTCGGCGACCGCGTCTCCGAGCGCGTGCGCGTATTGAGAAGCGCTCGTCGTGAGGAGGGTCGTACCAGCGGTCACGCCGGCAACCGTCAGCGTCTCGGCCTCCGCCGTTCCGGCGCCCAGCACGATGCGCGAACCGTTCGCAAAAGTTCCCGTCACTTGCGCGATCGAGAACGACGTGGCTCCCGCCAGCGGGGCCGCGGTCAAGGCAGCCAGCGAGGTACTCCCTTCACCATGCGCGGGGACCAAGTAGAACTCCACCGTTGAACTGCCACGGCTTTGGGGTGTGATCGTCAGCATGCCGTTCGCGAACGCCGCGCTCGCACCGAGCGAGGCGAATGCGAGCGACGGAACTCCCGGCTGACCGGCGAACGGTTCGCCGGCCGCGTCCGCCGTCGCAACCGTAAACGGCACCGGCGCGAGGATGCTCTGGAGAACCGTGAAGCCATCGGCCAAATTGCCGCTGACGTTTGCGGTCGTTGCCGGCGTGAGCGTAATGCTGCCCGGGTTTGCATCCAAGGTGATGTCCGTGAACGCATTTGCCGCGCCGGCCACCACGGATTCGGTGACGATCGCCTGCGAAAGCAGGGCGCCGCTGCCGCCGCTTTGGGTGTAGGTGCTGATCCGGATGGTGTCGCTGCCGGGCGGCAATGCGACCGACACGGTGCAGGTGAAGCTTCCCGAATTGTCCGCGGCCGTGCACGTTACGCCGCTGCTGCTCGTGCCTGCCTGGATCGGGAACGTCTGCGGGTTGGAGAACGTGGTTGCCCCGGCGGTTTTCACCGCGACGACGAGCGACGCAACCGACGACGTCACATACCGAGGCCGACGGCCGACGTGCCGCTTCGCCGGAATACGCAGCTTCAGCGTTCCGCGCGCACGAGGCGCGCCAGCCGGGCTTTGCGCGGTGCCGGCAACGGCCGGGACCTCCACGGTCGTCGGCTCGCCGCCATGTACGCCGCCCCCACATCCTGCCGGCACCGAGGCGAGTACGGCGGCGATGAGGGCCGGAGCGCACCGAACGCGACGATACGAGGCGACCACCACTCGAAAAGAAAGGCGACGTGACACCGCGCGCTTTTTTTGTGATCGGGCTATTGCTTCCTTGCTCGTCGCAAGGGGGCGGCCGAATACGTTCGCCTTTCAAACGCAGGGTTACCGATTAGGGCCCGCGCGCCGTGACTCGATTGCGGCTTGGCCGGGACCAAACTCGACGGGCTCCAGCCGCGGCCCCTGTCCGAGGAGCGGGTTCGCGAAGAACGCCCGCTGCGAACGTTCGAAGCGGAGGGAGAAATCCGAGCGGTCTCGGGGTTCACGAGCGAACACCCGCGAGGCTTCCGGCATTCATAAGGCACATCGCGCTGCTCGCGGTCCGAACATGATTATCTCTATGACATCGACTTCGCGAATCGCCTGCGTCGAAGAAACTTGCCGCTCGCACTTATATCTCGCAAAGTCGGCTTCGGTCCGCGCCAGGATGCTGCTTCGGTTCCGCCTCCGTACGAGGAGGGCTTCGAAGTCGCGAGCTACCCCGCTCGTTGCGGCGAGTTACTGAAAGTCGAGGTCGACGCGTTGCCGCGGTCCGGAGCCCGGAACCGTTTCCGCGAAAATTCGAGCTTAAGGACCTTAATCGATGCAGCGGCGCGAAGGCGGCCATCCTGCCGTTGACCCCCCGCACCCGCCTTGTTACGCTAATCTAGCCGTAGGCCCGATGATCCGGCGCTTCGTGCGGTTGTGCGGTGTTGAAGTGATCCGGCTTGGTCGTCGCCTCGTCATAGAGGAGTTTTGGTGTTGATTCGGTGCGTGACGACTCCAACCGTTTTCGTTTTGTCGATACTTCTCGGAACGACGGCAAGCACGTTATCTGTTTCGGCGGCTCCGGATCCCACTGCAGTGCGAGAGGTCCTCGGCCGTCCACTGCCCGTGCACGTTGGGCTGCGACGCAGGGGCAAGGCCCCGTACGTGATTTCGGTACGGCGGCGCGACAGACGCGGAGTCTTCGTCAACACGAACAGCCTCTTGGTGCTGGGGGGCGGAACGTCCGCACCGGCGGTCGCATACGTCGGTCTGGCTCCGGCCAACGTAAATCCTGCTACGTCACCGACGTCGGGCTCCGTCTTGGGATATTTCGCGAACAACGCGCCGCTGCCCATCTACGAGGGTAGCGCTACCGCCTGGGCGATGTCCTATTGTCAGACGGAGAACTACGGCGCGAACTACGATCTGTCGGTTCTCGACGGTGCCGCTCCGCAACCCAACCCATGTCCGGTACGGGGGCATTTCTTCGTCCCCGGAAGGAACGCCTACGATGCGGCGGGGCAGACCGATACCGCCGGTTTCGCCGCATCCGACCTGCCCGTGCAGCAAGCCGACTTCTCGACGACGGCTGCAAATTATCCATATCTCGGCCAAGTCGTACAGGTCCCATATCTGGCGGGCTCGGTCGCCATCGTCTACAACAATAGCGATGCGCCGTTCGGGACGATCACCTTCACCGCGGCGGAATTGTGTGGAATCTTCGACGGCGAGATCACGAATTGGAATCAGATCCCGAAGACGAACCAGCTGCTTCCCGTAAGCGCCAGCAATCCGGGATTCCCCCAAAAGACGATCAAACTCGTGTATCGCGTCGATCCGAACGGTACGACGCTCTCGCTCACGAACTGGCTCTCCGCCGCCGTCGCCTCTGGTAACGGAACGCACATTCCGCTTCATTGCACGGCTTCGGGCGAGACGTGGGGGCTCAACCCGGACTTCGCCTCGGCGCTCCCCGAGCCGCCCGGCGCCAGCATTTTCCCGTTCGCGAGTTTTGGCGAGCAGGGCATGATGGCCACCGTCAACGGACAAGACGGCGCGATTGGTTACGTCAGCGGTGCCTACTACAACGAATATGGGCTCTTGAGCGGCTCGAGTACGTATTTCAACGTCTCATCTGCGCAAGTGTACGTCGCTAACGCGACGGGCTATGGTCGCGATCCGGTCTTGGACCTGCCGCAAGCCGCTCAATTTATCAACACGATGAAGAAGGACATGGTGGTCGTCTACAGTTGCGGCGCGGCGTATCCGGGCTGCACGACGGTGGGTCGCCCGATTCCCGACCTCGCGCCGCTGCTCGGCGCCTACAAGACCGGCTGCGTCGCCGTGGTGGATCCGGCGTCATATCAGGCGCCGGCATCGGATATCCGATCCTGTCGGTCTCGAACCTCGAAATGTATTCCTCCGGAAACGGTATCTATGCGCCGGGCTTGCAGTTCCTGGGCGGCATGCTCTCAAACGGGGCGAGTTCGACGAACCCGACGGGCACAACGCTGTTCGGCGCCGGCGGCATAACGACCGTCGATCAGGCCGATAATATTCCGGAGTCGGGATCGACCGGTTTCTCCTCGCTCGGTATCTCGCCCGTATTCTATCTGGACGCCACGATCGGCTTGCTGCCGCAGTGCGTTAACTGATTCGCAGCGAGCTTCGAGGAGCTCGACGGGCGCTTGGACGCTCGCGTTTCACGGCGGCCTACGAGGAGCCATTCGGAAATCAGGTTTCTTCGTAGGATTAAATGGGAAACTATCGGCGTGTGGACGGAAGTTGGGCGTTTCCATCAACCGACTTTCGCGCCATGCAGGCCGCACGAGGTGAATTCGTTGGGCTCTTGCGCGGCGCGGCTGAGCCGGAAGCCGACATCGAAGCGGCGGCATTAGCCTTCGGTGAACTCGTGGCCAACGCGATGCGCCACGGGCCGCCCGGGGAAGTGCACGTGACCTTGCGCTGGAAATCGGGAAGACCCACGCTCAGCGTGAGCGACTCGGGCAGCGGATTTACCGTCGACCCGTGTCTGCCCGATATAGGCCAAGTCGGCGGGCGGGGTCTGTTTATCGTCAACGCGCTCGCCGGGCCCGTGCGCATCGAGAAGCGCACGGGCGGCGGCTGTTCGGTCTCGGTCGATCTTCCGGTAACGGCGGCGCGCGAAACGCGTTAGATCGGGTCGAACGCTCCCTGAACGATCATCGCTTCGCCGATCTCCCGGGCCTGAGTCAACGTCGCGGCATCGCCCGCCTCCTTGCCGGACTCGATGAGCTTCGGTAACTCTTCGTCGAAGAGGCGCGTGACGTCGGCCTGCGTGTGCATGCCGTGCTTGACGCGCTGGGCGATCATCAACCGGTAGATCCGGTCCGTGGCGAGATCTTCCATGTAACCGTCGAGGAGGCTGGCGCCCTTTCCGTTGAGATAGCCGTTCCGATAACGGATGACCGTGCGCACGGCGGCGCGCGTGCCGTCGATCGTGGTCTTGCCCACACCCTTTACCGAGGGACGCATGTCCGGGTGGGCGTCGAAGCCGGGTTTGTAGCTAGCGAGCTGATTGGGCTCGGGGAACTGGGCGACGGCGATCGCGTTCTGATCCGGGTGCCCCGTCCACGCGCCGTCCATCAGGCAATTGGCTTCGTTCTTCTTGTCCACCGCGAGCACCGCGAGCGCGCGCTCGTTGAGTTCGGGATCCTCGCGGCTGGGATAGAGGGCCGTCATGCCGCCGATCGCGAGCATGCCGTGTTTGTGCGTGATCGAGGGAATCAGCGTGCGCAGGTTCTGAAAGAACGGCACGTCGTGCGGGATCGTGTTGCGATCGGGCAGCACCCAGGCGGGATCGTCGAGGTTGTAGTGGATCAGGCTCGCCATGTAGTCCCAACGGCCGAGATTGATCCCGAGCAGATGCTCGCGCAGGTTATAGGCGAACTCTTCGAGCTGGAACGCGAGGGGATGCGCTTCGCACAGCGCCATCGCCTTGATGTAGTCCTTGGCTTGCCCTTTGAGCTCGGCCAAGGTTTGGAAGACGTCGCGCCACCACAGCGCTTCCTCGGCCGACTCCGACTTAGGAATGTAAATCGCGAGCGGATGCTTGAGGCGGCTCAGGTCGAGCTGATAGACCAGCACCGCGAGATCGAACAGCGAGGCCGACGTGGGGCCTTCGGGATAGACGCCGGCTTGGCTGAGGTGCAGACCGCGAACGCGCGTCCAGGTGACCGTCGATGAGTCTTTTATCCCGACCGATCCGCCGCGTTTCTTGTCATCGTACGTCAGCTCGCCGTAGAGCGCGGAGATCACGTTGGACACGCCGAGCAGGGTGTGGTCCCACTCGTTGGCCATCGAGTCTTCCAAGTCGAGCATCACGCCGGGGGCGCCCGAGTTGAGCATCTTCACGACGAGTTCGGCTTCGTCCGCGGGACCGGTCATCTGGTTGCGCTGGTCGCGACACCAGGCCGGCAACTCGATGGACCACGTCTCCGTCGTGGCGGGCGAAGGCGGCAGATAATTCGGTCGCTTACCTTCGTGCGAGGCGGCGAGCACGCGCTTACGGGTGGCTGCGAATTCTTGCTGGCGCGGCGTGAAGCGCTCGTGCAGCGGCCGGTAGAATTCCGCGAATCCGGCCGGCAGATCGCGCTCGAACGTGAAACCTTCCGGTGCGGTGCTCATGGCGGGAAGCGCGCTCTGCGTCAGACTCACGAATGTCTACTCCTTCGGTGCGATTGGCTAACGCAACGCGATTCGCCGGGAAGCGTCGCCTCCATTTCCGGTGGACGCAATCGTTGGAAGCCGCTCGTGCGTTTTCGCAGGGCGCAACTCAGCCAGGGCGCAGCAGGCGAGCGCGAGCAAAGCAACGATCGTCGGCACTTTCGCGAGATCGAAAGCAAACGCGTTCGCCGAACCGATCGCGGCGATGTAGGTCGTCCAGCTCGCCTCCGCGAGCGCCCGCGGATCGTAGCGGGCGGCGAGCGCCGCGCCCGCGTCGCCGATTCGGGTTTGCACCGCAGCGGTCGCGGCCGCGAGGAACACGATGGCGGCGATCGCGGCGCCGGCCGCCGCCAGCGGCCGCCGGTCGATCATCGAAAAGGTCAGGATCGCGCACACGAGCGCAGCCAGCCCGTCGAACGACGTACCCAAATTCGCGAATTGAATCCAGGGAACCGCGAGCGCGGCGACCCCGACGCCGAGGATCGCGCGCGTCGCGCCCGTTGCGCGCGCGTACAGCAGCAACGCCGCGGGCAAGGCGGCCGGCATTTGGACGACGTGCACGAAGGGACCGCCGACCAACGCGAAGAGCGGCGGCAGAGCAGCCACGAACTCGGCCCCCAGTCCGCGCCGTAGCGCGAGCCCCGCCGCACCGATGCCCAGGACCAGCATGCCGAGATACCAGAGGTCGCCTGCACGCACGGCCAGTCCGTCGGAAGCGCCGAGGCGGTGGAGAGCGTACGTCAAGCTCAGTTGCTTCTCGTTCGCGATTTCGGACATCGCGTGCGCCGGCACGACCGCCCGGACGTATTCGAGCGTCGTCGCCGGACCCGCTACGGCAACCGAGATCGCCAAGCAGGCCAGCGCCGCGGCGAGGAGCGGTACGCGCGTGCGTGGCCGCCACGCGAAGAGGGCCAGGCACACCGGCAGGCCGACGTGCGGCTCGAACATCGACAGCGCCGCGACCAGGCCCGCGAGGGCGTCGCGCCGCGCCGCGAGGAGCCGCGCGGCCAGTACGATAGACGCTACGGCGAGCGGCGCGATTTGGCCCAGACAGAGCGCGGCATAGCCTTCGCTCAGCACGAAGGCGGCGGTCACCATGGTCGCCGGCAGTCCCGTTAGGCGGCGCATGCCGACGATCGTGACGACCGTACAGCTCAGCAGAAGGAGCGACCAGAGGATGGCCGCGATGCCGAACGTGAATCGCGCCAGCAGCGCGAACGGGACGAGCGCGTAGGGCGGCAATGGGGCGGGCATGGCGAGGCCCGGCGTGCCCGCCATCAGCGGCGCCGGCTTGAATTCGCGCTCGCACGAGCCGAGCGGCTCGGCCCGGTATGGATCGGCGCCCGCATCGAGGCTGCGGCCGGCGCAGTAGAAGGCGTTGAAATCACGCAGCAGCCCGCTCGGTGCCACGCCGCGCAATCCCGGCGCCGGGGCAAACGCCGTGAGGCCCGCCAGCGCGACGAGGGCCGCAAGCAGGAAGGGAGCCGCGCGGTCGCGCGCCGGCAGCGTGATGTGCCTCACCTTCTCATTATCGGCGGGGGCAGCTGCGGTGAAAGTGTCCGGCACCCGCCCGCGCGAAGGTGTCCGGAATGCAACAGCCTCCCGAGATCCGCGTCGGAACCAATGTGTCGGTCGTCATGGCCTTCGCGTGCGAGAACATCAGCACCGATCCGGCCGGCCGCGTGACGTTCCACAGCGTCATCGATGGCCTCAGCGCCGTAAACTTTCCGGCTTCGACGGCCGGCTTCTGGGTGGTGTTCGGCTTCGTGCGCTCGGTCTCGGGCTTTCTGATGAAGTGTCGCGTGGAGATCTTGCCGCCGGAAGGCGCGCCCCTGGTCTCGCAGCCTATCGCCGACATCGCCTTCCGGCCCGATCAGCTGGCGCAACGCGCGATCTGCGGCTTCCCCGGCATCGCGTGGCCGGCGCCCGGCGACTACCAGGTGCGCTTTCTCTCGATGGACCGCGCGATCGCGTCGTTTCCGTTGCGGATCGCGCAGGCTCAAGTGCAGCAGGGGCCGCCGCCGGCCGGCTGAGTTACTGGACCGCGATCGACGAGCGTTTTCCGCGCAGGACGAATTTCTGGATCTTGCCGGTGGCCGTCTTGGGCAGTTCGTCGACGAAGTGGAAGACTTTGGGCACCTTGAAGTGCGCCATCGTATCGCGAGCGTACGCCCGCAAATCCGCTTCCGAGACGTCCGCTCCGGGAACGCGGATGACGAACGCGTGCGGCGCCTCGCCCCACCGTTCGTCCGGCAACCCGACGACCGCCACTTCTTGGACGCTCGGGTGCCGGAGCAGGACGCCCTCGACTTCAACCGATGAGATGTTCTCGCCGCCGCTGATGATGACGTCTTTGATGCGGTCGCGAATCTCCGCGTACCCGTCGGGGTGAACGACCGCCGCGTCGCCCGTATGAAAGTACCCGCCGCGCAAGGCGTGCGCGGTCGCCTCTGGATCGTTGTAATAGCCTTCCATCACCACGTTGCCGCGCACGACGATCTCGCCCGCGGTCGCGCCGTCATGCGGAACTTCGACGCCCTCTTCGTCGACGACGAGCAAGTCGCCCGAGGTGACGAGTTCGACGCCTTGACGCGCCTTGATCGTCGCGCGCTCGGCCGGCGTCAAGCGCTTGTGTTCGGCAAGCGGTTCGCAGACCGTGATGAACGGTGCCGTTTCGGTGAGGCCGTAAACCTGCGTGATCTCCCAGCCGAGGTCTTGTTCGAGGCGCTCGATCGTGATCGCCGCGGGCGGCGCGCCGGCCGTCAGAACGCGCACGCCGGGCGGCGCGCTGCGGCGTAGCTCTTCGGGCGCGTTGGCGATGGAGATCAAGACCGTCGGAGCCGCGCACAGCAGCGAGATCCGTTCCTCGGTCACGAGCGCGAAGATCCGCGGCGCTTCGACCTTGCGCAGACACACGTGCGTGCCGCCCGCGGCGGTGATCGTCCAGACGAAGGTCCAGCCGTTCGCGTGGAACATCGGCAAGGTCCACAGATACTTTTCGTCCGGCGTCATATGAATGTGGATCAGCGTCCCGACGGTATTCATATACGCGTTGCGGTGCGTGATCATGACGCCCTTGGGGTTCGCCGTCGTGCCGCTGGTGTAATTGATCGTGATGAGATCGTCTTCGGTGACGGCGTGACGCTCCGGTGCGCCGCCTTGCGCGAGCAGCGTCTCGTAGTCGAGCCAGCCTTCGCGCGCGTCCTCGAGCGCGACGAACTTCTCGACATTGGGCAGCCGGTCGCGGATCGAATCGATCGCGTCGAGCTGGTCGGCGTGCACGCAGAGAACGCGCGCGCCGCTGTGGTTGATGATGTAGACGAAGTCCTCGGGAACGAGCCGGTAATTCAGCGGCACCGTGATGGCGCCGAGCTGCGGAACGGAATAGAAGGCTTCGAGCAACCCGTGCGTGTTGGGCGCGAGATAGGCAACGCGATCGCCTGCGACGATACCGAAGCCTTGCAACACCGCGGCCCACTTGTCACACCGGTCGAAGAACTCCGCGTACGTCAGGCGCAGGTCGCCGTCGACCACGGCGAGGCGATTTGCATATAGCTTGCGCGCGCGGCGCATGAAATCGAGCGGCGACAGCGGTGTCTTCATGGGCTCGACTACGCTACGTGGCCTTGTCGAGTCCTCTCGACGCCTTCGTTAGCGAACGCAAAACGCGGCCGCGCCGTCGGAAGGCGCGGCTGCGTTATCGCATCGGACGGACGTCCCGAGTCAGACTCCCGCGGGATCGAAGGCGCCGACGAGGCGGACTGCATCCGTTCCCGAGGCGCTCGGAGAGCTCGCGGCAGCCGGCCCGTCGATCGCGAAGATGGAGAGGTTGGCTCCGGCCGCTGCCGGCAGTTCGTTTCGGAAATCGGCCGGAACGATCTGATTGGGGATCAAGGTGACCGCCGCGACGCTGACGGCGTAGAATTCGAGCGGCACTCCCCGCGCGCCGGCGGGCAGCGCGAGCGGCCCGGTCTCCGCGCCGAACTTGGCGCTACCGAGCAGGTCGTTACGCGGATTCGCGAGCAAACCGAACCCGAAGGGCACGACTTTCGCGAGCGCTTGAGCAGCCGGTGCGGCGTGATGGAAATTGACCGACGGCTCTTTGCCGAACGGCTTGTCCACGAAGACGGTCAACGCGATATTCGGTTTCTTCGGCGTCGCTTTGGGAGAGAGTTCGCCGCTCGCGACGACCGAGTAATAGGTGCCGGCGGCTACCGTAGCCTTGAGCGAGACCGTCGCTTTGCCGGCTGTCGTGACCGCGAGCGTGTACGTTCCCGGCTTGAGCGCCACGTACGGCGTGACCGTACAGTACAGAAAATGGGTAAGCACCGGTACGCCGTCGACGGACACCGTCACCGGCCCCGCGTCGGGCGAACCGTGAACGACGCGGACGTCGGCGACGGCTGTGGCGGCCGGCACGGCAGCGACGGTTTGGGCGGGTGCCGCGCCGTTGACGACGGCCGTCAACGCGAGCGTCGTTACGATCGTCGTACTCGTGAAACGAAACATCTATCGTAAACTCCTATTAAGAACGCGCGAGAGGTGCGCGCTCGATATACGGAGGCGCCGCGGTTTCGGACGCCGGATACGGCGGCGTCCGTGTCGGACAGCCGTCGCTCGGGTTCACCGCCGCGCTGCATGGACGGCGCAGGCTCGCGCCGAGCGGCACGTTGGGAACGACGGAGTTGGCGAGGACGGAAACGAAGAGTTGCGAGGCGGTGCGCGCCCGTAGCTCAATAGGATAGAGCGGGGGACTCCTAAGCCTCAGGTTGGACGTTCGAATCGTCTCGGGCGCACCACGATTTTCCCGACTCTCTCGCGCTCACGAAGCGAGTTCGCTGCGCTCGACGATCGGATCGCCGTCGCGGTCGAAGGTCACCTCGAAGTCGATCGGGCGGCAGCAGACGGGGCAGTCCTCGACGAACCGCTGGCGCCGTCCGCCGCTCGGATCGACCGCGACGTAATTCGTTTCGAAGCAGGCGGGGCAGGTGTAGGCGGCATCGCTCTCGAGGGGCATCGGGCGGCCTTCGGCGCCGGGCCGGTGAGTCCCAAGTCGGGAGGTTGCTCCTGTCGCGGGGCGTCGCGCCTTCGCCGCAGGTCATTGCTTGCGGCGCCACTCCATGGTATAACTACCTATGGAAACGGACCGCGCGTCCGTCTTTTTTGTGTCGGGCCGCGAGCTTTAGGAAACGAAATGGCGAAAAAAGAGAACCGGGTGATGATCGTCTTGGCTTGCCAAGAGTGCAAGCGCCGAAACTACAACACGCAGAAGAACAAGCAGCACAACACCGATCGCCTCGAGCTCTCGAAGTACTGCCGCTTCTGCCGCTGCCACCGCGCCCACCGCGAAACGAAGTAGCCTCACCCCCTCGAGTCGAAGCAACAGCTCCCGAGGTCCGAAGCGGAGTCCGCAGCACATTTTCGAGGGATGGCGTGACGGCCGACAAGGGGTGGAGCAGAGATATGAGGGGCCTCCCGGTGGTGGCCGGCAAGGAGCCTAAGTCCGAAGCGTAATCCGGTACAGTAAAGACGTGAGGGGACCGAGGGTTCGTGGCCGGTAAGGAGCCTAGGTCCGAAGCGGATTCATGTAGAGCAGAGATATGAGGGGGCCTCCGGGTGGCGGCTGGCAAGGAGCCTAGATCCGAAGCGTACTTGGGTACGCGAGGATCGTAGCGACGCAGTCCAGCCGTCACTCGGTGGCACCCCCCACGCAAAGGGCGGTAGCTCAATTGGTAGAGTTGCGGTCTCCAAAACCGTCGGTTGCAGGTTCGAGTCCTGTCCGCCCTGCCAGCAGTTTTACTCCAGAAAGAGCCGGTCGCACGGTGCGCGGCCGGCGCGGGAGCAGCGCCTCCCGGGGTCACGGATCGGGGGCGCCGCTCCCGGATGAAAGGGAACAGTCGCGATGAGTAGGCCAACGGGTGGAAGCGGGACGACGGTGAGGCCGGGGACGCCGGCGCGCCGCCCTGCGGGTCCGGGCGGCGACCGGGCGGCGCGTCAGCAGAACGCCGAGCGAGCGATTCGCGACTTGGTGTCCGAGATGCGCCGCGTCACCTGGCCGAGCCGCCAGGAGTGGGTGTCGGCCACGGTGCTGACGATCGCGCTGGTCTTTTTCATCGGACTCTACACCTATCTGGCCGACGAACTGTTCGGGTACATCTTCGGTCTGCTGCAGCACCACTAGGGGATTTCTTGGAAAACGCAACGTCAGACGCGCCCGCCGCCTCACCGGCCGCCACCACCGCCTCAAAGAAGGACGAGCGGCGGAAGTGGTACGTGATCCACACGTACTCGGGTTACGAAAACAAGGTCAAGGCGAATCTCGAACGGCGCATCCATTCGATGAACATGTCGGAGAAGATATTCCGCGTGCTCGTCCCGATGGAAGATGAAGTCGAGTTCAAGGACGGCAAGCGCAAGATCACCCCGAAGAAGGTGTTCCCGGGCTACGTGCTGGTCGAGATGGACATGGACGACCAGTCTTGGTACGTCGTTCGGAACACGTCCGGCGTCACGGGCTTCGTCGGCTCCCCGGGTTCGGGCGAGAAGCCGGTTCCGCTTCAGGAAAAAGAAGTCAAGACGATTCTCAAGCAGATGGGCATCGAGACGCCCAAGCTCAAGATCGACTTTGCCAAGGGCGACCGCGTCAAGGTGACGAGCGGCCCGTTCTTCGACTTCACCGGCATCGTCGACGAAATCCAGCCCGAAAAGGAAAAGGTCCGCGCGCTGATCTCGATCTTCGGCCGCGAGACGCCAGTAGAACTAGAATTCTACCAAATCGAAAAAGTCTAGAGAAGCTCATATTTCCGCCGGGCCGTCGTTGCGCGGAGCCTCATGTGCGTGCGCACACTTCGGCTCCGCGCGCCTAGGCCCGACGAAAATCTGAGCTTCCATCATGTTGCGGGAAGCTCGGTCTCCGCCGACGGGCGCCTAGGCCCGACGAAAATCTGAGCTTCTATCATGTTGCGGGAAGCTCGGTTTCCGCCGACGGGGCGCCTAGGCCCGACGAAATCTGAGCTTCCGTCATGTCGGCGAATAGCGAAGGCGCTCCGCGGCTGGCTCGTTTGCCGAAGGCAAACTTCGCGTTGCTGCCGGCTCTTCGTTGCGCGAGGGGCTCACGTGCATGCGCACGCTTCTTCCTCGCGCGCCTTGATCCGACGAAAATCTCAGCTTTCATTCGTATCGGGAATGTCGTTCGGGTCGTCGTTACACCGTGGCTCGTCGGCGTGAGCATACTTCGCCGCAGCGCGCCTTACCGGACGAGAATCTGAGCTTCCAGGCGAGATCTCGACAGGATGCGATTTGTTAGGCGCTATCGTGATCTAGGTCGAACGAAGTCAACAATCGCTCCTGAGCTTCTTGATATCGAGTCGTCTCCGAAGAGCTTCAGTCGTATCCCGTTCGGATTCGTGCTCTCCGGAGGTTGCCCGCGATCGCTCGAATTCTTTGAACGAGGGCGGAGGAGCCGGGCCGAGCTTTCCTTGCGAGCTATGTTGTACTTTTTCACGATCAAGTCCTCAATTTACGATGACGGCCATCTGCCGGTCGCCGATTTCCGTCAACTTTTCCGAACTCGAATGAGTCGTGGAAACATTCCCGTCGTCGTCGGACATCTGCGACCAGCTGTCGGCAGCCATTACGAGACCTTCGGCGACGGCGACCGCGATGTTGATCTCACGTTATGTTTTCGTGAAGCCGGCCGGTATGCTGAAGGCGGGGTCGGTGTCGGCGATCGAGCGGACGTTGCCGCGTTCCATCAGCATGTTGAAGCTGCCGCCGCGTTCGCCTTTCATCGTGATGAGCTCGTAGAGCGCGAGTTTGCCGGCCGGCAGAGCGGGGCCGCTCGCAGTGACCGTGAAGCGCGGGTTGCCTTTGGCGTCGCGCAGGGCGCGCATCGCCGTCTGGTATTGCGCCATCGCCGCGGCGCCGCCGCCCGGACCCATTCCTGAGGGACCGATGTGCGCGAAGGTGCCGGCGCAGTACTCGGCCGGCTGCGCCATGCCGGCGTAGTAGCTGGTGGTCTCCATGTTGAAGGTCTGCGTGTCGCCGTCGGCTTTGGTGACCGTGGTCTTGAAGTTGGAGTCGTAGCCGCTGGCGGGGGTGCCGTCGAGGGTCTTGTCGCCCAGGGCCCGGGTCGTCAGGGTGATCGCGACCTTCGATCCGTCGTCGGTCGCGGCCGGTCCGGGTTTGCCCGGCCCGCCGGAGCCCGCGTGCGGTGACTCGGGCTGGTCGAGCGATACGACGGTATACGTCTTGTTCTTGAGGTCGAGCGTGGTGAGGGTGCGGGCGCCGCAATCCGTTATCTCCGCCGTGTTGAGCGCGATGTGGTCGACGCGGAACTTCTTGCCGGCCACGTAGTGGTGCTCGGCGGTCCCGGTCTTGAACATCGACATCGCGGCCTGCATCTGCCCGAACGACTTCCCGAGGCCGAACGGCATCTTCGGTGCGTCTTCCTGAGGCGGCGGATTGGCCGCCGTCTGGAAATCGGTGGCGAAGTTGCCGGGGGGCGGCGGTGCGTCGTTACCGGGAACGAACTTGGTGACGGAATCGAAGGCGATCCCATCACCGGCCGCGGGGGCCGTGGAGGGCATGCCGCCCGCCAACAGCGCGAACGCGGCGGCGGCGAGCGAGAGTCGAGCCAATTTCACGATCGGTCTTCCTCAAAGGACGGAGCGGTGAACAGAGGGCAGAGGGCCGGGAGCCCGCCCGGCCGACTGACGAGGCTTGCCCGCCAGGCCGCGGGGAGCCTGTTTACCGGGCCTGCTGTGACGTGCTACAATCCGGGGGTTGCGCCGGGAGCTGACCCCGGATCCGGCGCGTTTCACGGTGGGGGAGAACCGCCGCTTCGGAGCGGCGTTCGCCAAAGGAGTAACTGTGGCCAAGAAAGTCACCGGCAAGGTCGGCTTGCAACTGCAAGCCGGCAAAGCGACGCCGGCGCCCCCGGTCGGTCCCGCGCTCGGGCCCTACTCGCTGAACATCATGGCGTTCTGCAAAGAGTATAACGAGCGGACGCAGGCGCAAGCCGGCATGGTGATCCCGGTCGAGATCACGATCTACGAAGATCGTACCTTCACGTTCGTCACGAAGACGCCGCCGGCGAGCTTCCTGATCAAACGGGCGCTCGGCGTTGAATCGGGATCGGCCGTTCCCAATCGCACGAAGATCGGCACCTTGACCGAGAAGCAGCTGCGCGAGATCGCCGAGACCAAGGCGCCGGATCTCAATGCCAACGACGTCGAGATGGCGATGCGCATCATCGCCGGCACCGCGCGTTCGATGGGCGTGGAGGTAAAGGCGTGAAGTATCACGGCAAGAAATACCGCGCGCTCGCGAAATCGTTCGATCGCGCGAAGTTGCACGACGTTGCCGAGGCGACGGCGACGGTCAAGCGCAACGCCACGGCGAAGTTCGACGAGACGGTGGAGATCCACATCCGTCTCGGCGTCGATCCGAAGAAGAGCGATCAGAACGTGCGCGGCACCGTGCTCCTGCCTCACGGCACGGGGCGGACGGTCCGCGTGATCGCGTTCGCCAAAGGCGATAAGGCGCGCGAGGCCGAGGCGGCGGGCGCCGACGTCGTCGGCGAGTCGGACCTGATCGAACGCGTGAAGGCCGGCTTCGCGGATTTCGACGTCGCCGTGGCTACGCCGGACATGATGGGCGCCGTCGGCTCGAACCTGGGACGCATCCTGGCCCAGAAGATGCCCAATCCGAAATCCGGAACCGTGACGCCGAATATCGGTAACGCGATCCGCGACATCAAAGCTGGTAAGGTCGAGTACCGCCTCGATAAGACGGGCATCGTGCATACGATCGTCGGTAAGGCGAGCTTCGGCGAGCAGCAGTTGGCCGAGAATATCGCGACCTTGCTCGACGCGATCGTGCGCGCCAAGCCGTCCGCCGCGAAGGGAACTTACGTGCGCAGCGTCACCTTGACGAGCACGATGGGACCGGGCGTCAAGGTCGATCCGAACCGCGTCAAGGCGACCGCCGCAACGTCCTGAGCCGATACCACGTGCCGTCCGGTAGCCGGACGGCACGCTCGTATTCGGTGTCCAGCATCCGCGCCAGCAGAGGCGAACGGGCCGCGATCAGCGCCGTGTCGTCGCCGGCAACGAAGACGTCCGCGGGCAGCGTGCGCTGCAACTGCGCGTCGAGCTTCGCCCACCAGTCCGGCGGATAGAGTTCGAGCGCCCAGCCGTTGATGGCAACGGCTTGTTCGCGCTTCGCCAAGAGGTAGATGAGCGGGTCGCCGCAGACGTAGATCGCCTGCCGGTCGTTTCCGCCGCGGCTCAGGGACGCGGCCGCGTGCGCCGCGGCCGTGTATTCGCCGCTGTCGATTTCGCGGTGGCGTTCCAGCGCCGCCGCCGACGTAAACGGACGGTCGCGCAGAACGCGCGCCGTCGCCGCAAGCGTGGAGTGGCCGAGTCCGAAGCAAAGCAGTAGGGCTGCCGCCAGCGCGGCGCCCGCGGCGGTGCGAGCCGCCCCTGCGGGTCCGCGCAACCGTGCGAGCGAGGCGTCCGCGCCGAGCGTGGCGAGGATGCCGGCCGGCGGCAGCAGCAGCAGGAACTGGTACTCCCACCAGGATTGGGTCTGCACGATGAGGGCGAGCCCGCCCGTCACGAACCACGCCACGGCGATGCGCCGCCATACGAGCCCGCCCGCACTCGGCGTTGTAAGCAAGCCGATCGCGCCCAAGAACAGCACGGGCGCGAAGCGGCGGGCGAACCAAAGCGCGGCGAGCCACAAGCGCGTCGAAGGAGCGTGGCCCCCGGCGACGACGGCTGCCGGGAGGCTGACGAAGGTCGCCGATAGCGTGTTCCAGAGTCCGAACGCCGTCGCATAGGCGGCGGTGAGCGCGAGCGGGACCGCGAGCCCTCCGAGCCACGCCGTGACGACAATGGGTGCGCGCTCATGTCGCTGCGTGCCCGTCGCAGCCGACGCGGCGACCGCGAAGAGAACGAATGCGATCGGGAGGTAGAGCAACTTCAGCAGCAGGACGCAGCCCGCGGCGAGACCGGCCGCGAAAGCCGACCGGGCTCGACCGTTCGCGCGGGTCCAGGCGGCGATGCCGGCCCAGGCGCAGCACAACAAGGGCAGTCCGGTCAGGGCCTCGACTTGGGTCAGGTGCCAGGAAGTCGTTCCGGCGTAGTATGCCGCGGGAACCGCGAGCACGGCCAAAGCGGCGACCGCCGGCCGCCGGACCGCTCCGCGTAGCGCCGCGAACAAGGTGCCGCCGAACGCGCACTGCCAGGCGATCTCGAAGATATGGATGCCGCTCTGCGTGAACCCCGCGGCGCTTCCGCCGGCCAGGTAAAAGAGGAAGATGCCGGGCTGCTTGAGATCCCAGAAGTCGCGATAGAGCACGGCCCCGGCATGGAGCTCTTGCGCGCCGACCAAGAAGAGCGCCTGATCGCCCGCGAACGGATCGAAGGCGCGGACCGCGCCGAGAGCCGCCACGAGAGCCACCGTGGCCAGCGCAGCAAGCGTTGCGCCCGAACCTTGACGCCCGGAGGCGGCGTCGCTTATGATAAGCGACGGCTCCGATGACCGTAGGCCCGCCTCACGGCGGTTAATGCGCGAGCACCTACCGAGGATGACGACACCGCAACGCTTTCGGCTTCCGGGCTTTCCACGCCTCGGCCGTGCGGCAACGCTGGCGCTCATCGAACGATTGGAGCGCCGTTTCTTTTTCGGACGAAGCGGTCGCCACGTCAAGAAAGAGACTTATGCCTACCGCAAAAAAGGAACAGACGATCGAGGAGCTGCGCAAGCGGCTCGCCGACTCGAAGTACCTGTTCTTCACGAACTATGCCGGGCTGACGGTCGAGCAGATCACGCGTCTGCGCAGCGAGCTGCGCAAGGACGGGTCGACGTACTCGGTCGTCAAGAACACGCTCTTCTCGCGCGCCGCGAGCGAAGAGCTGGCCAAGCAAGTCGACCCCTATCTCGCCGGACCGACCGGCGTGATCTTCGCGCCCACGGATCCGGTCGCGCCGGCCAAGGCGCTCAAGCAATTCTCCGACGACGTCAAGGCGATTCCGGTCAAGGCCGCCTACGTCGACGGCCACATCTTGGATGCGGCGCAAGTCGAGGCGCTGGCCTCGCTGCCGCCCAAGCCCGAATTGCAAGCCAAGGTCCTCGGTTTGCTCGCGAGCCCGCTGCGCGGCCTCGTCGGCGTTCTCGCGGCCAACCCCAGCGGCTTCGTCCGCGTTCTTTCCGCTCGCGAGAAGCAACTCGCCGAGTCCGCATCGTAAAGGAGTCACATCATGGCAGTTGCCGATCTCATCGCAGAAGTTGAGAAGTTAACCGTTCTCGAGCTCAACGAGCTCGTCAAAGCCCTCGAAGAGAAGTGGGGCGTCAGCGCCGCGGCGCCGGTCGCGGTTGCCGCAGCGGGCGGCGGGGCCGCCGCAGCTCCGGCCGCGGCCGCCGAGAAGACCGAGTTCGATGCCGTCCTCACGGACATCGGCGCCGAGAAGATCAAGGTCATCAAGGCCGTTCGCGAGCTCACGAGCCTCGGTCTCACCGAAGCCAAGGCGTTCGTCGAGAGCGCGCCCAAGGCCATCAAGAGCGGCATCCCCAAGGACGAAGCCGAGCAGATCAAGGCCAAGCTCGCCGAAGTCGGCGCCACCGTCGAAATCAAGTAACCGTCGCAAGCGGTTCGCGGACCGCGAAACGCCCGTCGCGCCTCGCGCGGCGGGCGTTTTCACGTCTAGCGTCGGGGCGGGCCGGGCGCGGTCGCGGTGACGCCGGGAAGCGCGGTGGCGCTTGCGATGTCGGGTGAGAACGCACCGAAAAGTGCCGGGTCGGCCGCGAACTCTTTCTTCAGGTTTCGGATCCGATGACGGTCTGCGGGGTGGTCGGAAAGCACCTCGAGGCGCCCGCCCGTGTCGGCTTTCTCGAAATTCTCGAATAGCCAGACCATGCCCCACGGATTGTAGCCCGCTTGCGCGCAGGTGAGGGCTCCCTTGTGATCGGCCGCAGCCTCGACTTCGCGCGAGAAGTGGTTGGTCTCGAGCGCGTACACCAGCCGTTCGCCGGCTTGCCCGACGTGCGTTTTGCCGAGGCCGGTCAGCCAGCCGACGAAACCGATAACTTCGCCCGTCCGTTCGTCCTTGACTTCGTTGTGCACGACGTCGTGGTGTATGTCGTGCGAGGTCTCGTGACAGAGCACGCCCGCGAGCTCCTCTTGATTTTGCACGAAGTGCATCAGCGAGTCGGTCACGTACACGTTGCCGCCCGGCACGGCGAATGCGTTCGGCTGGCTTTCGTGCACCAGATAGAAATGAAACGGAAAGTCGTACTGCGGATCGGCGACGGATGCGATGCGTGCGGCGATCGGGTCGAGCGTATCGTAGAGCGGGTTGCCGCGCGGGATGATCTCGCCCTTGCTCTGCAGTTCCGTGCTGACCTTCGCGCCGATCTGCTGCTCCTCGACGTCGAGGCTATCCTCGGCACGCGCTACCGTCGCGCATGCGAGCGCGAGCCCGAGAAAGCAGACTGCGAACCGTTTCATTTCCGTCCTCCGCGGGGCCGGTTGGGGGCGCCCACGCGACTAGATAGGAGACGAAGGGCTCGTTCCCTCCCCTAACGGCCGGGGTTACGCTCGTGAAACGTATCGCTGATCGCGCGCCGGTCGACACTCCCGGTGCCGCGATCGAGTTCGTCGCCTTGACCGGCGACGGTATTGCGAACGTCGTGCCGCGGGTCGTATTGCCCGCCGTACACGCTCGCGCCGTCGCGCGTCAGCACGGCGGTCGCTTCGTCGAGGCGCGAGCCCGCGGACACCACGACGACCGCGCCGCCGAGCGGCATGGCGTCGTCGATCGCGTTCGCATCGACTTCCGGGATACCGTGGTCGATGAGCGAGCGGCGCAAGGACGTCTCGCCACTGAAGAAGCGGCCGATCGACCCGAGGACGCCGTCGTTCGACTCGGCGACGTCGTGCTGTGCGTAGCTCTGATTCGAGCCGAACTCGGCGAGGGTTTCGTCGCCGTTCGCCGGTTTGGTCACCGCCATCCAGGGCGAACTGAAGCCCTGCTCGCGCAGCGAGCGAACCGCGTTCTCTGCGGCGTTTCGGTCTTGGAAGATCGCCGCAATCGCGGCCTCCGGTCCTGTCTGCATCATATGGCGCGTACATTCCCAGACCGCGCGATTCATCACGCCGGGCGTGCGGTGCGCGGATGGGTACGACGTGGGCGTCATGCAACAACGAACCGATGAGGCGGCGCCGGGCGCCCCGCAGCCGCCGCAGCAACCGTCCCAGCAGCAACCGTCGCCGCAGCAAGGAGCTTCGCAGCAGCAGAAAGCGCCGCCGCCGGACCCGCGCGAGGCCCGCGTCAAAGAGGAGCGTAAGCGCGGCGAGCGGCGCTACTGGGCGAGTACGAGGGCGTTCATCGTGCGCAACGGCGCGGTGCTCGGGATCCTCGCCGTCGTGCTGGCGATCGCATACGCGGCAATCTTGCATAATGCGTGGCAGGCCGGCGCGCAGGGGAATTCGGCGGCCGATCCGCGGACGAGCCGCTCGACCGGTTCGAACGCGCAGGGGAGCAGCGGCGGCGGCACCGCGGACGGAGCCTCCGGCGGCAGTTCGGCTGCCGGCAGTGCGACCGGAACGGCCGGCGGCGGGACCGGTGGCACGGTGGGCAGCACGTCAGGCTCGTCGGGGTCCGGCGCGAACGGCGGAAGTCAGTCCGGCAACACCGGATCCGGCAATTCCGCGCAGAGCGGCGGCGCGAATTCGCAAGGAGTCGCCGGTACGTCGAACGGCGGTGTGGCGCCGGGAGTCGGAGACGACGGCGGGGCGAGCGCGAACGGCAACGCGTCGTCGGCTAATTCCGCTAACGGTAGTGCCGGCAACGGAAAATCGAACGCCGGCTCGGGCAGCGGTAGCTTCAACGGTACGAATGCGAACGGCTCTTCCCGGTCCGGCACGACGAATTCGTCGAACGGCAATACCTCGAACGGCAATGCATCGAACGGCAATGCCTCGAACGGGGCTGCGGCCGGCGGCAACGCAGCTAACGGTAACGGCGGCGCTGCGAACGGCGGCCCCTCGTCGGGCTACAACCCGGAGAACGGGCAGGGCGGTCCGACGGCGGCCGGCCCCGGCACGAGCGGCAGCGCTTCAAATAACAATAACGCCGGCGGCGCGGCGAACGGCAGCGGCTCCGCGAACGGCGGCGGCATGTCGAACGGCTCGGGCGGCACGGCTTCGGGGAACGGCAGCGGCTCGGCCGGCGGCGCCGGGTCGGGCAGCGGCGGTGCCGGCGGGTCCGGCGGAGGCGCCGGCGGGTCCGGCGGAGGCGCGGGCGGCTCCGGTGGCGGCGGTGGCGGCGGGCACTGAGCCCAATCCGCGCGCGACTACATCGTGGGAGGACGCCGCTCGTAGGTGGCGTCCTCTTCGCGTTCCAGCGCGGCAACCGCGTCCTCTCCGATGACATCCCGGTCGGCGGCGACGACGGCGTCCGCGCGCCGGCTTTGCGCCTCGAGCGGTTGCCGCTCGATATCCGGCAAGCCCGTCGCGCCCCGATGCCCTCTGACGATTGCGAGCGCTTCGCCGCGGCGATTTTCCGCGTCCACGACGAGCACGGTCGCGGGCGCGGGCAGGGCGGCGTCCAGAGCGGCGGCGGCCGTGGGGTCCAGGCCGTGATCCTCGAGCGACCGGCGCAGCGAATTTCCTTCGCCGGTGAAGAATCGTCCGATCGCGCCGAGCGTGCCGTCGCTCGACTCCGCGATCTCGTTCTGCGAGATGCGATTGTCGTTCGTGGGCGCCTCGGGGACGTCGCGTAAGGCGGGATGCGTCGCCGCCGTCCACGGGCGGGCGAAGCCGTGCCGTTCCAGTTCCAGCGCGCACGCGGCGGCGTCGCCGGAATCGGCGAAGACCGCGGCGAGGGCGTTGGGCAGTCGCATATCCATGCTCGCAGTTTCGTCGTCGTGCCGGACGCTCAACGCGGCTCGCCCGCCGGGCGAAACGACGGAGGCGAGCTCGCTCGCGCGAACCCGCCTCCGACGCGCCCCGGTTTTCCCGGCCTCAGTGAACCAGGAAACCCACCAGCAACAGCGCCACGATGTTGAACACCTTGATCATCGGGTTGATCGCGGGGCCGGCGGTGTCCTTATACGGATCGCCGACCGTGTCGCCGGTAACGGCCGCGGCGTGCGCCGGAGAACCTTTACCGCCGTAGTTTCCGTCTTCGATGTACTTCTTGGCGTTGTCCCAAGCGCCGCCGCCGCTCGTCATCGCGAGCGCGAGGAAGAGGCCCGTGACGATCGTGCCCACGAGCGCGCCGCCCATCATCTTCGCGCCGCCGAAGTTCGGCAGCACGTACGAGAGCAGCACGATGACGATGGGGACGCCGATCGGGATCAGCGCGGGCAGTACCATTTCCTTCAGCGCCGCCCGCGTCACGATGTCGACGGTCGTGCCGTAGTCGGGCTTCTCCGTGCCGTCCATGATGCCGGGCTTCTCGCGGAATTGGCGCCGGACTTCCTCGACCACGGCGCCGCCGGCCCGGCCGACCGACTCCATGGAGAGCGACGCGAACAGAAACGGGCACAACCCGCCGACCAGCAGGCCGGTCAGAACGTACGGATCGCCGATGCTGAAGAACGACGTGAACTGATCCGGGCTGCTCGTATTGCAAGTTGCGCTGGCGGCCGCGTGGCACTTGTCCGAGAGTTCTTGCAGGAACGACGCGAAGAGCACGACGGCGGCGAGACCGGCCGAGCCGATCGCGTAGCCCTTGGTGACCGCTTTGGTCGTGTTGCCGACGGCGTCGAGCGGATCGGTCACCGCGCGCACCGACTCGGGCATCTCGGCCATCTCGGCGATGCCGCCGGCGTTATCGGTGATCGGTCCGAACGAGTCGATGGCGACGATGATGCCGGCCATGGAAAGCATCGCCATGACCGCGATGCCGACGCCGTACAATCCGGCGAAGCCGTAGGCGACCAGGATGCCGACCACGATCGTCAGGGCGGGCAGCGCGGTGGCCTGCATCGAGACCGCGAGGCCGGCGATGATATTGGTGGCGTGGCCCGTTACCGAGGCTTTGGCGATGTTCTTGACCGGCGGGAACGTCGTGCCGGTATAGATTTCGGTAATGTAGGTGATCAGGCCCGTGACCGCGAGGCCGACGAGCGCGCAGACGAAGATGCCGACCGTCGTGATCGAGGTGCCGCCGCTCGTGGTGGCGCCGCCCGAGAACTCTTGCGCGGAGACGAAATAGAATGCGATTGCGGAAATGACGCCGGCGACGGCGAGGCCCGCATAGAGCGCGTTCATGATCGAGCCCTTCGCGTCTTTGCCCATGCGCACGAAGAGCGTGCCGATGATCGACGCGACGATGGAAACCGCGCCCAGGATCAGCGGGAACGTCGTCGCGCTCTCGAGCGTCTTACCGAGCACCAGATGGCCCAGGAGCATCGCGGCGACCGTCGTGACGACGTAGGTCTCGAAGAGGTCGGCGGCCATACCGGCGCAGTCGCCGACGTTGTCGCCCACGTTATCGGCGATGACGGCGGGATTGCGCGGGTCGTCCTCGGGGATGCCCGCTTCGACCTTGCCGACCAAGTCGGCGCCGACGTCGGCGGCCTTGGTGAAGATGCCGCCGCCCAGACGCGCGAACACGGAGATCAGCGAACACCCGAAGGCGAGCCCCACGAGCGCGCCGAGCGAATCTCCGACCTGATTCGGCGAGTTCGCATTGATCTGGAGCATGATCGCGTAATAGCCGCTCACTGCCAGCAACCCGAGACCGACCACGAGCAGACCCGTGACCGCACCGCCGCGAAACGCGAGCAACAGCGCGGGCGCGAGCCCGCCGCGCGCCGCTTCCGCGGTGCGAACGTTGGCGCGCACCGACACGATCATGCCGATGAAGCCCGCCGCGCCCGAAAGCGTGGCGCCGAGCGCGAAGCCGAACGCGGCTTCCCATCCGAGCGGCGACGGCGCTATTCCGATCAAGACGAACAAAACGACCGCCACGATGCTGACGGTCGTATATTGGCGCTTCAGGAACGCCATCGCGCCCTCTTGAATCGCCCCGGCGATTTCCTGCATCCGCGCGTTGCCGGGCGATTGCCGCAACACGACCGAGATCAGGTACACACCGTATAAGATGGCGAGCACCCCGGCCCCAAGCCCGAGGCCGATGGCTAACGAAGAATCCAACTGATTTTTCCTACCTCTAAAATCGGGGGCGCACCCCGCGATTTCCCAGTTAAGCAAGTCGGGGGACGAACCCCCGGTCGCGCCGCGCGAAAACGCACATGAAAAGGCGCCCCGGCGCAAGGGCAGGGCACGGCGTGGCGTATTTTTCGCGTTCGGCGTCTCGACTGCCGGTGTCCTCTCGCCGGCGGCGGCCGCCCGCCCGACGCGGAGAACTCTTCCCAAGCGCGAAGCGTCCCACCGACATGCGAGAGGTCGAATTGTTGGTCGTGGGCTGCGGCCCGGCCGGCGGTGTCGCCGCGCGCGAGGCGGCTCGCGCGGGTGTGGAAACGCTGGTCCTGGAGCGGGATCCCGTCGTGGGAGCGAAGCGTGTCTGCGCGGCGGGGTTGCGGCCGGGGTTCTGCGAGCAGTTCGATCTGCCGCGCTCGATCGTACACTGCGATCCGCCGACGATTTCGCTGCACGGCCCCTCGGGCCGGCGCTTTGACTTTCCGGTCGGACAAGCGCATACGACGACCCGCGAGGAACTCGACGGCACGATCGCCGCCCTCGCCCGCTCCGAGGGTGCGGAGATCCTGACCTCCACGTTGTTTCGCGGCTATCGGCGCGACGGCGATGCGACGATCGTCGAGTACGCGGATCTGGCGGGCGGCGAACGCCGGCAGGTCCGGGCCCGCTCCGTCCTGCTCGCGCAGGGCTCGAGCGCGCGCGTGGAACCGTCATCGCCGCTGGCGTACGATGCGTGGTCGGCCGGCCTGATCACGTGCTATCAATATCGCGTCTATCTGGAGCGGCCGGCGATCGAGCAGACCTATCAGACGCTCGAGATGCATTACTACCTCACGAAAACGGGTCGCAACGTGATCGCGTGGATGTTCCCCAAACGCGACCACCTCTCGATCGGCCTGGGCATCGCCGGGAAGTATTCCGGGAAGGATCTGCGGGCGGAACTGGACGCGTTCTTGCCGACCGTGCAAGCGCGTCTCTTCCCCGACGTCGGATATACGATCCGCGAAGAAGGCAATCTACTCTACGGCGGCGCGCCGCGCCCGACGATTCACGACGGCAACGTCATGGTGGCCGGAACGGCGGCGGGTCTCGTGGACGCCACGACGGGCGAAGGGATCCACGAGGCGGCGATGTCGGGCCGGCTCGCCGCTCAAGCCGTGGCCCTAGCCAAGCGAGGGCGCACCAAGATTGCCGGCCGCCATTACGAACGCGCGCTCAAGCACGTGTTCTACGGGCGGCTCCGTCACCGGCACCGCCTGATGACCTTCCTGGAACGGCGCCCCGTGCGCTTCGACGTGCTCTTCGAGCAGCTGGCCGGCGCGCCGCGCTTCGCCGACATGCTGCAGCGCGATCGAAACGACTTCTCGCTCGCGGAATGGGCGTATTTGTACGCGCAGGCCGCGCTGTTCTCGATTCGCGCGCTGCGCGCCTAGGCGCCGGCGTGCCGCGAGCCGGAGAGGCCGCGCGGGCCCCGGCCGGGCACCCGGGCCCGCATAAGCAGGCTTATTGTCAATCGCGGTGGGTTTGGCGCGAGGCGCAGCGAACCCCCCGGAACGGTTATGTCGGATGAACCCATGGTGAGCTCTGCATGAGTGCGGACGGCGGCTCGAAGTATGTCATCGCGGGGGTTGGCTACACCCGCGAAGAGGTCATACATCGCTATATCCATTTGGTGAAGTACGTCGCCGGGCGCATTTCCGTGAATTTGCCGCCCAACGTCGAGCTCAACGATTTGATCAACGACGGCGTCGTCGGCCTGATCGACGCGATCGAGAAGTACGACGACGAGCGCGGCGTCAAGTTCGAAACCTACGCCATCACGCGCATCCACGGAGCGATCATCGACGCGTTGCGCGCGCTCGACTGGGTGCCCCGCGCGGTGCGCCAGAAGGCGCGCGAACTCGAGCGCACGCAACACGACATCGAGGCGGAGCTCGGCCGGCAAGGCACACCCGACGAAGTGGCGGAGCGCATGGGCGTCACCCGCTCGGAGCTCGAGCAACTGCAGCAGAAGGTGCGCGGCACCTCCGTTCTGTCGCTCGAGGAGCACCTGCCCAACGATCGCGGCAACGATATCCCGTTGCTCGATACGCTCAAGGGTGAAGACGGCAACCTCGGCGCCGACGTCGAGCAACAGGAGATTCGCGAGACCTTGCTCGCGGCGGTCGAGTCGCTCTCGAAACAAGAAAACACGGTCATTCGGCTGTATTATTTCGAAGGCCAGACCCTCAAGGACATCAAGGGCGTGCTGGGCGTTTCGGAATCCCGCGTGTCTCAGATCCACGCCCAAGCCGTGATCCACTTGCGCCAAAAACTGCGCGTGCTGCGCGCCGATCTCGGCTTCCGCGAGAACGATCCGACGATCAAGCAGAAGTACTTGCGCCGCCCAGCCGCTCCCCCGCCCGGCGCGGAGATGCGCGGCTAGCCGACCGTGTCCCTAACGCAGCGCCGCATCCGGGGCGGCGCGGAGGCGCCGCTGTTCTCGTTGCTCCCCGCGCTCGACCCGGCCGGCGAAGTGTTGGTCGAAGGCTCGGGCGACGTGCGATTGTACCGCGGTTGGCTCGCGGCGCCCGAGGCCGATGCCGTGCTCGCGTCGATCCGCGCGACGACGTCGTGGACTCAAGAGCGCCGTAAGATGTACGACCGCTTCGTCGACGTCCCGCGCGAACAGGCCTGGTTCGGCGACGACCGCGAGCGGCCGTTCACGCCCGAGCTCGATGCGTTGCGCCGGCGGCTCGAGGCGCTGACGGGCGTCCGCTTCAGCCACGTGCTCCTCAATCGCTACCGGGACGGCCGGGACAGCGTCGCCTGGCACAACGATCGCGAGGTCGAGACGATCCGGCAGCCGGTGATCGGGTCGCTGACCCTCGGCGCGACGCGCGCCTTCGACCTACGCCCCAAGGCCGACCGGCGCCGGGTGATTTCGGTCGACCTCGACCACGGCGACCTGCTGGTGATGCGCGGGGACACTCAGCGCAACTGGGAGCACCGAGTCGCCAAGGACCGGCGAATCGCGGGCGAGCGCATCAACCTGACGTTTCGCCAGCAGCCCGAATGAGGCGGCTCGTCCGCCGGACCGAACAGGAGTTCGATTCCAACGGCCGAAGAGGGTAGTCCCGAATGGGTTGGTTCGCAAAGCTCAAGAACGCCCTTGGGCGCTCGCGTGAATCGCTCGCCGGCGTCGAAACGTTGGCCCAGCAGAAACGTCCCCTCGACGATTCCTTTTGGGACGAGCTCGAGGAGATCTTACTGGCGGCCGATTTCGGGGTTCCGACGGCGGAGAAGATTCTCGACGGCTTGCGGGTCGTCTCGCGGCAGGAAGGCTGGCGGCGCAGCGATCAGGCGATCGCACGCTTCAAGGTCGACGTCCGCAAGTTCCTCACGCTGCCGGGCGGCGGACTCACCTTGCGGAGCAGGCCCGCGGTCGTGCTGGTCGTCGGGGTCAACGGCAGCGGGAAGACGACGACGATCGGAAAGCTCGGGCGCCTCTTGTCGTCGCAAGGCAAACGCGTGATGTTCGTGGCGGCGGACACGTTCCGGGCCGCGGCGGCGGAGCAGCTCGCGATCTGGGCGGAACGTAGCGGCGCGGAATTCGTCCGCGGCCGCGAGGGATCCGATCCGTCGTCGGTCGTTTTCGACGGCCTCACGGCCGCCAAAGCGCGCAAGGTCGACGTCGTCATCATCGATACCGCGGGCCGTCTCCAGACCAAGAGCAACCTGATGGAAGAGCTCAAGAAGATGCGCCGCATCATCGAACGCGAGATGGGCGCGCCGCCGGACGAGACGTTGCTCGTCGTCGACGGCACGACGGGCCAGAATGCGATCTCGCAAGCCAAGCTCTTCAACGAGACGGCCAAACTCAGCGGCGTCGTCGTCACCAAGCTCGATTCCACGGCCAAGGGCGGCGTGCTCGTGGCCATCGTCGACACCCTGATCGTCCCGATCAAGTTCATCGGCCTCGGCGAGGGCATCGACGAGTTGCGGCCGTTCGATCCCGCGAGCTTCATCGACGCGCTGTTCACCCCGACCCAAGCGGCCTGAACCCCGGTGTGCCACGACGCTGGCACACCGGTGACCTATCATCAGAGCGATCCGGGGGCGGGCCCCGATTCCCCACACCATACCGACAATAGGGAGCACACACAGTGGCGGACGAGAAAGCCGTAGCGCTCGGAAACGCGCTCGCACAGATCGAGCGTCAATTCGGCAAGGGCTCGATCATGAAAATGGGCGACTTCGCCGAGAGGATGGCGATCGAAGCGATCCCGACGGGATCGATCGCCCTCGATCTGGCGCTCGGCGTCGGCGGCTTACCGCGCGGCCGCGTGGTCGAGATCTACGGGCCGGAATCCAGCGGTAAGACGACCCTCGCGCTGCACGTGATCGCCGAAGCGCAGAAGATGGGCGGCACCGCGGCTTTCGTCGACGTCGAGCACGCGCTCGATCCGACGTATGCGAACGGGCTGGGCGTCGATCTCGACAACTTATTGGTTTCGCAGCCCGATACGGGCGAACAGGCGCTGGACATCGCCGAGATGCTCGTGCGTTCCAACGCGGTCGACGTCGTCGTCGTGGACTCGGTCGCGGCGCTCGTCACCAAAGCGGAACTCGAGGGCGACATGGGCGACACGCACGTCGGCCTGCAAGCGCGCCTGATGTCGCAGGCCCTGCGTAAATTAACGGCCGCGATCTCACGCTCGAAGTGCGTGATGATCTTCATCAACCAGTTGCGCGAGAAAGTCGGCGTGATGTTCGGCAGCCCCGAGACGACCTCGGGCGGCCGCGCGCTGAAGTTCTACGCTTCGGTTCGGCTCGACGTGCGCAAGCTCGAACAGATCAAGGTCGGCCAAGAAGTCGTCGGTTCGCGCACGCGCGTCAAGGTCGTCAAGAACAAGGTGGCGCCGCCCTTCCGTCAGGCCGAGTTCGACATCACCTACGGCCGCGGGATCTCGAAGATGGGCTCCATCCTCGACGTCGCGCTCGAGCGCAACATCGTCGGCAAGAGCGGCTCCTGGTACACCTACGGCGACACGCGGATCGGCCAAGGCCGCGAGAACGCCAAGGCGTATCTCGAGGAGCACTCGGATCTCGCCGAAGAGATCTCGGGCAAGATTCGCGAGGCGCTCAGCGCCTCGGTCTCGACCAACGGCTCCGTGGCGGCACCGGTCGGAGCGGGTGCGCGCGGCGACGACTGAGGCTGCCGGCGCGCGCTCGGCCACCGCGGGCAAAGCGCGCGCCACGGCCCTCCGGATGCTGGCCCAGCGCCGCCTGACCGAGGCGCAACTGCGCGAACGCCTGTCGCGCCGGGGCTATCCCGACGACGAAATCGGCGCGGTCGTCCGTTCCTGCAGGGCCGAAGGCTTCATCGACGACGCGCTGTTCGCGCGGCTCTTCATCGACGGGCGCGGGAAGGCGGTCGGCGACGCCCGGCTCGTCGCCGAGCTCGTCCGGCGCGGCATCGATCGCGACGCGGCGAAGCGCTCGGTCGCGACGTCCGAGCGTGACGAGGACGAGCGCTTGGCCGCGGCGATCGTCAAGTTCTTTCGAACCCGGCCCGAGGCGAGCTATCCGAGCGCCGCCCGCGCGCTCGAGCGACTGGGCTTCCCGGCCGCGGCAATCTACCGTCAACTTCGCGTAAGGGCAGCCGCGGCCGGGCCGCTGGGCGAGGATTCACCTGCAGAACTACCGTAACCAGCGCGCCATGCGATTTCTCATCGCTGCGTTTATCGCTGCGACCGTGGTTCTCAATGCCTTCCAGGCCCCCGCCCCCGCCGTCGAGTTGAGCTCGATCGCCCGGGCAGCGTCGGACTACCACAATCCCAACGCCCGGCTCGAGACGATGTACCGGGCGGCGTTGCTCAACACGAGCCAGCAAGCGACGATCGCATCGGACGGAACCGCCTACGTGAAGACGGGCGACATTCCCGCCGAGTGGCTTCGGGATGCGAGCGCTCAAGTGCGCCCGTATCTCTTCTTCGCCAAGACCGACGTGCAAGTGGCGACCTTACTTCGCGGCATCATCGCGCGTGAAGGCAAGTATCTGCAGGTGGATCCGTACGCCAATGCCTTCACGATCGACTACCGCGTGTGGGAGGAGAAGTTCGAGCTCGACTCCCTGGCCTACCCGATCATCCTGTCCTGGAGCTATTGGAAGGCGACCGGCGATTCGTCGATCTTCACGGGCGACGAGTCGCTCGGTTTCGACAAGGCGCTCGAGACGATGGAGCGCGAGCAAGATCACGCGCACAATTCGAAGTACACGCATCGCGAGCTGCGCGACGAAGCCGGCAATCAGGGACCCAATCCCGTCGCCTACACGGGCATGATCTGGACCGGATTCCGGCCCTCCGACGATGCCTGCAAGTACAATTACTTGATTCCATCCGAGATGATGGCCGTCGTGGCCCTGGGCGATCTCGAGGAGATCGAGCGCGACGTTTACCGGAACCTCATCAAGTCGAACCGCGCCAAGACGTTGCGTTCCGAAGTGCAGGACGGCATCCAGAAATACGGCGAGGTCTTCACGCCGAATTACGGCTACGTGTATGCCTACGAAGTCGACGGGCTCGGCCATCAGACGCTGATGGACGATGCGAACATCCCGAGCTTGCTCTCGGCACCGTACATCGGTTACACGAAGCCCGACAGCTTCGTGTACCGCAACACGCGCCGCTTTCTGCTCTCGAAGGACAATCCGTATTATTACGTGGGTTCCGTCGCGCGCGGGATCGGGAGCGCGCACACCAACGACGGCTACGTTTGGCCCTTGGCGCTGATCATGCAGGGGCTGACGTCGACATCGGAAAGCGAACGTCACGACGTGCTCACCCAACTGCTCGCGAGCGATCCGGGCGATCATCTCTTGCACGAGTCGTTCGATCCGAGCGATCCGGGCCGGTTCTCACGCAAGGATTTCGGGTGGCCGAACGCTCTCTTTTCGGAGTTCGTGATGACGGAGTTCAACGGCGTCGCGGCCCAGCCGATGGGTGACACCAGCGACCTCGAATTCCGCGGCGAGTGATGCCGAAGGCCGATATCGTCCTCGGGATCCAGTGGGGTGACGAGGGCAAGGGTCGCGTCGTCGATTCCTATGCCGCCGGCTACGATGTCGTCGCGCGCTTCGGCGGCGGCGACAACGCGGGTCACACGCTCGTCGTGGGCGATCGGAAGATCGCCCTGCGCATCGTTCCCAGCGGCGTGCTTCAGGAACGCCCCGAACTCTTCATCGGCGGCGGCACGGTCGTCAGCCTCGAGGGCCTGGTCGCCGAACTCGACATGCTCGCGGGCATCGGTGTGGACGTCTCGCGGGTCAAGATCTCCGATCGCGCCCACATCGTCTTCCCCTATCATGCCGCACTCGATCAGGCGAGCGAACGCGCGCGCGGCGACGCCGCGATCGGCACGACGGGGCGCGGCATCGGGCCCGCGTACACCGATCGCGCGGCGCGCTCGGGCATCACGTTCGGCGAACTGCGCCGGCGCGAGGCGTTGGCCGACAAGATCCGCTACAACCTCTTCTCGCGGGCATCCCAGTTCGCGCAGATGGATTCGGCGCCGCGCGAAGCGGATCTGATCGCGCAGACGCTTTCGCGCATCCCCCGCGTCCTGCCGCACGTGGTCGACGGCGTCGCGTACATTCACGAGGCGCTCGAAGGCGGGAAGCGCATTCTGATCGAGGGCGCGCAAGGGACGCTGCTCGACGTCGGGTACGGCACGTATCCCTACGTGACGAGTTCGCACACGATCGCCGGCGGTGCGTGCACGGGGCTCGGCATCGGCCCGACCGCGATCGGGCGCGTGGTCGGCGTCGCGAAGGCGTATTGCACCCGGGTCGGCGCCGGACCGTTTCCGAGCGAACTCTTCGACGAGGCCGCAGAGCGGCTGCGCGAGCGCGGCGGCGAGTTCGGGACCGTGACGGGCCGGCCGCGGCGCTGCGGCTGGTTCGACGCCGTGGCGACGAAATACGCGGTGCGCGTCAACGGCCTCTCGAGCGCGGTCATTACCAAACTCGACGTGCTGAGCGGCTTCGAGAGGCTGGCGATCGTCACGGGCTATCGCTCCGGCGGCAAGAGCGTGGGCTTCGAGTCCGCGGGTGATTCCGCGCTCGAGCTCGAGCTCGAATGGTACGAGGGCTGGACGGCAGATCTGCGCGCGATCCGGCGCATCGACGACCTGCCGCCGGCGGCGCGCCGCTACGTAGCCGCGCTCGAAGCGGCGCTCGGCGTTCCGGTCGACGCGGTGTCGCTGGGGCCCGAACGCAGCTCGCTCGCGCTCCCGTGATCGCGCTCTCCCGGCCGAACGGGTATCCGATCCTCGTGAATCCGGACCTGTTGGAGACCGCGGAACGCGTGGACGACCGTACGCTCGTCACGCTGACGACGGGCAATGTGCTCGAGGTGACCGATAGCCTCGAGGCCGTGGTCGACGCCGTGGTCGCCTATCGTCGCCGGATCGGTTCCCCGAGTGCGGTCGATGCGCATCCTGATCGTTGATGACGCCGCACCGCTGCGCGCGGCCCTGGGCCATATCGTCGCGTCGCTCGGCCACGAGGTGGCGGGCGTGGCCGAAGACGCCGAAACGGCTCTGTCGCTCGCGGGCGGGCTGCGACCGGACGTCATCGCGCTCGACGGGCGGCTGGTCGACGACTCCCTCGCGTTGCTGACCGGCCTCCGCGCGGCGGCTCCCGAAGCGGGCGTGCTGCTCGTCGCGTCGCTGGGCGAAACGGCGCTCGTCCGCGCCGCATGCTCGTCCGGCGCGGCGGGTGCGCTGCTACGTCCCTTCCTGCGCTCGCGGGTTGCCGCTGCGTTATCCGAGTTCGAAGCGGAGCGGGTGGCAGCCGGGCGCTGAGCATGCTTCGTCCGTCCGAATCGCGAAATCACGCGGGTATGGCAGACGGATCCGGTCTCGAGACCTATTCCAATCACGCGAACTCCAGCACGACGGCGACGGTGCCCCCGCCGGCCGTCGGACAGACGCAAGCCCAACGCGACGCGGCGCTCAAGCGCGCCTTGCTGTTCATCTCCATCGCGGCGGCGTCTGCCGGCCTCGCCTATGCGATCGTGCGCGCCACCCTGACCCGCGCGCCGATCGATCCGACGACGGAGCGCATCCAGCAACTCATCGACGAAGCGAATCGGCTGCTCAAGCAGCTCGATGAAAAAAAGCCTGACTAGGTCGAACGCCTCCGCAGCCGTCGTCGCGGTGCTGGCACCGGGCGACGTCGTCGATATCGACTGCACCGACCTCATCGCGAGGACCGGCCAAGCCGTGGGTCGTGCCGACGGCATGGTCGTGTACGTCTTAGGGCCGGTGCCCGGCGAGCGCGCGCGCGTGCGGATCGAAAGCGTGAAGGCCAAGTACGCGGTCGCGGAGCTCGTCGAACTCCTGCTGCGCTCGCCGGACCGGGCGGAGCCGTTCTGCCCGGTGTTCGGGACGTGCGGCGGCTGCCAGGTACAACACGTGGCGTATCCCGCGCAGCTGCGTTGGAAGCGCAGCATCGTCGAGAACGCGCTGCGCCGGCTCGGCGGAATCGCGGACGCGCGCGTCGGCCTGCCGATCGGCATGGACGATCCGCGTGCTTATCGCAACAAGATGGCGCTGGTCGTAACCCGGACGCCCGGGGATTCGCCGGACGTGCCCCAGACGACATTCGGATTCTATGCGGCGCGCTCGCACGACGTCGTGCCGATCGAAGGCTGTCCGATCGTCATGCCGCAACTCGATCGGGCGATCGCCGGCCTCTGGGATGCCGCGGCGGATCGCGCGACCGCATCCGCCTTCAACGGCGCGCGCCATGCGATCGCGCGCGTCGGGAAGTCGTCCGGCGAAGCGGTCCTGTCGATCACGACCGAGCGCGCGTCGCCGTCGCTCGCCGCCGGCGCCGCGGCTTTGGCGGCGAAGCTGCCCGGCACGATCGGGATTAGCAATTCCTTCGAACCGCCGAGCGAGAACGCCGTCATGGGCCGCCGCAACGTCAGCGTCTACGGCTCGCCCGAAATGCACGAGGAGATCGACGGCGTGCGCTTCCGCGTCTCGCCCGCGTCGTTCTTCCAAGTCAATAGCGAAATCGTCGGTAAGATCTTCGGCTATCTCTCCACGCAGCTTGGCCGCGCGGGCCGGATCATCGACCTCTACTGCGGCGCCGGCACCTTCGCGATTTACTTCGCCAAGCACGGCGCGCGCGTGGTCGGGATCGAGGAGAATCCGAGCGCGGTGCGCGAGGCCAAGGCCAACGCCGCGCTCAACGAGGTGTCCGAGTCGACGATCTTCATCAACGGCCGCGTCGACGGCACGTTGCGCTCGAAGATCGGGGCGGAGGCGCTCGCCGCGGCCGACGTCGTCTTCCTGGATCCGCCGCGCAAGGGGAGCGACGAGGCCACCCTCGATGCGTTGATCGCGGCGCGCGTGCCGCACGTCTGGTACCTGTCGTGCAATCCCGCCACCTTGGCGCGCGATCTCGCGCAACTCGTGGCCGGGGGGTACCGGCTCGGCGCCGTCCAACCGTTCGACATGTTTCCGCAGACGGGCCACATCGAGGCGCTCGCTTCGTTGCACCGCGCGGACGTGGCGCCGCTGCCGTTCCCGGTCGCGGGCGAGAGTCAGTAAGGAGAAGCAGGTGGCATCGGGCGATATCGACGTGGCGTACGTCGCGAAGTTGGCGCGTCTCGCGCTGACGCCGGCGGAGGTCGAGCGTTTCGGCGCGCAACTCGGCGCGTTGCTCGATCACGTCGCGGCCTTGGAACAGTTACCCGTGGCCGACGTCGCCGCGACCGCGCAGGTGATCCCGCAGACCAACGTCATGCGCGACGACGTGCCGCGCCGTTCGCTCGACCGCGAAACCGTGTTGGAACAGGCGCCCCGGCGCGAAGGTTCCTATTTTCGCGTGCCGCGGATCATCGGAGAAGAAGCGTGAGCCTCGATCGCACGGCCGTCGCGATCGCGGCCGCCGTCAACGCGCGCGAGACGTCCGCGGTGGAATTGGCCGCCGCGATGGCGGAACGGATCGCCGAGCGCGACCCTGCCGTCGGCGCGTACCTCGCGACGACGGGCGAGCTCGCGCACGCGCAGGCGCAGCTGGTCGACGCGCGCGTCGCCTCGGGCGAACGCCTGCCGCTCGCGGGCGTGCCGCTGGCGATCAAAGATAACATGTGCGTGGCCGGCACGCCGACGACGTGCGCTTCGAAGATCCTGGGCCGGTGGGTCGCGCCCTATACGTCCACGGCCGTCCAGCGGCTGCTCGATGCGGGCGCGATCCCGCTCGGCAAGACTAACCTCGATGAGTTCGCCATGGGCAGCTCCTGCGAGAACAGCGCGCTGCAGAAGACCGCGAACCCGTGGGACCTCGGGCGCGTGCCCGGCGGCAGCTCGGGCGGCAGCGTCGCAGCCGTCGCCGCCGGTGAGGCCGTCGTGGCGCTCGGGAGCGACACGGGCGGTTCGATTCGCGAACCCGCGGCCTTCTGCGGCGTCGTGGGCTTCAAGCCGACGTACGGGCGCGTCTCGCGTTACGGGCTGATCGCGTTCGCCTCCAGCCTCGATCAGATCGGGCCGGTCACGACGACCGTCGCGGATGCCGCGCTGGTCTACGAATTGATGGCGGGTTTCGATCCGCTCGATGCCACCACGGTCGACCGGCCCGTCGAACCCGTGAGTTCCGGGCTGCGCGAGGATCTGCGCGGCGTGCGCGTCGGCATCGTGCGCGAGTTCGGTCTCAGCGACCTCGATCCGGCGGTGCGCGCCGTGTACGAACGCGCGTACGCGGATCTCGAGAAGCTCGGCGCGGAACTGGTCGAGGTCGCGCTGCCGACCGCGGAGTTCGGGGTCGCGACCTATTATCTGATCGCGCCCGCGGAGTGCTCGTCGAACCTCGCGCGCTTCGACGGGATGCGCTACGGTTTGCGGGTCGAAGCTGCCGACGTCGGCGCAACGTACGAAGCGACCCGCGCGGCCGGATTCGGCGACGAAGTGAAACGCCGGATCCTGATCGGCACGTACGCGCTCTCGAGCGGTTACTACGATGCCTATTACGTGCGCGCGCAGAAAGCGCGCACGTTGATCGCGGCCGATTTCGCCAAGGCCTTCGAGCGCTGCGACGCCATCGCGTGTCCGGCGGCCGCTTCGCCCGCGTTCGAATTCAACGCCAAAGCCGATCCCGTTAGCATGTATTTGATGGACTATTATACGATTCCGATGTCGCTGGCCGGCCTGCCGTCGCTCTCGGTGCCGTGCGGGTACGTCACGCCGGCCGGCGCGGCCGGTCCGTTGCCGCTCGGCCTCGAGCTCAGCGGGCCGCTCTTCTCGGAGCGCGCGTTGCTCGGCGTCGCGCATGCGTACGAACGCGGCACGCGGCATGCCTCCCTGCAGTCGATTCCGGCGCTGCCGAGCGCGGCGGGTGCGCGATGAGCGTCGATATCAACGGCACGCCCTACGAAGCCGTGATGGGCATCGAGTGCCACGTGGAACTCAAGACGGAAACCAAGATGTTCTGCGGTTGCCGCAACGTCTTCGGCGCGGAACCCAACACGAATATCTGTCCGGTGTGCTTGGGCCTGCCGGGCGCCTTGCCCGTGCCGAACCGCCTCGCGATCGAGCTCGTCGTCAAAGCGGGGCTCGCCTTCGGGGCGGAGATCCCCGCGTTCTCGAAATTCGATCGCAAGAATTACTTCTATCCCGACATGCCCAAGGATTACCAGATCTCGCAGTTCGACACGCCGCTGACCCAGGGCGGCGTCGTGCCGTTCCGGCTCGACGACGGCACCGTGGGCTCGTGCCGCCTGACCCGCATCCACCTCGAAGAAGATACCGGCAAGTCGTCGCACGCGGGTTCGCGCGACGGCCGCATCGCGGGCAGCACGCATTCGCTGGTCGATTTCAACCGCGCTGGCGTCCCGCTGATGGAGTGCGTCTCCGAACCCGACATCCGCACCGCCGGCGAAGCGGTCGCGTACTTGGAATCGCTCAAGCGCACGTTCGTGGCGCTCGGCGTCAGCGACGTGAAGATGGAGGAAGGCTCGCTGCGCTGCGACGTCAACCTCTCGCTGCGCCCCGTCGGCGCGACCGAGTACGGCACGAAGACCGAGATCAAGAACATGAACTCGTTCCGCTCAGTGGCGCGCGCGATCGAATCGGAGATCGCGCGGCAGGCGGAGATCTTGGCCGCGGGCGGCCGCATCACCCAGGAAACGCGCGGTTGGGACGAAGCCGCGGGCGTCACGCACTCGATGCGCAGCAAAGAGCAAGCCCACGATTATCGGTATTTCCCCGATCCCGACCTGACGCCCATCGAGTTCGCCCCGGCCGACGTGGCGCGCCTGCGCGAGTCGCTCGGCGTCCTGCCGCACGCGCGCTTGGAGCGCTTCGTCGAACGCGACGGCCTGAGCGTGGTGCAGGCGCAGCAACTGATCGACAACGCCGCGCTCGCCGCGTTCTACGAGGCCGCGGCGGAACGTTCCGGCAAGCCGCAGGCGACCGTGAACTTCTTGCTGGGCGACCTCTCGCGCCTCGCCAACGAAACCGGAACGCCCGTGGCCGCCTCGGGCTTCACCCCGGAAACCTTGGCGGAGCTCGTGGCCCTCACCGACGCCGGGACGATCAACTCGAAGACGGCCAAGGACCTGATCGCGCGCGTCTGGACCGCGGGCGGCTCGCCGCGCGCCATCGTCGAGGCCGAAGGCCTGGGGCAGGTCAGCGATACGGGCGCGATCGACGCGCTCGTGCGCGAGATCCTGGCGGCCAACGAAAAGACCGTGGCCGACTTCCGCGCGGGTAAGACCAAGGTGATGGGGTTTCTCGTCGGTCAGGTCATGAAGCAGAGCCGCGGCAAGGCCAACCCGCAGTTGGCGGAGGAGCGGTTGCGCGCCGTCCTCGAAAACGCAGAACCGGTGTCGCGAGGCTCAGCGTAGGGCGATGGCCGTCGCGCGCTTGGCGGACGACCGCAGCCTCGGCGTGCTCGATTTCGGAGCCGTCCGCGAGCTGGTCGTGAAGGCCACGTTGACCGACCGCGCGGCGCAGCGGGCGAGCGAACTCGTACCCGGCACCGACATCGCTACCGTGCGCCTCGAGCAAGCCGCCACGGCGGAGATGCGCGCCGTCGCGAACGACGCGGCGTTCGCGCTGCCCCGGACCCGCGAAGTCGGCGAGGCCGTGGCTCGCGCCGCTCGCGGCGGTTCGCTTTCGGGCGAGGAGCTTCGCGACGTCGGCATGGCGCTGGCGGCGGCGGATGCGGCCGTGCGCCGGATTCGCGCGAGCGATGCGGCAACGCTCAAGGCCCGCTGCGCGGGCGCGCAGCCGTTAGCGGAGGTCGCGGCCGCCATCGATCGCGCGATCGGCGAACGCGGCGAGGTGCTCGACCGCGCGTCGCCCGCGCTCGCGCGCGCGCGCCGTAACGCCGCGCACGCGCAGGACGAAGCGCGCGACCGCTGTTCGGCGATCTTGCGCTCGCCGCGCTACGCCAAAGCGATCCAGGATGCGATCGTAACCGTGCGCGAGGGCCGGTTCGTCATCCCGGTCAAGGCCGAGTTCTCCGGCGCCGTGCCAGGCGTCGTGCACGATACGTCGTCGAGCGGTCACACGCTCTTCATCGAACCGCTCGACGCGCTCGACGTCAACAATCGCCTGCGGACCTTGCGCATCGAGGAGGAACGGGAGGTCGCGCGCATCCTCGCGCAGCTCTCGTCGCTGGTCGGCGGTCGCGCCGAACAGGTGGAAATCAACCTCGACGTGCTGGCGGATATCGATCTCGTGCTCGCGCGCGTGCGCGTCGCCCAGGCGATGGACGCGCTCCCGCCGCTCATCGTCGACGAGCCGCGCTTCGACGTGCGTTCGGGCCGCCATCCGCTGCTGGGCGCGCGCGCCGTGCCGCAATCGCTAACCCTCGACGACGAGGTCCGTTTCATCGTGATCAGCGGCCCGAACATGGGCGGCAAGACGGTCTCGCTCAAGCTGGCCGGCCTCTTCGTCGCGATGGCGTACTGCGGCATGCAGCTGCCCGCCGCCGAAGGAACGGCCATCGGTACCTTCGACTACCTAGGGTGCGACATCGGCGACGAACAATCGATCGCCGAGAACGCGTCGACGTTTTCCGCGCACCTGCGCCGACTGCGCACGATCCTCGACGCGTCGGGCGCGCGTTCGCTCGTGCTCATCGATGAAATCGCGAGCGGTACGGAGCCCGCCGCCGGTGCCGCGCTCGCGATCGCGCTGCTGGAACGCCTGCTCGAACGCGGCGCGCGCGGCATCGTGACCACACACAGTACGGAACTGAAATTGTTCGCCCACGCGACGGCCGGCGTGCGCAACGGCAGCGTGCGATTCGATCCCTACACGTACGCGCCGACGTATCAGCTCGATCTCGGCTCGCCCGGGCAGTCGCTCGCGTTTCCGCTCGCGCGTAACCTCGGGCTCGACGAAAGCGTCGTGGCGCGCGCGGAGGCCCTGCTCTCGACGAGCGAACGCGACTACGATCGGGCGCTGGCCGAACTCGCGGAGGTGCGCACCCAGGCCGCCGCCGAGCGCGATGCGCTGCGGCGCGAACGCGCGCAGTTGGACGCGCTCGAAGCGACGGCGCGCGAGCGCGGCGAGGCGCTGGAACGCGAGCGGCGCACCTTGGCGCGCCAGGCCGACGAGAGGCTCGGGCGCGCGCTGCGCGAGTTCACCGCGGAGCTGGAGCGCCGCAACCGCGATCGGATCGGCCGCGCGAAGGTGACCTCGGGCCAAGCCTCGTTGCTGGGCCGCGTGCTCGACGAGGTGCACCGGGATCTGGGCATCAAACCGCCGCCGCAGGCCCCGGCGACGGGCAAGCCGGCGCGCGAGGCCGTGGCGATCGGCGATCGCGTCCATGTGGAAGCGCTCGGCAGCGACGGCGAGGTCGTCGACGATTTCGGCGACGGCGTGCTCGTGGCGATCGGCGCGATGAAGACCGTGGTGCCCAAGGCGGGACTGCGCGTCGTGCGCCGCGCCGCCGCCGCAGCGGCGGGGCAGCAGCGTCCTCGCGCCCGCGCTCAAGCCGGCGCCGCGACGCTCGAGGCGGCCAGTACGGCCCGCGCGGAGCTCGACGTCCGTGGCAAGCGCTTCGCCGAGGCGGAGCCGCTGGTCGACAAGTGGATCGATGAGTCGTCGCTGGCCGGCATCTCGGCTCTCCGGCTCATCCACGGCAAGGGCACGGGATTGCTCGGCCGCGGCCTGCAGCAGTGGCTGAAGGAACGCTCGGGCGTGAAGGACGTGCGCTACGGGAACGCCGACGAGGGCGGCGGCGGCGTGACGGTCTTCGAGCTCGCCTAGCCCGCGCGGGACTGTCGCAGCGGCGAAGAGAACTGGCACAGGCTTCCATGGGAACCGCGATCGACATCACGCCGCGCGAGCAGACGCGTCTGCTGACGGCCGGCTGCGACCACGTCGAGAAGGCCGCCGAGCTCGAGGAACGGATCGCCGCGAAGGGGCGGCTGACCGTCAAATTGGGCATCGATCCCACGGGCTCGTTCCTGCATCTGGGCCATGCCGTGGTGCTGCACAAGATGCAGCAGTTCGTGGAGCTGGGGCACCGGGTCATCTTGTTGATCGGCGACTTCACCGCCAAGATCGGCGACCCGACGGGCCGCAACGACACGCGCCCGCCGCTGACCGATGCCGAGATCGCGCAGAACATGCGCGACTACCGCGAGCAGGCCGGGAAGGTGCTCGATCTCGAGCGCATCGAGGTCGCCTACAATTCGACGTGGCTCTCGCGGCTCTCGATGGCCGAGCTGATCGGATTGATGTCGCACGTGACCGTGGCCCAGATGCTCGCGCGCAAGGATTTCGCGGAGCGCTACGCGAGCGGGACGCCGATCGCCGTGCACGAGTTCTTATATCCGATCGCCCAGGCGTACGACAGCGTCGCGATGCAGGCGGACGTCGAACTCGGCGGCTCGGATCAGCTCTTCAATCTCTTATTGGGGCGCGAGTTCCAACATCAAGCCAAACAGCCGAAGCAGATCTGCATGACGACGCCGATTCTCGAGGGCATCGACGGCGTCGTGCGCATGGGCAAATCGCGCGGGAATTACGTCGGGTTGACGGAGCCCGCGAGCGAACAGTTCGGCAAGCTGATGAGCGTCCCCGACGAGAAGGTCGTGCGCTATGCCGAGCTCGCCGCGTTTTCGTCGCCGGAGGAATCGGCGTTGCTCACACGCGCGCTCGACGACGGCAGCCTGCATCCGATGCTCGCCAAGAAACAGGTGGCCGAAGCGATCGTGCGGCGTTATCACGGACCGGAAGCCGCACGCGCGGCGCGCGAGCGCTTCGAAGCAACGGTCCAGCGCGGCGAGCTGCCCAAGGAAGTTCCCGAAGTGCGGGCCGAGGCCGCTTGGCGTACGATCGCCGACGTGCTGGTGGGCTGCCGCTTCGCCGCGAGCAAACGCGAGGCCGAACGGCTCGTTGCCGGCAACGGGGTAAAGGTGGACGGAGAACTCGTCCTCGACCCGCGTGCCCCGTGGACGGCGTCGGGTCCGGTCGTCCTCTCGGTCGGCACGAAACGGTTCGCGCGCATCGTTCCATAAAGGTTCGCTCGGCGCGAGGCATCCGGTCTCGCGTCAACTAGTAAAGGCAAGTATGAGTCAGCACAGCTACACGAAATCTCCGCCGCCCGTGACGTATTCGGCGCGTCCCCCGCTTTCGGGCAACACGTTGACGTGCCGCCGTTGCGCGCGCGTGCACCCGTACCCGCAAGCCGGCGGCCCCGCCGTGCGCTGCGAGTGCGGCTGGTGGTACACCAACGCCGGCGGATTGCTCCAGGAGGAGTTCAAGCCGCGCCTGGGCGTCTGACCCCGGCGAGCTAACTGCGCGCTTCGAGCCGTTCGATCAGGCCGTACAGCTCGTCGCGCGAGAGCACGTAGGCGGTCTTGCAGAATTCGCAGATCGCTTCCGCCTGGGCTTTCTCGTCGGCCATCTTGCGGAGTTCGTCGCGGCCGAGGCCCAGGAGCGCGCGTTCGACGCGTTCGCGCGAGCACGTGCAGGTGAACGCGACGCCGTACTCCCGCGTGAAGCGAACCTCGAGGTCGCCGGCCAGCGACCCGATCAGATCTTCCACGGTCGCACCGGCGTCGATCTGCGCCGTGACCGGCGGCATCGCTTGCGCGCGCGCTTCGAGCGTGCCGATCGTTTTCTCGTCGGCGCCGGGCAGCAGCTGCGCGATCACGCCGCCGGCCGCCTTGATGCCGGCGGGATTGGCGAGCACGCCGAGCGCGACGACGCTCGGAATCTGCTCTGAGGTCATCAAGTAGCCCGCGATGTCGTCGCCGATCTCGCCGCTCTGCAGGTCGACGATGCCGACGTAGGGTTGTCCGACTTCGAACGAGCGCGTGACTTGCAGGTACCCTTTGCCGACGGCGCGGCTCACGTCGAACTTGCCGCGCTCGTTGAGCGGCACGTCGACGCGCGGCCGGCGCGCGTAGCCGCGCGCGCCAATCTCTGAAGGCGAATTCAGTTGAACGTCCGCGACGATGCCGCGCAGCGGTCCGTCGCTCGCGACTTGTAACGTGAGCTTCTCGCGGCCCTTGAGGCTCGCGCCCAGGAGCGCCGCGCCGGTGAGGAGGCGGCCGACCGCGGCGCTGGCCGTGGGCGCGAGGTCGTGACGCTGCTGGGCTTCCCGGGTCAGTTCGGTTGTGATGCCCGCTACGATGGAGAAGCTGCCGTCGATGGCGGTTGCGGTGAGGATCCGGTCGGGCATCGTGCCGCAGTTTCCGAGGGCGGGCGCATTTCCTCCACGAACGCGGCCGGGGTGAACGTGCTCGTGATTCACGGTCCGAATCTCAACTTGCTCGGCACCCGCGAGCCACAGACGTACGGATCGATGACGTTGGCGGACCTCGATCTGCGCATCGCGCTCGAGGCGGCCGAACTCGGTGCCGGGGTGCGCTGCGTGCAGCACAACTCCGAGGGCGCGATCGTCGACGAGATCCACGCCGCGCGCGGGACGTATGACGCAATTTTGCTCAATGCCGGAGCGTATACCCACTATTCCTACGCGATTCGCGATGCCGTCGCGGCCGTCGACGTGCCGACGGTCGAGGTGCACCTGACGAACACGCAGGCGCGCGAGCCGTTCCGCGCGCAGAGCGTGATCGCGCCGGTGTGTCGCGGCTCCATCGCCGGATTCGGTGCGGATTCCTACGTCCTGGCGTTACGCGCGGTAGCGTCGCAGCGTCGCGCGTGAAGCGCCGGAGCGCGAGAAAAGCCCACGTTTGCTGGATTTTTCCCACCGGGGCAGGAGCAACCCGGCTGCCTGCCAATAGCCAGCCGAGGCGACGGTGCTCTTCGGTTATGGCGCCGGCGGCGACGCATTCTTTATACGGATTCATGCAGCTCGACCTCGATTTATTTTGGAGATTAAACGTTGACAAAAGCCGAACTAGTCGACGCCCTGGCTGGTGAGACGGAACTCTCGAAGCGCCAAGTTGGCGAGATCGTGGATCTCTTGCTGGACGAGATCCGCAACGCTCTGGTGAAGGGCGAGAAGGTGCAACTGATTCCCTTCGGCAGCTTCGTCGTGCGCGACCGCAAGAAGCGCGAGGGCCGCAACCCCAAGACGGGCGCGAAGCTGACGATCCCCGCCCGCAAGGTCCCCGCGTTCACCGCCGGCAAGGGCCTGCGCGACGCCGTCGCCGGCGCGAAGAAGCGCGGCGGCGCCAAGAAGCGCTGATTCCTCCCGGCGCCGAGCGCACCGGCCGGAGCGGGGGGAAGGGTCCCGGGCCCCGAAAACGCGCTCCCGGCGGGTAGTGGCGCAGCTTGGTAGCGCACCAGTCTGGGGGACTGGGGGTCGCAGGTTCAAATCCTGTCTACCCGACCATTTGAAAGTCCTTGTGGAATAGGGAAGGACGGCGCTCGGTAGACGGGTGCCCTTTCCCTTTTTCCGGGAGTTACCCCGCCTAGCACCCGCCTAACGCTTTGGAAAGGCGGGATGGCCTTAACGCTTGACAAGCTACTTGCTCGATCGCCGAGTCCGTCCGCGGACCGATTTCCTATAGGCTTTTTTCGCCTGGCCCACTTTGCGCTTGACCCTGCTCTTTTTCGGGGCTCTTCCGGGCCTACCAGGCTTACCATGCGGTATTGCCTTTTTCGTTGCCTCGAAGTCTCTGCTTATGCTCGTGAAGACGGCGTCTGCGCCGTCTTTCCTACCTTGTTTATAAGCCGCTTCGATCAATGCGAGGACATGAGCAAAATCGACAACAGTAAAGTCTCCAAGGTGTTCGAATGCTCGTTTAACCTTTTGATTTGTGTAGAGTGAGAGGTCGCCGCCTTCTGGCCCGATCTGGGGCAATTTCACAACCGTGTAGCCACGTACATCGACCTTCGAGCAGAATATGCGAGCGTAGCTATGGCGACTTTCGAGAACAACCCCGTCGAAGCGTCGGACACGTTAGGTAAGGCCTCGGACGCTGCGAGCGATGCGCAACTTAATGTCGCAACGACCGCCGTTCCAGACGGCTACCAATTCCCCGACGATTGTCCTGGAACTAACATGATGTTCGAGGATCTCAAGGAGTCATTCCACAGCATGCGGTCTGCTTTCGATTCAGGCAAGCCGTCCGAGGCGGCGGACTCGCAAGACAAAGTTCAACAGGCGGACGCGTGGTTTTTCGCCTGCCGTCACGATCTCGCGACCCGATTTGCGGAACTTGGCGGAGACGCAAGAACCCTACAGACAATGCACGTTCCTGGGTAGGCGTCTTAGTTCGGACGCCGGACCCTGATGCTAGCGCAGGCTGAGAGACGCAGGATGTCGTAAGTTCTTCGGCCATGGCACGAGAGCCCGGAAGGCCCCGCCCAGCTTGGCGGCGTTCAAAAGTAGCTCCTGTTCTCGCGGGCATTAAATTGAGCCGCCCCCCTTCGGTTAAACGACTCACCACCGTCTCGATATCAGACGAGGTGGATCGCTACGAGTGCGGCTGTGAAGTGTCAGACCGCGAGGGCTGGAAGCCGTGCGAATATTCGTTTCATGAGACTCTGGCCACGCGACCGGCCGACTCAGACCAGACAGTGCGGTTCCTAGAGTTACGGGAGCGTTTCGACCGTATCTTGGCAGAGGCATGGAGGCTAAGAGGTGACAAAGGCACCGATTTCGAGCGCGACATTTTGCAGGAATACAATCTGCGCCTTGGGCAGTACCAAAAAGAATACGACCTCATGTACAGGCGTATTTGGTCCGAGGGCGACGGGAAGCTAAGAGCATCGCTTCGAGAGGTGCCAGGTGCTAGCATCGCACTCTACAATGGCGGAAATTCGCACAACGTCCACATCATGCTGGAGTACCACTACGATGGGCCGCTCCCGTACGACTCGCCGGAGGCAGGCCAAACGCCGCAGCCGCAAAATTTGTCTGAGCTATCACTCGATGAGTGTTTTGATATAATCTTCCCCGAACGTCAATATTAAGCCATCCGGGAGATATAATCGTGGTTAAAGTTTGCCGCTGAGCGGTTACGCTCCCAAGAGGCGGTGGCGTTACGCGCCACGCTGTAGCGACGTAACAGGAGCAGCGCTGCTTGCGAGGCGCGCCGGGTTCACTATATCGTCAGCGATCTTTCGGAGGTCGTAATAGGCTGTAATATACGGTTTCAGCGCGAACGAGATGCGCTCGGGGATACCCAGTGCCGTCACACGCACGCCGTATGTTTCAACGAGATGTTGTACGGGTTCGGCGAAGTCCGCGTCGGACGCGGCGAGGAGAAGATGGTTCCATCCGGAGAGCCGATGCGACTCGATCATGCGCGTAGCGAGACCAACATCAACGCCTTTCTGAATGCGCCGACGCACCGGAACGCCGGTATGCCGATCAATGGCGTCGGCGATCGGTTCGTATGCATACCGATAGACCTTCGGCCGGATGCCGGCATGGGCCATCGCTTTGTGGCAAGACGTCCATTCGCCGTTCTCTGTGGCGTCGCAGCAGTACGCCTCCGCGATGCGGTCGCTTTCGGTTAGTTCGATATACGTTAGCAGCCGTGCGAAGTTTATCAATCGCGAATCGACACCGCGCCACAGAATATCAAGGTTCGCTTTGTCGATGAATAGTGCTACCGACATTACACATTCTCCTTAAGACTTTCCGTAACGAACGGCTCCACATACCGCTTCCACTTTGGCGCGTTTTCCAGCACATGGCGAATGCATAGATATGGGTTCGGATACGCTCCGGTCGCGTCGAAAGGACGAATCAAACACTCAGCCCCGAAACTCACTTTTATTAACCCAGAGAATTCCTCGAGAGGCCGGTTTTCCTGACAATCAACACACCGGAACATTCGTACCGAAGGGTCCGCACTAATTCGCGCGTTATTGAATCGCTTGCGGCAACTCGGGCTGCAGAATCGTCCGCGCCGTACGATAACTGGTTCGAACCATCGACCGCACCAAATGCAACCGCGAAGCTCATAGTTAGAACGTTTCGAGCGGATCATCCAGTCTAAGACGCCCTCATCGAAGAGCTGCTGGAAGAGCTTACGTGGGAAATCGGAAAACGGATCGCCATCCTGTTCGCGACACCAAGCGTCGAATTGCTTGACCTGTTCGCGCAGTTTGTTACGCACGCCGGGAGAAACCAGGAATATAGAATCTTGCGGCTCTTCGTTGAACGAGTTTCTGTCGAGCGTGAAGGTCGCCTTCTTGAAAATTTCTTCAAGGTGACGGGACTCGCTAATTTCCAACATGTTCCGAGCCCACGACGCGTTTGCAATCCGCTCTGCGAAATAAGGCGTTCCGTAACAGTCATCATCTTCGTAAAAATCGTCATTCTTGATCTGTCGACCAATCTCGACGACCTCGGCAAACGTGTACGCGGTTTCGAACTTAATCGGGTGAAGCATTTCAACTCCTAAGTGGCACAGTCTCAGACTGCATACTCTCAGACTAGACGCAAAAAGTCAAGCCTCCGCCTTATGAGTTAGTGCGCTTGCCTCCCACTACCAGGCAGCCGGTCACAAGGTTCTCCGATGGGCGCTGACTCGACACTTGGCGAGTCCCCATGGGCGGGCTGCGTAGCGGCTGCCCGGGACCTGGCTCTCAAGCGTACCTAGTACCCGATTAGTAACCTCGTCTCTAGACGAGCACCGAAAGGGGCTTTTATCAAGCGCCAAGACCGCCTTTTCAGAGCTCTGGACGAACGCTGCTGAGGACCTGGAACCAGGCGCGCTAGCGCCCCGAGGCGAGCGCCCCGGCGAGATAGCGCGTGATGGCGATGCGCGGGATACGTCGGTCGGCGCGCACGCGGCAATACGGCAGTGTGCCGTCGGCCATCATAGCGTAGATGGTCGTTATGCCGACGCCCAGGAGCCGGGCAGCTTCTTTCGGGGAAACGACGCCTTCGGCGACCAGTTCTTCGGCGGTGGGATACGAATGCGGGCTCGGCACAGCCGACCCTCCGGCCCGCCCGCTACGATCCGGCCAAGGTCGCGGGCGTCCTAATCTGCGCGGCCAGGCGCGAATCTGCGTAAAAGCGTGCGGCGAGCGGCGTTACGTTTCTTCACGCGACACCGCAAGGCGCGCGTAGGGGCAGTCCCTTCAGTACGCTAAAGGTCGCGGACGAGCGCTGGGTTTCGCTACGGCCCGGCTCTGCGCGACCCCCGAATTTCTTGGTCGGGTGACCCCCATTTTGGAACCCGCCAACTCCCCCGCCCAACACCCGCCTAACTCGCGAAAACAGGCGGTCGCAGGCGAAAAACCCGGAAATCGCCGATGACGATAACAGCCCGTGTTTACAGGCTTTTTCAGGCTGTCCGTCGCGGGACGAAAACCGGCCCGGCGCTTCTGGGGGACTGGGGGTCGCAGGTTCAAATCCTGTCTACCCGACCAATTTGAAAGCCTCGTCTCGCAAGAGATGAGGCTTTTTCTAATACTGCGTGAACGGCCCGAAGCCCGAAGGCGGGCACCGCGTCGATTCGACCCGTGTTGAAGTTTCGGTCAGTGAGCAAGGGTGCGAACAAGGTCGGATACCGAAAAGTCTATGTGGAAATTCGTGCCCCCGCCGGTTTGTCAGCAGTAACTCATTGCGTCGGGCACGGTATCGAGACTTTGTGATGCGAAGGGTCGGAAAGTATCGATGAACGCCGCACCGGGCTCCGTGTTCCTTGCGCTCGAGGTGGCGGGCATGGGCGGCCTCTTGATCGTGTTCGGCTGGTATCTGCTTTCGTACGCGGATCCGCGCCGGGACGATCCGCTAGTTTTTCGAAAAAGAATGCTCGTCAGGCGAGATCGGGTGCCGGGATGGTTGTATCGCGTGCTAACCTTTTCCGGGCAAACGGAAGACAGCGTCGGCTTCATCACCGCGTCCAATGTCGGGCAAGGTGTCTTGGCGGTCGCGCTCGGGATCGCTCTTATCGTTTATAGCGTCGTGAAGGTGATTCTGGGTTCGCGCTGACGCTGGGGACGCCAGCTCCGAATTCTGCGCACGCGAGGTTCGCTGGGCGCCGTTCGTCTCGTCGAGCTTGATCTTGCAGCGCGGTGGCCTGGTGCTGCGAAGACCCGAGCGTATCACGAGATCGAGTGGCGTCGTCATGGCGCGTTAGTCGCAATGATGCCAATCGGTGTTGGTATAAAACTGCACGGCGTACCAGCGGCTCTCGAGCCGGCGAACGGTCGGGACTTCGCACGGTATGCCATCGTATTTCCCGGGCACGTTCTTCGTTGAGGCTGCCGCCAGCGAATCGTCGGGATCGAAAACCAAATATGCCGTGGTGTCCATCCCGGCGAAGCCCCAGCTATCCCACTCCGCGTGCTTCAGTTCGCCGCGAACCTCGTGCTGAGCGAGGATGTCGTTCTTGAAGATCCTCGATTCGAAGAGCCAACGCGCCGTCGTGCGAACGTCATCAGAGACGCGGAAGAAGATCCACGAGCCGGCGAGAAAAATTGCGATCATCGACGAAGACGCCAGGGCTTGGGCCCTGAACTTCAGGACGAAGATCACGGCGAGGATCAAGCCGACGAATGTTCCGGCCAACGAGGTCTCGAGGAATGCCCCGAAGTCGTTGCCGAGGATCGTCTTTGGGAGAACGACGATGGCTGCCCCAACGGCGCCACAAAGTGGAAGCCACCTGCTCAACCGATTCTCCGAGGGCTCGCCCATTACGATGGCGACGACGAGGCCCTACTGCGTCCCCCACGTCGTCGCGCGCTGATTATTGGCTTTGAGGTCGGTGCCGCACTGGGCGGCCTTCGCCTTATCCGCGTTGTTGGCGGCGCAGTCGCTCAGCAGGGTGTTCGCCTCGTCGAGCTTCGCTTTCCAGTCCTGGCCCTGGTGGTGGAGGAGCTGGGCGTGCCACGACATCAGGTAGGCGTTGACGTAGTCGTCCTTGGCGCAGTTCTTCGCCAGGTCGGTGTCGTCGCGGAGCGCCTTTTCGGAGGCGGTCCAGCCCGCGTCGTCGGTGGGGTCCGAGTTGGCAGCGTAGTCCTTCGGAATTTTCGTTTCCTTGCTCGCGCAGAGTTCGCCGCGGTTGCGAATCTCGTCCATTTGCGTCCGGATCGTGGCCCCGGCCGGGGCGATCGCTCCGGCCGGGGCGGAGCCGGCAAGGATCGAACAGAGCGTCAGTGCCTGAATCGACGTCAATTTCATCGTTACGTCACCTCTCAAAGCGGGTTGCGCGCTGCTACTTTCGTCGTGTGTGTGTCTCGGCGCCTTTGCGGACGCGCTGCGGCGGGCGCCTCGCTCCGGAGATGGCCGCCCCCAGCCTGGTTCCGGCAGGCGTTCCCAGCCGGGAGGAACAACATCCCGGAGAACCAGAGGCGGAGGCTTGCATGAATTCCCAACTCGTCGATTACCTGTTGATGGTCGTATTCTTCGGAATAATCGGGATCATCCCGACCCTCTGGTTCCTGGTTGGCCTCAAAACCTACGGCACGGGCGACTACCACCAGCCGTAGGATCTGATCGACCCGCGCTCCAGGAAGCCGCGAGCGCCGCTCCCCGGCGCGTAATGCCGGGCGCCCCGATTCGGTCCCTCTCGCGATCGTGTGTAGTGAGGTTGATGACGCCGTCGGCTCGGCTGGTCTGCTCAGGGCTCGAACGCCCGTGAAGCCGAGCACTCAGAGCGTGCTAGGCGAAGCCGCGGACGCCGTTTGGAACGCCGAGAACTACCGTGCGCTGGGCCTGCTCCACAAGCTCGACGTGGCCGGCGCCTCCGCGCTCCGTGGCCGCGTCTTCCTTCGAACCGGCCGGCTCGCGCTCGCGATCCGCGAATTCGAGACGCGCGCTGCGCTCACCACGACATCCCGCGCGGAAGCGATCGCGCTCGCGACGTCCGCCAACTTCGCACTCTGCGCCTCGGGCGATTTCGCGCGAGCGCGGGAAGTCGTCGGCTGGGCCGCGGCACAACTCGACGAACGTAGCGATCCGCTGCTGCGCATCGAACAGCGATATATGAGCGCGGTCGGCGCCTTCATGCGCGGTGACGATACGGCGGAGGCGCAAGCACAGGCTGCGCTCGCGCTCGCTTTCGAATACCCGCACGCCGACGCACGCTCCGATTTCCAATGGGAACTCAACCACTTGCGCGGGCGGTTGCTAGACCTCCTCGGCGGCATCGCGCTGGTTCGCGGCGATTTCAAAGCGCAGGAAGATCACCTCGTGCAGGCGCTCTTCTCGGTACGCCTGGTCCGCAACCGCGAGTATTGGTTCGAAGCCTCGCTGCTCTCGAACCTCGCAGTGCTCGTCAAACATTTTCCCTGGACGCGCGGCAAGCAGATGCTCGTGGCTCACGCCGCGACGATCCCCTGGAACTCCGAGCTCGACGACAAGCGCATCTACGTGAAGCTCGGGTTGCGCCAGCACCGGCGGATCTTCGGCGACGATACGCTGAGCGGCGGAATCCTCACCGACACGGCGCCCACCCTGGCGTGGCGCATTCACAGTTGCGTCGAATCGCTGTTGTGCGTAGATTGGGATGCGGCCGCGCCCTTCGATGCCGAGATTCGCTACGGGCTTTCGCTCGCGGAGCGGGTCGATTTCGACCAGACGCGCGGCGAGGAGGTCTCGTCGCTGCTCTCCTTGGCGATGCTCGTCGCGACCGAGGAACCCGCGGCCGCGCACCAACTGCGCTCGCGCTATGCGTCCCGAATGGCGACCGTACCGCCGTCGTTCGTGGTGGTGCGGGCGCCGGTCCGTTTCGCGCAGGAAGCGTTCGCGGATGCGTGCATCGCCAAAGGCGACGGCGATTTCGCAACCGCTTCGAAGCGCTTCGCCGACGCGGCCCGGCTCTGGTCGCGTCTGGGGCTCACGCATTGGGCCGCAGCCGCGGGCCTCGAGCGCTTCACGATCTCGCGCGACGATGCGGACCTCGCCGCCGCTCGTTCGTTCCTTAAGCAATACCCGGCCACCGAATTCGGACGGCGCGTCGCGCGGGCGCTGGGTGCGGCCCGGGAATGCGAACGCGCGGACTTCATCTATCTCAATCCGTGGCGCATGCAGCAGGCCGTCTCCTGATGCGCTATTGACAACTGCCCGCACCGCGATTTACGGTTTCGCGCGAGGGTGACTTCGGTGACGAGAAGAACGCTCTCGGGGACGCTGACTCGTTGGCCGGCGCTTGATTGAGGAGGGTGTGTCGATGTCGAGATTGCGGGCGCAGAGCGCGCGCTTAGGAGCTTTAGCGACGACGGTGGTCGTGGCGCTCGCGCCGCTGGCCGCTAACGCCGATGGATACGATTATGCGGGGCGGCCGTTTCCGCTCTGGGTGTTCCTGGTCCCCGTCGCGGGTCTGTTCGCGCTCGTGGCGGCGCTGATCGCCAAGGGCGCGGTCGAACGCCGTTAAGGAACGCCTCACTGGCAGAGGGCTCCCGGCGTACGCGCCGGGGGCTCTTTCCATCCCCGGCGCCGTCGTGGCGGCCCTCGCACCCGCCCCGTGACAGTAGGGGCGGCTCGCGCGCAACCGTAACCTCTGTGGACCGTGCAAACCGAACCGCTCCGCGACGAACTGCCCAAAGCCTACGATCCGGCCGCCGTCGAGTCGCGCCGCTACGCCGAATGGCTGGAGGCGGGGGTCTTTCACGACGAGCCCGATCCGGCGCGCCCGGCTTTCGTCATCTCGATGCCGCCGCCCAACATCACGGGCCGCGCGCATCTGGGCCACGGCTCGACCTGGACCCCGATGGACATCCTGACGCGATACCACCGGATGCTGGGCGACAACGTGGCGTGGCTACCCGGTCAGGACCATGCGGCGATCGCCACCGAAGCCGTGCTCGTTCGCGAGCTGGCCAAGGAGGGGAAGACCCGTAACGGACTGGGCCGTGAGGCGTTCCTCGCGCGGGCCTGGGAATGGCGCGAACAGTACGGTGCGGAGATCTACGAATCGTTCCGGCGGCTCGGGTTCGGGCCCGATTGGGCGCGCGACCGTTTCACCCTGGACGCCGGCCTCTCCGCCGCGGTCGTCAAGGTCTTCGTGGAGCTCTATCGCGAGGGTCTCATCTATCGCGGCACGCGACTGGTCAACTGGGATCCGGTGTCGCAGTCGACGCTCTCCGATGCCGAAGTCGAGGACGACGAGCGCGACGGCTTCCTCTGGCAGATTCGCTATGCGAGCGCCGACGGTAGCTTCGCAGTCGAAGTTGCGACGACGCGCCCCGAAACGATGCTCGGCGATACCGCGATCGCAGTCCATCCCGAGGACGAACGGTACGCCGCCCTGATTGGCAAGCACGTGATCGTGCCGCTCGCGAATCGCTCGATTCCGATCGTGGCCGATGCCGCGGTGGAACGCGATTTCGGGACCGGCGCGGTGAAGGTGACGCCCGCCCACGATCCGCTCGATAACGAGATCGGGGAACGGCATTCGTTGCCGGCCATTAGCGTTATCGGTTTCGACGGCAAGATGACGGGCGACGCGCCCGCCGCCTACGCGGGACTCGATCGCTTCGAAGCGCGCCGTGCGGTCGTGGCCGACCTCGAAGCCGCGGGCGTGCTCGTGTCCGTGACGCCGCGGCGCCACGTGGTGCCGGTCAGCTCGCGCAGCGGCGCGGTCGTTGAACCGCTGCTCTCGCTGCAGTGGTTCTGCAAGATGGGGTCGCTGGCCGCGCCGGCGCTCGAGGCGTATCGCAGCGGGCGCTTGCGTTTCGTGCCCGAGCGCTTCGGCCACACCTACGAGGCCTGGCTCGAGAACATCAAGGATTGGAACGTCTCGCGCCAAGTCTGGTGGGGACATCAGCTCCCGGTTTGGTACACGCCGGACGACGAGGCCGTCGTGGCGGAAAACGAAGACGAAGCCCGCGCCATCGCGCGCGAACGCTTCGGGACGACCGACTTGCGGCGCGATCCCGACACGCTCGACACGTGGTTCTCGAGCGGCCTCTGGCCGTTTTCCATCTTGGGCTGGCCCGAGCGGACGATGGAGCTGGAGAACTGGTACCCGAACCAGGTGATGATCACGGGCCGCGACATCATCTTCCTGTGGGTCGCGCGCATGGTGATGCTCGGCATCAAGTTCGCGGGCGACATCCCATTCAAGGACGTTTTCATCGCGCCGCTGGTCTTCGACATGCAAGGCCGCAAGATGTCCAAGAGTCTGGGCAACTCGATCGACCCGATGGATCTGGTCGACAAGTACGGCGCCGACGCAACCCGTTTCGGCATCGTGCGCCAGATGCGCCTGGAGTCGCAGGAGCTGCGCTTCGACGAACGCTTCGTCGAGAAGGCGCGCGAGTTCAACAATAAGATGTGGAACGCGCTGCGCTACATTCGCAGCCTGCCCGAAGGCATGCCGCGCGGGAACCGGCTGCCCCCGCTCGCGCACCAGTCCCTCGCCGACCGTTGGATTTTGGCCGGCTTGCGCCACACGATCTTCAAAGTCACGGAGGCTTTCGAAGCCTACGAGTTCGGCGTCGCGGCGGACGTGCTGCTCGATTTCATCTGGTACCGCTACTGCGACTGGTACGTCGAGGCGACCAAGGTGCCGACGCCGACGCGCGCCGGCGTGCTCTCGTACGCGCTCAACGTGCTGATGCGATTGCTGCATCCGATCGCGCCGTTCGTCACGGAGGAAATTTGGCTCGCGTTACCGCACGACGGCCGCACGATCGTGACCGCGATGTGGCCCGATCCCGATGAGATCGCCGTCGACAAGGTCGCGGCGGCGCGCTACGAGCTTCTGCGCACGGTGGTCGGCAAAGCGCGCGACCTGCGCGCCCAGCTGGGGCTCCCCCCGCGCGAAAAGCTGACGATCGAGGTGTCCCCCGCCCTGGACGACGATGCCCGCACGTTGCTCGCGCTGCACGCGCACGCGGCGCTGGTCGATGCGCCGGCCTTGGCCGGCGGCGACGGCGATCCATTGCTGGCGAGCACGCCGCAAGCGCCCGTCGCCTTTCTGCGCGAGCGCTACGCGAAGGAACTCGTGCGGCTCGATGCCGAGATCGCGCGTTCGGAAAACAAGCTGGCCAACGAGAACTTCACGAGCCGAGCATCGGCCGAGGTGGTGGAGAAGGAGCGGGCCAAGCTCGCCGATTACGTCGCCGAGCGGAGCCGGGTGGCCGAGGCGTCCCTCCGTTTGGAGACGAAGGAGCCCCCGATGGAACCGACCTCGTGAGGAGTGCGCTCGAGGCGCTGCGCCAGCGAACGCTGATGTCCGCGCAGCAGATCGATCGCGTGATCGCGCGCATGGCCCACCAGATCATCGAGCCCGACGACGCCCAGGACGGCGTCGTACTCATCGGCATCCGCCGGGGCGGCGAACAGCTCGCGCGGCGCCTCTCCGGTAAGATCGAGGAGATCAGCGGCGACCGGCCCGGCATCGGATTCCTCAACATCAACCTCTACCGCGACGACGACGTCGCCCGCGCGCTGCCCGAATCCGAGATCCACGAGGATCTCGCCGGTAAAGTCGTGATCGTGGTCGACGACGTGCTCTTCACGGGCCGCACGGTCCGCTCGGCCCTCGACGCCGTGACCGACCTCGGCCGGCCGAGGGTCATTCGTCTGGCCGTCCTCGTGGACCGCGGTCTGCGCGAGTTGCCGATCCAAGGCGATTACGTCGGCCGCGCGATTCCGACGAGCCGGCGCGAACACATCGAGGTTCACCTCTCCAAGACGTTCTCCGAGGACGACCGGGTCGTCATCCGCAACGAGGCCGATGCCGGGCCGTAGCCTCCTCGACCTCGACGACCTCTCGAGCGGCGAGATCAATTACCTGCTCGAACGAGCCCGCCGCTTCCACGACGACCCGCCGCCCCGCACGTTGCTGCGCGACGTCTGCGTCGTCAACCTGTTCTTCGAAGCCAGCACCCGCACGTTCACGTCGTTCGCCATCGCGGAACAGCGGGTCGGCGCCGACGTCGTCGCGTTGCCGCCGGGTTCGTCGAGCCTGGGCAAGGGCGAGACGATCGCCGATACCGCGATCACGCTATCGGCGATGGGCGTTCGAGCGGTCGTCACCCGCCATCCGGAATCGGGCTTTCCATACCGGCTGGCGGAATCGTTCGACGGCCACGTGATCAACGCGGGCGACGGCCGTCACGCGCATCCCACGCAGGCGCTGCTGGACCTGTTGACCTTACAGGAAGAGTTCGGCAAGATCGCCGGCCTGCGCGTGGGCCTCGTGGGCGACATCGTGCACAGCCGGGTCGCGCGTTCGAACATCATCGGGCTGCGCGCGCTCGGCGCCGAGGTGACCTTGATCGGCCCGCACACGCTCTTGCCCGCCGCGATGGAACGCGAAGGCGTGCGCGTCGAGCGCGACCTCGACCGCGTCTTACCCGAACTCGATGCGCTGATGCTGCTGCGCATCCAGCGCGAGCGGATCGCTTCCGCGGTGCTGCCGTCGCTCGAGGATTACGCGCGCAACTACCGGCTCGACGCGCGCCGCTTGCGTGCGCTCGCGCCGCACGCGATCGTCATGCACCCGGGTCCGTATAATCGCGGCGTCGAGCTGACTGAGGACGTGTTCGGTTTCGCCGGCTGGCGTTATGCGCAGCAGGTCTCGCACGGCGTCTACGTGCGCATGGCCGTGCTCGATTTTCTCGTCAACGGCGTACCCGAAGCGGTCGCCGGTGGGTAGCGGCGCCCTGCTGCTGCGCGGCGGGCGGGTGGTCGATCCCTCCCAAAGACTCGATGCGCTGCGCGACGTGCTGCTGCGCGACGGGATCGTCACGGAGATCGGGGAGCACCTCGCTCCCGCGGATGCGGAGATTCTCGACGTGTCGGGTTCGGTCGTCGCGCCGGGCTTCATCGACATGCACGTGCATCTGCGCGAACCGGGACAGACGCACAAGGAAACGATCGCAAGCGGCAGCGCCGCGGCGGTCGCGGGAGGATTCACAGCGGTCGCGTGCATGCCCAACACGGAACCCGCGCTCGACTCGCCGGCGCTGATCGCCGAGGTCTTGCGCTTGGCCGAGCGGGCCGGGCTCGCGCGCGTGTACCCGATCGCCGCGATAACGCGCGGGCGTGCCGGCAAGGAACTCGCGCCGTATTGGCGCCTGCGCGACGCGGGCGCCGTGGCCTTCAGCGACGACGGCTTCACGATCGCCAACCCGCGCGTGCTCCGCCAGGCCGCCAATTACGCGCGCGACGTGCCCGGCATCTTCATCTCGCACTGCGAGGACGGCGATCTCAAAGGCGATGCGGTGATGAACGAAGGTGCGCGCAGCTTCGAGCTGGGGCTCGCGGGGTCGCCGGGTCTGGCGGAGGACGTGATCGTCGCCCGCGACGTCTTGATCGCGGGCGATACGGGTAAGCCGTTTCATATCGCGCACCTCTCCACCGCCATGAGCGCGGAACTCGTGCGCTTCGGCCGCGCCCAAGGCATTACCGTGACGTGTGAAGTGACGCCGCATCATCTCTTACTCGGCGACGACCGCTTCGACGGCTTTCGCGCGGATGCGAAAGTCAATCCGCCGTTGCGGCTGGAATCCGATATCGCGGCGCTGCGCCGCGCCGTGCGCGACGGCACGATCGACGTCTTCGCGACCGATCACGCCCCGCACACCCGCGAAGAGAAAGCGCAGCTCCTGGCCGAAGCGCCGGTCGGCTTCTCGGGCTTGGAAACCGCGGTCGGTGCCTACGCGGCGGCCTTACCGGATCTGCCGCTCGAACGCTTCGTCGCGCTCCTCTCCACCAATCCCGCGCGCGTTCTCGGCGTGCCCGGCGGGACGCTGCGCCGGGGGTCGCCGGCCGACGTGACGGTGTTTGCCGAGCGGCCCTGGCGCGTCGATGCCGACGCATTCTATTCGCTCGGCCGCAACACGCCCTTCGACGGCACGACGTTCGCGCGTCGCGCCGTCGCGACCATCGTCGACGGAGCGCTCGTGATGCGCGACGGGCGAGTCCTCGAAAGCCGAACCGCGATCGGAGCCTGATGACGCGGCGAGGCTTCGCGCTGGCCGCCGGGGCGTTCGCAATGCTCGCCGGCGTCGCACCGGCGGCGCGTGCCGAGGAGCCGAGCGCCGAGGCGATCTTCAGCCGCGCGAAGGGCGCGTGGCGGACGCGAACGGAGGCGCCGTTCGTCGCCTTCGCGCTGCGCGAGCGTTACGTGTGGCGCGATCGCGTCCACGACAACTGGTGGCAAGGCGCGTACCGCGATAGCGATCGGGCGCTCGCGCTGCGCCGCGTCGTCGTGCCGGCGCAGGAAGAAGCGCGCCTGCGCGGCATGCCGATTCATCTCAACCTGCGCATGCATGGCGGTGCCGCGCGCGCGGACTCGCTCGATACGAACGCCGACGCGGACGCGTTCCCGATCTTGGAACCGCTGATCGAACCCAACGCGTCCTTCGGTTTGTTGGCGCGCGACGTGCGCGCTCGCCTCTCGGACGCGCCGGAGCTCGCGCCCATCCCGCGCGCAACCGCGGCTCCGGCGTCGACCGCGCCGGATCCAGCCGGGTCGCCGGCCGAGCCCGGGGCGCTGCGCGAACTCGGGCGCGTGGAGGCGGTCGCCCGCGATTACGCCATCGCCCTCGCCGGCGTCGAGAGCGTGCACGACGTAACGGCCTATCACCTGGTCCTCACGCCGCTGCGCGACCCGCGCGTCTATCGCTTGCGTGACCTCTGGGTCGAGCCCGTCACCTTCCGCACCGTCCAGCTCGCCGTGCAGGGGCTCTTCGACGGCAAGCCCTACGACGACGCGCGCTGGCTCGTCGGCTACGTGGAGGCCGGCGGCCGGAACTACGTCCAGCAGATCCGCACCGAAGACACCTTGAAGTTCGGCCTGGACCGCTTCGTCGGCGGCCTCGAGTTCGATTTCGTCCAGTACGACTTCCCGGAGTCCATCCCGGACTACACCTTCCGGCGGCTCCTCTAGCGAGGGCCAAGGGCCTCGGGGACGCGAGGCCAAACCTCTGTCGTTCGAGATGATGAAACCGGCTTCGCTGCTCCTCGCCGACGGCACGCGGTTCGACGGGGAAGGCATCGGCTACGATGCGTTGGCGCTCGGTGAAGCCGTCTTCTACACCGGCATGACGGGTTACGAAGAGGCCCTGACCGATCCGTCGTATGCGGGCCAACTGCTGACCTTCACCTACCCGATGATCGGCAACTACGGGATTTCGGGGACGGCCGCGCAGCACGGCCGGGCCTGCGTGGCGGGGGCCATCGTCAAGCGCATCGCCGCCCACCCCTCGCACCACGCGATGACGACGGACCTCACGACGTGGCTCGCCGAGCAGCGCGTTCCGACGCTGGTCGGCATCGATACGCGCGCGCTGACGACCGTGCTGCGCGAACACGGCACGATCCGCGCGGCGCTCGCCGTCGGCGAGAACGCCATCGGCCGCATGGAGACGGCCCTCACGCCCTACGCGCGGGAGACCTCGACGTACGGTCTCGTTGCCGACGTCGCGACGCGCAGCGTCCAAAACGTCGCGCCGGCCGGCGACGGGGGCGGCCCCCACATCGTGCTGATCGATTGCGGCGTCAAGCGCGCCATCGTGCGGAACCTCGCGTCGCTCGGCGCGCGCCTGACGATCGTGCCCTACGGCGTCTCGAGCGAGGAAGTGCTCGAACGCCGTCCCGATGCCGTCGTCATCTCGCCGGGCCCGGGCGACCCCGCGGACCTGACCGGCACGATCGACACGTTGCGGGGGCTCGTCGGCCAGGTGCCGATGTTCGGCGTCTGCTTGGGCCACCAGCTGCTCGCGATCGCCTGTGGAGCAAAAACCTATAAGCTGCCGTACGGCCATCGCGGCGGGAACCAACCCGTGAAAGATCTCGCGCGCAACGCGGTGCTGGTCACGGCGCACAATCACGGTTATGCCGTCGACGGCGCCTCGCTTCCGGCCGAACTCGAAGCGACGATGATCAACCTCAACGACGCTACCAACGAAGGCTTCCGCCACCGCAGCTTGCCGATCGCCGCCGTGCAATTCCACCCCGAAGCGTCGCCCGGTCCCTTCGACGCGCGTTATTTGTTTGCCGAGTGGCTCGACTCGCTCGCGCGCTAGTCCTCGCGTTCGCTCTGGCTTCGGGCGCCGCGAGCGCGCAATCGCTCGAGCGGTTGCACGTGCGCAGCTTTTCGCTGGCCACGGATCGGACGTCGGTGCGCGAAGGCGAACCGTTCCACCTCACGATTTCCGCGCACGTCGACGAAGAAGTGCTCGAACTCGATAACGTCACCTTACCGGATCTGAGCGGCTTCGAGAGTTTGGGCGACGAGCGCCGCTGCTCGGCATCGCCGCGCGGCAGCGATTGCGTCGAGATCCTGACGCTCGACGGCACGGCCGCCGGTACGCACACGCTCGGCCCGGTGATCCTCGACGCGATCGACGGCAAGAACGGGCGTCCGAGCCGCTTCGCCACCAACACGGTGCAGGTGACGGTCGAGGGTGCCTCCGGCGTCTCGTCGATCGTGCGCAACGTGCTCGCCGGCATCTTGATCGGCATCGCGTGCGCGGCCCTGTGGTGGGGCTTCAGCCGGCGGCGCACGCCCGCGCTGCCGCCGCCCCCGGTTGTCGCTCCGCCGCCTCCGCCGCCGGCGACGGTCGCGCCGCCGGTCGATCCCGACGCGCGGTACCGGGCGCTCGTGGATGCCTTGGAACGCGAACCGACGCGTGCGCACGCGGTCGCGGTTCGCGAGGAACTGCGCGCCAAGGCCGGCGCGCGCGCCGAAGACACGCTGGGCGATCTGCTGGCGCGCGGCGCGTTCGCGGACCGTCCGCAGGCGCGCGCGGCGCTGCGCGCGATCGAAGTGCCGGTGTTCTGCGAAGACGCGAACGTGGAGCTCGCCGTACGGGAGGCCCTGCCATCGCTGAGGTTCTGAAGCCGGGCGCGCTGCTCGCCGCGCTCTCGGAGACGGTCGTCGGCCAGCACGCGGTGTTGGAATCGTTGCTGCACGCGGCGATCGCGGGCGGGCACGTGGTGCTCGAGGGGCCGCCGGGCCTCGCGAAGACGCTGGCCTGCCGCGCGCTGGCCGCCGCGGTCGGAGGTACGTTCAAGCGCGTCCAGTTCACGCCCGATCTCTTGCCGAGCGATATCGTGGGCACGCGCGTCTTCGATCAGCGCAGCGGCGAATTCACCACGGTCCTCGGACCGATCTTCGCCAACGTGCTGCTCGCCGACGAGATCAACCGCGCGCCCGCGAAAGTGCAATCGGCGCTCCTGGAAGGCATGCAGGAGCGTCAGGTGACGATCGGCCCGCACAGCTTTCCGTTACCCGATCCGTTCCTGGTGACCGCCACGATGAACCCGCTCGATAGCGACGGCACGTACGCGCTGCCGCTCGCTCAGATGGACCGGTTTCTGGTGAAGATCGTCGTCGGTTACCCGTCGGCGGAAGAAGAGGTCGCGATCCTCGAGCGCTTCGGCGGCGCGGCGCCCGCGATGCCCGCGGACATCGCTTCGATGGCCGATCTGCTGCGCTGGCGCGACGAAGCGCGCGCCGTCTATCTCGAAGCGCGGCTGCAACGCTACGCGGTCGAATTGGTCCGCGCGACGCGCGCGACGCACCCGTATCTCGATCGCGGCGCGAGCCCGCGCGCCACGCTCGCGCTCGCGTCGCTCTCGCGCGCACGCGCGCTCTGCGACGGGCGCAGTTTCGTCGTGCCCGACGACGTCCGCGCCGTCGCGCCCGCGGTGCTGCGGCATCGGCTCGCGTTCAACTACAAGACGCTCACCGAGCACGTGGATCCCGAAGCGGTCGTGGCGGAGTTGATCGCCTCCGTGAAAGTGCCGTGATGCGCGGCTACCGCGACGTTCCCCTACGCGGACAGACGCAGAGGCGCCGCGACCTTCCGCGACGCCTCTCGCCTTTCCGAACCGCGCTTACGCGTTAGCCGCGGTGGCCGCCGGCTTCTCTTCGCGCAGGAGCCGGCGCAAGATCTTCCCGGTGGGCGTTTTCGGTAGCTCGTCGATCGCGATCACGACGCGCGGTACCTTGTACGCAGCCATGCGTTCGCGGCAAAACGCCACCAATTCGTCGGGCTCGGCGCGCATGCCGGGCTTGAAGCTGACGACGGCCTTGACCGTCTCGCCGCGATAATCGTCGTGGATGCCGACGACCGCGGCCTCGCGAATCGCGGGGTGCGTGTAGAGCACGTCCTCGACCTCGCGCGGCCAGACCTTGTAGCCGGCGGCGTTGATCATGTCTTTCTTACGATCGACGATGAAGAAGTAACCGCCGGCATCCATGAAGCCCACGTCGCCGGTATTGAGGCGGCCGCCGGGGAGCGAACGCTGCGTCTCCTCCGGTTTTTGCCAATACCCCTTGACGACTTGCGGGCCGCTCACCGCGATCTCGCCCACCTCGCCGACCGCGACGGGGTTCCCGTCGTCGCCGAGGATCTCGATGTGCGTGTGATAGACCGGTACGCCGATCGAAAGCGAACCGCTGCCCGGATCGACCGGCGCCTTCGCGCCTTGCGGCGTCGCCGTCGAGGGTGACGTCGTTTCGGTCAGGCCGTACGCGTTGTAGATGGTGAGGCCGAACTTGTCCTCGAACTGCCGGACGACGCTCGGCGGGATCGCCGCGCCGCCGGAGTAGATGCGCTTGAGCGAGGCCAAGTCTTCGCGCTTCGCATCGGGCGCGTGCATCAAGGCGATGAACGCGGTGATCGCGCCGATCGTGAAGACGGGCCGGTATTCGCGGATCGCTTCGAGCGTCACCGCGGGATCGAAGCGATAGGTGAGCCCGAGCGGCGCGGCGTTGATCTGCGCGAGCGCGATGTGCCCGATCAGACCCGTGATGTGGAACAGCGGCGCGAGCGCGTAGACGGGGCCGCCCTCGTCCTCGTTGATCCAATCGCGATACACCTGCGCGGTGAATCCCAGGTTGCCGTGCGTGTTCATCGCGCCCTTGGGAACGCCCGTCGTGCCCGACGTGTAGACGATCAGCGCGACGTCGTCCTTATCGTATCTCGGATCGCCCGCGGGCTTCTTACCGCGATTCGCCGCGATCAGCTCTTGAAATTCGAGCGTGCCCGCGATCGGAGCGGCCTCGTCCGCGGGCAGAACGCGCGTATCGTCGCGCGTCTGGAATTCCCGTTCCGAGGCGACGATGGCGAGCACCGGACGATCGAGCTGCGCGAGCACCTCCGCCGCGACGTCGCGGTAGAGGTGGCGGTGCAGCAAGAGCGCCTTCGCGCCCGAATCCTCCAAGAGCAGCTTGAGCTCGCGCGTCTTGTTCATCGGGTTGATCGGAACCGCGATGCCGCCGGCTTTCCATGCCGCGAGCTCGCCGACGATGAAGTGCGGCACGTTCTGCAAGAAGAGCGCGAGCCGGTCGCCTTCGGCGAACCCGCGTTCCTGCAAGGCGACCGCGAGCGCATCGCTGAGCTCGTCGAGCTCGCGATACGTGAGCGTGCCGTCGAAATAGCGCAGCGCCGGCTTATCGGCCGCGCGCGCGAGCGCGGCCCGGAACATCGCGAGCGCGTCCGTGAACTCGACCTCGATCGAGGCCGGACGGTCCGCTGCGTATTGCGCGAGCCAGGGCTTGGCCGCGTAGGCGTCCGCGCTCATTTGACCACGATCGGGTTGACCGGCGCACCGGTCCCCGAAACGACCTTGAGCGGCGCGGCCGCGTAGAGGAACGTCCATTGGCCGTCGGTCGCGCAATCCTCGGCGAGGGGATCGAGCTGCGCGATCTCCGTGAAGGTCACGCCGAGGTTGCGCATCAGCGCGTTGTGCAAGGGGAGCACGACGCCCGATACCGGGTCCGCCGTCACTTCGTTGGCGATCGTGTCGGTGACGAGGTTGGGAATCTCCATGTCCTGGAACCACTGCGCGAGCTCGCGGCTGTACGTGAGACCCGGCTCGACGAAGTTCTTGTAGAACTCGGCGCGGTCGCGCTCGTAGAACGAGCCGATCCAGCCCGTGCGCACGATCAGGATGTCGCGCTTCTCGATCTTCGTGTTTTGCGCGCCGGCCGCGGCCATCAGATCTTCGTGCGTGAAGGTCTCGCCCGCGTCGAGCACCGCTTTGCCGCGGTGGCGCGCCATGTCGATCAGCACGCCGCGGCCCACCACGCCGCGTTCGGCGATCGGCAGCACGCTGGCCTTCGCGAGACCGCCGATGGTCGTGTTGGCATCGTAGCCGTTATAGAGTTTGTCGTCGCACCAGACGTGGCCGAGCGCGTCGTATTGCGTCGAGCCTTGGAGATACATGATCATCATGTCGTCGGCGTACTCTGCTTGGCCGGGAAAGACCGGTCCCTTGCCGCCGAGATAGTAGCCCTTGTCCATCACATTGATGCGCTGCGCGCCGCTGCGGCCCGGCCAGACGGGGTCGCCTTTAGGGTGGCCCATCACGACCTGCAGCGTGAACGTCTTGCCTTGCTTGACCGCCGCCACACCGCGCATGACCTCGGCGTTGGTAAGGTAATTGAGCGATCCGACTTCGTCGTCGGGACCCCACTTGCCCCAATTTCGCGGGGCATCTTCGAGGAGTTTTCCAGCCGTCGGAACTTCTTTGGTCTGCATCGGCACCTCCCGAGAAAGTTGGTCTCGCCGACTACGATACGAGGCAGAAATTTACTGCTACCGGAGACGAAATCCAAGGCCGCTTGCACGGTCTTGGGGAAGCAGTGCTGCAATGTTGCAGCGAATCGCATGTGCTTGCATCGCACTGCTGGCGTTCCTAGCGGACGCCCCGGCTCCGCAGCCCTCTCCGGCTCCGAGCTCCGACCCGCAAGCCGAACGCCTCTTCTCGCAAGCGCGCGGCTATTGGCGCGCGCGCACGGACGTGCCGTACGTTCGCTACGGGGCGCTCGTTCGCTACCTGCATAACGGCCACGTCTTCGACAATTGGTGGGACGTGTATTACCGCAGCTCGGACGGCGCCCTGAACCTGCTGCCGCTGCTCGATATCGACGAGCAGAAGCGGCGGCTCGGCGGCGTGCCGTTCTCGATCTTCGGCTTGAAGATCTTCGATACGAACCCCGATGCGGAACCGATCCGGCTCGACGAGCCGCGCATCGATCCCGCCTCGAGCTTCGGCATTCTCAGCCGCGGCGAGTCGCTCGCCCCGGTTCCGACGCCGGAGCCCGTTCCGAGCCCGCAACCGAGCGACGAGTATCGCCAGATCTCCCGCATCGAAGCCAGCGCGCGCGACTATCAGATTTCGCTCGTCGGCACGGAATCGCTGCAAGGCGAGGACGCGATCCACCTCAAGCTCGTGCCGCTACGCGAACCCGCCGTAAACCGCTTGCGCGACGTGTGGCTCGATCCGGCGACGTACCGCACCGTGCAACTCAACGTGCAAGGCATCCTCAACGGCAAGCCCTACGACGGCATCCTCTGGACCGTACGCTACGTCGTCGTGGACGGCCGGGAGTACGTGCAGCAGATCATCGCCGACGAGCCGCTGCACTTCGGTTTCGAAACCACGATCCCCAAGTTCGAGTTCGATTTCGTCGATTACCACTTTCCGGCCGACGTGCCGAAGTACACCTTCGACAAGCCGTTTTGACGAAGCCGAAGCCGCCCTCCCGCAGCGCGATCATGGTGCGCCGCATCGGCGCGCTGCTCTTGCTCTCGCTCGCGCCGCTCGTGCTCGCGGCCGTCGGCTTCGGCATCTGGATTTACGCGGGCGTCGTCAACGGAGCGGCCGCGCCGGAGGGCACGCTCGCGGGTCTCGGCGTGCGGGAGGCGGTGTCGGTCGTGCGCGATTCCCGCGGCATCCCGCACGTGCGGGCGCGCAACGAACACGATCTGTTCTTCACCGAAGGATTCTTGCAGGGCAGCGACCGCCTCTTCCAGCTCGATCTCTACCGGCGGCTCGTCGAGGGACGCTTATCGGAAATTCTCGGTAACCTCACCTTGAAGAGCGACGAGGAGGCGCGGCTCTACGACATCGGCGCGATCGCGGCGGCGCAGCTCGCGGCGCTGCCCGCAGCCGAACGGGCCAACGTCGACGCCTATGCGGCCGGCGTGAACGCGGCGATGAATTCGCGCCCGCTGCCACCCGAATTCCGAGCCCTGGCGTACTCTCCGGAGCCCTGGACCGCGCGCGATTCGCTGTTGACGTCGTTCGCGACGGTTCTCGCGTTGACGGATTCGTGGGACGACGTGGCCACGCGCTCCGACGTGCTCGCGGCGCTCGGGCCCAAGGGGGAAGACGCGTTCTTTCCGATCACGGATCCCGCGTACGACCGGCCCGCCCTGGGCGGCCCCTCCGCGCCGGTCGCGCCGCTTCCCCCGCTGACCGTACGCTATCCCGACGCGCCCGCGCTCTATTTGGCCGACGCCGGCGACGCGCGCGCCGGGCTCGGCAGCAACGAATTCGCGGCCGGTGCGGCCCTGACCGCGACGCATCGCGCGCTGCTCGCGAACGATCCGCACCTCGAATTACGGATTCCCGGCGTCTGGTGGCTGGTCGATATCGAAGCGCCCGGCTACCACGTCGCGGGCGCGACGCTGGCGGGCGTGCCGGGCGTGGTGCTCGGCCACAACGCGCACCTCGCGTGGGGCGCGACCAACGGCACCGTCGTCTCGGTACGGGTCTTTCGCGAGCGTTTCAAGTCCGCGGACTCCGATCTCTACGCGGCCGGCTCGCAGTGGCTGCACGCGCAGCACCGTCACGAAACGTTCACCGTGCGCTTCGGACGGCCGGTGGAGCGGGACTATCTGCGCACGCGACACGGTTTCGTGTTCAAGGACGATGGAACCACGCGGCTCGCGGCGGCCTGGACCGCCGATCTCGACCGCCGCTCCGCCTTCGAGAGCTTCGATCGTCTATCGCGCGCCGACAGCGTGGCGCAAGCGATGACGGCGCTCTCGCGCTATCCGGGGCCGCCGCAGAATTTCGCGCTGGCCGACGATCGCGGCAACGCGGGCTACGTCCTGGCGGGCGACATCCCGCTCGACGACGCCTGGGGCCTGCGCGAACGCGACGGCGCCACGAGCCCAAGTGCGACGGTGCCCAACGTCCCGTTCGCGCAATTGCCGCAGGCCGTACCAGGGCCTCGAGTCACGGTCGTGACCGCGAACGATCGCGTGTACGGGGCGGGCTATCCGTATCGCCTCAGCCCGATCTTCTCGCCGCCGTATCGCGCGGCCGAGATCTGGCGCGACCTCGCGAAGCGGCCGTACGGCATCGACACCTTCAGCGCCGCGCAAGCCGACGTCACGTCGTTACCCGAGCGCGAGCTCGCCGCGGCGGCCGTGCGCGCGGCGGACCGCTCCCGCGCAACGAGCGACGGCGGCGTACGCGCGGCCGCGGATGCGCTGCGCGGCTGGGACGGCCGGTTCATCGGCGACTCGCATGCGGCGGTGTATGCGGTCGCGCTGCGCCGAGTCGCGAGCGAACGGCTCGTGCGCTACCACTTAGCGAAGGATCTCGGCCTGCGGTACCTCGCCTCCGAGGGCGGCGGCGCGTTCGTGGCCGTGTTGCGGATGCTGCGCGAACATCCGCGCGGCTGGGTACCGCACGACGACTACGACGCGTTTCTCGTTGCCGCTCTGCGCGACGCGAGCGCGTCGCTGCAGCGCCACAAGCTCGGCGACGCGACGTGGAGCGACGTCGGCGCGCGCATCGCGCTGCACCCGCTCTCGGGTTTCGGACTCGCGGCCTGGAACGGCGTGCGCTTCCCGGGCCTCGGCGACGCGTACTCGCCGCACGTGCAGGCGCCCGCGAACGCGCAGAGCTTCCGCGCCGTGTGGGACGTCGGCCATTGGGAGAACGGCGGCATGGTGATCCCGCAAGGCGAGTCCGGCGAACCGGGCTCGCCCCACTACCGCGACCTCGCGCAGACCTGGATCGCGGGCACGCTCGTGCCCCTGCCGTTCGACGACGCCGCGGTCGCGAAGGCCGCCGCGGGGCGCTTGGAGTTGACGCCGTGAGCAGGTTACTTTAGATATTTACCATAGAACGCCTGAACGCGGTCCCACGCGTCCGCGGCCTCGCGCGCGGAGCTCGTGTTACCGGTCGTGCGGAAGAACGAGTGGCCCACGTTGGGATACATCTGGACGTCGAAACGCTTGTTCGCGCCTTTGAGCGCGTTTGCGATCGTGTCGACGTCGCCCGGCGCGATCAGGGCGTCGCGGCCGCCGAAGACCAGCAACAGCGGCGCGCGGACCTGCTTGACGTCCTCGATCGGGGCGGCCTCGCCGCTGGGCATCAGCGAGGCGATGCTCTGGCCGTAGAACACGACGGCCGCATTGATGCCCGCCAGGGTCGCCGTCACGAACGCGATCGTGCCGCCGAAACCGAAACCCCACGTTCCAATGTGGCCGGACTCGACGAACGTCTGGTCGTTGAGCCAGTCGCGCGCCGCGGCGACGTCGTCGCACGCCTCGGCCTTCTTGACGGCCTTGGCCGCCGCTTCGCCGTGCGCGCGTCCTTCATCGGTGAAGGGTTCGCTCAGTTCCGGGTTCGTGCGATGGAAATAGTTGATCGCCAGGCCCACGAAGCCGAGACTCGCGACGAGGTCCGTGATGCGGCGGAGCTCGTCGTCGAACCCGTAAACGCCCTCGAGCACGATGACGGCGGGATAGGCGCCGTCTCCGCCCGGGCGCGCGAGGTAGGCGGGCATCTTGCCGGCGCCGACGTCGATGGACAGATCCGTCGATAGAATCATGGAGCTCCTCGGAGTTCTGAAGTTCCGCAAGCGGTTCCCAGGGAGGGAATAAGTTTCCCGTTGGCTCCCAGAGGACTTTGCGATGGTTTATCCTAGCGAGGAACGTTATCCGGACGGGCCCAGCTCGCCGGCGTCTTGCCTGATGAAAGCCCTCTCATAGCACCTTTCCGCCTGCAACTACCGGTCGTCACACGGCGCACCACGCTCACGCTGGTGCTCGTGTTCGGGTTGCTGGCCGCGTTCACGTACGCGACCTACCTCTCGTATTGGGGCAGCGAGCGGATCTCAGACGCCTTTACCTATCAGTCGGCGGTCGTGGCGGCCCAGCGCGATTCCGAACTCCTGGAAGTCGAGCAATTCGAGCGGCTGGCCGATCGCGCGGAGCTACGACCCTACGAGAAGTTACTGGCCACGGATCTGGACCGTATCGACTCCCTCGCCGACAGCGAAGCCGAGCGCCCTCCGCATTTCGCTTTCCCGGCGACGCGTCAAGAATATGAAGTGCTCACGAGCGCGCTACTCGGACGGCAGTCGCTGGGGCGCAGCCGGTTCGACTCCGCGGTCAAGAAGAACATGCAGACCCGCGACCTCTCCAACGCGATCTTCGCGATCGTGGCGCTGCTCTTCGCGGTGCTGGTCGGCCGCTTGCGGCGCACGATCGAGGAAGGACGGCTCCTCGTGGAGCGGCTTCAGCGAGCCTTCATCGCCAAACGCCGCGAGCTGCCCAACGTCGACTTGGGTAGCGTCCTGCTCTCCGCGACCCGCGGCTCCAACGTCGGCGGCGACACGTTCGATGCGTTCACGCTCGACGATCGGCACGGCATGTTCCTCGTCGCGGACGTCAGCGGCAAGGGCATCGAAGCCGCGGTCGATACGGCGCTGATCAAGTATTCGATCCGCACGCTCTATTCCGAGAACTCCGAGCCGGGCGCGATCTTGCAGAAATTCAACGCACTCTACGCTCGCTCGGTCGACCGGCGTGAAAGTTTCGTCGTGTTGTTTCTGGCGGTGATCGATCTGGAAACCGGGCGCGTGCGCTACGCTTCGGCCGGGCACGAACCGGCGTGGGTCGTCCTCGGTCAGGACGTCGCTGCCTTGCCGCCCAGTGGGCCCGTGATCGGGATGGAACCCGACTCGCCTTACGAGACCGTGGAACTGCACTTGCGCCGGGGCGACGTGCTGGTCGTGACGACCGACGGCTTGACCGAGTCGCGCGATGGTCGCGGCGAGCAGTTGGAATCGACCGGGGTCATGGTCTGGCTCTCCGAGCTGCAGGGCGGCGCGCAGGCCATGGCCGATTCGATCGTGCGCCGGCTCCGCCGACGCTCGAGCCGCATCACCGACGATCTGGCGATCCTGGTCGTGAAGTACGATCCGGTGCCCGTGCCGGGGATCGCGCCGGCCTCGGGTTCGCGCGGTGAACCCGCCTTGGAACCGGCTTTCTCGAGTCGCGAGACGGGCGGCTGAAACCGCCGTGACGCCCTTCGCGGTGCGTCTGCGCGACGCGCTCCTGGCGGGCCGTCGCGAAGGCCTGCGCGGGCAGGGCGCCCCGGCCCTGCGCCGGAGCGACGGTTACGAGTTCGCCGAGCTGCGGGAGTACGTCGACGGCGACGATCCGCGTCGCATCGACTGGGCCGCGACGGCCCGGGCCGGCGCCCTGCAGACGCGCGTGTTCCTGGAGGAGCGGGCCCTGCTGCTCGCGACCGCCCTCGATCCATCGGGTTCGATGCGGGTCGGCCGCGAGCGCAGCAACTACGACCTCGCCTGCGAGGCGGCGGCGCTCTGGTACGGCGCCGCTGTGGACGACGACCGGTGCGCGCGCGTTGGGGCACAGGCGCTCGTCCTGCGCGGGGTGTCCGGACGGGTCGGGGCCCTGGCGTGTTCGGAGGGTCGCGACAGCCCGGGTCAGGCGTTCGACGCCACCCTCGAGTTGGCGCTCGCGGTGCTGCCGCGCGGTACGCGGCTGCTCGCGGCGAGCGATTTCTACGAGCTGGATCGCCTGGAAAACAGCCTGCGCGCGTGCGCGCGCCGCTTCGACGTGACTGCACTTCTGGTGCGCGATCCGTGGCACGGCGGTCTGCCCGTCGGAGGGTTCGTCCGTCTGCGCGATGCGGAGAGCGGCCGCGCGGTGCGGGTGTTCGTGGATCGGCCGGCCCGCGAGCGCTTCGTGCGCGCCGTCGCGGAGCGGGAAGACGCGGTGCTGGAACGGCTGCGCCGCATCGGACTGCGCGCCGGTTCGCTCGACGCGGAGTCCGGCGCGGAGACCGCGCTGGCGCGGATTTTCAGACTCTGAAGCGAAGCCGCGCGCGATGACCTTCGCGCATCCCCTGCGGCTCGTGCTCGGGCTCGCGATTCTTACCGCATGCGCGTTCGCGTTTCGCGGCGCGGAGCGGCGGCGCAACGCGCAGGCCCTGGCGTATTCGAACCTGACCTTCGCGCTCGACGCGTTGCGGCCGGCCCGCTGGCCAGCGGCACTGCTCTTCGGGGCGTTCGTGCTCGGGACCGCGGCGCTGCTGGTGGCGGCTGCCGGCCCGCGGGTGGTCGCGCGCGTGCCCGCCAAGGACGGCACCGTCGTCATCTGCATCGATACGTCGGGCTCGATGCGGGCGCACGACGTGGCGCCCTCGCGTTCGGAAGCCGCGCTCGAAGCGGCGCGCGCCTTCATCGACGCCGTGCCCACCGGAACGCGCATCGGCATCGTGTCGTTTTCCAGTAACGCCGACGTCGTGGCCGCGCCGACGGCGGATCTCGATGCGGTCCGCGATGCGCTCGGCCGCGTGCCGCCGCCCGACGGCGCCACCGCGATCGGCGACGCCCTGACGCTCGCGGCGCAGCAGTTGCCCGCGAGCGGGAAGCGCATCATCGTGCTGCTGACCGACGGCGTGAACAACCGCGGCAGCGATCCGCTCGAAGCCGCGCAAACGATCGGCGCGCGCGGCGTCACGATCGAGACCGTCGGCGTCGGGTCGAGCGGCAGCGGCGAGATCATTCCCGGTACGGCGGAACTCGCCGATCTCGACGCGGATTCGCTGCGCGCGATCGCGCAGAGCGGCCACGGCCGGTACGTGGAAGCGCGCGACGCCGGCGCCCTCAGCGACGCTTTCCGCGCGATCGCGCTTTCAACGGTGTGGGAGAAGAAGCGCGTCGATGCGGGACTGCCGCTCGCGCTCGCCGGAGGCGTCGCGCTCGTGGCGACGTTTCTCCTCGGGCTCGCAGCGGGCCGACTGTAGCGTCCGCGTCGAAGCGGCGAAGGGACATGACTCGGACGTTCTTCGGTTTCTACGAAATGGATGCGTCGCCGCAACACGGCGTCGCGGGCGATCTCGCGGCGCGCCTGGGGAGCGCGTCGGAAGCCGACGGTTTCGTCGACGGCGCGGTGTACGTGCGTTCCGATGCCGCGGCGGTGGCGATCGAACTGCGCCATCGCGACGAGGACGGCTGGCACGAACGCGGCCTGCCGGCGGTGTTGCTCCAGGCCGCTGACTGGCGCTCGCGCGAGAGCGACGCGCGCCCATACCGCCTCGCCCGTACCGTGGCGGGCGACGGCGACGCGCCGGGCGACTCGACGTTCTTCATCGTGCAGCGCTTCACGGTCAAGGCCGGGCAGCAGGCTGCCTTCGTGCAGGCGATTTGCGATCACGCCGCGACGTACGCCGCGCCGATTCCGGGCTTCTTGGCGGCAGCGGCGTATGCGAGCCTCGACGGCACGCGCGCCGTGTTCGTGATGCCGTGGGCGCACGAAGCCGCGCTGAATTCGCTCGAGAATCGGGAAGGCGCGCTCGAGGCGATGCAGACGCATCTGCGCATGACCGAGCATCACAGCTATGCGTCGTACCAGCGCATCTCGTACTTGCGCGCGCAGCGGGAGAACGTCTGATGAGCACCGAGAAGACCGTGCGCGATCTGCGGGTGAGTTACGAGCGCGGCGCACTCGACGAGACGAGCGTTTCGCGCGATCCCTTCGCGCAGTTCGCGACCTGGCTCGGTGAGGCGCTCGGCACCGATGCGATCCTGGAACCGCACGCGATGTCGCTCGCGACGGTCTCGCCCGACGGCGCGCCGACCGCCCGCATCGTGCTGCTGCGCGGATACGACGAGCGCGGCTTCGTGTTCTTCACGAACTATCAGAGCCGCAAGGGTCGCGAGCTCGAAGCCTCGGGCAAGGCGGGGTTATTGTTTTTCTGGGAACCGCTGGAGCGGCAGGTGCGGATCGACGGGACCGTGGCCCGGATCTCGTCCGCGGAGTCCGACGAGTACTTCGCGCAGCGGCCGCGCGGCCACCGGCTGAGCGCCTGGGCGTCGCCGCAGAGCCGCGTCGTCCCGAACCGCGCGGCGCTGGAGGCGCGGATGGCCGCCGAAGCCGAGCGATTCGGCGACGGCGACGTGCCGCGCCCGGACATCTGGGGCGGCTACCGGGTCGTGCCGGCGGCGTTCGAGTTCTGGCAGGGCCGTCGTGACCGCGTCCACGATCGCGTCGCGTACGTGCGCGACGGCAAAGCCTGGCGCATCGAGCGCCTCGCGCCGTAGCGGACGCTACGCGCTCGCGCGGAGAGACCTCGCCGGTTTGCGGCGCGCGGCGGCGACGGAACGTTCGAGCAGTTTGAGGCGCGTCGCACCCGCATCGCGTTTGGCATGCGCTTTGAGGAACGCGAGGACGCGGAGTTCCTCGGTGCTCAGTCCGTTCGGCGTGTCGCGCGCGCGCGTGCGTGGGAGCGCGAGCGAGAGTTCGTCGAGGTAGGTCTCGATCACGGCGGGGTGGACGTAGGATTTGCGGCAGACGGCCGCGGTGTTGCCGAGCTTGCGCGCGGTTTCGGTGACGGCCACGGTTAATTGTTGTTTGACTTGCGCCTGCGACGTGACGGGCTCCGCGCGTTCGAGCGCGCACGCGCAGATCACGGTGGCGTTCCACGTGCGGAAGTCCTTAGCAGTGAAGTCGCCGCCCATCGCTTCGCGCACGTAGGCGTTCACGTCTTCGGACGAGACGGGATGCGCTTCACCCGCGTCGTCGAGGTAGGAGAAGAGCACTTCGCCCGGCAGATCGCGGCAACGCTTGATCGTGCGCGCGAGGCGGCGGTCCTCGATCGTGACCAGATGTTCGACGCCGCTCTTACCCTTGAAGCGCAGACGGATGCGCTTTTCGCCTTCAACGCGGACGTGGCGCGTGCGAAGCGTCGTGAGCCCGAACGATTCGTTGGCTTGCGCGTAGCTCTCGTTGCCGATGCGCACGAGCGTCTCTTCGAGCATGCGCACGACCGTGGCCAGAATGTTCTCACGCGACATGTCGTTCTTGGCGAGATCGCGCGCGACGCGTTCACGGAGCGCCGGCAACGCTTGCGCGAAAGCGATGGTCTCGCTGTATTTGTTGGCGTCGCGGACTTCGCGCCAGCGCTTGTGGTAGCGGTACTGCTTGCGACCCTTGGCGTCACGGGCGGTCGCTTGGACGTGCCCGTTCGGGGCCGGGCAGATCCAAACGTCCTCGTAGGCGGGTGGGATGGCAAGCGAGCGAATGCGCGCGAGTTCGGTTTCGTCGGCGATCGCTTTCCCGTTCGGGTCGAGGTAGGCGAAGCCGGTTCGGGTGCGCTTGCGCCGGATGCCCGGAACCGAATCGTCGACGTAGCGCAAGCCGGCTGATTTCGCGTGTTCGATCTCGGGCGTCGTCTGGTTCACGCCCGAACCGTACCCCGCCGGAGGCCGGGAGCCACCTCGCCGCTGGAAGAGTCACCGCGCGGGCTCGGGAAAGCGTTGCACCGGTATGATCGCCGCGTTCTTCCTGTTCGGCCGGCACCGTGGACCCGAGAGCGTCTCGGATCGCGTCTGGGACGTCGTGCACGCGGTTCCGGTGCCGATTTGGGTCGCCATCCTCGGCCTGGTTGCGGCGGTCCTGACGCCGATTCTCAACCACTACTTCACCCGGCGGCGCGACAAGGCCGAGGCCGCGCGCGAGGAGCGCCGGCGGGCGGACGAGGAGAGCCGCCGGGCGGCGCACGTCCGGGCCGATCTTCTGGTGCGGTTGCGCTCGCACTGTTCGTCGTTGGAACCGCTGGCCGGACGCGGCGAAGTGGATCCCGACCTCTGGCAGGCCGCGCACGACGCCCTGGCCCGCCGCGCCCGCGATCCGGAAGTGATCGATGCGCTCGGGCCCGCGTACCACCGCTTCACGAAGGCGATTCACCAGGAGTCGGTCGCGATCAACCGCCAACGCGCCCGCGTCAGCACGAACGGCGCCGGCATTGCCGCGGTCCTCAAAGCTTACGATCCGGTCGTGCGCGAACTAGCGGAATAAGGCGCAAATCCTCTCCCTCGACAAACCCAACGCCGTTCGGTATAATTAGGGATGCCTTCGGTCGGTTCGTGGAAGGGTTACCGAGTTATGGTTAACAGCGATGACCATCCGCCACCTCACGTCCACGTAATCAAAGATGGTAAAGCGATTTACGTCTACTTGGAGACGGCTCGAGCATACCGCGCAAAGGGCAATCCCACGGATGCAATGATTCGCGAGGCCGAATCCGTCGTGCGAGAGAACATCAAAGCCTGCAGAAAAGTTTGGGATACATGGCACAAGAAAAAGTAAATGCGGAAGAACGGCGGTATAGAGCGGCCCGAGCGCTCGGTTCGATCGACGCTGCGTATGATGCGCGTGCCGCCGCCTACGATGCGGTCTGCAATTCCCTGATCCTCGATCTCCACACGGGAACGCGCGTCATCATCCCGGTCGACACCATTCGCAGTCTTCGGGATTTCACACCGGAACAATTGCGCGACGTCGAAGTTCTGGGCGGCGGGGATACCCTGAACTGGGATTCGCTCGACGTGTCGCTGACGACGTCGAAGCTCGTGCGCGAAGCCGTTGGCTTCACCGAACAGAACCGGCGCGCCGGTTCCGTTTCGACGCCCAAGAAGGCGGCAGCGGGACGCGCGAACGGCAAGCTCGGCGGACGTCCGAAGAAAGCCGCCTCCTCGGCGACCTGATCCCCGTCGGTCCGCCCGACGAGGCGGGGGGCCTCGCCCGCCGTTTCAAGAACAGAGCGGTTCGTGTCCCGACGTAGTGTTCTCGTGATTGGCTCTGGTCCGATCGTCATCGGACAGGCCGCCGAGTTCGATTACGCGGGCGTCCAAGCGTGCCGCGCGCTCCGGGAGGACGGCCACCGGGTCATCCTCGTGAACTCCAATCCGGCCACGATCATGACCGATCCCGAGGTGGCAGACGCGGTCTACCTCGAGCCGCTGACGGCAGCGTCGCTCGAAGCGATCATCGCGCGCGAGCGGCCCGACGCGCTCCTGCCGACCCTCGGCGGCCAGACCGGCCTCAACCTCGCGGTGGAACTGGCGGAGAACGGCGTCATCGAGCGCTACGGCCTGCAGCTCCTGGGCACGCCGATCGAGACGATCGTGCTGGCCGAGGACCGCGCGCGCTTCAAAGAAGCGATGCTCGCGATCGGGGAGCCGGTGCCCAAGAGCGAGATCGTGACCGACGTCGAGGCAGGAGCCGCCTTCGGGCGCGAGGTCGGCTACCCGCTCGTGATCCGGCCCGCGTACACCCTTGGCGGCACGGGCGGCGGCATCGTGCGAAGCGAGGCGGAGCTCCGCGAAACGTTGGAAGTCGGGCTCGCGGCGTCGCTGATCCATCAGGCGCTCGTCGAGACGAGCCTCCTGGGCTGGAAAGAAGTCGAGTACGAAGTCCTGCGCGACGCCGCCGACAACTACATCTTCGTCTGCAACATGGCGCGCTCGGCACGACGGTCGGGGCTGAAGCCGTTTTCAGCTCCGGCGTTTGAGCTGCGCCGTTTGTTCGTCTCGAGTTGATCCCCGACTCTCCCCCGTCGCGAGACGCCCTATAATTCCCTCAGCAGACCATGTCCTCTCTACCCGAGCAAGCCAAAGAGCGAGCCGCCCCTTGACTTCCATGCCGCGATTAGTGCATATTCTCAGGACATTAGCGTTTCTAATTTCGGAGATCCAGGACGATGCGGCTTTTCATATCCGTAGCGCTGCCCCCCGTGTCAAGATGACTTGGTACCAGCGTTCCTCGAAACCTAATGCACGCGGGGAGCGGGAAATGATGGGACCAGTTGGAGACCAAGCCTAGCAACGGCACGGCGCACGTGCAAGCCCTAAGGGCGAAGGATCGCGAGGTCCTGGACAAGCCAAAGCGGCGGCGATTCACGACCGAGGACAAGCTTCGCATACTGCGCGACGCAGATGCATGCGCGCCAGGGGCGCTGGGAGCGATACTTCGCCGAGAGGGCGTATACTCTTCGCACTTGTTTGCGTGGCGGCAAGCGCGCGATCGCGGCGACCTCGATCCTGGATCGCTGCGCAAGCGCGCTAAGCACAAAGCTGATGGGGCAGCTGCAGATCGTCGCATCGCTGAGTTAGAGCGCGAAAACCGGAGCCTCAGTCGCCGTCTAGCTCGGGCCGAGGTGATACTCGAGATCCAAAAAAAAGCCCAGGGGCTCTTGAGGGAACTCGAGAGCCTCGAGACAACCGAGACCGAGCGATAGCGGTGGCATCGAAGCTCGTTGCGGGAGCGCCGACACGCACGGTATGCGAGGCGTTGGGGGTAAGCCGCTCGTCCTTGCTGAGGCTCCTTGCTGGGCCTACGCAGGAGACGACCCCGCAGACCGTTAGCCGCATCTCGCCGCGCCGCATACCCGACGAACAGCGCGATACGATTCTCAACGTGTTGCACAGCGAACGCTTTGCCGATCTTGCGATCCCGCAGATTCATGCCCAACTGCTCGACGAAGGCGTATATCTGTGCTCAGTAAGCACGATGTACCGCTTGCTGCGCGCTACCGCGGGAGTCCGCGAACGCCGTTCGATTGCGATTCATCCCGAGTACGCGAAGCCGGAACTTCTAGCAACGGGACCGCGGCAAGTTCTATCGTGGGATATCACGAAAGTCCGCGGCCCTCATAAGGGCGTCTGGTTTTCATTGCTGGTCATGATCGACATCTTCAGCCGGCTGTGCGTTGGCTGGCAGGTCGTTCGCCGTTCGGACGCTTTGATCGCCGAGAACTTCATCCGCGTAACGTTGCTTTCCGAAGGGATCGAACCTGGCACAGCCGCCGTCCATAGCGATCGTGGGTCTGAGATGACCGCGCAGGTGGTTTGCGAACTACTCGACGCACTTGGCGTAACCCGTTCTCTTAGCCGTCCCCACGTCAGTGACGACAATCCGTACTCGGAGGCCCAATTCAAGACGCTGAAGTACCACATGAACTTTCCGGAGCGATTTGGATCCTTGGAGGACGCGAGAGCCTTCTTTCGCGCTTTCTTCGCATGGTACAATAACGAGCACCGGCACTCAGGGATCGCGATGCTGACGCCGGCGACCGTTCATGCCGGCGAAGCCGACGCCGCACTCGATGCCCGGCACGGCGTCATGTTAGCGGCTTTCGCGGCGACACCGGAGCGATTCATCAACGGCGAACCGAAACGCATCGATTTACCCACCGCAGTCTGGATCAACCAGCCCAACCTCGAGAGCGTAGCCTGATCTACACGACTGCTATGAAGCCGCTGGTACCAAGGCCCTTGACAAGTTCCGCGGCTATATCAACGGCGTAGCGACTCCATATTCCTGGAGTTGGATGTACGACGCGCGTGGTCGGATTCTACAGTATACGGGGCCGCGCACCCTCTCGCCGGCCGAGACCACAACGGCTTCGTATTTCGGTGACACCGACAGCGATCGCGTAAGAGCGGGGCAGCTGAGCGCCTTTACGGATCCGTTTGGGCATTCGCTTTCGTACTCAACGCTCGCAGGCTACACGAGTTACACACCCTTCGGCGAGCCGCAGAGCCTCACCGATCGAAACGGGGTCGCGACCGCGTTCGTTTATGACGCGTGGGGACGGATGCTGACCTCAACGTTACAGGGCGTACCGGGGGATACGAGCCTTCTCAAGACGGCGTATGCGTACGATTCAGCTGGTCGCGTAACATCGGTTGCGCAGCCCCTCGGCAACCAGCTCGCACTACAATACGATTCTTCGAGTAGACTCGCATTCGCATATAAGAAGGACGCAAGTGGCTTGCAACACGAGCGCATGGGGCTCACGTTTAACGCAAACGACCAGGTAACGTCGCGAACGGCGTACGCGTGCGCGACGCCGGCAGCGGCCTGCACGGCGTGGTCTGCTACGTGGTCGATGAAGTATGCGTTTTCGCCAACGACGAGCGATTTGATGCAAGTCATCAACGGCGACGGAACCTCCCGGACTCTTGGCTATGTGGACTCAGGTGGAATCGCCACATTCAACGAGGAGAACCACCCGAGCGGTGCCGACTACTCGTATACCTACGACTTGGCGAATCGGCGGTTGACGGAGAGCAGATTGCTCGGCACCGGGTCGATATTGACGAAATATTCGTTCGACCTGCACGATAACCTCACGTCGGTAATCGATGCGAACGGCAACAAGACGAGCTACGCTTTCGACGACTTCGATCGTTTGGAGAAGCAGGTCTCCCCCGTTGAAGGGACGATTACCTACGGCTACGACGCGGACTCGAATCTGACGACGAAGACCGATGCAAACGGCTCAATAACGACATACACGTACGATCAGCTCAATCGGCCCCTATCCGAGACATCCAAGAGAGGCACGGTGAGCTTGGCGACGATGTGGCAATACGACGATCCGAAGACCGGGCATTTCGGAATCGGCCGGCTCTCGACGATGACCGATCCATCGGGTTCGAGCGCATTTATCTACGAGCGCCGCGGGCGCGTCGCGGTCGTCAATCGAAACGTCGTTGGCAACACATTCACCCAAGCCTACACGTACGACGGCAACAGCAATCAGGCGACCGAAACGTACCCCGACGGTTACGTGACGACGACAACCTACGATTTCGCGGATCGGCCTTCGACGTCCGCCCATACATCAACGCTAACGACGACCCAGTTGGCCGCCTTAGCCGCGAGCGGCCTGCCGGCTCCGGCGCATACCGCGATACCGGAAGTGAGCAAGCGTTTTTCGAGGCCTTCCATCCAGCATCCGCTTGCCAACGGAGTGAGAAAGGGCGTCGCCCGCACCGAGGTTGCCTCTGTTTCGCACCCAGGGCTCAGGCGCCCGCGACAGGTCTCCTCGGATTCCTTCGTAACGGGCGCCACTTACGAGCCATTCGGACCGCTCAGTTCGATCACGTTCGGCAACGGTACGCTACAGACGCTGTCGTGGTCCACGCGTTACCTGCCGAGCGAGAATAAACTCACCTCTCCGGCGACGCTCGCCGACTACACGTATGCAGAAGATCACGTTGGAAATATCACGGGAATCGTGGACAAGGTCTACGCAGCCTTCGACCGTTCTTTCGCCTTTGACGATCTCAATCGGCTAACGACAGCCAATTCGGGTACCGGGCTCTGGGGAACGGCGACTGGGAACGGTTACGCGTATGACCCGCTGGGAGACATCACGTCGTTGAAGCTCGGGTCCGCGCGCAGCGACGTCTTCAAGTACAAGGCGGGCGCGACCGGCAGCGTCGAACTGCCCGAACTCGCGACGGTAACCGAAAACGGCACGGCGCGTACCATGAGCTACGATCCCGCCGGTAACGAGACCGGCGACGGGGTTAGCGCGTTTGCCTACAGTCCTCGCGAGCTCTTGGGCAGCGATTCTGCGTACATTGCAGCATACTATTACGACGGCTTGCGCCACCGCGTCGCGACGGAGGTCAAGGCGAGCTCGAATTTCCGGGACAGCTTCTTTGATCAGGCAAACGATCTCATCGCCGAGACCGCCCAGTTCACGAGCTCGCCGTCGATTGCCTACAAGTACGTATGGTTCGGCGATCGCCCCGTCGCCGAGGTCTCCTCGGGCGGCACGAACTGGGTGTTCGCCGACCAGCTCGGGACGCCGCTGATCCTGACGGACTCGGCCGCGTCCATCGTCTGGCAGGCTGAATACGAGCCATATGGGAACGTCTGGACCGTGCGTACCGGCGCCGCGCTGCATCAGCCGTTGAGATTTCCCGGCCAGAGCGCCGAGCAGTTCGAGAGTGGGAGTAACGGGTTGACCGAGCGCAGCTTCAACAACGCCCGCTGGTATCGCCCCGCATGGGGTCGCTACACGCAACCCGACCCGCTCGGCGTGCGGAAGCCCTCGAGCCTCACGAACCTCTACGAGTACGCGAAAGACGAGCCGACGATCGTCGAGGATCCCTCGGGTGAAGGACCGCCGTTCTACTGCCCGGTGGGCGATCCATGGTGTCCGTTGGACCAAATCCCAGTGCCGAGCCTTCCGACGTTCCCGCCCGGTGCACCGATTACGTGGGCTTGTCCAAGTTCGAAGCCATGTTTCGGACCTGCGTATGGGAACTACTGTGGCCAATACCGCACAAATGGTAAAAACATGGATCAGAGCTCGCTTTTGCCCGCTGGGATCGGGCCATCGAAAAGCGATCCGAGTATCCCAGGCCCGATTGACGGTACGGACGGATGTTGCATGACGCACGACCAATGTCATGCATTCTGCGACGGGTTTTATAAGTGCATGGCATCGCCGCATGGGTATTGCAACTGCACATGTGATCGCGTAGGCGGCGGCTGCATTGGTTCGGCAACGCCAACCACTGGCGGTCAGGCTGTGGCTAACCTCGTATTTGGTAGGGGATTGTCGTATCTTGGGCGATCCTGCAAGTAGGTGCAATTGAGTGCGTTCTCTAGTAACGGGGCTTTGCGTTGCAGCAGGAGGATTAGCGTACTATATTCTAGTGGTTGCGGTCGAGATGTCTTTGAAAGTCGACGTAGCGGCGCTCTTTGGAACTTGGAGCGTATGGCCCATCTTAGAATATTTACCATTCGTTATCGGCCTTAGGTTTATCAAGCTCGGGCTTGTTACACGGGTCATTTCAGTCGTATACGTAGTAAGCATTGGTATGGCGGTTGCGGTAATAGGCGCTTGGGGAATGGAAGGCTTAGAGGCGGCTATGTCAAATGTTCCATCAGCAATTCCTGTAATTTCTATCTTCGTCCTGATTCTATTCGCTTCGCTACCGCTCCGAGGAAACAACAAAGCTCGGAGTGGGTAGCAACACGCGTCTCGACTAACTGTTGCGTGCGGGCCCGCATTTGGCTATCTCCGGCGACGCGGTGAACGTGGCATCACGATTGCAATCCGTGGTTCGCGTAGCCACAACAATAAGTGAGTCTTCGGAGGTGTGAATTGAAATCCGCTCCATTGCGGACCGGCATATAGGAACTATTGCGGTCAGTTTCGGACCAACGCAAGAACATGGATCAGAGTTCTCTTCTGCCTTCTGGGATCGGGCCTTCAAAGAGCAATCCGAGTAATCCGTCGCCGATCGACGGTACCGACGGATGTTGCACGATGCACGACCAGTGCACGGCGTTTTGCGACGGGAAGTATCAGTGTGCGCAATCGAAGCACAAAGGCTGCAACTGCGACTGCAATAGGTTCGGATCGTACTGCATAAGCCAGCAACAGCCAGGCAATCCTGGTCAGCGGGTAGCAAACCGAGTGTTCGGCATCGGACTCAAACGGCTCGCGATTTATGGCTGCAAGAAATAGTGGGTATCGGCGTGCATCGCGTGCTGACGGGCATCGCTGTGCTGGTCGCTCCATTTATCAATGTCCTTGCTGCAACCATGGCACTCATGCCGCGGAAGGTAGGTTACCCGTTTGGACCAGCAACGATATTACCGGCAATCGAGTATCTTCCTTTTTTAGGATGCTCTGATTTATCGTACGCCGTTTTTCTGATATAATGAACGCATGTCGAATCGGCAGATCACGCTGGCGACAGCCGGCTTCGAGCGATACTCTAAGACGACGAAGCGCGCTCAGTTCCTC